>OFFL01000026.1_pt1 | contig 147804 bp, 121 predicted proteins | sample 1521391 | NCBI WGS metagenome assembly OFFL01 (sample SAMEA3504082, study PRJEB24116) | mouse gut metagenome | biome: mouse gut; feature: mouse-associated habitat; material: faeces | place: Denmark | collected 2011
TAGTCAATGTGGAGCTCTGCCTGTCGGCTCTGACTGAGTCAGCACCTCAGTGGGCATCTGTTATAAAGGTCACCGACAGACTTATGCCTGAAAACAGTCATATTTACCGGGTTGAATCCGGAGCGGTGACGATTGATGATTCATACACGGGCCATCTTGATCTTGACGTGACGCTTGAAGTGCTGAACCGACTTGTGTTCAGCTCTCCACGAATGGGCGAAATCATCGGAATACCGTCGGTGCGTCCTCACCTGAGCCTGATGCTTGACTGACTACTTTCCGGCAGGGAAAAAAACAATATCCGCCGACGCTGCATGTGCGTTGACGGATATTACTTTACCTAACTTATTGTCCTATTATTTTATTACTTGCTGTTGCGGTAAGCCTGCTGGCGCTGTGAGTTGTCCTTTCCCTGACGCTTGGCGTTCTGTTTGTTCTTGTGGCCTTTCATACCGCCGGGCTGAGCCGACATCTGGTTGGTATAATTGTTTTCAAGAAACTGGAGATACTGCTGGGGAGTGAGGATATTCTTCACATTCTTAAGATAGTCGGCGCGTACGGTGCGGGCTATGGCACGGGGATTGTCAGTGGTCGAACGGTTCTTGCGGGCAGCCTGCATCACTTCGCGGGGAGTAGGCACAGCTTTAAGCGCTGTAGTCTGCTGCTCGGTGAGGTTAAGACCGGCAAAGGGATTCATCGCACCATTCTTTTTCTGGCGGTCGGCCCGCTGCTTGTCGGCTTTGCGGTTGTCCTTGCGACCATCCTTCTTACCCTTCTTAGGATTGCACTGATTGGTGCAGATGCCGTTCTGGCATGCTCCGTTTTTGTCACACTGGGCGGTGGCGGGGCACTGTTTGTTGTCGGCTTTGCGATTGTCCTTGGCAAAAGCTGAAGTTGAGCAAAGGAGTATTGCGGCTGAAGCCAGAGCTATAAGTTTTTTGTTCATGATAGTCAAATTTTTTATGTTAGTTTCTAAAATCAGTAATTATTATGTTTTGTTTCGTACTGCAGCAGTTTTTTGAATTCTTGTAGTGTTATGACGCCCGGAAAATAAATTCGTTTAATCCGCCGCCTGGACTTTAATATTTTTTCATTTATAATTATGCCATGGCCTCGATTCTGTTAATAAAGCGGCATGATTGCCAAAAATAAGTTCCTATTGGTTAATGACGGTTAATATGCCGTGTGAAATACGAAACATTTGTTAACAGAAACCCCAATTGATGACTGGCTTTGTTAAATTTAGTAGGGAAAGTCGCTACCTTTGCCTTGTAATCATGATTTAAACTTGTAAGAATGTCAAATATACTGACCGGACTTGTCAACGAGCAAGCAGCTCGCTACGGAGAGCGTGAGGCTTTTTGTGCGCCTGCGGCTGATGGGTCCGGATGGGTTCCTACATCGTGGAATTCATTCAAGCACTCTGTCGACCTCCTTTCATGGGCTTTGGCTTCTCTTGGACTTCAGGAGCAGGGAGCTATTGCTGTTTTTTCGGCTAACCGCCCGGAAATTCTGATAACTGACTTTGCCGCCTATGCCAACCGTGCCGTACCGGTGTCGATTTATTCCACCAGTTCTGCCGAGCAGGTGGTGTATATCGTCAACGACTGTTCCGCTTCTATCCTGTTTGTCGGTGATGACAAGCAGTATTCCATAGCATTGAAGGCCATGGAGCAGTGTCCGTCATTGAAGCTTATCGTGGTTTATGACCCATCGGCCGTGACCGGCATGTCGGACCGCGCCATATCGTTCAGCCGTCTGATGGACTTGGGGCGTGAGGCCCGTGATAAGGCCAAGCCGGTAGTTGAAGCCCGCAGTAAGAGTGCATCGGCATCGGACATCGCTACAATTATCTACACTTCCGGCACTACCGGCGAGCCTAAGGGAGCCGTGCTGCCGCACTCCTGTTTTGATACGGCATTGGTATTTAACCGTCGCCGCCTCACCATGCTCTCCGACAGCGATACATCGCTCTGCTTCCTCCCGCTGAGCCATATCTTTGAAAAGGCATGGACATACCTCTGTCTGTGGCTCGGCATGCGTGTATCGGTCAATCTTGATCCACGCGCCATACAGCAGACCATCACCGAGCGGCGTCCCACATGCATGTGCTCCGTACCCCGATTCTGGGAAAAGGTGTACACAGCTGTCCAGGACAAGATAGCCCGCATGAATCCCGTGAGCCGATGGGTTGCACGGCAGGCGCTGAAGACAGGACGTCGGCGCAATCTGGAGTATAAGCGCCTTGGACGTAAAGTGCCCTGGTGGCTTAAAACCCGCTACCGCTTCTTTTACAAGAAAGTATTCTATCCCATGCAGCGTGTCATAGGGGTGGAGAATGGAAATATATTCCCTACTGCCGGAGCTCCGCTGTCGGCCGGCATCGTTGAATTCTTCCATTCATGCGGTATCAATATCGTGATTGGCTACGGCCTGAGTGAAACCACAGCCACCGTGAGCTGCTTCCCCGAAGTGGGCTACGTGATAGGTTCTATAGGCACTGTGCTTGACGGCATAGAGGTGCGTATAGGCGAGGACTCCGAGATTCAGATAAAATCGCCTACCGTCATGCGCGAGTATTTCAATAAACCGGAGGCCACGGCCGAAGCATTTACCGCTGACGGATGGTTCCGCACAGGCGATGCCGGATACTTCGACGAATCGCACGCATTGGTGCTTACCGAACGCATCAAGGACCTCTTCAAGACTTCCAACGGCAAGTACATCGCCCCGCAGGCTCTTGAGAGCCGTCTGGGCGAGGATCCGATGATAGAGCAGGTTGCCATAATAGGCGACCAGCGTAAGTATGTCACAGCCCTTATTGTGCCGGCCTTCGAGGCGCTCAAACGCTATGCCTCCAGCCAGAATATAAGCTACGCTGATCTTGACGAACTTGTGAAGAATCCGGCCATCCGCCGCATGTTTGCCGAGCGTATCGAGAATCTGCAGCGCGACTTCGCTTCATTTGAGCGTATCAAGAAATTCACGCTTCTTCCCCATGAATTTACCATGGAAGCCGGTGAACTCACCAACACCCTCAAGATAAAACGCCCCGTCCTCTACAAGCGCTACGCCCGTCAGATCGACGAAATGTACGACGCCTGACCTCCGGCGGATCCATAATTCTGTGTATCAGGCGTGTGCTGTAGCCGGAGGCATGTACCCTACGGATTGCATACGATGCAGGAGCATCAATGGTCATGAAAGCATCGAAGATGCGGGTTGAGTAGAACCCCTCTTCGAGCTGAAAGCGAGGAGCGGGGCATAGGCCCTCCCGCAGCAGTATGGCTTCGAAGATGCCTGTTATTAACCTGATACGGATAACAGCCCACTTCGAGGGCATAACCGTATCTATTCCGTTTTATCGCCACTCCTCGTCCTGACGGACTTGAAGTGGGGTTCAAATCTAATCCGCCTCTCCGAGGCTCTGCCATGCACGCAGATGACCGCATGCGCAGGGGACCTGAACGGTTCATTCATCTTGTAGGGCCATGCCTTTGGCATGTATCAGACGCATCTGTATAGGGAACCTGAAAGGTTCATTCACGAGATAGCCGTGGGCCGAGCTGAAAGCGAGTCCCACGGTATCGGACACCACGCACAGAATTATCTGAAAGATAACTTTCAATCGGAAACAGTCGTATTATGGGATATAAAGTTTTCTTTCAGAAAATCGTTTATCATAATCTCGTTCCGTGGGTCTCGCCTTGACTGGCTCGGCCCACTCTATATCATTAACCGCACCTTTGCAGGTGCGCCAACCGAAGTTCCTTTTTTGTGAAGCCGGAGGGCAGATATGAAAATAGGCTGCCTAACATCAGTTAGGCAGCCTATCGGCTTATATCAGATCTGTTGGATTAGTCCTGATTGAGGTTTACGCGCTTGAAAGCAACGGCTACAAGACCCTTCTGAGTCTGGTCGAGGAACTGTCCTACGGTGATCTTGCCATCCTGAACATATTCCTGTTCCATGAGGCATGATTCCTTGAAGAACTTGTTCAGACGGCCCTGAGCGATGTTCTGAATCATCTGTTCAGGAAGGTTAGCGGCCTTGGCGGCGGCAGCTTCCTTGATGATTGCACGGCCTTTTTCAGCTTCTTCAGCTGTGATCCAGCCCTTGCTCATGTTTGATTCGATGTGGTCCTCAGAGTCGAAGTGGTTGGGGTTGAGGCCGGCTTTGTTAAGAGCGGCGTCAACTGCCTTCTTCACGAGTTCCTGCTTGGTCTTTTCAACAGCTACGCTGATTTCGGCATCGATAGTGGCCTGGGGCACGTCTTCGCGTGAAACGGCTACGGGGTTCATCGATGCGATCTGCATGCAGATTTCGCGGCCGATCTGAGCGTCTACGTTCTCAAGGTTGAAACCTACGATTGCAGCGAGCTTGTTGTTGAAGTGGTTGTAAGCTGCGGTTGTGGGAGCTTCAACTACTTCGTAAGCGCCAATCTCAGTCTTTTCGCCTGTCTTGCCGCTTTCCTCGGTGATGAGGTCAGCTACAGTCTGGCCGTCGACAACGAGAGCCTTGAGTTCGTCGGCTGTCTTGACGCGGTTGGCCATTGCGAGGTCCATGAGCTTGTTGGTCAGGGCCACGAAGCCGGCGTTCTTAGCCACGAAGTCAGTTTCGCAGTTGAGGGCAAGAATAGCGGCGAAGTTGCCGTCGTTGCGTGAAACCACGCAACCTTCTGAGGCCTGACGGTCCTCACGCTTGGCGGCTACGGCCTGTCCTTTCTTACGGAGAATCTCAACAGCGGCTTCGATGTCGCCGTCAGTTTCGGCGAGAGCTTTTTTGCAGTCCATCAGGCCCGCGCTTGTAAGATTGCGGAGCTTGGTGATTTCTGCCATTGTTACTGCCATATTGTTATGAGAGTTTAAGCGTTTGTTAATAGTTTTGATTGATTATTCAGCTGCGGGAGCTTCTTCGGCTGCTTCAGCTACTGCTGCTTCTGCGGGAGCTTCTTCAGCATTCTTGCGGCTCACGCGACGACGCTCGCGGCGGGGTGCGCCTTCAGCTTCGCCGGCTTCCTTAGCGTCAACCTTTTCAACTTTGCGTTCTTCGAGGCCTTCGGCGATAGCGCTGCAAACAGTGTCGAGGATGAGCTCGATTGACTTTGAAGCGTCGTCGTTGGCGGGGATTACGAAGTCAACTGAAGAGGGATCGGAGTTGGTGTCAACCATAGCGAATACGGGGATACCGAGACGGTTGGCTTCAGCTACTGCGATGCGTTCCTTCAGTACGTCAACTACGAAAAGGGCTGAGGGCAGACGATTGAGGTCAGCGATAGAGCCGAGAGTCTTTTCGAGTTTGGCGCGCTGACGTGTGATCTGGAGCTTTTCGCGCTTTGAAAGGTTGTCAAATGTACCGTCCTTTGTCATTTTGTCAATGGCGGTCATTTTCTTGACGGCCTTGCGGATGGTGGGGAAGTTGGTGAGCATACCGCCCGGCCAACGTTCAATCACGAAAGGCATGTTTACTGACTGAGCCTTGTCAGCAACAACTTGTTTGGCCTGTTTTTTAGTAGCCACGAAGAGGATTTTCTTGCCCGATTTAGCAATGCTCTTCAGGGCGTTGGCGGCCTCTTCCACCTTAGCGGCGGTTTTGTAGAGGTCTATGATGTGGATACCGTTGCGCTCCATGAAGATGTAAGGAGCCATGGCAGGATTCCATTTTCTTTTAAGGTGACCGAAATGGCAACCTGCTTCTAATAATTGGTCAAATGTAGGTGTTGACATTGATAAAAAGATTGTTTACGTTCTTCTTGATTTTTACAACTTTGAAGTAGGGAACGTGTCCATCCGCAAAGTTTAGATACTAAACACTTATATTCATGCGGCATCAGCATGCCGCGCGATATTAACGTTTTGAGAACTGGAAGCGCTTACGGGCTTTCGGCTGACCGGGTTTCTTACGTTCTACAGCACGCGGGTCACGGGTCATGAAGCCTTCTGCACGGAGTGCCGGTTTGTCTTCAGGATTGATCTTGACAAGGGCACGTGCGATAGCCAGACGCAATGCTTCTGCCTGTCCTTTGTAGCCGCCACCGTCGAGATTTACGTGGATGTCGTATTTCTCAGCAACTTCGAGGGTGCTCAGCGGCTGCTTTACGATATACTGGAGAATTGAAGAGGGGAAGTAAACTTCCAAGGGGCGTTTGTTGATTGTGATGGCACCGTTGCCTTCTTTTACAATCACGCGTGCCACGGCGGCCTTACGGCGGCCAACTGCATTAACTGTTTCCATACTTCCTGCTCTTATTTGATTTTGTTGATGTCAATTACTTTCGGATTCTGAGCTTCGTGGGGATGGTTGGGACCATTGTACACGTGCATATTCTCGATCAAGCGACGGCCAAGACGGTTCTTGGGGAGCATGCCTTTCATAACCTTGATGTAGAGAGGGTGCATACCGGGCTTGATGTGCTTGTTGAACGATTTCTTCATCAGGATCTCAGGGTTAGCGTAGCGCTGGCCACCGGGATAACCTGTGTATGAGAGATATTCGCGATCTGTCATCTTTTTGCCGGTCAGGACAACCTTGTCTGCATTGATGATGATCACATTGTCGCCACATTCCACGTTGGGTGAATAGCTGGGCTTGTTCTTGCCACGCAGGATTTTGGCAACTTTAGAGCAAAGACGACCGAGATGCTGGTCGGTGGCGTCGATAAGAAGCCACTCTTTTTCCACGCTCTGAGCGTTGGGGGTTAATGTTTTGTAACTTAAAGTATCCACTTTTAATTAATTGATAAATAGTTAATTAATTTTGATACGCACCGCAGGATTGCCCGGCCAAAGGCATCGCTCCGGCTCGCATCATCGATTTATTTTGGATATAATCGGACTGCAAAGGTAGTGATTTTTCGTCGCGAAACCAAACCTTTTCAACTATTTTTCAAGCACTTCGGGAAATATTTTTCTACAAGGCCACTCCCCGGTGCCCATTCATCGCCTGAGGGAATCCACAGCAGCCAGATATCGGTCAAGTCCCGTCGCCTTATGGATCGGCTTCCATCCCTTGCGGCCAATCAGGGTCTGCGGATAATCCCAGAATGGCTTCATCTTCATCAGAATCTGGCTGTCGCCGCAAAGAGTCGACTTGTAATACCTGAAAATCTCATCATGGACACGCAGCAGACCGTCAACAACCATATCATCCGGCACTACTTTTCCACTCCGCAATTCCAGCCCCAGCGAAGATCGTGAGAGCAATCCCCGGCCAAGCATAACTCCTGCCAAGTCCGGATACCTGTCCCTGACCATCATCACATCCTCAATCGAGCATAGATCGCCATTATACACTACCGGATTGGCCGATCCCCTCAACAGTCTGCCAAACTCTCCGTAATGCAATTCGCCTGAATACTCCTGCCGGGCCGTCCGCGGATGAACGGTCAGATGAGCCAGCCGAACGCCATTGAGGATCGGAAGCACATCACGCCAGGCATCCGCCCGGTCATATCCGAGGCGCATCTTAATGCTGAACTCCACATTCTCCACGCTCCGCAGATAATCCGCAACTGAAGCCACAATCTCAGGCCGCTCCACAAGAGCCGCACCCCTGCCCTTGCGACACTGCAGCGGAAACGGGCACCCCATATTCAGGTCGATCCGGCGCACACCGCGTCCCGACAGCTCGTCAACGATAATACGAAGTTCATCAACATCCGAAAAAATCGCTTGCGCCACAACATCTGCACCATCATCGAGAGGCGACACGGCATCACGCAGATCACGCTGCCTGACTGCGCCCTTCTCCACCCTAACAAAAGGAGTGAAATAGCGGTCCACGCCGCCAAACACCATTGAATGCGCACGCCGCCACGGAGCTTCTGTATAGCCCTGCAGCGGCGCGGCAAATATTTTCAGATCATCCATCAGATACGGTCAAGCACTGTGCCGATCAGATCATGGATAGCAGTCTTATAATTCGGGGTGGCATCATGACGCATGCGGTTGGCGATGATCGAACAAACGGTCATAGCCTTGTGTCCCATCAGACGCGACAAACCCTGCAGCGGTGCCGACTCCATCTCATAATTGGTCACCTTCCGGCCATTATGACGGAACTCTTCAATCCTGCGGTTAAGATCCGGATTCGAGAGCGGCAGACGCAGTTCTCGTCCCTGAGGCCCATAGAAACCCACCGCCGAGATCGTGTTTCCGCGCACCATGTCATCCCGTCCGATCAGATCCACAAGTTCCTCGTCGGCATTCACAACGTATGGCTTTGCCCACAGCGGATTCCAACCCACCGACTCACAGAAGTCATGCTCGAAATCAAGATCCGCAACTGAATTGCGGCCTGCATAGTAATTCAGCACTCCATCAAACCCAATAGCCTTCTCAGCAATCACCGGCGTGCCTAATTTCAGTTCTGGCTGCAAAGCTCCAGAAGTGCCTATACGCACCATTGTCAGTGTACGGTGCTCCGGCTTGACCTCTCTGGTCTGAAAATCCACATTTGCGAGCGCGTCAAGCTCATTGATCACGATATCGATATTATCAGGCCCGATACCATGGCTAAGACACATGATAGGTTTACCTTGGTATGTACCGCCTATAGTGTGGAACTCACGAGAAGAAACCTCAAAGGTCTTCGTATCGAAAAACGAAGCCACCATATCAACGCGACCGGGGTCTCCGACAAGGATAATGCGGTCGGTCAACTGCTCGGGAAGCAGATGCAGATGAAACACGGAGCCATCTGAATTGATGATAAGCTCGGAAGGTGCGATTATCTTTTTTTCCATATATACTTGATTTTAGGTAATTATATTCTAAAACAATCAATAGCTGCGTTTTGTGCTTACGCAAGCCGGTATTTTCCACCCGGATAGGTCAGGATCAGCCCCTTGAATTCCATATCTATCAGCAGGGACATCATCCTGCCCACATTGGTATTCATGGCAATGGCTATCTGGTTCAACTGACCCTCCCCACACTCCGTGAGATAGTCAATCACGGCCTGTTCCTCAGCGCTCAGCTCCTGAAACAGTGTTTGCTGCACAGCCTGCCCCGACTCTTTCGCTGGCCAGTTCATAGCATGCATTATATCTCCGGCATCCTGCACCAGTGCCGCCACATTCCGCCTGATAAGATCATTGCATCCTGCGCTGTAGCGATCCGATGTGCGCCCCGGAAGCGCGAACACATCGCGGTTATAATCCGCCGCCAGATTGGCCGTGATCAAAGCACCGCCCTTGGCTGCCGACTCTGCGACGACAACGCAGTCGCTCATCCCGGCCACTATGCGGTTTCGCGCCACGAAGTTTCCCTTATGTACAGGATCAGAACTTGAATACTCTGTCACCAGACCTCCGGAACCACGTACCATATCGGCGGCGAGCTGACGATGCTGCGCCGGATATATCGTGTTCAGCCCATGAGCCAACACCCCGACGGTCGGCACTCCGGCTTTTAGCGACGCCTGATGCGCCGCGGCATCTATTCCGAACGCCAGTCCGCTGACTATCATCAGGGGCTCCGCCATGTTTGCAGCGAGATCGCCCACAAGCCTGTTCACAAAATCGATACCGTATGGCGTGGCATGACGCGTGCCGACAATCGCCACTATCTTCCCCCGGTTCATATCGGCCGGACCGATGGAGAAAAGCATCAGTGGAGCATCATCGACATCGGCAAGTCTCGCTGGATAACGGTCGTCGGTAAAATATAGAGGCGTTATATTGTGTGCTGCTATAAAATCAGCCTCTCTGCGGCCTCGGTCAAGCATCGTGCGGCGATAGTCCGCATCAAACAGTCTGTTCCCGAACCCCATCATCGCCCCGAGTTGACGCTCATCAAGCTCAAAGAATCGCTGCTCGTCGCCACAACGTGCGAGCAACTGCTCCGCCATCACGCGGTTCATTCCGCGAAGCGAGGAAAAAGCGATCCTGTATGCCAGAGCATCATCCATAAAGCCGATGGTTTTCAGTATTTACAGATATTTGGCGAAAGCTTCCGCCAACACTTCGCCACGGCTGAGACGGCCTTTCTCAAGACACACCACCGTAACCTCCGCCCTGACTACAGGCTCCAGATCCGGTAATGAATAAATATCCTGGATAAACACAAACCGCGCACCATCGCGTCGCATTGCCAGTTTGCTGACCATATCTTCGCCAAGTCCGAGCGGACGGAGATATTCTATGCTCACGCCTCTCAGCACGGGATCAATCCCGGCCTCCTGCATGCTGCGGAACGACGTTCCGGCTGCCCGGCAGAACTCATGGCGCGTATGCTCCAGATAATGAAGATACACGGCATTATTGACAATGCCCTGCGAATCCACTTCATAATCGCGGACTCGCATGGGCATTTCAAATACATATTTTATATCTCTTGCGATATTCATTTGTTGACTCTGAATCGGTCCACGCCATCACGCAGATAAGCCACCGCCTGACGCGCGGCGGCAAGACCGGCGTTGATATTCGCCTCGGCGGTCTGCGCACCCATTTTCTTGGGCGTGAAGAACACTCGTCCGGCAAATTTCTCCGACAGTTCATCAGCATTTCCTGGCTTCACGTCGGCCACATACTTCAGATCCTTGCGATCCTCAAGCGCCTTTGCAAGTCCGGCCTCGTCGATAACCTCCTTACGTGCCGTATTGATCAGCACGCCACCATTGGGCAGACGGGTGATCAGATCATACCCTACAGAGCCCTTGGTCTCAGCTGTTGCAGGGATATGAAGCGACACGAATTTATTATTGCTGTATAGCTCCTCAACCGAGTGAACCGGCTTGACTCCGGCCTCCTCAATAACGGAATCGGGGCAATAGGGATCGAGAGCCGACACTTCCATTCCGAAACCCTTGGCGATACGGGCCACATTGCGGCCAACCTGACCGAACGCATGGATACCGATTGTCTTGTCTTTAAGTTCCGTGCCGGATGTACCGTCGTACATATTGCGGACAGCCATCACGGTCATACCGAACACGAGTTCCGCAACGGCATTGGAATTCTGACCGGGGGTATTCTCTACGCATACGCCATGGGCGGTTGCCGATGCGAGATCCACATTGTCGTAACCGGCACCTGCACGGACAACGACTTTCAGATTCTTCGCCGCATCAAGCACCTCGGCATCCACAATGTCACTGCGGATGATCAGACCGTCGGCCGTGGCTACTGCATCAAGAAGCTCCTGCTTGCTGCCATATTTTTCAAGAAGGGCAAGTTCATAACCGGCGCCCTCCACTATTTCTCTTATTCCGTCGACAGCTGCGGCTGCAAACGGTTTTTCTGTTGCTACAAGTATCTTCATGGCAGTGATCAATGTTTCGATTCAAATTCCTTCATTGCAGCCACAAGCACCTCAACACTCTCCATAGGCAGGGCATTATAGAGCGATGCGCGGAAACCGCCCACTGAACGGTGGCCCTTGATACCTACTATTCCCTTGGTTGAGCAGAAGTCAACGAAATCCTTCTCCAGCTCCTTATATTCGGGAGTCATCACGAAGCAAACGTTCATGATAGAGCGGTCGGCCGGATCTGTCACTGTACCTTCGAACATGCGGCTGCTGTCGATCGCGTCATACAGACGTCCGGCTTTGGCCACATCCATCTTTTCAATCTCGCGGATACCGCCAAGCTCCTTGTAGTAGCGCAAGGTCTGGAGTGCTGAGAAAATCGGGAGCACCGGGGGAGTGTTGAACATGGAGCCTTTCTTCACGTGTGTGCGGTAATCGAGCATCGTGGGGATCTGACGTTCAACATGGCCGAGAGCCTCATCGCGCACAATCACGATGGTAACGCCGGCAGGAGCAAGATTCTTCTGCGCTCCGGCATAGATTATGTCATATTTGGAGACATCGACCGGACGAGAGAATATATCGCTCGACATGTCGGCTACAAGACGCACATTGCCGCAATCCGGATCATAGCGCATCTCTGTGCCGTAGATGGTATTGTTTGATGTGAAATGGAAATAGTCAACATCCTCCGGCACGGTGTAACCTTTGGGGATGAATGTGAAGTTGGCATCCTTGGAAGAAGCTACAACGTCAACCTCGCCGAACAGACGGGCTTCTTTGATTGCGTTGGTGGCCCAGGTTCCGGTCTCAAGATATGCGGCCTTACGGTTCAGAAGATTGTAGGGCACCATGCAGAACTGCATGCTCGCGCCTCCGCCAAGGAACAGAACGGAGTAACCTTCCGGTATCTCAAGCAATTCTTTGACCAGAGCGGTGGCCTCGTCCATAACTGCCTGAAACTCTTTGCTGCGGTGGGAGACTTCAAGTACCGACAGTCCTGTGTCTGCGAAATTGAGGATTGCATCTGCGGTGTTCTTGATTGTGTACTGGCTCAGTATCGAAGGGCCGGCATAAAAGTTGTGCTTCTTCATTATTTATATTTTTTGAAAGCGTTTGTTATTAGACACACAAAATTACGTAAATTTTTCTCTAATCCCAACATTCCGGTGGCTAATCTTCCGAATAGTGACGCAGAACGCGGCGGTAGGAGTTGAATATTTTCGACTTGGACACGAATCCGACATATTTGCCGCCGTCAACAACCGGCAGGTTCCATGCTCCCGTATCATCGAATTTCTTCATCACCTGTTCCATCGACGCATGTATATCGATCAATGCAGGTGGTGTCGACATGAATTGGGCCACGTGCATGCGCCGGTAAAGATCGGGGCGGAACATGATGTTGCGTATGTCATCCAGCAACACCACTCCCATAAGTTTTCCATCTCCGTTGACAACAGGGAACAGATTGCGGCTCGACTGCGAGATAACCTTGACCATCTCGCGCAAGTCCATTTCCGGGGTCACGCAATGAAAATCCGTCTCGATGACATTATCGATCTTCAGCAGCGTCAGCACCGCCTTGTCCTTATGGTGGGTCAGAAGCTCGCCACGTTGCGCCAGACGCATGGCATAAATGCTGTAGGGCTCAAACGATTTTATCGTGATATATGACAAGGCCGACACTATCAGAAGTGGCAGAAACAGTTCATAGCCACCCGTAAGCTCCGCTGTAAGGAACATACCCATCAGCGGCGCATGCATCACACCGGCCATCACGCCGGCCATACCCATCAGCGCGAAATTCTTGACCGAAAGATCAAGCCCGAAAATATGATTCAAAGAATAGGCGAACAGGAACCCGGCCATACATCCCACGAACAGCGACGGGGCGAACGTTCCGCCCACTCCGCCTGCTCCGTTGGTGGCCGATGTGGCAAACGCTTTTGTCACGGTCAGCGCCGCCACGAATGCTATTATGAACAACACGGAGTTTCGGTCGGGATAGAAAACGGAGCCGTCCACTATCGCCGACGTGTTTCCTTGAAGCAGGGAGATTATGGAGCTGTAGCCTTCGCCATACAACGGTGGGAACAGGAAGATCAGACATGACATGATCACCACACCTATGCCATATCGTTTCCATGGGCTTTTTATCCGGCCGAACATATTCTCCATCATGTTCATCACTCTGGTGAAATATAGCGATACCAGTCCGCAGAACACTCCGAGCAACACCACGTAGGGTATTCTCGTGGTCATGAACTGTTCGCTCTGAACAAAGAAAAATTCCGCCTCATAACCGGTGAACGCATACGAGACAACGGCTCCGGCTATTGAAGCCAACAGCAACGGCATCACGGAAACAGTGGTGAGATCGATCATAAGCACCTCAAGCGTGAACAGCGTACCGGCTATCGGAGCTTTGAAAATACCGGCGATACCGGCCGCCGCGCCGCAACCGACCATGATCATCAGCACTCGCGGCGACATCCGGAAAAGCGACCCGACCGTAGAGCCTATGGCAGCCCCGGTAAACACGATTGGGCCCTCCGCGCCGACTGATCCACCGAAGCCTATCGTGACGGAGCTGGCACAGAGCGATGAGAATATATTGTGGCGTTTCATGCGGCTCTTATTCTGAGAGATCGCATAAAGGACTCGCGTCACACCATGGGATATATTGTCGCGCACAACATAGCGCACAAACAGCAGTGTGATCAGCACACCTACCGCCGGCAGGATGAAATACATGGCATTACCGCCTGTCATCACCACTCCCGAGGTGACAAACCGGGCTATCACCGAGATCAACCATTTCAGAAGCAACGCCGCAAAACCGCCGAGAGTCCCGACCACTAAGGCCAGGATCACGACAAACGTCTTTTCCGGTATGTGGCGTTCTCGCCACAGAAGCAGGCGATGGAACGATTCCTGTATGCTGTTTTTTGTCATATTAAATCTTTATATATCCTCACTTTATACTCCCTTGCCCGACAACACGGTATTGGCCGTATGAAGTATAATCTTCAGATCGGTCAGGATTGATATATTTTCAAGATAGAGCAGATCGTATTGCAATCTGCGCATTATTTCATCCATATTCGAGGCGTAGCCGTAACGCACCATGCCGAGCGACGTAATGCCGGGGCGCACTCGGTGGATCAGTGTCGCCGCCGGATTTCTCCGGTGCATCTCTTCCATAAATTCCGGGCGTTCCGGACGTGGACCAACTATCGACATGTCGCCACGCAGAACGTTGAAGAACTGCGGAAGCTCATCAAGGCGATATTTTCTCAGGATACGCCCAACTCGCGTCACACGGATATCGCCAGGATACGACAGTTCCGGCTTGCCATCAGCCTCAGCATTCTGACACATGGTTCTGAGTTTGATGATATTGAACTGACGGCGATGACGCCCCACTCGCCGCTGTTTATAAAACATCGGTCCTTTGGAATCCAACTTTATAGCCAGACCGATCAATGCCATGGGAATGGCCGAAAGCACAAGCATGACCGACGATACAACTATATCCGCCAGCCGCTTCACGTGAAGTGTCTGGGGCGACATTCGGGTCTGTGTTATATCAATCAGCGGCTCATCAACCAACGAGAGCAGACGAGCGTTGAACATATACGACGGAAGTTCCTCTGCCGCCACGAACAATGGCACATCAAGCCGGAACAGCTGATGAACCACATCGAGTGTTTTCCCCCACCCTTGTGGATGAGGTATGATGATCACGCATTTGACACCATACTCTTCATAAACTCTGCTGATATCATCTATATCACAGATCGGGAGATCAGTCCCCGATGTGCAGAAGCGCGAACGGTTCTCTGAATCGATGAGAGCCACGGGAGTGACTCCGGTAAATGGAGATATCTTCTCAACCTGCCTCGGAAACAGCTGCGGAATGGAACTGTAGCCCACTATCAGTGCAGGAAACTTTATATCCCCCTTTATCATGCGGTTTGTGACACGCCACGTGATGATAAGACGTGGAATATAGACAACGAAAAAAAGGATCGCGAGCAGTGCAAAAAACAATGTATAGTCGCGTGAACGTTCCAGAGTCAGATCATTGATCAACGCCACGAAAAACAGGAGCAATGTTCCCGTCAGAGCCGTATTGAATGTCTTCGAAAGCTCCATGGCGCGTGAGCGCCTGTAGACTGAATCATAGATACCGGACAGATAGTAGATACCCATCATGACCAACGGAAACAGCAACTGTCCCACGATAAGCACAGGGGACGTGATGAACATCCATAGCGAACCAAACGATCCGTGAGCTATGGGAAGATCATAGTATCGGAACACGTTGAAAAGCAGCAATGCCAGATTGGTCGACAAATAGTCGGCAAGCACGTATGTCAGTCGTAGGCGCGCTTCTGCTGTCATCGGCGAAGAATTTTTATAGTGCAGTCGTCTGAGATCTTGATAACCGACGACGATACTCTCGGAGTGTGGTCGTCGCGCCTGTACTCCGCCACATAGTCAACGGCTTCGATTATTGCCCGGGGGATCTCTGCATAGAACGCCGGTGTAGGATCACCGCTGACATTAGCCGATGTCGACACCACAGGTCTTCGTAATCCGGCACACAATGCCCGGCTGTAGCTCTCTGTAGTCAATCGCAGCCCGGCGCTTCCATCCGGAGCCAAAAGTTCCGGAGCCAGACCCCGTGGATGATCATAGACTATCGTACATGGCGTTGTCGACAGTTCGGCAAGTTCAAGTGCCACCTCCGGAGGATCATCAACAAAGCGGCACAGCATTCCTACCGAATCAACAAGCGTTATCAAAGCCTTGGCCTCCGCACGGCGCTTGATCTCGAAGACTCGTCTGACGGCATCACTGCGCGTCGCGTCACAACCTATGCCCCACACGGTATCTGTGGGATAGAGTATCACCCCACCTTCTCGCATACATTTGATTGCAGCAGCCACATCGGCACGAAAACTATTCTGATCCACGCTTTTTCAGATTGGTTGGTTTGTTCTGCAAAGATAACACTCCGTTACGTCAAATAAAAATCGCCGACCCCTTTATTTTGCATGTTGACACTTTAAAAAATCGACGGCACACCCATAATGAGGTGTGCCGTCCTATGATTCAACAGTTTGGAAATAGCTTATTTTCCGCCGGGAGTTGTCATTTTCGGGGTTTCAGGCTTGACAGGAGCCAGTCCGCGGTGACGGAGCAGTGCGTCAACCTGTGGCTCGTGGCCACGGAATTTCACATAAAGCTCCATCGGATCTGATGAGCCTCCGGCCTCAAGCACATTGGTCTTGAATGCCTTTGCTGTTTCCGGATCGAAGATTCCGCGCTCTTTGAACAGCTCGAAACCATCACAATCGAGAACCTCGGCCCATAGATAGGTATAGTAACCCGAAGCATATCCATCGCTGCCGAAGATATGACGGAAGTAGGGACTGCGGTAACGGAACTGGACTTCAGCCGGCATTCCGAGATCGCTGGCCACTTTGCGTTCAAACGCCTCGATATCTACATCTTCCGTCACATTGACCTGACCGTACTGGAGGTCGAGAAGAGCGGCACCGACAAGCTCTGTTGTCATGAAGCCCTGGTTATGGGTCGATGCTGCTGCAAGTTTCTCAATGAGCGAATCGGGGATCACTTCACCGGTCTTGTAGTGACGGGCGTAGGTCTTGAGCAATTCCGGTTCCAATGCCCAGTGTTCGTGGATCTGCGAGGGAAGCTCAACAAAATCGCGGTCTACATTAGTTCCGGCCTGACTGCGCAGATGAGCCTGTGTCAGCATTCCGTGGAGGCCATGACCGAATTCATGGAACATTGTCTCTACCTCATCCAGAGTCAGTAACGAAGGTGTATCGCCGGTTGGTTTGGAGAAATTACCGACATTGTAGACGATCGGACGCTGCGATGTTCCGTCAGGATCGGTGAATGCACTCTGGAATTCGCTCATCCAAGCTCCCTGGCGTTTTGATGCACGCGGAAAATAGTCTGTCATGAAAACCGCGATGTGATTACCATCGGCATCCTTGACATCGTAAACTTTAACCTCAGGATTGTATTTCGGGGCATCGGGCATCTCAGTGAAGGTCACGCCATACAGACGGCCGGCCATATTGAAAATACCCTCTCTAACGCTCTCCAACGGGAAATAAGCGCGTACTTCATCCTCATCAAGAGCATATTTGTCGCGGCGCACTTTCTCTGCATAGTAGTAATAATCCCATGGCTCGATCTTGATCTTGGCACCCTCCTTGTCGGCAAGTGCCTGCATTTCTGCCACCTCTTCCTTGACGCGTTCAACAGCCGGAGCCCAGATCTGTTTCAAAAGGCCTTCAGCATTGGCAGGTGTCTTGGCCATCACATTGGCCGTCATATAAGAAGCGAAATCAGGATATCCGAGCAATGCGGCTTTCTGCGTACGGGTTTTAAGGATCTCGTTGATCACGGGATAATTGTTGTTTTCGCCGTTGGTTGCAAGTGTGGTATAAGCCTCATACATCTGGCGGCGAAGTTCGCGGTTATCCGCATATTGCAACAGGGGCAGACGGCTCGGAGCATGCAGGGTGAACACCCATTTGCCCTCTTGTCCGCGAGCTTTGGCCTCATCGGCGGCCACTGCTACCGACGATGCCGGAAGACCTGAAAGTTTTGATGCGTCATCCACCCACAGTTCGTAGGCATTGGTAGCATTCAGAAGATTCTTGTTGAATTTCAGATAGAGATCTGTCATCTTCGTATTCAGAGCCTTCAGCTTCTCCTTATCGGCCTGCGACAACAATGCGCCGTTGCGTGTGAAACTTTTGTACGATTCTTCAACCGCACGCTTTTCAGTAGGCTTGAGATTCATCTTCTCGCGATTGTCATAGACATATTTCACACGCTTGAACAAGGCTTCATCCATCATCACCTCGTCATTGACCTGAGAATACATCGGATAGGCTTTTTCTGAGATTGCCACCATCTCATCCGACGACTCTGTCTCGTCAAGACCCGAGAATACGATCATCACGCGGTTAAGCAACTTCCCGGCCTTTTCCATAGCAAGAATGGTATTGTCGAAGTCTGGGGTTGCCGGATTCTCAACTATTGCCTTGATGTCGGCCTTGTATTCTTTAATACCCTGCTCCATTGCCGGAAGATAGTCCTCATAGCGGATCTGCTCGAATGGAGGAATGTTGTAAGGCGTTTCGTAAGGCTTCAGAAACGGATTAGTGCGTTCAGCGGCCATGATCTGGTCTGTTTGCGATGCCGCGGTCATTGCAAGCGCGGCCATCATTGTTAGAATTGGTTTATTCATATATTTTTAATTGTTTGTTTTCTTATCTTCTATCTTGAATATCGCCAACAGCGGATAATGGTCGCTCGTTGAGCAATCACCGCGCCATACGCGCAACGCATCCAGTCCGCCACGGTAGAAAATCTGGTCTATGCGGAAATAGAACCGGTCGGCATGATAGGTGATCGCCGGCCCAAGTCCGGCTTCCCGGTAAGCATCGGTCATGTCGCTCCCGGCAACGGTACGGTAGGCGTAACTTCCGGGGATATCATTGAAATCTCCGGCAAGGATCACATCGCCGTCTACCTCATCCAATGCCTGCCGGATATCCTCGGCCTGATCGGCTCGCGACCGGAAGGCCGATGCCAGTTTTGACAGGAGGCTGTGGCGTATCTCATCTGCCTCATCGGCGGCCTCTCCCTCGGTGATCTGGACATAGACCTCTTTATCCTCGGCTGTCAGACCGATCGACTGCATGTGGACATTGAAAACATGCACCACCTCGCCATCGCCTACATTCAGATCATAGCGGCAAAGATCAAGTTGAGATGGATCCCGTGAATCGACATCCACTTTTTCAAAAGGATATTTCGACAGGATGGCCATTCCGCGGAATGTCACATCCCGGTATGGATACAGATCAAGCAACTCTTCATGTTGCCCGTCGCTGACTCCCTGGAATCCCGGCGTCAGAACATCTGTAGCCTCCTGCATAACCACCACATCAGCACCGGATTTCAGAATATACTCCATTGTCGGGTTGCCTTCTGTTTCCGGCTTATGATCTCCGTACACAAACAGATCAAGGATATTGAATGTCAACAGCTTCAAAGTCTTTTCTCCCGATGCCGCGATCGATTTTTCCGATGGCCTGAAAAAATTCATCGGGCAATATGTCAGAATCGGGCTGATACATGCCAGCATCACCACGATATTGAACATCGCGAGTTTGCGGAAACAGATCAGGTTCACAATCAGAGCCACCAACATAAGAATCAGGAATGCCGGAAATGTCAACGACAGGATTGACCAGACCACAGACTCATTAGGGTTGACTGTTCCGCCCCACGCCGATGCCACAAAACCGGCGGCAATGACAATATTCGCAATCGCGATGACCAATCTCGCGATATTTCCCAACCAGTGTTTCGCTTTGATGTTCATGACTGGCGGTTTTGAAGGTTGGAACTGATTTTTATCAATCTCGCACGTTCCACTGCCGTTAGCGAGTTAAAGCCCGAACGACGTATCTTGTCAAGCAGCTGATCCAGTGAATCAGTGCATGGTGTTGCGGTTTCCGTATCCATCTCACGGTGCGCTGGAGCAGCCTGCGCACCACGTTTCCGTTCTGTCTTTCCTCGCAGGACATACGCATAACCCATTCCGGCAAGAAGTCCGCCGGCATGGGCCGCATGAGTTCCATAGTTTCCCTCACCTGTTGCGATAACCACAAGCAATATGGCTATCAGCCCAACAATCCGAAGAGTGGCCTCCCCGAAAATCACGAGATGGAGTTTCATCCCGGGAGCAAGCACCATCGACGCTCCCATTATGGCGAGGATCGAAGCCGAGGCACCGGTCAGTCCAAGTGTTCCTACTCCTCCGGCCATGGCATTGGCAACGATATAGAAAACAGCGCCAGATATTCCGCCGAGAAAATACAGCCCGTAGATATTCCGTCCCGACAATATGCGAACCGCTACCGTACCGAACAGATAAAGCCATATCATATTCATCATCAGATGCATCGGATCATACTGCACGAACATATACGTGACAGCCGTCCATGGGGCATGCAACCAGTCCGTGAATGTGCGCGGAAGCAGCAGGGTACCGACAACGGTATCAACCGCCGCATCGGCAGCATCGGCATCTACCGAAAACCGGATCACGATAGCCACCAGACGCAACACAACGAACACCGCCGCATTGACAGCCACAAGCTTCAGCGCAACCGGCAAGCCGAACCATCTGTTTCTTATGTTTTTAATAGCTATCACCGTGGATCACACCTTTCTTTTTCCAATATGTCAGCAACATGAATCCGAATATCATGCCTCCGAGATGAGCGAAATGAGCCACACCATCGGTAGCCGCACTCATTCCAAGCAAAAGCTCCATGGCAATCCATATCAGGATCATCCATTTGGCCTTGATCGGCACCGGAAGGAACATGAAATATAGTGGACGGTTCGGGAACAACAGACCGAACGCCATCAACACGCCATATATAGCACCGGAGGCACCGACCGTAGTGAATAAATTCAGATTCTGAGAGAGAATCCCCGGTTTTTGGGCAAGCCATGCGTTTATTTCAGCAGTTGTAGTCTGGTTGAGATGTGCCAGTTCCTTGACAACAAGATCCGGGAGAGTCATCGCCCACACTGCCTCCTGAACCAGAGCGGCTCCTACGCCACAAATCATGTAGAACAGCAGAAAACGCTTGGATCCCATCACATACTCCAGCGTCACACCAAACATAAACAGCGTGAACATATTGAAGAAAATATGAGTGAATCCACCATGCATGAACATGTATGTGACAACCTGCACCGGATTGAAATCAGGTGCCTCAATGAAATGAAGCGAACAGTACTTCATAAGGTTCTGTCCGATCGACGGGATGAACGCCCCGGCAAGAAAGACGATAAAACAGATGATTATCAAATTTTTCGTCACCGGAGGCATATTCCTCATCATATTTTGAAATTGGCTCATTTATATCAGATTATTTACTTGTGATTACAAAATTACAAAAATTCAGCCCCATTTCTTGCTTTTCTGCCTATTTGATGATTCGTTTTTTCAGTTTTTTGTCATTTTTTTTTACTTTTATTGTGAAATTTAAGTTTTTACGATTATATTTGCGACAATAATACCATATTTAAAATTATTTAATCTTATGAACAAGACAGAGCTTATCAACGCTATCGCCGAAAAAGCCGGCCTGACTAAAGTACAGGCTAAAGCCGCTCTCGACGCAACAATCAACACAGTTAGCGAACAACTTGCAAAAGGCGATAAAGTTGCCCTTATCGGCTTCGGTACATTTGCTGTTTCTGAAAAGACCGCACGCAAAGGTATCAATCCGCGCACAAAAGAAGTTATCGAGATTCCTGCACGTAAAGCTGTGAAATTCAAAGCCGGTGCCGAACTCAATGATGTTGTAAAATAATCCGGTTCCACTCAAGAATTATTATACTCCAATATAGTTTCAGAAACACAATAAACGGCGTCGCCCATCCGGGTTGACGCCGTTTATGTTTTGCAATGTATTCCTCGGCAACCGACTGCCGACCGAACAAGTGCGGTGCATCATCCCATCGGGAACGATGCACCGCAAGTGCAATAATAGTACATTGAGATATGTCTGACCCGACAAAGACTCTAATGTCTGTTATCTTTTATACCTCGCTGTGTATTTGACAATCTTATCAAACGATACCCTGAGCCATCATAGCTCGCGCAACCTTCATGAATCCGGCGACATTGGCACCCTTCACATAGTTGATATATCCATCCTCCTCTTTACCATACAGTTCACACTGATGGTGGATTTCTGACATTATCCCCTTCAGACGGGCATCCACTTCCTCTGCCGTCCATGACAGCTTCTGCGAGTTCTGTGCCATCTCAAGACCCGACACCGAAACGCCGCCGGCATTGGCAGCCTTGCCGGGAGCATAGAGAATACGCGCGGCGAGGAACTCCTTGATGGCTTCCGGTGTGGAGGGCATGTTGGCACCCTCGCTCACGGCGATACATCCTTGCGCAAGCAATGCACGGGCATCATCGCCGTCAATCTCATTCTGAGTGGCCGACGGCATGGCGATGTCGCACTTCACACGCATCCACGGACGTTCACCGGGATAATACTCGCAGCCATATTCCTCTGCAAATTCGCGGATTCGGCCACGATAGATATTTTTAAGTTTGAATATATAGTCGAGCTGCTCCTGCGACAGTCCTTCCGGAACATATATCGTTCCGTCGCTGTCACTCATCGAGACAACCTTTGCTCCGAGCTGAAGAAGTTTTTCCGCTGTATATGTGGCAACATTGCCCGATCCGGAAATCGCAACGCGTTTACCCTTGATGTCAATGCCGCGTGTGGCAAGCATAGACAGCAGGAAGTACACATTCCCATAACCGGTAGCCTCCGGACGGATAAGCGAACCACCGAACTCACGGCCCTTGCCGGTGAACGTTCCGGTAAATTCCTGCGCCATCTTCTTGTACCAGCCATACATGTAACCCACCTCGCGGCCACCAACGCCGATATCTCCGGCAGGCACATCAGTGTCAGGGCCTATCTGACGCCAAAGCTCAGTTATGAAAGCCTGGCAGAAACGCATAACCTCCATATCGCTTTTGCCTCTGGGTGAGAAATCGGATCCGCCTTTGGCTCCGCCCATGGCAAGTGTGGTCAGCGAATTCTTGAATGTCTGCTCGAACGCGAGAAATTTGAGGATCGACTGATTGACCGATGAGTGGAAACGGATACCACCCTTGTAAGGGCCGATAGCGTTGGAATGCTGAATGCGGTAGCCCATGTTGTTGCGCACCTTTCCGCTGTCGTCAACCCATGATACGCGGAACGAGAAGATTCGATCCGGTATGCAGAGGCGTTCGATCAGATTGTATCGTTCAAACTCCGGATGCTGGTTGTAGACATCCTCGATCGAGGTTATCACTTCTTCAACGGCCTGAAGATATTCCGGTTCATTCGGGAAACGGCGACGGAGGTCGGCTAACACTTCTTCTGCTTTCATAATGCTTAAAACCTAACTTAAAATTGTAACTATATGTTTTGATTTTTAAACTTACGCTTGCAAAATTACAGATTTTATCTGTATCTACAATACTTTTTGAAAGAATTTGCATAAAAATTAACGCGCCATGCACTCATGACGCGTCAACAATTCGTTTATGTAGGTCGATCAACGGACAATCTGAGCTGTCACCGTATCTATAAATTCCTGACGATGAGCGGCACTGCCATCGGTAGTATGATCGCAGTTGAACCAACTTACACCATTGATTCCGACCGGATTGAACACCTGCGGTGTCAGATATCCGTCGAAAAACGGAGCGATTATATCTGATGATTCCTCCGATGTGGTCACTATCGTAGTCCTGTCAATGGAAAGACATGGTAAAAGCTCTCCCTCAGGAGTTGTGTCATAGACTATTCCTTTGGTAAACACACGGTCAATGAATCCTTTGAACATAGCAGGCATCATGCCCCACCATATCGGGAATATGCAGACCAGCTGCTCGCTCTGACGCAAAGCTTTCTGATAGCGTTCAACCATCTCGTCGTCAACACTGCCGCCATCAACATAAGAATGAAGCCCACGGCTGTCCAGCACAGGATTGAAACCCTCGCCATATAGATTTATAACATAGTATTCGCGTCCTTCTCCGGAAAGACGATCGGTGATTGACTGAAGGATCTGATGATTGAAGCTCCCGTCCGACGGGTGGCAGTAGACGATTGTGATCATTGCAAAAAGAAAATTAAGAAATATAGCATTAAAACAGCCGGCGGCACGATTTTGTTCGCACCGCCGACCGATTCATCTATATTTTTGTCTAATTTATTTATTCAGCGTTCTCAGCCTGCCATTCGGCCCAGCTTGCTTCCACATCATCCATGCCGATACCAAGCATCCGCATTTCTTTGAACACATCGCGCAGCTTTTCCTCGAAAAATTCCTGGCGTCGGGTACTGTTGACCTGCACCGGTGCATTGGCCGATAGATAGAATCCCATACCCCGTTTCGGATAAATGATATCGTGGAGCTGTAGATACTCGAATGCCTTGAGCACCGTGTGGGTATTGACAGCCATGCTGACAGCCATTTCCCTCACAGATGGAATCTTTTCATCCGGTCTCCATGCCCCGGACAGCACGCAGCCGAAGCAGTAGTCTATGATCTGGCGGTATATAGGTGTGTTATCCTTAAATTCCATCCCTACCCTCCTTATAGCTGTATTTTTCTAATCGAACGCACCGATAGAATAATCATGACCAATGAATAGATACCGCAGAGCAACAGAGTCCAGAACAACATATCGTCAATTGGGAGAACCTTGATTAAATCATCAAAATGATCCGACTCGGCCATCTCCTTAACCTGAACAAAACCTGCTGAGAATATCCAGCTCACTATTATAAAACAGGATACGAAACCTACGGCGATATTTGCCACTATGCTCAGCACAGCAGCTCTCAGGAAGCTGCGCTTACGAGAGCAAAGCATCACGCATAAAGCCGTTGTCAGCCCCACAAGTCCCTCTACGGAATTAACTCCGATGTTGAACCCCACGATAGATATGGAGCGACCGATGCTGTCCAGCTCAATCAATGGAGTCTCAGGCAGAAGTACAGCCGTCAGGACAAGTTTAACAATTATCATCGGAACAAAGAGGATCACGGGTATGAATATCAGGAAATATCCGAGCATGAACACAGCTTTTTCTGTCCAGAGCGCAGGGAGCGCGACCTCGATCTCCCGACCGTCATTGCTAAGGATACATGGCGCCCAATAGCACATAAACAACATTGCCATGGAGATCAATCCGGCAATAAAACCATTCATGCCCAATCCGAAATATGATCCGAAATATGACAGGAAGAACGTTATGAACCCGGCAAGAACCGACACAAGCGGATAAAACCAAAGCTGTTTCTTAAAGATTGGATAATAAAAGTCGGCCACCATGCCTACTCGGCGAAAAGAAAAGGAGGCTGAAGATTGTATTGTAGTTTCCATTGTTCTCTGAGTTGTTTTGATGGTGTTTAGTTTAGCAACGAATTGAGCACGGAATCACGGTTGGCGCTCTGCAGGGCATTGTAGAACACTACATAGTCGATATCCGACTGCACCGTACCGTCGTTTGGCACAATGGCATTGAATCGGCCGAGATACTGCTGCATGAACAGCGCGTTGGCCGGTGGCATTGAATCGCTGACAAAAGCTATGCGGTCCGTTATCTCCCACACGGGCATCGAGAGTACCAGGCGTCCATGACTGAGCACTATCACACCGTCAACTATATTCTGGAAATCGAACACCACATGTGTCGACACGATCACCGTCTGTTCTTCCGACACGTTCTCCGCAAGCATCCTGATAAACGTATCGCGAGCCGATATGTCAAGACCGTTAGCCGGTTCGTCGAGCAGCAGAACTTTTGGCCGCAGGGCAAGGATATACGCCAGCTGGGCTTTTTTCCGGTTACCGAGCGAGAAACGGTCGATAGGCTCACGGCCGGTCATTCCGAATGCCTCCAGATTCCGGTGAAGCTGTTCGGCACTGAACGTCGGATAGAACGGAGCATGATAGCGTTCCATCTCTGCAATTGTCTTGTAGGGGAAGGTCATACTATCGGTGTAGATAAATGTTTCCGCCGATACAGGCAGCGAACGGCTTGCCGTCGGAACACCATCGATCAGACAGCTGTCCGAGGGAACGGCCAGACGCAATCCGGCTATCACATGCAGAAGAGTGGTTTTGCCCGATCCGTTCTCGCCGAGCAGCAGATGAATACCGGTGGGGATGGTTGCACTTATGCCGTCCAATGCCACAAGATTCTTGCCATATCTGTATGAGAGATTATCTAAGGTTATCATTTTATGGGTCTTTATTATTCTACAACAGGTTCTACTTCAAATCCTGCATTGCGCAGTCCGGCGATAACGCCCTTCGCTCCAGGGAGATGTCCGGCTCCAACTACGATCAGCACCGATGTCGTGGGAATCATTCCGATAAGAAAATCCACCCATGCGGCATTCCGGCTATTGAGAAGTTTTTCTGCTGTCGCATCATCCATGCCACTCTCGGGATCGGTCATCAGCGCATACAGAGCTGCAAGATCTCCGCTACGATAGGCTGCATTCAGATCGAGCAACGATTTCTCCGGGCCTCCCTCTGTGCGGATGCTTTTGAGAAGGTCCTTGGCCTGTTCTGCAATCGGGCTGTTATAAAGCACTTGTCCCTGAAATTCCACAGTTTCCAAACCCTTTACCGGTTTTCCGGCCGACGCGCCGCGGCTGAGCAGCGTCATGTCGAGCTGCTGCATGGGGTTATATCCCGGAATACATTTTGTTGCAAGGATGGCAAGCATTGATGTCGACAGCATTGCCGGCTTAAAACCGTTAAGCTGCTGCGTGATACTCACAGGCATTCCTGTCAACGCATTGAAAACAGAATCAATCTCAGCAAGTTCCGCCGAAGTGAACACCTTGTCAAGCGTACTGTCGGCCGGAGCCGTCATCATACCCATAAGAACACCCTGAGTCTCAGGCGATGTCATTTCTGCAAGGCTCAACTCTCCATAAAGTTCATCCACCGATGCAACCGCCTCTGCAACACCGGCAACAGAGTCCAACACTGCAACAGGAGCCATGTGGTGGGTACCGAATATATACGAGGGCGATTTCACGTCCTTGCCGCTCACCTTCCACAGCAGCTGGGCATTGCCACACACTGCTGCCAGAATCATCATTGCGAAAAATGCAGTTCTTTTCATTTTCTTCTTAGTTCGTTAAATAAGTACTATGTGTAAATGATTTATTCTTTGGTTTGATGGTGTTGTAGTCATGTACAACACTGCAAATGTACACACTTTTTCATTTTCGCCAAAAAAAATCGGGAAATTTTTCAAAAAAAATTCCCGATCCGTAATTTTTGAGCAATGGCAATCAATTCACCACGATCTCATCCGTAAAGATCCATGCCCCGGGACGAGGGTTCTGCCGCGCCTGCACACGCACATATCTGGCATCCACATTGACCGGCGCACCATAATTTTTCATCATTATTTTTGAAAACGTCGGATCCACATCATTATATATCGTCGCAACTTCCGTGAAATCTGTTCCGTTTTCGCTGACAGAATAAGTCACCTGCTCCGGCAGATGGACCCAAGCCCCTTCGGAATGCATGAACGAAGCTCCTATATAATGGATCGGTTTTACAGCTCCGAGATCTATGGTCAGATCCATATCCTCCGACCATCCCTGCCAACGGCGGTCCCCGTAAGTCCAGCCGCCCTGCAATCCATCGGTAAGCGTAGTGTTGCCGGCTGCCGGGTATTTTGAGTTGTACATCACAGTGTAGCTCACCGGACATCCTACGGCAAGATGTGTCAAAGTGTCGGCCTTTTCACGACGTTCGCCATATTCATTGGCAAGGTCAAACACGGCATATCCCTTGTCGGCCAGATGGCGGTTCATTGTCAGCGCGCGTCTGCGGAAATCGGCATAATCCTTTCCGCGTGGACTCCACCCTATCTCAGCAATGGCAAAAGCACGCGGATAGTACATGTGCTCGGCGTGTGAATCATCATAGACATATTCGCTCCAGAGATTACCCTGCACACCCAGCAGATGTCTGGCCTCGTCGTCGCTCATATCAGCCTCGACAGGCTCGTAGGAATAGACCTTTTCAAGCGGTGTGTATCCGCCTATCGAGATCGGCTCACGGAATGGAGCGTCCTGAGAATAGTCGAGGTAGCAGAATTCGCCCGGCGTCATGATGACGTCGTGACCCTCGGCCATAGCCTTGCGGCCACCTTCTGTGCCACGCCACGACATTACCGTGGCATTTGGTGCCACTCCCCCTTCAAGGATCTCATCCCAACCGATCATCCGTCGACCCTTTGCATTGATATGCTTTTCGATTCTTTTTATAAGATAGCTCTGTAGTTCCTCCACGTTATTCAGACCCTCAGCATCCATTCTCCGGCGGCAATCCGGACATTTATGCCACGCGGCTTTTCCAGCCTCATCACCACCGATATGGATATATTCCGATGGAAACACCTCGATCACCTCATCGAGCACACGAGTCAAGAATTCATAAGTAGCCTCCTTTCCGGGACAGAAGTCCTCAACCGGGCCATCTATCTCGCAACCGAGTTCAGGATATGCAGCCACAACCTCGTGGCTATGTCCCGGCATCTCTATCTCAGGAATAACTGTTATGTTTCTTTTCGCAGCATAATCAATCAGCTCCCGCATCTGTTCTTTTGTATAGTATCCACCATAAGCACCTGCGCCGGGGCCATCGCAATATGACGCACCCTCTTTAGCCCAATCGGTCCAACGGGCCTGTGGACGCCACGCCGCGTAAGATGTCAGGCGCGGATAGCTGTCTATCTCCATGCGCCATCCGGCTCCATCGGTAAGATGAAGATGCATGCGGTTGAGTTTCAACTCAGCCATGGCATCGACCTGCTTTTTCAGAAAATCCAAAGAGCGGAAATTACGGCTCACGTCAAAATGCAGTCCGCGGTAAGGGAAACGGGGGCTGTCACTGATCCGGCACTGCGCTATCTCCCCCGAAGCAGAACCGGCCTCGAGCATCTGCCGCAGAGTCTGAGCGCCATATAAAGCTCCACCACGTCCCGGTGCTTCAACAGTCACATTTTTTGATCCTACGGTCAGCACATAGTTCTCGGCAGCCGCATCGTCACCTATTGTTATCCTGACATTAGCTTTCTTCCATTGCTCCGGTTTCCAACCATAGCCCTGCAACAGTTCCTGCAATTCGGGACAGGCATTATTTTTAATCGCAAAGGTCAGACCTCCTGCCGGAATTCTGAATACTCCTTTTTGAATTTCAACAGATGCCGGACGCGGAAGTATATCCACATCTGCGGCATTCACAAGGCATGGAGACAAAGCCAATGCCAGCATCAACATTATTTTCTTCATGGTCTACATTATAATTTCTTCAAAGTTAAGATTATTTCAGACAGATCGCAACAGCATATCTTATTTTTTCACATTTAACCTCCTACATCCTAAAAAATGTCAAGTTTCATCCTGCCTTTTAAACTTATCCGCTCGGAAAACGTCATATCACCAGAGCTCTAAAAAACGAATTTACTCAAATCCTCAAAAAATAACACATACACCTATGAAAGCAAAATTTATCACCATAGCATTGGCTTCAATCTTAACCCTCGGCATTTCGGCATCCGCCCAGAATGCCAACGGAAATACCGATAACAAGACCTGCACCAAGACCGAGTGCCAGAAAAAAGGCAACAAGGAACGCAAAGACTGCAAGGACAAGAAAAACTGCAAGAAGGACTGCAAGAACCGCAAAAACGATTCAGCAAACAAGCAGCGTCAGGCACCCAATCCTTTCGCCGGCCTTCAGCTCACACAGCAACAGCAGGAAAAACTCGCAGCGATTCCCACACCCAAACAGGTGATGCAGGCTGCGCGCCAGAACGACAAAGACAATAAGGCACAGGCCGACACTTCAAAAGCCGCACGCGCCGAGAAGCGTCAGATTGCACGCAATATCCGCGATAACTATCTCAAGCAGGTGAAAGCCGTTCTGACACCTGACCAGTATGTGCAGTTCCTTGAAAACTACTACGTCTCCGCACCCGGGAAAGCCCAGAAAGGCGATAAGATCCGTGGCGACCGTAATGGCAAGGCAAAAAAGGATCAAGGCAAACGCAACCACGCAAAAAAGGACCGCAAAAACCGCAAAAGCGGAGAGCGTCGCCAGAACACTACCGCTCAGGCCAACAGCTAAAAGACTGTAAGCAGTCAAGAGACATATAAACGATTCATTTTCTTCTCCCTCGTCGATGGCGTGCCAATCAAGGCATGCCGTCGGCCTTTTTATGAGATCCGATTACTCGCGTTATGAAATCAGCAGAAATGTCCGCCGGAAATTTTCTCGCGAACAGGCATTCGCTTTGAGCCAATTCATCAAAATCAGACTCCTGCCATACGTATGGTTCTCCCCTCTCCCAATCTATCAGCCGGCCACCACCGCCATCATAGAACCGGAATCTCCCCTTCTCTTTCATCAACGCACTCGCAACAAAAAGCTCATCCGCACAAACGGCATGCGAGAATGTCCGGCGGATCCACTGTTCACTATCAAGCAGACAGCACACAGCATCTTTAGTCAAGCTCCACCACACTTCACTCTTAAAAATTCCGTCAGGGACTCTTTTCCGCAATTTAAACTTCAACTGGACATCGCGTGACAACCGCCACAGCCAATGTCCGGCATATCGTCCGATAATGCCATGACCTTCCCGACGCGCATAATGCGAGAACAGGTTACGCACCGACATTTTTCGTTCAAGATCCTCTCTGTCAGACGGATCGTCGGAGATCTGGAGCAACTGTTCCCCAGGATGCAATTCGTCGCAGAAACGATGGATGAAATCCTGAGTTTTTATCGGCAGATCCGCTCCAGACAACAGATGATAACGACCATAATCCCCGTACTCCCGGACCCATTGCAGCATCATCAGTATAGCTTTGACCATAGAGTAATCACCCCAATAGATTTTCGGCGGATTATCCATGAAAAGCACACGACTGTGCCGGCATTCAACCACAGCCTCCTTAAAAGAATCCATAGAGCTGCGTCCGTCAATCAAGACGAAAATATCGTTGCGCCCATCGTCAAGCAGCGACACAAGCAATGCCAGCCGCCGCGGATTATCATGCGCTATGATACAATACGCGTGCCTCAGAGTCCCTTTCATATCCGCAAATATAAGAATTTCCGGCAAAAGGTCACGCGCTACATCCAACAATTATTATCAGTGAGGCATGAGGCTGATGTGGGTGCGCTGACTGGGGAAACCGAGTATGCCGCCTATCTCTGGCGACGAGAACACTATGCGGCTGAATACATCTATCGTAACATCCAGATCAAACCGCCGGAGCGATGCGTCGGACGAACACACCCCGTCGGCAACACGCCATGATCCGCAATTGGCGTCAATGAGCGGATCATGAACACGTATGTCGCACCGCCATTCCGGGTTTTCTTTTGCGACGGCCGCCAGACACTGCTCCACATTGATGATCCTTGCCATTCCCCTCGAATACAGATGCCTGTGTCCGGGAGCCTCTACAGGAGCCAGATATCTGAATGGCCGATTTGGAAAACGTTGCCGTAAAGCTCTCATAGCCGCCAACCGGGCATCATCATCCACACCCAACAGTTCATTAACCTGAACGATCTCACCGGCTCCCACTGCCCACGCCATCGCCGCCACGGGACAATCATCACGCCCTACCGCGACAAACGTACCATCCTGACGAAACGGCAGTTCATCAAGGATATTCAGAAAATCGCGACGGCTGTGCAGGACTCCGCCCGGACGTTGACGCTCATAATTACTGAAGGCGGCATAGACCGATTCCGAATATGGATCATCGACAAGCGTATAATCCCGGTCGCCATATCCTGCGAAGGCATGCATAGAGGTGAACCGCTGGGTGTCAGAGAGGAAAACAGTAGAGAACCCAAAACGGTCGAAGAAAAAATAAAGCCAGTCGTGAGCCGGAATCAACGCACACATCATCTTGCCGTCGGCAAACGCCTTTCTCAATGCCTGCTCCATAAGCGAGGACATCAGACCATGTCCCCGGCTGTTGCGCCGCGTTGCCGCACCGGCAATATAATAGATCGGCACCTCAGTCCGATGAAACCACAATCCGTATGGCTGCATCATCAATGCACTGACAACACGACCATCCTGATCCTCAAGCGTCATGGCATCGCCATCGCTATAAATGCGGTCAAAATACATCGATCGGTATTCCTCGCTGTCACCTCGGAACGCTTCTCGCCACAAATGTCTGATTTCATCTTTTCTGCTCATGATACGGCTTCTTTTGTTTCTATAACATCAACCGGAGCCACTTGGTTGTAAAAAAAAGACGTGCAGGAATTTTCATTCCCACACATCCTCATTACTTTTATCAGTTCAAGCGGTTTCAGCCCTGATGAGCCGGACGCAGAAGATCATTTACAGTCTTGACGGGATTGAATGTATCGATAGGAACTTCAACAAATGCCGTGTTCCAGTCGCTCATCGCTCCATTCCAGAGGCCGGGAAGCTCCATGGCACGGAGTTCCTTTCCATGGCTCGACTTGCTTGAGATAAATCCTGTTGCAGGATCAACATATTTCGGCAGATCGAATTTACGGCCGTGGCGATCCTTGATATAACATACCAGATCCACCGGATTGAAATGGGTCGCACCCTGAAGCATCCGGGCATAGTCCTCGTTGGCCGGATCGATCTGATTACCCTCAAGAATCTGAGGCGATGCCGATCCGTCGGGGTTATATGCGATAAACGGGCCGCCGCCGGGCTCACCCTCATTACGCACCATACCGCAGACACGCAGCGGTCTGTTGAGTTTCTCATGAATATAAACCGCCAGATCAACATCATTCTTTCCATCGATCGAACGATCGGTGATGCCAAGACGGCTATGCAGGAAATCAACCATCTCCTGAAGATAACCACGGGTGTAGTTTCCGGTCGCGAGATCGTCGAGATATTTCTCAACTGTGTCATGCAGTTCCATCAGATATCCGGCAAGCACCTGCTTGTATTTGATCGTCGCTTCACGGCGTGAATCCGGCACAACATTGTCGATATTCTTGATAAACACAACGGCGCTATCCATATCATTGAGGTTCTGTATCAGCGCACCATGTCCGCCCGGACGGAACAGCAGATGTCCGTCCTCCATGAACGGAGTATTGTCCGGGTTGGCTGCTATAGTGTCTGTCGACGGTTTCTGCTCCGAAAGCGACACATTGAACTTAACGCCACGCTCCTTGCCGATGGCCGGAACAACCTCCTGCAATTTCTCTTCAAAGAGCTTGCGATGATTGGCCGATACGGTGAAATGCAAGTTGACAACTCCTTCCGAGTTGGCAGCGGTCTGCGCGCCCTCCACGAGCTGTTCCTCAACCGGCGTACGGCTTCCCTGCGGATAGCTGTGGAATTTCAGCAATCCCTTGGGCAGATTACCATAGTTCAGTCCTTCCGGCAGGATTATAGCCGCGATGATATCCTTATTACGGCCGGCCGCTTTCAATGCTGCCACATCAAGTCCATGGATGCGTTTCGTGGCCTCGTTAAGATCCGCGATAAATGCCATTTTGTCTATATCGGCGAGAAGTTTCTCCACATCCGATCCGGCTTTAGGAGTATCCGTGTCGCCATCGACAAATTCAAACAAAGCTTTGAACATACGTGAGGCTGCTCCCGATGCCGGAACAAACTTGCACACCTCGCCGCCATCCGCCAGATATTTCTTCCAGCGGTCAACAGCTGCCTGCTGTTCTTCCTCACTGAGGGCTGTGATTCCGTGGCCGGTACGTGCCACATCAAGAATTTTCAGATAAGGGAATCCGGTTGCAAAACGCGCCAATTGCGCCTGCGCCTGTTCCGGAGTGATGCCTTTTTGCTCGAGTAATTGTAGATCTTCGTCGCGAAACATGATTTTCAAGGTTTTAAGATTTAGTTATTTTGTTTTTCTTTATCACATGAATGTCCGCAGTAGCATAGTCGATATACCCATATATATGACCATGCCTATGATATCGTTGGTGATCGATATGAACGGGCCGGTTGCAAGCGCCGGGTCAATCTTGAAACGTTCGAGCGTCAACGGCACAAACGTACCGAAAACCGACGCGAAGATCACCACCGACATCAACGACAGCGATACCGACAGCATAGTAGCCAGCGAAACGCCACCGAAGAAGTAGTTGTAGGCCAGCACAAGCAGCGAGATTATACAGCCGTTGATAAGGCCTACGCCAAGCTCCTTGAAGAGCTGTTTGGCCGAATTGCGCATATCCATCGAGCCATTGGCCAGACCCTGCACAACGATAGCCGACGACTGGGTGCCGACATTACCGCCCGTACCGCCGATTAGCGGTATGAACAGCGCGAGTGCCGGATCCATGGCGAAACCGGCCTCGAAATTTCTTAATATTATGGAGTTGCCTATACCTCCGGCCATACCGATCAGAAGCCACGGCAAACGCGCTTTGGTCTGCGTGAAGAGCGTGTCGTCGGTCTCAACGTCACTTGAAAGACCGGAAGCCAACTGATAGTCTCGTTCCGATGATTCGCGCACCTGATCCATCACGTCGTCAACCGTGATACGGCCAAGCAGCCGGCCGATCGAGTCCACAACCGGCATCGCCACAAGGTCATATTTCTCGAAGTCCAACGCAACATCGTCGATCGGAGTATCAGCCTTGACCGAAACAGGATCAACCTCCATCACATGCTTGATCTTCGACACAGACGGATCAGTGATCATCTTTTTCAAGGGTAGCACACCGCGCAATTTGCTGTCATTGTCAACCACGTAGACATAATAGATCTCATCGAGATCCTCGGCCTGCATACGCATCTGCTTTATACATTCAGGCATGCTCCAGTTCTCGTTGACAACGATCATCTCCGTACCCATCAGACCGCCGGCCGTGTCCTCGTCATATTTCAGAAGATCGATAATGTCGCCGGCCTGCTCAACGTCGTCGATATGCGACAGGATCTCGTCACGGTCCTCCTCGTCGAGTTCCTGGATAATGTCCACGGCATCGTCGGTGTCGAGGTGGTCTATGAATTGCTTTGCGATCTCCTCGGCCGGCATCGTTGACAGCAGTTTACGACGGTCGTCCTCATCAAGTTCCATGAGCACGTCGGCTGCCACATCATCATCCAGCAGCTTGTACAGGAATTCAGCCTCTTCAAGATCGAGTTCCTGATACAGTTCAGCAATGTCGGCCGGGTGAAGTTCCGACAGCTCCTTATGAGCCGCAGCCTCATCGCGGGCCTCTATGATAGAGCGGATATGCTCCAGATATTCCGGTGTATACTCTTTCATCTCAGCGAACCGATAAGATTAGTGAGTTCAACAAATTCCTCAACACTCAGCTGTTCCGGGCGCATACCCATCAGACGGTTTTCCGGAATAGTGGTTCCGGCAGGCAGCAACCCTTTCACGGAATTGCGGATCGTCTTGCGACGCTGTCCGAACGAAGTCTTGACAACGGTCTTGAACAGACGTTCGTCGCAACCGAGATCCGTAACCGAGTTACGCACCATCTTTATCACACCGCTCTTGACCTTAGGCGGCGGATTGAACACATTTTCGCTGACCGTGAAAAGATATTCTATATCGTACCATGCCTGAAGCAGCACGCTCAGTATTCCCCTGGCTTTGGTGCCAGGCTTGGCAGCCAGACGCTCCGCGACCTCGCGCTGGAGCATTCCCGAGCAGCACACGATGCGATCCTTATAGTCCAGGACATGGAAAAAAATCTGCGAGGATATATTGTAGGGATAATTGCCGATAACGCAGAACGGCCCATTGCCGGGAACCACTTCGTTTAGATCAGTCCGCAGAAAATCGCACTCAAGGATACGTCCTCCGGCAGCCATCTCCGGATATGCCGCCGTCAGATAGCCCACGCTCTCGCTGTCGATCTCCGCTACGGTCACATCATGGCCTTCCTCTAACAAAAACTGGGTCAGCACACCCATTCCGGGTCCGACCTCTATCACCGGCAGACCTTTATACTCGTCAAGCGTCGACGCAATACGTTGTGCCACCGACAGATCGGTCAAAAAATGTTGTCCTAATGCTTTCTTGGGTCTTACTTTCTGCATACCGGAGTCCTCCTTTGACTACAAATTTACGGTTTTAATTCCATTATAAACGCTTTTTTGACTAAATTTGCACATATTCATCTCAAAATTTCACAATCTCATCATGAAAAGATTTATAATAGCGCCGCTTTTATGCCTGACTGCCATCTCGGCCTTGGCATGGGGACAGAAAGGACACGATGTGACCGCTGCAATCGCCGAAAAACATCTGACACCGGCAACAAAAGCCGCTGTCGATTCAATCCTCGAAGGACAGTCGATGGTCTACTGGGCCAACTGGCTCGACAACGCAAGCCACACCCCACAATATGCCTACACAAAGACTTGGCATTATAAGAATATTGACGAGGGTGTGCGCTACGAGGAAGCCCCGGCCAATCCTGCCGGCGATGTGACAACGGCCATCAAAGCTCAGATCGAGACCCTTTCCGATCCCAAGGCTCCGTTTGCCGACCGACAGCTCGCCATGAAAATCATAGTCCACATAGTAGGCGACATGCATCAGCCCCTCCACATGGGACATGCCACAGACCTCGGCGGAAACCGCAACAAAGTCCGCTTCTTCGGGCGCGATGCAAATCTCCACAGCGTCTGGGACTCCAACATCGTGGAGGCAGGACACAAATGGAGCTATTCGGAATGGCGCGACCAGATCGACCGCGTCAGCCCCGAGGAAGCTCAGGCAATTGTCGACGGATCCGTTGACGACTGGGCGAAACAATCCGCCGCCATTGCAGCGAATATCTACCGACAGACTCCCGACGGGACAAACCATAGCTACGACGAGGTTGCCACATGGACTCCCGTGATAGAAACACAGCTGCTCTACGCAGGGCATCGGCTCGCCCACCTGCTGAACATGATCTACGATCCGGCCTACGCAGCATCATTCGGCAAATAATCCACCGACATAACACGAAAGCATTAAAGCGGATGCCCCGAAACTACTATGGGGCATCCGCTTTTCAATATCTGAGCCGCAGCTTATTCGTAGCGTATAGCCTCGATAGGATCGAGATTGGATGCTTTCCGCGCAGGATACCAGCCGAAGAAAACCCCGGTGACCGTACAGACCGCAAACGACAGCCCAACGGAATACATCTGCACCGAGACAGGCCAGTTGGCAAACACCGTCACAAGCCACGATGCCAGAAATCCCAGCAATATTCCGATCACTCCACCGGTAACACTTATGATCACCGCCTCTATCAAAAACTGCATCAGAATGTCGATACCGCGCGCTCCTATCGCCATGCGCAGACCTATCTCGCGCGTGCGCTCAGTGACCGACACAAACATGATGTTCATGATTCCGATGCCACCGACAAGGAGCGATATTCCGGCGATACAAGCCAGCAACACGGTCATCATGTCGCTCGTTGAGTTCATCATCTCACTCAGCTCCTGCTGCGAGCGGATACTGAAATCATCGTCAGCCCCATCCCGCAGCTTATGGTTCAGTCGCAGTGTCTCCGTAATCACGTCGATCGCTTCCTCTGTCCGGTCCTCATCCACGGCACTGGCGAAAAGCCCCTGCAGATAGTCAATGGCGAGCATGCGCTTCATGACGGTGGTATACGGTGCGATCACCACATCATCCTGATCCTGACCCATCGAATTGGTGCCTTTCGGTTCAAGAACGCCGATTACGGTCAATGGAATCGACCCGAAACGAACCACGCGCCCAACGGGATCCTCGCCATTGGGAAACAGATTGTCAACCACCGTTTTTCCGAGGATACACACCTTGGCCGCCGATTTTATATCGTGCTCATCAAAAACCGCCCCATCCTTCACCTTCAGTTTGCGGATATCAAGATATTCCGGTGTCACGCCATAGATCGTCGAGGGATAGTTGTTGTTGCCGTTCACAAGCTGTCCCCCGGTATTGACCGATGGAGATACCGACGCAAGCTGGGGAATGGTTTTTAGCGACTCATAGTCCGCAACGGTCAGCGTCTGGTTGTCGTCGGAACTCTGGCGCACACCGCCTCGCTGCATGTTTCCGGGATGGATCATGATCATGTTCGACCCCATTTCCGAGATCTGCGCCTTGATGCTGTCCTTCGAGCCCTGCCCGATGGCAAGCATCGTGATCACCGACGCCACGCCGATTATGATGCCAAGCATCGTCAGGAAACAGCGCAGCTTATTGTTGTTCAATGCCTTTATGGCTATTTTCAGTAGATTGCCTATATTCATCGTCAGTCTGTTTCTTTGGGTAACGCCTCAAATGCCTCTCGGGCTGAGCGCGGATTGGGATTGATCGTATCGCTGACAACTTTGCCATCGCGCAGCACTATGTTCCGCGACGAGTATTCCGACAGTTCCGGATTGTGTGTCACGAATATTATGGTGCGGCCTCGGGCATAAAGTTCCTGAAAAAGCATCAGGATGCTGAACGAAGTGCGCGTGTCGAGATTGCCGGTGGCCTCGTCCGCAAGTATGATGACAGGATCGTTGACGAGCGCACGCGCTATCGCCACTCGCTGCTGTTGGCCACCCGACATCTGATTGCTCTTATGGTAGAGGCGGTCGTGAAGCCCTACAGCCTCAAGAGCCTTTATGGCTCGTTCGCGGCGTTCTTTGGCCGACACCCCGGAGTTATACAGTAACGGCAGTTCCACATTCTCTATCGCCGTAGTCTTTGGCAAAAGATTATAGTTTTGGAACACGAATCCAATCTTGCGGTTGCGTGTGACGGCGCGCTGGTTCTTGCTCATCGACTGCACCGAGATCCCGTCGAGCCTATACTCGCCGGATGTCGGCGTGTCAAGACACCCGAGCAGGTTCAGCAGGGTCGACTTGCCCGACCCCGACGTGCCCATGATAGTCACGAACTCACCTTCGAGAATAGTGAACGAGACTCCGCGCAGGGCCTTGACCTTCTCGCCGCCCACAATAAACTCGCGCCGCAGATTCTCAACGCGGATAATCTCCTTGCCTTCTATTATGATCTCTTCCATCTCCGTTTTTATTATTTTCTTTTGGGAGGATGCGGCGCAAACGGCGACGACTGTTCCTTGCTCTTATCCTGCGTTGTGGCGTTCTCGCTGTAGCCCGTAGCCACCTGCGCATTCTCGCTCAGCCCTCCAAGTATCTGGATCTTGATGCCGTTGGCGGCTCCGATCTTCACTTTCTTATTCACGAGTTTGCCATCTTCTACCACCCACACCGTACGTTCATCCTGCGCAAGCGTCTGCTTGTCAATCGCCTCGCCGGCCTTAGGCAGATTCTTGGCATCGGGATAATCCTCCGGCTGGAATGTGAATGCGCTCGACGGCAGTGTCATCACTCCCGTTTCCTCCATCACGTAGATAGTCAGGTTGGCCGTCAGACCGGGAATAAGCTTATGCTCCGGATTGGCTGCTGCTACAATCACTTCGTATGTCACAACGTTGCTCTCCGTCGTTGGGCTCAGACGCACCTGCGTCACCGATCCTTCGAAGATATCGTCGGGATAGGCGTCAACGGAAAATGTCACTCGCTGACCCACTTTCACCTGACCTATGTCGGCCTCATCCACATTGCCAACAACCTGCATGTTGTCCAGATCGGCTATTGTGTAGAGATTGGCCACATTCATGCTCGAAACCACTGTCTGCCCCACTTCCACCTCTCGAGAGATCACGATACCGTCGATCGGCGAATAGATCTCCGCATAGTTAAGGTTCTTGGCCGCGCGGACTCTGTCGGCGGTCGCTTTATCGTAAGCCGCCTTGGCAACCTCATAGTCCTTCTGCGACGTCTGGTACTCATAGTCGCTTATCAGCTGCTTGGCGTGCAAGGCTTTGTCGCGCTCGAAATTTGTCTTCGTGTAGTTATATGTCCATTTGGCCGACTCCACGCTTGCCTCCGCAGATCGCAGATCGCTTTCCAGAACCGTTTTCTCTATCTCGGCTATCAGCTCGCCTTTTTTCACTATAGAATTATAGTCGGCATAGAGTTTGTCAATGATACCCGTCACCTGCGTACCGACATCAACCGACGTGACGGCCTCAACCGTTCCGGTAGCCGTAACTGTCTCTGTCAGGTCGCCGGTCTGCGGACTGACCGTCTCGAGTTCCACTTTTCCCGATTTCTTGCATCCGGCCAACGAAAGCACTATTGCCGTTGCCGTCATGATCTTTGCTATCTTCATATCTGTATCTCTTTTTCAGTTCATTGTAACCGTTGCCGTACGGTAATAATCAATCATTTTCTTTCCAAGCATCGCCATATATTTCGACTGCAACAGGGTGTGCTGTGCTTCGATCAGGTCATTGTGGGCCATCATCAGGTCGACCGGATTGACTAGACCGAGGGCAAATTGCTCGTTGGTCAGCTCGTTGGTCAGCTCTGCCGCCGACAGCTGTTCCTGTGCCGCCGTGAAACGCGACTGAGCCGAACGCGTGTCTATGTACCATTTTTCCACTATCTGTGCCAGATCCGTATAGCGTTGATCCATATCGAGCTGGCTGTTTAGTTGCTGAACCCGTGCCCGTGCGACGGCCGACTTCGTTTTTTTCTGATCGAAGATCGGGATCGATAGGGTCAGTCCGATCGACTCGTTGAGTCCACGTTTCAGCTGGGTGCCGAACCCGTCTCCCCCGGGAGCCGAATAGCCCGTCGACACCCCTGCCGAAAGGGCTATGCGCGGTTTCTTGCCGGCTTTGGCTATATCTACGTCAACCTCGCTGCTCTGTTTCGCAAGATCAAGGCTCTTGAGCTGAAGATCGGTCATCACGGCAAGGCGGTAACTCTCATCCATCGGTGGCAGCGACGCGAGCACCTGCTCTGCCGTCCATTCAACCTCAGCGATGGTCAGTCCGCTGTCGAGCCCGAGTTCAAGCAAGCGTTTCAGCTCCATCAGCCGCTCTTCGTAAGTGCCCTGCGCATTGACAAGCGCATAGCTGTCCTGCATATACTGCGACTGTAGCTGCGAATAATCCACACGCGACACTCGTCCGGCTTCCATCAACGCCTTGCTGCGCTCCGCCTGTGCCTTGCTCAGTTCAACAGCCTCCCGGTATATTCCGATCGACTCCCGGGCATAAAGAATATTGAAATACACCTGCAGTAGATCCGTCTCCAGTGTGCGGAAGGCATCGTCGGTATTAAGCCGGGAGATCTGCGTCTGCAATTCGTCTCGCTTTATGGTATTCTCTCTGACTCCGCCGTTCCAGACCGTCCACCCGGCATTAACACCCACCTGGCCATTGTAGAAATTCTTCCGGTCCTCACCCCACGGCGAGTTGGTATATCCGTGGCTTGTGGCGAAATCAAGTGTCGGTTGCCACTGCGCCTTCGATTCCTCCAGATCTATTTCCGCCGTCGTTTCATTTAGGCGCATCTTCTGAAGCGAGATATTGTGCGCTCTGGCATAATCCACGCAATCCGCATAGGTCCACGCTTGCTGCGACCAGCCAACCACCGACGTGGCTGCCAGCATCGCGCTGATAATCATTCGTTGCCGTCTCATTGATTTGTCTCTTAGTCGTTTGTTTTCAAACCGCAATATTAGCGGATTTGTTCCAACTCAACGAATATTTTCAATAAACGGCACGTTTTCACCCACAAACGCCCCTCAGCTATCTTTCCTGTAGCCTATGGCATGGCGCGACAGATAGGCCTGGAGATCTCCTTTATAGCTGTCGCCCACCGGGATATAGGTATCCGAATCCATTATCACGCGACCTCTGCTGATCTGTTCAACCTGATTCATATTAACGATATAGCTCCTGTGAACCTGGAGAAAGTTGTCCGACAGATTTGATTTGACAGCATTGAACGAGCTCAGCGTCGTCAGGGGCATCCCGGCATCCCTCAGATAGATCTGCAGATACTCCCCGTAGCCCTTTATATAGCGGATGTCGCCCAATGCCACACGCACAAATCGATAGTCGACCTTTACAAAAATCGACCCATCGGATGAGACCGGAACGCTCAGCGCCACATCACTCTTTGCCTCACCTTCCGCCTTGGCCAGTACGCGGTTAGCCGCTCGCTGGAACTCCTTGAACCCGTATGGCTTGAGCAGATAGTCAACTGCCGACAGACGGTAGCTATCCACGGCATATTCAGAGTATGCCGTCGTGAACACAACCATCGGCGGATGCGGGAGCGACTCCACAAAATCAACCCCGTTCAGATCCGGCATATTGATATCCGTGAACACCACATCGATCTCCCTTTCCGACATCACCCTCATTGCGTCAAGACCATTGCTGCACGCCCCGGCAAGTTCGAGGAACGCAACTTTGTCAACATAGCTTTTCAACTTCTCAAGAGCTATCGGCTCATCATCAATTATCAATGTTCTTAGTTTCATCTGTCGGTATCGTTAAAGTAACAAGATATGTCCGCTCCGTATCATGGACTTCAAGGCTATATGCATTCCCATAGATCAGGTCAAGCCGCTGGCCGACATTCTGCAGGCCTATGCCCTTTGAGCCGGTCTTTACGCCTTCCGTCCCATGGACACTGTTGAGACACCGGAACGTAAGCCGACCCTCGGCAATTTCGAGTTTCACCGTGATAAACGAATCCGTCGAATAGCTCACCCCATGCTTGAACGAGTTTTCTATGAACACCAGAAACAGCAGCGGCGGAATCATCACACCCGATATCGAATCATCATCGGGAAATTCCTCCGAGATCCTGACCTTATCCCGAGGATAGCGCTGACGCATCAGCCCCATGTAATCCCTCAGGAATTCTATCTCCTGACGCAAGGCTATACGCGGCTTCGAACTGTCGTACAACGTATATCTCATCAGCCGCGACATCTCGATGACCATCTCCTGAGCCTTCTCCGGATCAATCTCTATCATCCCGTGGATATTATTCAGCATATTCATGTAGAAATGTGGATTGATCTGCGCCTTCAGATACGACAGCTGGCTCTCAGCATTTGATTTCAGCAGACGCTCATGCTCCAGCCGGTCATGGAAACGTTGAAACAGCAACGCGATAGCCAGATTCACACCGACTATCAGAGCATCGCATATCAGCTCCATGAACAAAGGCCATGGCAGCAGCGGACGTGGTCCCGGATGCATCTTTATATGTTGCGGTAGCTCATGCCGAGTGATCTCATAGAAAAAATATCCCCCCTGAAGAAGCCACACTATCAGAACCAGACCAAGCGTCAGCGACAGATACCGCCCATAGCGGTTCGTGGCAAGCAGACGCGGTATCAGTAGCGCATTGTTGACCAGAAAGAGAAACAGAAACGGAATAAGAGTACAGGCCATATGCCCTACAACCCGAAAGTCAAGCATCGGCAATCCGGAATAGCTCCGCGCACGCATTATCCCGACAACATACACCACACCAACCACGCACCATATCCCGGCGTAGATCTTGCTCTCCAGACTCCGCGACATCCGACCATCCTTAATATCAATCATCTCTCTCATCTACTCTATAATATTAACTCTATTCTCTCTCTAACTCTCCAACTCTCTCCGACTCTATCCTCTCTGTCGGGGTCGCGCATCTCCGAGGCGCGGACCAAAACCGCCTCCGATCCGCAACTTCGAAGCCAAATATACCTAAAATCCCACCAATCACCAACAAAACTTCAACCAAAACACCCTTTCAGCCAACCAACAGCCCCAAAGTTCGCGCTGCTCACCTTGCCGGGGTAACGGCTCTCCGAGCCGTCTACCGAAAAAACTCGCCCTGCACTCTAAACTCTCCAACCCCATCCTTCCTGTCGGGGTCGCGCATCTCCGAGGCGCGGACCAAAACCACCTCCGCCCCACCCTCAAATCTCTCTCCTACTCTCTAACTCTATACTCTCAAACTCTATCCCCTTGCCGGGGTAACGGCTCTCCGAGCCGTCTACCGGAATCCTCCGCTCAGTCCGCCCCCACTCATCCAATCGTTCATATCGAGTTTCATCCTGATAAATCGCGCTTCATCTCTCCAACTCTCCCGTCGCTGCTCGCCCTATCGGGGTAACGGCTCTCCGAGCCGTCTACCGGAATACCTCCGCTCAGTCCGCCCACACTCATCCAATCGTTCTTATCGAGTTTCATCGCGATAAATCGCGCTTCATCCCTCCCGTCGATGCTCGCCCTATCGGGGTAACGGCTCTCCGAGCCGTCTACCGAAAAACTCGCCCTGCACTCTAAACTCTCCAACTCTCTAACTCTAATCACTCGCCCCAAAAAACAATCGGCGAACCGTTACCGATCCGCCGACTGCAATTATCATTTATATTCTCGTCTTATTCTCTCGTATAGTTCAAGTAAGAATCTTCTGAAATGTAATAGTATTCACCCCACCACAATTGTATTGGATTAAACACAATCTTTTTCATCGAAATTGTACCTGTCATCGTCACATTGGAATCTTCTAATCCGTAACCCGAGATAACAAATGCCCCGATCTCAACTGGAGACATTGTAAATGTCATTTCGTCAAGGTCTACAACCATTGTTCCTGTACCACCTTTGTAACCATAATAATTAGGCATGGGAACCATAAGTGTATTTGCCGCACTACCGAGTGTTACCTCAACGTCAGCGGTATAAAACTCATCGTAATCCGATTCGGCTCCGTATGCAAAATAATCATATCCTGCAAAATTCAAAGTCCAAGTACCCACGAAATCGTTGATTGTGATACCCCATTCCAGACGGTCAGTACCAGATGTACTACCATCCGTTACTGAAAGTGTGACATTGCCTCGACCCGAGTTACCGGTCATCGCGCTCTGGTTGCCCGATGCTTTCAGACCTATGGTTGATGGTGACGACAATCCGGTCGGGATCGAATACGTTCCGGTTGATGAATTATAATTGTATTCTACACCCTCGCAGCCTGCGTGGAACATGTTGTTGGCATCACTCTGATCTATTGTGAACTCCAGATCGTACCCCTCAACACCATACCAGTTAAGGATCGTGTACGAATTATCATCGTATGAAACCAACGTTGCCTTCCATGTCTTGTCAAGCAATGCACTGGTATAATTGCCCTCGATACGCCATAGCTCCTCTCGTTCACGTTTGAATTCAAACGTCATGCTTGACTCATCGCTGTCCGTGCGGCCTCCGGCTATGGTCTGAGCTACAATGTTGAACGTATATTTTCCATCCTGCATGTTGGCAAACGAAACAGAAGTGTTGAATGTCGTGCCTGTGCCGATCTCGTTTCCGTCGGCATCAACAAAAGAGTATTCGTAAGTTCTTGCACCCTCAACGGCATCCCAGGAAATGATCACGGTGTTCACTTCGCGTGACCATCTTAACACAGGAGCTTCGATAGGTTCAAGAGGCGATGTTCGTGCAGTCAGCACTATTGGTTCTGATGTTGTGTTGTCGCTGTTGATTGCGGCATAAGCCAGAACGGTGAGGGTGTACTCCGTATCCGGATCAAGACCCGTGAACGTTGCCTTGTTATCCTTCGTCAGACCAACCTCTATTATATCCTCCGAATCCGAACGACGGAATTCGTATGAATACTGACGGGCTCCATCCACTCTACCCCATTCAAACGTCAGGGTGTTGTATGCAGCATTTTCCACTGCCATCTCCGACTTATCCAGAGGCACTACATCCTTGTCATCGCTACAGCCGACAGCCGTACCCATGAGAAAGGCTACACCAAGCAAGCCGATATATTTATATAGTTTCATATTATTCTGTTTTTTTATGGACTGATTTAATTTTCGTAGGGTGTGAATTCCGGGGTGAAAGAGTAATTCAGATCAATATACTTGCCACTGCCGTCACTCATATATGCGTATGCACTCAGATAGATCCAACCCTTGCCATCGTCTCCCTTCAAGGTCATGTAAGCATACGCTTTTTCAAACTCGAGCATGTCGATTTCCGGATATGTCACTCCGTCAGGACACCACCATGGCCATTCATCATTTGCATCATCGAAAAGGAACCAGCCGGCATCATACGGATATGCGCCCCAGCCTAAGTCTGGATAAGCAAGCGTTGCGTCATAGTAGTTCTTGATCGGCTGTATATATGTCCAGCCATTGCCTGGAGTATCCATTGTGAACACGAAATCAAGACCTGAACCGAAGAAATCTGGCAACTTGAAGTTGTTCGTTCCGTCAAGATAATATAGGCTGGTGGTCATATCGGCATACGGACTGCATGTCAGCTTCACATCTGTTGAAACCGGAATCCATGCGCCGGAGATTGTCACCTTGAACGACAGGTTGGTTGTGCCGGCGCCGTAAGGTGAGGTCAGTTCTTCCGGAAGATTGATGGAGATATTGCCGAAGGATTTCGACGGCATATTCTCAAGATCAATATAGAACGTCGTGGTCTGGTCATTGGCTCCGAATGCGATCGTCTGAGGTATCACAACACCCTCCGGACATTCAACGACATCAAGATCTACAGTTGCGGCCTCTCCGACCTTCGATCTGCCGACGGTAACTGGGATCAGACGGCTGTCATCAGGTTCCACAACGAGATTGTACGTACTCAGCTCTTCAAAATAGACGCTCATGTTGTTCGGATCCGTGTCCGGACCCGGCTGCCATTTGTCGTCATCCGAGCAGCCTGTCATCAAAACGGCCGACATTCCGAGGAGCGCAACGCTGGTTATATAGTTTCTTATTTGCATTGTTTTCTTTTTTTGCTGTTCTGAAAATGTTTTATTCGGTCCAGAGGGTCTTGATGGCTCCGGTCGGATCCGGATTCAGGATAACCATCTGGTTAAGGTCGCGGACGCGGTCAACGATATAGATGTTCATCCATGGTGCCACCGCTTCTGGATATGTGTTGTAGCGGTACAGTGCCGGGTGGTTGGTGCCTATATAGCCTTTCTCAACAGCCAGTTCCCGACGCTTGTAGTCAAACCACAGAAGGCCTTCGCCCCATAGTTCGATTCGTTTCTGGATCCAGATCTCGTTCACGACATCCTCAAGTGCCGATGCCTTGGTCGAGAAAGTCGTGCCTTCGGTCATTCGGTAGGAGTTCATGAATGCCTCAAGAGCTGCCTTGGCCGATGCTGCGCCCTCGCAATAAGCCAGAGCCTCTGCCTCGATAAGATACATCTCCTCAACACGCATCAATGGAACACTGACTGCATTGCCAACGGACGGGGTCGTGCCATTGCCGCCGGCAGGACGGAATTTGAATCCGCAGTATGCGTTGAACTTGATGAAGTCCTCATAGTTGTAGGTGGTCACCTGTGAGTAGCGCGAGGTGAATTCTGCTTTCTTCTCGTCGGAATCATCCATCGCTGCAAATTCAGGATCAATCCAGGTGTCACGGCGCCAGTCGTTCTCATCCATTTCTGAGTACAGACGGGCATCGATCAGACGGTAGGCCGCATATTCTGTTGCATCGCTCATGCCATAGGTTGCTTCCGGACAGTGATATGAAACCCAGCTCTTCCATGTGCAGCTCTTGGCCATCCAGTTCTCCGGAGAGATGATGATTGCCCACATCCATGAGTCGATCGGTGTGTTGAAGCCGGAAGATTTGTCATACCATTGTGTGCGTGTGGTCGGGGTGTAGCCCTCGTTGATAGCCTTACGAGCATAATCCGCTGCATTGCGGAAACATTCTGTCGCTGTGGTGATGCCGAGTGCCGGATAATTCGACAGCGCCTCGTCGGTCTCATGCTCAACCTGTGCGGCCAGATCCTCGGGATAACGGCTGAAGCGGCTGCCGAGGTCAAGCCAGAATCGGGCGGCAAGACCGTATGCCACTCCAAGGCTCGGGGTATCTTTTGATGCCACACTGTGGAAATTTTTCAGATATGTCTGTGCTTGCAGAAGATCGCTGTTGATGAAGCGGTACATCTGATAGAACGGAGCACGGGGATTGTGACGGCTGTCTGCCTCTGTGGTCTCTTCTGTGATGATTGGAACGGTGAGTCCCCAGATTCCACGCTGGTCAGCTGAACGGTCAAGAGCCTCGATGTCGGTGTGCTTGTACTCGAATGTACGTGCCATGTCGAAGTACAGCATTGCACGCAAAGCGTAGGCATAGCCGCGGTAGTAAGCATCCTCGCTGTCTGGATCCGGGCTTGAGATCTTGATTGTTGTGTTGGCGCGGCTGATATGTGAGTATCCGCGGTCCCACCACAATCCTGAATTGTAGGTATTGCCCATCGACAACTGCGACGGATAATAGTTGAAGTAGTCCCAGGTGTTGTCATTGATGGGGAAGTCGGTTGTCATGGCGTCTCGCCACATCATGAACATCATATAACCGATATCCCACGGATTATCACCACCGGCTGTGAAATAGCTCGTCATTGCGCCTGCGAGCGCGGCTTTGTCCGCCTGTTCAACCTGATCCTGTGTCAGGGAGCCGTCCTCGGGGAATGCCTCTTCAAGACAGCTGCTGACCGTCGCCGATAACATCGTGATAGCCGTAAACAATAGCGGTTTTCTAAATATCTTTTTCATCTTTTTTGTCGGATTAGTTTTTGAGTGTGTTTAAAACTGGATTGTTTACTGTTCACTCTTTAGAACTGAACTTGAATACCACCCGAGATCGTACGCATCGGAGGCCAGCCGCCATAGGAGCCGTCGGTCAGGCTCTGACGCGGATCAAAACCTTTGCGCTTGGTCCAGTAGGCAACGTTCTCACATGTGGCATAGATTCTCAGTTTTGTCATTTTCAGACGTTTCGTGATCGACTCGGGGAACGTGTAGCCCAGAGTGGCGTTACGAAGTGCAAGATAGCTGGCATCGGTCAGGAAGCGGTCGCTCGCAGCTGCTCCGTAAACATCGGAATAATAGAACATCGGAATGCTCGAATTTGGATTCTCAGGTGTCCAGCTCTTGAACACGTCACGGTGGATTCCGCCGCCGATTGTGATATCGGTAGGTGCGCTCATCAATGCCTGATAGCCGGTATCCCATTTCTTGCCGCCCACTGAATAGTTGAACTGCAAGGAGAGATCGAAGCCATAACCGCTCAACGATGTATCGAAACCACCGAAGATTGTAGGCATCGCGTTGCCACACAGGTAGTAGTCACCATCAGAATAAGTAGTGGTTGTCTCAAGCTGGCCGTCGCTGCCGTTGCGGTAGAACATGCTCTCGCCGTTTTCATTCACGCCGGCAAAACGTTTTGTGTAGAAGGTGTACATAGGCAGACCCTCGCCATAGAAATAAGCGCCGGAGGTATAGCCGCGGTGGCCTTCCATTGTCAGACCGGCTTTCTCGCTCGGGATATAGTCAATGCGGTTTTTCTGCCATGTCATGTTCATGCCGATGGTCCAGCGGAAATCCTTGGTGGCGATCACATCACCGCTCAAGTTAACCTCGATACCGGTATTGCTCATGTCGCCGATATTGTCATAATATCCGTCATAGCCGATTTCGGTCGGTGCCGACAGCCACATCAACATGTCACGGGTTTGGCGATAGTAGTAATCAACCTCACCGCGCAGGCGGCTGTTGAACAATTCAAATTCAAAGCCTGTGTTGAAGTTGCCTACGGTTTCCCAGGTGATGTCCGACTTACCTTTTGAGCCGAACGACAGGGCAACATCGTTATTGTTGTTTGTGATCCAGTACAGGTCGGTGTAGAGGAAATCGCCGATTCCGTCATTTCCCTGCTCGCCGTAAGAGATCTTGTACTTAAGCATGTTGACATTCTTGCTCTTCGGGAACCATTCCTCTTTGGTGAGAATCCAGGCTCCACCGAGGCTCCAGAAGTTACCCCAGCGGTGATCCGGATGGAATCTCGAAGATCCGTCGCGACGGAAGCTACCCGAGAAGAAGTAACGGCTGTCGTAGTCATACTGCGCACGGCCGAACCAGCCTTCAACATTGTAGAGTGAACGGCTTGATGTCGGTGAGCCATAGATAATCACACCGCTGAGTTCTGAGTTGTTGTAGTCTGCGAACATGCTGCCCGAACCGCTCAGGTTGGCATACTGCTGGCGGCTGTACTCATGACCCAACAGAACATCCACGTTATGTGCGCCGAACTGACGGTTCCAGTTCAGAAGCTGCTGGTAGTTGGTATCGGTTGTACGGCCATGTGCGATGGATGTGCTGCCGCCGTCTGTAACTGAATATCCGTAATCGGGGTTATAGGTGCGTTTTGTGCGTGCTTCGGTGATATAGACCGAACCGTTCACTGTGAAGTGGAAATCATTAAGGAAATCGAATGTCGCATATCCCTGGATATTGAAAGCATTCGAGCTGCAGCTGTTGATATCGAGAATGTCAGACTGGTTGACGTTACCGTTGGTGTCCACCGGACGGGTAACTCCCATATCTTTATTTCCGTAATCATAGCGGTTACCATTCTTGTCCTGCATGATTTTGCCGTTGGCATCGCGGACATACAATGGATAGATCGGGGCCATGGTATAAGGTGTGCCGAAAACATCACCGAGGTTATCGGAATTGGTATTCGTGTAACCGGCACTTCCGCCAAGTCGCAGGAATGAGAATGCCTGATAGTTGGCTTTCAACCTTGCATTGATACGGGTGATCTCGCTCGACGGGGTCAGACCCTCGTTGTTCAGGTAGCCTAATGCTGCCATAAGTGAATACTTCTCATTACCGCCGGTCACGTTGATGTTGTATTCCTGACGGAATCCGTTGCGTGTACCCTGTTTCAGCCAGTTGTCGGGGTAGAGGGTATAGATGTCATTGCCGTTGAGAACTCGGTTGCCGAGAACTGCATGTGGATTCAGACGGCCGTTGGTTCCGATCAGGTATTCTCCCTGCGGTACGTCATAGACCATATATCCGAGACCCTGCTGCGTGTAGGGCAGACCCAAAGTCTTGTTGGCTGTGATATGTGCCTGATCGAAGGCCATCGGATTCTCCTGACGATACATGTAGTTGTTGCGTAATGCCATATAGTAGGCTTCGTAGTATTCGCCCGGATTATCAATAAGATCATATTCCACGCGGCCATTGGTGTTGACACCCCACTTTGCGTCGAAATTCACTCGGGTTTCGCCACGCTGTGCGCCCTTAGTGGTAATCATGATCACACCGTTTGCACCACGCGCACCGTAAAGTGCGTTTGAAGCAGCATCCTTCAACACGGTCATGCTTTCGATGTCGGCCGGATTCAGGTCATTCAGATAGCCTGAGTAAGGAAGACCGTCAACAACGATTAGAGGCTGGTTGTTGGCGTTGAGCGAGAACTGAAACCGCGGATACGGATTGTCGGTTCTGTGCCGGTGGCCAGTGAGTTATTGTCGGTCATCTGCAGACCGGCTACTTTTCCGTTGAGTGAGTTTACGAAGTTGGCATCCTTTGAACGGAGAAGTTCATCGGAATCCACCTGCTGGACATTGTAGCTGAGGGCTTTTTCAGAACGCTGTGACCACGGCTGCCGATCCGGTGAATGCCTCGCGTTTCTGTTTACCGAAAGCCACAACGATGACTTCATCCATCATCTGGGCTTTGGTTTCAAGATAGATTTTCATCTCGCTCTTGGCCGGGGTCGAAACCTTTTCATAGCCGATGAACGACACACTGATTGTCTGATGTGCCGGCGTCAGCCCCTTGAGACTGAATCGGCCGTCTACGTCCGTGATCCCGACAATTTTTGTTCCCTCGACCGACACTGTCGCGCCGATGACCGGCAGTCCGTCCGCCTTGTCGAAAACCTGGCCGCTGACCTGCGTCACTTGCGCTGCGGCATAGCCGGCAAATAGCGTCAATAGCGCAAATAGTAATGTTAGCTTCCTCATTTGGTTGGTGATAATGGTTGGCTCGATCTTTGCGCCCACTGGGGGCGCAAAGTCTGCCGTATTAGTAATAAATAGTTGATTGACTGGTTTGTTGCGGTTTAATCCGCTGATTGCCGTGCCGCCCGTCCCGTTTTATCCGGCCGGACTGGTTTTCGGCTCTTTTGGTTAACTAAGTTCTTTTCTGTCTTTTGTTTCCCGGTTGAGATTCAAGGTTCTTAGTTCACCGAAACTTCAACTGATGCCGGGAACACACGCTGAGGATCGTAGAACAGGCTACAGCTCTCTACAAGATCGCCGGTGCTCGGTTCAACAAGTCCGTTGAATTTCTCAACGCCGTTAACTTTCACAACTACCGGCTGCGATAGATCAACCAATGCATTGTCAAGCCATACTCGGATCTTGCCGTATGTCGCAGGGGTCTTGGCTTTCGCAACGCCGATATTCACGGTTCCGGTGGATAGTGATGCCGGCTCTGTTTCTGTCAGTGTGACGTTGTTGACGGTCAAATCTATCGTGTTTCCGTTGATAGTCATTTCATATGCGGTGCGGCGCATGTCATCGGAACGGTCATCCGACGGTTCCACGATCTGGAGGTTGTAGAAGGTCTCACGGTAGCGACGCGGTTCGCCGTTGATGTCACCCATGCCGAAATTCTCCCAATACACATATTTCGGAGTGGCATTTCTGGTGTAGTTGACAAGCCACGGGGTTGTCTTGGTGTAATCGCAGGAGTGACCTTTTCCGGCCTGAAGCTCTACGTTATGCACATAATATCCTGGGTGCGCTGCCTCAAGATCGTTAAGCTCGCTGTTCACTTTTCCTGTCAGAAGGGCGCGGCCGTATGATTCATCAAGCGCACCGGTCTGCAATGTGAAGGCGATGTTGGCAAGGTTTTCGGGAGGACAGTTCTTGAGGAATTCGCCACCGGCGATCGGACCGGCTCCTGCAAGATAGTCGGCATAGAACGATGCAAGACGCTGGCTGCCGTATGCACCTTCTGAAATTCCCATGAAGTAGACCTTGTTGGGATCTATCTTGCCGGAAGAGAGTGCCTGACGGAGCATCTGCTCCCATTTCTCCTGTTTTGAAGGCTGGAACCAGCGTACACCGGTACCACCCTGTGGGCTCTTAGGTACAAAATATGCCGACGGGCCGTCGTTGTAATACTGCGCCCACGACAGGTTGGTGGTCCACTCGTTATTGGCATCGTCGCCTGATCCGTGAAGATAAAGGAACAATGGATAGCCGGCGGCCGGGCTTTCACCTTTCGATCCGTAGAAAATCGACATTGTGCCTTCAGGAACTTTCCAGTTCGCGTCAGGGGTAGTCACGTCACCCCAGTCGTCAAGTTTGTAGTGCGATGACAAGGTCGGGAGACGTTCGCCGGATGCACGGCGCACTGAAGTTGCCCAGATGTCCCAGACATACTTTTTGGCAGCTTCGATATCCTCTTTCGGAAGAGCCACGGACTCCCCGTATTCGCCGGTCGTACCTTTCAGTGCGTTCGAGAAATAGTCGAGCACGCTCTGACGCTCCATGCCGTACTGCGTGGTTGTGGGTACTTCGGTCGGATCCTGCGGAACTACCGAAAATTCATCATCATCGTGGGTGGATGCACATGCAGTGAGGGTGAAACACACTGCAGCGCTTAAATATCCGATTTTTAAATAACGGTGATTCATGTTGGTATTATTAGTTTTGATTGGTTCCCTTGTATAAATATACTTAAAAATATTAATCAGTGGTTTAAATATACAAAAAAAGGAAACATGATAGCGTTTTCCTTTTTCTTTTTTAGAATATTTTAACATCATCATTTCATCCGTTCTCTATGACTCGTTTTGCTCCGATGTAGTTTCTGCTGTAATATCCACCATCGGGAAACTTCTGATATGTAATTCCTTTTTTAGTCGAGGCGTGGATAAAAGTTACGGCATTTGTCTCTTCATCGACGGAGACCACAATCCCCACGTGCCCGACAGTACCTTTTCCGCTGCGGGGGCTGCTGAAAAACATAAGGTCGCCGGCTTTGAGATCGGAACGGTCCACTTTCTCGCCCTGGGTGTACTGCATTCTTGATGTTCTGGGAAGCTCGATACCCTGATTGCGGAAAACGTAGCTTGTGAAACCGGAGCAATCAAAGTTCTTGGGGCCGGTTGCACCCCAGACATATCGGCGGCCGAGAAAGGTTGCGGCGAATTCCGTCAGGTTTTCTGCGATAACTGAAGCCTTGTCCACTTCCGGCTCTTCCGGCATTGCCACATAAAGAACTTGATCCTGGGCAGGCTCGACAATTTCAGGCAATTCAAATTCGGGAAACAGCGGACGGTTCACGTTTTCCGATGCCGATACAGTAAATATGGAGGACATGAGCGCAGCGACAGCTGCTATTTTGATTTTTTTCATAGTAGGTTAAAGTTATAAAGGTTGTGATAAATCATCCCGGGCTTGCGGCATCTCGCCGATTTTTTCCGCGATGGATCTGTTTTGCGAATACAAAGATACAACATTTTTAAGGCGTTGTCAAGACCCCCTGCACGACTAAAGGCAATTTAACCCAATTCTTGCTAATTTCCGGATCAAATCCACCCCGGATTTAACGCGAAGTAAGCCTTAACATTCACAATACTCTATTCCACAAAAGCATAGCATTGCCGAATCCCAGGCCTCAATTACAAATTTTCAGCCATTTTAACTCGCCGTTTCACATCTTTTCAGACAGCATTTTCAGTCGCGTCTCAACCGCTCGAAAGCCCGGATAGCCTCCCCTACCCACAGCACCATCGATGTCCCGGCAATGATGATCACCCAGTCAACTACCGAGATAGGCACAACATTGAAAAAACGTCCGCCGATACTTACTATCAGAATCTGTCCTATGAACACAACGGCAAGTATCAGCAGGAATTCTCCGCAATGACGCAGATGAAACGCCGATTGCCGGGTGGCAAATGCTCGGGCATTGAATAGATTCCAGGCCTGAAGCATCACGAATATTGAGAAAAACAATCCAAGCTCGTATGGTGTCAGATTCTTGTAGGTCAAGATCACAGGATGCAGCAGATCGGTCAACCGTCCGATGCTCGCGTGCTCAAGAACAAACAGCAATCCGAGCATTGCGATGCCGAAAAGTCCGCCGACAATTGTGATGAACCGTCCCATTGATGCCGTGATTATGAAATCCCGTCGATCCCTGGGCTTTTCACTCATCACCGACCGCGACGGCGGCAAAGAAGCCAGTGCCATTGCGGCAAACGTATCCATAACGAGGTTGACCCAAAGCATCTGGGTGACCGTCAGCGGTGCCTGCGTCCCCATGAAAGAGCCGACAAGCACTGTCAGACACGCAGCGAGGTTGACCGTTAGCTGAAACAGAATGAACCGCTGGATATTGCGGTAGAGCGAACGACCCCACATCACGGCATTCCCGATCCCTGAAAACGAATTGTTGAGGATCGTGATGTCGCTCGCCTCTTTGGCCACGGTTGTGCCATCGCCCATCGAAAGCCCCACATGAGCGGCCTTCAACGCCGGAGCATCGTTTGTGCCGTCACCGGTCACAGCGACAATCTCGCCATCGGCCTGCAATGCCTCCACCAGTCTTTTCTTATCCATCGGTCGGGCTCGTGCTATTATCTTCAGTTTCGGAGCACGGCGACGCAGTTCTTCATCAGTCATAGCCGCGACCTCGGGACCGGTAATGACGGTTTCCGACTCGTTGTCACCCTCGGACCACAGTCCGATCTGACGAGCTATCTCGCATGCTGTAGCCGGGGTATCTCCGGTAACAACCTTCACTTTTATTCCGGCATCGAGACATTCCTTGACTGCATCGGGCACATCCTCTCTGACTGGATCGCTGATTGCGACTACAAAATTCATCTTCAAACCATCCGTCTCTATGCCATCCTCCTGTATCGGATTCTTTCCGGGAGCAAGTTCGCAGGATGCAAAACCGAGCGTGCGCATCCCCCGGCTCTGATACCCCTTGACCAGCCTCTCGAATTCGCCGGCATCAAGCCCGTCCTGGGGAACACACATTGCAAATACAATCTCAGGCGCACCTTTCACCATCAGACGACGCGAACGACCGTCACTGACCACTGTCGCCATATACTTGCGCTCAGTTGTGAAAGGCAGCTCCGCCTGACGCTCCCACGCCGAACGTATTTCTTTATAATCACCCCCTTTACTATTGATCCACAGCAGCAATGCACCCTCCGTCGGATTACCCACCGGGATTGCATTGCCGGGATCCGACATATCAAGCTCAGCCGTAGAATTAACCGCCATGGCCATCATAGCATCGGCTTCCGATGTTGAATCAAGGAAATCAACGGCATCCACCACCATGCGGTTGGCCGTGAGCGTTCCGGTCTTATCAGTACAGATCACGGTTACCGCCCCCATCGTTTCGCAGGCATGCATTTTCCTGACAAGATTCGATGTTCGCAGCATCCTGCGCATACTGTAGGCCAGACTGAGCGTAACCGCCATCGGCAACCCCTCCGGCACTGACACCACCACGAGGGTGACAGCAAGCATGAGGCTTTGGAGAATATACAGTCCGAATGACATCCAATCCTGAACGCCGTCATTGGCCGTGAGATACATTGTCACACGCCCGGCTATAACAAGTGCGCCGATAACGTAGCTTGCAATGGCTATGAAGCGGCCGAGACGGTCAAGCTGCTCATCAAGCGGTGTCTTGACGCTATTGTCGATTCGCGATGCTTCATAAACACGCCCGCATTCTGTAGCATCGCCCACAGCCCTTACTTTCATAATGCCATGCCCCTCGACCACTTTCGTACCTCTGAGCACTTCATCGGTCGGAAATGTCGCGTCGGGATCCCGTAGCTCGGGATCTGCCGACTTCTGGCATATCGGCTCGCCTGTCAAGGTCGACTCATCGACAGCAAGGCGCACCGAACGCAACAGAACGCCATCCGCCGGCACTTCATCCCCGGTGTTGAGCATCACCACGTCGTCAACCACGACTTCACGCCGCGGAACCGATGTGGTATTACCATCACGCACAACCTGCACGGGCTGATCGTCCGACATCTTGTTCAGAACCTCAAACTCCTTTTCGGCCGCGTGCTCGAAATAGAAGCCAAGACCGGTGGCCAGAAGTATGGCCATGAATATCCCGACTGGCTCTATGAAAACTTCTCCGGCAGCTCCCATCGCCACATACTCATATATTGATATGAGTATCGACACGAATCCGGCCACAAGAAGGATCACAATCAGCGGATCACGGAATTTTGACAGAAACTGACGCCACACCGATTCCCTGGCAGGGGGAGTCAGGATATTCTCTCCATGTTCAAGGCGACTTTGTTCGACTTCCTGAGCCGTCAGGCCGCTCATCACTCCAGATTTATCTGTTGGCATCATGTTCTGGTATTGTATATTGTCGTTTTATATCAGAGAATCTCAAGTTCTTTTTCAAGCAGCTCCGCCGCATCTGCAACACATCCATCGCAACTGCGCAACGGCTTTCCGCTGCCAATACCTTTCAGTTCGCGGCACACTGTGGCTCCATTTTTCTGTTCAAAGCCGACCATGACGCGCTTCATAGCCGCACGCGCCGCCACACGATCATTGATCACCATGCCAAGCACAACGCCTGCGCCAACCAACGCTCCGCATGTCCCGGTCATAGTACCCATCCCTGTGCCGAAAGCAGATGTCGCTGCTCCTATCACATTATCATCCACTCCTGCGATGTCGGCATAGGTACAGGCCACTGACTGAGCGCAGTTATATTGTCCGCAGCGTTTACGTTCCGCCGCTTCATCCTTTCGAGATACCATATATTTTCTTATTTTTTCTGCAAATTTACAACTTATTGCCATAAGATGCCACACTATACCCGTCCAAAATCCACTGACCCTTTCTTTTACAATTAGGCCGAAATATCTATTGACCCGTTAATCCACCCTCCTCAACAACCGGAAATATATATACTGACCCCGAAATACGCTTGTGCCGTCATTCATAACATATCCCTTCACTTCATTGACCTATCAAAAAATATTCCGGGCTGTCTCATCGACAGCCCGGAACTATTGTTTCAAAAAATGTCTCTTAATTACTACTTTGCAAAAGTTGTATTGGTATAGATTTGTATTATTGTATTTACGGCTTATTACCTAAACGAGGTAGATTTCTTTTTACAATTGCAAAGGTAATACGTCAAAAACACAATACAATCTCATTTATGTTACAATGTTAATACAAACGAGAAGCGCGGTCTATTTTTAACTAATTTTAGCAATTACAGCGATTTCCGAAGCGTGAACATGAACTCCAGCCCACCGACAGCACGGTTATGAACCGACATACTGCCGCCAAGTGATTCAATGATACTCTTCACGATCGGGAGCCCGAGTCCCGTGCCTCCCGTTTTACGCGAGCGGCCGGTATCAACCCTGAAAAAGCGTTCAAACAGATGCGGAATAGCCGAAGGATCAACACCTTGACCATCGTCCCAGAACGCGAACGTATAATACTTGTCGCTCTGCGCCACGATCCTGATACCCATTTTAGTTCCATGAGAGTGGAGCACGGCATTCTTGATGAGATTCGATATCGCGCTTGTCAGAAGATTCGTATTCCCTTTCACGTGGCAATCAAGCGGCACATCATACTGGAATTTCATATCTCCGGTCATGCCCGATGTTGCGAAATCATTGTCGATCGAGAACACAAGCTCATGAAAATCAACATCGGTGATAGGAATATTGCCACTTCCCTCCTCCAGACGTGTCATCGTTGACACATCGTTCAGAAGATTACAAAGACGGTCAACGTTGTCCTGAGCACGCCGCAGGAAGTATGTCTTGGTCTTTTCATCCATATCGTCCGACGACAGCACCGTGTCGAGATAACCTTTGATCACTCCGACCGGGGTCTTCAGCTCATGGTTGATATTGTTTGTCATCTGACGCTTGAGCCGCGAGCGTTCCTGTATGGCATGGATCGCCACCTCATGTTCCCTCTGGCTTTTCTCCAACGCTTCGGTTCGGTCAATATAAAGTTGCGCTATCTCTCTGGATATATCGCCAAGTTCGTTATGGGGGAAATGTAGCAGGTCAAGATCAACCTCCTTTTTCTTTGAGGCCGCCGCCGAAGCAAAATCGCGGAGCACTCGTATGTTCCGGGTGATACTGGTGGTTATCATGAATGCGAACAACGCCGAAAGTGCAAGAAGACCGAACAATATTATCCAGAATGCGGCATCCGTAGCGGCAAGCCCATCCGTCAGACCTTTGGTATTAGGCATTGCCGTATAAACCAGCACATCGCCATCGTTGCTCTTGGTGGTCTTGAAAAAAAACATTTTGCCGGAGAAATCCTTCATGGTACCATCGCCAACCGACGACGGATTCTCTTCGAAATTCTCGGCCACGTATTCCTCGGTAATCGGAGCGCCCATGCTGTAGGTCGGGCCAAGCCCCTTGCCAAGATCACTGCTTTTATACACGCTGATCCTGACTCCACTGTAACGTGAATCCTCAAAAAACAGATTGAGCATATCAAGGAAATTCTGCATGTCAAGGCCTGAGTTATAAGCCATGATCACACGCGAACTGAAGACCCTCAGCTGACGGTCCACGATATCTTCCTTGAAGTCTTTCTCGCTTTTATAGGCATAGGCCATCAGAAAGCCGACCAGAAGCCATGATAAGGCCACGATCGGAACGAACAGCCGCCACCAAAAACTAAATCGTCTCTTTAAAACCATAGCCGAATCCCAGACGTGTCACAATATTATTTCCGTAAGGGCCGATCTTTTTGCGGAGTCGAGCTATATTGGTGTCAATCGTTCGGTTGGTCACAACGACATCATTGTCCCATACCTGACGGATTATCTCTTCACGTGAATAAATGCGGTTGCGGTGGGTGAGGAAGAAAAGCAGGATGTCAAATTCCGTGCGTGTAAGCCCCATATCCTCTCCATCAAGGTAGCCGAGCTTGTCATTACGGTCTATGCGGAGCGTGTGGAAAGTGATATCCGGCTCATAGACACTCTTGGAAACATTGTATTCCCACTGGCGCGATGCCTGAGAGCGGCGGAGAACCGCACGGACTCTCGACAGGACCACTGAGATCACGAACGGCTTGGTGATATAGTCGTCGGCACCGATATTTAGGCCCATTACAGTATCGTCCTCCCCATTGAGTGCCGAACAGAAAATGATCGGAGTATTCTCAACCTCCGACATATTCCGAACGCGCTTGGCGAAGTCGAATCCGCTCAACCGATCCATCATTATATCGACAATGAACAGCGAATAGGCCGACAGATCCATTTCAAGAGCCTCTTCCGCGCTATAGGCGCAATCAACCTCATAGCCTTCTTTCTCCAGATTAAATTTAAGGATCTCGCACAAAGCTTCCTCATCGTCAATCACAAGAATCTTTATTCTCATATCTGTTTCCTTTTTTTCTTCATTTTATGCGAAAGGGCAATTCAGGAGATTCCCAAACCTTTCCACATGCGAAATTACAAAATGTAATGGGATTTCCACGAGTTAAAACATATTAAAAACAACAACACTCCGGAACAAACACAAATATACCGCGTTTTACAGGTATAATTACTATTTGCACTGTGTTTTTTTCATGGTATTAGATTTAAGGTTAAAGAATAATCGGCTGTCGGGAGACAGCCGACTTTATTTTGTCGCAAACCGATTACAGAAATGTTAAAATTAAAGTTTCCGCATTTGTTTTATTGCTTTTCGGAATTTTATACCTATTTTTGAATCCGTTAATAAATCAATTTCCCGGCCAGCCCCCTGTCCGGGACCACCGAACAACCCTAAATTTCTACACAAATGGAAATGCTTGACCATGATGCGGACGCTACATTAGCCACCGCTAACAACACCCCCGACAATACAACCGAGACAACAGATTCCGGCAGCAGCCTGACAACAGAACGCCACATTCCGACAGAAGACGAACTGATTGCACGGCTAAAAGAAATTGCTGATCTTCCGGACGAAGAAATAAACATTGACGAGGTCGGACGCATCAAGCAGCAGTTCTATCACGTGCGTTCTCTGGCTAAATCCGCAGGCGAAGCCGACGCGGAAAACGCCGCAGAGACCGCCGACACAGACTCAGACACCGAATTCAAGAATGCTCTGCTCGCCATCAAGGAGAAGAAAGCAGCCATGCGCGCCCGTATCGAAGCCCAACAGCTCAGAAACCTTGAGCAGAAACAATCCATTATCAACGAGATCAACACCATGAGTGCCGACACCGACAATGTCAACCGGCATTATCAACGTGTGAAAGAGCTTCAGGCTGAATTCAAGGAAATAGGCGAAGTGCCACAGCAGAACACGACCGACACATGGAAGGCATATCAGGACGCAGTAGAGCTTTTCTATGACCAATGGAAAGTCAACAAGGAGCTCCGCGACTATGACTTCAAAAAGAATCTGGCCGAGAAACAGCTACTGATCGACGAGGCCACCAAGCTGCAGGACGAAGAGGACGTGGTGACCGCATTCCGCCGCCTGCAGGAATTGCATGACAAATGGCGCGAGACCGGCCCTGTGGCAAAAGAGTTCCGCGAAGAAATATGGAACACGTTCAAGGACAGATCCGCCACAATCAACAAACGCTATCAGGAATTCTTCGAAGAGCGCAAACGTCGCGAACAGGAGAACGAAAACGCCAAGACCGCCTTGTGTGAGAAAATAGAGGCCATAGATCCGGAGCAATTGAAAACCTATGGAGCATGGAACAAGGCAACCCAGGAAATCATAGACGCTCAGGAAAGCTGGAAAAATCTCGGATTCGCATCGCGCAAGACCAACAATGCGCTGTTCAGCCGTTTCCGCGCCACATGCGACCGCTTCTTCGCCGCCAAAGCCGAATTCTTCCAAAATCAGAAAGATGAGCTTTCACGCAACCTTGCGGCCAAGACCGAGCTATGTGAGCAAGCCGAGGCGTTGAAAGACAGCACCGATTGGAAAGCGACAACCGAGCGCATCGTGGCGTTGCAACAACAATGGAAAACGATCGGTGCCGTTCCCAAGAAACAATCCGATGCCGTATGGCGCCGCTTCATTGAAGCATGCGACCATTTCTTCAATCAGAAAAAAGCGGCCACATCGGCCACACGTAAAACCGAGCAGGCAAATCTCGCCATAAAACGTGAAATCCTTGCCGAACTGACCGCACTCAACGCACCGGAAGCGTCAGAGCCTCGCGAAAAAGCGATAGCACGCATCCATGAACTCAGAGCCAAATGGCAGCAAACAGGCCACGTTCCCTTCCGCGAGAAAGAGCGTCTTGCCGAAAACTACCGCGAGACCGTGCGCCAGCTATTCGACAAATACGACATCCACGAAAACCGCGCCCGACAGGCATCTTTCGAAGCGTCGATCAACGATATGTCGGCCGACCGGCAGAAATTGTCGCGCGAACGCGAACGCCTGATGCGAACCTACGAAAACCGCCGCGCCGAACTGCAGACCTACGAGAACAACCTCGGATTCTTCAACGCCAAGACAAAATCCGGCAACTCCATGCTCGCCGACCTGCAGCATAAAATCCAGCGCATAAAAACCGACATCGCCGATCTTGAGAACAAGATAAAACTCATTGACTCAAAACTCTGATGACAGGTATCAACCAACGAGGACGATACGGGCGCTACATCCATCTGCTTTTGACGATAATTGATTTTATAATAATCAACATAGCGTTCTGTATCACAGCATGGATCACGCCCGAATTCGTCGTCGAGCGCACACGCACCGTGTGGCTGCTGGCCAATCTGGCATACATCCCGGCAACCTATCTGCTTGCCCACGCTCAGACAGCACGAACCATCGGCATAGAGCATGTCATAACCAACTCGCTCAAAGCCGTACTCATGCATGCCACACTGTTTGTGTTCGGACTCTATTTCCTACAGATAGAACACATCCCGTTCCGGGCCTTTCTTGAGTTCTACGGGATCATGCTGATACTTTTCCCGGCATGGTGGACTCTGTCGCGCATCATAATCAAAGCATTCCGCCGCCGAGGCCGCAACTTTAGCAAAATAGTCATCGTCGGATCCAACACGACAGCCAACCATCTGTTCGAGACCATATCTTCCGATGTCGGTTTCGGCTACCACATCATGGGTTTCTTCGCCGACGAGATCCATCCTGAAACCCCTGCCGACCTGATCCGTGGATCTCTGGACTCTCTTGAAGCCTACGTCGCCGAGCAAAACATCGACGAGATATTCTGCGCGCTCCCAGGCGATAACGTAGAAGCCATTACACAGACTCTCCGCATCGCAGAGACCCATGTGGCGCAGTATTACTATGTCCCCCAAGTCTCGCGCTATGTCAGCCGAAACTACGACATGTATGCCCTCGGCACAATACCGGTCATGTCAGTGCGCCACCAGCCATTGACACGACTCACAAACCGGATAGCCAAACGCGCATTCGACATAGCCGTATCGACGATCTTCCTTGTATTCTCTCCGCTGATATTCATACCCGTCGGGATAGCCATAAAGCTATCGTCGCCCGGACCCATATTCTTCAAACAGAAACGAACCGGATACCGCGGACGTGAATTCAACTGCTACAAATTCCGGACAATGCGCCCAAACGCCAACGCCGACACTCAGCAAGCGACCAAGAACGATCCCCGGAAAACGCGACTCGGCAACTTCCTGCGCCGCACATCAATCGACGAACTTCCTCAATTCATCAACGTGCTGCTCGGCAACATGTCGGTCGTCGGTCCCCGACCCCACATGCTCAAACACACCGAACAATACTCCGCGCTGATCGACAAATACATGGTGCGCCACTATATCAAACCCGGCATCACAGGATGGGCTCAGATCAACGGCTACCGCGGACAGACCGAAGAACTATGGCAGATGGAACGTCGAGTGGAATGCGACGTATGGTACATCGAGAACTGGTCAACAATGCTCGACCTCAAAATAATATTCCGAACCGTCTACAACGCCATCCACGGCGAAAAAAACGCATTCTGACCAAACCACTATCCTCTGACACAATCATCCTCATCCACAACCTATTACCATATTCCCGATTACAATCCACAAGAAATCCCGGAATAAAAAACGCTCACAAAACACAAAAAACCACCCACAGGACTTGCACAAATCAAACATTTCCCCTAACTTTGCATCGCAAAAGCCCAGGTGGCGGAATGGTAGACGCGCTCGTTTCAGGTGCGAGTGCTGCGAGGCGTGCAGGTTCGAGTCCTGTTCTGGGCACGAAATAAACCCCTTAACTCATTGAAGTTAAGGGGTTTATTGTTTCTCGGGTATAAACAGGGTATAAACAAACAACACTACCCCTCATTTTTGAGGGCTGTTGCCGCTCCTGTCGGTGTGGTCGGCTCGGCCTGTCGGGTTGAGGTGTCGGCCATCATTACCAAATCGGTAATTGAGCGGTAGAGGTGTCGGGCTTACTCGGGGCGGTCGGTGGCGTTGCCCTCATCGGGGCACTCGTTGTAATACCGTTGTTTTTTGAGCCTCACTATTTCCTCACGTTGTTTTACCGTGGTGTCGGTGAGGTTGGCAACCATCGTGATAAGGCGGTTAATCTGCTCATCTTTTTTGCCCAACAACCCATAATAAAATTGCTCGCTCTTTTGGTACATCTCGGCTTTTGATTGGGTGAGGTTGAGTTGTTGGGTGAGGCCGTTTAATTGCCGCTCCTGTGAGCCTACAAACTCAAAAATAGGGTCACAGGGGTTTGTGTCGCTGTGCTCGGCCATCCACTCGGTGAAATCATCCCACAAACCACGCTTACTAATGTAGAGGTAGGCAAATTCTTTGAGGTGGGTTGCTGTGTCGCGGTCTGCTCGCGCTCGGGTGAGCTGCTTTTTAAGCCGCGCCCATCGGTTGGGGCGGTGGCTCGGGTCGGTGTTGGGGTTCATTACTACAATGTTGAGGAATAAAAAAGCCCTTTGTTTAGGTGTCCTCGGTCATTGTAGTAACCGTGTGGGTGTTTCCACTTCCACCACCGTACAAAGGGCAAATAAGGTACTTACAACCGCTTTTGGCGGTCGCTACAATGTTTAGGGATAGCAAAGTTAATAATTTTTCCTGTCATTTTTGCCTCGGGGCTTTTTATTGGGTGTGAAAAAAGCGACTTTTCAAAGAAAAAGAGGCTCAACCGCTCGGGCTTGCCTCTCTTTGTCGGGATGCATTTGCATTACTCTTGCAGTGCATTTGCATTGCTTTTGCTCTTTTTATGCTGAAAAAGTTACTTTTATTACTTTGGGTTGTGTATTATAGTGATACACTCGGGGCGTTTACACTCTCACCTGTTTACACCCTCAACCCTGTAAACCATCGGGGCAACCTCGCCCCACGGCTTTATCTCGGCTCGGGTGAGTGGTCTTATTTTACCCCACGGCTTGGCGGTGAGTGTTGCCGCCTGTGTCAGTGGCTTAATTTTGAGCCGTGAGAGGTCGGCAATTTTACACCTCATCATCTCTCAACCCATAACGTTTTAACTCGGCTTTATACTCGCGCTCATTCAACACGTTCAAATCATCCCAGCCGCTCGCGCCGTGGGTGCATTGCTTTTTCAAAGCCTCTTTAATTCTCGTTTCACCTATCGCCACACCTGCCACACGTTCCAACAACCACATAGAGGCTTTTAGCCGCGTGTTCTCGTTGCCGTTGGTGAGTAAGTCGGTGAGGGTGTCAACCGCTCGGCTGTGTAAGCCAAACAGGGCGTTTTTCACCGCTTGTTGGTGGTCTTGGCATTGTTGGTTGTAGAAACATTGAAACGCTGTGTTAGCTTGCCATTCATACAGGGTTGAGCGGTTGAGGTTGAGTTGACGTGCCACGGCTGTAAGGTTTTCACCGCTCGCCAACATCATTGCCGCCTGTTCCTGTTGAGGCGTTAACCCTGTGAGGGGTGAAAGTGTCGGTTTTTGCTGTTTTTTGTCGCTTGCCATTGTAATGTAAATTTAATCGTTGTTGTTGGTGCTGTTGAGGTGGATTATTACCAAAACAGGAATTTGTGACGTGTTACTATACGCGCGTGTGCGTGTACGCGTGAGGGCAACAGCTTTTAGAGTGCAACAATTAGCGGTAGTACCTCACCGCCTCGGCAATCTTTTTATCGAGTTCACTTATTGCCTCGGTGGGGGCTGTTAGTCCATCTTTCACCTTACAGGCACTTTTAACGGCTTGTCTTAGGTCAAACGCTTGCTTGGCGGTCAAATCGCCTCGCTTTTGAGCCTCGTTAATGTGAGCAATCATTTCAACCTCACCGCCCACGCGCTCAACCATCGCCAACACACCCATAGTTTGCAAATCTCGTTTTGTTTTCATCGCTTGGAAATTTAGTGTTATATCGTTTACTTTCCTTATTGCTCGGTACGCCTCGCGCCATCGGTTCAACAGGGATATATAAAAGTCCTCATCATACAACATCGCGCCTGTAACCTGTGCCACGCCCAACAGGGAGGGCAACCGCGCCATATACCGTTGCTCATACCTCAACACGTTCACACCTCGGTAGAGGTCGGGTATTGCCTCGCGGTTGTCGCGCTGCTCGCGGTTCTTGTCATAGAAACACAATCGCTCGGCTTGGCTGTGTCGGTGGTAATACAGGCTATTGGGTTGTTGCAGTCGTTGGGCATAGTTCAACACACCCAAATGATTGAAATAATTTACACACGGTTGTTTTACAGGGATAGACAAACCGACATCAAGGCGTGTTATTATCGCTCTTTCCATCGGCAAATGCAGGGTATCGCTCAACTGCTCAATAGCTCGTTGGGTGTCGGCTCGCCCCATTGCTTGGTAATTATCGCCCAACATCCATTTGCAGAGTGAGCCGCCTTTTACTCTCACTTGGTAAGGGCTTATTGATACGCTCAAATTGTCAATATGCCCTGTAACAACAGATGTGCCGCTGAAATCGTGAAACGCCACACCCTCGGGGTTGAGGTAAGGTGCAATCTCGTTAATGAAATCCACCCCCTCAACCTCGGCTCGCGTTACTTTCATTTCTACCGTGTCATACATCGGCTCATTACTGAATTGGTAATAATTCTTGTCTTACTATACGCGCGTGAGGGCTTCACACGGTCGGGGCGTTGGTCGGCTTGGCCTGTTGTCTTAAACACTCCATTTCATCGGCCAACTCGCCATCAACAAAGAGTGCAAACAGCCCTTTGGCGTGATTTTTCAACCCTCGGGCAACAAATATTTCTATTTGTCGGTAATCCTCGCTGAATAGGAATAACAGCGCGTCACCTGTGCCCACGGTATCGCCATAGCCCAACAAAGGGTTGTCAAGGTCGGGAGTAAAAACGCTGCTTATGCTTGTAGTGTCGGTTATCACCCTGTCGGCTTTCCTTTGGGCGTTGGCTGTAAACGTGTCGGGAGTGCCGCCATAGTAAAACTTAAATCGCTTGTCACGGCCTCGGGCTGCTCGTTCCTCAAAGGGTTCATAACCGCCTGTTGAGGTCACACAATCAAACCTCAACTTTGATTTACAAGTGGGCAATTTCACCATCTTGTAGTAGTCGGTAAGTTTCATATTGCACCCCCTTTCATTGCATAGCGGTTTGCACGGTCGGCAATCTCGGTGGCGGTGACACATCGGTTTTGCTGTAACCACGCCTCTAACTCGGTACGGTTGAAGTAACACATTTTGCCCATCGGCTTATAGTGGGGTATCTCGCCCCTCATCGTGAGTTTGTACAGGTAGCTTTTAGATATGCCCATATAACGTGCCGCCTCATCGCTCGTTAATACCTCTTTGGTGCAAAACAGGGTGTTGGCCGCTATAAGGTCGGCAACCTCTTGTAATTGTTCTTTGCTCATTGTCGGTGAGTTTAAGATTTATAAAGAGGCTCGGGGTGTGGGCACGTCTGCCGCCCTTTGCCTGTGTTAACTTTGTTCTCGCGCTGAAAACATTGGCAAAGGTAGAGGGTAAAAGAAACAAAACGCCCCAATATCATAGTTACATCACCGTGATATTGGGGCTTGTGGGATTGTGTTTTAACTACTTACAAAGGCGGTCTATTTCATCATAGCCCGTTGGCTCGTTTTGCTGTTTATTTTTCACCTTAGAGGTGGCGTTTTTAGCGGTTCTTATTTGTCGGTCGGTCAGAGTGAAAGCGCGTTGAAATATATCCCACGGTAAGCGGTCGTTGTCGTGTCGTATCTCCAATTTATCGCTCACTTTCCAAACCATATAACCAAACAGGGCGTTTGTGCCTGTCCATTGATACACCGCGCCATCACGCTTGCAGTAATTCAGTTTCACCAACTCATCAAAAATCTTTTTTGCCTCGGGCGTGTCAAATTCACTTGGTAAACCCATTGTTGGTGCATTTGTAAGCGTTGCCCCATCCTCGGGGGCGTTGTCGGTGGGGCGTGGCAATAACTCGCCTGTATTGCTGTTTCTGCATACACCCTCAACGCTATTCACATAGTAAGTGCAATTCTCTATATCCTCATTTGACACACCCCATATCGTTGAGAGTGCATAATTGTGGATTTTCCATAAACAACGCCTAATCAACAATAAAGCCATCCCCATAGGGTCGCGGCGAGTGCCCATAAACCTATATAGTATTGCACGATTGATTTTACAACAATCAATCATTACTTTTTCATCGTTGTTGGCTCTTATGTATGCCAAAATTTCCTCGGCATACTCACCCAATTTTACATCATCGGGCATAAAATCGGGTTGGCTGTCGTTTTCATAGCACAATTTCAAATCATCGGCCAACATCTCAATACGATTGAGTTTTACATATATTTCCTCGCGTGTCATTTGTTCGCTTTATATGTGTTCGGGTTGAGGTACTTATAATTCTAACTCGGGGAGGCTGTTTATTGCCTCGGCTTTTAGGCTGTCAACGGCTCGGGTGTATTTCTCGGTGTGTTTTAGGCCGCTGTGCCCCAACAGGCTTGCAACGGTCTTTATATTTGCACCGTTGTTGAGTATGTTTACAGCAAAAGAGTGTCGGGCACAATGCCACGTTATATGTTTTTCAATCCCTGCTCGGGCTGTCCAATGCCTCAACGCTTTCAAGCACATATTGTGTGAGGGCAAAGGAAATATAACCTCATCGCGGTTGCCCTCGCCTATCAATTTCAACAACCCATCATTGAGTGGTATTACAACGCTGCTCGCGCTGCTGTGTCCTTTGGTCTTGGCTTGTTCAAATTTCAACAGGCGGTTGGCATAGTCCACGTTTGCAAATGTGAGGTCTTTAACATCACACCACCTCAACCCACAATAGAGGCAAAAGATAAAAGCGCGTCTAATATTGACGCTCTCACCGTGATAGTGGGTACTTATTAGGCACTTAATCTCATCCATACTCAACACGTCTTTTTTGAGTGAGCCGTTATCAATCTTAATCACAACGCCATTACAGGGGTTTTTCCTCATCACATCTTTTTCAACAGCCGCTTTAATGATTTTTTTAAAACGTGCATAGAGGGTGTGTGCGCCCTCGCCTACAAAGCGGTGTTGCAGATACTCTGTAAAAGCCACAATCATATCTTTGCTAATCTGCTCGGGCTTTACTCTCTTGGAAAATTTGCTATACTCGGGTGTGGCGTTGAGGAAATCAATAAAGCAATCGTGAGCGCGTTTAATGTGGCGTTTATCGCCCTTTGTGTATGCCTCATAATAAGCCCACATCCAATCAAGGAAATTTATATCTTTATCCTTTTTCAGTCGGTAGCCCTCAACATCATTCAAAAGCTGTTGCCCTCGCTCAAACCGTATCTTTTTAGCGAGTTCCAATGTTTCTTTGTTCTGCTGTCGCTCTATCGGGGTTCTCGGGGCTTGCCATAGATAGAGGCTCAAATACTCGCGTTTGTTGTTCACACGCTTATACTCGCGGCCTGTCTTACTGCTCACCGCCATATCATAGCCCAAATAGAAATCCAAAAACAGGCTCTCGCGGCCATCGCTCAACACCTTTGCCCCCAACTTTGGATTGTCGGTGCTGTCGGTGCTGATTATATAAGTATTGTCGGCTCGGTAATTCTTTTTGAGTGCCATTTTCTTTTGCTCTTTGTTTCCTTTGCTTGCAAAGATAGCAATTATTTTTCACTCGGGTATAAACAGGGTATAAACTTTTAGCAAAAAAAGGGCTTATTTTTGTAGTCAAGAGAAAATAACAAAACACTAACATGCTGATTTATTGGGTTGTTAATTTCTCTTGTTTTCCTTTGAAAACTCGGGTTTGTGCCTGTTCTGGGCACAGATTAATCCCGTAACTCATTTAAAATCAAGAGTTGCGGGATTTCTCTTTTATTTTTGTCTACCATTTGTCTACCAAAATCTTTGGCGCATAATAAAAAAGGGCGCATAGTAAAAAAGCTGTGTTTAGGCATAGAGATTGCAGAGGCGGAATATGAAGAATTTCGTATCATTCACACCATGCAGTTTAGCCCGGAACGCGGCTCATAGTAAAAAAGTCAGCGATTCGACCCAGCTGAACCACCGCAAACCCAACTGAATAAACCTAACTTGAATTTATCAACTTTCTTTAATACACACGTAGCAGTAGCATTACCTCTCACTCCTGGACTCCACCTCCTCGACCTCCCTATCCATAGGCAGCACAAGCCATCACAACAAGGCAACAGCAACGTTATTCCACTTGCCAGCCCTTTTCTCATTGGCAATTTTTCTTTTCAGTGGTCTATATCTAAGTTTGGTTTAACTCGGGTATATCCTTCCCGACTTAAACCAAACCATGACCTTGTTTCTTTTCAAGAGTCATTTCTTGTCAGTTGTGATTTAGCGTATTCAAGGTAACTCATGATTTGGGTACACTCTACGCCTTGCATATATTCGTCCATCAATTCCCAGTTTATTTCATCTCCATCATCAACGGGGAGCATTATTTTCATGGATTTGATTCGATTGCCGTTAATAGAATAGCCGTGCCCAAACATATCACCTTGGTTAGTTATACACCGGGAAATGAAAAGCATTTGATGGCGTGTCATTTTCCTTCGGGGAGAAAGGGCACCAACATGGCTATCAAGCGCCATCTTGGACGGTTGATAGTAAGCTATACCAGCACCCCCGTCACCATCCAAATTTAGCGTTATGATATTTCCCTCAAATAGTTCCTTATTGTTTGGCGTGATGAATCCCTTATATCCATTTTCTACTTTACGAGCTGACACAAGAGGTATATACCCATCACAAAGCGAGGACATGTGGTTTTGGTTTCCTTTTGTGAAGTGAAATAAAGATTTAAGAGAAATCGGCTTCCATTTTACCCCCCCCCTAATTTACATTTATTAACATTTATGCGATTCTTGAAAATCTCAATTGTTGTTTCAAGCATTTGCGTTTCAAGTTTACGCATAAACATTTCCATGAAATGCCAATCAGGATTGCCAGAAGAGTCAACGGGCAAAAGGATTGTTTGCCGTAACATTCTTTGCTCGTTAAATTTGTATCCATATTCATACTTGCACTTTTGTTGCAAGATGATTGTCTTAAGAAATAGCATTACATATTTAGAATCAACACCACTCTTAAGATGTAATCTCTTCACATCATCAGAGAATATACACTCATACGGATGGAAGAATGTTTCACACACGCTCCCATTATAATTTACGCCGAGCACATTGGAATCAAGACTCTCGTTGGTATTACTTACCCATGCAGTAACCCCGTTATTGGAGTCAGAAGCGCCAATAAATGGACGTGAGCCATCCGTCATGTCACTTTTTGTCAAGCGCTTACCCGGTAGTATTGTGAATATTTCGGATAAAGGGAATGGTTTCCAATTCGGATGTATCGAATTACCCCCCCCGATATTTCGTTGTGTATCAGACGAATACATAGTTTGTCAATGATTGGTTTTAATAGTTTTTGTTCTTTTTCCCGCATAAAAGTTTCCATGAATTCCCAGTCAGGTTCAGAATTACTATTTACGGGTAATAATATTCGCTGTCGTTTAAGACGACCCGTACCCATTTTGTACCCATATCCATACTTCTCCCGTTGCATAGTAATGCACCACGAAAGAAATAATGCTACATACTTATTATTAATCTTAGGGCGCAACTTTCTTGTATCGTTTCCGTATAGGGCTGCGTATGGATGATAGAAACAATAGCCTACAGAGCCATTTCTATTAACAGATAAACAATTTCGCTCTAATGTTTCATTACTATTTCCGACAAAATAACCAATTCCATTATTGTTAGCTGTCGCCGTAACATAAGGAATGAAGCCTTCTTTTCGCTCACGTTCGTATATATCTTTACCAGATACTATTTCAGCAACATCTTCAATGAAAAATGGTTGCCATTCATGTCTTTTATAGTCCATCATAAAGATTCCTCCCTCCTAAGTTCTTCAAATAAGTATCCACGTCCATGAGTAAGCATATTGAATTCAAATGTCAGATAATCGGCCATTGTCTTTTCAAAGTCTTCTTCAGAAGGAATTTCATCGTTGAAATAGTAAAATGAATGCAACCATTCGTCGTCAGCCTCAACAGTACTGCGGACTATGAAAGAATTTGGTGCAGATTTACCTTGAAACCAACAATCAAGAAGATGTTTTCGTAACTCTTCTGCTTTAGGGGTAGGCATCAGTCCGATGTGCGCAAAGACTTCATAGCCATCATTCTTAAAGTCAACAAATTTACTTAGTTTGTTTGCCGGATGAGGCTGATGAGCTGTGAACACAGCAATAACAGGATTCGTACCTACATTGTAAAATGTACTGGTGTTTAGCGTAATTACACCTTCTAAAGTATGATTAGCTAAAATGTACTGTTTATCCGCCTTATCTTCTTTTGTCTTCCCAACCATTGTGCTTTGAGGAACGATTACGACACATCTTCCCCCATCGGCTAACGAGTCGAGGAGATGACAAATAAACTTTAATTCCGTAAGATGTGCATTTGTTTTATTTTTTCCCTGAGAGTAAGGAGGATTCATTAACCCTACGGTATAATTATTCTGTCGTAGAAGTTCTGCATCACGTTTCAAGAAGTCTTTGCAGATTAACTTACTTTGGCCGTCACCACGCACTACCATATTTGTGGTGGCAATTGCAAACATTTTATCGTTCAGCTCTATGCCATGCAGATTGTTTCGTTTTATATATGCTTTTTCTTCTTCATTTGATACAGAAGAAAGCATCTCATGCATTGCAGCAATTAAGAAACCACCAGTTCCGCAGCATGGATCAAGGACTTTATCAGATGGCTTGATTTCTGCCAATTTTACGAATAATTCGGTTATATGCTTTGGAGTCAGCACAATCCCTAACGTTTGACCATCGCCGCCACTATACTTGATAAATTCTCCATAAAAACGTCCTAACACATCTTCTGGAGAATTGTTACATATTGCAGTCAGTATCTGAGAATGAAGATATTCGGCATAATATCTTAAAGGCGACTTCCCTAATCGCGCATCAATTTCAGAAAGATTTGGTTTATCTACTATAAATCTGAATTTATTGATTACCATCTCCTTCTTTGTTTCAGGCAGCACTTCAACTCGCGTCATATGCGTACATAAAGCCGCGAATATTTTCTTTCCATCTGTTTCTACCTTGTCACCAGTAAGATTTTCTGTTGAAAAATTATTGTATTTTTCTTCTTGTAGCGCAAGTAAAATAGCGGAAACTACAAGTGGCTTTTCATCATCTCCAAGCTGTCCATAGTTTCTTAAGTCTTCATGAAGTTTTTGTGCCCGCCCTAATATTTCTCTTAGTTCAACCTTTTCAATTGGTTCTTTTCCACATACAACCTCTTCATAATAACGGCTAATATTTTCCGATGAGAAAGAAGCAAAGTCCTTAACTTTTGGTAAAAGCCTATAATGGGTAGGACTAACAAATATTGGACGAATGGTCATTCGTTTACTATCCGTACCAGAGCAACCAAACGCAAATACTTTCTTGAAATTAGTATGCTCAATTATATGAAGAGCATAATGTAACGCTCCATTTTCAGCGTAATCTGTAACGCTTTTTAAGTCCATCAACAGAGTCTCCTTATCAGATTCGTTGATGTATTTAACTTGATTTGTTGCAGATGCCTTGTCCTCGATAACTATGATAAAGTCTCCAGACTGACCAACAAATTCTGGAAAGCCAACCTTTCCAGTCCCTCGTTTAGATGCTGATTGGAGTGCTACCTGAATTTCATGTATGGCACACCCCTCAGCTTGACACTCAATACCAGCCGCGTCAAGAAGTTTTTTTATTATGAAATCCGTTTCTTTCTCTTTTGCCATCACAAAAAAACGAAAATTCCCTTCTGGCATCTGAAGGCCGACCAAAGCCTGTAACGAACCATAAGGGAATTTTCAAATATGAATATACTCACTACAATGAGCATTATTCTTCTTTATGTATGGAGGTCGTTTTCAGAATGTATTACATTCGCGGTGTAAAATTACTAAAAATTTTGCAGACTACAATGATGATATGCTGCGTAACATATCATCATTGGCGATATTTAGCGCAAAAAAAGCCGCCGAGAGATGGGACTCTCGACGGCTTGGGATTAGTGGTGCATTTTGGGGCCTTTGCGCGGCTGGGCTTTGAGGTTGCGGTGAACATTAATATCTACGCTAACGCATACCGGCTATGCCGACCAATGCTTCAATCTCACTCGCGAACGCTGTTTTTGCTGTTCCTTGAACTTGCGTTTGGCTTCTTCGTCGCCATAGGTCAAAGTATATTTTTGAGAAAAGAGTGCAAAGTAATGTTTTATGAGATTGGGATGCAGGGGCGAAATCGCGTATTATAACTTATATTATATGATATGGGCGCGATAGTGGCACATGCGTGCTGTAACTTTGCAGTAGAAATCAAACGATTAATACAAATAAGTTATGGCAACAATTCTTTCCTCCGACGAAATTTTCGCAACCGTGAGCCAGCGCGGACGTGTGATGTCGAGCCTCCGCCTCAGCGGCATTACCTCTCTCGCCGATATTCTCCGTGCGATCGGCAATGAAATCCGCGGACTGGCCACCATTGAGCTGCGCAACAGCACTCAGGGCTGGCAACGCCGCCACACGATCATGTTCGCCGCCTGATCACGTCCCCAACGGACAGACAACCTACGGGTTGAGCAGATCGGGGTTAAAGAATGCCTCGATAGCCCGTGCCTGCTCCAATGCCTGCACGGCCGGACTATCAGGATCCAACGCGGCTGCCGCGGCATAATCCGATGTCGCCCGAGAGCGGTTACCCAGCCGCCAATATGCTTTTCCCCTCAGGAACAACGCCTGCGGATCATCCGGTTCCACAGCCAATACGTTGTCAAGCAAAACCAAAGCCTCGCCGGGCTTGTTTTCATCTAAAAGGGCTTGAATATCCTGATATTCCATAACTTTATCATCTGTTTAAGTCCTGCAAATTTAAAACAAAAATCAGCATGCACCGCATCCTTTCACATCTTTTCGCATGGCTTGTGGCCGTTTCTGCTTTTGCCGCCGATCCAACTGCCACGGCATACTCTTTTTCCGATTGTCAGGGCAGCGCCAAGCCTTACCCGGTTCCGACTCGCGCAATAGAAGTCCCCGACTCGCTCACCCCCGTGATGATCAACCATGTGGGACGCCATGGAGCGCGGTTTGCCGCCAGTCCATCCCATATCTCCCGTCTGCGCAAAGCCCTTGAAGATGCGACCCGTCGCGGCACGATAACTCCACTCGGAAAAAGACTGACCGAAACAGTAGTTACAATCGAAAACGCCACTGCCTCACGATGGGGACAACTCGATTCACTCGGTGCCGCCGAACAGCGAGGCATCGCCGCACGCATGTATGCCTCCTTCCCGGAACTTTTCGCCGGCAAGAGCGTCAATGCCATCAGCTCCTATGTCCCACGATGCGTGATGAGCATGTACGAATTCACCCATCAGCTCGCGCAGCTCGACAAAAAAATCGAGCTGACCGACGCCTCCGGCCGACGCTTCTCCACTCTGATGCGATTTTTCTCCGACAACCCCGACTATAAGACCTTCGTCAAATCCGAGCAAGCCGAAACAGAGATCAAGCAATTCACCGACTCACGCATCCCAATGTCGCCCCTGCGTCGCGTATTAGGCAAAAGCTATCCCCTGTCAGCCGATTCCGCCGAGATCGCCATGGCCGAATATTCCGTTCTCGCCGGCATGGAAGCCATCGGGCTCACCTCTCAGGCAAGCGACTATTTCTCTCTTCAGGAATTCAACACACTATGGTCCATCTTCAACCTCCGGCAATATATCGACCGGACGGCAACCACGCTGTCGACCGTTCCTGCCGACATTGCCTCACCGCTGCTCACCGACCTGATCGAGACCACCGACGCATTCATACGCGATCCACAGGGCAAACCGACGGTCAACCTACGCTTCGGCCATGCCGAGACGCTGATGCCTCTGCTCTCACTGATGAAAATTCCCGGATGCAGCTACCTGACACGCCATTTCGACACCGTGGCACTCCACTGGCGCGACTTCGACATAGTACCCATGGCCGCAAATCTGCAAATGATCCTCTTCCGATCCGACACCGGAACCTACTACGTCCGCGTCGATCTCAACGAACGCCCCGTCAAGCCAATCCCCGGATCAGACTTGATCTACGTTCCGTGGAACGCCTACCGCCAACAGCTCATCTTCTGCCTCCCATGATCCCGGTCAGGAATCAACCTTCAGCTCCCGTGCGGCATGCAGTCCCGGACGGTTGTGAAGAGTCAGCGACGCCGCCAGCGAATACACCTCACTCCGATAAATGACATGATAGCGCTCATGGCCTAAAAAATCGAGCGTAAACACGGCCGCATCAACCGGATTACCCATTCCCCGGCCCTTAGCCACACGCTCCTCTATCCGCACGTCAAAGCCTATCACCGTTATGGCCAGGCTGACAGCATCCGCGTCCGTAAGCCCGGTCAATCCACGTCGGAGCAGCAACACGTTGCCCGACTCATCGCAATCAAAATCCACCGCCGGTTCATCCGCCGACCCATTTTCCGACAGCGAACACAGCCTGCCTCCGAGCAGATGCTCGATAGCCTCTCCACGCGACGCCGGCTTGACACACACCGCCACCACCGCCGCCGCTGCAACAGCCAGCAGAACATAAATCTCAACCTGAGAAAGGACAAAAAGCGCAATCATGAGTGCAAAAATATCAAAATTAATCCGCAAAAACATTCCCCATCCGTTCTTTTTACGTAATTTTGCAGCATTATAACACCTTATACCGATTGAAAAATGAATGTAGTTGACCGTTTCCTCCAATATGTCAAGTTCGACACTCAGAGCGACGAACTGACCAACATGACCCCATCGACACCCGGACAGATGATCTTCGCGCAACACCTCGAAAACGAGCTCCGCGAACTTGGTCTCGACGACATATCTCTCGACGACAACGGCTATCTCATGGCCACACTCCCGGCCAACACGGATAAGGCCGGAATTCCAACCGTTGGATTCATAGCCCATCTCGACACATCGCCAGATCTTACCGGACGCCACGTATCGCCGCGAATCGTTGAAAACTACGCCGGTGGCGACATAACCCTCAACGCCGAGAAAGGCATAGTCCTATCCCCATCCGAATTCCCCGAGCTCAACAACTACATAGGCCAGTCACTCATCGTTACCGACGGCAACACCCTCCTCGGAGCCGACGACAAAGCCGGCATCGCTGAAATAATCACGGCCATAGCCTATCTCAAGGAGCATCCCGAGATCAAGCACGGCCCCATCCGCATCGCATTCAATCCCGACGAAGAAATCGGTCAGGGAGCCCATAAATTTGACGTGAAACGCTTCGGTGCCGACTGGGCCTACACCATGGATGGCGGAGAGATCGGCGAACTCGAGTACGAAAACTTCAACGCCGCCGTAGCTAAGGTGACATTCACCGGACGCAACGTCCACCCCGGATATGCAAAACACAAGATGATCAACTCAATCCGCATAGCCAACCAGTTCGCCATCATGCTTCCGCGCTGGGAGACACCCGAACACACCGAAGGCTACGAAGGATTCTACCACCTCATCTCCATCGAAGGCACGGTTGAGAAAACCGTCCTGACATACATTATCCGCGACCACGACCGCGACCGCTTCGAACGCCGCAAGAAAGAATTCGAGCACCTCACACGCAAGATCAACAAAGAATTCCCCGGTGTCGCATCGCTGGAGATCAAGGATCAGTACTACAACATGCGCGAGAAGATCGAACCCCTCAGCCACATCATCGACATTGCCATCCAGGCTATGAAAAACGCCGATGTGACCCCCAAAGTCGTTCCCATCCGCGGCGGCACCGACGGCGCACAGCTATCATTCATGGGACTCCCCTGCCCCAACATCTTCGCCGGAGGTCTCAACTTCCATGGCCGCTATGAATTCGTACCCATCCCATCCATGGAAAAAGCTACCGACGTAATTGTAGAAATAGCCCGACTCGTAGCCGAGCGCTGATGCCCACACTCATTGTCATAACGGGCCCCACGGGCTCCGGAAAAACAGATCTCGCAATCGATGTCGCCACGCGCCTCGGTTGCGAGATCATATCTGCCGACTCCCGTCAGCTCTACCGCAGTCTGCCGATAGGCACAGCAGCCCCCACACCCGACCAGCTTGCCGCCGTCCGCCACCACTTCGTCGCCACGCTCGATCTCGACCAATACTACAGCGCGGCCCAGTTTGAAGAAGACGTCATGCAGCTCCTGCCCCGGCTCTGGACTAAAAGCGATTACGCCGTCATGTGCGGAGGCTCGATGATGTATGTCGACGCCGTGACACGCGGCATCGACCTGCTCCCCACCATCACCCCCGAAATCCGGGAATATGCCGCCTCACTCTACAGCCAACATGGCATAGAGCGCATCCGTCAGGAACTTTTGAGACTCGACCCCGACTACTATCAGCAAGTCGACCTCAACAACCACAAACGCCTTGTCCACGCCGTAGAGATCTCCCTGCAGGCCGGCGTACCCTATTCATCGCTCCGCACCGGAACCGTCAAGCAGCGTCCATTCCGGATCATCAAAGCTGCAATCGACTATCCTCGCAATGAACTCTTCGACCGCATCAACCGCCGCGTCGACAGAATGATAGCCGACGGACTTGAACAAGAGGCACGGTCAGTCTATTACCTGCGCCATCTCAATTCCCTCAACACCGTGGGCTACAAAGAGATGTTCGCCTATTTCGACGGAACAATGGATCTCCCCACCGCCGTTGCACGCATCCAGAAAAACACACGCGTCTACGCAAAGAAACAGCTCACATGGCTCCGCCGGCTTGACGACACAACCATGCTTCAACCCTCGCAAGCCACCGCCACCGGTATCTTATCCATGCTCTGACCGCCAGCGCACGTAACTACGGATTTTTTTTGTCCGTCACGCTTTTTTTCTGTAGCTTTGCCATATAAAAACATAATACCCGATTTCCATGCAAAGACCACTAATAGAATGCGTCCCAAACTTCAGCGAAGGGCGCGACAGGAATGTTATAAAAGCAATCACCGACGCCATTGAATCAGTAGAAGGTATCCGTCTGCTCGATGTCGATCCGGGCGAAGCCACCAACCGCACCGTCGTCACATTCGTCGGTGAACCGGAAGCCGTGATGGAAGCCGCCTTCCGCGGAGTGAAGAAAGCCGCCGAGCTAATCGACATGTCGCGCCACCATGGCGCACACCCACGCATGGGAGCCACCGACGTACTTCCGTTGATCCCCGTCCGCGACATAACGCTTGAACAATGCGCTGAACTTGCCCGTCAGCTCGGGAAGCGAATCGCATCCGAGCTTTCCATCCCTGTCTACGCCTACGAAGCATCCGCTTTCACCCCCGAACGCAAGAACCTTGCCGTTTGCCGCCGCGGTGAATACGAAGCCCTTCCGGAGCGCGTAAACTCCGACAACGACGCCCCCGACTTCGGCCGGCAGCCCTTCTCCGAAGCCGTAGCCCGGACAGGAGCGACAGCCGTAGGCGCACGCGACTTCCTCATCGCGGTCAACTTCAACCTCAACACCACTTCCACACGACGTGCCAACGCAATAGCATTCGATGTCCGCGAGAAAGGACGCCCCAAACGCGAGGGTGGCAAGCCCAACGGAAAACCGATGAAAGACGCCGACGGAAATGTCATCATGCTCCCGGGAACACTGAAAGGCACAAAGGCCATCGGATGGTTCATCGACGAATATGGCATAGCCCAGGTCTCCATGAACATAACAGACATCGCCGCCACTCCTCTGCATGTAGCATTTGATGAAGTGTGCCGTGCCGCCGCTGCGCGTGGAATCCGCGTGACAGGAACAGAGATCGTCGGTCTCGTACCGAAACGCACTCTGATCGATGCCGGACGCTACTTCCTCCATAAACAGCAACGCTCGTCAGGCATAGCCGAAAGCGAGATCATACGCATGGCTGTCAAATCCATGGGGCTCGATGAACTTGCCCCGTTCCGTCCCGAAGAAAAAATCATCGAAATGATGATCGAGGACTCATCGGCAAAGAAATTGACCGACCTCACATGTACCGGATTCGCACTTGAAACCGCATCGGAAAGTCCGGCTCCCGGCGGCGGTTCCATCTCAGCCTATATGGGAGCTCTCGCGGCTGCCCTCGGCACTATGGTAGCCAACCTCTCCGCCCACAAAGCCGGATGGGACGACCGCTGGGAAGAATTCTCCAACTATGCCGACGGCGGTCAGCTGCTGCTGACACACCTTCTCGACCTCGTCGATGAGGACACCGAGGCATTCAACCGTGTCATGGCAGCGATACAGATGCCAAAATCCACCGAAGAGGAACGTGCCGCACGTGCCGAGGCCATGGAAGCTGCCACACTATATGCTACACAAGTACCACTGCGGACAATGGAAGCGGCTATCGACGTTTTCCCCCTTGTTGAAGCCATGGCCTCAACAGGCAATCCGGCTTCAGTCAGCGATGCAGGCGTAGGTGCGCTTGCAGCCCGTGCCGCAGTCCATGGCGCCGCTCTCAATGTCCGTATCAATGCAGCCGGTCTTACCGACCGCGCGACAGCGGAATCCCTTGTGGCCCGGGCAGCCGAACTGACACAGCGCGCCGACACGCTCGAACAGAAAGTGCTTGAAATCGTAAACTCAAAAATCTAATCTCCAATAGACGACATTTATGACCACGTCCGATATATCAGCCGCCATCATCGCCGGCATTCCCGACACACTCCCGGAGCATCCCGGATATGACACAACCGTAAACCATGCACCGCGACGCAAGGACATACTGACCCCCGAGCAGAAAAAGCTGGCATTGAAAAACGCTCTGCGCTATTTTCCCCAGCATCTGCACGCCGAACTCGCGCCAGAATTTCTCCGCGAGCTTCAGGACTACGGACGCATCTACATGTACCGCTTCCGCCCAACCTACCCTATGTATGCACGTCCGATCGACAGCTATCCGGCACGTTCACGTAAGGCTGCGGCGATCATGATGATGATCCAGAACAATCTTGATCCGCGTGTGGCTCAGCACCCCCACGAACTCATCACCTACGGCGGAAATGGAGCCGTGTTCCAGAACTGGGCGCAGTATCTGTTGACAATGAAATACCTATCCGAAATGACCGATTCGCAGACACTCGTCATGTATTCCGGCCATCCACTCGGGCTCTTCCCCTCCCACCCCGGCGCACCAAGAGTCATTGTGACCAACGGAATGGTGATACCCAACTACTCCAAACCCGACGACTGGGAACGCTTCAATGCACTCGGAGTGTCGCAATACGGACAGATGACTGCCGGATCCTACATGTATATCGGACCGCAAGGCATTGTCCATGGCACAACAATAACCGTACTCAACGCCGGACGCAAACGTCTGCCGGCAGGACAGACATCCCTTGGCGGAATGCTGTTCGTGACAGCAGGTCTTGGCGGAATGTCAGGCGCACAGCCTAAAGCCGGCAACATTGCCGGAGTGGTCAGCGTGACAGCCGAAATCAATCCCCAGGCCGTGGCAAAGCGCAAGGAGCAGGGCTGGGTCGACGAAGTGTTCACCGAACTCGATCCGCTGATCAGACGTATTGCCGAAGCGCGCGAGGCCAAAGAGGCCGTATCGCTTGCCTATCAGGGCAACGTGGTCGATCTCTGGGAGCGTCTGGCCGCCGACGGTATCAAAGTGGATCTCGGATCCGACCAGACCTCGCTACATAATCCTTGGGCCGGAGGTTACTACCCGGCAGGCATCGATTTCGAGACAGCAAAACGCCTTATGGCCGACGATCCGGAAAAATTCCGGTCACTTGTTCAGGAATCGCTCCGTCGCCAGGTCAATGCCATCAACCGTCTTGCCGAAAACGGCATGTATTTCTTTGACTACGGCAACGCATTCCTGCTCGAATCATCTCGTGCCGGTGCCGACATAACACTCCCGGACGGACGCTTCCGCTACCCCTCCTACGTACAGGACATCATGGGACCCGGATTCTTCGACTATGGCTTCGGCCCATTCCGCTGGGTCTGCACATCCGGCGATCCGGCCGACCTGAAACGCACCGATGAGATCGCAGCTCAGGTTCTGGAAGAAATTCTGCGTGAAGCGCCGGAAGAGATCCACGGACAGCTGCTCGACAACATTCACTGGATCAAAGAAGCCGGAGCCAACAATCTTGTTGTCGGCTCTCAGGCACGCATCCTGTATGCCGACTGTGAAGGGCGCACACGTATTGCCCGTGCATTCAACGATGCCATAGCCCGTGGCGAGATCTCCGCGCCCATTGTACTCGGACGCGACCACCACGACGTTTCCGGCACCGACTCACCCTACCGCGAGACTTCGAACATCTACGACGGATCGCAGTTCACAGCCGATATGGCCGTCCACAACGTGATCGGCGACAGCTTCCGAGGGGCAACATGGGTTTCCATCCACAACGGAGGCGGAGTAGGCTGGGGCGAAGTGATCAACGGAGGTTTCGGCATGGTTATCGACGGATCGGCCGACTCCGCACGTAATATCGACGAAATGCTCCTGTGGGATGTCAACAACGGCATTGCACGCCGGAGCTGGGCACGCAATCCCGGAGCCATGTCGGCCATTCGCCGCGAGATGAAGCGCACTCCCGGTCTTTGCGTCACCATGCCCTCCCTCGCCGACGACTCTCTAATTGACTCTTTATTCTGAATACCAACATAATCATTCCTAATTTATGGTACACCATATCAGCCCGGCGCGGCTCACGATCGACCGTGTCGGGGAAATTCTTGAGAAGAAAATGACTCTCGCCCTGAGCGAGGAATCCATCAACCTGATCACACGTTGCCGCGAATATCTCGACAACAAGATCGAGACCTGCACAGAACCGATCTATGGAATCACCACAGGCTTCGGTTCGCTCTGCAACATCTCCATCGGCCCCGACGATCTGGCCACCCTTCAGGAAAACCTTGTCAAATCACACTCTTGTGGTTGCGGCGAGACCGTTGATCCGCAGATTGTCCGGCTTATGCTTCTGCTGAAAATCGAATCGCTTGCATTTGGAAATTCCGGAGTCCAGCTTTCTACCGTCCAACGGCTCGTCGATCTGTTCAACGCCGATATAATACCTGTGGTCTATTCTCAAGGATCGCTCGGCGCATCCGGCGACCTTGCTCCATTGGCAAACATGTGTCTCCCGTTGCTCGGACTCGGTGAAGTTTACCATAAAGGGATCCGCCGTCCGGCATCGGAAATCATGGACGAAATGGGATGGCAACCCGTACGCTTTGCAGCCAAGGAAGGCCTCGCGCTTTTGAATGGCACCCAATTCATGTCGGCCCATGCTGTGTTCGCCATTCTACGTGCACGTCGTCTCAGCCGTCTGGCCGACAAGATCGGAGCGCTTTCGCTCGACGTGTTCGATGGTCGCATAGAGCCGTTCGGCGACGAAGTCAACGCCGTTCGCCCCCATCCGGGACAGCTGGAGACCGCCCGTGCCGTCCGCGCTCACCTCAAGGGCAGCGAAATGATCCGCGGCCATAAAGTCCATGTGCAGGATCCCTACTCTTTCCGCTGCATGCCTCAGGTGCATGGCGCGTTCAAGGACACCCTCGCCTACGTGGGACAGGTGATCGAGACCGAAATCAACAGCCCCACCGACAACCCCACTATCTTCCCGGAAGAGGACATCATAGTGTCCGCCGGAAACTTCCATGGCGAACCCATAGCACTGCCAATGGATTTCCTGACACTCGCGCTTGCCGAACTTTCGAATATATCCGAACGCCGCATCTATAAACTGATCTCCGGATCGAGAGGCCTACCATCATTCCTTGTTGCAAAACCGGGACTCAACAGCGGATTCATGATTCCGCAGTATGCCGCCGCATCGATCGTGAATCAGTCGAAATCACTTTGCTGGCCCACAAGTTGCGACTCCATTCCCTCGTCGCAAGGACAGGAGGATCATGTTTCAATGGGCGGTAACTCTGCCACCAAGCTCTGCCGTGTAGCCGACAACACCGAAAGGGTTCTTGCCATCGAGCTATTCAATGCAATGCAGGCTCTCGACCTCCGCCGTCCGGCTACAACATCACCCGAACTTGAAGCCTGGCACGAAGCCTACCGCGCCTATGTGCCTTTCATCGTCAACGACACCGTAATGTCGCCTCTGATCCAGCGATCTGTTGAATTCTTACGCGAAAACCCATGATCATATCAAACATAGGACAACTTATCGGCATCGCCGCGCAAGCCACATCGGCTCTGCGTGGCGATGCCATGAAACACGTCGGCATCCTTGAAAACGCTTGGCTCCGCATTGACGGAGATCAGTTTGCCGAATGGGGAACAATGGACCGGTTCCCTGCCACCGACGGCTCGGAAAAGATTATCGACGCGGCTGGGGGTGCTGTGCTTCCATCTTTCTGCGATTCCCACTCCCATATTGTCTACGCCGGATCTCGCGAGCAGGAGTTTGAGGACAAGATCCGCGGACTATCCTACGAGGAGATCGCTCGTCGTGGCGGTGGCATCCTCAACTCTGCCGACCGGCTCCAGGCCACATCGGAAGATGAGCTTTTCCGCCAATCGATGATCAGAATCCGGGAAGTGGAGAAGATGGCCACAGGCTGTCTGGAAATCAAGACAGGCTACGGCCTCACAACCGAATCTGAACTCAAGATGCTCCGTGTGATAGCCCGTATCGCAGAGGCAACCCCAATGCATATACGAGCCACATTTCTTGGAGCGCATGCCGTAGGCCGTGCCTTCAAAGGCCGTCAGGCAGATTATGTCGACATGCTTTGCCGCGAGATGCTTCCGGCAATAGCGGCGGAAGGTGTGGCCGATTTTGTCGACGTGTTCTGCGACGAAGGCTTCTTCTCGCCGCAGGAAACCGATCGGATACTGCTGGAAGCGGCTCGCTTCGGAATGAGACCGAAAATCCATGCCAACGAACTTGCCGTCTCCGGAGGCGTGCAAGTCGGGGTAAAACACTCGGCTATATCAGTTGACCATCTTGAACGGATAGAAGCTGACGAGATCAGCCTCTTGGCCGGATCAGAAACCATCGCCACAGTCCTTCCGGGTGCATCCTTTTTCCTCGGCATGCCATACGGCAAAGCCCGTCAACTGATCGACAATGGTGCCGCTGTGGCTCTTGCGTCCGATTATAACCCGGGATCATCCCCTTCCGGGAATATGCGTATGGTAATGTCGCTCGGATGTATAAAGCTGAAGCTAACCCCTGAGGAATCGCTCAACGCCGTGACCATCAACGGAGCTGCAGCTATGGATTCTGCCGGACGCTACGGATCCATAACTCCCGGCAAAGTGGCTAATTTCTTCATCACTGACCCGATCCCATCGCTCGCTTTCATCCCCTACGCCTACGCCACCCCCATCATCCGCACAGTCTTTCTCGCCGGACTCCCCCTCTCCTGACTACCAATTAATAGTTCAATGTCAAAGGTCTTTTTGAAATTAGGATAGAATCCGGAGGTAATATTTTTCGCATTTTCTGCTGCTTTGATAAAGGATGTCTTGTAGTTTTATTTAACGCATTCCAAAAGAAAACGCAGAAAACACCTCAGAAAGAAATTGAAAGAGCTGAACGACTGATGATTGAATATTTCAACGATAAGAAAGATGGAAACAAATAATTATAAATTATTAGAGTCATGTGACACTTTGGATCAGTTACTCGATGTTGAGTATGGTCCAAAAGGGTCAATTCAAAGGGACAAATTCGACGAAGAAACGCGTTCTTTCTGTCTCGCTGAAACACTTAAAGAAGAACGTATCCGCGCTGGTCTTACACGCCCTATTTCGTATATTTGAAGGTCCTGGCCGACGTGTAAGCCTGACTATTCTTTAATTTTCTGTCAGTTATAAAGCACCTCTCGAAATACTTACCGCAGGAACTTGGGAGCCTGGAGGAACAGCCCGAACGTCAAGCCGAAGTTCCATCGCCCTGATGGGACTCCGGCATAGTGGGTATAAGCCGAGACATTGGCAAACGGCAATGTGACAATGGCTTCTATCTGTCCGAAGAACGACACCCGGGAGAACCAGTCACCATATCGCGCCGTACCGTCGGCCTGCGCGAATATCGGACGCATCGGAACAAACACATCAGCACGTCCTCGCAGCTGCATGATGCCTGACATTTTCCAGATCGGAACAATGCCGCCGACGGCATAGCCATTGCCACGGAACGAAGGCGTAAACACATTCGTATACGATGCCGCCGGATTATACGAGGGGGCATCCAGTATTGACGCAGCATACGTAGGTAGCAGCTTTCTGGTTGATGCAAGTAGATTGACCTCTGTGCCTAATGCGAACCGCGACGACAGGTCGAAGAAATTACGAGCCGTAAACTCCACCTGCCCCCAGGTGCGTGATCGGCGGATGCGGTCGCCGCTGTTAAATCCCGGATCCTCTATGTATGCGTGGCCGGTCACACCCATTGCTGTCAGCCGGTAATTGGCACCCGCTGTAGGCACCGACTCCGAATTCAGCGTATTGTACTCATAGTCGGCTCTGACCTGCGCGAGATTCTGCCACAACAGGTTGTATCCTTCACTGCCGGCTGTTGTCATCGAATAACACTTGTCGGAAAGATGTCCGTATCCCACACTCAGCTCCCCTTTTCCACGTCGGCCGAGAGCGACGCCGTACGACAAGCGGCCGAAATATTCATTAGCCACAGCGAATGTAGGTTCGCTCATCTGGAAAAACAGCTTGTCCTTGCCGAAATATTTCTGTCGCGATGCCACTACTTTCAACTGTAGGCTCGATGGTCGGGAGCGAAGCAAGCGGATATGGGCATTCCCCTCAGCAGCCAGATAACTCTGTCCTATCCAGCCGTTCATCCGAAGATCAAGAGAATTATAGCTCAGAGTCTTATATCCGGCGGTAAGAAAAAGCATCGAATTTGTCGAGGTGGACAAATAGCCCCCTACACCTACCGACAGATTATCCTTGAGCGTCGATTGCAGATGGAGCGCAAACAAGCCCGTCGAATCATTATAGCTGGCCGTTGGTTCAAGATTCTTGAACTTTCCGGGGGTGATGGCCCGATAGAACGCATCTTTCGCACGCTGAAGCCCGAAAGTGTCGGCCTCATTATGGGTGAACAGCGATCTGACGTATGCATTCTGTGATGCTGTGCCGCCATCAACGCTGACCGTGTCAAAACGCAGATAAGGAGTCTGCGATTTGAACACATCGCGTCTCAACGTTCTGGCCTCTGCCGGGATCCGTGAATGTATCCTCCCCTTGATCGAGTCCATCATCGACATTGCCTTGTCATAACCTATCTTGTAGATACTCTTGGCTTTATCGAAGTCGAGAAGGCCGAATTCCTCCAGATGGACGCGGATCTTCACTCCCTGATCCTCAGGCAGACTGTAATCACTGTGCTGCATGATCATGGTCTCAAGCTGAGACACAAGATTCTGGTTTTCATCCGGAGCATCCGCTGTCGAAACGTCAACGCCGATCATGATCTGTGGCGCGAAATTGTCTCGCATCACGTCAACAGGAAAGTTATCGTAAATACCACCGTCATAAAGCAATGCTCCGTCACGGCGGATCGGGTGAAACACGAGAGGGAAACTCATCGAGGATCTGACGGCATCGCCGAGCGAACCATGTGAGCTGACAACCATCCGCTTGTTTGTCATATCCGACGAGACCGATCTGAACGGAACGAACAGCCGGTTGAAATCTCCGCCACACTGAGCGGTATATGGAGCAAAAAGCTCCATGAAAGCGAAATTCATAGGCAGCGGATTGATAACACTCGATGGCAGGACAGATTTCCAGCGGTTGGCATCGTTGTCGCCGAGATTGAGTGTCAGCAACGTGGGAAGCGGTTCATCCTGCAAGAAATAATAAGTCAGTTTCTTATCGATAGTTCCGGTCGACCAGTGGGCAAAACCGCTTGATCCGATCAGTTCCATCATCTCCTCAGTTGTGAAACCACAAGCATACAGGCTGCCCACAATAGCACCCATCGATGTTCCGGTGATATAGTCGATCGGTATGTCGTTTTCTTCAAGAGCTTTGATCACACCGATATGCGCTATGCCCTTCGCACCGCCACCGCTGAGCACAAGACCTACCGACTGGGGCGCGGCAACTGTATCCGACGCAACAGGCGCAGCCTCCGCCAGGAAGGCCACGACAAAGAAAACCACTGTCAATATCAAATGTTTCATCGCGGCAAAGATAGCACTAATTTAGCTCAATAGTTTGCTTTTCTGCGCTTTTTTACATCGCCTACCGCAACATTTTTGTAACTTTGCACTACTAATCTATTCCATCGACATAAGAAGAAAATGCCTAATAATCAATTTGACTCGCTCGACTGCAAGATACTCAGCCTTTTGTCACAGAATGCACGTAAACCATTCCTTGAGATAGCGCGTGAATGCGGCGTTTCAGGTGCTGCCGTCCATCAGCGTATTCAGAAACTTTCCGCCCAGGGTGTGATACAAGGCTTTGAATCCCTCATCAATCCTTCGGCAATAGGCTATGAAACATGTGCTTACATCGGCTTCATGCTCTCTGACCCGACCAAAGCCAGCGAAGTGTCCGAAGAACTCAGAAACATTCCTGAAGTGGTGGAAGTCCACTACACCACAGGCAAATACGATCTATTGGCAAAACTCTATGCCCACAACAACCGCCATCTCCTGCAAATTATCCACGACAGGCTCCAGAGCCTGAATGCAGGACGAACAGAAACGCTAATATCGTTCAAAGAAGAATTTCGCCGTCCGGTGCCCACCGATGGCTACACCCAATAAATCCAATCAATTGAACACCCCACCCATCATCGCCGGACTCGCCTCATCAGAGGCCATGCGCAGTATTGCCGAGTGCGCGGAGACTCCATTCCTGCTGCTCTCGCTTGATGCAGGATCCAAGATCGACATCACGGCTTCAGGCCTTGACCGAATGGCCTCGATAATGGCCGACTCAGGTGCATCTGTCATTTACTCCGACTTCCGGACAATAAACCCCGACGGTTCATCGGTCATCACACAATGTATTGACTACCGCCCCGGTTCAGTGCGCGATGATTTCAATTTCGGCACTGCTGTTCTCGTCAACACAGAAATGTTGAAGCAAGCCGTCGCCGAGATGCCGCATGGCTATCAGCATGCCGCATGGTATGATGTCCGCCTCCGTTTGTCGGAAAAAGGGCCGATACTCCATCTGCCGGAAGTGATCTATTCGGTTCTCCCGGCTGAAACCGGCAACAGTGATTCCGAGCAGGTTCACTTCGCGTACGTCGATCCACGCAACGCCGGAGTCCAGACGGAGATGGAAAAAGCGTTCACCGCCTATCTCAAACGCATCGGAGCATGGCTTCCGCAACAGACTGCAACAGCCGATTTCGGACAGGATTTCCCGGTAGAGGCCTCCGTTGTAATTCCGGTTAAAAACCGTGTAGACACAATAGGTGACGCGATTTTCAGCGCTCTCGATCAGCAGGCCGATTTTCTGTTCAATGTGATCGTAGTCGACAATCATTCCACCGACGGGACAACAGACGTTATCCGACGGCTTGCCGACGATCCGCGGCTCATCCACATAATCCCGGAAGAGACATCCCTCGGCATTGGCGGATGCTGGAACCGCGCCATAGCCGACCCACGCTGCGGACGGTTCGCCATTCAGCTCGACAGCGACGACATCTACAGTTCATCTTCAACCCTGACAACAATCGTCGATTGTTTCCGTCGCGAGAAATGCGCTATGGTTGTCGGTGCCTATAGCCTGACCGATTTCAACCTAAATCCGATTCCCCCCGGAACAATCGACCACCGCGAATGGACTCCGGAAAACGGCCACAACAATCTCCTGCGTGTCAACGGTATCGGTGCGCCACGGGCATTCGCCACAGCCATTGCCCGACGCTTCCCGTTCCCCGATGTAAGCTATGGCGAGGACTATGCCATGGCTCTGCGCATCAGCCGATCCTACTCCATTGGCCGCATATTCGACGTACTCTATCTCTGCCGCCGCTGGAATGGCAACAGCGACGCATCGCCTTCCGCGGAAAAAATCAACCGCTTCAACAGCTACAAAGACTCTCTCCGCTCATGGGAAATAGCCGCACGCAAGAAGGGACTCTGAATCTGAGGGATTTTATCGACTCACAGCTTGCCACATGGCCGCTTGCTGCTGATAACTTCCGAAAGTTGGCTCAGGTTGTGACCCGACGTATTGCAACCTCAGATGGCTGCATATCTTTGCAACATAATCCGGCTCGTGCCGTCTCCACCGGTGCCGACACCACCGCCACAGCCATCGCTTCACGGCCATGTTTCCTCTGCCGCACCAACCGCCCGGGGCAACAGCAAGCCCTGACTTTCGCCGGGAAATACGAGATTCTGGTCAATCCATTTCCAATCTTTCCCGACCACCTGACCATTGCTGCTATCGACCATGCTCCCCAGCGGATCCGGAACCGCATATCCGACATGCTCTCCATGGCATGCCGGATGGATGGCTTTACCGTGTTCTACAACGGACCGGCATGTGGTGCATCCGCTCCTGATCATGCTCATTTCCAAGCCGTGCCATCCGCATGCCTGCCTATATGGGAAAAGCTACCGGATCGTCAATCCAAACCGGTTGAGATCCACGACATCCTCCCCCCATGCATCTCAATTGTGACTTCAACAGCCGAGGATGCGGAAAAACATACACGCCACGTGCTCTCCTGTCTTCCGACCGACACGGACACAGGCGAACCGAAAGTGAACATATTGACCCGATTCACCGGAAACCGCCACCATATCATCATCATTCCGCGACGTCGCCATCGCCCGACATGTTTCGGACGCGATAATGATCTACGGACAAGAATGATCAGCCCGGCATCAATCGACATGGCCGGTATGATCGTCGTGCCTCGCCGTTCCGACTTTGAGGCAATCACATCTCAGGAAGCAGAAGATATAATCACCGAGACCGGTATGCCGGCCGAAGAAATAAGAAAACTGATGACTCCAACACTGAAGATAGGAATTGTCGAGGCCGAGGAACTGACCATATCGTTCTCCGTCCCCTACACCGATAATTCCGGAAATTCCATAAGCGGAACCGTTCGTTTCACTAACCTTGATGCGCCATTGCGCCTTATCCCGTCAGACACCGATGCCACATTCACCATCCGCGACGTGACAATCGGGATTGACTTCCACTGGCAACGTCACGAAAACCAGACCTTCCGTGGAGCACTATCACTTATTCCGGACAACGGACGGATTCTGGCCGTAAACGAGATCGACGTTGAAAGCTATCTTTGCAGCGTCGTATCATCGGAAATGAATGCCTCCGCACCGGAAGAGTTTCTCAAAGCCCATGCTGTTATCTCCAGAAGCTGGGTGCTCGCCCAGATCAACCGCCAGACCGGCTCGCAGGAGTACCCATGCAGTGTCACGGACGACGAGATCATACGCTGGACCGACCATTCAGCCCACTCGCTGTTTGATGTCTGCGCCGACGATCACTGCCAACGTTATCAAGGCTGCACACGTGTCACTTCCGAGGCTGCCATTCGCGCTGTAGAGGCTACCCGGGGATTGGTACTGACTTTCGACGGCCAATTGTGCGACACCCGGTTTTCAAAATGCTGCGGAGGAATCACCGAACAATTCTCCACCTGCTGGCAACCGGTGGATTATCCTTATCTGCAATCTGTCACCGACACTCCGGAAGCCATAAGTGCCGACATATCATCCGAGGAAGCGGCCACAAGATGGATCAGCACAATGCCTGATGCCTTCTGCGCCAATCCTCCGGCAGAGGTTCTGGAAACAGTATTGAACGATTATGACCGATCTACACCTCATCTCTACCGCTGGACAGTGGAATATACCGCCGACGAACTGGCAGCCATAGTAAAGCGTCGCACCGGCACAGATTTCGGGCAGATCCGAGATATCCGACCGCTCCATCGCGGACCATCGGGACGTATAGACCGGCTTATGCTCGCAGGAACAAAAGCAGCACGAATCATCGGTAAAGAACTGGAGATACGACGCACACTATCAGAATCGCATCTCTACAGTTCGGCCTTCATCGCCGAGGGATCTGACCGGAATGAAGCCGGGGTGCCTCGCCGCTGGGTTATCCGCGGTGCCGGATGGGGACATGGTGTCGGGCTATGCCAGATAGGCGCAGCCGTCATGGCCTCCCGGGGATATTCCTACCGCGAGATCCTCGCCCACTATTTCACCAGATCAGAACTGACAGAGCTATACCGATGAAGCGCGTATCAACAAATCCATGGTGCTGGGTTCCATCCCTGTATTTCACCGAGGGACTGCCAAACATCATAGTGGCCGCAGTGGCTGCAATCATGTACAAAAGGATGGGGCTATCCAATGCCGATGTCACATTCTATGCCTCCCTGCTGACGCTCCCGTGGGTAATCAAACCGCTATGGAGTCCGTTCGTCGACATATTCAGCACACGTCGCCGCTGGGTAACGGCAATGCAGTTTCTCATGGCCATCGGATTCGCAGCTGTCGGATTCTCCATGCCGGGACAACTGTGGTTTCAGTTCTCCACCGCCTCATTCATGGCTGTCGCCTTCCTGTCAGCCACCCACGATATTGCCGCCGACGGTTTCTATATGCTGGCACTCTCTCAGGAACGGCAATCCTTTTTCGTTGGCATACGCACCGCGACCTATCGCCTCGCAATGATTGCCGGACGCGGACCGCTCGTGATGCTTGCCGGCTATCTTGAAACAACGATGGGCGACATTCCCGAGGCATGGGCAGCCACATTCTACATCGTAGCCATCGCACTCACCATCCTTGCGGCCTATCATTCACTGATCCTGCCACATCCAGCCTCCGACAAGCTCCATCAACGGAAAACACCGACAGAAGTGTGCCGCGAATTCATAGCCACATTCCGCGAATTTTTCACAAAACCCGGGATTGTCACAGCAGTACTGTTCATGCTGTTCTACAAATTGCCCGAAGCCATGCTGACGAGCATGATCAATCCGTTCCTGCTCGACCCGGCAGAAGCCGGAGGGCTCGGTCTCGACACTGGGGAAGTAGGCATAGCCTATGGGACGGTGGGCGTTGTCGGGCTGATGCTTGGTGGGATAATAGGCGGCATGGTGGTGTCACGCAACGGGCTTCGCCGCTGGATGATGCCTATGGCCTGGGGCATGTCGCTGACCTGCGCCACCTTCCTCTGGCTCAGTTATGCCCACGCCTCAGGACTGATCGAAGTATGCGTATGTGTGTTCATCGAGCAGTTCGGCTACGGATTCGGGACAACAGCCTACATCCTCTATCTGATCCACTTTGCAAAAGGAGCCAAAGCCACCTCTTTCTATGCCATTGCCACAGGCATCATGTCACTTGGGATGATGCTCCCCGGCATGATTTCCGGATGGCTACAGACAATGATCGGCTACGGCCCGTTCTTCATAGTGACCATGGTCTGCTGCGTGGTGACAATTCTTGTTGCAAAAGCGGCAAGGCGGCATATTGAGTCAGGAAAATAATCCTGTCGGCCGACCTTATACACGGGAAGAGTGTTATAATGTAAATCCAAACACTCACTTGACCCATGAATACAGAGACTAAATCATTGTTCGACCTTTCAGGCAAAGTAGCCGTTGTGACAGGTGGCGGCGACGGGATAGGAAAAGCCTGTTGCAAACTTTTAGCAGCTGCCGGAGCGAAGGTTGTTGTCAGCGACCACAAGATAGAAAAAGCAGAAACCGTAGCCAACGAGATCATATCTGATGGAGGAACGGCTGCCGCCACAGTCTGCGATGTTCTGTCGGACAGCGATCTGACCGCACTTATCGATTTCACTATACAGACCTTCTCCACCGTCAATATCCTTGTAAACAATGCCGGAATCGGAGGGGGCGGACGAGAGAATCCGTTTAATATCGACAGGGCATACGTTGAACGTGTCTATGCCATCAACTTGTTCGCACCATGGCAGCTATGCAAACTTGCAGCTCCCCACATGCAACAGTCCGGCTACGGCAGCATCATCAATATATCGTCGATGAGCAGCATAAACAATGATCCCGGAATGGCCATATACGCGTCATCCAAAGCTGCCCTGAACCATTTGTCATCCAACCTTGCCCACGATTACGGACCAATGGGGATCCGCGTCAATTGTGTGGCTCCCGGTGCAACGCGGACAAAGGCACTTGCCTCTGTGCTTAACGCGGAGATAGAAGCACGCATGCTTTCCCACACTCCAATCAACCGCCTTGGTGAGACCTCCGATATAGCAGGGGCGGTACTATATTTCGCGGCCCCGGTCTCCGGATGGGTCAGCGGACAAACGCTCATGGTCAATGGCGGTGGCACTCAAACCCTTGATTGATCGACAGGCACTGATATCGGATTTCACAGATCTATCACGGGTGTCAGTTTTTCCCCCCGGGAATTGCAATCGATATTAATATTCATTAACTTTGTGATCTATTTGATCTGTCCAACCTGATTTATAATAAAATCCGCCATACCCCATGAAATCAAGCACACTCGCCATCCTGTTGATGGGACTCATAATAACAGCCTGCGGCAACAACAGCTCCGATGGATCGGTTACAATCGACGCCGCTTCCGTAGCCAACGGGCCGGATTCCGACGCTTCGGCAATGCCTCGCGACACATCCGACCTTATCAACCCTGCCGACACTGCATCCACTCCCATAGAGCGACAGGAAGATAAGCCGGCGTTGAATCTGAAACTGACGAGTGTGGATGATGTGAAGAATTTCATGGCGTCCTCTCCGCATGCCGATGCCTACTCCAAGGGTATCCTCCCCAAGATCGCCGACGATAATCTCGACTACGCTATAAAATTGCTTGAGAATCCACATGACTATTTCATTGTTGTCGACAAGCCGTCGATGTATGTCGTGCTCTACGATAAATATGGCCGCGAACAACAAGCCTACAAGATGGCCTGCTCAAAACGCTACGGGACAAAACACAAACGCCGCGACAACCGCACTCCGGAAGGGTTCTTCTCGGCAGAAGGCATCTATGACTCCACCGACTGGCTTTACACCGACGACGACGGAAAGACTCACCCACAGAAAGGACAGTTCGGACCTCGCTTTATCCGTCTGAAAACCGATGTGACCCGACAGATCGGGATCCACGGCACCTGTGCGCCATGGGCTCTCGGAAGCCGTGCAAGCCATGGGTGTATCCGCATCCACAATGATAACATCATGGAGTTGATCAAATACGTTGAAGTCGGTACTCCGATCATAGTCAACCCATCTGAACGCGACCAGAAAGTGAACCGTGAGGAAGGCTATACGATTCCATCAATAAATATCGGAAAGGCCAAACCGGCAGCCAAATCAAGCAAGCCCAAAGAGGAAAAGAAAGCGGACACGGCGGTAAAGAAGGAGGAAACCAAAGAGTTGAAAGCATCCGAGCCAGCGCCAGAGCCGGAAAAGACTGTTGAACCGACCACAGTAGAAGCCGATCCCGATCTTCTTGACTGATGCCACACCCGAACAAGGACTCCGGATCTCCACGCGGTCTGATACTCAAGACCATGTTACCTGTAGCCATCGGAATTGCCGTGGTGATATGGCTGTTAGGGCGTGAGTTCTCGGTCAGTCAACTTCTGAGCATTCCATGGAACACGGCTACAATCGCCGCTCTTGTCTTTGTAGCCGGACGCGAATGGGGCATGATGTGGCGGTGGCGCGTGCTCACCGACCATAAGCTTTCATGGCGACAGACATTCCGCATAACCATGCAGTGTGAATTCACATCCGCCATTACCCCAACAACAGCCGGAGGATCAGCCCTCAGCATGATTTTTCTCCACCGGGAGGGCATACCTCTCGGAAGAGGGGCATCGCTGACCATGCTGACCCTGATGCTCGACGAGCTGTTTGTTGTCATAGCCTGTCCGATCATATTCCTACTCATTCCGGGAGGTGAGATCTTCGGATTCGCTGCCGGCAAAGGGTTCACTATAGGTGTGCGCACAGCTTTCTGGATAGTATATGGAGGTATCTGTCTCGTCACTCTCATCCTATATCTTGGCGCACTGGTCATGCCTCACAGAATAGCCGCTATAATCTCCGGAATATTCTCATGGCGATTGTTGCGAAGATGGAAACAGCAGGCCGACGAGACAGGCCAAAGCATGATAGAGACCGGTTCCGATATCCGCACCAGACCGCTTCTATGGTGGCTAAAGGCCATGGGAGCCACAATAGTCACATGGATATGCCGCTATCTTGTTGTCAACGCATTGTTCTGGGGATTCGCAGCCGCCGCACCTCAGGCCATAGTTTTCGCACGTCAGTTCATTGTCTGGACACTTCTGACCATCAGCCCGACACCCGGCGGCAGCGGAATCAGCGAATGGCTCTTCACAAACTATTACGGAGACCTCATAGGCAATCTGTCGATCGCATTGGTCATTGCAATCATCTGGCGTCTTATCTCCTACTATATCTATCTTGCAGCCGGAGTCTTCATGTTGCCCTCATGGATCCGCAAAAGCCACAAAAAATCCGCCCCCTGACAGGAGCGGATCCGTTTGTTTCTTATTTATCCGGATGCGTTATCCAAGACGGTCGATGCCAAGTTGGATTCGACGGACAGTCTCGTCGCAGCCGAGAAGCTCGGTGATATCGAACATGTGGGGTCCCTTGCACTCGCCTACCACTGTCAGACGGAAAGCATTCATCACGTTTCCAAGATGATAGCCCTTGTCGGCAATCCATCCGAGCACAACCGGTTCAGCTGCTTTGCTTGAAAAATCCTCAAGACCTTTGAGCACCTCGATCAGTTCGCCCATGATAGCCGGCATCTCTGCATTCCAGCGTTTGCGCACTGATTTCTCTTCATATTCCTCAGGTTCTACAAAGAAGAACTTGCTCTGATCCCACAGATCGCCGACGAAATTGATGCGTCCTTTTACAAGTCCGACCACACGGGTTATATATTCGTCAGTCCAAGCCGACGGATCAACGCCATGCTCTTTCAATACAGGCTTGTACATCTGCGCCAACTCTTCATCCGACATTTCCTGAAGATATTTATGATTGAACCATTTCCCTTTCTCGAAATCGAATTTGGCTCCGGAACGAGAGCAATGGTCGAATGAGAATTTCTCGATCAGTTCATCCATCGACATGATTTCCGTGTCATCGCCCGGATTCCAGCCCAGCAGAGCAAGGAAATTGACAACGGCCTGCGGCAGATATCCGCGCTCGCGATAGCCGGATGAGATCTCTCCGCTCTTGGGATCGTGCCATTCGAGGGGGAACACCGGGAAGCCGAGGCGGTCGCCATCGCGCTTGCTGAGTTTACCCTTTCCGTCGGGCTTCAGAAGCAGTGGGAGATGTACGAACGAAGGCATAGTGTCGGCCCATCCGAAAGCTTCGTAAAGAAGAACGTGGAGCGGAGCCGAAGGGAGCCATTCCTCGCCACGGATCACGTGGGTAACCTCCATCAGATGGTCGTCCACGATATTTGCCAGATGGTATGTGGGCAGATCGTCGGCACTCTTGTAAAGCACCTTGTCATCGAGAATCGAAGAGTTGATGGTCACCTTTCCGCGGAGCAAGTCGTTGACCTCCACATCGCGTCCGGGTTCGATCTTGAAACGCACAACATATTTCTCTCCGCCGTCAATCAAGGCCTTCACCTCATCGGCCGGCATCGAAAGAGAGTTACGCATCGACATTCGTGTCGACGCATCGTATTGGAAATTGGGCGTTGCGGCACGGGCAGCCTCAAGCTCGGCAGGAGTGTCGAAAGCAATGTAGGCTTTTCCTGCATCGAGAAGCATCCTGACATGGTCGCGATAGATGTCACGACGTTCACTCTGCTTGTAGGGGCCATAGTTGCCACCTTCGCGCACACCTTCATCGATCCCGATACCGAGCCAAGCGAGAGCCTCGTTGATATAATCCTCGGCACCCGGCACAAAACGCTGCGAGTCGGTATCCTCGATACGCAGGATCATGTCTCCGCCATGCTGACGTGCAAAGAGATAATTATAGAGGGCTGTGCGGACGCCTCCAATATGCAGAGGTCCGGTGGGCGATGGTGCGAAACGCACCCTGACTTTTCTTTCCATATCTTATGTTATGTTCGTGTTTTTTTATTTTACGCGCAAAATTAATCAAAACCTACCGATTATCCCAACCTCCCCATCCCAAAATGTCATTCGCAGGAATCAGGTGAGGGGTTGGTGAAGATGTGGCGGATGACGGAGGGATAGTGGAGCATTTCGAGGCGGCGGACTTTGGCTTCGATGTCGGCGGCGGTGTCGGTGGGTTCCACGGGAATCCGTGCCTGAAAGAGGATCTCGCCACGGTCATATTCCTCAGTTACGCGGTGGATGGTAATGCCGGTCTCGTTGTCGCCTGAGGCAATAACCGCATCATGGACATGACGGCCATACATACCGGGTCCGCCATGCCGCGGCAGTAGCGATGGATGTATGTTGAGGATCCGGCCGGCATATCTCTGTATGATAAACCCGGGAATCAAGAGCAGGAATCCTGCCAGAATGATTATATCGGCATGCAGGTCGTCCAGGATACCGGAGATCAGGGAGCTGTCAGCAAGCATAGAGCGGTCAACAACCCTCACCGGGATCCCCATGGACTTTGCTTTTGCAACGACTCCGGCATCACTGCGGTTAGTGACAATGGCTGTCACTGTCAATCCGCATCCTGCTCCGGGGCCATTATTGAAATATCCGGCTATGTTTTCCGCATTGCTACCGTTTCCGGATGCAAATACCACAATATTCCGAATCGCTGAGTGGTTAGAAGATTCCGTCATATCTCTTTATCGCTATATTTTTCGCAAAATTACAAAAATAACCGGTGCAAACCGCAATCTGGAATGCACCGGTGCTATTAATTTCTATGATCTGATCAGGCGAGGGGTTTTGCTTCCCAACCGAGGGCACTTGCACCAAGCACAGCGGCATCGGCTTCCTTGAGTTCAGAGAGGAGGATGTTGACTTTGCCTTTCCAGATGCTGAGCATGTTCTTTTCCATAGCTTCACGCATGGGCTTGAGCAGCAGTTCGCCGGATTTGGCAAGACCGCCGAAGAGGACGAATGCTTCGGGAGCTGAGAACACGGTGAAATCGGCAAGAGCCTCACCAAGGATTGTTCCGGTGTATTCAAAGACACTCTTTGCGAGTTCATCGCCGGCCATAGCCGCATCGTAGACATCTTTCGATGTGATATCCTCAATGGCTATGTCGCGCAACAGCGACGGTGCGTCGGTGATCTCCAGATATTCGCGAGCGGTGCGTGCCACGCCAGTAGCGGAGCAGTAGGTCTCAAGACAGCCGGTGCGACCGCAACCGCAGAGACGTCCGTTGTTGCGTTTGACGATTACGTGACCAAGTTCTCCGGCGAAACCATCATGACCATACACGAGCTGACCGTTGATTACGATACCCGATCCCACACCTGTTCCGAGGGTGATCATGATGAAATCTTTCAGTCCACGTGCTGCACCATAGGTCATTTCACCGATTGCAGCTGCGTTAGCGTCGTTTGTAATGGCAACGGGGATGCCGAACTTGTCGCTCAGCATCTGCGCGAATGGTATCGGAGTGGGCCAAGGGAGGTTGACACCATCTTCAATCATTCCGGTGAAATAGTTGGCATTGGGCGCTCCTACACCGATGCCGAATATCTTGTCCTCGGCATTGATCGACTTCATCAGACGCGTACATTCTTCATACAGTTCGTCGATATAATCGTTGATGTTTGAATGTTTACGAGTCTTTATCGAGTTGCTTGCAAGCACGATACCACGGGCGTCGACGATACCGAACACGGTGTTTGTGCCACCCATATCGATGCCTATAACATAAGGTTTGGAGTTATTCATCTGATATTGATTTATGTAAGTTTGATTATGCCACAAAGATAATTAAAATATCCAATCCATTCATCCAATTTTGATTTTTTATTAATTGGCATGGCATTAATCTTGTGTCAAATCAGTAATTTTGCATCATGAACCTGAAACACATAGTATTTTTAACACTATTTTTTTGTCTGACGGCATGCTCGTCGGATGAGCCGGCTGTCGGGACACCACCGGTGGGGACCGAGAAAGCCTTGAAGACCGTCCTGGTCTACATGGTTGCCGATAACAATCTCTACGGCTACAGCCTCGACGACCTGAAGGAGATGAAAAGCGGAGTGTCCGCATCTGATTTCCCCGACGATTGCCGATGGATTGTCTATTTCAGCGGACGCGACAACAATCCCCGGCTGATGGAATTTGACGCTGATGGCAAAGAATCGGTGCTGGCCACTTACCCCACCTCGGAGTCGTCGGTCACAATTTCAAGGATGCAGACCGTCCTGTCCGATGTTGAACGCCTCGCACCTGCGCAAAGCTACGGTCTGGTGCTATGGAGCCACGGCACGGGGTGGATCAGCGACTCCGGAACGCTTGATGAACCATCCACCGCCACCGGATCAGCGATAACGCCCTATTCGTTCGGCTATGACGGCAACTCCGGCAAGAAGATGAAGATAACTTCTCTGGCACAGGCACTTGCCGGACGCCGCTTCGACTTCATCTACTTCGACTGCTGCCACATGGCCACCGTGGAGATAGCCTATCAGCTGCGCAAGTCAACCGACGTGATGATTGCCTCTCCGACAGAGCTTGGAGTGGAGGGTATGCCCTACGATGTCAACATTCGTCCGCTGCTCTTGGGGCAATACGACAGGGCTGTGGACAACACTTACCGCTACTATCTCTCCCAATATAATTCCGGCGAAGGATTTGGCTGCGCTATCAGCCTGCTTAACCTTGCGACTATCGACGATCTGGCGGATGCTACCCGTGATGTGCTGTCGGTCAATGCCGAACTTCCCGAAAGCTATTCGCCGGTCTACTATTTCCGCAGAAACGTAATCGACGATGGGGTCTACGAATTCGACCACTATATCAAAGCCCTATGCGGCAGTGACACAGATCTCTACAGCCGCTGGCGCGAGGCATTCAACAAGGTTGTCAGCCTCCATCTCAAGACCTCACGCGTCTACATGCTCGACTCCTCCAAATTCCAGGGTCTCGGCTCCCACATACTCCGCTCAAAAGATGAGCTGGAGGTCACCGGCGATCCCTACGGCTACCGCGAGACTGCATGGTGGGCCGACGTAGTATCAACCGTATTCAATTGATCCACAAGATATGATTTTCAACCAGATACCATTTTTCGACACAACCGGTTCAGAGGCAACAGAACAGGCTGCCAGCAAGCTCGCTTCGGATGCCGAGGCGTTCAAGGCCCTGTCGCTCGAGGATCTGATCAGCAAGCTGGCCCACTCGATGGTGGATTTCGCCTTCCATCTGGCCATAGCGATCCTGGTGTTCTACATAGGTAAATTCGTGATCCGCCGCATCTACGTGGTGCTGTCGACGATCATGATCCGCCGCAAGATGGACAAATCGCTCTCCACGTTCGTGCTCAGCCTCGTCAGGATGGTGCTCTACTTCATCCTCGTGGTCACCGTGATCGGCATTCTGGGTATCAACACCAGCTCATTCATCGCGATCTTCGCCTCTGCCGGCGTGGCCATCGGTATGGCGCTGAGCGGTACATTGCAGAATTTTGCCGGTGGCGTGCTGATCCTGCTGCTGAAGCCCTACAAGGTTGGCGACTACATCGAGGCACAAGGTTATGCCGGCACGGTCACCGAGATCCAGATTTTCTCCACCATCATCTGCACCTACGACAACAAATCGATCATCATACCCAACGGCGGCCTCTCCACATCGTCGATCAACAACTGGTCGCGAGAAGCCTACCGCCGCATAGACTGGACCATATCGATGGCCTACGGGGATGATTTCGACACGGCACGCAAGGCTATAATCGGAATGCTATCGAGCGATGACCGCATAGTGAAGACCACCCTTGCCTCCGACATAGAGCAGCGTGCGGAAACCAAGTCGGCGGACACAGACGACGAAGCTGACGAGACACCCCGTCGGCGCGGATTCATCTACCGTCTGTTCCACCGCAGCCACAAGCATATCCGCCGTCTCGACGAGGTTGATCCTGAGGCAGCGTCTCCGGTGGCCGTGGTCAAGCTCAACGCCGACCGCGCACCCCAGGTGTTTCTCTCCAACATGGGAGAAAGCTCCGTCGATCTCTCAGTCCGCGCATGGGTTCTGGCCACGGATTACTGGGCTGTTTATTTCGACTTCAACGAACGTTTCTACCGCGAACTTCCGGGTCACGGCATCCACTTCCCGTTCCCTCAGCTCGACGTCCATCTCAATCCGTCGGACAACTGATCCTATATAATTTTTTAACATCTCGCCGTCCCATATTCCAAGGCCGCGATCTATGACTTCTGCCTTTTTTTTGCTAACTTTGCATCATCGTGCGCAGACCATAGTTCAGCGGCAGCAACGTGTTGCTTGTCATTCACTGCAGATGCACGACCCGGGGCTTCCGGCCGCCACTCTCCTCCTCCAGGCGGGATAAGCGTTGCCCCTCCCCGACAGGAACCGGCTCACAGCCAACATCTTGTCCGTGATCGCGAAAAATAAAAAAATAACATAAATGACAAGTAAATGGAATTATCTACCCCTTACTTCCGAAGAGCAAAAGTCAGAGTCAGAGTTAGCTAAGAAATTTGATAATGTGCCGCCTGTCAGCGAATTGCTTGCACAGCGCGGCATCACATCCGTGGAAGAAGCAGAGAAATTCTTCCACCCCTCCCTCAAAGACTTGCACGATCCTTTCCTCATGCCCGACATGGACAAGGCGGTGGGACGGCTCAACAAAGCTATGGGTAAGAAAGAGCGGATCATGGTCTACGGCGACTACGACGTGGACGGCACGACCGCTGTCGCGCTGGTGTACAAATATCTCCAGCAGTTCTACTCCAACATCGAGTACTACATCCCAACGCGCTACGACGAGGGCTACGGCATATCACGCCGAAGCATCGACATCGCGGCGCAAAATGGCATCAAACTCATCATAATCCTCGACTGCGGCATCAAGGCGATCGACGAGATAGCCTACGCCAAAAGCCTCGGCATAGACTTCATCATCTGCGACCACCACGTGCCCGATGATGCGCTGCCGGATGCCGTGGCTATCCTCAACCCCAAGCTTGAAGGCTCCACCTATCCGTGTCCCCACCTGTCGGGCTGCGGCGTAGGCTTCAAGTTCATGCAGGGGTTCGCCATCAGCAACGGGATCTCGACAACGGAGCTCGAGGGACTGCTGGATCTGGTGGCGGTCAGCATCGCCGCCGACATAGTGCCGATGATCGACGAGAACCGCATCATGGCCTATCACGGGCTACGGCGCATCAATGCCAACCCCAACATGGGTCTGCGCGCCATAATCCGCATCTGCGGTCTGACGGGCAAGGAGATCACCATCTCGGACGTGATCTTCAAGATCGGTCCGCGCATCAACGCTTCGGGACGCATGCAGAGCGGACGGGAGGCTGTTGAGCTGCTGGTGTCACGCGACGTCAACGAGGCCTATGAGCTTGGCAAGGCAATCGACCAATACAACAAGGACCGCAAGGAACTCGACAAGCGGATCACCGATGAGGCCAACGACATCCTTGAGTCGCGCGGCGAGATGGTTTCCAGCAAGAAATCCATAGTGATCTACAATAAGGACTGGCACAAAGGAATCATAGGGATCGTGGCATCGCGACTGACGGAGCTGTACTATAAGCCGTCGGTTGTGCTTACGCTTGCCAACGGACTGGCCACAGGGTCGTCGCGCTCCGTACAGGGCTTCGACATCTACAAGGCTATCGATGCCTCACGCGACCTGCTTGAGAACTTCGGCGGCCATCCCTATGCCGTAGGGCTGTCGCTGAAAGAGGAAAACATCCCTGAGTTCACGCGCCGCTTCGAGGAATATGTCAAGGAACACATCCAGCCCGAACAGCTGCAACCGCTGCTCGACATCGATGCGTTCATAACATTTTCCGAGATCACACCGGCGTTCATCTCCACGCTGCGGAGGTTCAATCCATTCGGTCCGGGCAACAACAAGCCTGTGTTCTGCACGCGCAATGTGATGGACTTCGGCACGAGTAAGCTCGTTGGTAAAAATCTGGAGCATATCAAATTCGAGCTTGTCGACGATACGTCGGGCAAGGTGTTCAACGGCATAGCATTCAACATGGCCGAACACTTCCCCTACGTCCATGCACGCAAGCCGTTCGACATCTGCTTCACCATTGAGGACAACAAGCACCAGAGCGCGACATCCTCGATCCAGCTACTGGTCAAGAGCATCCATCCCAAGAAATAAAGCCCGGTGGCCACCCCGGAGGACATACTCAGGCAATACTGGGGCTACGACTCGTTCCGCGAGCTACAGCCCGAGATCATCGGGTCGGTGCTTGACGGCAACGACACTCTCGGCCTGTTGCCTACGGGTGGTGGAAAATCGATCACGTTTCAGGTTCCGGCGCTGATGCTTCCGGGGGTTACGCTCGTGGTCACGCCCCTGATCTCGCTGATGAAAGATCAGGTTGACAATCTCCGCACACGCGACATCCCGGCCGCTGCCGTCCATTCGGGTCTCTCGCGCGCCGAACAGCGGCTGGCGCTCGACCGCTGCCGGCTTGGGAAGCTGAAGATCCTCTATCTGTCGCCGGAGAAACTGCAGGGCAAGGCGTTTATCGAGCAGCTTCATCAGATGGAGATCAGCCTGATAGTGGTCGACGAGGCTCACTGCATATCGCAATGGGGCTATGACTTCCGCCCCTCCTATCTGCGTATCGCCGACCTTCGCCGTCACTTCCCCGACGCTCCTGTTCTTGCCCTCACCGCCTCGGCCACTCCGGAGGTCACGGCCGACATCATGGACCGTCTGGCCTTCCGCAGCCGCAACCTCTTTGCCAAAAGCTTCTCCCGACCCAACATAAGCTACATAGTGCGCCACACCGACAGCAAATCCCAGATGCTGTTGCGAGTGCTGCGTGCCACGAGCGGTTGCGCCATTGTCTACGTTCGCTCACGCCGGCGCACCAAGGAGACTGCCGACTATCTGCGCCAATGCGGCATTTCAGCCGAACACTACCATGCCGGTCTGTCGGCTGAGGAGAAGAACGACCGCCAGAACCGCTGGAAAGACGGCACGGTGCGAGTGATGGTGGCCACCAATGCTTTCGGCATGGGTATCGACAAGCCCGATGTGCGCACCGTGGTCCACATCGATCCTCCGTCGTCGCTTGAGGAATATTATCAGGAGGCCGGGCGTGCCGGACGCGACGGATTGCCATCATATGCCGTGATGATCACTTCACCGGGTCCCGACAAGTCGACCCTCACCCGTCGGCTCAACGATTCTTTCCCTGATAAAGACACCATACGCCACGTCTATGAGCTTGCATGCAATTTCCTCGGCGTGGCCGTAGGCTCGGGCTACAATCAGCTCTATGAGTTCAATTTCGCCCTGTTCTGCGACCGTTTCCAGTTGCGTCAGCCTATTGTGCGCAGCTCGCTGACGCTGCTGACCCGTGCAGGATACATAGAGTATGTGGAGGAAGTGACCACGCGTTCCCGAGTGATGGTGACAATGAACAAACGCGAGCTCTATGACCTGCGTCTCGATGCTACAGCCGATGCCGTGTTCCAGCTCATTCTGCGCACCTACACGGGGCTATTCGCCGACTATATCTACATCTCGGAGGAACTGATAGCCTCGCAGCTCCACCTGTCGGGGCAACAGGTCTACGATGCGCTGCTGGCGATCCAGCGGCAGCATGCCATCCATTACGTGCCGCGCAAAACAACTCCCTATATCTTCTTCACTACTTCGCGTGAACTTCCGCGCCACATCACGATTCCCCGTACCGTCTACGAGGATATGCGCCTGAGAATGGAGCGCAGGATCGATGCGATGCGACGCTTCATGTTCGACGACAGCCGATGTCGGGTGGCCACGATGCTTGAATACTTCGGCGAGAAGGATCCTTTGGACTGCGGAACATGCGACGTGTGCCGTGGCCGCCGCAAGCCATCGCCGGAAAAAAGCAAGAACCTGCGCGAGAGCATCCTCTATCTCACCTCGCGGACAACCCCCGTCAGCGTAGGCCACATAGCCGCACAGGCCTGCGTGAGCATAGAGACGGTGGTCAGCACTGTTCGTCCGATGCTCGATGAAGGGATACTCCGGCTGACCCCCGACGGCCTGCTGACGCGGCTCTGAATGCCCACGGTTCACACTTTTTAATCTCTTTTAGCTGACAGGCATGCGACTATGCCAGCCCCCATTTGTTCTACTATCGAAGCAAGAATAAGACTTCGATCATATAACAACATCCCTCGTCCTTATTGACGGATAGTGATTATTAGTCTATAAGGCTCTCATAAATAAATAGTTGAAACGGCAGGGCGGTGTGTCGGCACAAAAGCGGCACACCGTCCTTGTCATTTGCCGGTTCTCCGATAGTTCACCAAGAGTAACCATAGGTGCTAAGAGGATGCTCCTTAGATCGGGGTGGCGGATCTCCGAGACGCCTACCGGGTATCGGCTCATAAGATGACGGTTCTACAGCACGGAGTGCTGTGACCCCGAGAAGGATCAGACGTTGAAGAGGAAGTGCATTATGTCGCCGTCCTGCGCCACGTATTCTTTGCCCTCGATGTTCATTTTTCCGGCTGCACGGACGGCGGCCTCGCTTCCGAGGGTGACATAGTCGTCGTATTTGATCACCTCGGCGCGGATGAATCCTTTCTCGAAGTCGGTGTGGATGATTCCGGCACATTTCGGAGCTTTGCTGCCTCGCATGAATGTCCATGCCCTGACCTCGTCCTCTCCGGCAGTGAAGAATGTCTGGAGATCGAGCAGAGCGTAGGCGGAACGTATCAGTCGCGACACGCCCGATTCCTCCAGCCCTATTGATTCGAGAAATTCCTTGCGGTCCTCGAAGGTTTCAAGCTCGGCGATCTCGGCCTCGGTCTGTGCGGCCACTATGAGTATCTGCGCGTTCTCCCCCTTGACGGCCTCACGGACGGCTTCCACGTAGGCATTTCCGGTGGCTGCCGAGGCATCGTCGACGTTGCAGACGTAGAGCACCGGTTTGTTTGTAAGCAGGAACAGCTCGCGTGCGAATTTCTGTTCGTCGGGGGTCTCGATCTCTACCGATCGCGCCGGCAGACCGCGCTGCAGGGCTTCCTGGTATTTCACGAGCACTTCATATTGCATCTTGGCCACCTTGTCGCCGCCTGTCTGGGCTTGTTTCTGCGTCTTTGCAATGCGGCTCTCGACGGTCTCGAGATCCTTGATCAGCAGCTCATAGTCGATGATCTCCTTGTCGCGGACGGGATCCACCGTGCCGTCGACATGGGTTATATTATCGTCGTCGAAGCAACGCAACACGTGGATAATGGCATCTGTCTCGCGGATATTGGCCAGAAACTTGTTGCCGAGGCCTTCGCCTTTGCTAGCGCCTTTGACCAGTCCGGCGATGTCGACGATCTCCACCGTGGCCGGAACGACGCTTCGCGGATTGCACATCTCGACAAGGCGTGTCAGGCGGTCGTCGGGGACGGTGATGACTCCCACATTAGGCTCTATGGTGCAGAAGGGGAAGTTGGCCGACTGCGCCTTAGCGTTTGACAGACAGTTGAAAAGGGTCGACTTGCCTACATTGGGCAGTCCGACAATACCGCATTGTAATGCCATAATATTTAATGTATGATCTGGTTCGTTACTAAAAAGTTAGGCAAAGGTAGCAAATAATGGCGGCATTTCAAAAAATAGCCTTGTTGCAGATGCGCGGCAGGGGTTATTTGCGGATAAGGGAGCGCAGAGTTGTTCCGATCCCGTTGACCATTGCCATCATCGGTGTCAGCAGGGGGCGTATCTCCGCGTCAGGTCCGGGGGTGAACACGGACAGGGAATGCTTGTTGCAACGGATGTCGATGGTGTCGGGGAGCATCATTGGCTCTCCGTCGAGGTGAACGGCACCGGCCTGACGGCGGCGTATGCGCAGCGAGTCGGCGCGGAAAGTATTGATGAGCATGTTTTTCTCTATGGTGCCGGCCATCAGGTCTATGCCCACGAGCGCGGTTGTCAGCTTATTGCCGTAATGGATTATGGTCACGTCGAGCAGTCCGTCGTTGATCGAGGCATGGGGGGCTATATAGGCGTTGTTGCCATATTGCGAGGCGTTGCAGACGGCGACCACGAAAGCCCTTTCGGTCAGCACCTGGCCGTTGGCTGTGATCTCATATTCCTCAGGCACGTAGTTGCGGTATTCCGAAAACGTCGTGCTCAGATAGGTCATCAGTCCGCGTTGCTTCGACTGAGCGAACTTGTGACCTACGGTGGCATCGAAGCCCATGCCGAATGTGCAGAAGAATTTGCGTCCGTTGGCCTCGCCGTTGTCGCATATCTCGCTGCGTCCGGCGGCTATCACGTCGAGCGACGACCGTATGTCGACCGGAATGTTCAGGTGTCTTGCAAGCCCGTTGCCTGATCCGCAGGGGATTATGCCGAGTGTCACTCCCGTGTTGCAGAGGGCCATGGCCGTTTCGTTGACGGTTCCGTCGCCTCCGGCGGCAATTACAATGTCGTATCCGTGCAGGGCGGCATTGCCGGCAAGCATCGTGGCATCGCCGGCTCCACGGGTCAGAGCCGTGTCGACCGAGATCCCGGCATGGGCGAGATGGTCGGCGACACGCCGGTCAAGCCCCTGTTTGCGGCCTGTCCCGGATATTGGATTGATGATCAACAGTGCTTTTTTCGGTTCCATTGCCCGGCAAAGATACGAAACAATGATTAATTAACAAAACATAACACTCCGAATCCCCGTCACTGACCGAGCCGGAAGTCCATGGCCACGGCATCGAATCTCACATTGCGTCCGGCAAACAGCGAGGGAAGGCTGCCGTCGGCCAGGAGCGTATCTGTGGTTCCGGCTATCAGCCTCCGGTTGCCGGGCATGAGCCACAGGCGCGAGGCCACGGTCAGCGCCGAGGCCACATCGTGGGTGCTCAGCAGAACTGCCGTATTGAAATCGCGTGCCAGCATCCGGAGCAGTTCCATGATCTCCAGACGGCTCGCCACGTCGAGAAACGAGGTCGGCTCGTCGAGGATCATCACCGGTGTGCGCTGCGCGAGGGCACGGGCTATCATCACTTTCTGACGTTCGCCGTCGCTGAGCGTTGCCATGTGGCGACGGGCCAGCGCCTCCACGCCGACGGCTCGGATGCTCTCGTCCACGATCTGCCGGTCGCCGTCGGACAACCGCCCGAAGAACCCGGTGTAGGGTTGGCGGCCAAGCCCCACGGCCTCTCTCACGGTCAAGGCTCCGGCATTGGTGCGATCCGTGTAGACCACGCTCATCCGGCGTGCCACCTCGCCAAGGCTCATTGCCTCCAAAGGGCTGCCACCCACGAGGATCTCGCCGGCCAGGGGGCGCTGCTGACCGGAGATAGTGCGCAGTAGCGTGGACTTTCCGGCTCCGTTGGGACCCAGCAGACAGGTCACCGATCCCTGCGGCAGATAGACGTCGATCCCGGTGGCCACTTCCACGGCCGGTCGCCGTCCATCGCGGTAGCCTATGACGAGCCCCCTGGCCGAGAGTGCCGGGGCGAGAGCCGTATCCTGAATGTCGTCAGTCAAAATAGTGAAGCTTTTTGCGGTTGAGAATAACGTAGATTATCACTGGCACTCCGATCACCGGGGTTATGGCATTGATAGGCACTACCCCACCGCGACCTGCCGCCACGGAGATATAGGCACATAGCAACGCCGTGGCCGCGCCGCAGAGAGCCGTGGCAGGAAGCAGCACGGCATGGTTGGAGGTGCGGAGCATCATCCGGGATATATGGGGCACGATAAGCCCCAGAAAACCGATCGGGCCGCAGAAGGCCGTCACGGCGGCGGTGAGCAATCCAGAGACTATGAGCAGCAGCAGACGCGTGCGGCGCATGTCGATGCCGAGGCTGGCGGCATAACGCTCGCCAAGCAGCATGGCGTTAAGGGGCTTGACGAACAGCATCGCGACTGCCACCACCGGCAGTCCGAAACACACAAACGCCAGCACTCGCCCCGATGAGCCTCCGGCAAAGGAGCCGAGCCCCCATATAGTGAACGAATAGACGCTCTCCTGCGTGGAATAGTAGTTGAGCAGGGAGATCCCCGACGAGGCGAAATAGCCCACAAGGATCCCGACGATAAGCAGCATGGCCGCCGATCGGACCACCCTCGCCATCAGCATGAGAAGTCCCAGCACGACGGCAGCTCCGGCTATGGCTCCGATCACCACATTGAGGTACTGCCCCCACTGCTCGGCCACCATGCCGCCGAATGCGAGCACAACGATAGCCACACCCAGCGATGCCCCGGACGAGATGCCCAGTATCGACGGACCGGCCAGAGGATTGTTGAAGCAGGTCTGCAGCAACAGTCCGGCCACGGCAAGCGACGCTCCGGCCACAGCCGCCGTCAGCATCATAGGCACACGGGTCTCCGTCACGATGACACGCCATGTACCCTTGGCAACGTCGCCGCCGGTCATGGCACCCCACACGTCGGCAGCCGGGATATCTACCGACCCCGTCAGCAGACATCCGGCAGCACACAGCAGAGCGACGGCAGCCATCACCGCCATCGCCATTGCAACTCTCCGCTCGCGCCATTGCTTCATCGCCGGCAAATGTAGCATTTTTTTTCAACACAGCGAAACATGCCGTCGCAAGATTTCACGCAACATTTATGGCCTGACTTCCGTTTTAACGATGTCGAATCATTAACTTTGCCAACACTATGATGTCCGATATAACAATTAGCGCGCTCGCACTGGGTGCCGCCTCACTACTGGGATCGCTGGTCGGATTCTTCTTCCGCCGGATCCCCCATAAGCTCAACGATATCTTCCTCGGCTTCTGCGCCGGAATGATGCTCGGAGCCGCCATCGTATGCCTCATCCTCGAAGGACTCGAGACCGCCGGCAACAGCGGATGGTGGCAAGTGGCCGCCGGAGTCGCTGCCGGGGTGGTCCTGATCAGCTACATCGACATTCTGACACCCCACCTCCATTCGCTGACCGGACTCGGAGAGATGGAAAGCCACCCTGCCGGCAACCGCACCACAGGCAGCGTACTGCTCTTTGTCACCGCCATCGCCATCCACAAATTTCCCGAAGGCATGGCAACAGGCATCACATTCGACGGCCACGACATTGACAACGCATGGGCCGTCACCATCTCCATAGCCCTGCAAAACATCCCAGAAGGCCTTGTTGTGGTCACTCCGCTGCTCCTGATCGGCGTAAGCCGTCTGCGCACCATGATGGTGGCACTCGCCATCGCCGCCATCGAGATTGCCGGAGCCTACACAGGCTATTGCATCGGCGGCATATCCACAGCCCTGCTCCCCTTCCTGCTCGGCCTCGCCGGCGGTGCCATGCTCTACGTCCTCTCCGACGAGATGATACCCGAAACCCACGCCCACGGATTCCAGAAACAAGCCACCTACGCCCTGGTAGCCGGCGTGATGCTCCTGCTGATCATATGCCAGCTCACCGACTGACCCCACCCCCATCCACATCCCTCAGTCACCTTAGTCACCTTAGTCACTTTAGTCACCATGACTAACATGACTAAAGTGAATAACGCGAATAAAATGACTAAAGCACAACCACCCTGTCGGGACTGCCGCATTGGTGATTTGCATCCGGCTTCACTCGCCCCATCCATCAGCCCTGTCGGGGGCTCCCCTGTGGCGCGTCCAGCCTTATCTGGAATGTTTTTTCCTGCGTTTCTTATCAAGCCACGGCAGGACTTTGGAGCGCGAACTACGAGTGTACGACTTGCGTTCCACCTTGCATCCGGATGTCGGTATCAGCGATAGCATCAGGATAACAACTCCTATGAATAAAATCAAGCCCATACTGTAGACTTCTTTTCACAAATATACAAAATAATTAGTTATACGGCAATTCCTGTTAACGGTACATACAAGTTCATCATTTCATCGATAATTCGCATCAACCGATTGTGTCCGGCTTCACTCGCCACATTCATCAGCCCTGTCGGGGGACTCTCCTGTAGGGACTGCGCCATGGCGCGTCCGACCCCGTCCAGCCGTGCAAATAAGTTGATTATCCGGGTGTTATTCTGACATTATCCGGAACGCGGCATGCCGCAGTCCCTACAGGCAACGGGGGAAATGATTACGGCTCCCGTTGCTGATGCTTCCGGCCTACCGCACGGAGTGCGGTGACCCCGACCAATCCCGACAGGCATGGGTGATTTGCAATTATGGCGTAGCAGGGATATATGGCGGTGGCAGTGATTGTTCGTAGCCGAGGTTTTCAGCGTTGTCCGTGTTTCACTCCAGTTTTGCCTACGCTACTTGATAACACTCAGTTCAGCCTACGCCACTTGATAATACTATGGCTGACCAACGCTACTTGTTTCTGTCAGCATTGCAAAAAATCATAATAGGGAAATATTTAGCTATGCTAAATTATTGAACACTCTCTCCCTCTTCCAACTCTCTCCTATATATAATATATACGGAGGTGGCTGTCAGTAACGCCGGAGCTGTTGGTTATATGGCTCCCTGTATGTCTGTGACACAAAGTTACGACACAAAACTGCCCTTTGTGTGCTTTTCTGCGTTTTCGATTCAAAAAAATATTCAACCTAGTCAGTCTAGTCAGTCTAGTCAGTCTAGTCACGGTGACTAACGTGACTAAAGTGACTAAGGTGACTAACATGACTAAAGTGACTAAGGCATATCCACTCTTGCTTGTAGGGACTGCGCCATGGCGCGTCCGGATTCGTCCATCCGTGTAAACATATTGATTATCTGGGCATTATCCGGGTATTATCCGGACGCGGCATGCCGCAGTCCCTACAGGCGAGGGGATAATTCCGCCCCTGTCGATGATGATTTCGGTCAAACCGCACGGAGTGCGGTGACCCCGACCAATCCCGACATGGCGTTGGTGATGATTCCGGCATTGAACGGCCACGGGGCAAAATGAAAGAAGGGACACTCTCACGAGCGACCCTTCTTTCATTTACACATAGTACTTAACGTCAGTGGATTTTTATTTAATGTCTAATTAACACATATGAAAAAGCAATCGTAGCTGCTGCAATAACCGCTACTGACAACAAAGGTACATAAAAATCTGAAACCGCCCTACCAACATATATATCACCCCATTACGCTGCTTCATCATGTTTTGAAAGCAATTCCGCTTTCAGATCGTAACAAGCCGGCCAAGAGTTCAAATTTCGCGAAATAAATGAAACCAAAACATGCCATGACCGTATCATTTTGCAAATTTGTTAAATTTAGCTAAAACAAACAATGCAGCTTTCAATTTGCAATTCCGGCTTTTTATCCGTAACTTTACTGAATCATACTTACAACACATTTCAACAACATGAAGCGAACAATATTAGCAGCAGCCATCATGGCTTGCGCTTCCGCCATCCATGCCGCACCAAGACATGGCCTCTCAGGCGGAACAAACACCAATGTCATTCTCCACGCATGGTCGTGGGATTTCAACACCATAGCCGACAACATGCACCTCATCGCCGACGCTGGATATGACTTCGTGCAGACTTCTCCGGCCAACACTTGCTTCGTTGGCGAAGGTGGAGGCAAAGCTCTCTACAGCCAGCCCGGCGATTCGGTGACTGGAAAATGGTACTTCTATTATCAGCCCACCGACTGGAAAGTGGGCAACTATCTGTTGGGCACTCGCGACGAATTCAAGGCCATGTGCGACAGCGCCATGAAATATGGCATACGCGTGCTTGTCGACGTGCTGCCCAACCACACTGCCGTCGACCACACTGCCGTGCTCCCCGATCTCGACCGTGCCGTAGGCGGCCACGACAACCTTTTCCATGCCAACGGGTTCACACCAATAACCCAATGGAACGACCGCTACGAATGCACCACCGGCGAGATGGGCGGTCTGCCGGATGTCAACACCGAAAACCCCGACTTCCAATACTACTATCTGCAATATGTCAACGACCTGATCAACCTCGGCGCCCGTGGATTCCGCTACGACACGGCAAAACATATCGGACTCCCCTCTGATCCCACCGATGCCAAAGCCGAGAGAAACAACTTCTGGCCCGTGGCCACAGGACGCGAAGCCGCCAAGGGGCTATCGCTGCTGATGCCCGACAGCTTGTATATGTACGGCGAGGTCCTACAGGATCTCAACGTCAAGGAACGCGAATACACTGAATTCCTCGATGTCACGGCCTCCAACTATGGCGGTGTCATACGGCAGGTGCTGGAAAAAGGCTCTGCCAAGGGGCAGGACATAGCATCGTGGCACCACAAGGCCCGTCCCGACAGCCTCGTGACATGGGTGGAATCCCACGACACATATTGCAACCACCACGAATCGGCCCACCTGACCGACGATCAGATCCGAATGGGATGGGTGTTCCTGACGGCACGTTCGGCCGGTACGCCACTGTTCTTCAGCCGTCCGGCCGGTAGCACGCGCGACAACTACTGGGGAAACAACCTCGTAGGGCCGCGCGGAAACGACGAATTCTTCCACCCCGAAGTGGTGGCCGTCAACGCATTCCGCCACGCAATGGCCGGACAGAAAGAGACAATCGAAACCTCACCCGACGGAGCTGTAGCCATTGTGGGGCGCGGAGATGCCGGTGCCGCTCTGGTCAACTTCTCCAACAAGCCGGCCAAAGTGAAACTCCCCACGGCTCTCCCCGACGGAACATACACCGATGCCGTCGGCGCCGGAGAATTCAAGGTCAGAAACGGCATCCTGACAGGTGCCCTGAAACCGCTCACTTCGGCTATACTCTACCGCTAAAACTGACAATTTGCACCTCATAATGAAAAATCGGGCTCAAAAAGTCCGGTTTTTCATTTTTATTCACTATTTTTGCAACGTCAAAAAAACTGATCCGCACGCTATGGAGGAGATACTCTTTACAAAGATGCATGGTCTGGGCAATGATTACATCTACATCAATTGCCTCGCATCGACTCCCCGTCAAATCGAACAGCTTGCCGTCGAGATGAGCCGCCCACACACCGGCATCGGATCCGACGGCATCATTATTATATGCCCCTCCATGATTGCCGACTTCCGGATGCGCATTTTCAATGCCGACGGATCGGAAGCACGCATGTGTGGCAACGGAGCACGCTGCGTAGGCAAATACGTCCACGACTACTGCCTGACCGACAAAACGACAATCTCGCTCGAAACCCTCGGCGGAATCAAGACAATCAGCCTCCACACGGGAGCCGACGGACGAGTATCATCGGCTACCGTCGACATGGGATCTCCGGAATTCCGATGCACAGCCATCCCGGCACTTCACACCGAAGAAACAATGATCGACTCTCCCCTGGAGACATCAATTGGCCTCCTGCGGCTGACTGCCGTCTCGATGGGAAATCCCCACGGCGTGGTATTCGTCAATTCCCCAGCCGACGTCCCACTCGATCAGATAGGCCCCGAGCTCGAATCCCACCCCATCTGGCCTGAACGCGCAAATATAGAATTCGTGTCGGTCGACTCCCCCACCCACCTGACAATGCGAGTCTGGGAACGCGGTTCGGGCGAGACAATGGCATGCGGAACCGGAGCCTGCGCCTGTGTGGCCGCCGCCATTGCCACCCATCGAGTGGATCCCGACAAAGAAATAACCGTCACCCTCCCGGGTGGCGACCTGAAAATCCGGCGCGACCCATCGGGGACAATCCTCATGACCGGACCTGCCGAGACATCCTTTGAAGGACGCTACCTACGAAAATCCAGAAGTTAAAAAAACCACCCTCATACATTCACCCAACAATGATAAAAGTCAACGACAACTTCCTGCGGATCCCCTCATCCTACCTCTTCTCCGAAATAGCAAGGCAAGTGTCGGACTACTGCCACACCCATCCCAACGCCAAGATCATACGCATGGGGATAGGCGACGTGACACGCCCCATATGTCCGGCGGCCATCAGCGGACTCCATGCCGGAGCCGACGAACAGGCACAGGCTTCCACATTCCACGGCTACGGCCCCGAACAAGGCTACCAATGGCTGCGGAATGCCATTGCAACCCACGACTATGCCAGCCGGGGCATAACATCCGTGACGCCCGACGAGATATTCATAGGCGACGGAGCAAAAAGCGACCTCGGAAACATAGGCGACATCCTATCACCCGACTGCCGTGTGGCCGTGACCGATCCCGTCTACCCGGTCTACGTAGACACCAACGCAATGGCCGGACGCGCCGGCACGCTATCCGAAAACGGCCTCTGGAACCGCATCATCTATCTCCCATGCACGAAAGAGAACGGATTCGTCCCCGAACTCCCCCACGAAGTCCCCGACGTGATCTATCTCTGCTACCCCAACAATCCCACCGGCACCACCCTCAACCGGCAGCAGCTCAAAGTGTGGGTCGACTACGCCCTGGCCAACAACGCCCTGATACTCTTCGACTCGGCCTACGAAGCATACATAACCGACGCTGACGTGCCCCACAGCATATATGAGATCCCCGGAGCACGGCAATGTGCCATCGAATTCCGCAGCTTCTCTAAAACGGCCGGATTCACCGGACTGCGATTGGGCTACACCGTTGTGCCACACGACCTGAAAGGCTTCGGCGCAAACGGCGAGGAAGTGGAGCTCCACCGCCTCTGGCTCCGTCGCCAGACCACCAAATTCAACGGAGCCAGCTACGTGGTTCAGCGTGCCGCCGCAGAGTTATACACCCCGGAAGGACGCCGTCAGGTACGTCAGACCGTGGACTATTACATGGCCAATGCCCTCATGCTCCGCAATGGCCTGACAGAAGCCGGATTTGAAGTCTACGGCGGTGTCAACGCCCCCTACATCTGGGTCAAGACCCCCGACGCTATGTCGTCCTGGGACTTCTTCCGCTTCATGCTGGAGAAATGCAACATCGTGGTCACTCCGGGAGCCGGATTCGGCCCGTCGGGTGAGGGCTACGTCAGACTGACCGCATTCTCAACCCACGAAGCAACAACCCGGGCCATAGAGCGGATCGCCGCCCTCAGAACCCGATAACCTACCGACAAACCAACCATCATCACTCAATAATAACACCATCAGCAAAATGTCATCGCTTAGATTCAAAGTAGTCGACGAGGCCTTCAACCGCAAGGCCGACCCTGTGGAAATACCAACCGAACGCCCTGAGATCTATTATGGGAAACAGGTGTTCAACCGCCAGAAAATGTTTGAATACCTGCCGGCTGACACATTCGAAGCCCTCATCTACGCAATCGACAACAAAGAACCGCTACCTCGCGACGTGGCCGACAGCGTGGCCGAAGGAATGAAACGCTGGGCTATCGACAACGGCGCACGCCACTACACACACTGGTTCCAGCCACTGACCGAGACAACAGCCGAGAAACACGACGGCTTCATCGAACACAATGGCAAAGGTGGCGTAGTGGAGAAATTCAACGGAAAACTGCTCGTCCAGCAGGAACCCGACGCCTCAAGCTTCCCAAACGGCGGAATCCGAAACACATTCGAAGCCCGTGGCTACTCCGCATGGGACATTTCATCCCCGGCTTTCCTGATGGACAACACCCTCTGCATACCGACAATCTTCATATCCTACACCGGCGAATCGCTCGACTACAAGACCCCTCTGCTCAGAGCGCTCAACAGCGTTGACAAAGCCGCCACTGCCGTTGCAAAATACTTCGACCCCAAAGTGGAACACGTCCGCTCATACCTCGGATGGGAACAGGAATACTTCCTCGTCGACGAAGCCCTCTACTCCGCTCGCCCCGACCTCATGATGACCGGACGCACTCTCATGGGACACGAATCAGCCAAAAACCAGCAGCTCGAAGACCATTATTTCGGCGCCATACCTTCTCGCGTCGAAGCCTTCATGCTCGACCTTGAAATCGAATGCCACAAACTCGGCATCCCGGCGAAGACTCGCCACAACGAAGTGGCTCCCAACCAGTTTGAGCTCGCACCCATATTCGAGGAAACAAACCTGGCCAACGACCACAACCTGCTGCTGATGTCGCTCATTGCCGAAGTGGCTCGCAGGCATCATTTCCGCGTGCTGCTCCACGAAAAGCCATTTGCAGGCATAAACGGATCCGGCAAACACAACAACTGGAGCCTCGGAACCGACCAGGGCGTCCTGCTGTTCGCCCCCGGCAAAACGGCCAAGGACAACCTGCAATTCATCACATTCGTGGTCAACGTGATGGCCGCCGTCTACCGCCATAATGGCCTTCTAAAAGCATCCATAGCCTCAGCTACCAACGCCCATCGCCTCGGAGCCAACGAAGCTCCCCCGGCTATCATATCGATCTTCACCGGATCACAGCTTGCCGATATCCTGCAACGGATCGAATCCTCATCCAACGAAGAGCTGTCCGACCTTTCGACTAAAGAAGGGCTTCGACTCAACGTGTCGCAAATACCCGAGATCATGCTCGACAACACCGACCGAAACCGCACATCCCCATTCGCATTCACCGGCAACCGATTCGAATTCCGCGCCGTAGGTTCATCGGCCAACTGTGCATCGGCAATGATAGCCCTCAACGCTTGTGTCGCACAGCAGCTCATGGAATTCAAATCAGCCGTCGATTCCCGTCTGGCTGCCGGCGAAGAACTCCGCCACGCTCTCCTGGAGGAAATACGCGCACTCATCGTGCTCTCACGCCCCATCCACTTCGACGGAAACGGATATTCCGACCAATGGAAAGCCGAAGCCGCTCGCCGGGGACTCGACTGCGAGACCTCCGTACCTGCCATTTTCGATGCCTACCTGCGCCCGAGCTCCATCGAAATGTTCCGCTCAACCGGAGTGATGACCGAAGTCGAACTCGCGGCAAGAAACGAAGTGAAATGGGAGATGTACACCAAGAAAGTGCAGATCGAAGCACGCGTGCTCGGCGACCTCGCCCTCAACCACATCCTCCCCGTCGCAATCCGCTATCAGTCAATCCTGCTCGACAACGTAGCCAAGATCCAGTCCATTTTCGGTAACGAGAAAGCCCGGCAGATGGCATCGGCCGAACTGACCACAATAGAGGACATCTCCGAACACACCCGGATAATCAAATCCGAAGTGGAGAAGATGGTCGACGCCCGACGCGAAGCCAACCGCATTGAGAGCGAACGCGAAAAAGCCGTCGCCTACCACGACTCAGTAGTTCCCTCCATGGACATCATCCGCTACCATATCGACAAGCTCGAGCTGATGGTCGACAACGAAATGTGGCCTCTACCCAAATACCGCGAACTCCTGTTCATCCGCTGACAATCCACTCACACACGCATACCCTTCCGCCTACGGCCGCATGTCCTCTCCCACCCGACATGCGGCCGTCGCCGTCAACAATAGCCATATCCGACTAATAATTGGTCTATTTGGCGCATCGCCCCAATAAAAAGACACAGAAATTAACTCTTTTATAAAAAATTCTTTATTTTTGCCGTTGACAAATTCTATTCACTTAATCAAAACCAAAATGAAAAAGTTCTTAGCAATGGCAATCCTCGCGATTGCATCTCTCGGCGCATCAGCCGAAGGTCTCTACGTAGGTGGTTCACTCGGCTACTGGCACAGCGGCGACGACAACACCAATCATCTGACAATCCTCCCCGAAATCGGTTATAACCTCTCATCAAACTGGGCTGTCGGCACTACTATCGGATATGATTATACCCACTTCTGCGGTCAGGGCATTTCCGGCAACACTTTCCAGTTCAACCCCTACGCTCGCTACACTTACTTCAAAAGCTCAAACAACCTCGTCAATCTTTTCGTTGACGGCACCGTAGGTCTCGGCCTCGGATGGGCTTCTTACGAAGACGAAGATTCCAAGACTGCATGCACATGGCAGATCGGCGTAGCTCCCGGCATCGCCATCAACCTCACCCAGAAATTCAGCCTCGTGGCCCACATCGGTTTCCTCGGCTACAAAGGTGCCAACCACACTGCCGAAACTATCGGCTACTACAACGAAGGTGGCCTCAAGCTCGACGGTAACGACATCAAGCTCGGATTCTACTACAACTTCTGATAAATCATTCAGACCAACTGAAAGGAGCGTATCGGCCTCATGCTGATACGCTCCTTACTGTTATATATATTCCGCCAACCGGCTTGTCACTTCAACTGATTGAAATATCTAAGACGCTCACCCGGGAACAGAGCCGGATGGAAAATGATTGCATAGTCGCGCAGCAATCGTTCCGGATGGAAAGGAAACTCATCGAACAGGGGGGACACAGAAGTGTCGCAGACATAGACCCCTCCATCTCCTACAGCCTTGAAATGACCATTCAGAGGATTGCTCTCTTTCAATCCGGCCAACGTCATAGGACCGAAACTCCTGATCAGCCAGAAATCAGCCATCTCCGCTTTATCCAACACAGCGGCGGCATCGAGCTTCAACGATCCGGCACCCTCGGTCATGCTCCACGGATACCGTCCCCCGGCATCCGAGAGCATCCTCGCCATATAGCTGCCCCCGGCCGGAACATTCCATTCACCCGACGACATCGGCTGCTCTGTCAACACGACCGGTCCCTCACCGGCCACAGAAGCAACCGAGTCGCTCAACCGGCGATAATCGCCCAAAACAGCTGCATAGATGGAATCAGCCCTCTCACGTTGGCCATACAACGCCCCAAGAAGCTTGATCCATTCAGCCCGTCCAAGCGGAGTGGCCTCCATATAATCCACCAGCTGCATCACCGGCACACCAAGTTTGGTCACAGCCCCCGACTCCTTATTCTGGAACGGAGACAGCAGGATAGCGTCAGGATCCAGTTCGACGATCATCTCCACAGATGGCGACATCGAATTACCCACATCGGCAATCCGCCCATCACGTATGCGCCCGGCGATATCGGCATTCATAAAGTACTGCCCGTCGGCAACCCCCTTGATCGAGGCAATCGCACCAAGCTCATTGACAGCTCCGCCATGAACCGAACTGTAGACCACCGACGACTCCAACGGCACCCTCACCACAGTCCCTTCCGGCAGATCGCCCGTGAAATCTCTCCCTACAAGCACATACCGCTCGAGCAGCGGCAGACTGTCGACCCATGGATTCCTGACATCCGCAATCAGATAATCGCCATAATCAACCAACGAAAGCAGCTGGGATTCAGCCGTCAGCGTATCCCCCTCCCGACTCGGGTCACTGCCCTTTGCACGGCTGCACGACATCACAGAAGCCACTGCTGCCACAGCCAGAAACATATTAAAAAAAATCCGTTTCATTTTAGTTACATATTTGTGGTCAAAGTTAACAAAAATAAGACATCCGCGTTAGGGGATTACGGAAAAAATTCATTAATTTTGCGCCAAGCAACAAATCATTAACAACACATATATAAAGAATTAATTATGTCAAAAGTTACAGTAGTGGGCGCCGGCAACGTAGGCGCAACATGTGCGAATGTACTGGTAACACAGTCAATTGCCGACGAAGTTGTTCTGATCGACATCAAGGAAGGTCTCGCTGAAGGCAAAGCAATGGACATCATGCAGACCGCCAACATCCTTGGTCTCAACTCTCGTCTGACCGGCGTCACCAACGACTATGAAAAGACCGCCGGCAGCGACATGGTTGTCATCACATCAGGCATTCCTCGTAAGCCCGGCATGACTCGCGAAGAGCTCATCGGCGTTAACGCTGGCATCGTGAAATCGGTAACCGAAAGCGTCCTCAAATACTCGCCCAACGCAATCATCCTCTGCGTTTCAAACCCGATGGACACCATGACCTACCTGATCCACAAGATCTCAGGTCTTCCCAAAAACCGCATCATCGGTATGGGCGGAGCACTCGACAGCGCACGCTTCAAATATTTCCTCAGCCTCGCACTCGGTGCCAACGCCACAGAAGTTGAAGGCATCGTAATCGGTGGACACGGCGACACCACTATGATTCCCCTCGTGCGCTACGCTGCCTACCGCGGTGTTCCTGCTTCGAACTACATCTCCGCTGAACAGCTCAAGACCGTTGCTGCCGACACCATGGTTGGCGGTGCTACCCTCACCAAGCTTCTCGGCACATCGGCATGGATGGCTCCCGGCGCAGCTGCCGCTCAGGTTGTATCTGCCGTCCTCAGCGACTCAAAGAAACTGATCTCCTGCTCTGCACTTCTCGACGGCGAATACGGCGAAAAAGATCTCTGCATCGGCGTTCCCTGTATCCTCGGCAAGAACGGCATCGAAAAGATCGTCAAATTCGAGCTCACCGACGAAGAGATGGAACTCTTCCGTGCAAGTGCCGCCGCAGTCCACAAAACCAACAGCGCACTCAGCTGCTAATCCGTGCCTGTCATGAAAGCAATCCGCTTCATCTTCGCAGCCGCACTGGCCTCTGCCATGATCAGCTGCAACGGATCAAAGGCCGATGCCGGTAACGCCGACTCTGCCGCTGCCACAGGTGCCGACACAACAGTCACCGAAGCCACGACAGCAGCTACCGACCCTGCCGAGGTCATCGAGCTGGAAGCCGACGATCAGATCGTCCCCCAGGATGTTCCCGTGATCATCGACTTCAACGCCACATGGTGCGGTCCCTGCCAGAAATTTGCTCCCGTTTTCCACAAACTGGCCGAAGAATACGCCTCAAAAGCGACATTCGCTTCCGCCGATGTTGACAAATGCACCGATCTGGCCGCTCAGTACAACGTATCCTCCATTCCTGCCGTGATCATCATCTACCCTGCATCAGCAGGCAAAGAACCCGTCAGCAACGTAGGCTACATGGACGAAGCCCAGTTCAAGGCATTCCTTGACGCAAATCTCTAATCCCCAACTCCAATAAACCGACAGCCCCCGGATGCGTTCTGCTTCCGGGGGCTGCTTATTTTATACGCACGTCGGACAGGGATCAATCCCATCCGCCAACCGTGCCGCCGATCTCTATCTTCGTCTGGTCAGGATTCTTCGACAGAGTGACAACGAGCGTGTGGGCATATCCCTGCTTGAACGACATCTTACCCTCCATCAGATACGACACTCCGTGGCTGACAACTTCAACCAACGGCCTGCGTGACTCAATGTTCTGCGGCACAACGATAGCGCAAAACTCGCTGTTGCTGATCTTCCGGGCCTTGACCGTGGCAGTCAAGCCATAGATCGACTTGGATGTGCCGCCCGTCGACAGATCTATCGACGCAGAAGGAACAGTGTTGTGGATATACACCTCACAGTCCGACGGCAGCTCTCCCTCGAAATCCTCCCCTTTCTCAAGCTTGACAATCGCCTTGCTGAGAATATGCGAGAATTTCAGCGTGACCGCGCTCGCCGATGCCGAGACATTCTTGGCCGAAGCCCAGAGAAAATCGCTTTTCTGATAGCCCCCGTCAACCGACTGGTCAAGTTCCAGATCGAACGTGTAGTCCTGCGTATCGTCAATAGACTCCTTATAAGGATAGTAGGCATACACATTATGCTCACCCTCGTCCCAGTAAAGGCGACGCGCCGGAGTCCAAGCCGATCCGTTGTAGGTCAGCAATTCATTGTTCAGCTCATTGCCGCTCATCTGCAACGAAGCATCGGAGGCGGTCATATAGACCCCGATCTTATCCTGCGATTCAAAATTCGTGTCTGTCACACGTGATTTCTGCGACGGATGCACTACGGAAAACACGATTTCCTTGCCGTTATCCACCGGCTGAGGCTCATTGTTGTCGCCGCATGAAGTCACTGCAACCAACGTTGCAGCAACCAAAGAAAGTGATTGATATAGTTTCATAGCTTATTTGATTTTTCGTTTGATTTTATCTTTTACTATTGTCACCGGACGATGCGTGCCATTGCCGTAAGGCGTGCCCGACACCGCAGCGCGGCTTCCGCCGGTCGATCCCCACTCGGACGAATCGTTGGCATAGAATTTATCCATCGTGAATCCCTCACCGGAATTATTGAGAATACGTTCCACTATGGCCTGACGGCTTATAGCGTTATAGTACGGTATGCCATAGTTCATGCAGGAGTTGATCTCCGAACGGTAAACACCACGAGCATAGCCATAGCCCCCCTCGAAAATATCCACCACATTGCTGTAGCGCGGATCGAAGATGAAATGACTCCATGCCACATCTGTCATCTTTCCGCTTGTCGACAGGTTGCAGAACAATCCATAACTTTGAGCTCTGTTAATCTCCTTTATAATTTTAGATGAAGCGAATCGGGAATCTCGTACCAGCTCATCGCCAAGTTTGCCAAATCCATGCCCTCCGGCTTCGTGCTGCACTATTCCGCGCGAATCATTGGGATAGCTCTCCTGACTCGGCGAACAGATACTGATAGCCCGTCCATCCTCGAACAGATATGTTGCGCCGCCATATTCATCCGAGTTCATCGACATGATAACCAATCCATTCCGAAGTCCATTAGCACTGACCGGAGAGTTCGCCATGACATACTCAAACACTTCTTCCGAATCATTGACTCTAAGTTCCGGCACGGACTCTTCCATTCCACCTCCACCATACCATGTCAGGAAGCGTGTGTCGCGATAAGTGTTGATGGTATTGACGCCTGTTTCCTGTGAAAGCGACATTATGGCATAGACATTGAAATAGTCGCGATAGGTGATGTAAGGTTCAAGACCGAAGAAATACTCCATCTGACGGCTCACCTGTGCCAGATAAGCCCCCGAAGCTATCGACTTGGCGTCGAAGCCATCACCGACAAACACTATATCAACGCCATTGCCCCGGGTAGCCGACTGCAGTTTGACAGTCTCATCCTCGCCATACTGATAATCATATTGCGAGATCCGGCAGACCGTTGTGAAATCCGTGCCTTCGAGGCGGAACACCAAACTATCAGCTCTGTTGCCGGCTCCCCTCGACAATTCATTGATTGTAAGAGTCACCGATGTTTTCTGATTGCCCGATGTAGCCGATAGCGAACACCAGTCCGGCTTATGCTCTAATGTCCAAGCCCCATCGGCATTTATCACGAGTTCCTTTCTATGGGCTGTGTTGAGCGCACATGCCGTTGACGGACGACACACAAAGCCACTGTAAGCTGTGATCCTCCTGAATTCGCTCCAGCCCTTTGCCCGTCCGTAGACATCCTCCGATCCGGCCGGAACCTCCAGCGAGAAATTGTCCATAGGCACTCCGGTAAAAGCCCAATAAGTTCCCTCATAAGTCATGGTTGGTGGTTCAGGATTATCACACACAACCTTATTAAGGTTATAACAATCTAAAAATGCCCCATAGCTCACCATAGTTACATCCTTATGCATAACCACACTTTCAATCATAGTACATCCGGCAAAAGTATACCAATTTATACGATCTACTTTCTGAGGAATGACAATTTCTCCAGCCAGTCTGGTGCATCCTGAGAAACACTCCTCCCCGATATATGCAATATTCTCACCAAACGCAACAGAAGATATCTGAGTGTTTTCAAAGGCCTTAGCGCCAAGATATCTGACAGTAGACGGCAGTATTAGCTCCCCTCTAAAGTTAGTATTATCTCCAAACGCATCTTCCTTGATATCCATCAGACCCTCATTCAATACCAGCATTGTGAAGCCACAATTGCTGAATACTCCACGTTCTATTGATTTCAAGCCTTTCGGAATTTCAAGCCTGCCGGTGAAACCGGCTCTTTCAAAGGCACTGACTCCAATAGTCTCAATATTCTCAGGTAAAACAAGCTCTCCGGTGAAATTACAATTGTAGAATGCCTCCAGACCAATTTCACGTAAGGACTCAGGTAAATATAGCACTCCCGACAATGTAGTAGATTTAAAGCAATAAGGGCCTATGTATTGCAATGTGCTGGGTAACGTGAGAGATCCAGATAAAGAGCTACAGCGACTAAAAGCACCACTCGTCATACTGCCATTCCAATTTACTTCATATGAACCGCAATTAGTCAATCCTTCAGGAAGAATCAGGGAACCAATCAATCCGGTATTTTCGAATGCCGACCCACGTATCTCCTTTATATTATCCGGAAAAACGACATGCGTCAGTGTCTGCATATTCATCATAGCTCCAGGAGGTATTACACAAGCCTCTTTATTGTAATAACATGTCGCTTCTTTGAGATTTAAACTACCTATAATTGACATACTACCACGGATATAAGCGAAATCACGTTGATCAATTCTCCCCCGAATCTTCAAATTTTTAATCAACGATGGTTCCGAGGACAACTTCCTGACACACTCCTCAAGGGTGCCACACTCATCAATATCAACCGTCAGATACTGGCGCATAAGACCATCGCGGAATTCAACATCATCGAGCCATGCCGTTATAGCCTCATCAACGAGCGTGAACTCATAGTCGCCGGTAGAATTGCGCTTGTCAACCTTTATAGTGAATATGTGCAGTTTTCCTGCGGTGTATGTTACCGATGCGTCTTTTACGAGCCGGTATGTAACGCCGTCAACCGTAATTGTCACCACATCAGCGCCGGCTGCCACAGTCTGCGGAACAACCACTGCCCGGTAATCGTCGGCATATTCGTAAGCCACTATGTTGGTTGGATCGCCGGAAACACTCTCAATGTTTCCCGTCGTCAGATCCACTTCCGCATCTGGCCTGACATTATTAACCACCACGGTCTTGGCCATCTCTGTCCATTCTCCATCCGCAAAGCCGGATCCCTCCTGTAACGTTATCCTCAGACCAGCCATGACATGACGGAATGTCAGTTCCACGCGCTCCGTTGTCGGCATTGCTTTCACCGATCTTGCTATCAGAAGGTCGCTCGACTCATATCCGCCCATCTCGTCGCCGGAACCGGCCACATCCTGTCGTGAAGACACGGAATAGCTCAAGCGGCAAGGATTGTCAATATTGGAAACATAAGGATAATAGGCCACGATGTCGACAGGAGTTTTCCCGTCTTTCCAATAAATTGGTGTCACCGCACTCCAACTGTTATTGGATCCATTGAATGTGAAGCGGACATTTGATGCCCTTATACCCTCGGAATCAATACCGGGAGCTTCCTCTCCATCATAATCCACAACGTACACACCCATCCGGTCTCCATCTTCAAAACCGGCGTCGCTCGCACGCGACAGCGTTGGATAGGCTGCCCCGAGTGTCATTTCCAGATCCTGATCTCCACGGGGCGCGGTTGATATCCCATCCGGCATTTCATCGCTGCAACCTGTCAGAGAAAATCCGGTCAAAACCGCAACAAGACCCAATATATTATATTTCATCTTTTCCATAGCTTACTTTCTTTTGCGTTTTGCGCCGAAGCGATATCCATCTACAAAAACAGGAGCATTATGCCACATGGATGGTGTTGACACTGCTTTTGCTGCACGACTCGACGTGAAATCCCGACCCATGGTGCGCTTATCATTGGCAACAAATTTCTCAAAATCGAATGACTCACCGGCCAGACGCATTATGCGTTCCACGATCAGCTGACGGCACCAGGTACTGAAATAAGGAATATTGTTGTTCATACATGAATTATACTCCGAACGAAACACTCCACGCGAATGGAAATATGAACCCTCGTAGAGGTCGACAATGTCGCTGTAGCGAGGATCAAATATCAAATGGCTCCACTCCACTTCCTTATATTTTCCATCAATCGATATGTTACGGCCAAACCCACGAGCCTTTTTGGCGAGCAATTCCGCTACGTGGCCACAACCATCAGTGCATTTACAATTCTGGATAAATTCATAATGATATATATACTCGTCAAGGAACAAACCGAAAGCATGGCCACCGGCTTCATGCTGAGTGATACCTCTTGCATCAAAAGGATACGGCTGAACACTGTTGGTGACAAACGCCACATTACTTTCTCCGAGCATTTGGGTCACACCATCATAGCCATCATAATTTACAACACATATAACAACAACTGTCGGATCCGGCTTGCTTGCTATCGGACTGACTGTTGCATCACAATAATCAAGGACAATCATACCATCACCTTTCATTCGTGTCTTACAATCACCCATTTCAACTCCGAATTTTGTATCACGTAGACGGTCAACCGTTCCTACACCACTTTCTTCTGAACGAGCAATCGAAGTGTAGACATTGAAATAATCGCGATAAGTTGTATATGGCTCGATCCCGAAGAAATACTCCATGTGCTGCTTCATATCACGCAGAAAGATTCCTGATGAAATATCCGAGGCATCATACCCGTCGCCGACAATGAAAACATCAACCCCATTGCCGCGTGTAGCCGACTGCAACTGAACGTATTGATCCTCTTCATACTCGTAATCGTATTGCGACAGATTTATATGTGTGGTATAGCTCTCCGTTTCATCCGTAAGCCGGAATATTATGCTGTCCGACCGGAAGGATTCACCTCTCGCCATGGCATCCACCGTGAGTTTCAGTTCTGTTTTCTGACTGCCCGAAGTCTTATCGACATGTGCCCAAGCCGGACAATAGGTCATCTCCCATGCTCCCGGTGCATTCAGGATCACGCTACGCTGACCGCCCTTATTGAGTGTGTTGTATTTCGACGGACGCGCTATGAAATCCTTATACACTGATATTCGCTTGAACTCTCTCCAAACCGGAGCATTGCGATAGGCATCCACACATCCCTCAGGAACCACCAGTGTGAAATTATCCTTGGCAACACCGGTAAACACAGATTCATTCTCAATCTGAGGGGGCGTTTTGGATTGGCATCTCATATAGCTTAACGAATAACAATTAGCAAATGCCATACTTTTTATTGCCAATAATTTCTCCGGCAATTCAACTGCATCTACCATCGCGCAATTACGGAATGCCCCCGACTCTATAACTTCGACATCCGACGGAACTACCACCGTATCCTGCAAATTGCCACAGTCTGCAAAAGTCTCACTACATATTATAGTGATATCGGATGGCAAAGAGATATGTCTTATCAGAGTACCACTAAATGCATTCCTACCTATATAACCGATACCGGATGGCAGGACAATATCGCCACGAAGTTTTGTTCCCATAAAGGCATTATCACCTATGGATACTGCACTATTCGGAATCCCGACCATCGACACGTCTATTCCGCTCAGACAACTGCTGATCTCCGTTATTCCTTCAGGAATATTTACCATTCCGGAGATTCCATCCATTCCTGAAAACGCCTTATTTCCGATAATCTTAAGTGAGGACGGAAGATGCAATTCTCCTGAGAGATTCTTACATGCGTTGAAAGCTGACTCTCCTATTTCCTCCAGCCCCTCAGGGAATATGAGCTGCCCCGTGAAATCACATCCGATAAAACACTCTTTTCCGATATATTTCAACGTCGCCGGAAGCACAAGTGATCCGGTTAGATTATTATGAGACTGTGGTTTACCACCGGGAAAGTCAGAATACTCAGTGCCATCATAAATGTTCTGGAACGCTCGTTCACCTATCCACTCCAATCCTTCCGGTAATATCAATGCCCCCGTCAATGGTGCTCCAGCGAATGCCGATTCTCCGATAGCCTCCAATTTGTCAGGAAGTACAATAGTTTTCAAAGTCCTTTTATTGGCAAATGCCAGATAGGGTATTGAATTTTTTCGGGAATACCCACTTTTGATTACTACTTCTTCAGTAGTAGCCTCCTTGATATTGAGAGCCTCCAATGCTGTAACATTATCTCGAAGATATATGAAATCATTCCTGTTCATCAAGCCTTTTAACTTGAGATTGACCACTGTCTCCGGATCAATGCCAGCCGCCTTGAGAGAGGCCTCCATCTGACCCGGGCCGAGCATCTCCACAACTGCGTATCCCTTGACTTTGCCATTGTGGGAGATGAGATCACTCTCCCACGCGGTAACAGCCTCGCTTATAAGAGTGAACGCATAATCACCCGTAGCGACCCTGCGATCCACCTTGATGGAGAACTTATGCATTTTCGATGGCTCGAAAACCATATCGCTCTGACGGGAGAATTGATAGGAGGTGCCGTCGACCGTGATAGACAGAAGCGTCTGCCCGGCAGAGACTGTCTGCGGAACAACAACCGCACGGTAATCATCCTTATATCCGGCCATTATGATGCCTCGCGGTGTTTCCTGCGGATCGGACAACGTGATTGCTCCTGTCGACAGATTGATTTCCGATTCCCGGCGAGTGTTCTCCACAAGAACCGATTTTTCCAGATCAGCCCACTGCCCGTCTTCAAAATCAGCCCCTTCAATCAAGGTGACCTGCACTCCGGCCATCATATGGTTGAACTGAAGAGGGATTGTTCCGTTGCGGCGGTTGGCTTTTTCATATCTGGCATACAGGAAATCGCTTGCCTCATAGCCTCCCAACCTACCGCCGGCCGGCTCTGATGCCTGATTATATTCAACTGTGAACGGATATGCCTCAACCGATGCCAACTCCGGATCATATGGATAATAGCCGTAGACATCCACATCCTTGTCATTCCAATAGACCGGATAAGCCGGTGTCCAGGATCCGTCGTTCAATGTATATTTCAGGTTATCGGCGAGATTACCGGCAGGCAATAGCTCTCCGGGATTCGATGCGGAGGCATACTCCACCATGAACACACCGAACTTATCGCCATCGGCAAATCCTGAGTCATCGACCCTTGAGATATTCGTCTGGCGGATCTCTGCCGAGAGTGTAATCTCTCCGGTGGAACCATCCGGACGGGCCGGTGTCCCATACCGCTCATCGGCACACCCGACGGCCAGCAGGAACGGAAGAAAATATAATAATTCCTTTTTCATAGCTGTAATCAGTTAACCGTGCCACCGAAATCCTCATCCACCACATCCCAGCTGCCGATACCGATATTGATACCGCCGGCTGTCTTGTCCAAAGTAAGTGTGGCTGTGTACTTTTTACCGGACTCGAATGTCATGTCCGGATCGTTTTTCAGTACGAACGAATCCTTTGCCGTCTCGACCACTATGAGTTGTCCGCCGGTCATGGTGGATCGGCTATGGGGAATGACCACCGCCTGCCAGGCACTGTCGGATTGCTTGAAAGCCGGAAGCGTTTTCAATGCTGCCATGTCGGGGGTCAACGCTCCTGTTCCGAGGTTGATCACAGCGGATTCCGGGAATTCCTTGAGGCTGACACTTGCCACAGTGGACTCGTCGCTATTCTCAAAGCCCTCTCCATAGACAATTTTTATGTCGATCAGACTGAAAAGATGTTTCATCTGCAAGCTGATCGCCGATGCCGTGGGTTTCACATTCGATGTCATACCCCACAGGAAATCGTTGGCATGCACGGAAGTTGCATTCAGTGTGAACTTATAGGCCGACGGATTGGTAACCGATGCCATATATGGATAATAGGCTATGAAATCGGCATTGGTCTGCGAGTCTTTCCAATAAAACTCCGTGTGGTAGTCGCCGGACGTTGTCGACTGCTGTCCATAGACAAGCTGACGGTTAGCAATCTGCAAGTCGGATGCATTGCCGATACTGCCGGCTGTGGAGCCTGCGTAATTGACCATGTAAAGACCTATGGCATCACCTCCACTGAACTGAAAACCGCCATCAGCGGTGGCTCGGGATATGGCAATGCTTGATTTTACAACGTTTTGTTCCTTGCCACCCATAATGGGATCCTCGCCGTCCGATGAACAGGCCGCCACGAAAACACCGCCTAAAACAACGGCCAACACTCTGAATCTATTTATATTCATATTCTTCATTTTCTTTACTTATCTAATTCCTGATCAATTGAGCCACCGAAATCAGTATCATCGACAGTCCAGTTTCCGACTGTCACTGTAATACCTCCGGATGTTTTGTTAAGTGTCACAGTAGCCGTGTGGGTCTTACCGGATTCAAATGTCATTGACTTGTTCAGGTTATAGCTGTCGGATCCGATTTTCACGGTGACGATATCGGTTTCAGTCACAGTCTGCGGAACAACGATAGCCTTATAGCTCAGATTGCTTTCCTTATAGGCTTTCAGAGATGATTCCGCACCGGTTGCGGTCACAGCACCGGTCGACAGATTGATGGAGGATGCCGGTTTGAGACCATTGATGCTGACAGAGATATCGGCAGCCGAGAGTTCTTCAGTCGTGAATCCGTCACCGGCCTGTAGCTTGATATTGATCTGACTCATAACATGGCTCAGCGACAGATTGACAATAGATGTGGTAGGAGCCACACCCGAAGTCTTGCCTCGCAGAAATTCGCTCGCACGGAAGTTTGCCTCGCTGCTCTGGTCGGTTTTCACGGAGAAGCTGACAGATGCAACATTGCTGATGTTGCTCACATATGGCCAATAGCCATAGAAATCGGCCTTTGTAGTCTCATCCTTCCAATAGATTTTGGTCGTTCCGCTCCATGCAGATCCATTGTAGGTGAACTTCATATTGTTCACATGGTTGCCCGTCGATGCAAGCGTTCCTGGAGTGGAACCTGAATAGTTTACCACATAGACACCGATAGCGTCTCCGCTACCGAAAGTAAAATCGGAAGATGCCGAACGCGACATCATCATTATCTCCTTTTTCTCAGGGGTGGGAGGTTGTGGATTGACAGGACTGTCTCCACCGCCATCATTGTCTGATCCACCGCCACAGGCAGTCAACACAATAGCCGTAAACAATGAGAATGGAAAGTTCTTATTGAGTTTCAGTAATTCTCTGATTGTCATAAGATTGTTTTTTATTAAGGTAGTTCAATTTTATCGTTTGCAATGAAATCGTCGAGCGATGCACTCAGACCGGCTCTGCGCATTATCTCTTTATAGATCGCATATCGGCTTATTGTGTTATAGTACGGAATATATGTATTCATGACAGAATTGGTCTCAGATCGCCAGACACCACGGGCATGATTATAACCACCCTCGTACATATCTACAATAGAGCTGTATTTTTCATGGAATATGAATGGAGCCCATGGTGCCTCCGACATCTTAGCCGACATCGTCAGATTCTCAAATTTACCAATAGCCTTATGTTTGTAAAACTCCACCAGAGAATTGCATAACGGGCACTCGCAACCAAGCATAAACTCGAAGTGCGTAATCGATTCGACACCAAGTCCGCCAAAGCCCTGTCCTCCGGCATAATGCTGTACAAGACCACGCTGATCATAAGGATAAGCTCCATCCGTCAGCGATATGGTGACAATATTGTTTCCACCCTCGGCATCGACAGCCTCCCCTGAGAAAGATTGATAATTGGATACCACAATGATCAACACATCTGACAATCCGCCTGGAAAAAGTTTTCCCACATAGCTGCTCAGAGTCGGGACATCAGTATTGACTCCATTTGTCCCAAGACGGGATCTGCGCACATTGAACGCATCTCCGGTTCCATCATCGGGAGAGCAAGCGATCGCAGTACGGACTGTGAAATAATCAGCATACGATTTATAAGGCTCTATAGCCATCAGATATTCAATCTGCTCCCTCATGACCTTCATGTATGTTCCGTTGACAATTGATTCAGCACCAAATCCATCCCCGACAATAAAGATTTCAACAGGTCTACCCGGACCTGATGCGGTTTTAAGCGCGATCAGTTCATCCTCCCCGTATGCATAGTCATACTGCACTATATCTGTGGTGAAAGTGTATGATTTACCTGTAAGAGTGAACACGATGCGTCCTGAACGAGTTCCCCGTCCTTTCGTCAAAGGATCAACAGTGACTACTATCTCATCCTTACCCGTTCCTGATGTTGTGCTTAGATGAACCCATGACGGCAATTCTGTGACCGTCCAATCACTCTCAGCTTGAATAATTCCTGATTGCTCAACACCTCCATTAAGACACTTGATGTCATGTATACTAAATGTCAGTTCTCGATTGGCGGTTATATTTCTAAACTGCCCCCAAACGGTTGAATTTTTATATGCACCTATTGATGCTTCAGGAACTTCGAGAATCACACGATCTATCGGTACACCTGCGAATACATCACTGCTTTCCACTGAAGGAGGTTCCGGAGCCAAACAAACGATATGCGACAACTGCGAACAATTTAAAAACGCTCTATATGCAATGGAGCCTACATTTTTACCAATTGAGACATACCTCAACTCCCGACATTGCTCAAAGGCTCCTCCATTTATCTGCAATACATTATTTGACAACACAAGCGAATCAATCTCCGAGCCGACAAATGCACCGCCAAATCCCATACCGCCAGGATAAGGTACATTCCCACTTCCAACTGCGTATTCAAAAGCTTCCGGATAGCTGAGTTTTCCACTATAGTTCGAATAACCGAATGCCGCAGTTCCAAGATAGGCTATATTCTTAGGAATGTTCACACCTCCGGCAAATTTACATTTCCAAAACGCACTCGTACCGATATACGAAACACCATCAGGTATATTAACCTCTGTATTAAATCTCAACTCGCTGAATGCGTATTGATTTATACGTTTCACGCCATCATGAAATTTCAGAATTGTCCCGTTGCTGAATCCCATAGCTTCGAAAGCTCCATCCGGAATCTCAGTTATATTATCGGGAATTACAATCTCTCCTGTAAGATCATGTCCGCATCCACTAAATGCAAAAGTGCCTATAAATTTCAGATTCGGAGGAAGAGCGAAATTACCTGTCACATTTGATGCCTCACTAAAAGCCCATTCTCCAATCGAGTCCAATGAATTAGGCAAATTCAAATTAATAAGAGCTTTACACCCGGAAAATGCGGAATTTCCGATAAACTTTACATTATCAGGCATTTCTATTGCACCACCATCACCTATACCATACAAAGCAGAATCTTCAATCCGTAACACTGAATTCGGGATTACAAGTGTCGATGTCAGTTGCAGGCCATTCAAACAGCTCGGACCCAAAATTTCAACTGTCTCAGGTAAAATCAATCGACGCAATGTCTGTTTAGCAGAAAATGCTCTCCAAGGAAGACAATTGTCTTTAGGATTTACCGGATTATTATTAATATTGTCGCTTGCGCACTGCACGAGTTTCACCTCGCTGAGATTGACTGCGGAAAGCACGGGCATCTCGTCGCGCATGAAGTAGAAGTCCTCGTCGGTCAGCTGACCTGTTATCTTCAGATTTTTCAATGTGGCTTTGTCGATCCCCATCTCGGTTATGACCGATTTGAGAGTGCCGGCTTTCTCCACATGGACAACGATATATGAGTTGGCCTCGAAGTCGTGGGAGAGATTGTCGGCAATCCATGTGGAGATCGATTCGTCGACGAGCGTCAGTTCATAGTCGCCCGACATGGATGTCTTGTCTACCTTGATGGTGAACGTGTGCAGCTTTCCCGAAGTATATGTCATGCCACCTTCGCGGACAAAGTTGGAGGCGATCCCGTCAATGGTGATACCGATTATGGATTTCCCGTTATCGACACTCTGAGGCACGACAACAGCTCGATAGCCGGCATCGGTTTCCGCCATCGTGACGTTGCGGTCGAAATCGCCTGTGGCGGTCACATACCCTGTGGAGAGATCGATATGCGCCATACGGCATGTATTGTCGACCGACACCTGTTTTTTCAGTTTGTCCCACTCTCCGGAAGCGAATCCATCGCCCTCCTGCAAAATCACACGGACTCCGGCCATACGATGGCTGTAGCTGAGGTTGATCCGCTCCCCGGGCATGGCGTGGGAGGCCTTGGCCCAGAGAAAGTCGCTCGCCTCGTAATGACCCATATCGCCATCCGTACCGGCGACATCCTGCGTCGAGCTGACTTCGAATGAATATGTGTCGACATCCCCGAGGCCATTATCGTAGGGATAATAGCCATAGACATCGACCGGGGTCTGATCATCGCGCCAATAGATATCGGCATTGGACTGCCATGTATTGCTCTCGGCATTGAATGTCAGCCGGGTGTTATTGGCGCGGTTTCCCATCACGAGCAGCTGCCCGGGAGCTCCCTCTTCATAGTCGACGACAAAGATGCCCATACGGTCGCCATCGGCAAATCCGCTTTCATCGGCCCTGCTCTGGCTCTCCTGATTGATCTTGGCTCCGAACGCCATCACCATTCCGGATTCGGGGTACTGTGGAGCCTGAGACATAAACGACTCATCGCTACAGCCCACCAACGACAAGGCGGCTGCGCCTGCTGCCATCATTGCAAGTGTAAAACGTAGACGTCGGATCACATTCTGATCCGCGCTATGCCGCTCCCTGGTCGCGGCAATTGTGTAATTAACGATTGGTTTCATGTTTTTTTCATCCATGCATGGCTATTCAATGCCACACACAATGCAAAAATAACATGCAAAAATCGTTTTTACAACTTTAATTAACTAAAAATCAGCATTTTAGGGTATTCACTACATTATATTTAGTATAACCACTAAATAAGCATTTCCAATCCAGCCGTCGCTTTTATAATTGGTTGACAAAATGAAGTGTATCGCCATCGGTTTCCATCAGTCTGAAACCGAATACCGTAAAGTCGCCAAGATCGCCGACATTTTTGATGCGCTTGTCGATGACATAGCGCGCCATAGCTCCACGGCACGTCTTTGCATAGACCGTGATCGATTTCAACCGTCCTAAAACGCCGACCCGGAAGGTGGGTGTCACCACACGCAGACTCGATTCAACACGTTTCCAGTCGAACATCCCTTTCATTTCGTTACTTGCCAGATTGAGAAGCAGACCGCCGTCGGCCGAGGCTGCTTCTATGAGACGGTCGGTCAGGAGCGCACGCCATGATTCAGCCACTGTCGCCGGATCGGTCACAGGCAACCGGAGAAATCCCTCCATACGGTAGGAATTGATCAGATCCAGAGGACGTAGCAGGCCGTAGAGAAACGAGCATATCGAGATACGCGAATTGGCCCACAGCTTGCTGTCGGGATCGAGCGAGGCAAAGTCGAGATGCTTGAATACTATGCCATTATATATCTCCGCCGCAGGTCTACGCGTATCAGCGATAGGAAAATTGCGGTAATCGGCGAAGGCTTCCGATGCTATGGCCGGACTGACCTTCAGCATCTTCGCAAGCTCGGTCGGAGAATAGTCGGCCATCTGGCGCGCAAGCTCATCGGCACGGCTTTGGAATACAGGAAGAGTTGTGGCCACGGCCTTATCCTGGGTCACATCGCGGATCATAGTCTTGGCAGGGGCAAGCAGTATATGCATATCTTGATAATTATAATTTCGTTCCACGAATATACACCAAAATATCCGTTTCCCAACAAAAAAGATGCTATCTTTGCACTGCGCTATGAAAAGAATCGACCGTGAGACAGTCCAGAAAATCCTCGACACCGCCGACATTGTCGACGTGGTGTCGGACTTCGTGCATCTCAAAAAGCGTGGAGCCAACTACATAGGGCTATGTCCGTTCCACAACGAGCGCACCCCATCTTTCTCCGTCTCCAAGAGCAAAGGGATCTGCAAGTGTTTCAGCTGCGGAAAGGGGGGCAGTCCGGTCAACTTCATCATGGAACTGGAGCAGCTTTCCTTCAATGAAGCCCTGCGCTATCTGGCCAAGAAATACAACATAGAGATCCAGGAGCATGAAATGAGCGAGCAGGAGCGCGAGGAAGCCACAGCCCGAGAAAGCATGCTTGCGGTCAACGACTTCGCCATGACACATTTCGAGAATATCATGGCGGATACGGCAGATGGACGCGACATAGGCATGGCCTATTTCCGTGAGCGAGGCATCAACGACGCCATGATCAAGCGTTTTCATCTGGGCTACTCGCTCGACAAGCGCGACGATCTCTATCAGGCCGCTCTCAAAAAAGGATTCAACGAGAAATTCCTGCTCGAAACAGGACTCTGCTACAAGACTGAACGGGGCAACATTCAGGACCGGTTCCGCGGACGTGTGATCTACCCCGTATTCACTGTCTCGGGCAAAGTCATTGCATTCGGCGGACGCACACTGCGCAAGGACAAGGATGTGGCCAAATACGTCAACTCCCCCGAATCCGCCATCTACAAGAAAAGCAACGAACTCTATGGGCTCTATCAGGCAAAACAGGCCATAGTAAAGAAAGACAAATGTATTCTCGTGGAGGGCTATATGGATGTCATTTCCATGCACCAGAGCGGAGTGGAGAACGTTGTGGCATCATCGGGCACCTCTCTGACTGAAGGACAGATACGCCTCATCCATCGATTCACCGAGAATGTCACCGTGATCTACGATAGCGATCCGGCAGGCATCAAAGCTTCGCTCCGCGGCATCGACCTGCTGCTGGCCGAGGGTCTCAACATCAAGGTGATGCTACTCCCCGACGGCGACGACCCCGACTCATTCGCTCAGTCCCATTCATCGTCGGAAGTAGAAGAATATCTTGCCACCCACGAACAGGACTTCATTTCGTTCAAGACCGCCATTCTGCTCGACGGCCTACAGAACGACCCCGTGGCACGTTCAAAAGCCATTCAGAATATTGTCCGGTCAATCTCCATGATCCCGGATCAGATAACACGTACCGTCTACATAGGCGAATGCTCCCGTTCGATGGGAATCAGCGAGAAAGTGCTTACGCTCCAAGTGGCCAAAGAATTGGCCGACCGGGCTGAGCGCGAAGCGGCCGAAGCCCTGCGCCGGCGCAACCGCGAGGCTGCCGGTCTTCCATCGGAACCGGACGATTCCGTTCCCAGCGACACGCAATCACCCGACCGTCCGGCAACCTCTTCACCATCTATCCGCCAGGCTGGCGCAGACCCTCGCGCACGCTACCTTGAACCTTACGAACAAGATCTCGTGCGCTACGTAGTCAAGTATGGAATGGCTATCATGTGTGAATACCACGACTCCGACGATAACCTCATACCCATGTCCGTGATCGAATACATAGATCATGAGCTGAGAGCCGACGAGATAACACTCGCCAACGAATCCATGCGCACCACATTTGAACAAGCACTCGAAATAGCCTATGGACCGGCCAACGAAGATATCAGAAAGCAGGCCGAAATGATTGAAGAACGGGTGGCCCGGCAGGTTGCAGAGGGGATAGAGGAAATAGCCCGTACGACCGACGACATGACCATGATCGAACGCCGCGAGAAAGACCTCGTTGAGCGCATCAACGCTCATAAAAATGAGGAAATTGCAGCCATGCGTGCCACCTATATCAGCAGCCGTCTTCTCTCAAGTATCGACGACAACGTACGGCGCATTGCAACAGAACTTGTCACCGACCGCCATCACCTGAGCAAGATCCACACCAAGTACTCCAAGATACAAACTGAACAGGATCGCCTGATGGAACTCGTACCGATCAGCGTGTACAATCTCAAGAGCGCACTCATTGAATGCGATCTTCAGGATATAAACAATCAGATCAAACAAATCTATGCTGCCGGCGACATGGAAACCGTCCGACAGCTCATGATACGCGCCACAGAGCTCAACACAATAAAAAAAGAGCTCGCCAAATATCTTGGCGAGCGTATTTTGTCTTCGCGAAAACGCTGATCAGTGGGATTTCAGCATAAGCCCCACACGTTCCTGCAAGCCGAACAGCAGATTCATGTCATGGACAGCCATCGCCGCAGCTCCCTTCACCATATCATCAAGAACAGCATTGATAACAAGGCGGTCGCCTACCTTCTGAAGATTGATGATACATTTGTTCGTACCCACAACCTCCGTCAGATTCGGAAGATCGGAAGATATGAACGTAAAGCCATGGTCCTCATAAAACTCATTATAGATCGACTCAGCCTTATCCTCGGCAATGGAGCTCTTGAAATGGATCGACACGGAAATTCCGCGTTTCCAGCCACCGCACATCACCATAAACGTCATCGGAATATCAAACGTAGGCTGCAACGACCGTAACGCACGCACTATGTCATCGGCCTCTTCAAGATCGATCAGCGCGAGGGTCTCTCCCGGCTCGGCATCCGGATCAGCCACAACAGCCGTGACATGGATATCTCCCTCCGTCAGCAGGCCGCTCTTGGCCATGGGCAGAAGCGACAGAAGTACAGCCGATGTCAAGGCACGGGGCACCGAGGCATGCAGTCCACCTCTCACGAGAGGTTTGCGACTAAGCTCTGGTAAACCGAAAATCCAGTCATCGCCATCGTTGAAAGTGCTCTGGTCGAGATAATCGCCACTCAGATCTATGATCTTAGCCTTCTCCATGGGAGGATTTTTAGCTATAAACGCTTTGGATTCTCCCGGATCCTCAAAACAGAGAAAAACGACATCGGCAGTCGACATATCCGGACGAGCCGAAAAACGCATATATGTCTCTCCGCGCAGACCCTTGTGGATCTGCGAGAGCAATGCGCCCTCAAAAGCCGGTTCCAGAACCCACTGGAGTTCAACATCGGGGTGGTTGATCAGAAGTTTCATTATTTCACCGGCAACGGATGTCGCTCCACCGGTGATCGCTGCGCGTATCATATCTGTTAATTGTTTCGGTTATAAACTTTTTTTTGACAAGATTATGCAAGATCGAAATAATGGCGGTTTTCCTCCATGATATTGGCCGGGAAAATCTGCGACAACACCTTGTACACTTCCTCCTTTGTGGCCTTCTCATCAACAGCAACGAACACGGTATCCGCTCCGGCAACCGTACCGAGAATGATCGGCGATGGCAACTCGTCGATATCGTAGGCCACGCCACCGGCATAACCGTTGCGCGTTTTGACAATAGCCTGATGGCCCGAAAATGAGATCGACGTGATCGCTGCCTGACGCACCGAATCCATAGCCTGAGTGGCCACTTCGTCGGCTGCAGTGCCATTGGCGGCTATCACATAGCGGTAGCCTCCGAGTTCCGTCGCAACTTTCGACGTCCTGAGTGTTTTGAGATCTCGCGAGAGGGTGGCCTGCGTCACGATACAGTTATTGGCTTCCAACAAGGCCATCAGTTCCTCCTGACTGCCTATCGCATTATTAAGCAGAATCTTTACGATCAGGGCAAGTCGAGACTGGCGTTTATTCATACAAATTGTTTCAGTTCATGTTTATGCAACAAATATAAGGCATATTTTATGAATATGCAAATCCGTCACCGACTTCTCATCCAGTGTTTTGGCATTTGACCAATATTTAGCGACCAATAGCATAGTTTTTTACTACGCATCAGTTCCGCTACCCGTCAAAAAGGATCACCAATAATATTCCGACAATATACGTTGCATTTCCGTCGAAGTGGAATCTGTGTCACCCACCTCGTCACGAAGCCGGAGCATCTCTTTCTTGAGAGCCTTCACTATTGGAGCATAACGTTTGTCGCCATAAACATTGCGGTCCTCTCCCGGATCCTCCTTCAGGTCATAGAGATCCCACGACGGCTTATAGTCAGTCACTTCATCCGAATCCGTCATTCCAAGCCGGGCTCCGTAATAGAATATCAACTTATACCGGTCAGTACGGATACCCATGTGCGACGGCCTGACATCATGTGTTGTCCAATAACGATAGTAGAAAGACTGCCGCCAGTCCGATGGGGTCTCGCCGCGTAGATTTGCAACGAAACTACGTCCCTGCGCTCCCGGCATCTCAACACCGGCATATTCGGCGAGCGTCTGGGCGAAATCAATATTCAGGATCAGATCCCTATTGCGGACACCGCGACCAACCTTGCCGGGATAACGGATCACAAACGGCATACGTGCCGCTTCCTCATAGAACATACGTTTGTCAAAGAATCCATGCTCCCCAAGGAAATAGCCCTGATCCGAAACATATATCACGATTGTATTGTCGGCGATACCCATTTCGTCAAGCACATCAAGCAGACGGCCTATGTTATCGTCGATCGTGGCTCCGCAGCGCAAATAGTCGGCGACGAGCTTCTGGTATGCCGCGCGACGGGCTTCATCGTGACTCATCCCCTCGGTTGAGAACGGCAAGCCCGGATAGCGGCACCACCATTTGTCGGGATCCTTTGAAGCCTCCATCCAGCGGCGTGAGATCTCCTCAAGGGTCTGCCCCTCAAAAGAACGTCCGTTGGTAGTCATCCCGGAATCAAGGAGATTATGCGGTTCCGGAAATTTAACTCCATCATACAGGTGGGCATTGCGGAGCGGATAGTCATACGGCTCATGCGTCGCCTTGAAATGACAGCACATCAGAAACGGTTTCGACCCGTCCTGCTCACGGATCCATGCTATAGCCTTGTCTGTGACCAGATCCGTGGAAAAGCCCTGCACTCGCTCTCCATAGTTTCGGGCACCCGGCCATGGATCGCTGCTTTCAATGAACGTCGGGTCGCGGTACTCACCCTGATCATAAAACACAGAATACTTGTCGAAACCCTGTGGCTTCGTCTTCAGATGCCACTTACCCATAAGAGCCGTAGCGTAGCCGCTCTGCTGCAACACCGTGGCCAGCGTAGGCAATCCCGTATCAAAGGTATCCGCCAGCGTATAAAGCTGATTGCGATGGCTGTACATACCCGTCAGGATGCTCGCACGGCTCGGAGCCGACAGCGAATTCGTGCAGAAACAATTGTCAAGCACAGTCCCCTCCGATGCCAGACGACGGATATTGGGATTCTTGGCATAGTCGGCGAGGACTCCACCATATATCCCCCATGCTTGCGACGTGTGGTCGTCGCTGAGAATAAACAATATATTCGGGCGTCCGTCGCCCTGTTGTTTTGCCTGTGGGGCGGCATTCAAAGCCGGAGTAATAGCACTCATGGCCACAAGTCCGGTAACAGACCGCAACAGCAAGCCGGATGATTTTATCAGATCCATATCTCCTATCTTCATTTCAACTACTCAGACAAATCATATAAATCAGATCCGATGAAATGCAGTCATTCCACCGGATCCGGATTCTTTATAAGTGGCTGGTCAGCACACGTTACTGATCTTCGTAACGACGTGCGCCATCGCTTACTATCACAGGATAGATCATCGGCTTATGACCATAGCGTTCGTTGAACTTATCTGTAACGGTGGCAATGAAATTGTCGTAGAGATCCTCCTTGACAAGATTCACGGTGCAGCCGCCGAAACCACCGCCCATGATACGCGATCCGGTAACGCCACACTCCTTGGCAACGTCATTGAGATAGTCCAGTTCCTCGCAGCTAACCTCGTAGAGCTTCGACATACCCTCATGCGTGCCATACATGCAACGGCCAACGGTCTCATAGTCTCCCTTGACCAGAGCGTCGCACACATCAAGAACTCTCTGCTTCTCTTCGATAACATACTTCGCACGGTTATAATCCTCTGCGCTGATCTTATCCTTGACGGCATCGAGCATAGCCATGTCGGCATCGCGGAGTGTTTCCACACCAAGTGTAGCGGCAACACGCTCACACGATTCACGGCGCTTGTTGTAAGGCGAATCTACCAGCTCATGCTTTACACGAGAGTCAACCAGTACCAGACGATAGCCATCCAGCTTGAAGGGGAAATATTCGAACTCACCCGAACGGCAGTCAAGACGCATCAGATTGTCCTTCTTGCCATGCACCGATGCGAACTGATCCATGATTCCGCAATTCACACCGCAATAGTTATGCTCTGTGCTCTGTCCGATCTTCGCAAGCTCCATCTTCGGGAAACGGTTCTCGTTGTACAGCTCGTTAAGGGCATTAGCAAAACAGCTCTCCAGTGCCGCGCTCGACGACAGACCGGCACCCAGAGGCACATTCCCGGCAAACACAGCATCGAATCCCTTCACCGTTCCGCCACGCTTGATGATCTCACGGCATACACCGAAGATATATCGCGCCCACTGCTGAGCCGGGGCATCTTCTTCATTCAGGCCGAATTCGCAATATTCATCAATATCTATGGAATAGACGCGCACCTTGTCGGTTCCGTTAGGCTTGATCTCAGCCATGATGAACTTATCGATCGCTCCCGGGAACACAAAGCCCCCGTTATAGTCTGTATGTTCACCGATAAGATTGAAACGACCCGGAGCCACAAAAAGGATACCCTCCGTGCCGAAGCGCGCTTTGAATTGTTCTTTGATCTTAGTTTTCATGATTATAAATTTGATTGATCTTTTATGTAGCGAATTTACAAATTCTTACAATATACTTTGCTACCCTCCATCAGCAAATAGGCTTGTCATTATGTTAAAAATTCAAAATAAGATTGTAAGATAAAGTTGATTCAATTCCACACAATCGCTATCTTTGCACACGTTATTTAACGTCATTTTTCCGATGGAACAGCTCAAACACGAATGCGGAATAGCGATGATCCGCCTGCGCAAGCCTCTTGATTACTACAACCAAAAGTACGGAACACTCCGCTATGGCCTCGACAAACTCTATCTGATGATGGAGAAACAGCACAACCGCGGACAGGAAGCCGCCGGAGTAGGCATCGTGAATATGAACGCACAGCCCGGCCGCGAATACGTGTGGCGAGAAAGGGCTATGGGGACACAGGCTATCCAGGATATTTTCGCCAACATATTCCCGAAACTCGACGAAATAGGGCTGTCGGAAATGTCCACACAACAAGCCGTAGCCGAAGCACCCTACATTGGCGAGATCATGATGGGTCACCTGCGCTACAGCACTACAGGACGCTCCGGGATAAACTATGTCCACCCGTTCCTGCGTCGCAACAACTGGCGTTCCCGAAATCTGCTGCTTTGCGGTAACTTCAACCTGACAAACGTCGACGAAATATTCAACCGAATAGCCGCCACCGGACAGCATCCACGTCTCTATAGCGACACCATAATGGTGCTTGAGCAGCTCGGATATGCCCTCGACAAGGAGAACCACCGCATATACAGGCAGCACCGTGACTTCATTCAGGATCCTGAACTTGCCCGGACCATTGAGGATAACATCGACCTGCGCAACGTACTCAAAGCAACCGCACCCTATTGGGATGGAGGTTATGCAATGTGTCTTGCAACCGGATCCGGCGACATGGCCGTTATACGTGATCCCCGTGGCATACGCCCGGCCTTCTATTATATCGACGATGAAGTGGTTGTCGTAGCTTCAGAACGTCCCGTCATCCAGACGGTCTGGAACGTTCCGGCCAGTGCCGTCCACGAACTCAGCCCAGGAGCCGCTATCATAGCGACGAAAAACGGCGACGTCAGCGTAAGCGATATACTGCCTCAGGAGGGTAACAGCCGATGCTCATTCGAACGGATCTACTTCTCCCGTGGCAGCGATGCCGAAATCTACAACGAACGCAAACAGCTTGGCAAAAACCTTGTCCCGGCTGTCCTGGAAAGCGTAGACAACGACATAGACAGCACCGTATTCTCATTCATACCCAACACCGCCGAAGTAGCCTTCTACGGAATGATGCAGGGACTCGAACAACATCTCGACAGAGAAAAACTGATACAGATCGAAAAACTTCAGCATCAAGGACTGCTCAACGGGCAGACCCTCTACGACATCATGCGCCGAAAAGTCCGCGTTGAAAAAGTAGCCATCAAGGACATCAAACTACGAACATTCATCTCCGAAGGCGATATCAGAAACGACCTCGCCGCCCACGTCTACGACGTAACCTACGGAAGCGTCCAACCAGGCGAAAACCTCGTCATTATCGACGACAGTATAGTCCGGGGGACAACACTCCGACAAAGCATCCTCAAGATTCTCGACCGTCTTAACCCACGCAAAATCGTCGTAGTTTCATCTGCTCCGCAAGTCAGATACCCGGACTACTATGGTATCGACATGTCACGACTCAGCGAATTTGCCGCATTCCGCGCAGCCATATCCTTAATCAAAGAACGCGGCATGCAACCACTACTCGATCAAGTCTACGACAAATGCCTAAAGCAACGCGAACTGACCGACCCCACGAAATTGAGAAACTGCGTCAAAGATATCTACGAACCCTTCACGGATCAGGAAATATCCGACCGCATGGCACTGATGCTAACACCCGACGGAATAAAAGCCGAAGTCCAACTCATATTCCAGACCATCGAAGGAATGCATCAGGCAATACCCAACCATCCGGGCGACTGGTACTTCTCAGGCAACTATCCGACACCCGGCGGCACACGCCTCGTCAACCAAGCCTTCATCAACTACTACCAAGGCCTCCCCAACCGCCGCTGACCCCATAACAATTCCATCTGCCCTGCCGAGGAACTCTATACTCTCCAGCTCCATCCGCCATGCCGGGGTAACGGCTCTCCGAGCCGTCTACCGAACACATTACAAAAAACAACTGACAACCAAGACAATAACCCAATCAGCCTGTAGGGACTGCGGCATGCCGCGTGCGGCTACACCAATCCCTGCGCTCTCCACTCTAAACTCTCTAACTCCATACTCTCCCCCTCCATCAGCTCTGCTGTGGTGCAATATTGAAAGAATTGTCTCTGCTATAAGCATGGTTCAATTCTCTTATCTGTTGTGAGGTTGACCTCAGAGCAGAATCTATGCGTTTCAATTCTTGCTCAGTTGCGCCACCATCAACGAGAGATTGACGTTGCCTTGCCAATTCTTGTATTTTAGCGTTCAGCCGTTTTAGAGCTTCCAACTCCTTTGAGGTGTCGATAAAACCAATAGACAATCCTTTCAGTTGACCATTGCCATAGTGATTTATGTTGGCGAGTACACGCTCAATATCCTTAGCTTCCTCACGCAATTTCTTCGCCATTGCAGCATCAAAACCGACGGGCAGTTTCACACTTTGGCTTTTTATTGCATCTTCCAATCTTCTTACAGTTCGGTTGATGTCAGTTTGCGCTTGTTTAAGCCCACTCTCCAAATCAAATCCTATCGGAAATATTAACTTGTCCGCCATTTATCTCTATCTTATGCTGTTAAACATACGGTTACACCACACCACTTTGGATTAAAGTCGCTAACTTTGCAATTCAAATCATCAGCTTCTATGAACAGATTATTTATTCTCATCATCCTTTTGGTCGCTGTTGGCCTTATACTTGTTAGCGTCATTCGCAACCGCTCAAAAAACCATGCGACCCTCGCAAAAACTATGTCTTTCAATCCTGAAAACGATACTGCCGTTCAGCAAAACGCGCCAACATATTTCGGATATGAATCATGCACATTGGCAGTTATCCTGCGGATTATCGGTATAGTCAATGTCGTGGCATCATTCATAATTGCAATGATTTGTGACAGTGAATATGGTAGCCTCATAGCGTTTATAGCCATTTTGTCGGGTTGTGTTGGTGTCGTCTTCTGCTATGCCCTTGCAAAATGCGTTGATGCAGCCGACCACTATTTGAGAAATCATTAGCAAGCCCCCATCGCCAAACTGGTGCGGGCTGCATCGAAATATCTTCCCAAGTAATTTCTACATTCGCGTAAAGAAGAGTTTGAAAAAGCTGGATTGGAATGGCAAAGCGGATTCGGCACCTTTATTCAAAATGTCAATGCCGCGAAGCCCGAATTGATAAGTTCGCTTGACTTCACTGCGATAATCAACTCAATCACACAGAAACTTAAAGACCCAAATCTTAAAGACGCTCAGCGTGAGTTTTTGACCGACCTCTTGACTACCGCGCAACAAGCACAGAAAGAGTACATGAATCATGTGCCTGCTGACCGCACAGCCCTTGCCATGCAGTCAAAACTCACACAAATAGCATATAACGTCGATAAAACAGGCGGCATTACCACCAATCCCTGCTCTCTCTCCACTCTAAACTCTCTAACTCTAAACTCTCCCACTCCATCGGCCTGTCGGGGTAACGGCTCTCC
>OFFL01000032.1_pt1 | contig 132561 bp, 136 predicted proteins | sample 1521391 | NCBI WGS metagenome assembly OFFL01 (sample SAMEA3504082, study PRJEB24116) | mouse gut metagenome | biome: mouse gut; feature: mouse-associated habitat; material: faeces | place: Denmark | collected 2011
GTTGGGCGTGCCGCCCGTAAGCACTATTTTATCGCCCTTTGCGACCATTCCGCTCTCTATTGCGGCGCGCTTTGCATAATGGAATAACACGTCCACGGAATAGAATTCCTCGCTCATTACGGGCGTAACACCCCAGCTGAGGGCAAGCTTTCTGTAAGCGCGCTCTTCCGTAGTCATGCCTATTATGTCTATCATGGGACGGAAGCGGGAAACCGTTCTCGCCGTGCCGCCCGTGCGGGTGCACACAACTATAACCTTTGCGCCTATATCGTGCGCAAGCGTGCATGCGGAGTGCGCCAGCGCCTCCGACAATTTGGTTATTTTATAGTCCTTTTCCGCTATGTGCGCTATGTAGTTGGTGTTTTGCTCGGCTTGCATTGCTATTTTGGACATGGCCTTAACCGCTTCCACGGGGTATGCGCCCGCCGCGGTTTCGCCCGAAAGCATGATAGCGGAGGAGCCGTCGTAAACGGCGTTTGCCACGTCGGAAATTTCCGCACGGGTGGGGCGGGGTTGCTTTATCATAGATTCCAGCATTTCGGTTGCGGTTATGCTGCGCTTGCCGCAGATTCGGCATGCGTTGATTATGGTTTTCTGAATGCTGGGCAGCTCTTCAAACGGCACTTCAACGCCCAAATCTCCGCGCGCGACCATTATTCCGTCGCTGACCTTTAAAATTTCTTCAAGATTATTGACGCCCGCGCGGCTTTCGATTTTTGCGATTATTTCAATCTCGCCGTCGGGCGAGCCGCACTCCCTCAGCCAGTTTCTTATATCTATAACGTCCTGCGCCTTGGAAACGAACGAAGCGGCTACAAAGTCGACGCCCTGCTCGACGCCGAATTTCAAATCCGCCTTGTCCTGCTCCGACAGATATTCCATATCAAGCAGCTTATCGGGGAAAAACATCGATTTTCTGTTGGAAAGCTCGCCGCCGACAAGCGTTTTGCAGATAACGTTAGGCTTTTCTACCTTCACGACCTCGAAAACCATAAGTCCGTTGTTTAAAAGTATTTTATCGCCCGCAAACATCTGCTCGCAAATGCCCTTGAAGGAAACGGCAACCCGCGTTTTGTCGCCCACTATGTCGTCAGTGGTAAAGGTGAAGGTATCGCCGTCCTTTAAGGTGATTTTTCCCTTTTCAAAGGTCTTGATTCTGAATTCGGGACCCTTGGTATCGAGAATAATAGGCAGAGGAACCTTTTTCTGCTCTCTAATCCTTTTTATTTTTGCAATTTTTGCCGCATGCTCCTCGTGCGTGCCGTGCGAAAAATTAAGTCGTGCAACGTTCATACCTGCGTCAACAAGTTCGGAAAGTATTTTTTCGCTGTCGCTTGCGGGTCCGAGCGTGCAAATGATTTTTGTTTTTTTCATCGAATGCTCCTTAAGTTCGGTTTGCTGGTAATTATTTTAGAATAATCCGTCAAAAAAATCAAATAAAAACATAAAATAGTTGCCTTAAATATGTTTTGGTGATAAAATATTTTCGATTTGAGTTAACTATACGGTCGCGGGCTGTGAAAACAGCGTGAGGAAAGTCCGAGCATCGCAGGGCAAGGGTGCCTGTTAACGGCAGGAGAAGGCGACTTCAAGGAAAGTGAACAGAAATATACCGCAGTTTTATACTGTAAGGTTGGAATGGCGAGGTAAGAGCTCACCGTCCCTTTGGTAACAAGGGGAGCCAATTAAACCCCACCCGATGCAAGATTGGGATATAGGCTTGCTTTAATGCAGGGGCTGCCCGTCCGCTTATATCCGTTAATATCGCTGGAACCTTTCGGCGACGAAAGGTGTAGATAGATGACCGTACACGACAGAACTCGGCTTACAGATTAAGCTCGGATTTGTTTTTTTAGCGCCGTATTTTTGTCGGCGCTAAAATGCTTTTCTGGGGGGGGGATTAAATGGATTTTTTTCATTTTATATACAACGAAGAGATAAGAGAAAGGGCGTTTTCATATCTTTTGTCATTATGCGATAGCGCGGAAATGCTGTGCGTAGAATATAACGACGAAGAGAGCGACTTGGAAATTGACGTTCTCGGTACAAAGTACGAGTATCTTATTACCGCAATTAAAGCTCGTAAAAAAGGCGAAAGCTGGGGTATGTGGGGCACAATTTACAAGTTTGCGCTTACAGACGAATTAAAAAGTTTGATAATGCGCGAGGGGTTATCGGCAATGCCGCAAATTCTTAGTGGCGTGCGCCTTGAAAATCTTACGCTTTTAAAGTGTGATAAAGTAATGTATGCAACTTGCTCGCACGAGGGGTACGAGCATTTTGATGAAGATTTTAAGAAAAAAGCGGAAAATTTCTGCCGAGAACAAATTGTAAATACAAAACTTTACGCCGAAACGCTGGAAAGATACAAAAAATTACCTGTGCGTACTCGCAACGAAAGGGCTGTAATTCGCGGCAAACTGTACGATTTAAGCGCGCAAGTGGAAGACGCGTGGCAAAAATGGTTGCGTGTTAAGCCGTTGTATAAAATGAGTTTTGCCGAGTATTTGCGCCTTGCAAAGCCCGTCTTATCCGCAGATATTTACGCTAAACTTGCGAAAGCGGGCAGTTTTAAAGGCTTGCATCCCGAAGGCTTTCCGCGTACGGTTGAGGAATTAAAAGCGTTTAAAGGCGTATTCAATTTCTGCGAAACGGAATTAGTGCGTGAAATAAAAAAACAACTCGATATGTTGGAAACGGTATTTTATATCGAAGAGGGGGTTGACGACTGGCATATAGACGGCGAAGAGAAACAAATGCCGTCGCTGATTATAAACAGAATAGAAGAAGATTGAAAAAGCGCGAAAGATTTTCGTCCGCGCTTTAAGATTTATTTTTCTTTCAAAATATTTAATATTTGTATTATAAGATATTTTATGATTTGCGGCTACGTTTTACGGAATTATGGGAATGTTATTTAAATGCATATTTTATTGCTCAAATTCACTATTGACAAAATTGGCAATTTATGTTAAATTTTAATTGAAAAAATATACAGTTACGCGGCAATCGACGTTTTTAACTAAGTGTTAAGGGGGTAGCTATGAAAAAGAAAATATTTAGTTTGTTACTTTTAATTACTTCTCTGTTCGCCTTTGCGCTGTGTTCGTGCACTGTAATCAATGAAAACAGAGACGACGACGCTTATAAAATTGCCGTAGAACAATTCGGTTTTGAAGAAGTGTGGGTTGTGTCAAGCGGAACTACGTCAAGCGTGTTGATGGAAGAAATGGTTTCCAGATATTTAATTTACGTTCTTGGTGAAAAGGAAGGGCGTGAAATTATGATAATAGTGCCCGCGTTGAAAAAAGACAAATCATACGAAGTTAAGTGGCCTTTAAAGTATTCGTTTAAGCAAACGATAGATAAATATAACGTTCTTGTAACGGAAAAACCGTGCACAGTAGAGGACTACAAACATATAGAGTTTCAGGATTGCGGATTTGAATTATATGAAATTGAAGAAAGCTCTATGGATAAACCGTTTGCAATAAAATATCTAAACCATTTGATATACCAAAGCAACGGCGAAATTGTTGTTAAAAATATTTAACTGTTCCGTTTAAAGCCGCCCGCTTCAAATGCTTGAAGCGGGCGGCTACTCTTTTTTACACTAAAATCATTTTTTCGTTTTGGTTGTTAAAAATAAGCGGTTTGTTTAAATATTGCCAAAGCGCGTACGCCTGCGAGGTCAGCTCCAAACACTTTTTGGCTTCGGCGTCGGGTTCTTTTTCGGCAGACAGCAGTGGAAGTATGCGAGCGGCTTTTTGTTTTTTAACGGCTAACACTTTCGGGGCAAGCCTGCAATTTAAAAATTTTTCCGTTTCGTCGGCGTAAAGGCGCAACAAGTTGGCGCACAGAATGCGCCGTATTCTCGATTTGGAATACCTTTTAGAGGCGGCTTTTTCCACAACCTCGGCGTAACCGTTTTCGCAAACCAAATTTTTTAAAAGATTTTCCAACCCCTCCGTACAACCGTATACGCGCTTCAAATTGTCTTTATCGCACAAATATAGATTGTCTGCGGCAAGCCGCTCGAAAAGTTCCGTATTGTCTTTGGAATTTATAAAATCTTCATATGAACATTCGGGCATTTCCCCTTTAACGGCGTCGCTGTCGGCGTTTGCGCGTATTCCGCTCGCAGAGGAGTAACCGCCCGCAAGTCGGCAGTCGCAGTAACCCGCGCCGATGCGCTTTACGGGCATCAGTTTTGCGTCGGGGCGCGTTTTACCGAAAGCCCTTGCGTATTCCACTCCCAAAATATTGTTGGGGGAGGAGAGCAATTGCGTATCGCCGCCGCAGGCTGTAAACGCCGCCAAGCGGCTCTTAATAAAACTTTCGCCCGAGTCGAGGTTTCTGGCAAGAATTTCTTTAAAAGTTGCGCTCTCCTCGTTTAGTATCGCGGCGGCGGAAACAAAGTCGCCGCTCTGTCCGCGCTCGCAACCGAAAGCAAGGCTTAACTCGGCGGGAACGTGTTTAAGGCATTGCGCCGCGCCCGCCGCGAAAATTTCCGCAGGCGCAACGGCAAACGGCGCGGGCAATTCTATAACGGCGTCCGCTCCGCACAAAACGGCGTGCTTTGCGCGTAAATATTTATCCGTGCGGCACATTTCCCCGCGCTGGGTAAAACAGCCGCTCATAACGCAGACAACCGCGTCGCAACCGCTTATTTCCCTTGCCCGTTCCAACAGGTACTTGTGCCCGTTATGAAATGGGTTGAATTCGCATATTATCGCACAAATTTTCATTTTAAACCTTTACAACCGAAAATTTTTATTATATAATGATACCGTTGAACAGTCCGTTGCCACATATTACCATTATAAAGCAAAGGCGCGGATAAATAAAGCGTTTTTAAGGAGTTATGATATGGGATTGCTTGAAGAAATCAAGGCGAAAGCCGCCGCCCGTAAAAAGACTATCGTGCTTTGCGAGGGCGAGGACAGCCGCGTTGTAGAGGCGGCTGCCGAAATTACCAAAGAGGGAATTGCTAAAATAGTGCTTATAGGCAACGCCGAGGAGTGCAAAAAGGTCGCTCCCCACGTTGATTTGAAGGGCGTTACCATTATCGACCCGCTCACCTCGGACAAGACCGCCGTCTATGCGGACATTTTATATCAGGCGAGAAAGGCTAAGGGTATGACGGAAGAGCAGGCAAGGGAGCAGGCTAAGGACAGGACTATGTTCGGCGCGCTTATGCTTAAAGCGGGCGACGTAGACGGATACGTGTCGGGCGCTTGCCACTCCACGGCAAACACGTTGCGCCCCGGCTTGCAGGTAGTTAAAACCGCGCACGGCATCAGCACGGTTTCAAGCTGTTTTATAATGCTTGCGCCCGAAGGCAAAAACGAGTACAACCCCGACGGCGTTGCGGTGTTTGCCGACTGCGCCATAAATATAGAGCCTACGGCTCAACAGCTTGCGGATATTGCCGTATCTTCCGCCAGGACGGCTAAGGCGATTGCGGGCATAGAGCCTAAGGTTGCAATGCTTTCGTTCTCCACCAAGGGGAGCGGCAACGACGATAAATTTTTCAAGTCCGTGCCCAAGATGCAGGAGGCTACCGCGCTCGCCAAGGAAATGGCGCCCGATTTGGCTCTGGACGGAGAATTCCAGTTCGACGCGGCTGTCGCGCCCGAAGTCGGTCAGCTTAAAGCGCCCGGTTCAAAAGTGGCGGGGCACGCAAACGTTTTTGTATTCCCCAACATCAACGCGGGCAATATAGGTTATAAAATCGCGCAGCGTTTCGGCGGCTATATGGCGATAGGTCCCGTATGTCAGGGCTTTGCAAGACCTTTAAACGACCTTTCGCGCGGGTGCAGCGTGGAAGATATAGTTGCAACCGTGGCGGTTACGGCGTTACAGGCGGAGTAATAGGACAATAAGGAGAAATAAATGAAAATATTGGTTGTAAACGCGGGCAGTTCCTCGCTTAAATATCAGCTTATAGATATGCAAACGGAAGCCGTTTTGGCAAAGGGCGGCGTTGAAAGAATAGGTATAGCGGGCTCGCTGTTAAAGGCAAAGGGCAACGGCAAGGAAAAGGTGTATACTCAGGATATGCCCAATCATAAAATTGCAATCGAGCTTGTGCTTAAAGCCTTACAGGACGGCGAAATCGGCGTTATAAAGTCTATGGACGAAATCGACGCGGTTGGGCACAGAATAGTCGCCAGCGGCGAGTACTTCAAAAAGACCACGCTTGTAACCCCCGAAGTGTTAAAGACCTTGGAAGAAAAGACTTTCGAGCTTGCTCCCCTGCACAATCCCGCGGCGGCAACGGGCTTAAAGGCGTGCATAGAGGTTATGCCAAAAACGCCTATGGCTCTGGTATTCGATACTTCATTCCACCAGACAATGCCCGAAAAGGCGTATATGTACGGCATTAAGTACGAGGACTACAAGGAGTACGGCGTAAGAAAGTACGGCGCGCACGGCACAAGCCACAAGTTCGTTTCGCAGGAAGCGGCAAAGTACCTCGGCAAACAGCCCGACAAGCTTAAAATAGTAACTTGCCACCTCGGCAACGGCTCTTCCATTTCTGCGGTAGACTGCGGCAAGTGCGTGGATACGTCAATGGGCTTTACTCCGCTTGCAGGCGTGCTTATGGGCACGCGTTCGGGCGATATCGACGCTTCCGCCGTTGAATTTTTGGCAAGGAAGAAGGGGCTTAACCACGCCGATACGGTAACCTATCTCAACAAGCAGTGCGGCGTTGCGGGCATTTCCGGCGTTTCTTCTGATTTCAGGGACTTGATTGCCGGGGAGGAGAGCGGCAACGAGAGGTGCGCGCTCGCTCTGGATATGTTCGCTTATCAGACCAAGAAGTTCGTGGGCGCGTACGCGGCGGCTATGGGCGGGCTTGACTGCATTGTGTTCACCGCGGGAATAGGCGAAAATACGCCCACCGTGCGCGAGGACGTGTGCGAAGGTCTTGAATTTTTGGGAGTTAAATTCGATAAGGCGGCAAACGACAGGAAAAACGACGGTACGGTACACGAAATTTCCGCCAAGGATAGCAAGGTTAAGGTGCTTGTAATTCCCACCAACGAAGAGTTGGTAATTGCAAGAGAAACAGCCGAACTTTTATAAAAAACCTCAATAACGGCGCAATTTGAGTTGACAAAGTGCGCAAGTGTATAATATAATCGTATAGTCGGCTCAGGGTATGATTTTAGAGATAAAAAAACTAATGGCAAGGGCGGCGTACGTCGGCGAAGTAAGCTTTGTATGGCAGCCCCCGCAAGACAGTATTTTAATACCGTTTTGCCGCGTTGAAGGCGGAGTAAACGCCGTTGCGGAATACGAAATTTTCGAAGGCGGCGAAGTGGAAATTGCTTTAAAGATTTCCTACGAGCTTATAGGGCAGTGCAGTTATTGCCTTGCCGACGCGAAAAAGCGGATAGAGTACGAAACGGACGTTTTGTACGTAACCGATAAAGACGATTTGGATAATTACGTCTACGACGGCAATATGCTCGATTTAACGGCGGCAGTCAACGACGCGTTGCTTTTCAGTCAGCCCAAAGTGTTGCTTTGCAAAGAGGACTGTAAAGGAATTAAAATCAACTGAGACAAATATAGAGAGGTGATAGATAATGGCAGTACCCAAGGGAAAACAGTCTAAGAGCAGAACTAATAAGAGATTTGCCAATTACAAGGCTACGGCTCCTACGCTTGTAGAGTGCCCTCATTGTCACGAGCTTATGCAGGCTCACAGAGTTTGCGGAAACTGCGGCTTCTACGATAAGGTAGAAGTTGTTGCTCAGACCGACAGCAAGAAATAATTTAGTAACGGTTATCAAGGCGGGCAGTAATTGCCCGCTTTTGTTATAAAAAAATCTTTTACATATCGCGGAAAAAATGATATAATAAAGATACGGGCAACGTAAAAAATAAATTGTGCGGCGTAAAATCTGCGTTTTTTGCGGAGCGGCATAGAATTGCGCCGCCGTAAAAAGGTTTTGCCGCAGAGGAAATATATGTATAAAATAGTAAAAAAGCGCGTATTGAACTCCACGGTAACAATGCTGGATATCTATGCGCCGCTTGTTGCAAAAAAGGCGCAGGCTGGTCAGTTTATCATTTTAAGAGTGGACGAAGAGGGCGAAAGAATTCCCCTTACCGTTGCGGGGTACGACCGCGCGGCGGGCACGGTTAAAATAATTTTTCAGGTTGTGGGCGGCACAACTATGCGTTTAAACGCCAAGCAAGAGGGCGAATACATAAGCGACTTTGTCGGTCCTTTGGGTTGCGCCACAAAAACCGACGGCATAAAAAAGGTATGTATTGTAGGCGGCGGCGTGGGTTGCGCAATCGCTCTGCCCGTAGCGCAGAGGTTTAAGGAACTCGGTTGCGAAGTACACTCTATTATAGGCTTCCGCAATAAAGATTTGCTCATTTTAGAGGAAGAGTTCAAAGCTTGTTCGGATAAGCTTACGATTATGACCGACGACGGCAGTTACGGCAGGCAGGGCGTAGTTACCGCTCCTTTAAAGGAAGCAATCGAAGCGGGCGAAAAATTTGACGAAGTTATTACGATTGGTCCGCTTATAATGATGAAATTCGTAGTAGCTACAACCAAGCCGTATAATATCCCCACAACCGTTTCTATGAATCCCATTATGATAGACGGCACGGGAATGTGCGGCGGTTGCCGTTTAACCGTAGGCGGGCGGACAAAATTCGCCTGCGTGGACGGACCCGATTTCAACGGCTTCGAAGTCGACTTTGACGAAGCTATGTCGCGCGCCTCTGCGTATGCGGAATTCGAGCAACGCGAAAGAGAAGCGTGCTGCAATCTGTTTAAAAAGGCGGTAAAGTAAATGGCTATCCAACCTAAGAAAAACGAAATGCCCGTGCAGGAGGCAAAGGTAAGGGCGCGCAACTTTAAAGAGGTTGCCTTGGGCTACACGCCCGAAATAGCCGTTGCCGAGGCGAAGAGGTGTTTAAACTGTAAAAACAAGCCGTGCGTAAACGGCTGTCCCGTAAATATTTCCATACCCGACTTTATCACCAAGGTAAAGGAGGGCGACTTCGAGGGCGCTTACGCCGTCATTTCCCAAAGCTCTTCGTTGCCCGCGGTGTGCGGCAGGGTCTGCCCGCAGGAAACGCAGTGCGAAAGCAAGTGCACGCTTGGCGTCAAGTTCGAGCCCGTAGGCATCGGCAGATTGGAGCGCTTCGTCGCCGATTGGCACAACGAACACAGCCACGGCAAGGTTGCGTTGCCCAAAAGTAACGGACACAGGGTCGCGGTGGTTGGGTCGGGACCCTCTGGCTTGACCTGTGCGGGCGACCTTGCGAAAAAGGGCTACAAAGTAACCGTTTTCGAGGCGTTGCATACGGCGGGCGGCGTGCTTGTGTACGGCATACCCGAATTCCGTTTACCCAAGTCGATTGTGCAAAAGGAAGTGGAAACGCTTAAAAATTTAGGCGTGGACGTGGAAACAAACGTTGTCGTAGGCAAGACAATCACCATCGAGGAACTGTTCGAAGACGGCTACGAAGCGGTGTTTATAGGTAGCGGCGCGGGCTTGCCCCGCTTTATGGGTATCCCTGGCGAAAGCTTAAAGGGCGTTTACTCGGCAAACGAATTCCTTACCCGCAGTAACCTTATGAAGGCGTATAAGGAGGACAGCCAAACGCCCATACTCCGCGGCAGAAACGTGGCGGTAGTGGGCGGCGGCAACGTTGCAATGGACGCGGCGCGCACGGCGTTAAGGCTGGGAGCGGACAACGTGTACATAGTTTACAGGCGCTCTATGGAAGAACTCCCCGCAAGAAAGGAAGAAGTCGAGCACGCCGAGGAAGAGGGCATAAAGTTTGAAATTTTGCGCAACCCCGTGGAGCTTATCGGCTACTACAACCCTGATGACAGGCGCGACCCCAAAAACGGCAGCGTTGCGGGAATGAAAGTCATCAAGTGTAAGCTTGGCGAGCCGGACGAAAAGGGCAGGCGCCGCCCCGTGGAAGTCGCCGGCAGCGAGTACGTAATAGACGTCGATTGCGTTATTATGTCGATAGGCACAAGCCCCAACCCGCTTATAAAGGATACAACGGCGGGGTTGGAAGTAAACGGGCACGGCGGAATAATCGTAGAGGAAGAAACGGGCAAAACGAGCAAAGAGGGCGTTTATGCGGGCGGCGACGCGGTAACGGGCGCGGCTACCGTAATACTCGCTATGGGCGCGGGCAAAACGGCGGCTAAGGCGATAGACGAATATCTTTGCAAAAAATGAGCACAATAGTAGAATGATTATGCAAGTAGAATTGAAAAAAATTACCGATTACGCACAGGGGATAAACGTCTATAAGGACGGAGAGGTTACGGCTTATAAGGTTGGTGAAACCCGCTTTAACGAAATATGCGCGGAGTGGAACAGTATGCTTTACGGCGCGCACCAGATGCCCGCGTTCGGGGTAAGCTTGCACCGCGAAACGGTAAAAGCTTTAAAGAGCGGCGTTTGGGCGGAATTTACGTTTGACGGGGAAATGTCCTCAAACGGAATGCCATACGAGAAATTGCTTGTAAACGTTCAGCCCGAGTGGAGCGGCTTTAACTTGGTACGGTATACCGCAAAACACGGTTACGACGGCAGATGCTTCTATTACGACCTTGTAAATAAAGATATGTCGGCTTTTTACAATTGTTTAAACGGTTGATTTGTTGTATATAAGCGCGGCGAGCGCGCGGTAAAAACCGCGCGCTCGCTTTCTATTTATCAAACAACTTTATAAGCGTTTGCGCGTCCTGCAAAGCCCTGTCTAAATCGGCAACGGTGCAGGGTGCGCAGTCGATGCAAATTTTAAATTGGTCGCATTGGCTATTAAATCTTTTAATTTGTCCGTCAAGCTGGCAAATACCCTTTTCGGCGCAAAAGTCGTGCAGGTTTTTTATGTACCAGGCGTTAAAGTTGCGGCAATTTCGGCATTGCCTTTTACATTTGCCCATTGCGTTTTTCCTCTTCTTCCTGTAAAATCTGCCTTATGGCGGAAAGATGCTCTACAATATCTTTAAGCGCCCTGCCCGCCGTTTTGTAGCGTAGAGTAGTGGTGTGGTTGCAGTAATACCAATATAGGCAGTTTTGCCGCTTATCTTTAATTTCTTTGTGTTTAGAGCAGTACCCGCATTCCGTTTTTTCAAAACACGTTTCGCCTTTGGTGTAGTATGCGGTGTAATGCCCGCAATTCCAGCATTTTTTTCTTTCTTTGTTTTCTTCCATAGTAACTCTCCTCAGACCGTCGGGCGGTCTTTTTATGGTAAAATTTTAACGGAATTTTTCCGCTATGTGTTGACTTGGGTCAAAATGACCTATAAAATTTTGTTCAAGTTGACAGAAGATAAGTTTGTTAAACCGTATTCGGAAATATTTTCGTCAAGATTGAGGGAATTAAGGCTTGAAAGCGCAATGAACCGAGCGGAAGCGGCGCAAAAAATCGGTGTTGCGCTAAGCACCTACGGCAATTGGGAGCAGGGTAGAAGATACCCCTCGGTTGACGAAATTTACAAAATTTTAAAGGTTTTCGGCGTGCAGGCAAACGACCTGTTCGAGTTTTGAGTTGCCTAAAAAGTATAGTTTTCTGTTTCCTGTAAATAATTTACTCGCTATTTTAGCTAATGTCAAGCTAAAACAGCTAATTTAAATTAGAATTATAGTGGAAATGGTAAAGAAGAATAAAGTTGCAGGTAATAAAACTAAATTCTGCAACAGATTAAAAACTTTAAGGTTTGAAAAATCTTATAAACAGGAAGAAGTTGCTAAAAAATTAGGTATTCCGCCAAGCACTTACGCCAATTGGGAACAGGGGAGAACTGAGCCGAGCATAGAGGATATTTACAAACTTTCCGAGGTATTTAACGTCGACGCAAATGAATTATTTGATATATAAAATCTTGTGCATATTACGCGCAAGATTTTTATTTTTCCTTTTTTTCCTTTCTTTCCCCCTTTTGTAATAAGGGGGAGAGTGTCGCCGAAAGGCGAGGGTTCAAGTAACATTTTACAACATTACGCAAATGAAAAAAGCTTACCCGAACAGGGTAAGCCCTCTATAAACAAATTTTACTTTTTACTTGCCTTGTAAGCTTCTATCGCCTTGGATAGCTGGTCGGGGCAGGAAGTGCCGTTTCTGCAAAGCGTGCCCTTTAAAAGGTTTGCCACTTCGTCGATATCTCTTCCCTCGCACAGGCGGGCAACGCCCTGCAAATTGCCGCGGCACCCTCCCGTAAAGGAAAGGGAGTGCATCTTATTGTTTTCGTCAACTTCAAACTCGATTAACTGCGAGCAAGTCCCGTTTGTCTTATATTTAAACATTTTTCACCTTAGTCGCAAAGATTTTCGTAAATAACCGAATATAAATCGGCGGCTTTTTCTTCCCATTTCTTATAAATTTTGTTTGCCGTCTTTCTGTCTGGCACAACAAACTTTACTTCCAACATAGGCTGAACGGGCGCGAGTATCTTTAAAAATACAGTGTAGGTGCCGTCCTTGTTCTGGTAGTAGTCCGAGCGGCATTCCTGTCTGTTTTTGTACTTTGCGCTGTTCATTTTTACAAACCGCGAAATTTCTTCGCGCACGCTCTTGGGAATGTTTATGTAAAAGTTTGCAAGCGTTTCCCGTCCGTCGGGCGTTATGGAGTACAGCACGTCGTCGTCGCCGCCCACCGCGTAAATAAAATTGTCGTCAATCAGCTTGTGAATAACGTTTACGCAGTCCATATAATTCATCCAGTCGTTGGAGGTGGAGCACATATCCACAATAGTTCTTTCGGACAGCGCGCTTTCCATTTTATCGAAAACGAATAATATTATTAACTTGTTAGTGGGTGTTTCCGAGGGTTTAATCATAGCGCGCCGTATTTATATTGTGTAATTTATGACAATGCTCAAATATTATAACCAATATTTGATTTAAAATCAAGATATTTAGCCGAAAAATATTTTATTTTGTTTTTATTTGTGTTATAATGTACAAAACAAAAGCCAAAGGTGAAAGTGTGGAAACTACAAAAACGCAACTTATGGATTTTTTGGACAAGTGCGAAGAGGTGAAGAGCTGTAAATTTATTATGGCTACCACCAAAATTAAAGATTTGTTGAAATCTATCGTAAACAGCGCGGAATTGTACGAATTGTTTCAAACGGTGGCAACCAACTTCGACTATAACGAAGCCAAGCGCAAATGCTTTATAGAGGCGCAGGGTGCGTACGGCGAAAGCCGCGTAGCTTTGCCCGACACTATGGGCGAAAGGCTGGCGTTTATTTTTTGTCTGCTTGTCGAATTTGACCGCAACGCAATTAACTTTAACGCTTTTTTGCAAAAGTACTATCCCAAGGACGGCAGTTACTATGCAAGTTATCACCTTTTCTGCGACGAAGTTATAGGCAGTATGCAGGCAATCGTATGCGAAGTTTTCGCGCAGGAGTTGGCGGAAGAAGTTCCCGCTCTCGCCGCGCCCGAAAGTCAACCGCTTATTGCGGCTCCGTCTGCGGCTTCTACTGCGGCGGCTCAGCCCGTTGCAAGCGCGCCCAACCCCGATGCGGCGGCTTGTTTAAATACCGTGTTGATGCTTATTGAAAGCGAAAAGGAAGGGATTGCTGGCTCCAACCTCGGCGCGGAGGAAAAGGAGGCGGCGGTTTCTATGCTCAACTCCGTTGCGGAAGCCGTAAGGGATGGCAACGCGCCTTTCATAAAATCGCTCACCTGCGGATATAATTATTTTGTAATGTATACGGTGTTCGTCAGCGACAGTCTGTCGTTACTGTTCGAAGCCATTGGGGAGTATTTGGATACTTTATGAATTTAACCGAAAAAAAACTGTCCTCGCGCTCCGTTTTCAGCGGTAAAATTTTCAGCGTAACGGTGGACGAGGTGGAGTTGCCCGATAAAAGCAAATCCGTGCGCGAGTGCGTGCGCCACAACGGCGGCGCGGCGGTACTGCTTGTAATAGAGGGCAAAATAGCGCTGGTAAAACAGCACCGCTACCTTTACGGCAAGGATATATACGAAATACCGGCGGGCAAAACCGAGGCGGGCGAAGAGCCGCTCATTGCCGCTATGCGCGAGTGCGAGGAGGAAACGGGTTACCGCGCCGAATGCCGCCATCTGTTGGCTCTTTATCCTTCCCCGGGATATACAAGCGAAGTAATTCATATTTTTACCGCGTACAACGCCCGCTTTGTGGGGCAAAGAACGGACGAGGGGGAGTTTCTCACCTGCAAGTTTTTCCCCGTGGAAGAGGTTGTTTCTATGATAGAGCGCGGGGAAATTTGCGACGCAAAGACGGTTGCGGCGGTGTATAAATATCTGTACGGCAATGTCGCGCGCAAGGCATAATTTTCAAAGGTTGCAAATAATAAATAAAGGGAGGTCTTGCCGACCTCCCTTTAAAGTTATTCAGCGCAATCAGTTGCAACCGCAACCGCAATTGCAACCGCCGCCGTTGCCGCAGAACAAGCTGTTCAACGTGCCGTTTTTCCACATACTGTAAATAAGAGCTATAAGTATGGGCGTACAGCTACCGGCAAGAACGCCTTCCAATCCGTTGCCGCTACAACCGGACGCGATAAGTAACAGAATGAGTATCCAGAGGCAGCTATTGCAGCCGCAGCCACTCGTAAAAAGGTTCATAGTTTTCCTCCTGTAAATTACTCTGCAAGGCGTTATGTAAATGTTTTTTTCCTTGCAGGTCAGCCACTTTCGTTATGCTTTATACTAAATAATATTTTAATATTAAAAAAATTGTTACTGTTCATTTACTTGCTAAATAAAAAGCGCAATGGTATAATTTTAACTAAACTATGACATTTCTCATATATTTATAGTCAAATTTTGAGATTTTCCATATAATAATTGCGGTACTTTCGGCGGGTATTGCCCTGCAAGCCCGACCGTACATAGGTATAATATATTTTTTATTCGCGGATATTTCTGTTTTAGAAAATCCGACGGAGGCGTTTATGAAAAAGGATAAGGCGCATCTTGTTGCGTTTATCGGCGTTATGTTCGCGCTGATTTTTGTGTTGTTTATGTTGGAAGGGGCGCTTTCGATAGTGGCGGGTATTTCTACCTGCGTGCTGTCGTTGCCCGTGGCTATTGCCCTCAGCGTTTACGACGATTGGAAAAACAGCTTTATAGGCGGAACGCTTCTCGGCGTAAGCAGCTGTATCTTCTGCCTTATATTCGGAATGGCGGTTTACGCAAACCCGCTGGTTGCCGTTTTGCCCCGCTTGATTATGGGCGTGGTTGCTTATTGGACTTACTTTGGGCTTTCAAAGCTGTTCGGCAGGGCAAAGCGCAGATATTTCAGGGAAGTTTTTCCCGCCTCAATCGCCGCGGTAGCGGGCACGCTCACCAATACGGTATTGTATATACTGGCTATCGGCGTGTTTGTGGATAAAAGCATAATGGGCGTTGGCGCGCAACTTATGCAAATAGCCGTAGCCATTTATTTCCCAATAGAAATTGTTGCAAGTTTTGCGCTTGTGCCCGTATATGTTGCCGTTATGAAGAGGGTAAGCAACAGGTACGTTGTCAAAAAGAAGCCAGCGGAGGCGGTTGAGAGCGCTTCCGACGTTGGTTCGGGTGAACAATGATAATTTGTCTTGACGTAGGAAACACCAATATAAAATACGCTCTGTTCGAGGGGGAGGAGTTAAAACTCTCTTTCCGCGTAGCAACCGAGCAGAAAAAGACCTCCGACGAATACGGCGGTCAGCTTTTGAGTATTCTTTCCAACAACGGCATTTCGGTCGATAATATCGACGGGGGAATAATTTCGTCAGTCGTTCCGCCGCTGGACTACACTCTGGAAAGAATGTGCAAAACCTATTTGAAAATAAAGCCTATGCTGTTGGGCGCGGGCTTGAAAACGGGGCTTAACCTGCGCGTGGATAACGCCCGCGAAGTTGGCGCGGACAGAGTTGTAAACAACGTTGCGGCGGTTAAAAAATACGGCGCGCCGCTAATAGTAATAGATTTCGGCACGGCAACCACATTTAACGCAATCAACGCCAAATGCGAATTTATCGGCGGCGTAATTGCGCCGGGGATAAAGGGCTCGCTTGACAGCCTTGTAAACGGCACGGCAAAGTTGCCGAGGGTGGAAATAGAGCGCCCCGAAAAGGTGATTGGCACCAACACCGTAACCAATATGCAGTCTGGCATAGTGTACGGCTTTGCGGGGCTTGTGGAATATATCGTAAAGAAAATGAAGCGTGAAATGAACGCGGAAAACGTTACAACCGTTGCGACGGGCGGCTTTTCCGAGGTGATTGCAAAGGAAATTTCCTGCATTGACAAGGTGGACAAGCTGTTGACCTTGGAGGGGCTGAGGTATCTGTATACCATAAACGCGGAGGTGAAAAAATGAAGAAAGTCGGCGTTGCCATTTTAGGGCTGGGAGTAGTCGGCGGCGGAACATATCAAATTCTTACCGAACACAGGGAAGAATACAAGCGCACGCATAAAATAGACATAACGGTTGAAAACGTGTTGGAGCGCAGAAAGGAACGCGCGCTCTCTATGGGAATAGAGGAGAGCAAGATTGCCGACAATATCGCGGTCATTTGTTCCAACCCCGAAGTGGATATTGTAATCGAGGTTATGGGCGGCGTAGAGCCTGCCAAGACCTTCGTGCTCGCCGCGCTCAACGCGGGCAAGTCGGTTGTAACTTCCAACAAAGAGCTATTCTGCAAATACAGCCACGAGTTGGAAAAGGCGGCTATAAAGAATCACTGCGGACTGTTTTACGAGGCGAGTTGCGTTGGCGGCGTGCCCGTAATACGCGCGCTTTTGGATAACTTGCAGGGCAATAAAATACTGTCTATGACGGGTATCGTCAACGGCACTACCAACTATATTCTTTCAAAGATGTCGCGCGAGGGCGCAAGTTACGAAGAGGTGTTAAAGGAAGCGCAGAAGCTTGGCTATGCCGAAGCCAATCCCGAAGCGGACGTGGAGGGATACGACGCAACTTACAAACTTTCCATTCTTTCCAGTCTCGCCTTTCATACAAAGATTCCTTACACCAAAATTTACCGCGAGGGAATAACGGGCATTTCGGTTGAGGATATAAACTACGGCAAACAGCTCGGCTACGCAATAAAACTGCTTGCTATCGGTAAAAACGGAACTAACGGCATAGAGGTGCGCGTTCACCCCGCGTTTATCCCGCAGGAGCACCCCCTTGCAAGCGTAAACGACAGCTACAACGCCGTATATATCACGGGCGACAGCGTGGAGGACGTTATGCTGTACGGCAGGGGCGCGGGCGCGCTTCCCACGGGCAGCGCAATAGTCGGCGACGTAATTTATTGCGCAACCCACTCCAATTACAGCTATTCGACTTTTGTCAATACCGAAAAGGAAGCGCCCAACACAAAGTTTATCGAAAATTTCGAAAGCGCGTACTATATCCGCCTTCAAGCAAACAACCGCACCGGCGTGCTTGCAAAGGTAACTTCGATTTTCTCCAAGTGCGGAATAAACGTGGCGCAGATGGTGCAGGAGGACTGCGACGCCGCTTCGGTGCCCGTCCTTTTCGTTACGCACAAGACAAAAGAGCACAGCGTTAAAAAGGCTGTCGAAGAAATAAACGCAATACCCGAAGTGGCAAAGGTAGTTTCGGTTATACGCGTCGTTGATTGAGTTTTTAAGCGGCAGGGCGCAGGTCCTGCCGTATATTTTTATGAAAGTTTTAATTGTAGTAAACGCATATATCAAAAACGCTTCGCAACTTTCTCAGGCTGAGCGCATTGACGGGGAGCTTTCGGCGCTGGGCGCGGCTGTGGAAGTAAAGCGCAATTTTAACCTTGCGGAAATCAGCGGTAATCGCGTGTCGGCAGAAAAATACGGTTTTTGCGTGTATCTCGATAAGGACAGGGTTGCCGCCCGCCTGCTGGAAAAAAGCGGGTTGCGGCTGTTCAACACCGCCGCGGCTATCGAGGTGTGCGACGATAAAATGTTGACCAATACCGCGCTTGCGGGCTTGGGCTTTAACGTTCCCGACTGCATATACGCGCCGCTTTGCTATAATGCGGACAGTATTCCCGACAGCGGTTTTTTGAACGGGGTTGCAAAGAGGCTGGGGTTTCCGCTTGTAGCTAAAAGCAATTACGGCTCTCTCGGCGCGGGCGTGGAGCTTGTTGCGGATAAAGAGCAGCTTTACAAATACGAAGAGCGCAATCTGTTATCGCCGCATTTTTATCAGAAGTTGATTGATTGCGGATGCGGCAGGGATACGCGCGTGCTCGTTATAGGCGGCAGGGCGGTTTGCGCTATGGACAGAATAAACGAAAGCGACTTCCGCTCTAATATAGAGCTGGGCGGCAGGGGAGAAAAGGCGGAACTTGACGGCGTACTTGCCGATATGTGCGTCGGTGTTGCAAACTGTCTGGGGCTCGATTACTGCGGAATTGACGTTTTAACGGGCAAAGACGGCGCAAGATATATTTGCGAAGTCAACTCAAACGCCTTTTTTGCGGCGGCGGAAAGGGTGTGCGGCGTAAACGTAGCCAAAGCCTACGCGCAATATATGCTGAAAAAAATGGGGTAACGTTAAAACTTTAAAGTTTTATTTTATTGCCGTTTTTTACTTTTTTATAATGTAAATAAATTGCTGTACCGGCTATTGCTAAATTACAAATTGCTATACTTAATATAACGATTATAACTAATATAAGATTGTCTTTTTCGTTACGAGTATAAATACTTTTCGGTTTTTGCGTTGAGCTAAAAGCAAAATAAAAATTGCCTGCTACATTTTTGGCGGTATATACGTATTCGCTTTGTTTATTTATTTTTGCGCTACTTTCTATAATAAACGGCATTTTGTTGTTAAGCTCGATAGTATAGTCTGTATTGTAATTGCCTGTCGCGGCTTGCTCGGTAAGATAAATAATAGGTGTAAACGCATTATTTTTTTGTACGGTAACAGAAGTAGTAAATGCAATTTTGCAAGGCAATTCTTTTGTGCCAACGCTGTATGTATAGGCGTTTAAGCGCCGTTTAGTTATGCTGTCAATAAAAAAATCATAAAATTCGCAATTCGTTTGACTGTCGATAAGGCTGTTGGCAAGCGCATAGAAAAAATCTGCTTTAATGTTTTTGTAATTGCCGTAATATTCGTTAAGTTCTTTATATTTTCGGTCAATAAATTCTTTTAGCGATAATGTTTCCTTTACTGTGTCGGCATTGCTTTCAAACGTTTCAAAATCACCGCTTAATGCGTAAATTTCATAGGTGTTTTCGGTTTTGGTATTATCAAATGAGAAAGTATAACTGCCGTTGCTTGTCTGGCAACAATGCTCATAAGGCAATTGATAAATAAAAATTTGTTTCCCGTAAGTTTTTAAATTTACCGTAAGGCGTTCATTTAACGTTTTAAGCGTGTAAAGCGTTCCCGTAAGGTCGTTGCTAATATCGGCAGTATAAAAGTAATTGAAATTAAAATTGTCATTGTGCGAGAAAATTGATTTGCCGTAACCGACTGTGCCTGTTACGGCTTTTTCATTTACTTTTATTTCTATTTGTGGAAGGTCGTAAGCATTGGAGATAAAAGGAATTTTAAAATCAAGCTTATTTGTTCCGTTTATTGTATATTCCGAATACTGTTTTGCTTGTCCGTTTTCATCAATAATAAATTTCACGTTGCCGTGTATATCTGCATTTTGATTTTCGCAATATAAACCGAAAGACGGCGTATGTAAATCAAAAGTTTGAGCGTTTGCGGTAAAAGCCGTAAAGGGGAGTATTGCAAAAATTATGGATATAAATATTGCCGAAAGTTTTAATTTATTTTGCATAGGTCTATCAGCTCGATTACTTTATTTTGTTTTTTTGCATAGTTAATAGTGTACCAAGTTCCGCCTTTTTGAATACCGTTAAACACTGCAATTACAATTTCGCTTTTATCTACCATATAGCGGTTACGTTTTAACATACATTCTGGGGTGTATCTTTCGGAAATTAAGTTTATTTCGTTTGCGCGTTTTAAAATACTTTCATAGCGTAATTTATCTTTTTCGCTCCATTTTAGCGTTTGATTTAAACAGGGGAGGGCGCACTCTAACGTAATGGGATAATGTTTGCGCAATTTTAAAACAACTTCTGCAAAGTCCAAATCCGCGCCGCTCGCCATACCCGAAATAAAGTTTGTAATTCCAAAGTCGTTTATGGCAAGTAAAATTTTTTGTTTTAACCGTTCTAAATATGCTTTTTGTCTTTTTTCGTCCTTTCCGTAAGAAAAAGGAAAACCGTTAGGGCGGTGTCCTGTGCAACAACAATTTTTTTGCATATACTATCCTTAAAAAAAATTGAGATTTATCAAAAAAACTAACATTTATTGTACTGCGTGATTGGTTTTTATGCAAGTATAATAAGCAAATAATAGCATAAAATTCTCATAAGCTTGGAGTTTATCTTTAATGCAACTAAATGTGGGGATATTATGTCTATTTCAAATGTGTTTCAAAATAGAATAACTGAATTAGTAGAAGATTGCGAAGTTAAGAAATCAGAGTTGCCGAATTTAATTGGCGTTGATTATCGTTCGCTTTCCAACGCTTTAAATTACGGTATTATTCCAACACCGCGAATTTTAATTCGCATAGCGGACTATTTTAATGTTTCCATAAAATATTTGCTCGGAACTTCTAATGATGAATATTTTAGTAAATCAAAGGTAAAAAGTGATTTTAAAACCCGTTTTGATTTTTTGTGTAAGGAAAATAATATTACTTTTTACAAGGTAAGTAAAGATTTGCATTTCGACCAAAGTTATATTACGCGTTGGTTTAATAAAAATTATTTGCCTTCATTAGAACTTTTGGATTTAATAAGCGATTATTTCGAAGTTTCAGTTGATTACCTGCTTGGCAGGACGGACGACGAAACGCCTTATAAATAAAAAGATGCCGTTCCCTGCGGAAACGGCACCGCAGAACATACCTTTTACTGAGTTGTCAGACTAAATTACATTTCGCTAATAGGATTTGTAAACAGTAATTTGGGTATAGCTCTACCTACAACTATGCCCATTAGCGAATTATTTATTAAAGTTAGTCTGACAATTAAATTTTACCAAAAAAAGTGTTTTATGTCAACGGAAAAACGCATTACAAAAAATAAGATGTCGCTCTCTGAAACGAAGAACGACACCGCAGATTATACCGTTCACCGTTAGTCGCCAAACCAAAACTGAACTTCTCGCACGAGAAATAAAGTAACGATTAAATAGTATAGCTCTACCATTGATAAGGGACGTAAGCCGAATGTTCAACTTACGTCCCTTTTGTGTCTAATGAATAAAAAGGATTTTTTGTCAAGCGATAGGATAGTGGTGTAGAAGTCAGGGTTTGAACTCTATACAAACCGTAGAAGTCGGGATTTGAACCTCGTCTTTCTCGTAGACAATGGGATTTGAACTCTATTTTAATTATAAATGAAAATAGTGCAAAAATACATCAAAAAGTAGCAGAATCAAGTAATTGAATGCCCACACGAATCCTTTTACCAATATAATTTTATCACACAATGTTTGCGGTGTCAATGATATTTTTGTATTTTTCAACATGAATTATGATATCAATAATAGGTTTACAATTTAAAGTTTAAATGTTATAATAATTCTATAAATTCATAAAGGATTCGTTGCAAAAATGAATTTGAAAGAGCAAAAGAATAAAGTGATTGAACTCATTGAAAGAGGAAATAAAATTAAACAAACTGCATCAAAGTTACCTAATGGTACTCCTGTGCTGGATGTTAACGCTGCTTTATTTAGTACTTGGATGGGAGAAATTAATATTTTTAATGAAAGATATTTAAAAAACCATCCATTATATAAAAGCATATTTACAACGTATTTTCAACGCATACCGAGGGTATCTTGTTGTGATTCTATGATAGGGCATTTGCAAGCATTAATATCAGATAATGATTACTTTGGGGAGCAAGATGAAAATATTGAGTTGCTCAATGCTACCAGCGAGTTTTATCAAATTCTAATAGTAACAAAGCAAAATAAAAAAATAACGGAAGTTGATATAACTGATATTAATTATATTTACAATAGCATAGTTATCCCTTATTTAAAAGGCGAAGAGTTTTATGTTAATGGATTTATTTTACTTAAAGAAAATATTAGCCGTTTGAAGATAGGTGTAACAAAACAGTCCGCAAAAGAAATAGCTGCATATGAAAATGCATCAATTCCGCCCAACGTAATTTTAATTGTGTCGTCTCAAGATATAGTCGAATATGATAATTATACAAAAGATGTAACGGCAGAAATTATTTCAAAAGCAAAGAGAATTATTGCAGATAATATAAGAAAAATAGAGGAAAATAAAAAATTGGATTTTACAAAAGTATTTATAGTTCATGGTAGGGATAATGAGTTGAAACAAGAGGTTGCGCGTTTTTTGACTCAACTCCATATAAAGCCTATTATTTTGCATGAACAGCCAAGTCAAGGAATGACGATAATAGAAAAAATAGAGAATTACTCTAATGTAGGGTTTGGAATTGTGTTGTATACCCCTTGCGATGTAGGCTATGAGAAAGACAATGAGCAGAATAAATGTGGACGAGCAAGACAAAATGTTGTGTTTGAGCATGGCTATTTAATTGGTAAGTTAGGAAGAAAACGGGTATGCGCATTGGTTAAAAATGAAGTTGAAAAGCCGAATGATATTTCTGGAGTTGTTTATGTTTCTTATGATGCAAATGGCGGTTGGAAAATAGATATAGCCAAAGAAATGCAACAAGCAGGTTACACAATAGATTTAAATTTATTGTAAAATTTATTTCTGCAAGTCCCGACTATTACGCCACGAAGAAACTCAATTTTGTCTCAAAATTTTAAAGCCTTTTTGAGGCAAATTCAAGTGTTTTTGTCCAAAAAATAGCCTTATTTCGTAATATTGAAGCGAGAAGGCTATTTTTTATTTGTCAATTAATCTTGGACTTTTGGTTAATAACGGTAGGGCGCAGACTACTAAATGCAAAGATTAGTGGGGACTTAAAGTAAAATTCTTGACTTAATACAATCTTCATTTTATAATAATTCGTACTGAATGCGGAGGATAAAATGCTTGTAAATAAGATATGTCCGAATTGTGGAACGGAACAAAAGGGACTTAATTTAAAGGAAACAAACGGCTCGTTTGTATGCTCGAAGTGTAAAAGACATTTTGTAGTTGACGGCGATGCTATAAAAGAAGTAACAAATGAACAAAGTGAAAATAACCGTACTGAAAGCCACGCTTGATAAAGAACTTTTTTAAAACGCATACTAACCTTATGGTTAATTATGAGAAAGTGTACGTTTCAATGCTCTTGCACATAGATGACGAAGGCTTTATGAAACCCGTTGCGATTGAATGGACGGACGGAACGCGGTATGACATAGATAAAATAATTGATGAACGCAACGCTCCGCCGGAACATACAGGCGGAGTACTTACAAGAAAGTATAAGGTAATAATTAAGGGCAGAGAAAAAATTATTTATTTGGATAAACAGACGAACAGATGGTTTGTAGAAAGGTTTACGGGTCAGTCGTAAGCCTTTTTTATTTGCGCATAATAGTTTTATGCGAACTATTCTGCACAGCGATTTGAATAACTTTTATGCTTCGGTCGAGTGCCTAAGAAACCCTGAAATACGCGATAAACCCGTCGTTGTGGTCGGCAGTAAAGAGGATAGGCACGGTATCGTTTTAGCAAAGAATATGATAGCCAAACGCTTAGGCGTAAAGACGGGCGACGTTTATTGGGAAGCCAAGCAAAAGTGTGGTAATACGCTTGTAGAAGTACCTGCGGATTTCATTACTTATCTCAACGTATCAAGGGAGGTCCGCTCAATCTACGAGGACTACACGGACAGAATAGAAGCCTATGGCATAGATGAATGTTGGCTTGACGTAACCAAGAGCGTGAAAGCGTTCGGCGGCGGGAAAGAGATTGCCGAAATAATAAGAGAGAGGATAAAGCAAGAAATTGGGCTTACGGTAAGCATAGGCGTAAGTTGGAATAAGATATTCGCAAAGCTCGGTTCGGATATGAAAAAGCCCGATGCAGTAACGGAAATCACGCCCGACAACTACAAACAAAAAGTATGGACTCTGCCCGTTGAGGATTTGCTTTATGTCGGCAGAGCCACGCAAAAGAAACTCAACCGAATAGGCATTAAAACGATAGGACAGCTTGCACAGACCGAGGAAAAAATATTGACGGATTTACTCGGTAAATGGGGGAGCTATATTCATACGTTCGCTAACGGAAGGGATGAGTCGCCCGTGCTAACCGTCAACGAGGAAGAAGCAATTAAATCGATAGGCAACAGCTTAACAGTCTACCGCGATTTGGAAAATGATGACGACGTGGAAATAGTAATTTGGCTGCTTGCCGACTCGGTCGCTTCGCGTATGAGAGAAGCGGGCTTGAACAAGGCGAGAACGGTTCAACTCTATATTCGGGACAGTAAATTGCTCGGCTATCAGAAGCAGGGCAAATTGCCGCGCCCAACAAACAATATGAATGATATAGCAAGATTTGCTTTTAAGCTGTTCAAGGAAATATATCCTTGGAACGAATACGTCAGAGGACTCGGTATTTCCGTAACGGACTTTATTACGGGCAACGAACAGCTCGATATGTTTGCGGATATAGCAAAAGACGAAAAGCAGAAGCGGCTTGATGGCGCGATTGATAAGCTGCGGGCAAAGTACGGCAACAATATAATTCAGAGCGCGGTGGTGTTCAAAGACCCGAAACTGCGCGATTTGGATATAAAGGGCGAACACGTTATTCATCCTTACAGCTTTTTCAAGAACAATAAATGAAGGCGTACCTATGTGTGCGCCTTTTAGTTGCATTTTAATTTTACTTTGTTATCCGTTAAAATGAAATTACGGGCAAAGTCAGTGTCGTTCAGATAATAATCTTCAATATCTTCGTTAACGATAATAGGAATACGGTTGTGGTAATTTTCAACCGGCGGAGTGGACTGTTTTGTAAGAATAATAAATCTGTTTTCCCCGTCCTCATTTCGATAGAACCCGCCGAGATATAATGGCTTGCCATCTGAACGCTTGAAATAATATTTATTCTTTTGCGAATCCCACTCGTAAAAACCGCTTGCGGGGATTAAACATCTGCGCTCTAAAAAACTTTTGCGGAAAGTTTGTTTATCCGTAACCGTTTCAGCGCGGGCATTGATAAGAACGCCTTTACCGTCGAAACGGTTAAATCCCCATTTTGAAAGTACGGGGTGTTTCTCTTGCGTTATTATGGGTAAGTAATAGGTAGGGTAAATATCACCGAATTTAATTTGAATGTTATTCTCGCTTTCAGGCAGGTTATCTAAGATTTTCTGTATGTCTTTATCGTTGTCGTTAAAATGAAATCTTCCGCACATACATTAAGTTTGCGTTTTTTGCAAAAAATTATAGTATGACGCAAGATATAGTTGAAGGAATAAAGGCTTTTAAAAAAGATAAAAATGCGGTGTTGCTGGACGTGCGTACTTTTGAAGAATACGAGAATCAACATATAAATGGCAGTATCAATATACCGATACAGACGCTTGGGCAGATACGTTTAAAAGTTAAAAATTTATCAACGCCATTATACGTTTATTGTCAAAGCGGCGTAAGAAGCAGGGCGGCTTTAAAGCAGCCTACGGAAATGGGTTATTCCAACGTTAAAGATATCGGCGGTATTAACGGTTTGAATTCCATAAAATATAATTAAGGAGTAAAATATGAAATATATATGTGAGGTCTGTAATTGGGAATACGATGAAGAACAAGGATATCCCGAAGGCGGTATCGCGCCGGGAACAAAATGGGAAAACGTACCCGAAGATTTTGAGTGTCCTTTGTGTTTTGTGGGTAAAGAACAATTTACACAAGTTTAATTGAAGCTAACGGCGGAGTGAATCCGCCGTTATTTTTTTACCTTTTGTGCATACTAAAAGTATGGCATATTCATATAAAGGCAGCATAAGTTTCGGATTAGTTTATATTCCGGTAACCTTGCACAGCACGATAAGAGATAATGACATCGGCTTTAATATGATAGATAAAAAGACAATGAGCCGAGTCAAATATAAAAAGACCTGCGCCGATTGCGACGGTCGTGAGGTCAAGCAAGAAGATATAGTCAAGGGTTTTGAGTACGAGGACGGCAAGTACGTTATATTCGAAGAAAAGGACTTTGAAAAGATAAAATCCAAAAAGGATAAGAACATAACTATAGAAAAGTTTGTGAATCTATCCGAGGTTGACCCGCTTTATTTTGATAAGCCTTACTACGTTGCGCCGACGGGCGCAGAGAAAGCGTTCGCTGTGTTGCTGACTGCAATGGAGCAGGAGGGCAAGGCGGCTATCGCAAAGACCGTCCTCGGCACAAAGGAAACTCTTATACTCATAAGAGCCAAAGACGGGCAGATGCTGTTGAACACGCTTTTCTTCGAAGAAGAAGTAACAAAGAATCCCGCCAAAGAAATAACAGAGAAAGGGAACGCCGCCGAACTGAAAATGGCGAAGGCTATAATTGAAGGAATGACGGGCGAATTCAACCCCGAAGATTATAGGGATGAGTACCGTCAAAAAGTGCAAGAAGCGATAGAGCGGAAGATAGCGGGCAAAGAAATTGTCGCGCCGAGAGAAAAGGGCGTAGGCACTGTTGCCAATCTTATGGACGCGCTTACAAAATCTTTGGAGCTTACGCAGAAGCCTAAAACTAAAAAGACAGAGCCGAAGAAAGCTGCATCAAGGAAGAGGGGCGCATAATGGCAGACTTGTTTGACGAAAAAAATATCTCGCCTATGCTCTTGAATGAGGTCAAAGAACCGTTCGATGACGATAATTATATTTACGAATTAAAGTTGGACGGAATCCGCTGCATGGCTTATATCGAGCCGAAATCGGTAACTCTGCAAAATAAACGGTTCAAAGATTTGACCCCTATATATCCAGAACTTTCGGACATTTGCAAGTGTGTAAAGAAGCGAGTAATACTCGACGGAGAGCTTGTCGTTCTGACTGACGGCAAGCCCGATTTTTATGCCTTGCAAAAACGCAGTCTAATGGGTGATAAGTTCAGAATATCCCTTGCTGCAAAGAAGAACCCCGTGCAGTTCGTTGCTTACGATATTCTGTATTATGACGGCAAAGATTTGACGGATAAACCGCTTTTGGGGCGAAAAGAAATGCTTTCAAAAAACGTGAAAGAAGGCTTTAATTTAAGCATATCCCGCTATGTTTCAACAAAAGGCGTTGCCTTTTTCGAGCTTGCAAAGAAAGAGAACTTGGAGGGTATCGTCGCCAAGAAAAAGGACGGATTATACTATATCGGCAAGCGCACGTCGGAATGGATAAAGATTAAAGTAATGCAGGACGAGGACTTGCTTGTTTTAGGTTATCAGCCAGACGAGGACGGAAAAGTCAAAGACCTTATACTCGGCTACTACGACGAAAGCGGAAAACTCAAATGCGGAGGGAAAGTATATCTCGGCGTATCTAAAGCCGAGCAGAAAATCATAGCAGAGTTTTCAAAAAATAACACTGTCAAAAAGCCGTGGTTTGATAAATACAAAAACGTTGTATGGCTTAAACCGCAGCTCGTAGGTACGGCGCATTTTATGCACGAAACCGAAAGCGGTGGCATGCGCCAACCTGTATGGAAAGGCTTGAGGGAAGATAAATAAATCGTTTATTAAACTAACTTGTTAATGTTTTTTGTTAAAATGAAAAACCGTTTCATTTTATATTAACGATAAAGTAAAAGATTTTGTCTTGCGTAAAATAATAACGCAAAAACAACTGTAAAATTTGTAAAAATGTTTATAAACAACAAAATTTATATAAAAAAAGTTATTTTAAATAATTTTATGAAAATGTATTTACATTAACGATAATGTATGATACAATGTGCGTGACAATAAAAATATAATTCGAAATAGTACGAAAAGGCGCCTTTTCGTTGTTGTTAGCAGGTAATGCTAACAACAAAAAACATTTATCGGATTAAAAAAATTAAACGGAGCGGATAAAATGCAAAATGTGAAAGTAACCACTTTGAGCGACATAGCGGAGCGTATGGGCATCTCGGTCAACACGGTAAGCCGCGCTTTAAGGAACTGCTCGGATATCGGTACGTCTACGAAGGCGGCGGTCAAAAAGGTTGCAGACGAAATGGGTTATCAGCCGAACAAAGTCGCAAGCTTTATGCGTACGAAAAAATCGAATATTATCGCCGTGGTTATTTCGTCGCTCAGCAATCCGTTTTTCTCTATCAGTTTGGATTTTGTGTTTGATTATCTTACGAAAAAGAATTATCATCCGTTGATAATAGTTAAAAAGGAAGGCGACCTGTCGGTGGAAGAGGTTGTCCGCTGTATGCAGAGCGGTGCGTGCGGAATACTTACGTTCATAGACCTTGACGAAGAGACGGCTGACTATTGCGAAACTTATAAAATCCCCATTCTTCTGTGCGGCTCCCGTCCTCGTGACGAGCGGATAAGCGCAGTGTATTCCGATGATAACCGTTGCGGAAAACTCGTTGCACAGGAAGCCGTTTCGCGCGGCGCTAAAAATCCATGTTATATAAACGGCGCACTGTCCGACCTGAACACCGGCAGAAGAAACGGTTTTATAAAAGTTTTGGAAAAAGCGGGTATTTACTGCGACAGTTACTCATTCGATTATGAAGACAGAGAAGCGAGTGCGGAAGCGCTTAAAAAACAGATAGTGGAAAACGCAAACGACTTTATTTTCTGTTTTAACGACGAAATAGCAACGGTTATGCTTAAAGCCTTTGACGCGGACGGCGGTTTTAAAGGCGAGATTTTCGGCGTGGACGGCATATCGAAATATCTGCCCTATTCGAGGAGCGTTAACAGCGTGGGGGGCGACCTCCAAAGCATAGCAAAGCGTTGCGGGCATATACTTCTTGGAAAAGTGGAAAATGACGACGTGAAAATCGTACGCGAAGTGTTTCCGACGGAAATTATATTGAGATAAAAACCGTAAGGTTTAAAGATAAAAGGAGAAAATGATGGCAGGGATATCTTTAAGACATATCTATAAGGTATATCAGAGCAAAGAAAAAGAAAAGAAACGCAAAAAGAAGGACGACGGCGCAAAGAAACGCAAGGGCGATTTTCTTGCGGTCAGGGATTTCAATATGGAAATCGAAGACGGAGAGTTTATCGTATTCGTAGGACCTTCGGGCTGCGGTAAATCTACAACTTTACGAATGATTGCCGGTCTGGAGGAAATAACGGCAGGCGATTTGTACATAGGCGACAGACTCGTAAACGACGTTGAACCGAAGGACAGAGATATAGCAATGGTATTCCAGAATTACGCGCTTTATCCTCACATGACTGCGGGCGAAAATATAGGCTTTGGTTTGAAAATGCGTAAAGTGGCAACGCCTAAAAACGATGAAAACGGCAACCCCGTGCTTGCAATAGATAAAAAGAAGATACGCGAACTTAAAAACAGTCTAATAACCGTGCGTATAGATATCCGTTATGCCGAGGAGAACGACGCCGAGCTCATTTTCAAATACAGGCTGTGCGAGATAAAATCAGATTATGAAAAACTTTTAAAAGAGAAGACTGCCGCACTCGAAGGTAAGAACGGAGAACAAGCCAAAGAAATATTGCAGAGCTACTCGGAGCGTGAAAAGGCGATATCCGACAGGGTAAACGAAGTTCTCGCAGCACAGAAAGCGGTAATTAATGAAATCAGACTCAGATATGCCGGAAAGAACGAAGAAGCCGAAGAAGCGGGAAAAATTGCAAAAGAGCTTGCGAATAAGGCTTCGGTAAATCTCGGCGATATAAGAGAAAGCGACATAAAACTTGCTCTTATAGAGAGGAAGAAAAAACTCGAAAGGGATTTGGAATATTATACGAATACGCCCGTACAGGTATACGAATACCGTCACATTCCAAAAGAAGTTATAGACCAAAAGGTAAAATGGGCGTCGGAAGTACTCGGAGTGACCGAGCTGTTGGATATAAAGCCCAAGGCGATGTCGGGCGGACAAAGGCAGAGAATTGCGCTGGGTCGCGCTATCGTGCGCGAGCCGAAGGTTATGCTTTTGGACGAACCGCTTTCAAACCTTGACGCAAAGCTCAGAACGACTATGAGAAGCGAAATAGTCAAGCTTCATAACGAATTAAAGACGACGTTTATATACGTTACGCACGACCAGATAGAAGCAATGACTATGGGTACGAGAATAGTCGTAATGAAGTCGGGTGTAATACAGCAGATTGACAATCCTACCAATCTTTTCGACTTCCCCGAAAACAAATTCGTTGCGGGATTTATCGGAACTCCGCAAATGAATTTCTTCGACGTTACGATAAAAAAGAACGGCAAAAATCTTGACGTGAAATATCCGAACGGCGAAACGCAGAGTTATAATCTCGCAAATATGCGCACGATAAAGCCCGAATATCTTGACGGTAACGAGCACGGCGTCACGCTCGGTATACGCGGCGAGAACATAACTCTCGACGAACAAGGGATAAGCGCAAAGTTGTCCATAAAGGAAATTCTCGGCAACACTACGCAGATGTTTGTAAAGATAACGCCCGAAAGTCCCGACAGCATAATTTGCGTAAACGACCGCAACGATTACCGTCAGGGCGATACCGTAAAGATACTGTTTGATGAAAAGAGGATACATCTTTTCGACGATAAGACGGAGTTATCCATAATGGAAAGAAAATACGGTAATTAAGAAAATCATTCATTTTCCCTCCTTATAACAAGGCGAACTTCCGCCGCCGACAGACGGCGGGAGGGCTGCCGGACGTTAATAGAGGGAACGGCAGGTGGAAATGAAAAATCGTATTAAATTTTTCGGGTTGAGTTTTTTCTCGGATAAGATAGCGTCGGAAGCTGCAAAGCGTAGCTTTGCGACCGTATTTATAGGTCTGTTACTGTCGTTCGTATTCTTCTTGTTCGGGTATTACGGTGCGGACGTAGCGCCGTTTGCAACCCATTACAACAATGCGGGGAGTTATAAGGAATTTATTCAGGCGGCGTTTGATAACGGCGTTGACGTTACGGTTAAAAACCATAAGTGTACAAGCGGAAAGGTTATCAACACTTATTCTAATGAAGAAGACGCGGCGTATAAGAAAAACGGTTATAACCTGATTGTTGACACCCGACCTTCGGATACGCTTATAAAATTTACGCAGGTAGCAATAAAGGGCGAAAGCGAGATAGCTTACGAGGAGTGGATAAAGTTATCGGATACGGAAAAGCAGGGTTACAGATTAGTAACGCGTTACACCGACCGCGAGCTTGAACTCAGCGAAGAAAAATTAAAATCTTACAAACAGTTTTTAAATTCCGACGAAACGTTGAAAAAAGAGCTTGACGCGCTCGACGGCGCGGCGGACGATTACGGCAGGCAGGTTTATTACCTGTATGTAAAAAATTATTATACAAAAGCGACATCGGTTTATTCCGGAGCTAAGGCGCCGGTGTTGCGGGATTATTATTACGCAAACTATATCGCAAACGGTAAAGCATATTATTTTTACGTTTTCGACGATATGTGCGCAGGCTCGTTTAAAACGGATAACGGAGTTCCCGTCGTTTTCGGCGGTTATTTTGTGAAATGTGCCGACGGTAAATTAAACGATATACACGGCTTTATAAAGGATACTTATTACGATACGGCAGGTTATACGTTTACATCGTATTTCGTAAGTGCGATTTCGCAGATGCCTATGCTCGTGATTGTTCCCATATTGCTCGGGGCGGTTATGTGGTTTGCAGGCAAGGCGGTAAAGGACGGTTGGGAAAAGAGCTTTGCGGGCTGTTATAAGACGGTGTGCTCGTTCGTGTGGTTTTCGGCTTTCGTTGCGGCGCTGGTAACTTTTATATGCGGCTGGTTTGTTGCGGCAAAGGTAATATACCCGTATATGATATTTATTTTCGCAGGCTTGTTGCTCGTTCGCACGGCGGTCTACTGCTTAGTGAGCGCGGTTAAAAACAAGTCTTATGCGGGACAAAATAAAAATAACGAATTTTCGGAGGATAAGTTATGAAGCTTAAATTCAAAGCGGTTTTGGCGGCGGCGGTAACGGCATTAACGATTTGTGCGTTTGCGGCGGGCTGTACGGATAAACCCGAAGAGAACAATACGCCCGATTACGGAACGCTGAGCATAGACGACGTAAGCGTTTGTATAACGCAGGACAGAAGTTACACGTTTGCGGAAATTCAGCCCGTATTCAGCAAGCCCGATAAGGCGGAGAGCCTGACTTATACGTACGATACGTCAAGTATAAAAATCGAGGGCAACACGGTAACGCCTATAAAACGCGAGGATAAAGAAGTAAACGTCCGCGCAAAGAGCGAGCATTTCAACGTGGTTTTCAAGGTGGAAATAGAGTATCTGAAATTTGCCGAGGACTCTACGGGACTGTATGATTTGAGCCGTTTCGACGTAGCGCAGCGCGCAGAACTGTGTAAGGAAGTAACCGCGGCTACGACGCTTTTCATAGGCGACAGCTTTATGGATAATTACTTTATCGGCGAATATATGCGCGGCTTTGCGCAAGGCAAGGATATCGTGCACGCAGGTATAAGTTCTACGACGTCCTATCACTGGGAGGCGGCGTACTCAACCGTTATAGGTTCTACCGCGCCGAAGAATATCGTAATGCACGTTGGAACGAATAATTTCTACGATGCGCAAGATTTGACGTCGGACACACAAGACAGTCTTACGCGCTTGTTTATGCTTATGCACTCTAAGTATCCGTCGAGCAACATTTATTGGTTCAACATAACCCAACGCTCGGATACTTCGTACAGACAGAATGTTTCGGAAACAAACGCATATATGGCGGAGTGGTGCGCAAAGTACGGCTGGATAACGTGCGTTGATACCTGCTCGAAGGTAACTACGGCTATGCTTCGGGACGGAGTTCACCCGACTACCGAAAATTACAAAGTATTCACGGACGCGCTCGTTGAGGCAGGCTGTGAAATAACCGAAAAATAAAAATCAAGGAGAAAATGATGAAAAAGTCAGTCAAATGCCTTGCGGCGGCAGTTCTTGCTTTGGCTATGGTTGCGCCCTGCGGGTTAACGGCTTGTAGCACCGATATTATTGACGAGTACGAGCTGTCTGCTTACAAGGGCGAAAACAAGGATATAAAAGGGGAAATAGTTTATAACAATTCACTGTTTTACAGCAACAGCCTGAAACAGGGATACCCCGACCCGCAGATTTTGGACGATACTGCCCGCAGCGGATATTACTATATGTACGGTACGAGCAATTTACAGACTATGCGTTCAAGAGACCTTGCCGTATGGGAACCCGTAACCGTAGTGCTTAAAACCACGGACGAAACGCTGAACGCCGTTCTCGGTTCGGGTGAGTACCGTTGGGCGCCCGAGGTCATATACGATGATGATACCGAGCTTTACTATCTTTTTTTCAGCAGCGTTCCGTACAAAGAATACGAAAAAGGCGCAATTACGGAAACGGGCGGCGACGTGGACGGAGGTCTGACCGCGTATTGTATGTACGCGGCTACGTCGGCTTCGCCCGAGGGACCGTTCAATCTCATTAATTTCGGAAACGCAGAAAGTTGCGGCGCTGAAAACGTTCACAATATCAACAAGGACAATAATAAAGTAATCTCCAAGGAAAATGCGGAAAGCGGAGAATACGCTTTCATTGAAAAAGACGGCGTGTATTACGAGGCGGCTTTCAGACATTTTTACGCCGACTACTGTCTGTTCGCTCCCGACGAGTTGAGCAAACTTCTTTATAAAAACGAAGTCGGCGCAGGCGGGATTTACAACGAAAAGCCGAAGGCAAGGTATTTCCAGACGATAGACCCGCATCCCTATGTTGACCCCGTACCTACGGTAGATGAGGCAACGGGCAAGAGCTATCATAAAAAATATATGTATTTCAAGCTCGAGCATAATGCGGCGTGGAATATAAACATCGGCGTCGAAATGGAAAACTGGCTTAAACCCAAGTGGGAAACGGCAAAGTATATAACCGCCGACAGATTTTATACCATAAAGGATTGGCGCGACGGTTCCGACGATAACGTAACGTACGAATACGGTGCGGTATGTAACGAGGGTGCGAGTATGCTCTATCACGAGGACGGAAACGGCAAGGGGCTTTATTACTTCACGTTCTCCGTTAACGATTACTCGACGAGCGATTATCAGGTAGGAATGGCGGTTTCGGACAGCCCGCTCGGCGATTTCAGAAAGCTGAGAGAGGAAGAGGGCGGACTTCTTCTCTGCTCGTCGACGACGGGCAGCGAGAGTATCTCGGGCGCGGGGCATCATTCGTTCGTTACTTCAGGCGAACAACTCTATATATCCTATCACCGTCACAAAGATTACAGCGAGGGCGGGTCGAACAGATACGCCGCAATAGACGAGGTTAAGTGGATAACCGTAAAGGATAATTACGGCAACGATATGACGGTGCCTTACGTGAACGGACCCACCGACAGCGTTCAGCCTCTGCCCGAAAAAGTCAGCGGTTATAAGAACATCGCTTCAAAGGCAACGCTTACCTGCACTGACGAAAGCGCGGAGCTCGAATATTTAACCGACGGATTGCTGTCCGTGCATAAGGACGCGGACGAAACGTTTATGGACTACATCCGCGAAACAAAAATTAGCAAGACCGCAACGTTCGAGTTCGCTTTCGATAAGGCGGAAACGGTGCGCGCGGTTATGGTTTACAACTCCGCCAAGAGAAAGGAAATATTCCTTAATATACCGAGAATGGAGTTCACTCTTGAGGACGGCAGCGTACGAGTCATACGCGACGTTAAGTTCGACGTAGAAAGGTATTGCAGAACGGGCGGCGTCGGCAACAAAGAGATTTTGTACGTCAGTTCGGGTGCGGCGGCATTTGCGGAATTCTACGACGTAGCCGTAACGAATATAAAGATAACCGTCGAATTGCCCGAAAACCAAAGCAAAGTAGGCTTATCCGAAATAAAAATTTTGGGTAAGGCGTAAGGAGGAAAGGTATGAAAAAGCTGATTAAATGCGGCGCTGCCGCAATATGTGCATTAACGCTTTCCGTTGCGTTTTCGGGTTGCTCGGGCGAGAAAATCAATATAATCCCCGACCCTAATCCTTACATCTTCGACAACAGCGCCAACGTTATAAGACCCGACTGTGATGAAGGGATGAATATCGACGGCAAATTTGACGAAGAAAAGTGGAAAAATGTGCGTTGGCTGTCCGCCGAAGACAAACCGAATGCCACGCAGAGCGCAAAGATAGAGTTTGCTTCTTTCGTCGGTGAAAAGGGTATTTTTATCGGCGGAAAGGTAGAGGAAACGGGTTCCAACATCTGGGTCAACCCCGACAGAGGCTCCTGGACTAACAGCTGTCTCGAAATGTATATAGGTCCCGTGGGTTACGGCGAAGAGGGCAAACATAAGACTATCGAATACGACGTGCAGGCGGACGGCTCGGTAAATAATATGCGCGTCGCTCCCGATCAGTCGAGCGGATTTGACATACACACTACATGGGATAAAATGCCGCTTACGGCCGCACAGCAGATAGGCGGAAAGGTAAACACCCCCGATTGTACGGGTTACACTATCGAAAGCTTTATTCCGTGGGCGTTTTTGGAGCTTGCGGGCTGGGACGTTTCCGACCCTTCCGAACTGAAAGTGGGAATAGACCCCGTACACATCTTCTCGCTTAAATACGAGGGCGAGGACGTATCCGACAAAATAACCGAAACTCGTATTTGGTCGCGCTGGTCGGAAAAGGTGCTGCCGGGTATCGGTTGGCTCGCGCCCGACACGTATTTCCGCTTTGATAAAGGCGGGCTTATGCAGTACGAATACGAGGTGAATTACAGCGGCGAAGGCAAGGGCACGGTAGCAACGAAAAGCGGCTCGGATAAAATATTCGGCTGGGGTACGACGACGTTTACTGTAAAACCCCGAAACGGCGCAATCGTCAAGAGAATAACGGTAAACGGCGAAGATTATACGGCAAAGCTCAGGGAATCCGGCGGCTCTTACGAGTTCGACGTAAAGGACCCCGAAGGTAAGCTGACTATCGACATAGAATTCGGATTCGAATAAAAGTACCGTAAATTTTACGGATATATTAAAATAAAAAAGATAAGGAGAAAAGTATGAACAAAAAACTTAAATGGGCAATTCCCTTTGCGGTTTTGTCACTCACTTGCGGAGTGGCGGCGGGCGTTGCGGGGTGCAGCAAACACGAGCACAGCTATACGCAGCTTAAAAACGACGGTGATACCCACGTAATGGTTTGTCCCGAAGACAACACGCCCGACGAAAGCACGAGAAAAGAACACGAGTTCGTCGCAGGCGAGTGCGAATGCGGAGCTGCCGAACAGCAAGCCGAGATAAAATATGGCAGCGTAACCGGTTCGGTAAGACTTTATAAGCTCGGCGAGTACGTTTCCGCCGAGGGTGTAAAGGTTGAAATAGACGCAGACGCGGACGTTGAGGGCAGCGTTAAGGACGGCAAATACGTTTATACAATAGAAAACGTGCCCGTAGGCGAAAGCTATGAGCTTACTATTTCAAAATCGGGCTACGAAACGAAAAAATACGAGATACTTCTCGAAGAAGAAGGCGAAGAGGCTACGATAGGCGGAGCTAACGGTATAACCTTAAACTATGAGGTGTTCGGTTTGTTTGCAGGCTGGGATTCGGCTTCGCACGATTTGACGCACGTAAACGATGCTAACCCATATATACTTTTCAGAGAGCACACGGGCGGACAGACGCTAAACGTTATTACCAAGGACAGCTATAACGGGGTTTCGGCAAGCTTCGACGTCAATTACAATAACAGTACCCATAATTGGCGTACGCAGGGAATAATTCTCAAATTCTCCGACGGTAAGCATATGGTCGTACGCTATCATAACGGCGACACCTCAAACGAAAAAGGCGGCTTAGGCAACATACAGTTCACCGCCGAAGCATGGGATTTCTTCCCCAAAGAAAACTGCCTTTTCGGCGAAGACGTAACGGGAACGCAGTATGGCGAAAAACCTTTTTATCAGCTGTCCGCAGCAGATACGCAGGGCATTAAATCGGAGAACGGCGTAAAACTTACTACCGTAGTAAATGACGGTAAAATGACCGTTCTGTTCGGCGGGAAGTATATCGGCGAATATGCTCTCCCCGAAGGTTACGCCGATAAAACCGTTCAGGTTGCTTACTTTGCATACGATGCGGCAAGCAACGCAAAGTTTACTTACGAAATCACACAATCGATTCCCGCGCTCGAAAGCGCGCTCGATATAAACCTAACACAGCCCGAAGACGCAGGCTGCACCGTTACCGCGAATCCGCAAAAGGATAAATACGCGTTCGGCGAAGAGGTAGAGCTCACGTTTACCGCGCCGATGGGTTATAAGCTTGATTCGCTTACCGTAAACGGCGAGGACAGATATAACGACGTAAAGGCAGGTAAGCTTGCGATTGTCGCAAACAGAGAAACTATCGAAGTTGCGGCAACGTTCGTTAAGGAAGAGCCAATAAATATCAACCTTTCCGTGAAGGGTAAAAAGCTCGGCGCGACGACCGCGTTTACAGACGGAACCAAGGTTGCTATCGGACAAACGGAGTTTGAGGTGAACAGCGGCAAAATAACGGGCAATGTTGTAAAGGGCAGATATACGGTAAGCGTCGACGGTTATATTTCAAAGGAAATAGTAATCGATGAAAATCTCACCGAAATTGTGCTCGAATACGATGCGTTCACTGCGGGCGCGCATTTCGGCACCGATTGGAACGGTAATTACGGAAACCCGGTAAATATTGACAAAACGCACGTCAACGACACAGATTCCTATTTCATTATAAACGAGAACGCTAACGATTTCTATCAATATACAAAGACGACCTACACAGACGTTTCGGTAAGCGTCATCTACGTGCAGGGGTTGGCTGACAATCCGGGTATCGGTCTTGTGTTCGATGGGAACAAAGCCGTTATGATTAGGTTTGAAAAGCAGAATAACGGCGCAAAAGCTCAGTGGCTTGGCGGAGGCAATTGGGAAGAAACCAGCATTAACGGTAATTGGGACTTCGGAGACGGCGAAACGTATTTTAATCCTTTAAGCGCCGAGCTTATGACTAAGTACGCTTCGGGCGGTCTTGAACTTAAACTCGTAAAAGTCGGGTTGAAAGTTTACGCGTTTGTAGACGGCAATTTCGCGGGAGAGCAAACGCTTCCCAAAGAATATGAAGGCAAAGAGTGCCGTGTGGTGTTCTTTGCGGGAGGAGTAAGCAGCGGCAAAGAAGTGCACTTCGGCATTTCCGAAAGCGACACCCGCCCCTCAGTTACAATAGCGGACAACACCGGCGACGGTGCGAACGGCTCGGTAACGATTTCGCAAAACGTCAATGTCAAAGTCGGCGATACCGTAACGATAACCGTAACCCCCGCAACCGGATATAAACTCGGCAGGCTTACCGTTAACGGCACGGACGTTACTTCTCAAATCGATGGTATGCAATATACCTTTGCGGTAACGGGCGACACGACCGTTGCGGCGACTTTTGAAGAAATTGTCAAAGGCAGTATTGATGCGCAAATAACGGGCAAAAAACACGGCGTAAGCGACAACGCTTTGACGGCGGGAACGCAAGTCACGCTTTCCTCGGGCGGTTTGGACGACGTAACGGCAACGCTTACCGTTGAGAACGGCGTGCTTATGCTTTCGGTTATCGAAATCCCTGCCGCAGTATGGACGGTAAAGATAGCCGGATATCTGACTGCGGAAATAACGGTTGGGGAAAACGCTGAATACACTACTGCAATCGCGCTTGAAGCGGATACGTTCAATACGCTTACTCCCTGGGGTAAGTTCGACTTCTCGCAAGCGAATAATGAAACAACTGCGGTCATAGGCTTTACAAACGACTGCGGAGAATTCGTAACGAAAGAAACTTACGACGACGTAGCCGCAAGCATTGTTTTAAATAAAGATATGTTAACCAGTAATCAGGGCGTAGTCGTACGCTTCGTAGGCGACGGAATGAATGATTTGGTTTACGTCCGCCTTGAAGGCTCTAAAAAAGTGCAGTTCGCCGACGACCCTTTATGGAACTCGAATAAAGCAGAAGGCTCCGGTTGGCAGGATTTGATTTTCTTAAAGGAAACCGTTGAAGGCGGAATAACTCACCCGGCGTGCGCAAAGGCGGAAGAATATCTTGCCGCAATAGAAGCGGGTACTCTCAGACTCACGCTTTTAAGGGTCAAAAACGTCGTTCACGTATTCCTCGGCGGCGATTATATCGGTAGCAGAACCTTTGCCGAAAAATATGCGGACGTTAAATGCGAAGTAGGCGTTGCTGCAACCGGTGTGCCGAATAAAGGCGAAGACGCTGCGATTACGGATTACAACAAAGTGTCGTTCGAATTGGCGGATGCGGATACTTATAAAGGCAAGCTTCCCAATCAACCCGACACCGCTGAATAAACGAACTTGAAAAAATAAATCGTTGCGCGGGGAATATTCCCCGCGCAGACGAAAAAAGGAAAAGAAATGGATATAAAAAAACTGACGGCGAAGCAGAAGGTAAAGCTTGTAATGGGCGCGGACTTCTGGACTAATTACGACTTGGACGGGGCTATATACAAATTCGTCGTTTCAGACGGTCCCGTAGGGCTTCGTCAACCTATTGACAGAACTACGACGGAACAGCACGACTGTATAAAATCCGTGGCTTATCCCTCGTTTCAGATGCTTTCGCAAACCTGGGATACGGCGCTTGCTTATAAAATGGGCAAAAGTCTCGGCAACGACTGTATAGAACAGAAGGTCGATATACTGCTTGCGCCGGGCGTGAACATAAAAAGGCTGCCCACCTGCGGCAGAAACTTTGAATATCTTTCCGAGGACCCGCTGATTGCGGGAGAGTTTGCAAAAGAGTACATAGAAGGCGTGCAAAGTATGCACGTGGGAACCGCGCTCAAACACTATTGTGCGAACAACTGCGAAAGGTCGCGGCATTGGATAAGCTCCGAGGTGGACGAAAGAACGCTGAGGGAAATTTATATTAAGCCATTTGAAATCGCCAGCAAAGCAAAGCCCTGGACGGTTATGTCCTCTTATAATCTCGTAAACGGGGTGAGGATGTCCGAGCATAAAAAGCTTTATTCCTTATTGAGAGAGGAGTTCGGCTTTGACGGAATGATTATGTCGGACTGGGAAGCGGTTAAGGACAGCGAGGCGAGCCTGAACGCAGGGCTTGACTGGGAGATGCCGTACAATGCGGAACATCAAAAGCAAATGCTCGATAAAGCCGATAAATTGGATGCGGCAAAGCTTGACGAAAGCGCGGCGCGCGTAATTGCCCTTGCCGAAAGGTGCGAAAGGGAGAGTAAGCTCCGCAAAACAGATATGACTCTCGAACAGCGCAGGGCGGTCGCCCTCGAAATAGAAGAAGAGGGCATAACTCTGTTAAAGAACGACGGGGCGCTTCCGATTAAAGGCGGGAAAACGGTTGTTACGGGCGCGGCTGCGAAAAATTATTATTTCGGCGGCGGTTCGTCCAACGTCTACCCCGAGCGGGAATTCGAGCCTCTCGCAACGGCGCTTGTAAACGAGGGGGCGAATGCGTATTACACCGACAGCGTGTGGGAAGCGACGGGGCATCAGACAAATCTGAGCAATCTCAAAAACGCGGTAGCCGAGGCGGCGAAAGTCGACTGTACGGTAATATGCGTAGGCAATCCCAACACGTGCGAATACGAGAGCGCGGACAGACAGCAGATTAAGCTTTCAAAGGAAGAGGAGCTTGCGATTGTTTCTCTTGCGGAGGCAAGCGAAAAAATAATAGTCGTTGTCTATGCCGGCGCGGCTGTGGATATGAGCGGCTGGATAGACGCGGTTGACGCGGTTGTCTGGGCGGGCTACGGCGGAGAATACGTAAACAAGGCGGTTGCAAGGGTTTTGACGGGCAAAGTAAACCCGAGCGGAAAACTTACCGAAACTTTCCCCCTTGCTTTGGAGGACGTTCCTGCGGAAAACGCCTATTCGGACGAAGCCGTGATGCTTTACAGCGAGGGGCTGAACGTGGGATACCGCTATTTCGATACCTTCGGCGTACCCGTACTGTTCCCGTTCGGCTTCGGACTTTCCTATTCGCAGTTTTCTTACTGTAATCTTTCGGTTGAAAGGTGCGGAAAGGACGTAAAGCTGGGCTTCGATATAGAAAATTTATCGGATATAGACGGTAAGGAAGTCGCGCAGGTCTACGTGCGCGAAATTACGAGGGAGGTTTACCGCCCTTATAAGGAGCTTAAAGCTTTTAAAAAGGTATTTGTTAAAGCCCGTAATAAAACGCGCGTTGAAATAACGCTTGACCGCTCGGCGTTTGCTTATTACTCGGTTGCCAAAGATTGTTGGACGGTGCACGGCGGCATTTTCGAAATTCTCGTCGGTGCAAGCTCGGAGAATATTCTTCTTAAAAATAAAATCTTAATAGATTAATTTTAAAAAAACGGTATGAGGTGAAAATTATGAATAAAAAATTATCGGTTGTTTTAGCGGCTTGCCTGACTGCGGTTACCGCCGTTTCGGTTGCGGGCTGCGGCGACAGCAAAACCCAGGCAGGCAATAAGCCTGTCGGCGATAGGACGCAGATATCCTTCCTTTGCGGCAACAATTCTAAATCCGAGGCCGCTTGGCTGGAACTTATCGGCGCTTATAATGACGGCGCCGGTTATGAAACCGACAATACTTACGTTAACGTAGAATTAGGTACGAATACGGGTCCCAACGCGTTTACAAAAAGCAAGGATGAGGCGTATAACGTCGTAATGGTGACCGACAGTATTTCAAATACGTTCGTAAACTTTGCATATAAAGCCGATAACCGCAAATGTCCCGACGGATATATGCTCAGTCTCGAAGAATATGCGAAAAATGACGATGATTTTAAAAACAATACCATTTCCGACAGCGTTATGGACTGGTGGCGTATGACTCGCAATCCGGACGCAAAGAAGGGCGCCGGTCAGCCCAAACACGTTATAGGCGCGGGGCAAAACCTTCTTGCCGTACCCGTATCTTCCAACGCGCACTTTAACTGGTACAACGAGAAAATTTTTAAGTCGCAGGGCATCAATATCATATCTGTACCCGAAGAAGAACTCGACAAATATAATGCGGATAACGGCGCAAATCTCAAACCCCACGGTTATGCGGAGTATAAAGAAGCGCCCGTTGCAGGTATGAAAAAGTCCAAAAACCTTTTAGGCAACGACGTTTACAAGGTGTTCAATAACTGTATAGGTATGAATTGGGAAGAGCAGAGAAATATTTTGAAATATTTTTCGCCCGAGCATAACGACGGTTCGATAACCGGTACGAAATCTCCGACTAAATATGGCTTTGTATCTGAATATTGGTTTAATTACGGTTGGTCGGTGGGCGGCGATGTTATGGGCTATAACGGCAGGGAATACGATTTTACGCTTCTCGACACAAGCGCTAATTATATAGTAACAAAGAACGACACGGTTATAAACGGCGCAACTTATGCCGCCGGTGAAATAGTGCGCTACGAGGATAAGGTCAATCAAACCGATATCGCAACTATGGACGGGGTTTACGCCATAGAGTCGCAGTATAACGCCATAAAGGAATACGTTTCGTTGCAAGTGGCTACGGATACGGTAGTCGACGAGCGCGGCGGTAAAACCTTCAAGGGATACGGAGTAGCAGACCCCGATACGGGCAAAGCCAAGACTTGGTTTAACAACGGCGAGCTTGCAATGACAAGGGGTAGCGAATTCGAGGAAAACAGAATGTCAAATCCAGATTTCAATATCTGCTTGCCCGAAACATATCGTGAATACGAGGGCGGAAGCGTGTATTATTCTGGAAACGATGCGAACAATTTCAAGAACGAGCACTTAAAGGTAATAGGCGAAACTTATGACGGCGAGGTGTACACCGGCGATATAAAGAAGGTGGACGGCACGCCGATAATCGGCAGCAGCACTTCGGCAAGTATTTGTCAGGCTCTTGCTATTCCGGCCTGCTCCGACCCCGAAAAATATCAGTCCGCCTGGAACTTTATCAGTTGGGTTGCGACCGAAGGACAGAAATACATTGCAAAAACCACGACCTTCCCCGTAGCGGTTGAAACGGCTTTCGGCGCGGATTTTGCCAAGAATGAGGAAATTGCGCAAGGCAAGAATCTGTACGCCGTAGCTAAGGGTTCGGTAAACGCAGGCAGGGGAGACTGGGGATATTTTGAAAACGGAAGCTGGGTAACGAACTGGTCAAACCCGTTTAACGATGAAGTAAGACGTGGAAAGAAAAAGCTTTCCGCATTCGAGCAGGAAAGAGCCGTAGCAGCAAAAACGGCGCTCAACGATATGTTCTGCGTAATCAAGGGGATAAGATAATGGGTGGCATAAAAGCGCTTGAAAAATTATCCTTTGCCGAGTCCGTGCCCAAGCGTAAAATAAGGTGGAAACCTGTAAGCTGGCTGTGCCTTGCGCTCGTTTTTACGCCGATAATAGCATATTTTCTATTTAACGGTTTTCCCGTCGTACTGTCGTTTATTTCGATGTTTACCGATATGCAGGCTAACGATATAACGACGATGGAATGGAACGGCTTCGATAATTTCAGGCAGGTTTTTACAGACCCGAAATTTTGGGGTTCGTGGAAATCCACGCTCATACTTGCAACCTCGCAGATTATTACTTTGTTGATAGCGCTCGTTATAGCGGTATTGCTCGAACAAAAGGTTAAAGGCGCAAAGATTATGCAGATAATCTTCTTTATACCGTATATCTGCTCGGGAGTTGCCATAGCGATAATGTGGATGTGGGTGTTCAATAAGGATTTGGGTATTCTCAATTCCATACTCGGACAGAATATCGACTGGCTGAACGATTCCGACAGACCCATGCGGCTGATTGTCTGCGTGTATGTAACGATAGTGTGGCAGGCTCCCGCCTATGGTATAGTAATGTTCAAAGCCGCGCTCAAAAATGTAAATCCCGCGCTTTACGAAGCGGCTTCGCTCGACGGCGCAAACGCTTTTTACAAGTTTTGGCACATTACGCTTCCGGGAATAAAATCCGTACTGCTGTTTTTGCTGCTAGCAAGCGTTACGCAAGGACTTGCGGTTTTTGACAGCGTGCTCGTGCTTGCTCCGCTCGACTGGACGCAGACCGCGGGACCGGACAACGTAGGACTTACGGTAAACTATTATATCTATCTGCAAGGCGTCTATAACGACGAAATGGAGTATGCCGCCGTTATGAGCTGGTTCCTGTTTGCCGTTACGTTCCTTATTTCGTTCCCGATAATCCGTGCGCGCAACAAGGCTTCGGAGGGTTGATATGCAGACTAAAGCTTTAAGAATACTAAAAAATATACAATCGGACGGACTGAAATCCTCCGACGGCAATTTCAAGCCCCGCAAAAAGCGCGAGCCCGTTTCGGTAGGGCGTGTGGCTACGTACGTCGTTCTCGGACTGTATACGCTGTGGATTTTGGCGCCGTTTATGATAATTCTTATCTCGTCGTTTACGCCGCGGTCGGAATTCGAAACGGCAACAAGCTTTATCTGGTGGCCGAAGGAATTTTCATTAGAGGGGTATCAAAGGCTGTTTACCAACAAGACCTTCAACGTCGGCGGTATTCCGATGCTGTTGCGCGGTTTTCTGAATACTATGTGGATAACACTCATACCGCTCGCATCGGGGCTATTGCAATCGCTTCTCGTTGCATATTGCTATTGGCAGGGTAAGTTTCCGTTTAAAAATTCGCTGTTTATGTTCACGGTAACGCTTATGTTCATACCGCTCGGCGCATTCGGATTCGTAGGATATATGTTCTATGACAACCTTGGTTGGACGGAAGGGTGGCAGTCAGTTCTGCCGCTCATTGTGCCGGGACTGTTTGCAAGTGCAAGCACGGTTTTCTTTCTGCGGCCGTATCTCGACGGTATAAGCGGCGAGATAGTCGAGGCGGCGAGAATAGACGGAATGAATTTCTGGCAGATATTTTTCACGATAGTTCTTCCGCTTTCCAAGCCCGCGCTTATAGCGCAGTTCATATTCGGTTTCGTAGGCGGCTACAACAACTATGCGGGTGCGCTTATGTATCTTATCGATGAAAAGAGCCTGTGGACCTTGCAGCTTGCGGTGCAACAATCCGTAAACTATATGATGGAAGGCGACTTCGATTATGCGTTCCAATGCGCAACTGCGTTGCTTTCTATGCTTCCGCTTATCATAGTCTATCTCATCTGTCAGAAATTCTTTATAGAAGGAATTTCTTTCGGCGGCGGCAAGGAGTAAATTCAAACGGTAAATTGACGGGGGAAAAACGACGATATAATTAATTTTGTATTGTGTTTCCCCCATTATTTTTTAATCAGGAGAAAAATTATGAAAATAATAAGACAGGCGGCGGTGGTTGCCGCAATGGTTATGGCGTTCGGGCTAGCCGCGTCGCTTACGGCGTGCAAGGACGAAACGGACGCATTGTGCAATCACACGATAACCAAAATTGCGCAAAAAGACGCCGACTGCAAAAACGAAGGCAATTTCGAGCATTATAAGTGTACGGAATGCGGCGAGCTGTTTTCGGACGGCGACGGTTTGAATATTATATCCGTTGAAAAGATAACCATAACCAAGCGTCCGCACACGGCGCAGTTTCAGGATGAAACGGTCGGAAAGTACAAAAATTTCTATTATTGCAGCTCGTGCGGAGGATATTTCACCGATAAAAGCTGTAGCACCGAAATAGCCTATTCAGAGCTTGAAGACAGCTCGGTTGAGCCTGTAAAACTCCCCGATTTGTCCGATTACGGAAATATTTTTGTAACGAAATCTTTCTCGCCGTTCTCGGATTTTGACGATATATCCTCCGACTTCACGGTTCGTATGTTCGTGGGATGGACGAATAAGGACGGGAAGGGAATTAGTGAATTCCCCGAAGCCGCCAAGGTACAGACTAACTACAATCTCAACAGAACGGAAACGCTCAGCGGCGGCGGCTGGTATAACTTCGGTATAGGTTATAACACTCAAGGACTTACTTATAAAAGGTTGCAGTCCGGTTCGGTAGTATCCGCAAAGACTGAGTATACGACTCTGTTCAGAAAAAACGGCGGCATATACGTCAGAATAGTGCGCAAAGGCTTTAACGTATCTTTCTATTTCGAGGACAAAAACGGCAAGCCGCGGTTTATAGACGGCAACGACGAGTTCAAGGGCAGCGGTACGCTCATACGTTTAGCCGCAAACAAAGCCGAAGGCGCTGACGGCTGGCTTCCTTTCGTAAAGAATGCGGCAATATGCATAGGTGTAGGCAACCCGAGGTGCGTTTTCTGAAACGGGGAATACTGATATTATGAATCAATTTATTATTAACAGCATAAGAGTACAGCTATTAAACGAAGATATTGTGCGCATAGAATATGCAAAAAACGGCAAATTCTGCGATGAAAATACTTTTTTAATTCCAAACAAAACTAACTACGAAAACAACAAAGTCGCATACACGCAGGAAAACGGCGTAGTATGCTTCGGAGAATACGAGTTATATATTCCCGAAAACGCCAAATCGCTTACGGGCGTAAGGCTTGAAAAGAATGGGCAAAAGGTTTATACTTACAAAAAACTTGCAAATTCGGGAGAGCTACCCGCATTGGATAAAACTCCCGAAGTCTTTGCAATTTCGGACACACCGAGAATTATCGTACCCGAGGGCGGATACTCCGTAAACCGCAAGGGCGAATATAAAGTAGAAGAAAACGTGCAAGACGTTTATCTTTTGTTATGTCAAAAGAACGCAAAGAAGCTTCGCAAGCTCTACGTAGAACTTACGGGAAGGTGCGAATTTGTGCGCCTTTCAACTCTCGGCGGTTGGAACAGTAAGTATTACGCTTACACCGAAGAAGAGGCAAAGCAGCTCATTTTAGACTACGAAAAACATAATGTGCCTTTGGACGTAATGGTTATAGACACCGATTGGCGTTCCTGCGAAAACGGCTGGGGCTACGATATCAATACGAAGCTCTTCCCCGATATGGAAAGGTTTCTGGACTTTGCGCACGCGCACGGCGTGGAGGTAATGTTCAACGACCACCCCGAACCTGTGGACGGCAAGCAGGTGTTTGCGCCCGAAGAAATTGCCTACCGCGAGAAAAATTTACAGGCGATTATGGATTTGGGGCTTGATATCTGGTGGTACGACAGAAATTGGGGGACCAAACTTGTTTCGCCCGCAAAGAGCATAAATCCCGAAACCTTAGGTCTTTATCTGTTTGACGAAATTACGCGTCTTTTCTGGCAGAAAAAAGCGGGAAATGAAAATATTTACCGCCGTCCCGTTATTATGGGCAACGTAGACAATATCGCAAACGGTTGTTATGTAAAAATCTATTCAAGTGCAAGCCACCGCTATTCGGTGCAGTGGACGGGAGATATTCAAAGCGATTTTGATGCGCTTGCGCAGGAAATTGATTCGATGATAAGAACGGGCAATAATGCCTTGCCGTATATTAATTCGGACTGCGGCGGACATATAGGCAATCCTGATAAAGAATTGTTTATCCGTTGGATGCAGTACGGCACGCTTTCGCCCGTGTTCCGTCCGCACTGCACAAATGTTGTCGAGCGCTTCCGCGAGCCTTGGGTTTTCGACGAAGAAACGCTCGATATCGTCCGTGAGTACAACAATTTAAGATACCGTTTATTGCCCGTAATTTATAAAAGCGCATACGAAGCCTATGAGAATGGCGAGCCGATATTTAAGTCATTAGGCTGGGAATACCCCGAAGATATAAAGGCTGTAAAACTGACTGATGAATATATGCTCGGCAACGATATTTTATTTAAGCCGATTGCGGGCAAAAATCCTTTGCCCGTCGCAAAGAAAAATTTCTTAAAGCCCGTAAAAGCCATCTACTACAACGGAACGGAGTTTCAAGGCGAGCCAATTGCAAATGCCGAATATGAACAACTCAATATAGTTTTAAACCATACTTCGCCCGAAAAGGGAGTGCCTGTATATGATTTTTCCGCACGATTTGAAACTGAGATAATGTTTGTCAGGGACATAGAGCTTATTGTGCGTTGCGACGACGGCGCAACCGTGTGGATAGACGGTGAAAAAGTATTTGAAGATAAAACTTTGCATTCAGCAATGAATTTTCATCTGAAAACAATAGAGGGCGACAAGCCGCATAAAGTCGAAATAGAGTACTTTCAGGCGGGCGGAGAAGCGGCAATCGGACTTTTTTACTGCGAAACAAATACGGAAGATACAACGCAAACATATCTTCCGTCAGGTAAATGGCTTGACTTATTTACGGGCAAAATCCATAATGGCGGAAAAAGCATATCGCGCGAATACGGTTTAAGAGAAACGCCTTTGTTCGTGCGTTTGGGTGCGCTTATACCGCTTGCATACGAAGCGCATAACACGAAAGAGCAGAAATGGGATAAGCTCGTCTACGACTTTTATCCCTGCAAAGAGGCAAAAGACAGCGGCTATTTATACGAGGACGATACCGAAACTACGGCGTATAAGCTCGGTCAATACCGCAAGAGCGCATACGAGGCGTACTATTGTGAAGATTGTAACGCTTACGTTATAAAACTGCACGCAGCAGAAGGTAAATTCGAGGGCGAAAAGTGCTTTGATAAGCGCGAAATTACTTTTAAATATCACTTGTTAAAGGACTCGGACAGCGTTAGAAAAGTTACGGTAAACGGCGAAGAAATAGGTTTTGTCAAAGCCAAAAAGCATAGCTTGGTATTCCCTTTGAATACCGAACAGAACGCGCCCGACAGCGGCGTAATTTCCGTACCTTTGAAAATAGACGTAAACAAAGAGTACGAGATTAAATTTTATCTGTAAGGATAATGTAATGATTTATTTTGATAAACTATCGGGTGGCTTTATATTAAGCGGCAAAAATTACAGCTATGCAATGTTTGTGAACAGGGCGGGCTATCTGCAACATTTGTATTACGGAAAAAAAATAGGGGAAAGGGACCTTGCTTTTTTAATAAAGACGCAGGGTAACAGTCTTTCGCCTAACCCCGAAGATATAAATGCGGATATGGTAACGGATTGTATGCCTTCGGAGTGCGGCTTCTTCGGACGGGGAGATTTCCGTTCGGCAACGGTAATTGCGGAAAGAGAAGACGGCTCGGTTATGAGTTCATTCAAATACGTTAAAAACGCCATATCCGGGGGTGTAGCGCGTATAAAAGGTCAGCCTTGCGTAAGAAAAACCGATAATACCTTGACTATAACATTAAAAGACGATTTTTCGGATATTGAGATAGATTTGAATTATTCGGTGTCGGACAACTCGGATGTGTTAATAAAAAACACGGAAATACGAAATACCGGAAAGACGTGTATAAAGCTAAAAAAGGCGTTCTCGTTTTGTACGAATTTGCCCGATATTGATAAACAGTATTCCGCGCTTAGGCTTGCGGGTAGTTGGGCAAGCGAAAGAAGACCCGTAATTACTCCGCTTGCGGAAGGAACGCTGAGGATAGAATCGACGCGCGGATATTCTTCGCATCAAATGAATCCGTTTATGGCAATACTTGCTGACGGTTGCACCGAAAACAGCGGCGAGTGTTACGGCATTAACCTGTTGTACAGCGGCTCGTTCGCAATTACGGCGGAGGTTTCAAGCAATAAAAGCGTAAGGGTTCAAGGCGGTATCAACGATTATCTTTTTAGTTGGGAGTTAGACGGCGGCGAGAGTTTTATAACTCCGCAAACCGCACTGTGTTATTCGGCGGAGGGGTTTGGCGGACTGTCGCGAGCATATCACGATTTTTTCCGTGATTACATAATAGACCCGAAGCGCGTATATGAACGCAGACCTGTGGTTGTAAACAACTGGGAAGCTACTTATTTCAATTTTGATAACGAAAAACTGTTTGCAATTATAGACGAGGCGGCAAAGCTCGGGATAGACACGTTCGTTTTGGATGACGGTTGGTTCGGAAAGAGAAACGACGATAAAAGCGGTTTGGGCGACTGGACTGTAAACGACAAAAAACTTAAAGGCGGATTAAAGCCTATAATAGACCGCTGTAAGAAAAACGGAATGAAATTCGGTTTATGGTTCGAGCCGGAAATGATATCCGAAGATAGCGACTTATACCGCGCGCATCCCGATTGGGCGATAAAGAAAGAGGGCGTAGAGCCTTGCCGCGGCAGAAATCAATTAGTTCTTGATTTTACGAGAAAGGAAATAGTTGATTACGTTTTTAATGCGGTAAGTAAAGTTTTAAAAGAAAACGATATTTCTTACGTAAAGTGGGATAAGAACAGAGATATAACCGAAAACTTTTCGGCAAGTTTGCTCGCGGACAGACAGGGCGAGTTTTTGCATCGCTATACGCTCGGGTTTTACGATTTGGCGGAAAGACTTATATCTGCGTTCCCCGACGTGTTTTTCGAAGGGTGCGCGGGCGGCGGCGGACGGTTCGACGGCGGAGCGTTGTATTACTTTCCGCAGATATGGACGAGCGATAACACAGACGGTTTGGAGCGCCCCAAAATACAGTGGGGTACGTCTATATGTTATCCGTTAAGTTCAATGAGCTGTCACGTATCGGCTTGTCCTAACCACCAGACGCAAAGAACTACGCCTTTTGCAACGCGCGGAGCGATCGCCTCACTCGGTGCGACGGGGTACGAGCTTGATTTAACTAAGCTGACAGAAGCCGAGAAGAAGCAAGTCAAGGAACAAATATTAAGCTACAAGCGCATAGACGGACTTATTTTAAAGGGTGATTTGTTCAGACTTGCAAACCCGTTCGAAACTAATTATTTTTGCGAAATGATAGTAGCGAAAGATAAAACTGAAGCCTATGTTGTGGGTGAGAGATTCCGTGGTGACCCGTGCGACCACGACAGAATATTAAAGTTAAACGGGCTTGACGAAAACAAGACTTATACTATAAAAGAGCTTTGCGTTACGGCAAGCGGCAAGGCTTTAATGAGCGCGGGAGTACATTATCCGCGTTTGCCCGACTGCGGCAGTTGGATATGGCATATAGAGGAAAAAACAATATGAAATATGAAAGAAAAGAATACCCGCGCCCGCAGTTTCGGCGGGACAGCTGGCAGAGTTTAAACGGCGAATGGGAGTTCTGTTTTGGCGATAAGCAAAATTACGACCGTAAAATAAACGTGCCGTTTTCCTATCAGTGGCAGGCGAGCGGCATAGGCGACGTTTCGGTACACGATATTGTTTGGTACCGCCGCAAGTTTACCGTATCCGAAAAAAACAAACGCGCTTTGCTTTGCTTTAACGCTTCGGACTACGAAACCGACGTGTGGATAAACGGCAACCACGTTATAAAGCATATCGGCGGGTTCACGCCATTTTCCGCGGATATAACCGAATATTTAAAGGAAGGCGAATACGAAATAGTAGTGCGCTGTATAGACACGTTGGAAACGGCGGTTCCGCGCGGCAAACAGACCTGGACGGGCGAACCGTTTACTTGCTTTTATTATCCCAACAGCGGAATATGGGGCAGCGTTTGGATAGAGTTTTTCGGCGAGGACTGTATAGAAAATTATTCGTTGCAGTCTGATACAGACAACCGCAGAGTATACGGCTACATAGAAACGCTGTACGGTACGGCGGACGAAGCAGAAATTACTTTGGCTTTTAAAGATAAAGTAATAAAGAAACAGCGTATAAGTTTAGACGGCAAGCGCACGAATTACAGTATTAGCTTTGCGGACAACGCATTCGACTTCGGCGAGCTTCTGTGGTGGGTGGATAAACCCAACCTTATAAACGTAGATTACGTTTTATATAAAGACGGTAAAGTCTGCGACAACGCGCACGCGAGAATAGGTTTAAGAAAGATAAGCGTTGAAAACGGTAAAATCTATTTGAACGATAGACCGCTTTTCCAACGGCTGATATTGGACCAAGGCTATTGGGTAGAGAGCGGACTTACTCCGCCGAGCGTCGAAGCGTTGAAAAAGGATATAGAGCTTTCAAAGTCAATGGGCTTTAACGGCGCGAGGAAGCACCAGAAGCTCGAAGACCCGTATTACTATTATTATGCGGAAGAGCTGGGCTTTCTGGTCTGGGCGGAAATGCCGTCCGCGTACACTTTCTGCGACAGAGAAATTGCGGCAATAACAAAGGAATGGCAGGAAATAGTAAACGTTGCTAAAAACTTTACAAGCGTAATAGCGTACGTTCCTTTAAACGAAAGCTGGGGTACGAGGGAAATAAAGACTAATAAAGCGCAGCAGAACTTTGCAAGAAGTCTATATTATCTTACAAAAAGTTTGGATAGCACAAGGCTTGTATCCACGAACGACGGTTTTGAGAATATCGAAGAGAGCGACATACTTTCTATCCACGACTACGATATAAGGAATGAGGACGAGTTCCCCCCAAAGTACAATAACGGCTACGACGGGTTAATCCCTCAGGGCTGTGCGCTGTTTGCGGACGGACATAAATACAATGGTCAGCCGGTGCTGTTTACCGAGTTCGGCGGCATCGCGTTCGTGAGCGAACAGAAAGGCGAGACGTGGGGTTACGGCAACGGCGCTACGAGTGCGGACGATTTGTGCGAGAGATTGGAACAGCTTATAAAAGGCATATCGCATACGGAATTTCAAGGCTATTGTTATACCCAACTTACCGACGTACAGCAGGAAGTTAACGGTCTGCTCTATGCGGACCGTACGCCCAAGGCAGACCTTAAAAAGCTTAAAAGAATTTTCGAAAATAAATAAATGGGACTATCCGATTTTATAAAAACAAACAAAATCAAGGGCGCAATTTTCGATATGGACGGAACGCTCGCCGATTCTATGGGGAGGTGGAGTGGAATTTACGCCGCACTTACGGATTATCTTAAAACCGAGCTTCCGCAGGGCTTTATAATGAAAGTCAATCATATCCCCATGCGCAAGCGGGTGGGTGAAATTCTGAAGTTATTATCGATTGATTTCTGTGAAGAAGACGTTTTTTCGTTTTGGATTGAAAAAGCCGTTGAATATTACAATAAGGACTTTAAAACAAAGCCGTACATGCTTGAAGCGTTGAAAAGTCTAAAAGAACAAAGCGTTGTTATGGCGATCGCTACGGCAAGCGATATACGTTGTGCCGAAGCGTTTATAAAAAGTAATAATCTAACCGAATATATCAGCGTTGTTACTGGTTTGGAAGAAGTCAGCCGCCCGAAAAGCTTTCCCGATATATATTTGAAAGCTGCGGAAAGACTCGGCATTGAGCCTTCGGAATGTATAGTTTTCGAGGATGCACTAACGGCAATAGAAGCGGCAAAGGCAGGCGGGTTCAAGGTTTGCGGCGTGCAGGACGACAGCTCAAAGGGCGATGCAGAGAAAATTAAAAAAATATCGGATTTTGTTTTAGGTTTTGAATATGTCTGTTAAAATGATAGCTCACCGCGGTTTGAGCGGTATAGAAATGGAGAATACGTCGGCGGCGTTCAAAGCGGCTTGTGAGCGTTCTTATTACGGTATAGAAACGGACGTACACGTTACGAAGGACGGTAAATATATAATATTCCACGATGACGGTACAGGTAGATTATGCGAGCAAAATTTGATTATCGAAAAAACCGATTTTGAAATATTACGTTCTTTAAAGTTTAAAGACGGCATATCCGAAATGCCGACGTTGTCAGAGTATTTACAAGTGGTTTCACGTTATAAAAAGGTTGCGGTAATCGAGCTGAAAAAACCTATGCGCGAAAACAATATCGAGGAAATTATAGAAATTTGCAAACGGGAGTATACGCTCGACAAAATAATTTTCATATCGTTTGATATTGAAAATCTCGTCGCCGTGCGTAAGCTTTTACCGAAACAGAAAATTCAGCTTCTGGCGGATAAATTCAACGGCGAACTGATAAAATCTCTCAAAGAATACGAGTTTGATTTGGATATACGTTATGATTTGCTGACAAAAGAAAAAATAAAAGAGTTGCGCGAAAACGATATTATAATAAACTGTTGGACGTGCGACGACAGACAAAAAGCCGAAGAATTGATTGGTTTCGGGGTGGACTTTATTACAACTAATATACTCGAATAAGGACATAATAAGATGAGAGATATAGAGCAAGAAACGGAAAATTTAATAACATACGCAAAAGAGAAGTTAGAGTTTAAAGAGCGGGACGCGGAGTACAAGGCAAACCGCCTCTTGGAAATTATGGAAAGCGGCTTGGAGGGGGCGGAATTGGAGGACGCCGTGTACGGCGAGCTTTCGATTCTGCCTTCGGAGATAGACGAACGCTTTTCGGAAATTGCGAAAGAGAGCGGTAGCAAAGCGGCAACCGAGTGGCTGTATAATTATTGCATAAATAATAAGTACGTCAAAAAGGACGTGCTGGATAAAAATCCGCGCTTTGATACGGAAAACGGACTTACTATAACCATAAACAAAGCCAAACCCGAATTCCGCGACCCCAAGAAAGCCAAGGCGGGCAATTCGGTGGACGGCGGTTTTGCGAAGTGCGTAATCTGCCGTGAGAACGAGGGTTTCGGCGCAAGGAATAAACGGAATTTGCGCACTGTTTCCATAACGCTTGGCGGCAAGCCGTGGTTTTGGCAGTATTCGCCGTATGGGTATTTTAACGAACACGGCATAGCGGTAAACTGCGAGCATACACCGATGAATATAGACAAGCAGACGTTTGTCAATCTTTTGGATTTCGTAGATAAGTTTCCGCATTACTTCATAGGCTGCAACGCACCGTTAGAACGGATAGGCGGAAGCGTTCTCGCCCATGACCACTATCAGGGCGGCGGAGAAATCTTGCCTCTGCATAAAGCTAAAATCAAGACTAAAATAAAAGATAAAAAGTATCCTTACGTCACAGTCGGTATATTGGATTGGGCAGGCACGGTAATTCGCATAAAGAGCGATAAGCGCAACGAAATCGTCGATATTGCGGACAGACTTAGAGAGGCTTGGGTAAGTTACAGCGATGCCGGACTCGGCATAATAGCGGAGGACGAAAAGGGCATACATAACGCAATAAGCCCTACGGTAATAAAGACCGCTACACACTACGAAATGAACGTTATACTTCGTTCAAACATTACGAGCGAAAAGTATCCGGACGGAGTGTTCCACGCCCACCCTGAATATCACAGTATAAAGAAAGAGAGTATCGGTTTAATAGAAGCGCAGGGGCTTTTTATACTTCCGGGCAGATTGAAAGAACAGCTCGCTGAAATAGAAAATGTAATAAAAGACAATAAGCCGTTGCCTCCCGAATTTGCCGAATTCAAACTCGTTTATGACGAAACGAAAACCCTTTACGAAAGCGGAAAATATTCGAATATTCATAAAGCAATGCAGGAAGAATTGGGAAGTATCTGTTACAGGATATTAGAAAACACGGCGGTATTCAAAGAGGAAAAAGATTTAATGCGGTTTCTTGAAGCCGCAGGGTTTGAGATATGAAAGAATACGAATATAAAGTAAGCGCGGCAGGGCGAATCAACCTGATAGGCGAGCATATAGACTATTGCGGCGGTAAGGTAATGCCTGCGGCGTTGTCGTTAAAGAATACGGTATATGTAAGACCTAACGCCACGAATCAAATCAATTTGGAATGGACTACGCTGCCCGACAAAGTGACGCTGGATATAGATAAGTTGGACAGTTATAAAGGCTTAAAGTACGGCAATTATCAGGCGGGCGCGGCGTTGATGTGGCAGAGAGCAGGGCATAAGATAATAGGCTGCGATATGCTCCAAGACTGTACCGTTCCGTTCGGCAGCGGACTTTCAAGCTCCGCCGCGATAGAGGTAAGCACGATAGCGGCTTTGGCAACGCTTGCGGGCGAGCCTTTGGATAAAGTGGATATAGCGTTAAAGGCACAACAGGCGGAAAGGGAATACGCGGGAGTAAACTGCGGGATTATGGACCAATACGCTTCGGCTTGCGGCAAAAAGGACAGCGTAATGCTGCTTGATTGTAAAACACTCGAATGTGAGTATCTTCCTTTAAGACTCGGCGATTATTCATTGGTAATAACCAACTGTAAAAAGCCGCACAGTCTTATAGAAAGCAAGTATAACGAGCGCAGAGAAGAAACGGACGAAGCGTTAAAAATATTACAACAGAAGATAAATATAAGCTGTCTTGCGGAATTGAACGGTTCTCAATACAAAGCGTATTATTCGTCGTTGCCGCAGACGATAAGAAAGAGAGTAGAACACATTGTCAGCGAATGTGAGCGTGTAAGAATAGCTACACTTGCGCTTAAAGCTGGCAATATGGAAATGCTCGGCGGACTTCTGAATAAATCTCACGCGTCTTTAAGGGATAATTACGAAGTAACGGGCAGAGAGCCGGACGCGTTGGTTGCGGCGGCGCAGGCGCAGTCCTGCTGTTTAGGTTCCCGTTTAATTGGCGGCGGTTTCGGCGGTTGTACCATTTCGCTTGTAAAGACTAAAAGCGTGGATGAGTTCAAGGAATTTACTTACAATACCTATCTGAAAGCAACAAGCTATAAAGCCGAATTTTATGATACGGAAATTTCGGACGGCATAGAAATAACTAAAATATAGGAGTAAAAATGAAGATATTAGTTACCGGCGGAGCGGGTTATATCGGTTCGCAGACAGTTGCTCAGCTTTGCGCAGACGGATTCGAGGTTGTCATAGTAGACAATCTTTCAACCTCGTGCGAAGAAAGCGTTGTACGTTTGAGAAAGATAACGGGCAAAGATATTCCGTTACATAAGGTTGACATACGCGATAAAGAAAACGTGCGTAAAGTGTTAAGGGATGAAAAAATCGAAGCAATAATACATTTTGCGGCATATTCGCTTGTCGGTGAAAGTATGGTAAATCCGCTGAAATATTATGAGAATAATCTCTACGGCACTAAACAGCTTTTAGAAGCAATGGTTGAGGAAAAGGTAGACAAAATCGTGTTCTCGTCCACGGCGGCAACATACGGCGAACCAAAAAGTGTTCCAATTTTGGAGACGGACGAAACAAACCCCACAAATACATACGGCGAAACAAAGCTGTCTATGGAAAAGATGTTCAAGTGGACGGCAACAGCGCACGGACTTCGGTTTGTGTCGCTGCGGTATTTCAACGCCTGCGGCGCACACGCAAGCGGAATAATAGGCGAAGCGCATAACCCCGAAACTCATTTGATACCTATAATATTGCAAGCGGCGGCAGGAGTCAGAGAAAGCATAAGCGTTTACGGCACTGATTATCCCACTCGCGACGGCACTTGCGTGAGAGATTATATACACGTTTATGACCTTGCCAAAGCGCACGTTGCGGCGGTTAAATATCTTTTAGACGGCGGCAAGAGCGATATGTTCAATTTGGGAACTGAAACAGGTACAACTGTAAAGGAAGTTATAGACGCGGCGAAAAAGATTACGGGCAAGGATATAAAAGTCGTTTACGGCGAGCGTAGAGCGGGCGATCCCGCAGTGCTTACGGCATCGAATAAAAAAGCGAGAGAAATTCTCGGTTGGAAACCCGAAAAGACAATGGACGATATTATTTCTTCGGCTTGGAAATGGCATAGCGAAAATCCGCACGGGTACAACCAATGATAATAACTTTAAAAGACGGAAACATTGAAGCCGAAATCGAAAGCGTGGGCGCAAGGATAAACGCTTTAAGAGTAAACGGCGTAGATATAGTACTCGGTTTTAATTCGGTAGAAGATTACATAAAAAGCGGATGCTACGCAGGAGCTACGATAGGAAGAGTTGCAAATCGAATTGCAAAAGGCAGATTTACGCTGAACGGCAAGGAATATCAACTCAACGTTAACAACGGCGAAAATCATTTGCACGGCGGAAACGAAGGCTTTGATAAAAAGCCGTTTACAATTTTAGAGCAGACGGACAATTCCGTAACGATGGAATACATAAGCGCGGATGGTGAAGAAAACTATCCGGGCGATTTAAGGTTTACCGTTAAGTTCACGGTAGAAGATAATTCGCTTTTAATGGAGTATAGCGCTGTAAGCGATAAAGACACTTTATGGTGTCCTACCAACCACGCATACTTTAATTTAGACGGCGAACATAAAGGTGATTGTAGAAACAATCTGCTACGGCTCAATGCGAATTTCTATACTCCAATAGACAGCGGACTTATTCCTACGGGCGAGAAGAAAGCCGTTAAAGGTACGCCGTTTGATTTTACTAAATCGAAAAGAATAGGCGAAGAGGTAGGCAGTAAAGAATTAAAGTCAACGCTCGGCTATGACCATAACTTTATTTTGAAAGACACACACGCCGCGCACGCGGAAAGCGAAGTTACCGGTATAAAAATGGACGTGTACACGGATATGCCGTGTTTGCAGTTCTACTCTGGCGGACAGCTTAACTGTGTTATAGGTAAAAGCGGCGTTTACAATCAATACGCGGGTTTCTGCTTAGAGCCGCAATTTTGTCCGGATGCTGTAAATATCCAAGGCTTTGAAAAGCCGATATTAAAAGCGGGCAAAATTAAAAAGCATTATATACAATACAAAATAGTAATTGATTAATAATTAAAAGACGTGTAAAACTTTTCAATGTGGAGGTCGGAAAAGAAACATTTCTTACAAAATTAGGAGAAACAAAAGATGGCGGGACCAAATAAAAAAGTAAAGGCGATTAAGGAAGGTTATTTTTACGGCTGCTGTCCTTATTGTAAAACGCCATTGACGCAAGGCAAAAACGGAACGGATTCATATAATCTGTGTCCGACTTGCGGCTCCTATATCCAAGTTATCATTGAAGGTAAACGAGTTATAGTAGAACCGAAAGAAGATTAAAACTTTCGCAATAGCGAATGTTTTTCCATAAATAAGATAAAATTCGTCAAAACATACAAATATATTCAGTCATAAAAATGATAGTATAAGCATAGCAATTGCGGATTGAGCGCATTAAGGCGCGAAACGTGAGCTAAATTTATACTGTTACGAGCTGAATCCGAAAAAAGATAGTGCCGAACAGAGCAATATGCCTACTTAACAGGGTAGGTCGAATTTGCTTTGTTCGGCTTTTTTTATTACCCTCGGCGGCGTATTGCAAACGCTGTCGGGGGCTTTTTTTATTTGCTGAAATTCACGAAAGAAAATTTTTCAATGGGACAATAGGTGTCCCATTACTACGCAACAATAGGCGTGAAAACTTTGTGAAGGAGGTAAGAACATGCAGTCGACGACCGAGCGACGTCAGGCATTGTTTGAAACAATGTGCGAAAGACGGCACGAAACGATAGACAACCTTGCATTCGAATTCGGCGTTGAACGGCGAACGATTCGAAGAGATATCGAAATACTGTCCTGTTCTTACCCGATTTACACGACCAAGGGAACGGGAGGCGGCGTACATATTATGGACGGATACAGATGCGGAATCAGGTATATGACGAATGACGAAGCAAAGTTTTTGGAGAGCGTGGCGGCAACGCTCGACGGGAACAATGCGGAGCGGATGCAGAAGATAATCAGCAAATACAAACTGCCGACGAGGGGCGGTAGATGAGAGCGGTACGCTATAACGAAACCATCCGAATCTACGACTCCTACCTATATCGTGAAAGCATCAAGGAGATAGACGGACGGTGCTATGACGCCGAAGATAAATGTTGGGTAGTGCCGCTTTGTAACGAGAACGTCGCCACTTTGTCGCTCATTGGCTGCGACCTCGACGCAGAACTCAAAGGAATGCTTAAAAGCCGACGTGACGCGTTTGTGGGCGAATATCGGCATCGTGCGCCGAGAGTAAAGGTCAAACTCTACAATCATCAGCAGAATGCATACGACTTTGCGCTGAAAATCTTTGAAGAAAGCAAGGGCGTCGCTCTGCTTGCGGATATGGGTACGGGCAAAAGTATGATGACGATAGCCATCACGGGAACGCTCGAAGCTGAAAGGGGTGTAAAGAAAATGCTCGTCGTCTGTCCGAAATCCATTGTCGGCGTATGGGAGGAGGAGTTCCGCAAGTTCGCAGACTACAAATACGCCTTGACCGTACTCGACGGCGCAATGGAAAAGAAACGGTCGGCGTTCGGTTTTATGAACGGTCAGGCGCTACAAATCATCGTTGTGAACTACGAGAGCTGTTGGCGGTTGGAAGCGGAAATCACGCGGTGGAAGCCAGACCTAATCGTATGCGACGAGAGCAGCAAAATCAAATCTCCGTCCGCAGCGCAGGCGAAAGCCTTGCACCGTTTGGGGCGAATCACAAAGTACAACATGATACTCACGGGAACGCCTATAACGGGCAGTCCGCTCGATATTTTCTCGCAATACAAATTCGTGAACGACGCAATCTTTGGGACGAGTTTCTATCTTTTCCGTAACCGCTATGCGATTATGGGCGGATACCAAAACCGACAGATCATAGGCTATCGCAATATGGCTGAACTCGTCAAAAAGGTACACGGCATAGCGTACCGCATCAAGATAGAAGACGCGGTGGATCTGCCGCCGTTTATCGACGAAACGAGAATTGTGCCTTTGGAGCCGCAGGCGCAGTCGGTGTACAGACGGTTGGAGAAAGACTGCTATGCCGAACTGAACAACGGCGAAGTAACGGCGCGGAACGTGCTGACGCAACTTCTTCGGCTCTCGCAATGTTCGGGCGGATTTATCCGTGACGATATCAAAGGCGAGGCGGAGCAGGTCAGCAGCGCAAAGCTCGAAGCCCTCGAAGAGATTATCGACGCTTGCTTGGAAGAAAAACGCAAGGTCGTGGTGTTCGCAAGGTTCGTTCCCGAAATCGAAGGCATCAGGGATATGCTCGAAGAAAAGAATATCGGGTATTCGCTGATATACGGCGCAACGCAGGACAGAGCCGCACAGGTCAAGAAATTCCAAGAAAACCCTGACGTCAAGGTGTTCATCGGACAACTGCAGACGACGGGAATGGGTTTGACGCTGACCGCCGCCAACGTCGCAGTCTTCTATTCGTTGGACTTCTCGTATGCGAATTATGAGCAGAGCCGAGCAAGAATACACCGCATCGGTCAGAAAGAAAAGTGTTTGTACATTCACCTTGTCGGTAAGGGAACGGTGGACGAAAAGATACTGCACGCCTTAAAGCACAAAGCCGATATCGCCAATCTTATGGTGGACAATTGGCGGGAACTCATCAAGCAATAAAATAGGGAGGTATTATGGACAACAGATTATTGGAACTTTCGGACAAACTCAAAGACCTAAAAGAACAAAAGAGCGAGTTGGAAGCGCAGACGAAATCGGTCAATGAAGAGATAGACGGCGTCATCACGGATATGATCGATATCATGACGACGGAAGAACTGTCATCGTTCAAGCGTGACGGAACGACGTTCTCGCTCGTGACGCAGGAATATCCGTCCCCGGAACCCGACCGCAAACCCGAACTGTGGGCGGCGATGCGTGAGAACGGTTTTGACGACCTTTTCAGCATAAACAGTCAGACGCTGTCGGCGACGGTCAAGGAACTCATTACCGAGAACGGCGGAGTCCTGCCCGAATGGTTGGACGGTCTCATCAAGATTGCGGAGAAGAATACGATCCGCATGGCAAAATCGAAAAAATATTAAATTTTGGAGGATATAACACTATGTCAAAAGAACTGGTCAAGAAAGAAGAGTGTGCGGTGGCGCAGTACGGCACGGGCGTGAATTTCGGCGACCTTCTCGCCGAAGAACTCGACGGTCTGACTCCGTCGTTCGAACGCATCAAAATCCCTGCGGGCGGCGGACTTGCATACGAGGTGCCGGGGGACGATCCCGACAGTCCCGATTCGGTAAAAGAGTTCAAAGCGGTAATTCTCTACCATCATCCCATCAACTGTTACTACGAGGAAGAGTACACGGGCGGCAACAATCCTCCCGACTGCGGTTCGATGGACGGGAAAATCGGTGTCGAGGCGGCGACGGGCGAAATCAGACAGTGCGCCGAGTGCGAATTCAGCAAGTTCGGCACGGGCAAGAACGGTGCGAAAGCGTGCAAACAAAAGCGCAGAATTTATCTCTTGCGTGAGAACGAAGCTCTGCCGACCATTCTCTCGTTGCCCACGGGCAGCCTTTCGGAATTCAGTAAATACGTTATGCGGCTATTATCGAAGGGCAAAAAGACCAACGGCGTCGTGACGAAGTTCTCGCTGAAGAAAGCGCAGAATTCGGGCGGCATCAACTACTCGCAGGCGGTGTTTGCCGTGGACAGAGAACTGCTCGACGCCGAAGCGGAGAATGTCAGGAATATGAGCGAACAGGTCAAGGTCTTGGCGAACAAGGTGACGGTGTTGGACGAAGAGCAGTAACAAAATACGATGGGCAAAGGGCGGTGGCGCGGTGCCGCCGCCTTATTGCATAGAGGAGGACGATGACAAGAAAACGAAACAGCGAGGTCCGAAACGATGACGGGAGATATCTTTGAAACAGTAAAAAGAAACGTAAAAATAGCCGACGTCGTACAGGACTACGGAGTACAACTCAATTATCAGGGGCAAGGTCTTTGTCCGTTCCATAAAGAGAAGACGCCGTCGTTCTCGGTTAAGAAGGACGACAACATTTTCAAGTGCTTCGGTTGCGGCGAATCGGGCGACGCCATCGCGTTCGTGGCGAAGATTAAAGGCATAGAGCCAATCGAGGCGGCAAGAGAACTCGCAGAACGATATCACATCGAAATCGAAGAAAAGAAGACGGGCAAGCCTGCAACCATCACGGAATACCTGAAACGGTGCATCGCCGATATCGGCAAAACCGACTACTTTGAAAAACGAGGGTTGAGCCGTGCAACAATACGGAAATTCTGCTTGGGCTACGACGCCTATCACAATTCTGCGGTCATACCTTATTCAAGCAAACTGACGTACTACCAAACGCGGAGCATCGGCGAGAAAGCCTTTTTCAAACCTAAAACCGAAGACGCAGGTACAGAGCCTGTGTTCAATTTCAATGCCCTGAAACTCCGCACCAAAGAGCCGATATTCGTCGTCGAGAGTCCTATTTGCGCTATGTCGGTGTACCAGAGCGGCGGAAACGCAATCGCAACGTGCGGAACGGGCGGTTGGAAGAAGGTCGTCGATGAAGTCAAAAAGAAGAAACCGCTCGGCGGCTTTATTCTGTGCTTCGATAACGACGAACCGGGGAAGAAAGCAAGCAATGCGATGTATGCCGAACTTCTCAATCTCGGCGTGCAGGTCATTGAATTTAACATTGCGGGCGACTGCAAAGATCCGAACGAACTCTTGATGCTGAACCGCAAGAAGTTCGAAGAACACGTTGTGTCTGCAAAGTTGCGGTTACGCAAGCAATATGCCACGGCGAAAGACAGTTTCACCGCATCGGAGTTACAGGACGAAGACGTGGAGCCGCCGACGTGGATAGTGCGCGACGTGCTTCCAACGGGCCTCGCCATGCTTTGTGCGCCGTCGAAAATCGGGAAGTCTTGGATGATGATGCAGCTCGGCTTGGCGGTGGCGGAGGGTAAGGAATTCTTGGACTTTAAAACCAACGAATGCGGAGTGTTGTACTACGCATTGGAAGACAGCAAGGCAAGATTGAAAGACCGTCTCAACAAAATGCTGAAAGGCAAGCGCGCACCGATGAATTTACGGTTCGTAACGCAGGCGGACACGGTGGACGGAGGTCTGCTTGAAAAGATCGAGGAAGAACTTAAAACGTTCCCCGGCATCAAGCTGATTATCATCGACACGCTCCAAAAAGTGCGCGGGAAAGCGATCCGCAACGAATCAATGTACAGCGGCGACTACCGTGAGATGGGCAAGCTCAAGGAATACGCCGACAGCCATAAGGTATGTATGCTGTTCGTGCATCACTTGCGGAAGATGCTCGACGAAACCGACGTCTTCAATATGATATCTGGCAGCACGGCGCTGATGGGCGCGGCGGACTCCATTTTCATAATCTCAAAGAAAAAGCGCAACGACGAGAATGCGAACCTGTCGATGACGGGACGCGACATTCAGCAAAGCGATCTCGTTATAGCGTTCAGCAAAGTGGACTACAAATGGGTAGTCGAAGGCACGGCGGAAGAAGTGGAATACCGTAAGGAACGCGAAGAATACGAAAGCAGTCCGTTGGTGCAGACCGTCAAGGAAATCGTAAAGCGCAATCCTATGAGCGGTTGGTGCGGAACGGTCGACGACTTGAAGAAACAAATCTACGACATAACGGGTAAGCAGATTTCCGACAGCAACGCGGCCATAGGCAGGGCGATAGAGAAATTCGAATACCGCCTTTACTGCGACGACATAGAGCATAAGGTAACGCGGACCTCTAAAGAGAGAAAGCACGCCTTCTCGCGTCGGCTTCCGAAACAGCCGTATGGCTATCAATCAACGATTTATGATAAGCAGGAGAATGACAAATGAACGCAATTCTTATAAACAGTATCTGTCACAACCGTCATTCCGTCATTGGAATATGCAGAAAATTAGACCGAAATCCACAAGAGGGGGTTACTGTCATATAGTCATATCGTCATTTATGACGGAATGACAGTAATGACGGATAAGTATCATAAAGGGCGATATGAAAGAAAGCGATTTGATAAAAAAGATAAGCGATTACTTAAAGACCGTGCCGAACCTGTTCTATTGGAAGGAACACGGCGGAATGTACGGTACGGCGGGAATTCCCGATATGATTGTCTGTTATCGGGGACGGTTTATCGGCTTCGAGTGTAAGGTCGGAAAGAATAAGCCGACCGTTCTCCAAGCGGTAACGATTAAACAGATAATAAATGCGGGCGGCTATGCAATGGTTGTTCGGTCGGTTGACGAGGTAAAGCAAATTATAGCGGCGTTTGAGAAGGAGTAAGATGAAGACGGAAACGGTAATCAACAAAGTGGTAATAACAGCGGAGGCGGAATTCGACTACGAAAGCGAGTTCAAGCGACCGTTGCCGAAAAAAGAATTAAAGCGGGAAACCGAAGAATATATCGGCGGCAGACTGTCTCGCTTTAACGGTTACTATTTCCGTGCGAAATACTTTGACGAAATGACCGACCGAATGTTGATGCTGTTCGTATACAGGGGAGAGGTCTTCGGCAGTATGCAGATTTGGGAAATCCGCGGGATATGCCCTGCCGAAGATTGGACGAGTGAGTTGGAAGAAGACGGGCAAGTGCGCGTATGGTTGAAATCGAAATTGGATACCGCCGAGGAAACCGATTGGGTGTGGGATTTACGGGTAAGAGAAGAGATACGGCGAAAAGAGTTAGCCGAAGAATTCGGAGAGGCGGTGGAGAGCAGTATGCCCGAAATAAAGAATCTATTGGAAAACTACAAAATCAACAAAGCGAGAATAGCGGTCGGCAGCGGAAAAGAGATTGACTGTTTGAAAACAACGGTGGAATTTCTCGACAAATGCATCGACCAGCTCGACGATGAAGCGAAAGCTATAATCACGCTTTTATACGTGCAAGGGCAGTCAATGAGTAAGGTCGGGAGAAAGTTCGGATATTGCAAATCGGCTGTGCATAAGAAGCGAAACCGCGCTTTGCAGATACTCGAAATACTGTTTGAAAGCCGAAAACAGCAAAAGAGTTGACGATTGGTGAACGGTCGGTGAACGAAAGTGAACGAAAAAGCCCGTGAACGGGTATATAATGAGAAGGAAAGCAGGAGGACGAGCAAATGCCGATGAAACCGAAACGACCGTGCAGTTATCCCGGCTGTCCGAAATTGGTGGACGGTCAATACTGCGAGGAACATAAACGGTTGACGGATAAGCAGTACAACCAATACGGGCGGGATGATTTTACAAAGAGTTTCTATAAAACCCCAGAATGGCTGTACGCACGGAAAAGACAATTGCAAGCGCATCCGTTCTGCGAAGAGTGTTTGAAAGAAGGCAAACGAACGAAAGCCACGATGGTGGACCATAAAGTGCCGATAAAGCAAGGCGGGGATAAGTTCGCATCGAGTAATTTGCAAAGCCTGTGTTGGAGTTGCCATAGCAGGAAGTCTGTGATTGAGGGTAGTAGATGGGGAAAGTGATTTAATAAATAATTAAATCATTTATATTTACTCCTTCGAAAGAAAAAAATAATTCCATAGGCTTAAGAAAAAGGGAAGAGAGTCTAATAGTTTCTATTTGGTCATAAGCGTAATGCCTAAATGAAGATATATCATACAACTTGGTGGACAAAACGGATGAGGGCGAAAGATTTAAAATAAAACCAAAAGGCGGAGAAATAAATTCAGCTACGGTAAGATGCTTTCCAGTATCTATTTTTGAGTAAGTTATAGCGGTTGTATGTCTCGAACAACTATCAATAGGGACGAGGTACATGTAGATGTTAAAGTCTTTTCCTTTTGGAGTAGATGCTGTCTTATCCAATACAAAATCACCTAAGCCAAGTATCGAAACAGTTTCGGGGTCTATCACACTACAAAAAATAGCGGCAACTTGTTTATAAAAATTCAATGGCTTGATAGTACAATCGAATTCGATTAGGTGGTTTATCATTTTAATAGAGTCTATCGCTTTTAATGCTGAAACCATTGCTTTAGAAAAAGCAGTATAATCTCTTACATAGTAAGCCCCAGTGTTATTATTACAATCACTACAAATTGTGGCAAGTTGATAACCACCTTGAAACTGACGATATTTACAAGATGTTATTGGCTCTTTACCAACAAGATACGCCTGCAAGAGATCGTCATGGTCGTAAGATTTTACGATGCCTTTGTTGCCTGTCGAACGAGGGGGCAAATGCTCAAATGTTAATTCTTTTGTTTGACCGCAGATATGGCAAACACCAATAGTTTTCTTTTTCATATTAACCTCTAATGTAATTATACCATATATGAACGTTTACTGCAAATATAGTTAAAAAAGTTTCATATTTTGGGCGCGTTTCGCTGGGCTCTTTCTGAAAACTACGGTATTGTTTGCTTACAAAATTAAACAAGGGCGGAACGCCCGAAAGGAGAAAGTATGGCAAACCAAAACAATAAAAAAACCGATGCGATTATACCGCTAAAAAACTTCAAGTATGCCGAAGAAGAATTTTATAGGGCGCTTGACGAGTTGGAAAGAGTTTATTATCTGATGGACGACAATGATTCCGACATCGGATACGTAAGAGGGTATCTCGAACAGTATGGTTGCTTGTCGGCTGACGAATGTGAGATGGAAGAGAAGCTCGTGAAGGAATACGAAACGGCGAAAAACGAAAATGCAGACGAAAACGAAATGAATGAGATTTATAACAAAATCCGAGTGACAATCAGAAGAAACTCTATAAAGGGTGGAATATTAAATGCCATCCTTGCCGATGACGGAAAACTGAATGAAGAGGAAGCATAAGATGAAAAAATTCAAAGTCAAAATAGTAACGATGGGGAAACCCTTTAACGTAAAAGAAGGTCAGCATGTCTATGGTATCAGGCACAGCGGTGACGATTGGGGCAAACCGATATCGGTCGAGAAATTTGTGTTGGTAAACAGGTACGGCTATATCGTATCGAAACAACCGCTTGATAAAATCATAAACAGCGGACGGCTCGTGTACGAATTAAACGACGAGGAAAGGGAAGAAATTTTCAACAGAGAAGACGAAGGTTGGTTTTATGTAAACGAACTGTTTGAGCAGTACGACGGAGGTGCTGAATAATGGGGCAGTTCACGTTCGAAAACCGATTGACCAAAGCTGTAACAGACGTGACTATTTATGCTAACGGAATGGTTAGGTTCAGCAGAATAGCAATAGATTACTTCAAGATAATTGATACGGAAATTTTATGGGGAGAAGATAAGGAAACGCAAACGCTGGCGTTCCAAAAGGTAAGCCAAGGCAGAATATTCCGCGGACCGAGAAGGGATACAACAAGCTGTCCGTTAGAAATGGCAAAAAAATATGAGGGAAAATATTTTATTAAACAAGACGGTGAAATTTTTATTCTGATGAAAGACCGTATAACGGAGGATAAAATATGAGCAAGTATAATTTTGACTATGATATTGGCGAAAAGCGCCGGGGCAAATCCGATGTAATCATTTATGAGAAAGGAATGGTTTATATCAGCCGAGCAGTTATAAAACGATTGGGGTTAGGCGGTGCTAAATTAAGGTGGGGAGAAGATAAAGCAAATAAAACTCTCGCCTTAAAGCAAGACCTGAACGGACGGGCAGTGAATGAAAAAGGCATCACAAACTTCCATTGTCCTGCCGAGGTTGCTCGGCGGTACGCGGGCAGATACAACCTAACGGCTGACGAAGGAGTGTTCGTACTCGTCCCCGTGTGAGCGCAAGCTCGGCGGGGGCAGGGGGAGTCAAATCTCTACACATTCTCTCTCCAACAGCGGGGCCGCAGTCTAACGCAAATTTTCGCGTAATCAAAAATCAAAAGGAAAAATCAATTAAATCAAAAGTTTAACGTAGTTAAAGGGGCGGTGCGAACCGCCCTTTGATTTTTCGCTGAAATCAAAATAAATCAATTTTATCAGGAAATCAAAAACGGAGGAAATATGGCAAGCGGAGGACGAAGACCAGGAGCGGGGCGGCCGAAGAAAGCCGCCACCCAAAAGATGTTGGAAGGCAACCCCGGCAGACGCCCCATCGAAGTCGTGGACTTTGGCGCAATGGGCGTTGAATTGCCGAGCGAACCGCCGACCTATCTATCGGCGAAAGCAAAAGAGATTTACAAAACGGTGTATGCGTGGTTGAAAGGTATCGGATGCACTACGGGCATACTGCCTTACAACCTCGAAGAGTATGCGTTCTGCAAGGCGCGGTGGTTGGAGTGCGAAGAGATGAACACAAAGCACGGCTTGCTCGTAAAAGATCCAACTAACGGTAAGGCGATGCCATCACCGTTCGTCGCTATGGCACAGCAGTACCTGAAGCAAACGAACGAGGTATGGGCGAAGATTTATTTCGTCGTAAGGGAAAGCAAACTGTCCAAGTGGGACGACAAAAATCCGAACGACGACATTATGGAAAAATTATTGGGAGGGGGTAGTTAATGGAATATTCGGCGGATAACCCGTTGCGACTTATAGAACTGTTCGCAGGGATAGGCAGCCAAACACAAGCATTAAAGAACATAGGTGTGCCGCACAAAGTTGTGGCAATATCCGAAATCGACAAGTATGCAATCCAGAGTTACGAGGCGATGCACGGCAAGGTCAATAATCTTGGCGACATCAAAGCAATCAAGGCGTTGCCCGACGCGGATTTATGGACGTACTCTTTTCCTTGCTTTACGGCTGAAACGCTTGTGCTTACGGATAACGGATATAAAGCGTTCAAAGAACTTGCAGTCGGAGACAGGGTGCTTACGCACAATAATAGATACTGCCCTATAGAAAAGTTCTTTGTACAGGGCGAAAAGGTAACGGTAAAAATCAAGGCAATGGCGTTAGACGAACTTGTTTGTACGCCGAATCATAGGTTCTACGTGCGGACGATGACACGCCGTTATTTGCACAAACCGGATAGGCGAATCAAAGAGTTCGAAATTCCGATATGGAAAGAAGCGGAAAAACTTACGAAACAGGACTACATAGGATATGCAATCAATAAGACCGAACGGCTGCCCGAATGGGACGGAGCCGTTTTTTCTTGGTCAGACGGACGTAAATCGAGAAAATCCGATGTATTAAAGTTGATGTTCAAGAAAGAAGAATTCTGGTGGATAATCGGCAGGTATCTCGGAGACGGTTGGATAAGAACGCAGGGAGGAATAATCATTTGTTGCGCTCACGATGAATTGAGCGAGATAACGGATAAATTGGAAGGTTTATTTGAATACTCCGTGGAAAAGGAACGAACGGTATATAAAGTTCATATTCCGATAAAAGAATTGTCGGAGTTTGTTGAGCAGTTCGGCAAAGGAGCAGGAAATAAGCATCTTACCGCAAATGTATTAGATTTGCCCGTGCGACAGCTTAAAGCGTTTTTGGACGGTTATTTTTCTGCGGACGGTTGTGCAATAGGCAATTATAAAAAAGCAATAAGCGTAAGTAGAGAGCTTATTTACGGAATCGGGCAATGTGTGGCAAAGGCATATAAAAGACCTTTCGCAATTTATAAAACCGAAAGACCGAGTAAGTGTGTTATAGAAGGAAGAACGGTAAATCAAAGAAACAGTTACGAGCTTGTTTTTAAACCGACAACAAATAAATATGACAGAGCGTTCTACGAAGACGGTTATATTTGGTTTCCGATACAATCGGTAGAAGAAAACGGCGTTCAAGAAGTTTACGATATCCAAGTAGCCGAAGACAATAGTTTTACGGCAAACGGTGCTATTGCGCATAATTGCCAAGACATATCGGTCGCAGGCAAGGGCGCAGGTATTAAAGAAGGAACGCGTAGCGGTCTTCTGTTAGAAGTCGAAAGGCTGTTGAATGTGGCCGCAGAAAACGGAACACTTCCGAAATTTCTGCTCTTGGAAAACGTAAAAAATCTTGTAAGCAAGAAATTCAAAGCCGACTTCGACCGTTGGCTTTCTTTTTTGTCTTCGCTCGGTTATACGAACTATTGGCAGATACTCAATGCGAAAGATTACGGAATACCGCAGAACCGAGAGCGAGTGTTCTGCGTTTCGATACGCGGAGATCACTCGCCTTTCAAATTTCCCGAAAAGCAAGAACTGAAACTCCGTTTACGCGACATGATAGATACGGTCGTGGACGAAAAATACTATCTGAAAGAAAGCACGATTCGAAGCATACTTTCTTCTTCATTCAACGCTCGTCGAGATTCAATTCGTAATCCAAACGGCTGGGCTTGTTGTTTGAAAGCAAGGGATTTTCACGAACCGCAATGCGTTCAGGTGGGTGAGGTGGTCGGCGAAAAATGGGACAGAATGCACGACATCAGCCGCTGCGTTTATGAACCCGACGGACTCTCGCCTACGGTGCATTGCCAGCAGGGTGGGAATACCGAACTGAAAATTGCTGAAAATTATGCAGCCGACGTAATTGAGCATACAGAAGAGCCTGTAATTGCTGCGATGCGCGGGCGTAATCCCGAAAATCCGTCAGACAGGACAACGGGAATACATACCGAACAGCGGCTTGAAGTCAACGAAAAAGGTTTATGCAATACTTTGACCTCGGTGCAGAAAGATAATCTTGTAGTTGAAAATCAATACGTTGCAAGGCGGTACGAAGAATTCATCAAAGAAAAAGGTTACGTTCCTGAAATGTTTGTTGCTTATAACAAACAAGAAGTCGAAGATATTGCGCCGACACTTACGGGACAATGCTCCTGTGCGAGCGGTAGTTCTGCAATCCTTAAAATAGAATTACCGATTGTCGACTCCGTAACGTCTGAGAACAATGAGCTAAAAATTCTTGCTCCGAATAATTGGGGGCATAAAGCAGGCGATGGAACGGCAACTCGAGAGCGCAGAGAAACGGACATTGTTCCCGCTCTGCAAGCGAATGCGGGGCAAACACAGCAATCGTATCTGAAAATTAAGTCTGCAACCAAACTCGGTTATGACGAAGCGACAGAAGGCGATTACATAAACATAACCTATCCTAACAGTGACGCAAAGCGCGGTAGAGTTGGTAAAGGCGTGGCGCATACTCTGACTTGCGATGCTAAAAACGCAGTTGTAACTGAAAACGTGCGAATCCGTAAACTTACGCCGAGAGAATGTCTGCGGCTTATGGGCTGGAAGGATGAACAGATAGATAAAATAGAAGCGGCAAAGATAAGCGCAACGCAGCAATACAAGCAAGCTGGAAACGGAATAGTGGTTCAAGTCTTGGAGTTCATCTTCAAGGCTTTATTTTTTGGTGAGATATGAGATTGATACAAGGTGACTGTTTGGAAGTTATGCCGACGATGCCGAGCAATTCGGTGGATATGGTGCTATGCGATTTGCCGTATGGACGGACGCGGAACAAATGGGATACACAAATACCGCTTGATAAACTATGGGCAGAGTTTGGGCGCATAGTCAAAGGCAACGGCGTAATAGTTCTTTTTGCCCAGACGCCGTTCGATAAGCAGCTCGGCAGCAGTAATACGGAGATGCTGAGGTACGAATGGATTTGGGTAAAGAAACAGGGAAGCGGACACCTTAACGCAAAGAAAATGCCGCTCAAACGCCACGAAAATATACTTGTGTTTTATAAGAACTTGCCAAAATATAATCCGCAAATGACGGAGGGGAAAGCGTACACGGCGCAAAGCGGGCGGGCGAGCGATAACTACGGTAAGCAGAAATCGACGCTTACGGTAAATAACGGCACTCGATATCCGACGAGCATATTGGAATTCAATTCCGAAAAAGGAATGCATCCGACACAGAAGCCGGTCGCATTATGCGAATACCTCATACGTACATACACGGACGAAGGCAACACGGTGTTTGACTGCTGTATGGGTAGCGGAACAACGGGCGTGGCTTGCCGAAATCTCAACCGAGAGTTTATCGGGATAGAGAAAGAGCAGAAATACTTTGATATCGCCTTACGACGGATAGGGAGTTAGATATGGAATATATAGCAAGCATCAGCTATGGTAAAGATAGCTTGGCAATGCTCGAAGTCGTCAAGCAAAACGGCTTGCCGTTAGACCGAATAATTACGGTAGACGTTATGGCAACCGCAACGATACCCGCCGACCTTCCGCCGATGGTGCAGTTCAAAGAGAAAGCGGACGAAATAATCTTTGAAAAGTACGGAATAAAGGTCGAGCATATCACTGCACCGAAATCGTATGAAGAATATTTTTACTACACCTGCAACGGCAAGAAAAGCAAGAACGCGGGCAAGATTTACGGCTTCCCTTTGCAAAAAGGAAATTGGTGCAATTCACGGTTGAAAGTGGACGTACTCGACAAAGTGCAAAAAGGCGCAGTAACGTACATCGGCATAGCCGCGGACGAACCGTCGAGATTTCATACTTTGACGGAAACGAAACGCAGCCCGCTTGTCGAGTATGAATGGACGGAAAAGATGTGCCGGGAGTGGTGCAAGGCAAACGGTTTGCTGTCGCCGATTTATACAACGGCACTGCGCGGCGGATGTTGGTTCTGCCATAACCAAGGCGTCAACCAACTCCGCAAACTACGGAAGAATTATCCCGACCTTTGGTCGTTGTTGTTGAAATGGGACAAAGACAGTCCCGTAACCTTCAAGGCAGACGGGCATACGGTCAGGGACTACGATAAGCGGTTCGAAATGGAATCGCAGGCAAAAGTGCCGATAGGCAGAACATTCAAATGGAATATGTTGGAGGACAATAAAATGATTATCAGAACCTACACAGCGGAATCCGTTACAAGCGGACATCCCGATAAACTTGCGGACCTTATAGCGGACAGCATTCTCGACGAATGTCTGGAACAGGACGCGGAAAGCAGAGTGGCTTGCGAAGTTATGCTTGCCCACAATAAATGCTTCATAAGCGGCGAGATAACGACTGCCGCCCAAGTAGGCTATGAATATGTTGCCCGCTCGGTAATGGCGCAGATCGGATACGATACAAAGGACATCGAATTCGAGGTGCGAATCCACGGACAGAGCGCGGACATCTCGCAGGCAGTCGGCAAAGCCGAGCAGGGCGCAGGCGACCAAGGCATTGTGTACGGTTACGCAACCGACGAAACGCTGAACTTTATGCCGTTGCCGATTGAGCTTGCTCACAGGTTGACCGACCGACTTGAAGAGTGCAGAAAAGAGGGAATCATCAAAGGACTGCGCCCGGACGGAAAGAGTCAGGTGTCGGTGCGCTACAAGGGCGAAAGATTTGACAAAATCACGTCGGTCATAGTATCGGCGCAGCACGTTGAAGAGAAAGACCTTGTCGAACTCACCGCAGAAATCAAGGGAAAGGTCATCGGCAGAGTACTGTCCGAATACGACCTTACGGAAACGGAAATTCTCGTCAATCCGTCGGGCAGGTTCGTCCTCGGCGGTTTCGAGGCTGACACGGGACTGACCGGGCGGAAACTTATGGTGGATACTTACGGCGGAATCGCACACCACGGCGGCGGAGCGATGAGCGGTAAGGACGCAAGTAAGGTCGACCGCAGCGGCGCATATCTTGCACGATACATAGCGAAGAATATCGTGGCCGCAGGCTTGGCAGAAAAGTGCGAGGTGTCGCTGTCTTATGCCATAGGCGTACCCAAGCCGACGGCAGTGGACGTAAACACTTTTTACACGTCGACCGTAAACGAACGGTTCATAGCAAAGGCGGTGGAGAAGGTATTCGACCTATCGGTAGCAGGTACGATAGACAAGCTCGACCTCCGCAGTCCTGTGTTCGCGCAGACCGCAGTCGGCGGACACTTCGGCAAAGATTACCTTGTGTGGGAGTTGACCGACAAAGCGGAGGCGTTGAATGGAGCAGTTGGAAAGAGATAGGCTGATAACGGACAATATTAAACTCGTTTACTATGTGTACGAGAAACTGTCAAAGAACGACATAACCGTCCGATACAAAGATGATATAGTATCGGAAGGAACGGTGGGGCTCATAAAAGCGGCAAGAAATTTCGACAATGTCAAAGGGTACAAGTTTGCGACCTATGCCGTGCGGTGCATACGAAATGAAATGCTGATGTTTTTGCGGAGGCTTAACCGCCAAGCATGCGAAATTTCTATTTATTCACCTATAGGCAAAGATAGCGACGGCAACGAACTCTGTCTTGCGGATACCCTCGAATCCGACTGCGGCAATCCCGAAACGGAATTTGATAAATCCATATTCAAAGCATATATGGAAAAACAAAAACCGAAAGACAGGGAAATCGTTGCTGCGATATGTCAAGGATACTCGCAAAAAGAAGTAGCGGCGACAATGAATGTGTTACAGCCGACGGTATCAAGGCGGCTGTCAAGGTTGAAAAAACGTGCAAAAACCGAGCTGAAAAATCTTTGAAAAAGTTTCGTGTTTTGGTCGCGTTTCGCTGGGCTCTTGCGAGAGATTACGGTATTGTTTGGTTGCAAAATCAAACAAGGGCGGAACGCCCTAAGGAGAATAAGATGCAACCTTACAAAACACAGGCGCACATAAATAGCCTGAACGGACAGATGGACGAAATAACCGTCCTCGAAAAAGACGAAAGCACCCCGCAGACCACTTACATGGTGGACTACAAGGGAACGAAATGCACTGCGACATTTAACTGCATAACAGGCAGTTATTATGCGGACGACGTGTACGGTAAAATCAAATAGGATGATAGATATGGGAGAAACAACGAATATTCAAAGCGTCAAAGCCGTGGCAAAATGGTTGCTGTGGACTGACGTACATAAAACGCCGTACTCGCCTATAATAGTGCATCATCCGTTTGCGTCATCGGGACTAACGGTAATCGGCAGATCTTCCGAAATAATCGATATAACGCAAAGCAAAGAAAACTTGCAACGATGGCGAGAATTTATGGGCGCAAAAATAGATTCGGCAAAAGAAGTAGTATCGGTTTATCTAATGCTGAATAAAACCTACGGATTGGCGTTCCTGAAATATGCAAAGCGTGATTTATCGGGAAAGGACCTATCGGAACTGCTTGCGGATGCATGGATACGGTCGGAAAGTCCGAATATGGACGCCAACGTAACCAAGGGAGAATTGGTTGCAATGTTTGAGCAGGCGGACAAAGTGGCGCTTATGACGGAACAGGAGCGGAAACTGCTCTCGGAATTCAACGATACGGTAACGATATACCGCGGGGTAACGTCTTATAATGCAAAGAACATAAAAGCACTGTCGTGGACGATAGATAAAAAGAAAGCGGAGTGGTTCGCTCATCGGTTCGGAGAAAACGGGACCGTGTATAAATCGCAGATAAGCAAGGACAAAATCTTGGCATACTTCATCGGCAGAGGCGAATCGGAAATCATTGTGAACCCGAAAGATTTAAAACAAATAAAAGCGATATAGGAGGCACTATGGATAAGTTTTTCAGTCAGCAAAACTGTGACAGATGCGGAAAGTCGCTGACCGGTAGACGCATTATGAGTATGTTCAACACGGACTGCATTTGTATGGACTGCAAGCGCAAGGAAACGGAAATGACGGAGTACAAAGCGGCTTGCGAAGCGGAAAATGCCGCCGTAAAAAACGGAGAATATAACTTTCAAGGCATAGGTTTACCGAGTAAAAAGTAAACCGAAAAAAGCCGAAAATTCTTTGAAAAAGTTTCGGTTTTGGGCGCGTTTTCGCTGGGCTCTTTGGTGTGTTTACGGTATTGTGTGTTTACAAAACAGGGGTGGCAAGACCACCGAAAAAAAGGAGAACACGCAAATGAAAAACCAAACATTCGGAGTCGAAATCGAACTCACGGGCATCACCAGAAAAGATGCGGCAAAGGTTATCGCAACCTACTACGGAACGGAATCCTACTACGCAGGAAGCGGTTACGATACCTACGAAGCAAAAGACCGCCAAGGACGAAAATGGAAAGCGATGAGCGACAGCAGCATCGACGCAGAGGGCAGAGGTAGCGAGTATAAATGCGAAATAGTAACGCCCGTATGCAGATACGAGGACATCGCCGACATACAGGAAATCGTAAGGCAACTGCGGCACAAAGGCGCGAAAGCAAACAGTAGCTGCGGAATCCACGTCCACGTCGGAGCAGAAAGGCAAACGGCGAAAACGCTCCGCAACCTCGTAAACATAATGACGAGCAAGGAAGACCTGATGTTCAAGGCCCTCGGAGTTACGGCAAGTCGAGAAAGCAGATGGTGCAAAAAGAACGAAACAAGATTCGTCAGCGAAATGAATAAAATGAAGCCTACGAGTACATCGGCTGTCGAAAGATTATGGTACAACGGCACGACGCGGAGCTATCACTACGACAGCAGCCGATACCATGCGCTGAACCTGCACAGCCTCTGGCAGGGCAAGGGCATAGAGTTCAGATGCTTTAACGGCACGACTCACGCAGGCAAGATAAAAACCTACATCCAACTGTGTCTCGCAATCTGCAACCAAGCCTTAACGCAAAATGCGGCGAGTTATAGAAAGACGCAAACGACGAACGACAAATACACCTTCCGCACATGGCTGCTCCGCCTCGGAATGATAGGCGACGAATTCGAAACGGCAAGAAAGTTCCTGCTCGAAAACTTAAGCGGCGACACGGCGTTCAGATACGGCAGAACGAGGGCGGCGGTTTAACCGCCCTCTCAAAAAACATACAAAACGGAGGAAAGAATAATGGCAAACAAACTTTATGTAGCATACGGTAGCAATCTCAACCTTAAACAAATGGCTTGGCGGTGTCCGAGAGCAAAGGTCGTCGGCATCGGCAACCTGAAAGGTTATCAACTGACGTTCCGAAGGGTGGCAACAATAGAACCCGAAAAGGATGCAGTAACGCCAGTCGGCGTGTGGGAGATAACCCCGCGCGATGAGATTGGGCTGGATATATACGAGGGATATCCCCGTATGTACCGCAAGGAAACGGTAACGGTCACGATGCATGACGGCACGGAAAAACAGGCGATGGTGTACATAATGAACAGTGGCGAACCGATGAAGCCGTCAAGTGGATATTATGAAACGATACGGAAAGGATATACGGATGTCGGGCTCGATGCGAAATACTTGCAGGCCGCCTTGGACGATACCGAAAAGCGGATGAAGAAAAAATAAAACAATCAAAAAAGCGTGTTCAAAAGGAGAGTTGCGGCTCTCCTTTTTCCTTATGCAAACGGAGGGGCAATGGCATACAACAGACAACTTGCAGACCGTGCCGTTGCCTTTATCAATTCATTAAAACATACCAAAGGCACTTGGCACGGCATACCGTTCGAACTCTTGCCGTGGCAAGACAAGATAATTCGGGACATATTCGGCACGGTAAAAGATAACGGATATAGGCAGTACAATACCGCCTATGTCGAGATACCGAAAAAGCAAGGCAAAAGCGAGATTGCTGCGGCGATCGCGCTTTATCTTTTAGCGGGCGACGGGGAATGGGGCGCGGAGGTGTATGGATGTGCCGCCGACCGACAACAGGCAAGCATCGTGTTCGACGTGGCTTGCAATATGGTCGAACAATGCCCTGCTTTAAAGAAAAGAATCAAGCCGATAATGAGCCAGAAGCGGCTTGTGTACTTACCGCTTAATTCATTTTATCAGGTGCTTTCGGCGGAGAGTTATACCAAACACGGTCTGAACGTGCACGGCGTTGTGTTCGACGAACTCCACGCACAGCCGAGCAGGGCGTTGTACGACGTTATGACGCACGGTAGCGGCGACGCCAGAAAACAACCGCTGTTCTTTCTTATAACAACGGCGGGAACGGATCGTAACTCTATATGTTGGGAAATCCATCAAAAAGCAAAGGACATAATCGAAGGGCGAAAAAACGATAGGACGTTCTACCCTGTCATTTACGGAGCAGAAGACGACGATGATTGGAGCGACGAAAAGGTATGGGCGAAAGCCAATCCGTCGCTCGGTATAACGGTGGATATAGACAAAATACGAACCGCTTACGAATCGGCAAAGGACAACCCGGCGGAAGAAAATCTTTTTCGCCAACTGCGTCTAAACCAATGGGTAAAGCAAAGCGTCCGATGGATGCCGATGGACGCGTGGGATAAGTGTGCGTTCGAGGTGGATGCGGAGAAGCTCAAAGGACGGGAGTGCTACGGCGGTCTGGATTTGTCGAGCAGCACCGATATCACGGCATTCGTGCTTGTGTTTCCGCCGCTGAATGATGACGATAAATACATCGTCTTGCCGTTTTTTTGGATACCCGAAGATACGATAGACCTACGTGTTCGGCGCGACCACGTTCCCTACGACGTATGGAAAGCAAAGGGGGTTGTAATCACCACCGAGGGCAACGTTATCCATTACGGATATATCGAGAATTTTATCGAGGACCTCGGCACGAAATACAACATAAAGGAAATAGCTTTTGACCGTTGGGGAGCAGTGCAGATGACGCAAAATCTCGAAGGGATGGGGTTCACGGTTGTGCCGTTCGGTCAAGGCTTCAAGGATATGAGTCCGCCGACGAAAGAGTTGATGAAGCTTGTACTCGAACAAAAGATAGCGCACGGCGGCAATGTGCCGTTGCGGTGGATGATGGACAACGTGTTTGTGCGCACCGATCCTGCCGGGAATATCAAGATGGATAAAGAAAAATCCACCGAAAAAATCGACGGCGCTGTGGCTTTGGTTATGGCTTTAGACCGTGCAATCCGCAATCAGGGAACGACCTCGGACAGCGTGTACAATGAAAGGGGAATCATTATAATATAAGGAAAGTAAATAATGATAAGATTAATAAATTCCGATTTTCGAAATATATTAGCGGAAATTTTGGCGACAGAGGGTAAGTCTAAGGATATTATAATTGTAAGCGATCCGCCGTTTAATATTGGATATCGCTATAACAAATATAAAGATAATAAAACTGAAACGGAATATTTCGCTTTAATGAAAGCGGCGTTTGGGAAGGGGAAATGTGTAATTATTCATTATCCTGAAACGCTTTATAAAATTTCCGCTGCAATAGGAAAAATACCAAACAAGGTTGTGAGTTGGGTTTACAATTCCAATACACCGAGGCAGCATAGGGATATTGCCTTTTTCGATATTAAACCCAATTTTAATCAGGTAAGACAACCGTATAAGAACATAAAAGATAAACGCATTATACAGCGAATAGCTAATGGTCAAAAAGGAGGGAAACTGTATGACTGGTGGAATGTTAATCAAGTAAAAAATGTAAGTAAACAGAAAACAGAACATCCATGTCAAATGCCTTTGGAAGTAATGAAAAACATAATAGGAATATTACCTAAAGGTATTTTGGTTGTTGACCCGTTTATGGGGAGCGGAACAACGGGAGTCGCATGTGCTGAATGCGGAGTTGATTTTTTAGGAATAGAAATAGATAAACTATATTACGATATTGCTAATCTAAGATTAAAAAATGTTTAAAAACAAAAAAGACCAGCGATGGTCTTTTTTCTTTGGAGGAATGTATGCAGATAGAAAAGAGAGCGGTGGCGGATTTGAAAGCCGCAGAATACAATCCGAGGAAAGACCTTAAACCTGGCGACGCCGAATATGAAAAGCTCAAACGCAGTATCCAGGAATTCGGATATGTAGAACCAGTAATTTGGAACAAGCGCACAGGCGTGGTTGTAGGCGGTCACCAAAGGCTTAAAGTAATGAAAGACCTTGGGTTCACCGAGGTGGACTGTGTTGTCGTGGACTTGGATGAGCAAAAAGAAAAGGCTCTGAATATCGCGCTGAACAAAATCAGCGGCGAATGGGATAACGAACTTTTGGCAAGCCTTTTGAAAGACTTGGACGGAAGCGGTTACGATATCACCTTTACAGGCTTTGACCTTGCCGAAGCACAGGAACTGTTCGGCAGCGGCTCCATGGAGAACGTCCACGAAGACGATTTTGATACCGAGTCGGCGCTTAACGAAACAACCGAACCTAAGACCAAGACGGGCGACTTGTGGCTGTTGGGACAGCATCGACTATTATGCGGCGACAGCACTCAAAAAGACGAGGTGAACCGTGTGCTGGACGGAAAGGTGGCGGACATTATGGTGACCGATCCGCCTTACAACGTAGACTACGGTGCAAGCATCGCAGGGAAACACCGCTCGAATACGAGAACGGAAAGCACGATTGCAAACGACAATCTCTCGGATGACGAGTTCTATCAGTTCCTCTTGGCATTCTACAAAGCTGCCGAAAGCGGACTGAAAAAGGGCGCACCCGTTTATGTCTTCCACAGCACGAAGGAAACGGTAAACTTTACGAAGGCAATGACGGACGCTGGGTTCAAATACTCGCAGACCTTGGTATGGTTAAAGAACCATTTCACCTTGGGTCGCCAGGACTACCAATGGAAACATGAACCGATACTGTACGGCTGGAAGGAAGGTGCAGGACATTATTTCATTGATGACCGCACCATATCCACGGCGTTGGAGGGGTTGGCAGAAAATCTGAGGAAGATGAACAAGGCGGAACTTGTTGAGCTGATAGAAAAAATCCTCGACTTACCGTCAACGGTAATCGAGGATAATAAGCCGAGCAAGTCCCCGGACCACCCGACCATGAAACCCATTACGCTGTGCGCCAAGCTCATCTATAACAGCAGCCGAGAAGGGGATACGGTCTTCGAGCCGTTTGGCGGTAGCGGGTCAACCCTTATCGCATCAGAGCAGCTCAACCGTAAGTGCTGTGTAATCGAGCTTGAGCCGAAGTACTGCGATGTCATAGTTCGCAGATACCGTGAACTCTGCCCCGAGGCGGATATCAGACATATCCGTGACGGCGTCGAGATTTACGACTGATTGCCGTTGACCGCCATATATTGTGCGGTCAATGCTTGTAACTCGTCGCCTTTAATCTCAAATTCTTCCTTGGTTAAGGTGTTATATTTAAAGAGCTTGCCGTTCGGTTCGGTTTCCAGCTGAAAGAGGGCGTGCTTGGGGTTGCCGTATTCATAGGTAAGCTCCTCGCCGTCCTCGGTCACCTTAACCACATAAATGAAATCATCGAAACCCATAAAGTTATTTTCCATTGCTACACCCCTATATATACTTGATTTATGGTTGTATATTAGCGTAATGTTTGGTTGTTTGCAAGTCTTTTAAAGGGATTTCGGCGTTTTCTTTTGTTTCTTTTTATTTGTTTTTGAGAGCAATTTCGCTGGGCTCTTTCAACCATTTACGTTATTGTTGGCTTACAAAACAGGAAAGGGCATCAGCCCAAAAAAGGAGAGCATCAGAAATGAAGTTATGGACGAAAAAGCTGGAGGAACGAGCAAAGAACTTTCCGTTATACTCGCAGGAAGGAAAGGGACAGGATGCAACAGTACTTGTCAAATTCTTCAACCCTTACGGAAGCGGAACATGGATAATAACCGAGGCACAAAAGCAAAAGGATGGCGATTGGTTATTCTTCGGTTATTTTCAAGGATTAGATAACGAATGGGGATACTGCCTGCTATCTGATTTGGAAAATGTAGAAATACCAATAGGCGGTCATCGCTTCAAGCTTGAAAGGGACTTGCACGTACCTGGGGACGCAACGGTAGCAGACCTGTTAAAAAAATAAAAAAAGTTTCGGGTTTGGGCGGTGTTTCGCTGGGCTCTTTAAGAGAGTTTCGGTATTGTTAGCTTACAAAATAAGCAAAGGGCGGCAGCCCGAAAGGAGATAATTGTGGCAAGTATATTTGGATTAAAGCTCAATGGTAGACGCACATTTCAAGGCAGAGATTGGCAAGGCAATCAAGGTAATCTTTATCTCGGAAATACGAAGATAGCATGGTATAACGACAGCGGCGACGGCGGACCAGCCGACATAGAGTATTATAACGGCAGACTGGGACAGGAGCAGTACGAACCGCAGCTCGAAAAAATCGTTAATAAGTATTACGAAAAATATCCGATGCAAGGCGAGTATGCCAACTTGACGCCCGATATAGAACTGCTTATGGGCGAACTGCTTGAACTTATGGACAGAGAGAAACAATATAAAACGATGGAGAAAAAAGGATATCCCGCAGTCATCATCTATAAGGAAAGCGAGAACAGTCCGTATGAAAAGGTCATTGGACTTAAAACAAAGGATGCTGCGGAGAAATACATCGCCAAGAACAAGCTGACAAAATACAGACTGTACACATCGGTGCAGGAGTTTGATATCCAATAAGGCGGTGCGGAATGGAACGGCTTGAACTAATAAAGGATATCGTTGAAGCTATGAACGTAACTGTAAGCGAATCAACGGACGGACTAATCGACGCAGAAATAAAAGCGGGGTGCAAGATGTTGAAATTCACTTGCCCCAAGTGCGGGAAATGGATAGGTAACGCGGTTTGCTTTAAAACCTCCGAAGGCTATTATCAGGTAATACGTTCGGGGTGTTCAAGCGAATACGAAGGCATTGACCAACCGTGCAGAACATGTCAAGAATATGGAGGTAAGTAATGCCAAAGAAAAAAGAATTACGGTATGCGGAGTTGCTTGTGGATTTTGAAATTTACGCAGCAAAGCCTATACCCAAAGGAACACAATTTGAAGTGGCAAAAAGTAACAGCCGATATGTGTACTTACGCTGGAATAAATGCTTGTTGAGAGTAACACATAAAATGATAAAGCCAATAACAAAAAAGAGATAAACAAACCGCCCCGACTGGGCGGTGTCTTGATAGAAAAATCTTTGAAAAAGTTTCGTGCTTTGGGTGCGTTTCGCTGGGCTCTTTCGATTGTTTACGGTATGTTTGTAGTACAAAACAAAGCAAGGGCAAACCGCCCGAAGGAGTTAAAATGATAAACCGCATCGAACTGGAAAAAGCACTAAATGATTATGTCGAGGATATGAAACGGCGTAAACAATCAAAAGCGGAGCCGTATAATTATCAATGGTCAACGGCTGAAGAAATAATCGCCAACCTGCACACTTTAAAAGAATTTGCGGGTAGCAAGGGTACGTTGGCAGACCTAACGAGAGTAACGAATCCTGAAACGTACCGCAAAGCGCACGAGCTATGGCTGAAATTAAAAGAAGCCTTTAATGCAGAAGCGGCAACCTACAACCCAGAAGCCTATGACAGCAAACTCGGCTCGGTCGGCGAAGTGGAAAGACGCGAAGTGTTAAGGTCAAGATGGTGGGACGAATTAAGCAAGTATGAAGAACAAGAGTATCGTGAAATAACGAGTATCATCGAAGTATTACACCACGGAGAAAGGCTCGAAACAGGAACGATACTGTTCGGAAGCTGAACCCAAAGCAACAAAAAAGAACCGTCCGCAAGGGCGGTTTTTAAGTTAAAAATTCTTTCATTTTGTTTCGTTTTTGTGCGCTGTTTCGCTGGGCTCTTTCTGCTTTATACGGTATTGTTGTGTTACAAAAACAAAGCAAGGGCAGCCGCCCGAAGGAGCAAAAAATGACAAAGAAAATCAGCAAAGCAATCGAGAAAAAAATCGTAGCAATCGCGCAAAAAACAATACCGCAACTTGAAACCAGAGCGGACCTTGAACCGCAAATGAGTGACAGCCTTGATTTTATAGACGGGATAGCCGTATGGGTTATAAAGGATGCGCTCATAGCGGCATACGAACTCGGAAAGAAAACAGCAAAGGAGTGCAAATAATATGAAAGAGCAAAGAGTAGTAACGGCAGAACAAACGCGCGAGCAAGAAGAGAAAGCAAAGCTCGAAAAGAAACTGTTCAGAACGCTGAAAAATTACAGCCACGGCTATCATACGCATAACAGTCCTGAAGAGAATAAAATCTACGACGAAAAGGTCAAGGCACTTAAAGAAAGAATACTCGCCGACATCGAACATGCGCCCGAAATCATAGCCGAAGAGTTCGCAGCACACCAAGCGATTATGTACCGAGCGCAGATGACCGGCAAGTATGCAACGCTTAAATGCAATGCCGAATGGAAAGCGATAGATAACGTATGTATGGCGCTGGTAGACGCAAAACCGTTCAAAGATAAAAAGTAAAAGTTAAAATCACTAAACCGTCCGAAAGGGCGGTTTTAACATTTCAAACGGAGGTGTGAATGGGAATATTCGGACGAAGCAGGGACGCGCCAAGGCGTGAACGGCGCAACGCACCGAGCAAAGAAATGCAGGACTTTATACGCGGCGTTGACGTGGATATGCTCGGCAATTCGAACAGCGGAGTGCAAGTAGACGAACTGCGCGCGATGCAGACCTCGGCGGTGTATGCGTGTGTAAAAATCCTTGCGGAAACGGTGGCGAGCCTGCCGCTGCATCTGTACAAAAAAGGCAAGAACGGCAAGAACGAAACGGCGGAACAACATCCGCTGTTTTCTTGTTTATACGAATTGCCAAATGAAGAAATGACGAGTTTCGAATTCAGAGAAACGATGATGACCTCGCTCCTTTTATGGGGCAACGCATACGCAAGGAAAATTCGCAAGGGCGGCCACGTAACCGAGCTGTGGTATTTAAAACCGAACCTAATGACGGTGGAACGGGATAGCTACACTGGCAAGATAAAGTACACGTATTCGGACGATATCACCAACCAGACTTATGTGTACCGCCCCGACCAAGTATTCCATATTAAAAGCCTATCTCTCGACGGTGTAACGGGTTTGAGCCCGATTGCCCAAGCGCGTGAAGCTGTGGGGCTATCCCTTGCCACGGAGGAATACGGCGCAAAGTTTTTCGGTAACGGCGCAAGACCGGGCGGAGTTCTCGAACACCCCGGCATACTGAAAGATCCCGAAAAGTTAAGGGCGTCGTGGAACAAGGTCTATCAAGGGACGCGGAACAGTCATAAGGTTGCGGTGTTGGAAGAAGGTATGAAATATCATACCATCGGCATTGCGCCCGAAGACGCGCAGTTTTTGGAAACAAGAAAGTACCAAGTAAACGAAATCTGCCGAATCTTCCGTGTGCCGCCGCACCTTGTCGGGGATTTGGAACGAGCGACGTTCAGCAACATAGAACACCAATCAATCGAATTCGTGCAGCACACAATCCGACCTTGGCTTGTGCGTTGGGAGCAAAGTATCAGCCGCCAACTTCTCGATGAGAAAGAGCGGCTTTTGTATTTTGCAAAATTCAACGTGGACGGACTGTTGCGCGGCGATTACAAATCGAGAATGGAAGGCTATGCGGTAGGCAGACAGAACGGATGGCTGTCTATAAACGACATCCGACGGTTGGAAGATATGCCGCTCGTGCCTGCGGAAAAAGGCGGTGACGAATATCTCGTAAATGGCAACATGATAACCGCAAATCAACCGAAAAAGAAAGAAGAAGGAGGTAACGATGAAGGACAGTAAAAAGGAAATCCGAATGCTGCCGATGAAAGAACTGCGGATAGCGGACGGCGACGGCGGCGCGGTAATCGAGGGACACGCAGCGGTGTTCGACAGTTGGAGCGAAACGCTCGGCGGAATTTTTCCGTTCAAGGAAATCGTCCGCAAAGGCGCGTTCAACGAGAGTATCGGCAAAGACGATATCCGCGCGCTGTTCAACCACGATCCGAACTACGTGCTTGGGCGCAACCGCGCGGGAACGCTCGAACTTGTGGAGGACGAAATCGGACTGCGTGTGCGGATAATGCCGCCCGATACGAGCTGGGCGAAGGACGTGCAGACAAGTATCCGTAGGGGCGATATCACGCAGATGTCGATAGGCTTTATAGTCGAATCGGATAAGTGGTCTACCGAGGACGGAATCGACGTGAGAGAAATTCTCAAGGTCAAACTGTTCGACGTAAGTCCCGTTACGTTTCCCGCATACACGGCAACCGACGTCGGCGTTCGTGCGATGCAGGAATACGACGGATACAAAGCCGAGCAGCGCAGTAAAGCGGAAGAAGCTGAACGTGCGGCGGAGAACGCGGCCAAGAAAGCGAAAGAGCAGGCAAGGCTCAAAAACTTGCAAACCAAATTCAGAAATTTATAAGGAGAATCAAGGTATATGACAATTCAAAAAGTATTGGAAATGAAGGCGAAACACGAGGACGCCAGACTCAAAGCGATGGCGGTTCTAAATAAAGCGGAAGCGGAAGACCGCTTTTTGACCGAAGCCGAACAGAAAGAAATCGACGGCTATGAAACGGAAATCCGCGGTTGGGACGAAAACATTACGAGAGCGGAAAAGATGCTTGCCATCACTCCCGAAGACCGTTCGGCAGGCGAAAAACCCGAAGCAAAGCCTACACCCACGCCGCCCGCAGAAAAGAGATTCGACACTTTCGGCGAACAGCTCATTGCGGCATACCGTGCGGCAATGCCCGGCGGTCACACCGACGAGCGTCTTTCAACGAGAGCGGCAAGCGGGCTGAACGAAACCACGCCCTCGGACGGCGGATTCCTCGTTCAGCAGGATTTCGTAAAGGAACTCTTAAAGCGCACCTACGAAACGGGCATTCTTGCAAGCAAGGTCAAGAAGATTCCCATTACGACCAATGCCAACGGACTGAAAATCAATGCGGTGGACGAAGACAGCCGCGGTAACGGTTCGAGATGGGGCGGCGTGCAGACCTATTGGGAGTCGGAGGCGGATGAGCATACGGGCAGCAAACCCAAGTTCCGCCAAATCGAACTGTCGCTGAAGAAGCTGACGGGACTCTGCTATGCAACGGACGAACTGTTGCAGGATGCGGCGGCTTTGGAAGCGGTCATTCGTCAGGCGTTTGCCGAAGAGTTCGGATTCAAGATGGACGACGCAATTCTGGACGGCAGCGGCGAGGGCGAGCCTTTGGGAATTCTCAACTGCGGCGCGCTCATTAAGGTCGAAAAGGAAAAAGACCAGAAAGCGATTATTACGGTCGAGAACCTTATCAAGATGTGGAACAGGCTGTGGTCGAAATCGAGAGCGAACGCCGTGTGGTACATCAATCAGGAAATCGAACCGCACCTTTATACGCTTAAACTCGGTGACAAACCCGTGTACATTCCCGCGGGCGGAATCTCGGAAAAACCCTACGGCACGATATTCGGCCGTCCCGTAATTCCTCTTGAGCAGTGCAACGCCGAGGGCGAAGTCGGGGACATCGTACTCGCCGACGTCGGTCAGTATCTGCTCATCGACAAGGGCGGCGTGAAAGCGGCAAGCTCCATTCACGTCAGATTCCTTTACGACGAAAGCGTGTTCCGCTTTATCTACCGCGCGGACGGCAAACCTATCTGGAATAAACCGCTCACGCCTTACAAGGGAAAATCGACGATTTCGCCGTTCGTTGCGCTCGAAAAACGCGGTTAATCGAAAAGGGGGTGGTCGGGCGTGTTGACGTTGCAGGAAACGAAAGAGTTTCTCCGCTTGGACGGGGACGACGAAGACGCGCTCGTCTCCTCTTTAATCGTAACGGCAAAGGAATTAGTGGAAGACACTCTGCGGTATAGGCTCACGGAATTCGAGGAAATCCCCGAAACTGTGCATCAGGCTATGCTGATAGTCGTCGGGACGCTATACGAGAATAGACAGGTGGCGAAAGATAAGTCGGGCGTGGATATCAAAGAAACGCTCGATATTGTCCGCCGAATGCTGTTTGCATATAGACGGGAGGTGTTCTGATGGATATCGGCAGACTCAACCGCAGAGTGGAAATTCTGCAATTTTTCAAAAGCCGTGACGAATACGGCGGCGAAATCGGAGAATGGAAATCCGTGGCGAAAGCGTGGGCGGCAATCGTACCCGTAAGCGGAAAAGAGCAGATGTTCGCACAGCAAGTGACAGCCGAAAAGGTGGTTAAAATCACAATGCGGTACTGTCATTGGCTGACGGTCTTGCACCGAATCCGTTACAAAAACGCAGTGTACGAAATCATCGGCGAATTAGACGATGAAACCGCCCATACCGCCACGGTAATAAATGCAAAGGAGTTGGTATCGGATGGGGTACAGCGCAAAGCAGCGGAAAGTGAAAACGACGGTGGAGGGTGCAAGCGGCATTGTCAAAGACCTCAAGGCAATGGAGGATGCGGCGGCAAGCGTGATGATGGCGGGAGCGAAAGCGGGCGGTAAGATAGCGCTTGAAGACGCCAAGCGGAATTGTCCAGTGGATACGGGCGCATTAAAGCAGAGCCTGCACTTGACCGAAGGCAAAGCAACTGCGGTCAAGGCAACCGTGCAGGTCGATTACGATAAGTCGCTCAAATACGGAACGCACGTCGAACTTGGGGCAAGGGGCAGACCTGCGAACCCGTTTCTGCGGAATGCCGTGGACGATAATCAGAACAAAATAAACGACGCAATCGTAGCAGAGATATCGAGAGCGTTGGGGAGGAAGATGTGAAAGATATTTGCCAAGCGGTCTATGAAAAACTGTGTTCGGACGCAGGTATCTTGAACTATGTACGCGGACGGATTTATCCGATCGTACTTCCCCAAGACGCGCCGTTGCCTGCCATCGTTTATACGCCCGTGCTTGCCAATTACGATTCGGCGTTGCAGGGCGATACGGGATTTGTGCGGCAGACGATACAGTTCGTAAGCCACGACACCACGTATAAAAAATCCCGTGAACTGTCCCGCAAGGTCAAACGTGTTTTTCAGGATTGCCACGGGGATATGTGCGGACTAAACATTGAAGCGGTGTTTATAAAGTCGGACTACGAGTACAACGGAAACACCGCGCTCAAATTCGATACGAACGAATATATGTCGAGCATCGAATTCGAATTTCATTATAACGAGAAATAAGGAGGTAACAGGAAAATGGCGGTAGCAGGAAAGAACGGCAAGGTTGTCATCGGCGCAGACGCTACGCAGAAAGTCGTCGGTATCAAGAATTGGTCGCTCGAACTGTCTTTGGATACGCTCGAAACGACAGCGCTCGGCGATGATTGGAAGAACTATATAACGGGGTTAAAGGAGTGGTCGGCGTCGAGCGAGGGCGACTACGAAGTACCCGTGGACGAAGAAGGTCAAGCGGCCTTGCAAAAAGCATTCCTCGACGGCACGACGGTAACCGTCAAGCTGTACGTGGACGGAAAAAACTATTACACGGGCGAGGCATACATCAACAGTCTTTCCATCGAGGACCCCGTGGACGACGTTGTTTCTATCAGCATCGAATTCACGGGAACGGGCGCGCTCTCCTTTGAAAAGGGCGAATAAAACGGAGGCATTATGAAAAAAGGAATCACTATTATTCTCGACAAACCGAGAACACTTCGCTACGGGATGAACGCCCTTGCGAAAATCGAAGACATTACGGGCAAGTCCATTCTTGCGCTTGATCTTAACAAGGTAGGAATCAAAGACCTGCTTGCAATCATATACGGCGGACTTTATCACGAAGATAAGACGCTGACCATTGAAAAGGTCGGCGACCTTATAGACGAATATTCCAACCTTACGGACGTAGCCGAGAAGCTCGGCGAAGCATTGACCGAAGCGTTCGGCGGCGAGGATAAGAAGAAACCCGAAACGCCGGGGGAAGCGTAACCGCCGTCATTGATTTATCGGCTTTGTGTGAACAGGCGGTTGTGGCTTGGGGTGTCAATCCGCTTATAGTCGGCGAGTACACTCCGTATGAGTTAAGTCTTATAGCTAAGCACAAAAAGAAAGCTGAGCAGACGGAGTTTGAAAATTTGCTGTGCCTTGCGTGGCACACGGAAGCTCTTGCCCGGCAGAAAAAACTGCCGAGCTTAAAGAAACTGCTCAAAGACGCGCGCAAAAAGCCAACGAAGAATACGAGCAAAGGCGATGCCGTATTAAAAGCGATGGCGGCGGAAAAAGGAGTAATTATCAAGTAAGAAGGGGGTGGGGATATGGCAGTCATAAGAAACCTTGTCGTGAAGATTGCGGCGGATATATCCTCGCTCTCGAAAGGTTTACAGACAGCACAGAAACAGATACAAAAGGTATCGACGTCGTTTACGAAAGCAGGCACAAAACTCACGGCGGGCATCACGGCTCCGCTGATGGCACTCGGTGGTGCGGCTGTCAAGGTATCGCAAGGCTTCGAGCAGAGTATGGCGAACGCTGCGTCTGTCGCAGGTGCTACGGGCGACGAGCTTGCAAGGATGACCGCTCTTGCCAGAGAAATGGGCAGTAAGACCGTGTTCTCGGCAAGCGATGCGGCGGATGCGCTTTATTATATGGCGTCCGCAGGATACAAAGTAGACCAAATGGCGGATTCCATACAGGCGACGTTGAACCTTGCGTCCGCAACCCAAAGCGACCTTGCTTTCACTACCGACACGGTAATCTCAACGCTTAACCAGTTCGGGTTGGAAGCGAACCAAGCGGAAAGAGTAACCAACGTCTTTGCTTCGGCAATCGGCAACTCAATGGCGACGATGGAAAAATTGTCGAACTCAATGGGTTACGTCGGGCCTGTTGCGAACAGTTTGGGATATTCAATAGAAGAAACGACGGGCGCGCTTGCGGTATTGTACAACGCAGGCTACGACGGCTCTACCGCAGGTACAGCGTTAAGACAATCACTTGTATCGCTTATGAATCCAACGTCGGCTGCGCTCGGCGTGTTCGAGGAATTGGGGCTGTCGTTCGAGGACGTGAATCCTGCAACGAACGACCTTGCGACGATAATAGACAGGCTCGGCGCGGCGGGAATGGACACGTCGCAGGCAATGAAAGTGTTCGGTGCGAGAGCTGGTCCCGGTATGCTTGCATTGTTATCAGCGGGCGGCGATGCGGTCAGGGATATGACCGATTCGATTACGGGAACGGATAAAGCAAGCGAGATGGCGACAACGCAGCTCAATACCTTGCAGGGACAGGTAAAAATCTTAAAGTCGGAGTTAGAAGAAATCGCCATATCATTCGGCGACGTGCTGATTCCGATAATCAGACAGTTCATCCAAAAGTACATTTCACCACTGACAGCCAAACTAATGGGACTGTCGATGGGAACGAAAAAGAACATAGTAACTATAGCGTTATTGGCGGCGGCAATCGGGCCGCTTTTATTAATTGTCGGAAAACTTATCGGCAGTATCGGCACGATAATAAAGGTCGGATCGTTGCTGTTCTCGAAAGTCGGGCTCATTATGGCGGCGATCGCGGCGGTTGTCGGTGTGGTTACTTATCTATGGAAGACCAACGAAGATTTTCGCAACGCCGTAATACGGATATGGGAAAGGATAAAGGCAACCATACTCAAAGCCGTTGAAGCAATAAAGAGTTGGTGGGAGAAGAACGGAGAAAAGATACTAAATGCAGTCAAAAAAGCAATCAATACTTTATGGACTGTCATAAAAGCTAAATTTAACTTAATTCTTAAGATAGCAAAAAAAGTATGGCCGTATATCAAGATGATAGTTGTGGATACGGTCAAAGCGATAAAAGCATTTTGGGAAAAGAACGGCGAAAAGATTTGGAACACGGTCAAGACCATATTCACAAATATATGGACGTGTGTAAAGAGCGCATTCTCAATCATTATGGATTCGCTCAACAAATTCTTCTCTTACGTGCGCCCGATATGGGAAAAGCTCAAAGCCTTGTTCGCTTCGCTTTGGGATACGATAGTCGAACTCTACGAAACCTTAAAACCGATATTCGACCTAATCGGCGGACTGGTAATGACCTTATGGGGCGTAATCAGTTCCGTACTCGGCGCGATAATCGAAGCCCTCGGTCCGTTCCTTGAAGCGGTCATAGACGTGGCAAGCGCGATACTCGACATCATCAAAATCGTGTGCGCGCTACTTCGCGGGGATTGGTCGTCCGCTTGGGAGTATATGCAGAGTTTTGCAAGCAATATCTGGTCGGGAATCAAAAACATCTTCCTTGGTATTTGGGAGTTTATCAAAGGCTTCGGACAGAATATCTGCTCGTTTTTCGGCAGCGTCGGGGATACGATAGGCAATATTTTCAAAGGCGTGTGGGAAGGCATAAGCGGTTTTTTCACTAAGATATGGGACGGAATCAAGAACGTTTGCGGCGGAATCTGGGACAGCATAACGGGCGTATTCGGCAAGGTAAAAGACTTTTTCACGGGACAAAGCGGCGAGGCAGGCTCGTGGGGCTCGAACCTTATATCCAACATCACGGGCGGAATCAAGAAAGCGGGTAAATGGGTAGTGGACGGCGTGAAAAGCGTCGGCAAATCTATCGCCAACTTTTTGGGCTTCGGTTCTCCTACAAAGGAAGGTCCGGGGCATAACGCCGACGAGTGGATACCGAACCTAATGAATATGATGGCGTCGGATATGTACGAGAACATTCCGATGATGCAGAGAGCCGCCATAGAGGTGGCGAATACTTTGGGACTTACGGCGTCGCCGAACCGAGCTATGGTCGGCGCAGGCAGCAGTCCTAACGGCGACCTTTTGAACGGGTTGCTTCAAGGAATGGCGGCTATGAACGGAATAGGCGGCGGAGAGTCGGACAAAGAAATCGTGTTGCAGATTGACGGGCAGACACTTGCAAGAATTATGATGCCAAAGCTCTCGAAAGAATACAGGCGGCACGGCGTGAATTTACAGGAGGTGTAGGGCGTGGACTTTTTCAAAATCAACGGCAAGAAAATCAAAGCGCCGACCGAACTGACGGTATCGCCCGAAGTCTTGGATAAAGCCGAGCGCACTGTGGACGGAACGATGGTCGTGGATATCGTCGGTACGAAACGGATAGTAGACGTCAGTTGGGAGTACCTTTCGAAAGAGGATATGACCGTGTTGACGAAAGCGATCGGCGGAGATAAATTCGCCGAAATAACCTTTCACGATAACTGTACGGGAAACCTTGTAACGATGACGGCACGCTCGGAGGGGCTGACCTATGCGCCGCATTACGATTGGGCAAAAAGCAGACTGATGTGGAAAAGCGTGTCGGTCAGTTTTACGGAGAAATAGCATATGAGATATTCGGACAATCCGCGTAAGGTTTACGGCAAGGTAGACATCGTATATGCGGACGAAGAACTGACAAGGGACGCAAAAGTAACGGTCAGCGGCAATTCTCAAATCAGCCATCCTGCGGAGGTGTATAAACGCCCGTATGAGCCTACCGTTAAGGCTTGCACAATGGACGGAAATTCTACGATGGACGGAACTTTTCAAATGATGAGCGACAGCCACGTCGTGGGTTGGTGGAGCGGTAAACTTGCGGATAGTACGGGAGTATTTACGAACAAGCCGTACATAGAGCTGTCGTTCGGAATGCGCCCGATAATCTATTGGCGGATAATCGGCGATACGAAACTCAATCAATACCCCGTGGATTTTACGTTGCAGTACAAGCGGAACGGGGCGATTGTTAAAACGGAAACGGTAACGGGCAACGCCGACGTGGAAATCGTCGTCTCGCCGAAAATAGCCGATATCACGTCTGTGCGGATGACGATAAGCAAATGGAGCGTACCGAACGGCTGCGCCAAGATATTGCGGTTTTTCGAAAGGGTGTACGAAAGTTACGAGGGCAAGGATTTGCTGTCGTTCGAGGTTGGCGAAGAACTGTCGTCGTCCGAGGGGAACTACAGCATAAATTCGGACAGTATGACGGTGGAGATTTACAACGAAGACCGTAAGTTCGACAAAGGCTATCTGCGGACGCTTATGCTGCTTGACAGGAAGCTGATGCCGTATATTGGCATAGAGAAGAACGGCGAAATCGAGTACCAGCCGTTGGGTGTGTTTTACTCGGACGAGTGGGATATACCGCAGGACAGCCAGTGGGTAAAATGCACGGCGACGGACAGACTGATGCGGTTGCAGATTAAGACCTACGTCGGCTTCCCGCTCGTTGAAAACGTGTCTCTTTACGAGATAGCGGAGGACGTGTTGCGGAAGGCGGGAATGACGGGCGAAGAGTACGTTATATCGCCGAAACTCAAGGATATAGTGGTGGCAACGGCGTTATTACCGAAGACGATGGTATGGGATGCATTGCAAGAAATAGCCTATGCGGGACTGTGCAAAGTGTTCGTTGACAGGCTGAACAGAGTCGTGATAATGAGCGAGGACGACGTGCCGCAGACGAGCGATATTCCGATAATGCCGGGCAATGCTTTTTCTTACACGTCGAACATAACGCTGACAGATTTCTCGAACAGCGTGTCGGTGGAGTATTTCGATATATCGATAACGGATGACATAATCGACGTTGCCGAACCCGAAGTTCGGCTCGAACCGAACGAAACCAAGACGCTGACGGTAGACTATACGTCGGAGGTGGCGTACCCGAATGCGGCGAGCAATAATGCATCGGTGCGGATAGTGTCCTTTGAAAGCGGAGTGAACTCCTGCAAATGCGTGGTGCGGAATACTTCGGCAACGGCGCAGACTGCGCTTATAACGGTATCGGGGAATGCGATAGAAATCAATTCCCGAACGGTTACGGTGCGCGACGAGGAAAGCATCTTGAACTATGGCGTGGTCGAGTATTCGCACACGGCAAGCGAGCTTGTGCAAAGCTATGAGCAGGCGGAATATATGGCGACGGTACTCATTAACCGAATGCGGGCGGGAGAAGGCAGTATCACGGCCGTGTGGCGCGGAAACCCGAACCTCGAAGTAGGAGCCGCCTACGATTTAACAGACCGTTTCGGCGACAAGGAACGCCTTTTGTGCGAGTACAACAAATTCAACTATGACGGGGGCTTGAAACAGGAAACCCGCGGACGGAAATTATAAGGAGGCAGCAATGGCGAATTGGAAAGAGCCGAAGAACGATTATAAACCCGAAGACCAAGTCGTTCCCGAAATCTTCAATACCCTTGCCGAGAACGAGCGGTATTTGCAGGAAAAGAAGATAACGACCGAGCAGGTACAGGACGCAACAATAAACAGTACGCAGAGTGCAAACAGAGAGAGTTTGGGGGACAAAGAAACAGTGAAAGGATTTTTCGGAAAGATAAGGAAATGGTTTGCGGACCTCCGTGCGCTTGCTTTCAAAGGCACGGTAGGAACGAACGATATAGACAATTCGGCAGTAACGTCGGCAAAGATTGGGACGGGTGCGGTTACTTCGACGAAACTCGGATCAAATTCTGTGACAAGTGCTAAGATTGCGACCAATGCCGTTACCGACACTAAAATAAGCTCTGTTTCTGTGAGCAAAGTGACAGGACTTGCAAAAGTTGCAACGAGTGGAAATTATAACGATTTGTCAAATAAGCCTGAAACGGGCGGCGGATTCAACTATAAAAAATATTCTTTTTATCTTTGGAATGCGCCAACTGATATCGAAGAAGGGCTTTACCTTGCGTCGGCAATTTTTATGAATGCGGGTTCACTATCTAATTCGTTGTCGTTTGGAACAGTAGCTTATAATAAGAACATGGACAACGGCTGTTTTAGCAACATATCATCAGTTTACTTTGACGGACAGGGAATGAAGGTACAGCTTAAAATCAGTTATTACAACGGAAAAACATCTGTCTCGGTTGTACAATCGGACAACGAAAAAGGTTGTCCATACAAAGGCTTTGATGCAGATGGTTCGTTCTTAATTTATCTTTTTAAACTGTCTGACCTCGGTAAAATTGAAGAGGTAGATTAAGTTTGGAAATGCATTACTACTTAATATAAAGAAATTGTTTTCATAAGAAAAACTAATAAAGGAGTCAATATTATGGGTTGGAAAGAACCAAAGAGCAATTATACGGCGGAAAGTCAAGTAACGCCTGAAATATTTAATACTCTTGCAGATAATGAAAAATATTTGCAGGAAAAAAAGATAACCACCGAACAAGTGCAGGATGCTGTGGTTAACAGTACCCAGAGCGGAATTCGTGAGAGTATAGGAGATAGAGAAACGGTGAAAGGTTTTTTCGGAAAAATAAGGAAGTGGTTTGCGGACCTCCGAGCGCTTGCTTTCAAAGGCACGGTAGGAACGAACGATATAGACAATTCGGCGGTAACGTCGGCAAAGATTGGGACGGGTGCGGTTACTTCGACGAAACTCGGCTCGAATGCGGTAACGGCAGTGAAGATTGCGTCGAACGCTGTGGAAACGGCAAAGATAAAGGATGGCGCGGTTATTGACGCCAAGATAAATTCGGTATCGGCAAGCAAGGTTACGGGACTGCATAAGGTGGCTACGAGCGGTAGTTATAACGACCTTACGGATAAGCCGAATATAAGCGGCGGCGGAACGGGTTTCAGTCCTACGTTTATTGTGGACAGCAACGATAAATTGTCGCAATGGATTAGAGCTGATTCGGGTAATGATTATACGACTGTACTAATTAAAAAAGGAACTTGGCAAAGCAGTGAGCTGCTGTATACAACGACGCTGTCTGGCGGGAAAAAGTATTATGCGGGTGTAGATCTATCCAAAACAAAGACGAAAGTCGTGATTGGTGAAGTCGGTAGTAAAATATATTTCAAAGTCGATCCGACAAGTTTGCAGCCAATATATGGACTACACTATGGTGACAAAACAGATGCAGTTGAAACAGAGTGCTTTATGTACGGTGTTACAGTTCATAGTTGCGGGTCGCCCGCATTTACGGATGTTGCAACTGATTGCTTTAGTTATTGTGTGAATTTATTCAATTGTACAGGAATAAGTGAAAACGGCTATGAGGCTTTTGTTTTTTCAAGCTGTAATAATTTATATAACTGTCGTGCAACTGGCAAATCTGAAAAATTAACGTATGCTTTTTCGTCGTGTACTTCGTTGCAGCGGTGTATAGGACATGGAGAAGCTACTAATGCCAATCGAAAATTCTTAGGTGGCTGTGCGGTCGGGTTTAAATACTGTACAGATGTTGTAAGCTGTAAAGGAAGTGGAGTCAGTACTCCATCTACTACCGATTATACGGGTTACGGATTTTCGGGTTGTAAAGGCGTTTATAGGTGTAAACAGAATAAGAAAAGTTCAACCGATACATTTACAACCTCTTACTACAGTAATACAAATGATGTAAATTGTAAATGTGCCGATACACTGAACGGTGGATTTAATGATTTAACTAACGCATAGAGGCGGAAATGAAACGACAAATAATAAAACAAGGCGAGGCGGCGAGCTTCGCCTTTTTCCACGTCGCATTGCCGATAACGTGCGAGAGTAAATTGCATATCAAACCGAGCGATAAGCTGACGTTTTCTATCGGACGTAGAAACCGTAAGCCGATATTGACAAAAGTATTTCCGAACGGATTCGAGAAATCGGACGATTCGTACTTCGTGTTTTTAACGGCCGAAGAAACGGCGAGAATACCTTGTCTTTTATATCGGATGCAACTGACGGTGGATATGCGCGGCAAGGGAGAAGAAGTATATACGCTTGTAGACGGCGAATTGGAGGTGGCGGCAAAGTGATAGACGAAGAATGTAAATGCGACGGTTGCGTCCACGTCGAGCAGTTTAGGTCGATAACAAAGTCCTATGACGGTATTGAGAACGACGCGACGGAAACGGTAGTGAATAACGATGAACGGACGGTGGAGATAAAACTTAAACCGCAGCAGTTTGTAAGCAAGTATGCTTTCCCGAACCGTGGAAACAAAGCTGTAGTGTATATGGATACGACCGAGAACCGTGCCTATAGATGGGACGAAATAACAGGGAACTACGTCTGCATCGGCGCAGACTATAGTCAAATAAAAATCATAAACGGAGGCAATGCAAATGGATAACAAGGAAACGGTGGAAAGAGTATTGGAGAGCAGAATCCAACTTCGCAATGATACTGCGGCGAATTGGAGAATGGCAAACCCCGTACTCTTAAAGGGCGAGATCGGCATTGAAATCGATACTCGTAAAATCAAGGTCGGCGACGGAATTTCGACGTGGGCAACGCTGAAATACATAACCGACGACGTTGTGCTGTCCGACTCCAATCCCACGGAAACGGACACGGATTACGATGTTGGCGAACTGTGGCTGAATAAGGCGGACGGGAAGATTTTCGTACTCATCGCCAAAAATGAAACGGCTGCGGTCTGGGCGAGAATACCTACGGCAGACGAACTTGTGGTCGTAGCGGAATCGGTTGTTGCACAGAAACTCAAAACGGCAAGAAAAATCACGGTATCGGGAGACGCAACGGGCGAAACCGAGTTCGACGGCAGCGAGGATGCAAACATCGTACTCGTACTTGCAAACAGCGGAACGACGGCGGGTACGTTTACCAAATTCACGGTCAACGAAAAGGGCTTGATTATTAAGTCCGAACTGCTTACGCCCGAAGATATCCCCGAATTAACGCTTGCGAAAATCACGGACGCAGGCACGGCGGCGGCAAGGGACGTCGGCTCAAAAGCGGGCAACCTTGTCGAACTCGGCGCGAACGGAAAGATTGATAAAAAATATCTTCCGCCCATTGCAATCACCGAACCGTTTGCGGTTTCGAGCGAAGAAGAGATGCTTGCGCTCGTTGCACAGAAAGGCGATGTCGCAATCCGTTCGGATGAGAGTAAGTCTTATATTCTTAAAAACGCGCCGGCATCGAATAAAGAGAATTGGCTCGAACTGCAGTCGCCCGATTGTAAAATCAGTTCTGTCAACGGGCAAGTCGGCGCAGTCGTGCTGACTACGGCAGACATCGAGGAAAAAGAAAATCTCTACTACACGGAAGAGCGTGCAAAGGCATCGTTTACGGAGAACTTCGGACAGACCAGCTCGGCGGATTTAACGGACGGCAAAACGATACTGCACGAAACGGATACGATTATTCTGAACGGCGGCAACGCTTAAAGGCGGTGCAGTTATGGCGGAAAAGACAGTAAACGTAAAACTCCGCCTGCGGACTGACAGCGCGGGGAATTGGCTCAATACCAATCCCGTGCTGTTGCTCGGCGAGGTCGGTATCGAAGCGGACACGGGAAAGATTAAGATTGGCGACGGGAATACGGCGTGGAGAACATTGCCGTATTGCTTTGTACGAAAAGAAGAAATTCTTGACTTGGTCTTTCCCGTAGGCTCTGTCAAAACGACGCTGACAGAGAATAACCCCGGCGACAGCGTCGGAGGAACTTGGCAAAAAACTACTGAAACGCAAAACGCCGAACTCAAATTTTGGGTGCGGATAAAATAGGAGGATATATGGCGGCAATCATTATAAGTGTTGCGTCGAGCATCATCAGCGGGATGGTGCTTTTTTTCTTGCAGCGGTTTTTCAAGAAGGAAGCAAAAAAGGACGAAGAACGAGATGCGGCGAAAGCAAAGGAAAACATCTTGATTCTTAAAAGCATCGACGCAGTCGGCAAACTCACTTACGCCAATGCAATCGCCATAAGGGACGGAAAGACCAACGGCGAAATGCACGAGGCAATGGAAAGCTACGGCGAATCAAAGCAGGAAATGTACGAATACCTGCTCGAACAAAATTCTCATAAATAACGGAGGTAAATAAATGGAATATTTGGAACTTATAAGCGTACCCGCAATCGCAACGGTTGTGTATTGGGTAATTAATCTCATCAAGTACGCAGTAAAGGACAACGAGAAATTCAAGCGGTTTATTCCGCTGATATCGGCGGCGCTCGGAGCCGTTCTCGGCTTGGTGGCGTTTTATGTCGTGCCGAGCATCATCCCGGCAACCAACGTCTGTGTGGCGATACTTATCGGCGGAGCAAGCGGGTTGACCGCAACGGGTACTAACCAGATTATAAAGCAGCTCGGCAAAGGCGGTGACGATGAAAGCAAAAGTGATTGAGGCAATACTCAAAAGTCTTTACAAAAGAGGCTTAATCACTGATGCGGAAAAGCAGAAAATAATCAAAAAACTTTCAAATTAGAAGGGGGTATCTCTGGACTTGCAAAAACGATGACGGTATAATTCGTGCTACCATAGGCAGGATTATACCGTTATTTTTTTAAGGTGGTTCAAACCCCGACTTCGCAAGGGTACAATGAACGAAAAAGGAAGTAAAATGGAAATAAGAAAAATTCCTATTAAGACAAAAGATAAGCCGAGAGTTTGTGCATACGTCCGTGTAAGTACGGAAAAAGATAAACAAATGGACAGCTTTGAGTTTCAGTCAAAATATTGGAATGAAAGGTTTTCAAATGATGCTGACGTCGAGTTCGTTGGACTGTTTACTGACGAAGGAATAAGCGGTAAAGCAATGAGAAATCGTAAAGGTTTAAATACAATGCTTGATAAAGCAAGGAACGGAGAAATAGATAGGATATATACTAAATCGATATCAAGGTTTGCGAGAAATTATACAGAGAATATAGAAGTAATACATGAAATGCGGGATATGGGCATTCCAATAATTTTCGAAAAAGAGAATATTAATACCCTTGACCCGAAATGTGGATTAATGTTAACTGTTTATTCAAGTCTTGCGGAACAGGAATTGATTTCAATGAGTAAAAATCAAATATGGTCAGCGAGAAAACGGTTTGCCGATGGTGTAGTGGATATATCAAAATTATATGGCTATGATATAAAAGACGGTAAGCTTGTTGTGAATCCTGATGAAGCGGAATTAGTAAAACATATTTTTAATTTGTATCTTAACGGAAATGGTATAGTAAAAATCTGTATGATATTAGAGCAGGAAGGATATAAAACGTTAAACGGTTCAAGTAAATGGTGTAAATCGACTATAAATTCCATTCTTAAAAATGAAAAATATATAGGTGACAGTTTATTACAGAAATGCTTTTATGATACTGTAAAGCACAAAACATTAAATAAAGGCGAATTGCCGCAGTATTATGTTGAAGATACTCATGAACCGATTATAACGAAAGAAGATTTCGAGCGCGTGAGAAGTATATTCGCAGAGAAAGTAAAACGATATCATCCTGCACACACAAAAGGTAAAAAATATGTTTTAACAGGGAAACTTGTATGTGGAATATGCGGTGACAGGTATGCGCGGAAAGTTTGTGCAAAAGGAACTTCATATGCAACAATTAAATGGAGTTGCAGAACGAAAGACCAACGAACTAAAGCTGCGTGTGCGAGTAATGATATAAAAGACGAAGTCCTTAAAAGATTACTTATTGAAGCGTATAATGAAAGTTTGGACGCAAAGATTGTAACAGCTGAAACTGCTAACAACGAAGAAATATTACGTAAGTTATTAGCTGCGGAAGATGAGCTTCGGAAACTGCACATAAAAGGTTATGTTTCAGATGATACTTACAAACAATCCTTAGAGGAGTTATTAAAAAAAATAAACTTGCAGGAAGATTTGATAAGAGTAGTTAAAGCACAATCAATAGATACAAGTAAATATACAAAATCCGCCGCGTTTATTGACGATATGGCGGATTTTCTTATAAAAGCAACCGTTAAAGACTGGACGGTAACGTTCGAATTTGCAAACGGTTACATAACAACTAAAACATATACTAACGGGAGGGCAGGAAACGTAAATGGAAAACTCTGCAAACACAAAACCTAAAATACGGGTGATACCCGCAAAACCACGACAGGAGATAATGGGGCGCCAATCCGTAAACGGGGAGATTCCCAAGCTGCGTGTGGCGGCTTACGGAAGAGTATCCACCGACCATGAAGAACAGGAAAGCAGTTACGAAGCGCAGGTAGCCTACTTCACGAAGTACATAACAGAGCATAACGGATGGGAACTTGCGGGAATCTATGCAGACCCCGGGTTGAGCGGTAAGAATATAAAAAGACCGCAATTCGTTGAAATGGTCAAAGCCTGTGAACGAGGAGATATTGATAAAATTATCACGAAATCGGTAAGCAGGTTTGCACGTAATACGTTAGACTGTGTAAAAACGGTACGCAAACTTAAAGAAATGGGAATCGGCGTGTATTTCGAAAAAGAAAACCTCGATACTCTGCAGGAAAGCAGCGAATTCGTGCTTACGATTATGGCAAGCCTTGCCGAAGAAGAGAGCCGCAGCATATCCAACAACATACGGTGGAGTATGAAAAGGAAATTCGGGCGCGGAGAGGTTATGATGTGTACTGCACATTTTCTCGGTTATACGAGAGAAAAGAATGGTACGGTTCTGAAAATAGTACCCGAGCAAGCGATTACAGTTCGACGGATTTATGCGGAATTCCTTGACGGATACAGTCTAACCGAAATAGCAAACGGTTTAATGCGCGACAAAATACTTTCACCGTCAGGGCAAGAAACCTGGCATCCTTCGACGATAAAATCAATTCTGCAAAATGAAAAGTATAAAGGGGATTGTCACCTTCAAAAAACGTACTTGCCTGACTTCCTCTCACTGAGAAGAGTGAAGAACGAAGGATTCGCTGAAAGCTATTATGTAGAAGACAGCCATGCGCCTATTATCTCAAAAGAAACATTCGATATGGTACAGCAAGAGTTTGCTAACCGAAACGGTCTGCGGTGTTCGAAACAATCAGGGCGTGGAAAGTATTCGGGAAAGTATGCGTTCAGCGGAATGATTATATGCGGTGAGTGCGGCGAAACTTACAGAAGGCATCAGCAATATAATCAATATAAAAAATATTATATCTGGGTATGCAAACGGCACGAAAATACTGGTAAAGATAATTGCTCGGCAAAACCTATTAAAGAAGAAACAATCGAAAAGGCGTTTGTAAGGACGCTGAACGGCTTAATAGAAAATAGGGAAGAGATGCTCGATAAACTTACGAATGCGGTTGTGAGCGAAATTTCGGACGATTGTGAAAGCGAGATGACTGACATAGACAAAATGATAGAAATCGCCCAAAACGGTATAATGGAAAAGTTAAAAGAGATGCAAGATGGGATAATTACTGCCGAAGAGTATGAGCGAACAACGCAGATGTTAATGCGTGAGATTGACGGGTTGACGTTACAAAGAGCCGAACTGCTAACAGAGCAGAGTAAAGTGCAACTTGCGGAGTACAGAGTAGATGCAGTAAGAAATGTACTGAATAACGGCAAAATACTCGAAGAATTTGATAAGGCAATTTTTAAAAGCCTCGTAAAAAGAATGAAAGTTATAGGCAATGGAGAAATAGAAATAGAGTTTGAGTGCGGCGTAAAAATAACGGAAACACTATAACAATATTATATAAAAAATAGACCGACTGCGTAAATTAATACCGTGGTCGGTCTTTTTTGCTTTTGCAAGGTTGCGAAAATTATTTTTTAATTGCAATATTGTAAAGCTGAAAATCTTTTAATTAAAGAGCAAAAATCTGGGTTTAGAAGTAAAAATACGTAAAGGCAAGCTCAAGGTTGCAAGAATTCAAGGGAAATCATTATAAACCTTTTTGTGCAATAGGAATACAAAAAATCCTTATCGTTCAGTCGCTATCTGAAAAAATCCTTTTTGTGCAACGGCAATAAATAAAAAATCCTTATCGTGCAATCGCTTTGTTATTTGACTAATGCCAAATCAAATCTCATCGAAACAAGGCTAATAATGCACGAAAAGGGTAACTAACGGAAAAACAGCCTAAAAATGGTATTTTTGCATAGAAAAAGACACACGCGACGGAGTTTTGTACGCTCCTTTTGCGTGTGTCTTCGTGGCGCGGAGAAGAGGATTTGAACCTCCGGAAGGGTATTAGCCTTCACACGATTTCCAATCGTGCGCCTTAAACCGCTCAGCCATCTCCGCATATATTTCAAACAATAATAATGATATAAAATTGTAGCCGAAAAATCAAGCGATTTTGCCGCTTAGTTTAATTTATTTGAAATAGTTTTTTCTTTAAACGGTTTTTTCGTAATTTTCAATGCATTTTTCAATAATTTCTTCGGCGGCGGCGCGCGGAAGCACTTCGTGCACGGTAGTTTGCTTGTATTCCAAAGCCTTGTAAACTTCAAAAAAATGCATCATTTCCTGATAGATATGCGCGGGCAACTCCTTTATGTCGCGGTAACTGCAATATGTGGGGTCGTTTACAGGCACGGCAATTACCTTTTCGTCGTTAAGTCCGCCGTCAATCATATTTATAACACCGATAGGGCGGCACTTTACAAGCGTCATAGGATAAATTGCGTCGCCGCACAGCACCAAAACGTCCAAAGGGTCGCCGTCGTCGGCAAGCGTATTGGGAATATATCCGTAGTTTGCGGGATACACGGTGGAGGTGTACAGCACTCTGTCAAGGCGCAACATTCCCGTAGCCTTGTCAACTTCGTATTTGGCTTTACAGCCCTTGGGAATTTCTATAAGCGCGTCAAACAAATTTTTCGTTACGTTTTCGTTTGCAAGATTCAAAGCATTTTTCATACGTTTACCTCTTTAAAATTGTAAATTAAAATGCGCCGTTTGTCAATACGTGTTTTACATTTCCGACCTGATTATTTAATTCCTATTGACAAGGTAGGAATTAAGTGCTATAATAATTAAAAAGCAATTTACGGCGGAGGGAAACCTTGGAATTTTTTAAACTTGTATCCGAAAGATATTCGGTGCGTTCCTTTTCGGAAAAGAGGATAGAGGACGAAAAACTGAAAGCCATTTTAAAGGCGGCGCAGGTTGCGCCCACGGCGTGCAACAATCAGCCCCAGCGTATGTACGTTTTGCAGAGCGCGGAGGCGATAGAAAAATTAAAGGGCGTAACCAAATTCGTATTTGGCGCAAGCACGGTAATACTTTTTACGTCCAAGGTAACGGAGGAGTGGAAAAATCCGTTTTCTCAGGAATACCATACGGGCGATATAGACGTTTCCATTGTATGCACGCACGCAATGTTGCAGGCGTGGGAGCTGGGTATAGGTTCCTGCTGGGTTGGATATTTCGACCCCGAAAAGGTGCGAAAGGCTTTCGATATTCCCGCCGACGAAAAGATTATTGCGCTGTTGCCTTTGGGGTATCCCGCCGCCGACGCCAAGCCCGCGCGCGGGCACTTTGTAAATAAGCCGCTTGAAAGTACGGTAAAATATCTGTAAAATCGGAGAATTAAATTGATTAAAAACTACGACATAACCGGAATGACCTGTTCGGCTTGCTCTTCGGGTATAGAGCGGGCGGTAAATAAACTCGACGGGGTAAACGGCGCGGAAGTAAGCCTGATGGGCAAGTCTATGCGCCTCGATTACGACGAAAATAAACTCTCGGAGGAAGAAGTTTTAAACTGCGTCGCCTCGCTCGGGTACGGAATTTACGAAGAGGGGGAAGCCCCTGCGGAAAAGCAGAGCAACGACGATAAAAAGCTGTTTATCCGCTTTATAATATCCGTGTGCATTCTCGCGCCGCTGCTGTACGTTTCTATGGGGCATATGGTATATTTGCCTTTGCCTTTCTTTTTAGACCCGCACTCCAACGCGCAGTGGTTCGCGCTCTATCAGTTTGTGCTCACAACGGCGGTAGTCGTTGTAAATTATAAATTCTTCACTAAGGGGTTTATGGCTCTTATCAAGCGCGTGCCCAATATGGATACGCTTGTGGCTTTGGGCGCGGGCGTTTCGTATATATATTCCGCAGTGCTTACCGTTCTCATTTTTATCGGCGCATACCGCGGAAACGAGGGTTGGTACGCCCTTCACAGTGATTTGTATTACGAGAGCGCCGCCACGATTTTGGCGCTCGTAACGGTGGGAAAGTGGCTTGAAGAAAAGTCCAAGAGGAGAACGGGCGACGAAATCGAAAAGCTTTTAAAGCTCGCTCCCGATACGGTAACAATCGAAGTGGACGGACAGCGCAAAAGCGTGCCGTTAAAGAGCGTTAAGGCAGGCGATATCGCCGTGGTAATGCAGGGCGACTACGTGCCCGTCGACGGCGTTGTAGTGGAAGGGCACGGCTTTATAGATAAGTCGGCAATTACGGGCGAAAGTATGCCCGTAGAAGTTTCGGCGGGCGCGCCCGTAACCACGGCTTCGGTAAATACGGGCGGGCTTATCAAGGTGCGCGCCGAGCGCGTGGGCGGTCAGACTACGCTTGCGCAGATAATAAAAATGGTACGGCAGGCGGGCGCTTCCAAGGCGCCGCTTCAAAAATTTGCCGATAAGGTTGCGGGCATATTCGTCCCCACCGTTTCGGCAATCGCGCTCATTACCTTTGTGGTATGGATGTTAATAGACGGAGCTTTCGTGCCCGAACACTGCGTAACGTACGCAATTTCCGTGCTCGTCGTATCCTGTCCGTGCGCGCTGGGGCTGGCGACCCCCGTGGCTATTATGACGGCTACGGGCAAGGGCGCTTCGCTCGGCGTGCTGTATAAGGACGCGGAAGCGTTGCAGAGAACGCGCGATATAAACTGCGTGCTGTTGGATAAAACGGCGACTATTACCGAGGGAAAGCCCAAAGTTTCCGATTTTTTAGTATTTGACGAAAGCGGCGTAAACGTTAAAGCGCTTGCGGCGGGAATAGAGAGCAATTCCAACCACCCGCTGGCAAAATGTATATGCGAATACTGCGGCGAGGGCGCGGCGGTAGAGCATTTCGAATACGTTGTAGGTAAGGGCGCAACGGCGGAGTACAACGGCAAGCGGTACGTATTAGGCAACCGCGCGATGTTGGGCGGAATACGCGTTTCAAAGGAAATCGACGCGCGTGCGGAAGAATTGTCGGCGCAGGGCAAAACGGTTATGTATCTTGCCGACGAAAGCAAGGCGCTTGCGCTGTTCGCCGTAACGGACGGGGTAAAGTCAACGAGTGGCGACGCGGTAAAGTTTTTAAAGGAAAGGGGCATAAAGCTTGCAATGCTTACGGGCGACGGCAAAACCGCCGCCGCGGCGGTCGCCGGCGGAGTGGGAATAGACGACTATCTCGCCGAAGTTATGCCCAAGGATAAACTGCAAGCCGTTGAAAATATGCAAAAAGCGGGCGCGACGGTTGCAATGGTGGGCGACGGAATAAACGACAGCCCCGCTTTGAAGCAAGCGGACGTAGGCATAGCTATCGGCGACGGAACGGACGTTGCCATAGACAGCGCGGACGTGGTGCTTGTCGGCGGCGACTTGCGCGCGCTTGATACGGCAATCGATTTAAGCCGCGCCGCCGTACGCAACATAAAACAAAACCTGTTCTGGGCGTTTTTCTACAACGCGGTTATGATTCCCGTCGCGGCGGGCGCGTTGGCTTGGGCGGGCTTTCCGTTCAACCCTATGGTGGCGGCGCTGTGTATGAGTTTAAGCTCGCTGTTCGTAGTAGGCAACGCGTTGCGGTTGTTGCTGTACAAAAATAAAAAGTTAAAGACGGTTAAACCGCAGGCGGTTGCCGCGGAGGAAAGCCGTGCGGAAAATCAAGACCAAATTGAGGAGGAAGGTATTATGAAAAAAATTATCTGTGTGGAAGGTATGTGTTGCCAGCACTGCGCCGACAGGGTGGAAAAGGCTCTCTCGGCAGTAAGCGGAGTCGTTTCGGCAGACGTAAAACTTAAAATGAATATTGCCGTAGTGCGCAGCCGCGACGAAGTTTCCGACAGCGAGATTACCAAGACGGTAGAGGACGCGGGATACAAAGTTACGGGCATAACAAGCAAATGACAAAGTAAGTCGGTTTATGACATTATAAGCCAAAAAGTCATATTGACGCACGCTCATATCACCCCTTATAATTTTATTGCAGAGAGGTGAAATATGCAGGAAATGATGTTGCTTGACAGACGTACAAAAGATTTGGTAAGGGAATACGTGCCCGACGGCGACGTGCTTGACAGTATAACCTGTTTCTTCGGCGTATTTGCCGACCCTACGCGCGTGCGTATGCTGTCCGCGCTCGCCATTTCGGAAATGTGCGTAACCGATTTGTCGCGCGTGCTGGACATTAACCAAACCACCGTTTCGCACCAGCTCAGGCTGTTGAAAAATCTTGGAATAGTCAAGAGCGAGCGTTGCGGCAAAATTATCACTTACTCGCTTGTAAACGACACCGTAAACGACGTTATGTTAAAGGGCGTTGAATTTTTGGGTTGTTGAGTTTTTGCCCGCGGGTTGCAAAAGGCGGCAGGCTGTGATATAATTGTTTACGGCTATGAAATTTACGCAACTTAAAGAAGATTTAAAGGCGGGCGCGCGCCCGATATATCTAATCGAGGGGGACGACGCCTATTTCCGCATAAAGGCGGAGGAGCAAATAAAGGCGGCGTTTCTTCAAAACGCCGAACTCAATTTTTCAACGTTCGACGGCGCGCAGTATAAGGGGCAGGCGCTTACGGAAATTACTTCCGCGCTTTCGGCTTTCCCCTTTATGTCGGATAAGCGCATAGTCAAAATATCCGAATTTTACCCCGCGGAGAGCGATTTCGAAAGGTATTTAAAACCGCTTTTCGAAAATTTCCCCGAAACGACCGTGCTTTTAATAGTCAACTCCCAAACAAAAAAGGGGGTGGACTTAAAGCGCAGAAAGTCGGTAACCTTTGTCGACTGCAACAAGTCGGACAGGGAAACGGTGGCTAAGTGGGCGTATATAACTATGAAGCGGGCGGGCGTTTCCTCCTCCGTGGAAGCCTGCGAGGCAATCGCCGACTATTGCCTGTGCGATATGTCGCGCGTGAGCAAGGAAGTGGAAAAGCTTATTGCCTGCGGCAAGGAAGGTATGATAACAAAGACCGACGTCGACGGTTTGGTCTATAAGGACGCGGATTTCCGCGTGTATCAGATGACAGGTGCGGTTGCCCGCCGCGACTACTCGGCTTTTGCGGAGATTTATTCCGACTTGCTGGGTAAGGGATACGATTGCAACGCGCTTATAGCTTCGCTTATAAATTACTTCAAAACGCTTTTAACCGTGTCGGCTTCCACAAAGGGCGACAGACAGTTGCTCGCCGAGTTAAAAACGACGGAATACGTGCTCGGTAAAAACCGACAGCAGGCGCGCGCGGTGGGCGAAGAGCGGCTTGTAAAGTTTATAAATTCTCTCTATTTATTGGCTTCCGATTTAAAGAGCGGCAAAATAACCGCCGACGGCGCGCTGTTTGCGGCGGTCGCTCACATTTTTTTCGATTGATAAATTCCAGCCTATCGCAATTTGACAGGGAAAACCTGTAAATTGCGATATTCTTTTTATTATATCTTCAAAACGCTTTATTTTTTTGTGGAAAAATAATATAATAATTCGTGTAAAGTAATTTCTACTACGGAGATTTTAAGCTATGGGAAAGGAGTTCTGGCTTGAATATTGGGAAAGGGTAAAAGCAATGGCTTTCGGCTTCGATTGGAGCTACGTCGTTGAAATTATAGCCTTTGCCGCCGCGTTCTACATTGCGTTTAAAATTTTAAAGGAGAATAAGGGCGGTAAAATAATCGCCCTGTTTGTCGCCGCCGTAATCGGCTTCGGCTTGGCTTTTTCGCTTTCGTCCGCGGTCGGTTCTGAAATTTTAGTACTCGTAATATTCCTGCTCGTAATTTTTGTGCCCACAATGTTCCATACGGAAATAAAGCGCACGCTTCTCGGTTCGGGCACTAAAAAGCACTCCAAGGGCGAGGGTATGACCGTCCGCGATATAGAATTTATTATAGACGAAATTACCCACGCGGTTCAGCATATGTCCAAAAACGACATAGGCGCTTTAATCGTACTTTCCAACGGCAACCTGCCGGAAGGCATAATTTCCAGCGGCACTATAATCAACGCCGACATAAACGCGCCTATGATTGAAGCGGTGTTCTATCCCAAGGCGCCTCTGCACGACGGCGCAATGGTTATAGAGGGCGAAAAGATTCACGCCGCGGGCTGTTTCCTGCCGCTTATACAAAACGACGGGCTTCCGCAGGAGGTCGGCTCGCGCCACCGCGCCGCGCTCGGCGTTACAAACGTGGCGGAGGTAACGGCTATTGTCGTATCTGAGGAAACGGGCGTAATTTCCATCGCCAAAAACGGCGAAGTTAAAAAGAAGTACGCAAGCGACGCCGATTTGCGCAACGTGTTAAGCGATTATTTCTGGTCTGATTTAACGGGTAAGGAGACGAAAGCAAAATGAAAAAATTCGGTAAATTCATAGTAGGCGTTTTCACCAAGAATATAGGAATTAAAATTTTAGCGTTGGTGCTTGCCGCAATCGCCGTGGCGCTTATAAATATCTGAGGCAATTATGAACGCAATAAAAATACCCGAGCTGTTGCTTCCAAAAGACGCAAAAATGGAGCTTTGGGCTTGCAACGCTTGCGACCAATACACTTCCGATTATGCGTACTGGGAAAAGTTGGATAAACTCGTCGGCTCGGCGCCCTCGGCTCTCAGGCTGATATTTCCCGAAATTTATTTAAAGGACAAGCCCGAAGAGCGCATAAAAGCCATAAACGCGCAGATGCGCAACTATATGGATAGCGGCGTGTTCAGGCAGGTGGAGGGCGGCTTTGTTCTTGTGGAGCGCGCAACGCAGTCGGGCGTGCGCACGGGAATAGTGTTGGCAATCGACCTCGAAGCTTACGACTTTGCCGTCGGCTCGAAAGCGTTGATACGCTCTACCGAGGCGACCATTTTAGAGCGGATACCGCCCCGCGTAAAGATACGCGAAAAAGCGGAAATAGAGCTTCCGCACGTTATGCTGTTGTATGACGATAAGCAAAACGCCGTGCTCAACGCGGTGGAGCGCGGGCAGACGCTTTACGATTTCGACCTGAATATGGGCGGCGGGCACGTAAAGGGCACGTATGTTAAAAACGCCGAAGAAGTTGCGCAGGCTTTTTATAAGCTTTGCAACAGTAATAAGTACGGCAACGGCGAAAAATTGCTGTTTGCGGTGGGAGACGGAAACCATTCGCTTGCAACTGCAAAGACCTGTTGGGAAAAGATAAAGGCAACGCTTACAAAGGAACAGGCGGAGGAGCACCCCGCGCGCTACGCGCTTGCCGAGGCGGTAAATATTTACGACCCCGCGCTTACTTTCGAACCCATACACAGGCTGGTTAAGACGGATAAGCCCGAAAAGTTTGTTTGCGGTTTAAAGGCGAACGGCGACAAAAACGCATATGTTGTAGTAAACGGCAAAGAAACGAAAATTCCGTTTGATTGCGACGTTCCTAACGGGATTAGGCAACTCGATAGCTATATCGCCGAATTTATTGAAGAAAACGGCGGCGAAGTTGACTATATTCACGGCGAAGAGGAGTTGAAGCAGCTTTCTTCCCTCGGCGTTGGGGTAGGGCTTCCCTCCATTGCAAAGGACGATTTTTTCCGCCTTATAGTTACCGGCGGCAATCTTCCCCGAAAAACCTTCTCTATGGGCGAGGGTAATGAAAAGCGATATTATATAGAGGCTAAGAGAATAGCAAAATAAAAGGATAAAAATGACTTTAAAAGTATGTAAATTCGGCGGTACGTCTATGGCGGACGGCAACACGATGCAAGCCGTAAAAAAGATTATAGACAGCGATGTGAAGAGAAAATACGTGGTGGTGTCCGCTCCCGGTAAGCGGTTTAACGGCGACGTCAAGGTTACCGACCTTCTGTACGCCTGCTACGGCGAGCTCAAAGAAAAGGGCGATTGCAGTCAAAGCTTTGCAAAAGTGCGCGCCCGCTTCGAAAGCATTGTAAAAGAGCTGAATTTATCTATGGATATAAAAGCTGTTTTAGACGAAACTCAAAGGCGGCTGAACGAAGAGCAAAGCGAAGATTTTACCGCTTCCCGCGGGGAATATCTTTCCGCGCGCATTATGGCTGAACTGCTCGGGGTTAAGTTTATAGACGGCGAGGACGTAGTTTTCTTTAAAGAGGACGGCAGGCTGGACGGCGAAAAGACGTACCGCGCAATATCGCAAGCCGTAGCCGACGGCGCAAACGCCGTGTTCCCCGGATTTTACGGCAGGGGCGCGGACGGAAAGGTTAAGACGTTTTCCCGCGGCGGTTCGGATATTTCGGGCGCGGTAGTCGCCCGTGCGGTAAACGCTTCCGTGTATGAGAATTGGACGGACGTATCCGGCTTTTTGGCTTGCGACCCGCGCATTGTGGATAATCCGCGCCGCATAAAAAACCTTTCGTATAAGGAGCTGAGGGAGCTTTCCTATATGGGCGCCAACGTGCTTCATTCGGAGAGCATTTTTCCCGTGCGCAAGGCAAATATCCCCATTGTAATCAAAAATACTTTCCGCCCCGACGACGAGGGCACTTCTATACTGCCAATATCGCAGTACACGCCAGACGGCACGGTGGTAACGGGCATTGCGGGCAAAAAGAATTTCACCGTAATTTTAATAGAAAAAAACCATATGAACAACGAAATAGGTTTTGTGCGCAAGGTGCTCTCCGTATTGGAGCGCGAGGGCGTTTCCGTTGAGCATATACCTTCTGGCATAGACACAATGTCGGTAGTCGTAGACAGCGAAGAAATTCAGGGCTATAAGCTTGAACAAATTATCGAGGGGATAAAGAACGAAGCCGACCCCGACGTTATACGCGTTATGGAAAACGTGGCGCTGATTGCAACGGTGGGGCACGGAATGTCGTCGTCGATAGGTACCTCCGCGCGGCTCTTCGACGCAATGGCGCGCGCTAACGTAAACGCCAAAATGATTGACCAGGGTTCAAGCGAGCTTAACATAATAGTAGGAGTTAAAAACGAGGACTGCGAAAAGTGCATTTCCGCAATCTATCACGAGTTTTTCGGTTAATTAAATAAAAACGCTATTCGGCGTGAACGCAAAAATTTGCGTTCACGCCGCTTTTTTTACCTCGGCAATAAAATAGTAAACAATCACGCGCGTTCGGGTATTTTCATACTATGTAATACCGCCTATGACTTTAAGCGTTTGTATGATTGTAAAAGACGAGGAAGAAACCCTCGCAAGATGTTTAAACTGCGTTGCGCCCTTCGCCGACGAAATAATAATAGTCGACACGGGCTCGACGGACGATACCGTCGCTATCGCCAAAAAATATACCGACAGGGTATACTTTTTCGAGTGGCGCGACGATTTTGCCGCCGCAAGAAATTACTCGTTTTCAAAAGCGACTTGCGACCTTGTTATGTGGCTTGACGCCGACGACGTTATAACGGAAGAGAACGCGGCGGAGATAGTCGGGCTGAAAAAGAGGGACGACTACGACGTTGCATTTTTGAAGTACGCCGCCTCGTTCGACGGCGACAAACCCGTGTTCGTCTACTACCGCGAGCGCATATTCCGCAGGCAGTGCGGCTTTAAGTGGGAGGGCGAGGTGCACGAGGTCGTTGCGGCGTCGGGCAGAATTGTTTACAGCCCAGCCTGCGTGTACCACAACAAAGTCAAGCGCAACCAACCTATGCGCAACCTCGGCATATACCAGCGGCTCATTTCCCGCGGGGTTAAACTCGGAGCGCGCCAAAAGTTCTATTACGGGCGCGAACTGTTTTTCAACAATATGCTTACGGAGTGCGTCGCCGTGCTTTCCGACTTTTTAAAGGGCAACGGCTGGGCGGAAAACAAGGTTGAAGCGTGCCGCACGCTATACAGGGCGTATATGCGGCTCGGCGATGAAAACGCGGCGGTAAACGCGCTTGTAACGGCATTTACCGTATCATACCCGCGCGCCGAAGACTGCTGTGCGCTCGCGCGGTTTTTCGAGGAAAAAAACGACGTTCGTTCGGCTATATATTGGTACGAACGCGCTCTCGGCACGGCGGAAAAAGAGGAGGACGGCGGTTTTATAAATACCGATTATCTAATTTATATCCCAGCTATCAGCCTTTGCGTGCTGTACGACAAGGCGGGCGATTATTCGCTTGCCCAATACTACAACGAGCTTGCGGGCAGCGTTAAGCCCGACGACGCAAGCTATCTGTATAACAAGAAATATTTTCAGACAAAATTAACCGAGAGGTAAAATCGAACATTATGTTTAATAAACTATTATCAATTTTTTTATCCTGTAACTGTTGCGGCGGATGCGGCGGCAACGGCGGGAGCAAAGTCGAAATAATAAGGTACGAAGCCGTAGGACCTACGGGACCTACGGGTCCTACCGGCACCACGGGAGCAACAGGTCCTGCCGGACCTACGGGTTCCACGGGCGTTACCGGCGCTACCGGACCGACAGGACCTACGGGGCGCGCAGGAATTAAGGGTTCAACGGGCGCAACGGGTCCTACTGGTCCCGCGGGACCGGTAGGACCGACAGGCGTTGACGGACCCACAGGCGTAACGGGTGCGACAGGTTCAACCGGTGCGACAGGCTCCGTCGGACCTACGGGACCCACCGGCGCCGCAGGCGCGACGGGCGCAAACGGCATAACGGGTCCCACAGGCGCTACGGGCGCGACGGGTGCTGACGGCGCAACGGGTGTAACAGGACCCACAGGCGCTACGGGCGCGACGGGTGCAAACGGGATAACAGGTCCCACAGGTCCGACAGGGGCGACGGGTGCCACAGGTTCAGACGGAGAAGCAGGTCCGATAGGTCCGACAGGACCTACGGGAGCAGACGGTGTAACAGGTCCTACTGGTGCCACAGGTTCAACCGGAGCAGACGGCGTAGCAGGACCCACGGGCGCGACAGGAGCAACGGGCGCAAACGGTGTTACAGGCGCTATCGGTCCGACAGGACCCACAGGTGCGAACGGAGCAACAGGTCCTACGGGTGCGGTCGGCGCTACGGGCGCGAACGGAGCAACAGGACCGACGGGTCCCATAGGAGCAACAGGCGCTACGGGTTTAACGGGTGCAACCGGTCCTGTTGGAGCAACAGGTCCAACGGGCGCTAACGGCGTTGCAGGCGCTACCGGAGCAACGGGTCCTACGGGTGCGGTTGGTGCTACTGGTCCGACAGGAGCCACCGGACCGACAGGTCCCACGGGCACGGCAAATTTAAACGCTTACGGCGGTCTTTATAATACCACGCCGCAAACGCTTAACCTTACTCTCGGCGGCACAACGCAGTTGCCTCTGCCTACGGGTATGCCGCTCAAAAATACGGCGTATACTCCTGCAAACAGCATCACTGCAAACGTTGCGGGCGTATATGAAATAAACTACTACACCAACGTTTCGGCAGCGTTGGGCACAACGGTTACTCTTGCGGTGCGCAGAAACGGTACAGCAATACCGCAGGCGACGGTTACCCGCGTATTGGCGGTGGGCGTAGGCTCGCTGTATAACGGAAGCTTTATAATTTCGCTCAATGCGGGCGACGTGATAGATATGGCGTTGTCGGCGTTGCTTGCCGTCGGCGTAACGCTCGGCGGAGGCGTAAACACCACCTTGACCATTAAACAGATAGACGTCTAAAATAAAGATGCCGACGGTGTTTTTCCGTCGGCTGATTTTTTTACCGTTCATATTGTCGGATAAAGGATGGGGAGGTTGCAAAACTGCAACCTCCCCGTTTGGTCGAGGCGACGGGATTCGAACCCACGACCTTATGGTCCCGAACCATACGCGCTACCAACTGCGCTACGCCTCGTCGTCGCCGCAAACTCCGCTTAAATGCACTTTTGTAAACAAAAGCGCAAAAGTCGCTTCGTTGCGGCTCCTCTTCGTGCAAAATCTTGCAAAGCAATCTTTTGCACGATATTTAACTAATAAAGCAAACTCCGCTTAAATGCACTTTTGTCTGCGGCTAAATTATTATATTATTCTTAAATGCCGACAGTCAATCAAATTGCCGCCGTTTAGTAAAATTAAATTATTCTTTTTCTCCGTCAGAATTTTCGTCTGCGTTTACCTCGTCAGCTTCCGTAGCGGGGGCGGGCTGGGCGAATTCCTCAAAAACTTCTATTTCCTTAGCCGTATCGCTTGCCGCAACTTCGTCTTCGTTCATAATAGGTCCGTTGACAAATATATTAGTAAGTTTTTCAATTAACTGCTCGGCGGTAATGGGGCAACCCTTTAAAACAAAAGTAAAGTAGGTAACTCCGTCCGCGCCATTCATTGTAACGCTGTTTTTCTTGGAGGTAATCGAGGAGGCGTAAAATTCGTTTCGCGTAGCCTTCATAATCGTATTGTAAGAAACTTCGTTTTTGGCGGGGTCGAGTATATAGAGTGCGTTTTCGCAGAGAATAAATTCCCTTCTGGGCGCTCCGGAATAAATTTGATAAACACCCGCGCCCAAGAAAATTGTGGAGAATATTGCTCCGATTCCCCAGGCAACCGATTTTGCCGCGGCTTTCTTTTCTTCCGTCTTATTGGATACAACTCCGTTAAGAACGCAAAGCCCGCCGAGCTGAGCGCACATAGCGTTTACCGCCTCGGTGCGGACACCCGCCGCTTTCATCTTGGGTATCTGGCATAATGCCAGAACAAGGAATACGGCTCCGAAGATTAAAAATACTACGGTGAATACCAAAGGCAGGTTTGCGCCGCCCTTTAAAGTGTATGTTTCGCCGTTTACGTTTACTACAACTTTCTTTACGGAAGTTTGCTCTTCAAAGCAATAAGCGGTATTGCTCAAATCGAATTCTTCGTTGGGTAAAAGAACTATGTCGCGGCTCTCTTCACCAAACCAATAATCGTCGAAAACGTCGTTGGAATCGGTAAACGAAACTGTAAGACCGCCGTGTCCGCTTATAACAATCTCTGTATTTGAAACGTTTTTGATTTTGCCCGTCAGGCTATATTCTCCATAATCAATCTGCACCATACGAATTTCCTGACTTATTGCAACGGGTGATTTCGAGGGGATTAACTTCGGAACGAAAATCGCAAGCACGCCTCCAAGAAACATTGCCGCCGCAATGCAAAACAATACTATAACGGATTTTTTGTTTGTTTTCATATTACAAATTCTCTCCTGTTTATATTTTAACAAATTTATTCTACTATCTCAATTGGTTATTGTCAAACTTATAAATGAAAAATAATGTCGGTCGCCGTGCGTTTTTCCCTTTACGCGGCAGGTAAAAAGTGGTAAAATAATGGCATACGAAATAAAAGTAAGGGGTATAATCGGGTGAGCGAAGAATACGTACTTTCGGAAAAACAGCACATATTGGGTATGGCGCTGTATGCGCATCACGTAAAGAGGGAAAGCATCGTTACGATAATGATGGCGCTTGAAAACGACGAACAGATAGACGATATGACTTGGTATATAGGCAAGAATCCCAAAGCAACGGACGAGGAGCTTATTGCCGTGGCGTACCAAATTGTTAAGGAGGCGAACGAATAATATGGATAAAACAAAGCTTGAAAAATACGCAAAGCTTATAGCGGGTAGCGGGCTTAACGTTCAAAAGGGGCAAAAGGTGGTTATACAGTGCGGGCTCGACCAGCCCGACTTTGTTACGATGGTCGTGGAGGAGTGCTATAAACTCGGCGCGGCAAGCGTAATAGTAAAGTGGAGCCATATGCCAGTTACAAAACTCAATTACACATACCGCACGCTCGAAACGCTGTCTACGGTAACTCCCGTGGAGAGGGCGGAGTGGCAGTCGCGCGTGGACGAACTCTCCTGCCTTTTGTGGCTGGATTCCGACGACCCCGACGGTTTGAGCGGTACGGATAACGAAAAGATTTCCAAGGCGAATATGGCGCGCTATCCCGTAATAAAGCCCTACCGCGACGCAATAGAAAACAAATACCAGTGGTGTATTGCCGCAGTGCCCGGCAGAGAATGGGCTAAAAAGGTTTTCCCCGACTTGCCCGTTGAAGAGGCGGTGGAAAAACTTTGGGAAGCAATTTTGTACACTTCAAGGGTTTCCGACGAACCCGTAAAGGAGTGGGAAACACACAACGCCACGCTGGCGAAGAGATGCGAATTTTTAAACAAATACAAATTTGACAGGTTGGAATACAAATCGTCTAACGGTACCGATTTTACGGTTGGGTTAAACCCCAAAGGTATATTCTGCGGCGGCGGCGAAACTACGCTCGGCGCAAACGTCTATTTCAACCCCAATATTCCCACGGAAGAGGTGTTTACAACGCCTATGCGCGGCAGGGCTGAGGGTAAGGTCGTGGCTACAAAGCCCCTTTCCTATCAGGGCAAACTAATAGAAAATTTCTGGTTTGAGTTTAAGGACGGCAAGGTTGTAAAATTAGGCGCGGAAAAAAATCGGGACTTGCTTGAAAAGATGGTTTCGATGGACGAGGGCGCGGCATACCTCGGCGAAGTCGCTCTAATAGCTTACAAGTCGCCCATAAACGATACGGGCATACTTTTTTACAACACGCTGTTCGACGAAAACGCGAGTTGCCATCTCGCGCTCGGCAGGGGATTTAATAACTGCCTCGAAGATTACGAACAATACACCAACGAGCAGTGCCGCGAGCTGGGCGTAAACAATTCTATGCTCCACGTCGATTTTATGCTCGGAAGCGCGGATATGTCCATTGTGGGCGTAACGGCGGATGGCAAGCGCGTGCAGATTTTTAAGAACGGTAATTGGGCGTTTTAACATTAAAAAATATACGGCATAAAAATATACGGCGGGCAACCTGCGTTGCCCGCCGCGATTTTTATCATTTAATCTATTTGCAAAACAAAAAATTTAAGGTATTGCGTTTCTTCCGCGCACAGCAGGGAGGGGTGGTCGGGAGCCTGCGTTTTAACTTCAACGCTACGCACCGTGCGCCCGCTCTCTCTCGCCGCTTCGAACAGCATTTTTTCAAACAGCGGCATAGTCATATAGTGCGAGCAGGAGCAGGTTATCAAAAACCCGCCGCCTTTAACTATCTTCATAGCCGTAAGGTTTATGTCCTTGTATCCGCGGTAGGCGTCCTTTACTTCGTCGGCGGTCTTGCAGAACGCGGGCGGGTCTAAAATTACCGTGTCGAACTGCCGTTTTTGCTTTTTAAACCCGCGCAGAACTTCGAACACGTCGCCCTGCAAAGTTTCCACGTTTTTAAAGCCGTTCAGCCGCGCGTTGTCGTCCACGTTTTTCAATGCGAGCGGGGATATATCGCAGGCAATTACCTTTTTCGCTACGGTTGCCGCGTTGAGCGAAAAGCCGCCGCTGTTGCAAAAACAGTCTAAAACTTCCCCGCCCTTGCAGTACTTGCGGGCGGCGAATCTGTTTTCCTTCTGGTCTAAAAAGTATCCCGTCTTTTGTCCGTTTTTAACGTCTACAAGCATTTTTACGCCGTTTTCTTCAACGGGGCAGTAGTCGGGTATTTCGCCGTACAGCAAACCCTTTACTTCCGCCAAGCCCTCTTTTTTGCGGACGGCGACGTCGCTTCTCTCGTAAATGCCCTTGGGGTTAAAATGCTCTTTTAACCGCTCGCAAATAAGTTGTTTTCTCTTGTCTATGCCAAGCGAAAGGCATTGAATAACAAGGTAATCGCCGTACTTGTCTACAATCAGCGCGGGTAAATTGTCCGCTTCGGCAAACACTACGCGGTAACAGTTGTCGTAGCCGAGTTTTTTTCTGTACGCGTCGGCTTTTGCAATAGCCTCGGCGTAAAAATTTTCGTCGTCTTCGCCGTCGTTACGGATAAACACGCGCACTAAAATTTTGGAAGCGTGGTTTATGTATCCCTTGCCTATAAATCTGCCGTCGTAGGAATAGACGGAAGCGAGCGAGCCGTTCTGCGCCTTGCCTTCGACGCGCGCCACTTCGTTTGCGTACACCCAGCTATGCCCTGCGGCAATGCGCCTTTCTTCGTTCTTTTTTAAGTAAATTTTGTAGCACATATTCCGATTTTAACAGATGGCTTGCATAAATGCAAGCAAATGTTAAGAATATGCGTTTTTGCCCTTTCTTCGTTTGATTTTTAAAAAGAGGTTTGGTATAATTTTACAGTATGAAGAACTTGCTTCGCTATTTAAAACACTATAAATTGCAGAGCGTTCTCGCGCCCCTTTTCAAGATGTTGGAAGCGAGCTTCGAACTGCTTATTCCCATAATAGTCGCGTCTATTATAGATAAGCTCAACGCCGTTGGCGCGGAGGGCACGGCGGCGGTTACCCGCTATACGGTATACGCCTGCCTTATTCTGGTCGCGCTCGGAGTGGTGGGGCTGGTAAGCGCCGTGTGCGCGCAGTATTTTGCGGCAAAGGCGGCGGTAGGTTTTTCAAAAGAATTGAGAAGCGATATGTTCAAAAAATTACAGTCGCTTTCCTATTACGAAATAGACGGCTTGGGCGCTTCGTCTATGATTACCAGAATGACGAGCGACGTAAACCAGGTGCAGACGGGCGTAAATATGTGGCTTCGTCTGTTTATGCGTTCGCCCTTTATCGTGTTCGGCGCAATGATAATGGCGTTTGTAATAAGCGTGTCGGCGGGCTGGGTGTTCGCGGTTACAATCGCAGTGCTGTTCGCCGTCGTGTTCGGCATAATGTTTATTACTATTCCTATGTATCGCAAAACGCAGGGCAAGTTGGATAAGGTAACCGCGGCAACGCGCGAAACGCTTGTAGGGTCGAGGGTGGTGCGCGCTTTCTGTAAGGAGGAAGAGGAAATAAGCGGCTTCAACCGCCGCAATGCCGAGCTTACAAAGTCGCAGAAATTCGTCGGCGGCATTTCCGCGCTTATGAACCCGCTCACTTACGCGCTGATTAACGTCGGCATAATCGTGCTCATAATGGTGGGCGCGTTCCGGACGTACGACGGCAGTCTTTCGCAGGGTCAAGTTGTCGCGCTGTACAACTATATGTCGCAGATTTTAATAGAGCTTATTAAACTTGCCAACCTTATAATAACGGTTACCAAGTGCTTTGCTTGCGCGGGCAGGGTAAACGAAATTTTGAATATGCAACCCTCTCTTAAACACGGCGAGGCGTGCGTAGATAAGGCGGAGGGCGCGCCATTCATTCAATTTGTCAACGTGGGTATGCGCTACGCGGGCGGCGGCTCGGAGGCGCTTTCAGGCATAAGCTTTGCCGTGAACGCCGGCGAAACCGTCGGTATCATAGGCGGCACGGGTTCGGGTAAAAGCACTCTTGTAAATCTTATACCGCATTTTTACGACGCCACCGAAGGGGAGGTGCGCATAAACGGCGTAAACGTCAATGCGGTCGGCGATGAGAAATTGCGCGCCGAGTGCGGGGTCGTTCCCCAGCGCGCCGTGCTCTTTAAGGGCACCATAAGGGAAAATATCAAATGGGGCAGGGAGGACGCGACCGACGGCGAAATAGAAGCCGCGCTTCAACTTGCCTGCGCGGCGGACGTTGTAAAGTCCAAGCCCGACGGGCTGGACGAGGGCGTGGAGCAGGGCGGTAAAAACTTTTCGGGCGGTCAGCGCCAAAGGCTTACGATAGCCCGCGCGCTCGTAAAAAAGCCGTCAATTTTAATTCTTGACGACAGCGCTTCCGCGCTCGACTACGCTACGGACGCGGCGCTCAGAAGAAACTTGCGTTCGCTGGATTACAACCCCACGGTGTTCTTGGTATCTCAACGCACAAGCTCGGTGCGCTTTGCCGATAAAATTTTGGTTTTGGACGGCGGCAACCTCGTAGGGTGCGGCACTCACGAGGAACTAATTGAAAGTTGCGAAGTGTACAGGGAAATAGACAGCTCGCAGTATGACAGCGGCAGCGCGGCAAAGAACGTTAAGGGGGCGGACGGAGTATGAAAGAAAAGCGTCAGACCCAGTCGTTTATTTTAAAGCGCGTAACAAAACAGCTTAAAAAGTATACTCCCGCAATAATTCTTTCCCTTTTGCTGGCGGTGTTAAGCGTGGCGGGCAATCTGCTTGCTCCCGTGCTTTTCGGCGACGCAATCGATTTTATTGTCGGCGAGGGCAACGTAAACTTCCAAAAGCTATCGTTTTATTTTATCGTTATCGGCGCGATTGTAGCCGCAACCGCCCTCGTGCAGTGGGTGATGAGCGTTATAAACAACGCCATAGTTTACGGGGTAGTGCGCGATTTGCGCGCAAAGGCGTTCGCTCACATACAAAATTTGCCGTTAAAATACATTGACGCGCACTCTTACGGCGACGTCGTTTCCCGCTGTATTGCCGACGTCGACCAATTTGCCGACGGGCTTTTGATGGGCTTTACGCAACTGTTTACGGGCGTAGTAACCATAATCGCAACGCTGGCGTTAATGTTCGTATACAATTGGATAATAGCGCTTGCGGTTTTTCTTATAACTCCGCTTTCGCTGTTCGTGGCAAAGTTTATTGCGGGTCGAACTTATTCGATGTTCAGAAAGACTTCCAAAATCAGGGGCGAGCAAACGGCTTTTATAGAGGAAATGCTCGGCAACCTTAAAGTTGTGCAGGCTTTCGGGAGGGAGGACGAGAATCAGGAAAAATTCGACGAAGTAAACGCCGAACTTACAAAGGCTTCGCTTTCGTCAATCTTCTTTTCCTCGCTTACCAATCCCTGCACGCGGTTTGTAAACGCGGTAGTTTACGCGGCGGTTGCGCTTGCGGGCGCGTTGACGATTATCTATCCCTCGGTATTGCCCGTAGCTTTCGGCATAGGCAAACTTACCACGCTGTTGAGCTATTCCAACCAATATACCAAGCCATTTAACGAAATTTCGGGCGTGGTTACGGAATTTCAGAACGCGATTGCCTGCGCGGGCAGAATATACGAACTCATCGACGAACCCGCGCAAATTCCCGACGCGGACGACGCCGTCTGCCTTGACGGTGTGCGCGGCGACGTTGAATTTAAGGACGTTGAATTTTCTTACGAAGAGGATAAGCCGCTTATACGCAGGCTGAACATAAAGGCGGAGGCGGGTCAGCGCATTGCAATCGTAGGCCCTACGGGTTGCGGCAAGACCACGCTCATAAATCTTTTAATGCGCTTTTACGACGTGCGCGGCGGCGAAATAACGGTGGATGGGCATTCGGTTGCGCAGGTAACTCGTAAATCGCTGAGGAAAAATTACGGTATGGTGTTGCAGGATACCTGGCTTAAAAGCGGCACCGTGCGCGACAACATTAAAATAGGCAAGCCCGACGCTACCGACGAAGAAGTTATTGAAGCGGCTAAGGCTACCCACTCGCACAAATTTATTATGCAGATGAAGGACGGCTACGACACGGTAATCGGCGAGGACGGCGGCAACCTGTCGCAGGGGCAAAAACAGCTTTTATGCATAACGCGCATTATGCTTTGTCTGCCGCCTATGCTTATTTTGGACGAAGCCACTTCGTCAATCGATACCCGTACCGAGCTTAAAATTCAGCGCGCGTTCGCCAAGCTTATGAAGGGCAGAACAAGCTTTATAGTTGCGCACAGGCTATCAACTATAAAGGAAGCCGACCTTATACTCGTTATGAAAGACGGCAATATTATAGAGCAGGGCAATCACGAACAGCTCATTGAAAGGGGCGGCTTTTACAAAAATTTGTACAACAGCCAATTCAGTCAGTAAATCTAAATTAAAAATATCACGGCAAGTTTTGTCTTTTTGATACTTGCGCAAATAATTTTCGGAGGAATAAATGTTACAGGTAAACAACGTGTCGTTGCAATACGGCAGTAAAAAACTATTCGAGGACGTAAACTTGAAGTTCACGGGCGGCAACTGCTACGGCATAATCGGCGCAAACGGCGCGGGTAAGTCTACTTTTTTAAAGGTGCTCAGCGGCGAAATAGAGCCGAACAAGGGCGACGTTTCTATGGATAAAAACGAGCGTATGTCCGTGCTTATGCAAAATCAGAGCGCGTTTGACAACGTGTCCGTCCTCCGCGCGGTAATGCTCGGGCATAAGCGCCTTGTGCAGATTATGGACGAAAAGGACGCGCTGTACGCCAAGGAGGACTTTTCGGAAGCCGACGGCGTGCGCGCAAGCGAGCTCGAAAGCGAATTTGCCGAGCTTGGCGGCTGGGAAGCCGAGTACGAAGCGCAAACGCTTTTAAACGCGCTGGATATAGGCGAGGAGTGCTACGACACTCTTATGGCGGATATGGACGCTAAGCGTAAGGTTAAAATTTTGCTTGCGCAGGCGCTTTTCGGCAACCCCGACATACTGTTATTGGACGAGCCTACCAACAACCTTGATATAAAGACGGTAAGGTGGCTTGAAAACTATCTTTTGGATTTTGAAAACACAATCATAATCGTTTCGCACAACAGGCATTTTTTAAACAAGGTCTGCACGCATATCTGCGACGTGGACTACGGAAAAATCAATATGCTCCTTGGCAACTACGATTTCTGGTACGAAACGAGCCAGCTTCTTGCACGTCAGCAAAAGGACCAGAATAAGAAGAACGAGCAGCGAGCAAAGGAATTGCAGGAATTTATTGCCCGCTTTGCCGCCAACGCTTCCAAGTCCCGTCAGGCGACTTCGAGAAAGAAAGAGCTTGAAAAACTGACTATAAGCGATTTCAAGCCTTCACTCCGCAAATATCCGTATATCGATTTTAAGTACGAAAAGGATATTGGCAACGATATCTTAATGGTTGAAGGTCTTACAAAAAAGGGATATTTCGAAAACGTTTCGTTCACCGTTCAGCGCGACGATAAAATTGGCATAGTAAGCGACAAGTCGACTACCATTTCTATGCTGTACGACGTGCTTATGGGCAAAGCCGAGCCGGACGGCGGTACGGTGCGCTGGGGTAAAACCATTTCCGCTTCGTACTTCCCCGAAAACAACAACGAGTTCTTTCAGGGGTGCGATTTAAATCTTGTGGAATGGCTTTCGCAGTTCTCTTCCGACCATTACGAGGAGTACCTGCGCGGCTGGCTGGGCAGAATGCTCTTTTCGGGTGAAGAGGCTTTAAAGCAGGCAAAAGTGCTTTCCGGCGGCGAAAAGGTAAGGTGTATGCTTGCCAAAATGATGTTGGAGGGCGGCAACTTCCTTATTTTGGACGAGCCGACAAACCACCTCGATTTGGAAAGCATAACCGCCCTCAACAACGGTATGAAAAATTTTAAGGGCTGTATGCTGTTTACCTCGCACGACCAGGAGCTTATGAACACCGTCGCAACGAGAATAATAGAAATTAACGGCACCAAGCGGTTTGATAAAAACGTTACCTACGACGAATATATAGACGTGATAACCAAGTAAAACGCATTTTATGTGCGAGGGGGAGGATATGAAAAACAAGCTGGTAACGGCGGTTGCCGCCGTTTTGGCGGCGGGGCTCGCCGTCTGGGGCGGATACGTGTTCTGTACGCAGGTGAACTTAGCCGAGCTGTACGCTTTGATACCCGTATACGTAATACTTGTTTTTCTTGGCGCGTTTTTCGAACAGCTTGTTCACGAGGGGGCGCACTTTCTTGTCGGCGCAATTTGCAAAATGGGCGTAAAGGCGCCCAAACTTAGGCTTTTCAGAAGTTCGTGCGTGGAGGTGAACCCCAAGGGTGCAAAGGCGATGCGTTTAAGGTTTGCGCTTACCGCGGCGGCGGGGTTGTTTTTCGATTTGCTTTTAATTGCGCTGGGCGTAATAGCCTTTGCCGTGCCGTCCGTTCATCCGCTCTTCGGGATAGCGCTTCCGTACGCTTTCTATTCCTTTGTAATCAACGCGGCGCCGTTGGAGTATTCGGGCGGCAAAACCGACGGGCTTGTAATTTGCGAAATTCTTTCAAAAGACGCTTCTTCAAAAGTTTTGCTTGCCATACTGCGCGTTCAGGGGCTTGTAAACGACGGTCTGCCGCTTAAAGACGTGGAGGAGGGTATGTTAATCGACCTGCCGCAACTTCCCGAGGACGATATAAATTTTATAATTTTAACGCAACTCAGGTATGAGTACTATCTCGCCAAGGGCGACGACAGCACGGCGTACAAATATTTTTTGCGGTATCAGGACGTAATCCGCTATTTACCCGAAGGGTATAAAGACGGCAAAAAATAAAATATTTAAAACGCAACGCGCCGCGGGAAAAAATCCGCGGCGCGCATTTTGTGGAATTTGATTATTGCGCTTTATTTATTGTTCCGTCCGAACAGGTTATTGTATAGTCGCCCGTGTTTTCGTCCCAATCGTTAGCCTTAATCATAGCGTTCCATTGCGCCGTAGTGCCGTTTAAAAACGAAATGCTTTTAAAATTGTCGCAGTTACCGAACGCCTTTGCGCGCAAAGCAACGTTGTTTCCTTCGAAAACAACGTTGACAACGCCGCTCGGCTATTTCGGTTACCGGTTCTCCGTTATAAGTTGCGGGTATAACCAAGTCGGTAACGTTTACTTCGCCCATTCCCGAAACGGAGTAGCCGCCGTTCTTGTTGGCGGTAAAGCTAAATCCGTCCGTGTTGATTTGCGGCAAATCTATATCTGGCAGGGTTATTTCAGCCGTTCCGTATTTAAAAGTCATTTCTACTTTCAGCGCGTGATATTCGTCCGTTAAATCACCATAAAAAGATTTAATTTTGTCGTCCTCGAATTTCAAAGTTATAGTGCCGATGTAATAAGGAAAAAGCTCTATCTTTTCGGGAGTGCGGCATACATAGCCGTCGGTTGCCTCGTCGTATGTAAAATCGGCGAAGTATGCGCTTAAATCGCAAACGCCAAACGTTCCGTTGTAGGCGTAACCGTACTCGCTTTCTTCCATTTCCGTCTTGCTCTGTCCGTCGTCGGTAACGCGGTAGTGGTAATACTTGCCGTCTTCCTTTGTGTAATAGTCCGTCGACGTGTACGGATAGTCTTCCACAATATTTCCTTCGGTATCTATTCGTTCGTTAGAAGTGTAAATAATGCCGGCGGCAAGTTTACATACGGTTAAATCGCCACCGTCGTCTTCCATACCTATCATATTCATTTCAACGTTGCCAAACTTCTTAAAATCGAACGCGTTCGCCCATTCTTCGGCGGTGAGCTGGTTTTTCTTAGGAGGCGCGTCGGGGTCGGGTTGGTTGCAAACTCCGCAAACGCCGTTTTCGTACTTGTGCCCTGCGGGTTGACCGTGTTCGAACGTTGCCGTGCCCTTTTCGCCGCAGGAGCAGGAAAGGTAGTAAACGGCTTTTTCCGTGCAGTTGGCGGCGCTCTTTAAATACTTGCTTTCGGCAACCTGCCTGTCAAAAGCGTGGGTGTGTTCTCCGTCGCCGTTGGGTTTGCCGTTTTCCTCGTTACAGCCCGTAAAGGCAAACGCGCTTACGGTAGCCGACGTAGCCGCAAGCAGTAGCGCGAGTAGTTTCTTTCTTTTCATATGGTTTCTCCTTTTTTTTAAAATTTCAATGGCGGTAAACCTACGGAAAAGAACAAAATAATAATGCCGCTTCCTAACAAGAAAGCGACATATAGAAAATGTACTTCTCGTAGGTTGCGACACCAATTTTAAATTACGAATAAACCAACAAGTGAATTTGTAATGCAAAAGAAGATACACTTCTACCGAGGTATATCCTTGTTGGTTGTTTTTTATTCAGTTGGTGTCGCATTTAAAGTTTAGCACATTTAAAATTTAAAGTCAATTATAATTATTTTAAAATGATTTACGTATCCGACAGAAGTCCCGAAATAGAGTTTTGGCAACGAAAGTCGAGGGGATTTGCGCGTTTAACTAATTCTCCAAAGTCTGCCGAAACAGTTAGGGCAAACGTATTTCCAGCGCAGGGCGCACTCCTTGCACACGTGGTTTCCGCAACTTTCGCACTCGTAAATTTCGCCCTCCGTCCAAAGGTTTCCGCACTTGAATTTTTCGCATCTATCCATAAAATTATAATGCGCAAAGGCGCGCGTAAAATGCGCGTAAATTTACTTTTTTTTCCTTATTTTGACGTTAAAATTCGGCTAAACTGTTGCCTTATTTCTAATAATATGGTATAATATTTTCAATGGAACTCTGCGGCTTTATACGGCGTTTAAAAAGGCTGTTTAAAGCGTTTTGCGCGGCGTTTACAACACTTGGCGAGAGGTGAATATATGCCCGATAAAGTGCGTTCGGATTACGATGCCAACAGTTTAAAAGCATTAAAGGGGTTAGAGCCGGTCAGGGAACACCCCGGAATGTATATTGGACCGACTGATGAAAAAGGTTTACACTGCCTTGTAAGGGAAGTTATCGACAACTCGATTGACGAAGCGCTTGCAGGTTATTGCGACAGAATAGAAGTTACCATATCCGCGGAGGGCTTCTGCACCGTTAAGGATAACGGCAGGGGCATACCCACGGGTATAAACAAGGAAGAGGGTATTTCGGGCGTGGAGCTCGCTTTGACCAACCTCAACGCGGGAGGAAAATTCGGCGGCGGCAACAAGGCTGGGGGATACAAAATTTCGTCTGGCTTGCACGGCGTGGGCGTTTCCTGCGTAAACGCGCTTTCCGATACGCTTATTGCGGAAGTGTGCCAGCGCGGTCATAAATTCCGTCAGGTATACCACGAGGGCGTGCCCGAAGAACCTTTAAAGATTGTAGAGGACACGGACGCAACTGGGACTTCCATTTGTTTCCACCCCGACCCCACAATGTTCGAAACGGTGGACTTCAACTACGAAACGCTTAAAACGCTTTTGAGGGAACTTTCATACTTAAACAAAGGGCTTACGCTTACGCTAACCGACCACCGCGGTGAAAAGGTGCGTTCGGATACTTTCTGTTACGAGGGGGGCGTAGTCCACTTTATTCAGGATATAAACGCGGGTAAAAACACGCTGTTCGCCCAGCCCGTATACTTCGAAGAGAGCGAGGGAGACGATAAATTCCTCGAAGTAGCCATTCAGTATAACGACGGCTATTCCGAGCAGATTTTCCCCTTCTCAAACAATATCCGCCAGCCCGACGGCGGCACGCATTTAGACGGCTTTAAGGCGGCGCTCACAAAGGTAATAAACGACGCAGGGCACAGACTGAATATTTTAAAGGACAGCGACAAGCTTTCGGGCGACGACGTGCGCGAGGGTATAACTGCGGTTGTTTCCGTAAAGATTGCCGACGCGCAGTACGAAAGCCAGACGAAGAGCAAGCTCTGCTCCACCTACGTGCGCGGCTTTGTGCAAAAGGCGGTTGTCGATAAATTCGGCACCTATCTCGAAGAACACCCCTCCGAAACAAGGGAACTCGTAATGCGTTGCGTAACCGCCCAGCGCGCGCGCGACGCGGCAAGGCTTGCCCGCGAGGAAACGAGGAGGAAGGGCGTTTTGGAAAGCACCAAACTCCCTGGCAAACTTGCCGACTGCTCGGATAAGCGTTCGGAGCTGTGCGAAATTTATATTGTCGAGGGCGACTCGGCGGGCGGCACCGCAAAGCAGGGGCGCGACAGGCGTTTTCAAGCTATACTGCCCTTGCGCGGCAAGATACTCAACGTGGAAAAGGTGCGTATAAACCGCGTGTTGGAAAACGAAGAAATCAAGGCTATGATAACGGCATTCGGTTGCGGCATACAGGAAAACTTCGACGAAAGCAAACTCCGCTACGACAGAATTATAATTATGACCGACGCCGACGTAGACGGCTCGCATATAAGAATACTTCTTCTTACTTTCTTCTTCCGCTATATGCGCCCGCTGGTTGAAAACGGGCACGTATACGCCGCACAGCCGCCCCTTTATAAGGTCAGCGGAAAGGGTATAGAGGATACGTATCTCTACGACGACCCTGCTTTAACCAAGTTCAGGGAGGAGCATCCCGACGGCAAATTCGACCTTCAACGCTATAAGGGCTTGGGCGAAATGAACAAGGAACAGCTTTGGGAAACGACTATGGACCCTTCAAAGCGCACTCTTGTAAGAATTAACGTAGAGGACGCGGTTGAAGCCGACAAGATGTTTGCGCTGTTGATGGGCGAACAGCCCGAATTGCGCAGGCAGTTTATCGAAGAAAACGCCAAGCTCGTTGCCGAGCTGGACGTTTAAGGGGGAATAAAAGCAATGGCGAAGAAACAGACAAGCCCCGAATTGACGGAAGAATTCGTCAAAACGCTTGCTATGACAAAGATGCTCGAAGTCGAGGTTGACGAAGAGCTGAAAAAATCGTTTATAGCTTACGCTATGGCTGTAAACGTGTCCCGTGCAATTCCCGACGTAAGGGACGGTTTAAAGCCCGTACACCGCAGAATTTTGTATTCTATGCACGATTTGGGCTTATACAACGACAAAGCTTTCAGAAAGTGCGCCCGTATTGTCGGCGATTGCCTCGGTAAATATCACCCTCACGGCGACAGCTCGGTTTACGACGCGCTCGTAAGGCTTGCGCAGGACTTTACTATAAATATGCCGCTCGTTGAAGGGCACGGCAACTTCGGCTCGGTAGACGGCGACCCCGCCGCGGCAATGAGATATACCGAAGCAAGGCTTTCTAAAATATCTTCGGAAATGCTGCGCGACCTCGATAAGGATACGGTTGATTTCTATCCCACGTTCGACGATACGGGTATGCAGCCCACGGTATTGCCCTCGCGCTTCCCCAATATGCTCGTAAACGGTTCAGACGGTATTGCGGTAGGTATGGCAACCAACATACCGCCCCACAATCTCGGCGAGGTTATAGACGGCGTTTGCGCTATGATAGACAACCCCGATATTGAAATTGACGAGCTTATGGAGTACATTCCCGCGCCGGACTTCCCTACGGGCGGTCTTATTATGGGGCGCGGCGGTATCCGAAAGGCGTATAAGACGGGGCGCGGAAGTATAGTTATCCGCTCCAAATGCGAAATAGAGGACTACCAGAGCGGCAACCAGACAAGGCAGAGAATAATCGTAACGGAAATTCCCTATCAGGTCAACAAGGCTAAGCTTATAGAAACTATGGCAAACCTTGTAAAGGATAAGAGGATAGAGGGTATTTCCGATATCCGCGAAGAATCCGACCGCGACGGTATGCGCATAGTCATAGAAATAAAGAAAGATGCCAACGCGCAGGTCGTTTTAAACCTTTTATACAAGCATACCAACCTGCAAATTTCCGACGGACTTATAATGCTCGCCCTTGTTGACGGCACGCCCAAGATTTGCACGCTTAAAGACTTTATTTATTACTACCTCGAACATCAGAAAGACGTTATACGCAGAAGGACCAAGTACGACCTTGCCAAGACGGAGGAGCGCGCGCATATCCTGCGCGGACTTGTAATCGCTCAGGCGTCGATTGACGAAGTGGTTGAAGTCTGCCGCAACGCGATAGACAAAACCGACTGCGTAACTAAGCTTACAAACCGCTTCGAACTCGACGTTAAACAGGCTACCGCGGTTGCCGAACTCAGGCTGTACCGTATTTCCCACCTCGAAGTGGACAAAATAACCGCCGAGTTGGACGAACTTGAAAAGGCTATTGCCGACTATAAGGACATACTTGCAAACGAAAGCAGGGTATACGAAATTATCCGCACCGACTTGCAGGAAATAAAGCGCAAGTATCCCGGCGAGCGTAAAACGGAAATAGAGGTCGATTTCGGAGATATAGACGATGCCGACCTTATTCCCGAGGAGCAGGTTGTCATATCACTTACCCATTCGGGATACGTAAAGCGCCTGCCCGTAGGCGAGTACAGGGCTCAGCACCGCGGCGGTATGGGTATAACCGCCCACAAGCCCAAGGACGAGGACTTTGTGGAAAATATGTTTGTCTGCTCCACGCACGACGACATATTGCTCTTTTCCAACCGCGGCAGGGTATACTCGATTAAGGGGTATCAGATTCCCGAAGCGGCACGGGCGGCTCGCGGCAGGGCGATTGTAAATATCGTTCAGATTGCGCAGGACGAAAAGATTGAAACGATTATACCATTCAATGCGGAAAAGGAATATATTTGCTTCGCAACAAAGAGCGGTATGATTAAAAAGACGGAAATCAACCAATTTACCAGTATCAACCGCAGCGGTAAAATTGCAATCAAATTAAACGAGGGCGACAGCCTCATTTCCGTGCAGTACTGTTCGTCGGGCGACGCGGTTATGGTTGCCAGCAAGGGCGGTAAGTGCATAACTTTCAATCAGGAAGACGTGCGCGCTATGGGGCGCGATACGGCGGGCGTAAAGGCAATGAAGCTTAGCGGCGACGACAGGCTTGTCGATATGCTTGTGGTCGACAGGGAAAAGGATATTCTCACCGTAACGTCCAACGGCTACGGAAAGCGTACCGACAGCTCCGACTACCGCGAGCAGGGACGTGCGGGCAAAGGCGTTAAGGCGGGTACTTTTAACCAGCTTACGGGCTATCTTGTGTCTATAAAACAGGTTACCGACGACGACGACGCTATGCTCATTTCCGACGGCGGTACAATCATAAGAATGCACTGCGCGGATATTTCCCGCTTTGGCAGAACGTCGAGGGGCGTGCGGCTTATGCGCTTGAAAGACGGCGTGGTCGCTACCGTAGCGCTTACCGAGCGCGACGACGAGGCGGAAGCGCAAGCTCCCGAAGAGAGTGCGGCGGACGTACCCGAAGAACCTACGGAAAGTGAAGAATAATAAAAGCCAATTTACTAATTAAGCGCAACAATTGGCAAAAAAGAAGTTAAGTAAATAAATGAATTTTAAAGCCCTGCCGAGTTAGCTCGGCAGGGCTGTCATTTATACGCGCAATTGCGCGTGGCGCGGTTTAGCAATAATGGTGCGCGCCCGCGGTAACTGTGTGTAAGGTGTTAAAAGACTACGCGCCCGCGGCTATGTGCCGCG
>OFFL01000037.1_pt1 | contig 128990 bp, 124 predicted proteins | sample 1521391 | NCBI WGS metagenome assembly OFFL01 (sample SAMEA3504082, study PRJEB24116) | mouse gut metagenome | biome: mouse gut; feature: mouse-associated habitat; material: faeces | place: Denmark | collected 2011
CTGCCACTTTGCGGGCATAGTCGAGATACTTGTCGCTCACCGGTATGATGACGGCCTGCTCCGGTGCGAGCCAGAGGGGGAAGTGGCCGGCGGTGTGCTCGAGCAACACGGCTACGAAGCGTTCCATCGAGCCGAAGGGTGCGCGGTGAATCATTACCGGACGGTGCTTGGCGTTGTCGGCACCGGTATATTCGAGCTCGAAGCGTTCGGGCAGATTGTAGTCTACCTGAATGGTGCCGAGCTGCCAACGGCGGCCGATGGCGTCTTTGACCATGAAGTCGAGTTTGGGTCCATAGAAAGCTGCCTCGCCAAGTTCTGTGCGGGCATTGATACCCTTTTCAGCACAAGCTTCGATGATAGCCTGCTCGGCTTTGTGCCAGTTTTCGTCGCTGCCGATATATTTTTCTTTGTGAGCCGGGTCGCGGAGTGATATCTGGGCCTCGTAGTTTTCAAATTTCAGTGCTTTGAAAATATAGAGGATGATATCCATCACCTTGAGGAACTCATCTTTAATCTGCTCGGGAGCGCAGAAGATGTGTGCGTCGTCCTGCGTAAAGCCACGCACACGGGTAAGGCCGTGGAGCTCGCCGCTCTGCTCATAGCGGTATACGGTGCCGAATTCTGCAAGACGCAGAGGCAGGTCGCGGTAAGAGCGGGGGAGTGCGCGGAAGATTTCGCAGTGGTGGGGGCAGTTCATCGGCTTGAGCAGGTATTCCTCGCCCTCTTCCGGTGTGTGGATGGGCTGGAATGAGTCTTTGCCGTATTTTGCATAGTGGCCTGAGGTCACATAGAGTTGCTTGTTGCCGATATGGGGAGTGATTACCTGCAGGTAACCATAGCGTTTCTGAATCTTGCGCAGGAATTGCTCGAGACGATCGCGGAGAGCGGCGCCTTTGGGAAGCCAGAGGGGCAGGCCGGCACCTACTTTCTGAGAGAAAGCGAAAAGCTCCATCTCTTTGCCGAGCTTGCGGTGGTCACGTTTCTTGGCCTCTTCGAGAAGGGCGAGATATTCGTCGAGCATGGCTTTCTTGGGGAAGGTAATGCCATAAACGCGCACGAGCTGGTTGCGCTTTTCATCACCGCGCCAGAATGCGCCGGCGAGCGATGTGATTTTGGCAGCCTTGATGGGAGCTGTAGAGGGGATGTGCGGGCCGCGGCAAAGATCGGTGAAATTACCTTGTGTATAGGTGGTGATATGACCGTCTTCAAGCTCGGAGATAAGCTCGCATTTGTATTCCTCGTTTTTGTCGCCGAAGAATTTGAGCGCGTCGTCTTTGCTTATATCCGCGCGCACAATCTGCTGGTCCTGCTTGGCAAGCTCAAGCATTTTAGCCTCGATTTTGGCGAAGTCGTCGCTTGAGAGCTTGTTGTCGCCCGGATCCACATCATAGTAGAAACCGTTTTCGATGGCCGGGCCAATGCCGAAGCGTATGCCCGGATAAAGCTCCTGCAGAGCCTCGGCGAGGAGGTGGGCGGAGCTGTGCCAGAACGCATGCTTACCTTCGGGATCTTCCCATTTGAAAAGTTTGATGGCGGCGTCGGCCTCGATGGGGCGGGTGAGATCCCACTCCTGCTCATTGACAGACGCGGCGAGAACTTCGCGGGCGAGCCGCGGAGATATTGATTGAGCGATCTGGAGCGGCGTTACGCCGGCTTCAAATTCCTTGACGCTATTATCGGGAAATGTGATTTTAATCATGCTTAATCGGTTAACAATGACGCCGCTGACGCCCGTCTGGACGCACTCCGGCTAAAATCAGCCGCAAAGATACAAAAAAATTGCGACACTCAAAAATTTTTCACGTCTTTCCTCGGAATATTTATTCTAAAAGCTTAATCTTGAATAGAAATACGAGGCAATACGGCGCAAGGAAATCAGCGGGGACTAAGTTTTATCTGTGGGTATTCAAACTTTGCCATAGCCAATATCAGACGGCCGCGCAGTTCCTTGAGGTCTGTAAGGAAAGGCATGATGTCGTCGCCTTTGGCCTGTTGGCTATAGAAACATATCAACAACACTTGCTTGCCGTCGATGCTTGTGTTTTTGCAGCGGTAGATGTTGAACTCTACAGCGTTTACAAATTTCCCGTCGTCTTCGCTCAGAAGGCAATCAAACATGTACTCGCCGTCGTTTTCATATATTTGGTAGTTGCAGCTTTTGTCTGTCTTTTTGCGTTCCTCATAGTTGTTTGCCATGTTCTGAATATATTGCTTTGCCGGAAAATCACCGACAAAAACCCATACGGAAAGCATGTCCTTAAAATTTTCAGGTGACTGTCCCTTAGGAAAATACTCCTGAAGATATTGAATTTCTCTTGGATGAGAACTCCATCCGAGCGTAAATTCGGTATTGTCGAAATTCAGTGTGTTTGGCGTGTTGAGATAATTCTCAACGGCGAGGGCGTCAATCGTGGTGCATAACACGATAAGAAGCAGGAGTTGGAGTGTCTTTTTCATGGCTGTGAGTTTATACATGGCAAAGGTAACGATTCTTTTTGATACAACAAAACCCCGGATCTGAAAAACCGGGGCTTGGCGGATGAGTTCAGAAAGAGAACATACACATGGCGCCTATGCGCTTGGCATAGCGGTGGTCGCCACTGAAATTGACTCGTTTGCCGAAGTCGAATTCAGCACCCACCTGCATGCGCGGTGTCATATTCCAAAATATGTTTATGGCGCTGAATATGCCATATTTGTATTCATCGGGTGATATATCGCCTTTTGGCAGATAGCGGGTCTGGCTTGCGGAGAGGCTCATGAAGAGGTTTGGCCTGAAATTATACTGGACGCCGGCGCACCATCCGAACGAACGTGGCGTATACATCTTGCCCGCTGCTCCGGGTTCGGCTACGAGGTCGTAGTTGCCAATCAAAAGGTCGCCACCAAGGCCGGCGTAGCCTTTGCCGTAATTGGCGTTGAGATATAAGGTGAGCGGTTCGGCGGGGTGTGATACGCTGCTCAGCTGCAATCCCCAGCCTATTGGATTGTGGTTGGTGGATGTAATCATGTCGCGGTACGATAATGTGCGCATTATCGCAGACAGACGCACATGCTGTCCCTGAGCCCATTGGTATTGGGCGAAGGCGGCCCAATCGGGCATCCAATTTTTTACTTTCTGAGTATTTGTGTTGTCAACGTCGAGGGCGTTGGCGGGCGTTTCCGCAGATACGGCGAAAACCCATTTGTCTTTAACCACGGGCATGTACCTCACGAGTACGGCTGTAGGCGAAATCTTGTTGTTGGGGCCTTGGGCGTCGACGGTAGGGGGCACTGCCGCCGGATCGGAGAATGTGGAGTTGGCGTAGCCGACAGTGAAATCGTTTATGATGGCGTAGGCCTTCTTGAGGTGGAAGTCGCGGGCCTGATAGCCGTTGAAGTTGGCCTCGATGTAGAGCTGGTATGTCCCGAGCATTTTATTTCTCCCCAAAACGCGAAAATAGAGGCATGTTCCGGCCGGAGTGGTGTCGAAATGCCGCATGTCGGTAGGCGACGGATTCATCGGTATCATGTAGGGCGCGAAACCGGACGCCGGCATAGCGCCTCCCCAGTCATAGTAAGCACGCATTCTCACAGCTCCGCCAATGCCCATGGCCAGCGACGCGTCTTTGCTCAAGAATAAAAAATAAGGAGCGGCGGGGTCGGAGAAGTGGCGGAATTGGTCGTAATAAAAGGTAGAGATTACTTGACGTATAGAATCGACATATTCCTGTGTGGCATAATCGGCGGGTTTGCCGTCGATGTAGACGATTTTATGATTTGATATGAGAGAGTCGGTCTGTGCGTCGACAAGGCTTTTGCCTTCTCCCCAAGCCAATGCCGGAAGAAGTGCGGTGAGAAGTAAAAATAATTTGCGCTGCATAATGTGAGTGAAGTAATGAATTTACTTCATAACAAATTATGCGGCGCAAAGGTTCTATTTCAAATATGGATTGGCTGCTTTTTCTGACTTGATTGTCGTGGCGGGGCCGTGTCCCGGGAGTATCATGGTATCGTCGGGGAGCTTGAGGAGTTTTGCTTTAATGCCGTCGATAAGCTGCTGATGGTTGCCGCCGGGCAAGTCTGTGCGGCCTATAGATCCGCGGAAAAGCACATCGCCTACAATAGCGACATTCGCTTCCTTGCAATAGAGTATGATACTGCCTTGCGAGTGACCCGGCACTTGCAGTACATCTATTTTATAATTGCCGACTGAGATTACGTCGCCTTCATTGAGAGGCACATCTACCTCTACTGTCTCGTCCTTGTCGAGCACCATGCCGAATTGTGCGGCCTGTCTCTGCAGATTTTCTGCCAGAGGGGCGTCAAGGATATTGGCAGCGACTTTCACCCCATATTTATCGCGGACGTAATTGTCGCCGAAACAGTGGTCGAGATGAAGATGAGTGTTGACTACCTGCTCAATCTTGAGTTGTTGTTGAGATACAAAATCATCGAAAAAACGGCGTTCGCGCTCGCTTACCATACCCGGGTCTACCACGAGAGCGTCGCGGGTGTCGGAGTCGTAAACGATAAATGTGCTTACGCCAAATGGGTTAAATGCAAATTGCTTGATCTTTAACATGATTATAAGGGAACATAGATTATTTCTTTAGTCTCGAAGAATGGCTCGTTGAAAAAGTCGGTGACGGGCACATCGACAACCGTACGCTTGGTTGCAGCGATTTCTTCAGCGAGGTCACCTCCCTTCAGACATACGAGTCCGGGGGCATATCTCCCGGGAAGGGTAGAGGAGCGGTCGATGTTTTTCGAGCAAGCCTTGACAAGGGCGTCGAGAGGCATGACCGCGCGCGATACCACATAGCTGAATTTGTCATGGCACTCGCCTGAGTCGCCATGGCGGAAACTTACGTTGTCAAGCCCGATCTGAGCCGCTATATCGGCGGCGACTTTGATTTTCTTGCCAATGCGGTCGATGAGATGGAACTTGCACTGAGGGTAGAATATGGCAAGCGGTATGCCGGGAAAACCTCCGCCTGTGCCGAGATCCATAATGCTCGTGCCTTCGCGCAGGTCGCCGAGAAAAGCCGCTATGGCCAGAGAATGAAGCACATGGCGCGTGTAGAGGTTGCCGGTGTCGGCGCGCGAAATGACGTTGATTTTTGAATTCCAGTCGGTGTATAGCTCTTCCAGACGGCGGTAAGCCTCCATCTGAGAATCGGTCAGCGCCGGGAAATAGCGCTTTATTATGTCTACGCTGTCGTGTAGTGTTTCCATGTCAGTGCAACAATATTGCGGTGTCGAATGTTTTCTTTTAAGAAATGCAAATTTACGAATTTTTATTTCATTAAGATGGTGATAATTGAAATAAAAGCGTTTTCTTTGCACACCTAACTGACATAAACACGAAAAATATGATAAAAATAGGACAATATCAGGATCTCGAAATCCGCAGAATGGTAGACTTCGGCGCATATCTCGGCGACGCCGACAATACTGCCGAGGTTCTGCTCCCTCGCCGCTATCTCGATGAAGAGATGAAAGTGGGCGACAATGTGCATGTATTTGTATATAAGGACTCTGAAGACCGCCCGGTGGCCACGACAGAAAAACCGTTTGCCACGGTAGGACAGTTTGCATATCTCACGGTTTCTGCCGTCAACGATACGGGCGCGTTCCTTGACTGGGGCCTGCCCAAGGATCTGCTGGTGCCCTACAGCGAGCAGAAAACGCGCATGCGCCGCGGCGGCGTCTATCTTGTCTATGTGTATCTCGACAAGACAACCGGCAGGGTCGTCGCTTCGGCTAAAGTTGAGAAATTCTTGGGCAATGTTTTCCCTGAATACAAGCCCGGTCAGGAAGTCGAGGTGCTGGTGACAGAACATACCGAACTCGGCTACAAAGCTATTGTCGACAATCTGCACCGCGGCATGATCTATGCCAACGAGATTTACCGTCCTGTAGAAGTGGAGCAGCATATCAAGGCATGGGTGAAACAGGTGCGCGACGACGGCAAGATAGACCTAACAATCAACGACCGCGCCGACCGCCGTACCGACGAACTCGCACACCGCGTGCTCGAATACATCTCGTCGCCCGGAGCCATGCGCCTCAGCGACAAAATGCCTCCGGCACATATTGAAATGCTCTTCCAATGCTCGAAAAAAGATTTCAAGAAAGCAGTCGGCCATCTTTATAAAGAGCGCAAGATAGCAATCGCCGCAGACGGAAGCATTTACAAGACAGAAGAGGCTTAAAAATACTTAAATCTTTAACACATTAAAGGTTTAATAGTTAAATTTAACAATCATTCCGCGATTGGTAAATGTTATAGCTGTAATTTTGTATCACAAAAAAAGGAGCAATAAGTTCCGCTCATCACAAAACAGTAATCAAAATACCTCAAATATATCCTCAACTATTATGAGCGAAAGCGTAAATATCCGAGAACTCAACGATTTGGTGTCGAGCAAAAGCGACTTTATCAATCTTGTAACCCGCGGCATGGATCAGACCATTGTCGGTCAGAAACATCTGGTGGAGAGTCTTCTGATCTCTCTTCTTGCCAATGGCCACGTGCTTCTCGAAGGCGTCCCCGGTCTTGCCAAGACTCTTGCAATCAAGACTCTTGCACAACTTATCGACGCAAAATACAGCCGTATACAGTTTACCCCCGACCTTCTGCCTGCCGACGTGCTCGGTACTATGATCTATTCAGTGAAGAACGAGACTTTCCAAGTGAAGAAAGGCCCGATTTTCGCTAACTTCGTACTTGCCGACGAAATCAACCGCGCCCCGGCAAAGGTGCAGAGCGCATTGCTCGAGGCCATGCAGGAGCGTCAGGTTACTATCGGCGACAGCACATTCCCTCTCGATAAGCCTTTCCTTGTGATGGCTACCCAGAACCCTATCGAGCAGGAAGGTACATACCCGCTGCCCGAGGCGCAGGTAGACCGTTTCCTCATGAAAGTTGTGATCGGCTATCCCACCAAGGATGAGGAGCGCGAGATTATCCGCATGAACATCTCACCCGAACACCGTGAGATTCATCCTCTCGTGCGCCCCGAGGAAGTGACAGCCGCTCAGAAGATTGTAGAGAAAATCTACGTTGACGAGAAAATCGAGCGCTATATCGTTGATATCGTGTTCGCCACCCGCTCGCCTCGTGAATACGGCCTTGAAGATCTCGCTTCGTATATCTCATTCGGAGCATCGCCCCGTGCGTCGATCTCGCTTGCCAAGGCTGCGCGTGCATACGCATTCCTCCACCAGCGTGGCTATGTGATTCCCGAAGATGTAATCTCGGTATGCCACGATGTTCTCCGCCACCGTATTGGATTGTCATACGAGGCCGAAGCCAACAACTTCACCACCGATATGATAATCACCGATATCCTCGACAAGGTGCAAGTGCCCTGATGGTGCGGTGTAGTTTCTCTCAGTAAAAATTCTACCTGATATGGATTCGAATGAACTTATAAAAAAAGTTCGCAAGATAGAAATAAAGACGCGCGGACTTTCTCAGAACATCTTTGCCGGCGAGTATCACTCAGCCTTCAAGGGGCGCGGCATGATGTTTTCGGAAGTACGCGAGTATCAGTATGGCGATGATATCCGCGATATCGACTGGAATGTGACGGCGCGCCAGAACCGTCCGCACGTAAAGGTCTATGAAGAAGAGCGCGAGCTCACCGTCATGCTGCTTGTCGATGTGTCGGCAAGCCGTAATTTCGGTGCCGTCGGCCCGGAAAAACGAGAGATGATAGCTGAAATCGCTGCGACAATCGCTTTTTCGGCTATTCAGAACAACGATAAAATCGGTGCTATCTTTTTCTCGGATCATGTCGAAAAATTCATATCGCCCAAGAAAGGACGCAGGCATATCCTGTTTCTCATCCGTGAACTTCTCGATTTTCAGCCGACAAGCAAGGGCACAGATATCGCCGCTGCCGTGAGATATTTCTCCGACGCTCTCAAACGCCGCTGCACGATGTTCTTGCTCAGTGACTTTATCGACAGCAGCGATTACCGTACTCCGCTTACTGTGGCTGTGTCGCGTCATGATGTAATGGCCATTCAGGTCTATGACAAGCGCGACGGCGAACTGCCCGATATAGGCCTTGTAAATGTGGAAGACCTTGAGACCGGTCAGACCCGCTGGGTTGATACCGGCTCGGCCAAGACGCGAAAAGCCTATAACAAGTGGTGGTACGACCGTCAGCAGCAGATGAGTACAGCCTTGCGTTCTACCCGTGTAGACTATGTGTCGGTGGCTACCGACGAAGATTATGTGCGTGCGCTGATGGGCTTGTTTAAAAATAGAGCAGCCGTATGAAATACATCAAGATAATATCGGGCATGGCGGCAAGCCTCTTGGTTGCCGGTCTCGCTGTAGCACAGCGCCCGTCTGCCTCGGGGGTCAAGGTGACTTCATCGATTGACTCCACGGTTGTAACTATGGGCAGTACCACACATGTGCGTGTCACTGTGCAAATGCCCGAGAATGTTGCCTCTACGGTAAACCTCGACGGTATGCCCGAGCTTGCCGCCGGTGAGGAATATCTGCCATGGAACGGTGTCGACATCGTAGCTGTAGACAGTGCTTCGACCATCGCTGCCGGAACACGTACTATCGGCTATGATTATACAGTTCAGGCATTTGATCCCGGCACGCTTACATTGCCTCCGTTTACGGTGGTAAGCGGCGCTGCCGACACTGCATTCTCCAATACACTGACTCTGAAAGTGCTGCCGGTGGAAGTTGACTCGGCGATGACTCTCAACCCTATGGCGAGCATTGCCACGCCGCAGACCAAATGGTATGACTACATACCTACTTGGATATTCTGGGTATTTCTCGGAGTATTTGTCGTAGCCCTTGGTGTCGCCGCATTCTTCTTGCTTCGCAAACATAAAGAAGTGGTTGAAGAACGCCGCAATCCTCCCGTACCTCCATACGAACTTGCAATCTCGCGACTCAACACCTTGCGTACCAGCAATCTTGCAAGTTCCGGTCAGGAAAAGGCTTACTATACAGAACTGGTAGACATCCTGCGCCAATACCTCCACGGTCGCTTCGGTATCAACGCCATGGAGATGACTTCCACTCAGATTGTCAAGGCTCTGCGTTCGAATCCCGAAACCCGCATGTCGGCCGACCAAATGCGGTCGGTGCTTTCGATGGCCGACTTTGTCAAGTTTGCCAAGGTGCGTCCCATGCCCGACGACAATACCCGGGCCATGACCCGCGCCCTCGACTTTGTGGAGGATACAAAACCGGCACCCGAGCCCGACCCTGCGCAAGCGGCAGAGCAGACCCCCAAACCTGCTTCACCGCAAGATAATACGACCTCAAGACCTCGATAATATATGCAGTTTGCTCATCCAAATTTCTTGTGGACACTTCTTGTCCTAATACCCATGGCGGTATGGTACGTGCTCAAGCAGCGACGTCTCCATGCCACCTTGGCTCTGTCGACAACTTCTCCTTTTGCCGGCTTGCCACGTTCGTGGAAGCAATACCTCCGTCATTTTCTCTTTGTCTTGCGTCTTGCTACACTCGCTTGCCTGATTATAGTGATGGCACGCCCGCAGATCCGCGACAGTTGGCGCACTACCTCTACTGAGGGTACGGATATCGTTATAGCCATGGACGTATCATCGTCAATGCTTGCCCGTGACTTCGACCCCGACCGTTTCGAGGCAGCCAAGAAAGTTGCCGCCCAGTTTATATCAGGCCGCGAGAGTGATAATATAGGTATAGTGATTTTCGCAGGCGAGAGCCTCACCGGTGTCCCGATGACAGTAGACCGCTCGCAACTGTTGCAATATCTCCAGTCGCTTACCATGAATGTGCTTGAAGACGGCACGGCCATAGGCGACGGTATCGCAACCTCGCTCAACCGTCTTAAAGAAGGTAAAGCAAAGAGCAAGAGCATAATATTGCTCACCGACGGCAGCAACAATACCGGCGTTGTCGCACCGGTGACAGCTTCGGAAGTAGCCAAAGAACTCGGTGTGAAAATCTATACCATAGGTATCGGCACTAACGGCAGCGCCCCATATCCTACCCGCACTCTCACCGGACGCATAGAATTCACACCGCAGCCTGTGGTGATTGACGAGGCCACCCTTGAGACGATAGCACAGAAAACCGGCGGCAAGTATTTCCGCGCCACAAACAATCGTGTACTCGAAGATGTCTTTGCTGAGATCGACGCACTTGAGAAAACTCAGATGGATGTGCGCCATTTCTCGCATACCGAAGATAATTACATGCTCTGGGCATGGCTTGCCTTTGGCTTCTTTGCCCTCGAGCTTCTCCTCAGATATACCGTGCTCCGCACAATACCCTAACGCTTATGTTTGATTTCGCATATCCCACATTGCTATATCTGCTGCTGCTCGTACCGGCAGTAGGGCTGCTTTTTCTGGCAGCGCGTGCTTCGCGCCGTGGCAAACTGCGTCGCTTCGGACGTCCCGATATCGTGGCGCGTCTTATGCCCGACGCTTCGAAATATACACCGGCGGTTAAAATCACACTTCAGCTGATAGCTCTGGCTGCAGTGGTTATCATGCTTGCCCGTCCTCGCTATGGCGCCACAGAGAAAAACGAGACCACAGCAGGTATTGAAGTCATGATAGCTTTCGACGTTTCCAACTCGATGATGGCGTCGTCGAGCGACCGCCCCGACGGTATTCCCCGTATCGACCGCGCCCGCCTGCTGCTTGAAAAACTTGTCGACAAGCTCGACAATGACAAAGTAGGTCTGATAGTTTTTGCCGGCAACTCGAAAATGCAGCTGCCGCTTACAGGCGATTTCTATACCGCCAAGATGTATCTCAATGAGCTCTCGCCCTCGATGATTACCTATCAGGGCACAGATATCTCAAGTGCCATCAAAATGGCTATGAACGGTTTTTCTCCCGCCGAGGATATGCACAAGGCTATAATACTTATCACCGACGCCGAAGACCATGAAGGCGAGGCGATAAAGACCGCCAAGCTCGCAGCTGAGAACGGTATACAGATTGATGTGATCGGTCTTGGTACCGCTCAGGGCGCCGTATTGCCCGGCTTTACCGATGGCGAAGGCCGTCCGGTGGTGACAAAGCTCAATGAAGAGCTTGCAAAGGATATTGCCAAGGCCGGCGACGGCGTTTATGTCAACGGTGCCTCGCCTTCGGCTTTGAGTGATCTTGAGACCCAGCTTGACAAGCTGCAGAAATCAGAGTTCAGCAGCGTCAACTATACAGCAGGTGCAGAGCAATTTCCCACCTTTGCTTTCCTTGCCTTCCTCTTCCTGCTCATCGACTATTTCGTTGTGGAGCGAAAGATAAGCTGGCTCAAGGGTGTGAACTTCTTTACCCGTAAGAAATAAGGAGATATGGCTATGAAAAAGAATTATATTTTTCTACTTGCACTTGTGACAGCCGCCTCAGCGTCGGCTCAGATGGCCATGCCCGATACTACAGCAACTGCACCTGCACCGACAGAGCAGGCCAAGCCAAAGGTGCAGAGCAAATACAATACCCCCTCGGAGTCATATAAGGATGAGCGCAATGCTATCCGCCGCGGCAACGCCCTCTTTGAGAAAGAACAGTATCATCAGGCTCTCGAAGCATACGACAAGGCTCTTCAGGTCAACGAGGGCTCGATACGCGGACGCTATAACAAAGCTGTGGCGTTACTGCAATTGCAGAGCGACGACAACAAAGGTACGGCCAACGACCCACGTGCCGAGGCCGCTCAGATATTTCAGTCGCTTATCGACGACGCTAAGAAATATGATAAAGAGATTGCTGAAAAGTCGTTTTACAATCTTGGCAACATGTCGTTCAACGACGAGCAATATGATCAGAGTATCGAGCTTTACAAAAGTTCGCTGCGCCTGAACCCCGACAATCAGCAGGCACGCGAGAACCTACGCCTTGCACAGCTCAAAAAGCAGGAGCAGGAACAGAACCAAGACCAGCAGAATCAAGACCAGCAAGATCAACAGCAGGATCAGCAGCAACAGCAACAAGAACAGCAACAACAGGAGCAGCAACAAGATCAACAGCAGCAACAACAGCAACAACCTCAGGAGCAGCCGATGACCCAATCTGCCCAACAGATTCTGCAGTCAATGCAAAATAAAGAGAACGCCACCCGCCGCAAGGTGAAGGAAGAAGAGCAGCCAGCCGGTGGCCGTCCACAGACAGATAAACCTTGGTAGAAAGGAATACGATATGCTACAACGACGTTTCATACTATATTTTGCCTTTTTGCTGGTGGCTATAGCCGCCTCTGCCGCGTCATTCCAGCTCATTCAGCCCCGAAATGTGGTTGAAGGCCGGAATTTCGCCCTGACATTCAGGCTTACCGATGGTGAGGCCAATCCTCCTCAGGCGCCCGAACTGCCCGGGTGCAAGCTCCTTTTCGGACCTTCTACCTCTACAATGCAGAGTACGGAGATAATCAATGGCCGCATGTCGTCGACATACTCAGTCGACTATACTTTCACCTACCGGGCAGAGAAAGCCGGAGAGGTGCAGGTGCCTGCGCTTTCTGTAAACTGTGAGGGCAAGACACTGAGCTCGCGTCCGGCGACATTCCGTATCCTGCCGCCCGACCGCAGCCAACAGCAGTCGGGAGCCCCCGGTCAATCGCGCGACGTACATGCCGATGATGTATCATCGCAGTCGCCACAGCAGATTTCGGCCAACGACCTTATCGTGCGCGTCTCTTTCTCAAAGTCAAGCGTATATGAGCAGGAACCCGTTGTAGCGACCATCAAGGTCTACACCAAATATGATATTTCATCATTCATGGTGACAACTCAGCCTGCATTCGAAGGCTTCCTCACCGAAGAGCTCCCGGTAGACCTTGAGGTGCAGATGGAGCACTATAATGGACAGAACTATCATACGGCCGTGCTCAAACGCCTTCTCCTCTATCCCCAGCGTGCAGGCAAACTGAGCGTAAACTCCGGCAAGTATGATGTGACAATAGTGCAGTATGAGGCTGTCAATATGGGTTTCTTCCGCACACAGCGCCCTGTAGAGCGTCAGGTGACGACTTCGTCGAATGCAGCCACGCTTCAGGTTAATGCCTTGCCCGAGCCTAAACCGGCAGGTTTCACCGGAGCCGTGGGTTCATTCAGTGTCGAGACAACACTTGAGCCTGAATTGCTCCGTACAAACGAAGCCGCGGTATATTCATATATAGTTAAAGGTCGCGGCAATATCAAGTTCCTTTCTGAGCCGACAATACAATTCCCGGCAGGTATAGACGCTTATACTCCCAAGACCGATATCCAAGCTCAGGTTGTGGGCGGCACAAATATGAGCGGCACTTTCCGCACCGACATTACTTTTGTGCCTCAGGAAGTAGGAAACTTTACGATTGAAGGAACTCCTTTCGTATATTTTGACCTTGACAGCAAGAGCTACAAGACAATCGACGTAGCCGATACGCCGATACGTGTATTGCGTGGTAATAATTCAGCTCCGGTCACACAGCAGACTACAATTGACGAGGCTATTGATGATATCCTACATATCAAACCGGTCAAGGCTGAGAAGCAGACTCATGAGATCGACTATACTTTCCAAAAGACATATTACTGGCTTGCATACGTAATAGTAGCGCTTATCCTGATTGGTCTGATTATCGTTTACCGCCGCTACATCCGCCTGCAGGCTGATGTCACCGGACGCCGTCTGGCCAAAGCCTCGCGCGTGGCAACCAAACGTCTGAAAGCAGCCCGCAATTTCATGGATCATCATGAAAATGACAAGTTCTATGAATCGGTATCGGCTGCCTTGTGGGGCTATATGTCGGATAAACTTTCGATACCGGCCTCACAGCTGACCCGCGAGAATATATCGGCCAAGCTATCAGATTACGGTCTCGGACAAGAACAGATCGACGGCGTGGTGTCGGTGCTTGACCACTGCGAGATGGCGCGGTTCACGCCCAACAGCGACGCCGATATGGCAGAGATTTATCAGGCCGCCACTACGGCTATCAATAACATCGAAAATGTGGCCCGACGATGAAAAAGATTCTGACATTTATTATCATGCTTGCGAGCGTAGCCTCTGTGTACGCCATGAGCATAGGCCAACAGGCCGACTCGGCTTATAATGCCGAAGACTACCGCCTTGCCATCGAGCTCTACAATAAGAGTCTGGCGGAGGAAGGACGGTCCAGTGAGATATACTACAACCTCGGCAACGCATACTACCGCAGCGACAAGCTTGGTATGGCTGTCGTCAACTATGAGCGGGCTCTCAGGCTCGATCCTACCGACGAGGACGCCCGCACTAATCTTGAGTTTGTGCGCAGCCGTATACAAGACCGCCCGGAAGATGACACTGCATTTCTGGCAAAAGTGCACAACTCCATAATCTGCGGCATGACTGCCAACGGATGGGCTTGGATGGCCTTCGCGATATTCGTGTTGCTCATGGGTGCGGTGGCATTGTATATCTTTTCGACGAATGTCGCACTCCGCAAGACCGGTTTCTTCGGCGGCTTGGTGCTTCTTGTCTTGTTTGCCTATTCGCTGATTGTAGCTTCCGACGCGACCGCAAAGGCGGCTGAGCATGAAACTGCAGTTGTAATCTCGCCGAGCACCCAGCTCTCGTCTACTCCACGAGCTTCGCGCACTTCGGCAGATAAGGTAGTGACTATCCATGAAGGCACTACAGTAGAGATTGTAGACAGTGTTCCTACGCCCGACGACCCTGTATCGCCGATGTGGTATAACGTGAAAATCAACAACTCAACCAAGGCATGGTTGAGAGCTTCGGATGTAGAACGGATATAAATATGTTGTAAAACATAATTTATTTTTACCAAATTGTTTGCATATACCAAAAATAGGTGTTAATTTAGCACATCCTAAAACTCAAAGAGAAACAACCGAATATTAACTCACCTTAAAGCGACCACAGATATGACTAAAACAATCACCTTCAACGAACTCCGTCGCCTCAAAGACCGTCTTCCCGACGGATCGATGCATCAGATTGCCGACCGTCTCAATACAACAGTACAAACCGTTCGCAACTACTTCGGTGGCAGCAACTACGACTTCGGAAAAAACTGCGGCGTACATATAGAGCCGGGTCCCGATGGTGGTATAGTGGTTCTCGACGACAGCACAATCTACGATATGGCCGTAGAAATCCTGCAGGCGCAGGAGGCTGAATAAAAAAGCCACACGCCTCACCCCACAAAAAAGGACGCTCATGTTTTGCCATGACGCGTCCTTTTGTAATATTATCAATTCAAGTTTCGCAAGCTTAAGTTGAATAGGCAAAGAAGGTTAAAAAGGCAATTGCCAAAGGCTGGCAAGATATTACCTTTCAAATATTACTCAATTACAAAGCTATTATCTTGCCTTTTTACCTTTAGATCCTTTTTTTGCCTGGCTGAAGTGGAGCTTGCGAAACTTCAGTCATTAAACAAGCTGTAATTTTTAGATTCTTGCCTTATGCGATTTATCACGGTAGCAATCCATACATACGAAAAAGCGCTCGCACTCCGCTCATTGCTCGAAAGCGAAGGTATAAGCGTGGAGCTCAATAATGTCAATCTCGAAGTGCCCGGTTTCTCGTCAGGTGTCAGGGTGCGTATACCCGAAACGGATTTGCCTCTGGCCTTAAGGATAATCGAGAATAAGGAATTGTTTCTTCATCCTACCGGCGCCGACGCGAAAGTGCATACGGTGCTTGTGCCGGTAGACTTGAGTGAGAACTCATTCAAGGCTGCTTGTGTGGCGGCAAACTTAGCACATACAATCAAGGGCAAGATGGTGTTTCTTTACAGTTATATCGACCCTTACATTGCCGGCAATGTGCAGTTTACCGACAGTTTTACATACGAGGTGGGAGAGACCGGAGCGCGCGAGCAGATGGTGGTCAATGCCCGCAAGCTGCTGCATAATTTCTATGAGCGTGTGCGCAATGCGATGAAAAAGGGACATATCCCCGTTGTAAAGGCCGAACAGGTAGTGGTTGAAGGTGTGCCTGAAGACGCAATTGTCAACTATGCCAAAGACAAAGCACCTTATATTATAGTGATGGGTACGCGGGGTGCGGATAAGAAAGACCGGGAGTTGATAGGGAGTGTTACCGCGGAGGTGCTCGACGAAGGCCGCTTTACAGTGCTCACAGTTCCCGAGCCATTGGAGATAGAAGATTTGCGCCCGCGGAATATTCTCTTCATGGGCAATCTTGACCAAGATGATATCCTTGCCATGGACGCTCTATATCGCCTGTTCGGGTCAGAGTCGGCGAGTGTGACTATAGTGCACATGCCGAACCGCCGACGGTTTACAGCCGCTTCGGCCGATAAGGCGCTTCGCCGTCTGAGCGACTATTGCCGCGAAAATTTCAGCCAGTATCATTTTCTGTCGGTGCCTGTGAGCCAGAGCGATGTTGAGAAAGAATTCCTTGCTCTTCAGGAAAAGAACAACTATGACCTTATAGTGGTGCCCAACCGTCACCGCAATGCTTTCAGCCGCCTTTTCAATCCCGGCCTTGCCCACAAAATTTTGTTCCATACCGATATTCCCATGTTAATTTTACCGGTTTAATATCACTTTTCACCTCTGCTTAAACTAAAACGCCGAATTATTCGTTATAAAATAGTATATCGAATAATTCATACATTATGCAAGGAAAAAAAAGACTCATCAGTATTGTTATAATAGTCCTTATTGTCGCAGCCGTGGCTGTGGGATTATACTTTTTACTACGTCCGAAAGCCGCTCCCGCGCAATTGCCGGTTGTGGAGGTTCAGCCCGTACATCAGGCAGATGTTAATATCTACGGAGAGTATGTAGGGCGCATACGTGCGCAGCAATTCGTTGAGATACGTGCGCGTGTGGAGGGATATCTCGAGCACATGTATTTCGAAGAAGGCACATATATAAAGAAAGGTCAGACTCTATTTGTAATCGACCGCAAAGTATATAACGCACGTGCTGAGAAAGCCCGCGCACAGCTCAACAAAGCCCGTGCTCAGTCGCAGAAAGCTGACCGCGACCTTGCCCGTATCCGCCCGCTCTACGAGCAGAATGCAGCCTCGCAGCTCGACCTCGACAATGCTGAGGCTGCAGCCGAGAGTGCCAAAGCAGAACTTTCAGTGGCTCAGGCCGATCTTACCCAAGCTGAGCTTACGCTGAGTTATACCACTGTCTCCAGTCCTATATCAGGCTATATATCAGAGCGCAGCGCTGATATCGGCACACTTGTTGGCCCCGGCGGCAAATCGTTGCTGGCAACAGTTGTAAAGAGCGATACTGTCCTTGTCGACTTCTCCCTGACTGCGCTTGACTACCTCTCTCTTAAAAACCGCAACGTCAATCTCGGCCAGCAGGATGATTCGCGCGAATGGAATCCGTATATCACAGTAACGCTTGCCGATGGTTCGCCTTATCCCTACCGTGGCCTTGTTGACTTCGCCTCGCCGCTTGTAGACCCGGCTACGGGCACATTCTCCGTTCGTGCGGAGATGCCTAACCCCAATCATACACTTCTGCCGGGTGAGTTTACCAAAGTGCGGGTGTTGATGGATGTGCGTGCGAATGCTATAGAAGTGCCCAATAAAGCTGTAGAGATTGAAAAGGGAGCGGCATACGTCTATATCGTGAAGCCCGACAGTGTGGTCGAGCGCCGCTTTGTAGAGACCGGTCCTGAAATCGGCAACGATATCATAGTAGAGCGTGGACTTGACAAAGATGAGAATATAGTAGTGGAAGGCTGGCACAAATTGCGCCATGGCATGAAAGTGCGCCCCGTGCTCGTTTCCGACACAACATCAACCACTGAAGCCGAGACTATATGAAACGCAACTTTTTCCTTGACCATCCGGTGTTTTCTATCGTAATATCGATAGTGATCACCATCTTGGGTTGCATAGGTCTGGCTATGCTTCCCGTAGACCAATATCCGCAGATTGTGCCGCCGGTAGTGAAGGTGACCGCCTCATATCCCGGTGCCGACGCAATGACCGTGACCCAAGCTGTGGCTACACCTTTGGAGCAGGAGCTCAATGGCACCCCCGGCATGATATATATGAGTTCGTCGAGCTCCAACTCAGGCGGATTCTCAGCGCTTATCACTTTTGATATCGATGTTGACCCCGAACTTGCGGCTGTTGATGTGCAGAACCGAGTGAAAAAGGCTGAAAGCCGTCTGCCGGCCGAGGTTGTGCAGAATGGTATCAGTGTGGAAAAAGAAACGGCCAACAAACTGATGACCATAACTCTTCTGTCATCCGACCCGAAGTTCGACGAGATATACCTTTCCAACTATGCCACTCTCAATGTGCTCGATCCCTTGCGTCGTGTTCCGGGAGTAGGCTCGATACGCAATGTCGGTGGCCGCTATTATGCCATGCAGATATATGTGCAGCCCGACAAACTTGCCGACATGGGTCTTACCGTAAAAGATATACAGAATGCACTCAAAGACCAGAACCGCGAGTCGGCAGCCGGTGTACTCGGCCAGGCACCGATGGAGGGTATCGACAAGACGGTGCCTATCATTGCCCGCGGACGACTCTCAAGTGTGGCCGAATTCGAGGATATTGTAATCAGAGCCAATGCAAACGGCTCTATCATACGCCTCAAGGATGTAGCCCGTGTGAGCCTCGAAGCTTCGAGCTACAGCACCGAGAGTGGTATCAACGGCGGCAACGCTGCCGTGCTTGAAATCGGTATGCTTCCCGGCTCAAATGCCATGGATGTGGCCGATCAGGTAAAGGCGACAATGGATGAGATTGCAAAAGGATTCCCCGAAGGCTTGCGCTACGAGATTCCTTTCGATATGACGACATATATATCGGAATCGATACACCATGTGTACCGCACATTTTTCGAAGCATTGTTGCTTGTGATTCTTGTAGTGTTCCTCTCACTGCAGAACTGGCGCGCAACGCTCATTCCGGTTATCGCTGTGCCGATCTCGCTTATCGGTACATTCGGCGTCATGCTCATATTCGGATTCTCGCTCAACATGCTCACCTTGCTCGGCCTTATCCTCGCTATCGGTATCGTTGTCGATGACGCGATTGTGGTGGTGGAGAATGTAGACCGCATAATGGAGCGAGAGCATGTAAGTCCGACAGAGGCAACCCGGCGGGCGATGGAGGGCCTTGGAAGCGCGCTGATTGCCATGTCGCTTGTTCTTTGCGCCGTGTTTGTGCCGGTAAGTTTCCTTCCCGGTATCACCGGACAGCTCTATCGCCAGTTTACCATCACCATTGCAGTGAGTGTGATAATCTCGACCGTTGTTGCCTTGACGCTGTCACCGGTGATGTGTGCCAAGCTGCTCCGTCCGCAGACGCATACGCGTAAACGCCGCTTCTTCCGTCTGATAAACTACTGGCTCATGCGGGGCAATCATTTCTATTGCCGTATGGTGGGCCGGTCGATTGCCAATCCCAAGCGCATGCTCGCGGCCTTCGGCATGGCGATTGTGATAATCTTTGTTTGTAACCGTCTTGTACCGACCAGTTTCATGTCGCCTGAAGACCAAGGCTATTTCACTGTAGAACTTGAGCTGCCTGAGGGCGCTACGATTGAGCGCACACGTGAGATTACAGAGCGGGCAATGGATTTCCTCCTCGCCGACAAGGATGTGGAGTATGTGCTCAATGTCACCGGTTCATCGCCGCGAATGGGCACAAATCAGGCTCATGCCCAGCTTACGGTAATATTGAAACCTGCCGACGAGCGCGGCAACAACAGTCTTGCCGAACTGCGCGAGCGCGTGTCGGCGGAGCTGGCTCAATATCCTGAGGCAAAGGCATATTTCTTCACTCCGGCCATTATCCCGGGTCTGGGTACGTCGGGTGGATTCGAGATGGTGCTTGAGGCACGCGGCAACGCCACATACGCAGACCTTGCCAACGCTGTGGATACCTTGCGCTATTATGCCGACCAATGCCCGGAGTTTGCCGGTCTGTCGACATCGCTGCAGACCGATATACCTCAGCTTTTCTTTGATGTTGACCGCGACAAGGCCCAGCTTCAGGGAATACCGATGAGCGATATCTTCTCGACAATGAAAGCGTTTACCGGTTCGGTATATGTCAACGATTTCAATATGTTCAACCGTATCTACCGTGTGTATATACAGGCCGAGGCTCCCTACCGCCAGTCGCGCGGCGATCTGAATCTCTACTTTGTGAGAAGCTCGCAGGGTAATATGGTGCCGATTGCGTCGCTTGGCACGAGCCGGTATACATCGGGTCCGGGCTCGGTGAAACGCTTCAATATGTTCAACTCCGCCACAGTATCGGGCGAGGACGGCAGCGGCTACAGTACAGGCGAGGCTATGGCTAAGCTTGAGCAGCTTGTACGCGAGCATTTGCCTGAGGATATAGGCGTGGAATGGTCGGGCCTTTCTTATCAGCAGAAGCATAATTCGGGCAATACCGCAGCCGTGCTCGGACTTGCGTTCCTCTTTGTCTTCCTCTTCCTCGCAGCCTTGTATGAGAGCTGGACAGTGCCTCTGGCTGTTATATTGTCCTTGCCCGTAGCCGGTGTCGGAGCTTACCTCGGCATTATAGCCTGCGGCCTCGAAAACAATATTTATTTCCAGATTGGCCTTGTAATGCTTGTAGGTCTTGTAGCCAAAAACGCTATTCTCATCGTGGAATTTGCAAAAGAAGAAGTCGACAAGGGTGCCGACGCCGTGCATGGCGCCTTGACAGCAGCCCGCCTGCGTTTCCGTCCGCTTGTGATGACATCGCTGGCATTTATGCTCGGTCTTCTGCCTCTCGTTTTCGCCACCGGCCCCGGCTCGGCTGCCCGACGCGATATCGGCACGGGTGTGTTCTTCGGTATGCTCGTTGCCATTACAGTAGGTATTGTATTTGTGCCATTCTTCTTTGTTCTGATAGATAAGGCAAAGAAAAAACTCTCGAAAAAATGAAAATCCGCATACTCATATATATCATCGCCGGCATGATTTTCGCTTCATGCTCAGGCGTAAAGAATTGCACGGAGCCTCAGCTCAATCTTCCCGTGTCGCTTGCCGGAAATGCAACCGATACAGCAACGATGGCCGATATGAAATGGTGGGAGTTCTACAGCGATTCCACCATGGTGGCTCTTATCCGCGAAGCCCTTGACAACAACCGCGATTTCCTTGCCGCGGCAGCGAGGGTAGAGCAGATGCGCCAGCTTTATGGTGTAGACAAACTCAATTATGCCCCGACCCTCAGCGGCCTCGTCCTTGCTGATCATGAGACAAACGATTACCATAACGAGGCTCATGTAGAAGACCCGGAGTTCAGTCTGAAGGCACGTCTGAGTTGGGAAGTGGATTTATGGGGCGGCCTGAAATGGTCGCGCCGCAAGAGCGAGGCCCAATATATAGCGAGTGTCGAAGATCAAAGAGCAATGCAGATAACGCTGATATCCGAGATTGCCGGAGCATACGTGCGTCTGCTTGCGCTTGACAATGAGCTTGCCATCGTGCGCCGCACACTCTTTACCCGCGAGGAGAATCTCAACAAGGCCAAATTGCGCTTTGAAGGCGGTCTGACCCCTGAGACAGTCTATCAGCAGGCACAGGTGGAGTATGCGTCGACAGCAGCTCTCATCCCGGGGCTCGAACGTCAGATAGAAGTACAGAAAAATGCCATCTCGCTATTGTTGGGCCGCTATCCCGGTCAGGAAATATCGCGGGGCACCCTGTCGCTCAACGAGCCAATCCGTCAGGAATTTCCGGTGGGCCTGCCCTCGACCTTGCTTCAGCGGCGCCCCGACCTTCGCTCGGCCGAGGCAGCCCTTGCTTCATCGCTTGCAAATGTTGGCGTGACTTATGCCGACCGTTTCCCTCGTCTGCGTATCGACCTTGTGGGTGGATGGGAAAACAATGAGCTTGCCGGCTTTTTCAAATCGCCCTTTACATACGTTCTGGGACAGATTACCGGCACAATACTTGACTTCGGCCGCAACAAACGCAAGTATAAGGCGTCGATAGCAGCCTACGAGCAGAGCCGCCTGAAGTATGAGCAGAAAGTGCTCACGGCATTTGAAGAAGTGTCGAACGCCACAATCACTTTCCGCCTCATCAAGCAGACCACCGAGCGCCGCCGCGAGCTTCTTGACGCCGCCCGCAAATATGCGCAGCTGGCATATATGCAATATAGCATGGGCGTGATCAACTATATCGATGTACTTGACGCCCAGCGCCGATATTTCGAGGCGCAGGTAGGGCTTAGCAATGCCGTCCGCGACGAGTATCTCGCTCTTATCAATCTTTATAAAACCCTCGGCGGCGGATGGTAGTTTTTTGCCCCGATATTTGGCCGACTGCAAAATTCTCGCTAATTTTGTAGCCGCTAAAGGCAAAAATTCAAATTATACACTATAACAATGAGAAAGAATATCGTTGCCGGCAACTGGAAAATGAACACCACCGTACCCGAAGGTGTCGCTCTTGCCAAAGAAGTAAACGAAGCACTTGCAGCCGCTACCCCCAAATGTGATGTAGTGATCTGCGTACCCTTCACCCATCTGTGCCCCGTGGCAGCCGTTATCGACCAGACCCGCCTCGGTCTTGGTGCCGAGAACTGCGCCGACCACAAATCCGGTGCCTATACCGGTGAGGTTTCAGCTCCTATGGTGGCCTCTACCACAGCAAAATATGTGATCCTCGGTCACAGCGAGCGTCGTCAGTACTATGGCGAGACTGCAGAGACCCTTCGTGAGAAAGTGGCTCTTGCCCTTGAAAACGGTCTTACTCCTATTTTCTGCATTGGTGAAGTTCTTTCAGAGCGTGAAGACGGCACATTCAACGAAGTTGTACGTCGTCAGGTAGAAGAAGGCCTCTTCAACCTCAGCGCCGAAGATTTCGGTAAAATCGTTCTTGCTTACGAACCCGTGTGGGCTATCGGCACCGGCAAAACCGCTACTCCCGAGCAGGCCGAGGACATGCACGCATGGATCCGCAGCGTTATCGCCGGCAAATATGGTGCTGAAGTAGCAGAAAACACCTCGATTCTCTATGGCGGCAGCTGCAAGCCCTCTAACGCTGCAGAGCTCTTCGCCAAACCTGATATCGACGGTGGCCTTATCGGTGGCGCAGCTCTCAAATGCGCTGACTTCATGGGCATTGTAAACGCTTTCTAATAACAAGCCTTCATATCCAAGCTTGCTTCTGTGAAACGACAGGAGCAAGTTTGGCTATTCTTATATTATGTCGAAACTCACAAGCTTAGTTCTGTCGATTGCCTTGACATTCGCAGGTGCGACAGCCCGGGAAACCGGCATTGTGCAGCATATCAACGCCTCCGGCAATATTACAATAGACCAGCCGGCAGCCTTGGATAAGCTCCTCAAGTCTCCGGCTCCTGAACAGACAAACGCCGTGGAAGCTGCCGATCATGTGGAAACGTCGGCTTCGGGAAGTACACATGCTACAACCCGTACGGGCTACCGTGTGCAGATTTTCGACGATAACAATCCCCGCACTGCCCGCGGCCAAGCGGAAGCGCGTCATGCTCAGGTAAAAGCAGCATTTCCGGGCATGAGGTCGTATATCATGTTCAACTCGCCTTATTGGCGAGTCAAAGTTGGCGATTTCCGCACACGTGCCGAGGCCGAAGCTGCCATGGCTGAATTGCGCCACGCTTTTCCCTCTATGGCTGCCTACATGCGCATAGTGCGCGATAAAATTAATACTTACGAGTAATGGATCAGCTCAGCGATCAACAACGTATAGAGGCGATAGCCTCGCACATCGATAGCATAATAAGCCTCTTGGGCGAAGATACCGCCAGGGAGGGCCTTGTGCGTACTCCCATGCGTGCTGCCAAGGCTTTGTGGTTTCTTACCAAAGGCTATCGCCAGAACGTGGATGAGGTTGTAGGTGAAGCTCTCTTTGAGCATGAAGGCTCGCAGATTGTGGCGGTCAATGACATTGAGTTCTATTCGCTGTGCGAGCACCATGTGCTTCCATTCTTCGGTAAGGTGTCGATCGGCTATATTCCCGACGGTAAAATTGTCGGGTTAAGCAAGCTTGCCCGTGTAGTCGATGTATATGCACGCCGCCTGCAGGTGCAGGAACGCTTCACAGCCCAAATAGCCGACGCTGTCAGTCGTCTTACAGGAGCCAAGGGTGTGATAGTGGTGTGCTCGGGAGAGCATTTGTGCATGAAGATGAGAGGAGTTGAGAAACAGCACTCGTCAACCACAACAATGCACTATAACGGAGTCTTCTCCGATCCGGCTTTGCGTGCCGAATTTCTTAATTCGATAAAGTAGTTTATTGAGTTGTAAAAAAATACAATCGCCGCAGGGGTGCGCTCCTCTGCGGCGATTGACTATATAATGATGGGACGGTAGTGCTACGGTTGCACCACTACTACCTCGGCACGTCGGTCTTGTGCGTCGTTGGCGTAGGCATGTGTCGGGCCCATGCCGTGGACAGAAACTTTAGAGGCCGGTACGCCATGGGCTATCAGATAATCGCCGATTGCCCTTGCGCGGCGCTCGCTCAAACGCTGGTTGTAGGCTGCGCGTCCGTGTTCGTCGGTATAAGCGCGAACATCAAGAGTCAGCCCCTTGTCTTTGGCTACGCGTGCCATCTGGGTGAGCTGAGGATTCTCCGGCACGTTGGTAGAATCGTATTTGAACAGATAGATCAGCTTGGAGCCAACAGGATTTACAGCCACATACTCGGTAGCCGCTGTCGTCGGGCTTGTCGTGTTGACATCGGTTGCCACTTCTGCGGCATTGTCGGAAGCCATCTCAAGAGTTGGCTCGAAAGGAGAAACAAACGGATCGGGAATAGTGCCGGAAAGTTTGCTGTTGTCGTATAGTCCTGCCTGAGTGAAATACTGCTCAGTGGGAGCGGCTTTCACACCTCGTGGACGCTGTGGAGCCGAAGGCACTCCATCTACCCATATATAGCAGCCCACACCGAAAGCGAGGCCGAGGAGCACAGCGGCTCCATAACGTATGAATTTAGGAGTTTCATCGACATCGGCGGTTACTGCGGGCACAACAACATCGTCTTCGTCGGTGTGTGCGCGCAGCCTGCCCGCTTCATGGTGCGGATTGAGCTTAGCCTGCTCCGGGCTGGCCTTGAGGCTCTTTTTACCGGTATCGGTTGGCCGGTTGTTGTCGTTCGTTGCCATAGTAGTAGTTTTTTAGTTGCAAACGTTGAGAGTAAATACTTTATACTACCATAACAAACAAAAGCCCGAGGCGGTTTGCCTCGGGCTGATAAAATTTATAAGATCCCGAAGTGGGTGAGGGCGTTTATTATGCCATGGTCGCGGCAGTCGTCGGTGATGTAATCGGCGGCAGCCTTGACTGTTTCAGAGCCGTTGCCCATGGCGACGCCGACATTGCAATACTCCAGCATTGTGATATCATTGTCGCCGTCGCCGAAGGCCATGGTGTTGTCTCTGCTTATACCATGAATCTCAAGCATTTTTGCTATGCCTTTGCTTTTGCTGCTGCCTTTGGGGATAATGTCGCAGAAATATGGATTCCAGCTTGTAGGACTGCAGCTCTTCAGCACATCTGAGTAGAGTAGTGGAGAGCTCCATTTCTCGGGCTCTCCGAAAGCCATCATCTGCACTATCGGTTTGTGGCAGATACTTTCTATCGGCCTGACCGGGATAGGAGGGATGTTGATGAGGCTGCAAACATCCTTTACATTTTTGTTGATACCGGTTAATATATTCTCGCCATCTTCGGCTACGAGACAGAACTCGAGGTCGAGATCTGCCTTGGCGTTCATGAGCCGTTCTACGTCTTCATGGGCGATAGGGTGTGAATATGTCACAGTCGTTCGGTCAGACTCTACGCACATGCTGCCGTTTGCGGTTACGAAGCCGTCGAATTCAATGCCGTCGAGATTGTCGATCCATACGGCGTGGCGTCCGGTGGCCACAAATACTTTTATTCCGCGGGCCCTCAGGGCAGTGATGGCCTCGATCACTTCTTGGGGCGGTCTATGGTCGCCAAAAGGCACCAGCGTGCCGTCTATATCGAAAAATATTGCTTTTATTTCCATGGTGCAAAATTACTGCTAATTTCCGAGAGATAAAAACGGGGACGAAGTTATCAACATAAAAGTTGTATTATCAACATAAAAGTGATTTTCGTGGAACAAAATTTTTTTGTTTCACATATTCTTTGTTACTTTGCATTCAAATCTCTCACAATAGTATAACTATGGGAAAAATCATAGCGATAGCTAACCAAAAAGGAGGCGTTGGCAAGACAACGACTACCATAAATCTGGCCGCCTCATTGGCCGCCGAGGGTAAGAAGGTTCTTATCATCGACGCCGACCCTCAGGCCAATGCCACTTCAGGTTATGGCATCGATCCCCGCTCGATGAGCTCATCAATCTACGAATGTATGGTCGACGGATATCCACTCGATGGTTCCGAAGTGCCTACGTGTATGGACGGTCTTTTCCTCGTCGGCTCGCGCATAGACCTTGCCGGCGCCGAAATCGAGCTTATCTCCAAACCCGACCGTGAGCGTGTGCTTGCGCGCCTTCTCTCGCCGGTAAAGGAAAAATATGATTTCATCATTATCGACTGCTCTCCATCGTTGGGTCTGATCACAGTCAACGCGCTCACTGCCGCTGACTCGGTGATAATACCTGTGCAGGCGGAGTATTTCGCTCTGGAGGGAATCAGCAAGCTCCTCAATACAATACGCATTATCAAATCAAGGCTCAACCCTGAGCTCGAAATCGAAGGTTTCCTGCTTACGATGTACGATGCGCGCCTTCGTCTGGCCAACCAGATATATGAAGAACTCAAGGGGCATTTCGCGGATATGGTGTTCAACACTGTAATTCCGCGCAATATCCGTCTGAGCGAGGCTCCGAGCCATGGTCTGCCGGCTCTGCTTTATGATTCGGAGAGCCGTGGTGCGACAAGCCATATCCAGCTTGCCAAGGAGCTTATTTCAAAATGTACGAAGCGTCATAAGATACGCAGCTAATAACCCCGTCAGATATGGCAATAAAACGAAGTGCCCTCGGCCGCGGTCTCGACAGCCTCATCCCTATGGATGATGTGCCTGCGCGCGGTACGTCGGCAATCAACGATATTCCTCTCGACTCCATCTCTCCAAATCCCGATCAGCCACGAAAACTTTTTGATGACGTGGCTCTTGAGGAGTTGGCGGCTTCCGTTCGCCAACTCGGTATCATACAGCCTTTGTCGCTGCGAAAGACCGGAGCCGACACCTACCAGATAATCGCCGGAGAGCGTCGCTACAGGGCTGCGCTCATGGCCGGCCTGACATCTGTGCCTGCATATATCCGCACTGCCAACGACCTTGAGCTTACCGAAATGGCGCTGATAGAAAATATTCAGCGTGAGGATCTAAATGCGATAGAAATCGCGCTCACATTCCGCAAGCTCATTGACCAATATCAGCTCACGCAGGAAGAGTTGAGCAAGCGGATTGGCAAGAAACGCGCTACGGTTGCCAATTTCTTGCGTCTGCTTCGTCTGCCGGCAGAAGTACAGTTGGGACTTCGCGACAAACTCGTGGATATGGGTCATGCCCGTGCTTTGCTTACCATATCTGACCCGGCTTTGCAGCTTAAGTTGTATAACGAGATTCTCAAGCAGGGGCTCTCTGTGAGAAAAGTTGAAGAGCTTGCCAAGCAATACGAAAACGGGGCTGCCGAGGCCAAGCTGGCACGCCAGCCGAGTATGAACGCCGGTGATTACGATGTGCTCAAACGTCATCTTTCATCGGTCTTCCGTACGCCTGTCCAGTTTGCGTGCGATAAGCAAGGGCGCGGTAGAATCACATTCCAATTTAAGGATGAAAGCGAGCTTGAACGCTTGATCACGCTTTTTGATTCTCTGAAAAATGAATAACAGCATAGTTGTCGCTTTTCGGAGAATGACATTGGCTGGCGTATTTTTACTGGCAGCCTCCGCTGCTTTTGGGGCAGACCCCCGTATGCCGGTGAAAAAACAGCATAATACCACCGACACAATTGCCGACGCCCCTGTGGAAGTACGGGTGCAACTCGGCGAGGCGCTCGTGAGCGATGAGCTACCTGACAGCATTGCAGCTATGCTCGACGAGTCGCCATACGACCGTTGGGAACCTCGCGAGACGGAATTCAATCCTGATCCTACGCGAGCGGTGTGGATGTCGGCTCTCTTTCCCGGCCTCGGGCAACTCTATAACCGTCGTTATTGGAAGTTGCCTATTGTGATAGGAGCCTACATGGGTCTTGGATATGCAACGACGTGGAACAACGGAATGCTCAACGATTATACCCGTGCTTACCGTGATATCATGGATAATGACCCGTCTACAAACTCATATATGAATTTCTTCCCGCCGACTACGCAGGAGAGCGATCTCGACCGTACTTGGCTTACAAATATCCTGCAGTCGAGAAAAAATTTCTATCGGCGAAACCGTGACTTGTGCATAATCTGCATGGTGGGTGTCTATCTTGTGGCGATGGTCGACGCATACGTCGACGCGTCGCTCTCGCATTTTGACATATCTCCCGATTTGTCGATGGATGTGAGCCCGGCTATTTTTCAGGACGGACGAGGGGCAAAACCCTCGGTCGGCCTCGTGTGGGCTTTTAACTTCTAATCTTTCATGACTATGAAATCGCTATATAAGATATTGTTTTTGGGGTGCGTCGCCTCTTTCGCCGGCTCTGCTTTAAATGCACAGTCGGTGCGCGATGTGTCGGAATCCCTTAAAATCCCGGCTGCTATCGAGCCGGAAAGCTTTGAGACAGATACCAAGGCCATGCTTGAAGACTGGTATCTGAAAAACTACACTGTGCTTGACTATGAAGCCGACAGCCGGCCTCAGGAACAGGTTTCTGACGATGTGCTGATTGAGCGTCTGAGCAAATTGCCGTCGATAATCGAAATGCCGCTCAATGGCCCGGTGCGCAACATGATTTATTTCTACGCCAACCGCAAGCGTCAGCTTGTGGAGAATATGCTCGGCCTGAGTCTTTACTATATGCCTATCTTTGAGGACGCTCTCGAGCGACATGGCATGCCGAACGAACTGAGGTATCTACCCGTGATAGAATCAGCGTTGGTGCCCAATGCGGTGTCGCGCGCCGGGGCTGCCGGCCTTTGGCAGTTCATGCCTGCGACTGCTACCGGGCAGGGACTCGAGGTCAACAGCCTCGTGGATCAGCGCCGCGACCCCTATCTTGCCTCTGACGCGGCCGCACGCTATCTCAAACAGCTATATGCCACCTACGATGACTGGTCGCTGGCAATTGCGGCCTACAACTGCGGTCCGGGCAATGTGAATAAAGCACTTCGCCGTGCAGGTGGCGGCAAGAAGGATTTCTGGGAAATATATCCTTTCCTGCCTGCCGAGACCCGCGGTTATGTGCCTGCTTTTATAGCTGCCAATTATATAATGAACTATCATAAAGAGCACAACATCTCTCCTGCTCTTGCCCGTAAACCGATAGTAGTGGATACGGTGCATGTGTTGCGCCGTGTTCATTTCAATCAGATCTGTGATGTACTCGATATTCCGATTGAAGAGGTGCGCGCACTTAACCCACAGTTCCGAAAAGATATCATTCCGGGCGATATTAAACCTTATTCGCTTGTGTTGCCGTCGTTGCAGACATTGGCATACGTTGCCAATGAGGATTCTATTGTGAATCATAATGCCAAGAATTATGCACGGCGAGGATATGTAGAGCCGGCGTCAGGAGCTTCTACAGGCCGCGACGCCAAGGGTGAGTACTACGATGAGGAAGTGGTGAAATACCATACTGTAGCCCGTGGCGAGACGCTTACAAAGATTGCAAATAAATACGGCATAACAATCGCACAGATTAAAAAATACAACAAGGTAGGTAAAAGCGTAAAACGCGGACAGAAGCTCAAGATTGTGACCGTGGAGCGCAAATACAAACCGGCTCCCGAACCCGAAACTGTTGCGCCGGCAAGCCCGATATCTCCGGCCGACACAATTACTGTTTCAGTTGTTCCCAATGACAGTATCCCCTCGGCTCCCAACGATTCTGTCGCCGAGGTGAGTGATGTAGCCAATGCTTTTGCCACACCGGCAGTTCAGCAAGAAGAAACGAAGGCAGCGAAAAAAGTCACACAGCCGTCCACTCCCAAGAAAACAGAGACAAAGAAAGCCGCTCCAGCCAAGCCCAAGACGGTGACCCATACCGTCCGTCGTGGCGATAACCTGAGCAAGATTGCCAAGAAATATGGTGTGACGGTGGCTGCCATCAAGCGTGCCAACAACATGGCCGGCGACAATATCCAGTCTGGTCAGAAACTCAAGATACCTCAGAAGTAAATAACATAGTGTAAATAATATGAAACAGAACATCACCACACCGGACATCCCGGCGGCGGACGTCGACCCTATCGACCTCCCTGAAAACGCGTTCACGGAGCTTGGAGCCGACGAGCACTATCGCCCCGTCATGCACCCGGCACGCGACTATGCCGAGGCGACACCTTATTCTGTTGGCATGGGCTTGTTGTTGGCCGTTATCTTCAGTGCTGCGGCTGCATATCTTGGCCTTAAGGTCGGACAGGTATTTGAGGCTGCGATTCCTATTGCGATAATTGCAGTAGGTCTTTCTGCCAGACTCAAGAAAAACAATCCTCTCGGCCAAAATGTGATCATACAGTCAATCGGAGCTTGCTCAGGTGTTATCGTTGCCGGTACTATCTTTACATTGCCGGCTCTCTACATCCTTCAGGAAACTCATCCTGAGATTACTGTGAATTTCTTTGAGATATTCTTGAGCTCACTCTTCGGCGGTGTACTCGGCATATTGTTTTTCATTCCTTTCCGTAAATATTTCGTGAAAGATATGCACGGAAAGTATCCTTTCCCTGAAGCGACAGCGACTACGCAGGTGCTCATAAGCGGTCAGAATGTCGGTAAGGGTTCTGATAGCCAGGCCGGCCTTCTGCTTGTAGCCTCGCTCGTAGGTGGTATATATGATTATATCGTTGCCACGTTCGGATTCTGGAGTGAGGTTGTCACGACGACGGCATACTCTTGGGGACAAGCTTTGGCCGACAAATTCAAATTTGTATTCTCCTGCAACACCGGAGCAGCCGTGCTCGGACTTGGATATATCGTAGGCCTGAAATATGCTTTCGTGATATTCGCCGGCTCAATTTTCGTTTGGTGGTTTATCATACCTTTGATGGGCACATACGGTGCCGAGGAAATCGTGGCCATGTCGCCGCAGCAGATTTTTGCCGAATATGCACGCATGATCGGTATCGGTGGCATTGCCATGGCAGGTATCATCGGTATAGTAAAATCGCGCAGTATCATCGGTCAGGCCGTAGGCCTTGCTGCACGCGAGCTCAAAGGTCAGCAGACAGGTGCGAAGACTATCCGTTGGCAGACAGATATCTCGATGAAGCACATAGCATATTTCACAGCTATCGCATTGGTCGGTGTATTCCTGTTCTTCTGGTTCGGCGTAATCCATACTTTCTGGCAGGCTCTTATTGCATGGCTTGTGGTGACGATAATCGCATTCCTCTTCACAACCGTAGCGGCAAATGCCATTGCGATTGTCGGATCAAATCCCGTGAGCGGAATGACACTGATGACACTTATCATTGCTTCAGGTGTCTTTGTTGCAATCGGTCTTAATGGCACAAGCGGCATTGTGGCAGCTATGGTTCTTGGCGGTGTTGTCTGCACGGCGTTGTCGATGGCCGGCGGCTTTGTCACCGACCTGAAGATTGGCTATTGGCTTGGTTCGACCCCGAAGAAACAAGAAACATGGAAATTCCTCGGAACACTCGTTTCGGCTGCGACAGTAGGTGGTGTCATGCTTATGCTCAATAACGTCTATGGCTTCACCGGCCCCGACGCTATGGCGGCTCCTCAGGCCAATGCTATGGCAAAGGTTATCGAGCCTATGATGATGGGTGGCTCGACCCCTTGGATGCTCTATATTGTAGGTGCTATCCTCGCTTTGATTCTCAATTGGCTCGGAGTGCCGGCGCTTGCTTTCTGCCTCGGTATGTTCCTGCCCCTCCAGCTCAATACCCCTATGCTCGTAGGTGGTTTGATTTCTTGGTTTGTAGGCCGCAGCTCTAAAGACCCTGCTATATGCAAGGCCCGCAGCGACCGCGGTACACTTATTGCTTCCGGTCTTATCGCCGGTGGTGCTCTCTTCGGCGTATTTGCTGCGATAACAATATTCTGTGGCATGCCGGTGCCAAGCAACGGCGGCGAGTTTACACCCCAGATTCTCGGACTTGTAGCATACGCAGCCCTTATAGCATTCCTCTATATAGCGTCGCGTAAAGGAAAATGAAACATCGTGGTGAAATCCTTGCTATAGCTCTTCCGGCTATCGTAAGCAACATTACCACACCACTCTTAGGTATCGTCGATGTGGCCGTAACAGGCCATATCGGCGCTGCTTTATATATCGGTGCCATTGCGGTAGGAGGAGCGATGTTCAACATGCTCTATTGGCTATTCAATTTCCTGCGCATGGGCACTACGGGATTCACTGCACAGGCCTACGGCGCCGGCGATAAGCGAAGGCTTGACTTGTTGCTCTTCAGAAGCCTTGCTGTAGGGCTTTCGGTTGGTGTTTTGTTAATCATATTGAGTCAGCCTCTCGGAAAAACAATACTTGCGTTTATGGACGCTGACGATGATACACTGTCTCTCGCCTCCCGGTATTTCAATATCTGCATTTGGGGCGCTCCGGCTGTACTGATGACATACGCCTTGTCAGGTTGGTTTCTCGGTATGCAGAACTCAAAAGCGCAGATGTGGGTGGCGATTACTACAAATGTGGTGAATATCATTGTCAGCCTTAGCCTTGTATTTGTGGCGGGATGGAAAATCGAAGGTGTCGCAACAGGCACGCTGTCGGCTCAGTGGATAGGTTTTGCTGTAGGGTTTGTCTTGCTTGTGGTTAAATATAAACCGGCCGTTCCGGCATTGGAAGAGATTTTCAAGTTGCGGGAGCTCGCTCTGTTTTTCCGCGTAAACGGTGATATTTTTCTCCGCACGGCATGCCTTGTCACTGTGACTCTATGGTTTACCCATGCGGGAGCTCTCGCCGGCACCGATACACTCGCCGCCAACGCACTGCTAATGCAGCTCTTCATGCTCTTTTCGTTCTTTATGGATGGTTTTGCATTTTCGGGCGAGGCACTCGCAGGAAAATATACCGGCAGAGCTGATACAAAAAGTCTCAGGTCGGTCGTACGTTCAATAATGCTTGTCGGGCTGTGGTGTGCAGTTGCCTTCAGCATTGTTTACGCCCTCGCAGGCGAGTGGATTATAGGTCTGTTGGCCAAGGATAGGGGAGTGGTCGCTCTTGCCTGTTCCTACTTGCCATGGGCTGTTGCAATACCTCTGTGCGGATTCATGGCCTTTGTGTGGGACGGTATTTTCGTAGGTCTGGTGCGCACACGCGCGATGTTGGCGTCAATGTCCATCGCATTGCTCGTTTTCTTCATCATTTACTTCCTGTTCCATCCCAAAATGGCAAACAATGGTCTGTGGCTTGCATTTGACGCCTATCTCTTGACTCGTGGTATTGTGCTGTGGGCCTTGTTTAGGATTGATAATAAGCAAGTTAATGTGTAGTGTTAAAATTATTTAATAAAGAGGTCTTCCGGTATATGCATTATCTATAATTTGAAATAACAAAATGAAAGGATAAAAGGACGAAAACAAACTTATTACCAGCATGGACGGCCAAATTTGATATTGTAAATCTAAAATATGTTAAACGTTCATCATTTTGCGAGCAAAAAGCTTGCACAATATCTCAAAAGGCTATACCTTTGCAATGTGTTTTTCATGGTATAGATTTAAGGTTAACTAGATTGGTTGTCGAGATGACAATCAATTTTTTTTGCCCTTTTGCGGGTGTAAGTCTTTGGAAATCAGCTTGTTTATTGGAAATAGTCTTCGTGTGCGCTTCTGAAACAGGATAAAAAATTGGTCATTTTGGCTTATTTTTTGAGCCGAATGTGCCTCAAGGATTACAAATAGTTTACAAGTTGATAGAATATGGCAAATTTTAAGTTATGTGTAAGAAGTAAACGCAAGGATGGGCTGCTGCCTGTCTTTGTCCGTGTTGTGCACCGTAAGTCGGTGGCCTATATCCGGACGGGGCTCTCAGCGGCACCTCAGACGGTGAAGAGGGGCGACGTGGATGATGTCTTCGTCATGCGACAGGGGCTTGCGATGATAGATGATTTCCTGAAGCGGCTCGGGGGCATGGACCTGTCGTTTATGACGGCGGCTGACATCAAGAGGTTTCTTGAGCGCAAGGCCGGCGGTGTGTCTTTCTCGGATTTCGCCGATGGCTATATCGACCGTATGCTCGATAAGGGGCAGGTGCGCAACGCCAAGATCTATAGTTCGGCGGTGAGGAGTCTGTCGGAGTATGTGGGTGGCGAGGTGTCGTTCGGGTCGATGTCGTATCCGGTGCTGAGCGGTTGGATTGATTCTCTGGGCGGCACCAAGCGTGCCAAGTCGCTTTATCCGATATGCGTGCGGCAGATTTACCGTGAGGCCTGCCGTCAGGCTGAGGATGTGCTCTCGGGTGTCTCGGTGCCGGAGGTTGATCCTTGGCGGCGGATAAGGATTCCGGCGTCGGTGTCGGGCGACAAGAGGGCTGTGTCGGCTGAGGTGTGCCGTATGTTTTTCTCGTGGACAGCGGGGGAGGGCAGCTGCAAGCGAGCTCAGCTGGGGCGTGATGTGGCGCTGATGTCGCTTTGTCTTGCGGGGATGAACACGGTGGATATCTATCAGCTGCGCAAGGGTGATTTCTATGGAGGTGTGCTCCATTATTGCCGCTCTAAGACTCGCGGGCGCAGGAAGGATAAGGCTTATTTCGAGATTCGTGTGCCCAATATCCTGACGGAGGTGTTTGAGCGTTACCGGGCGTCGGAGGAGTCGGACTATCTGTTTTGTTTTGCCGAGCGGTATGCTGACGCGAGTGTTTTCAACGTGACTGTGAATGACGGTATCAAGGCAGTGTGCGCGGAGCTGGGTCTTGAGGGTATGTCGTTCTATGCTTTCCGGCATACATGGGCGACGACTGCGCAGAATGACTGCGGGGCTAACTTGGCGGAGGTGGGCTTTGCAATGAATCACTCTCAACATCACTCGACAACCCGGGGGTATGTGCGGATTGATTTCAGGCCGGCGTGGGAGCTCAACGAGAAGGTTATCGACTTCATTTTGTTTTCCGACAAGCCGTCAAGCCGGACGCAGAGTGAGCAGCAGGAGGAATCTCTCTTCAGGATTTCGCCGAAGATGTTGATCAGGGCGTGTGCTTTTTTCCGGGGGCGGTGTGTGGCGTCGTTTGAGGATATCGGCTGCGGCAATGTGGATGAGGTTATCGCGCGGCTTGTCGGTGGGCTGCCGGATGATATCCCTGTGCGGTCGATGGTGCAGTTCAAGATCGTCAATCTCGACAATGGCAAGGTGGCGACGTACGAGCGGATGAAGGGCAAGGGGTTTTAAGTTGCCGAGGGGTGGTGAGGTCTTAAAGCAGCCAGAGCGGCCAATTTACGATTGATGATGTTGGCGTAGGTGTCGAAGAAGCGCCACTCGAACAGGGCGGCTGCCTGCTCGACGGCGTCGGTCGGGTGGAGTTTTCGGCGGTAGATGAGTGCGTGGACTGTGCGGTTGAAGTACCTGCGGTAGTACCATAGCTGCAACATCAGTTTGAGCCTTGTGATTCTTTTCTTCATGAGCTGTCGCTATGCGTTGGGGTTGATGTCTGAGTAGAGCCATGTGACGATTTTGTCGGCGAGCTGCATGGCGTCTTCGGGTGTCATGCCGTACCAATGGCTGCTGTTGACTTCGGTGATGTCGGGGCAGCCGACGAATTTGTCGAAGTATTTTGCGCGGTATTCCGCTATGCTCTCGTGTGTGGGGTTTTCTTCCATCGTTGTAGTTTTTTGAAATTTTGGGGCAAAGGTAGTGTTTTGGGGGCGGGGGGCAATGTTATCTTTTGTGGTTTGTCGCGTTTTTTCGGCGGGGGCCCCCCGGCTTGATTTTTACCGGTATGCGGCAGGGGTGTTTAGCGGGGTCTGAAAAAAGAAAAATTTTTGAGTCTGAATTTTTAAGTCGTCGTCGGGAGGCGCTCTCGCGCGCGTGCGCGAGACGACGTCTATAAAAATATTGGGTAAAATATTTTTATATATCCTATTCCTATTGTAATAAAGGAATATCCTTTCGCGCGCGCGTTTAGGGGTTTTGTTTTTGCGGAATTTATAACCCCATAGGGGTTTTGTTGGGGTTATTTAGGGGTTTTCTTGGGGTTTCTTTGGGGTTTTGAATTTGTGCAGAAAATAACCCCATAGGGGTTTTCTTGGGGTTTTGTGTGGAGGTGTTAAATATTTGGTTATTAATGTAATGGCGTTTTTGACTTGAAGCGTTGCCTAAATATCTGTTCCTAAACGGGCTGTTTGGCATGATGGTTTTTCGGGCTTTTAAAAGAGGGGTCGAAATTGGGCTTTTTAAAAACTGAAATGCTTGTCGATGTTGTTGCTTTGAAGAAATGCAGTGATTAAATGTGAGAAAAACTGTGTCGAAAAATGCACAATTCAGAAAACCCCATAGGGGTTATTTTGGGGTTTCTTTGGGGTTAGTTAGGGGTTAGTTAGGGGTTATTTAGGGATTTTAGCTGTCATAGCTTCGGTAGCTTTTTTTAGGGTGTGGAAAAGCCGCGGCGGGGAGGCCGAGGTTGTCTAAAAGTAGATGAAAGTAGATGGTCAGTCGTTGGCCTCGTTGTCGAGAGCGAGGCGAGCGAGGCGTTCGGCGAGGGTCTGCTTCTCGTCGTTGACGGTGAGGTCTACTGCGGTTGCCTGCATTTGTGGTGTGTGGAAGCGGAGGAGTTTGAGCTCTGCGTCGGCGCGGTCGGTGGGCGGCATGGCGAGCATGTCGATGTCGAAGTCGCTGAGCTCTCCGGGGTTGTCGGGGTTGGGTGAGAAGTAGCGCAGTGAGTGCTCGCGGAGCATTGCCTTGAGTGGTTTGTCTTTGTTTGGCGTGCCTTTTGTGCGTCCGCCTGTCTTTTTCCCTTTCATAAGTACACAACTTAAAATTCCGGTGCAAAGTTAATGCTGTATCTTCGCCGCAGATTTATAAGTTATGGACTTTAATTTGACTGATATATGATAGGGAGTCTAGTAGGAGCTGCGGCGGGTATCGGCGGTGCTATTTTCGGCGGTATCTCGGCGAGCAAGGCTATGAAGAAGGTCAAGAAGAATATCGAGAATGCCAAGGCTGAGAATGAGTCGTGGTATACGCGGCGCTATAATGAGGACGCTACGCAGCGTGCTGACGCTCAGCGTATATTGACTCAGACTCAGGACAGCATGAGGCAGCGTAACCGTGCTGCTGAGGGTGCGCAGGCTGTTATGGGTGGCACTGATGAGAGTGTTGCGGCGGCCAAGGCTGCCAACAATGCGGCTCTTGCTGAGGCGACATCGCAGATAGCTGTGGCGGGTGAGCGTCGCAAGGACGCTGTTGAGCAGCAGTATCAGCAGCAAGACGCGCAGCTTGACTCTCAGCTCAACAATATGGAGATCAACAAGGCCAATGCCATCGCTCAGGCCGTGCAGAGTGTCAGCAGCGCGGCAGGGAATTTGGGCTTTTGATGATTATTTGGATATGAAGAAAGGCAAGGGATGATTATGGAGGCTTTTAAGGCAAATAAGGCTACTTGGGAGGCTAAGGAGGAAAGTGATGAGCATGCTGCTGCCGGAGGTGGAGCTGAAGCTCCTGAGCAATTTCAAAAGGGGGCTGACACAACAGCTGCGGCGGTTTCTGATGATGATGATGAGCTGACGGGTGTTGAAAATGTGCGCTATGGGACTGTGACTAATCATGGAGCGGCGGTGAAGCCGGCGACTCCGGCTTTGGCGCAGCGGCAGGCATTGACTTCCGGCTCGACCTCGCGTTTTGGAGGCGATGTCGAAGAGCTTGAAGATGAGGATGAGGTCAATAATTATGAGGAGCTTATCGCTATGCTGAAGCGGCGGATGGAGGCGAAGAAGCCTCTGACACCTGAGGAGGAGGCGCGGATAAAGCGGCGTGAGCGCACGCAGGGCATGATAGCGGGTATCTCGGATATGGCGCAGGCGTTGAGCAATCTTTTCTTTACCTCGCAGTATGCTCCTGATATGTATGACCCCAAGGAGGGGATGGGCGCCAAGGCGCAGGAGCGTTTCGACAAGGCCAAGGCGCAGCGTGAGGCCGACGACGCCGAGTATCTCAACTATGCCCTGCAGCTCGGCAGGGCCCGCGACGCTGTGGCGGCTGTGCGCGAGCGCAAGGAACAGCAAAGGGCGGCTGCAGCGGCTGCTCAGGCTGAGCTGAAATTCAAGGCTGGGGAGGCAGAGAAAGATAGACGGAACAAGTTGGAGATTGCGGCGGCGCAGGAAGAGGGGCGCGACAGGCGAAACAAGGAGAATAATGAGTTCAAGGCCAAGGAGGGAGCGAGAAACAGGGCTTCTACTCATCCGAGGGAATTTCGCTCGTATGACCGCTATGGACGTGAGCGGTGGTTTGAGGATCAGGACGCAGCTGACGATTTCTACGGTCAGGAGGATTATGAGCGTAGGCTTGCCGAGTGGATTGCGGGAGGACGAGTAGGCGAACGGCCTAATATCAACCCTGATGCAAACCGCTTGGAGGGGATGGTGGAGACACAATCGGTGAAGCCCAAGTATAATTATTTGGATCAGAAAGTGGGCACGGATACTACGGTGACCCGCAAGCCGGAAAAGATACGGGTTGCTCCGAGCAGGCATGTGGACGAGAGCAAGGGAAAAGGCTATGGCAACGGAGATACAGGCAAGGGCAAAGGATATTAATTAATCAGGATTAAGCAATGGCAAACGATAAGAATCTGCAGGGAGTTTATAACACGCTGAAGAAAGAGGGATATACACCACCTGAGTATGAGCAGTTTGTTAAGGAAATGCAGGATGACAATAATCTGCAAGGGGTCTATAACACGCTGAAGAAAGAGGGATATACACCGCCTGAGTATGAGCAGTTCAGGACTGATATGTTTGGGGCTGCTCCGGCGGAGGCTGCGCCTGCCGCCCCGCAACGAAAAGGCGCAGCTGAAGCTGCTTCACAGGGACGGAACGGCGCGGCTGCGATTGACACGGCTTTTGCTCCGGAGGTGGCGTCGTCGGCTTTTGTGGCTGACAGTGTGCCTTGGAAGCAGGGAGCGGCGCCGAAAAGGCGTGAGTTTGCCAAGAGTGAGAAGTTTGCCGAGGGTGATACTTTCTCGTATGGGGGCAAGGTGTACCGCCTCGAGGGGTATGATGAGTTGGGGCATGCCAAGGTGACGGAGATGGACGGTGATGTGTTCACGCCAAGCGGCAAGCGGATTAAGCGTGTGATGAAGGTGGGGCAGGTTGACAAGGGTGTGCCTTATATCGAGGATGAGGCGTGGAAGCAGCAGCGTGATGACCTTGCGCAGCGTGTGACGGCGGCGACAGGAGTAAGGCGTGCGGAGAGTTTTGCCGAGGGTGGCGGGGCTGCCCTTGACAAGCTCGGGCGTCAGGCTGATTATACCGGCAGCGGCAGTGTGCTCACTGACAAGCCGCGCGAGGCGGGATATGCGTATAATGCACAGAGCGGTCAGCTTGAGCGGCAGTATGTGACGCCTTACGGCGACCTGACGACTGATAAGGACGGCTTTGAGCGTGACGAGGCTTTTGAGCGTGCCACTGAAGAGGTGCAGGCTCAGAGCAGGCTCGCGCGCGCCAATGAGCTGCGCGAGGAGATAGAGCGCAGGGAGAAGGAGATTTACAGCAGAGGCGAGTCCGGCGGTCTGTTCGGCAAGCCGTTCTCTCCATTGGCGAAAGGCCGCGAGCTCGATGAGCTGTTGGCTCTCAAGGGAGAGATGAGGAAGTTGCAGGAGCAGTACCGCGGGGATCGTCTCGGCTATCTGCAGCAGAGGCTCAAGGAGCTCAGCGAGGCGCGTATTCGCCGCAGCAGGGAGCTCAGGGAGCAATATAAGGAGCTTGAGCATAAGTATGGCGGCGCCAAGGCTTTGAGCGAGATTATGGCCTCTGACAGTGAGATGATGGCTGTCGAGGCTTCTCTTGCCAAGCTTGAGGACTCCATGCGTCAGGTAGAGAACGGCGTCGCACAGGAGCTCAACGGCGGCGAGAAGTTCTGGGATGATTTCGGGCGCGGCCTTGCGTCGGAGGCCACGGATTTTGACAATTGGGATTTCGGCTTTGGCAATCTGCGCACGTCCACGGCCATGCACCGTGTGCACGACAAGATTGAGCGCGGCGAGGAGCTGACCGACAATGAGCGCGGGTTGCTCTCTGACGAGATGGACTATCAGGCTGTGATGGCGCAGTTCGGCGACCTCGGCAGGGGTTACCGCTGGGGCTCGATCACAGGTCAGTCGTTTTCATTCATGAAGGACTTTTGGCTCACGGGCGGTTATGCGGGCTTGGGCAAGGCTGCGTTGTCGGCCGGTGCCAAGGCTGCCACTAAGATAGGACTTAAGAGTCTTGTTAATGTTGCGGGCAAGGGCGCTGCAAGGTTATCGGCAAACAAGGTTGGCAACATCGCTTTAAAGGCTCTCGGCGCCACGGCTGAGGACCTGCTTGTGCGCGCTCCGATGATGACTGCGACAATGCAGGCTCCCAAGGTGATGGCTGAGGCTATCGAGAAGCATGACGGCAAGGTGCGCTATGACAAGGAGAGCGGAGTTTACAGTTTTGAGAACGGCACAAGCTGGAGCAACGCTATATGGCAGGCCGGGGCTGACAATACGATAGAGAATATGTCGGAGATGAGCGGCGAGCGCTTCGGCGCTGTGGGCAGGTTCTTCGGCGCGCGCAATCTGACGGCGGCGGCGCTGCGCGCCACCGGCAAGGAGGTGCGTCAGATGTTGTATTCGACATCTCAATTCCTCAACCGCGCCGGTATCAACGGTTATTTCGGAGAGGTCGGCGAGGAGTATTATGGCCAGCTGTGGCGCACGATGATGGGGCTTGACGCCGCAAAGGACGAGACAGGGCGCAATCTGCTCTTCTCGGGTCAGTGGCACGGCGATATATGGGGCGGCATGGCGCTGTCGGTGGGTCTGACCGGCGGCGGTGCGTTTGCTGCCAATGCAGGTTTGAAGTATGCCGGCGACGCTGTGGACTATGTGAACCTGCAGCAGCGCATGCGCACGACAGGCCGGCGAGCCGGGCAGGCGTTGACGGCGGAGGTGTGGAATCCTCTCAAGGCCATCATCGATGTGACCGACAACGCGACGATGGGCGAGATTGCCGACCAAGTGGTAAAAAACAAGACTTTGACCGAGACTCAGCGCGACGCGGTGCTCGACTATATGGAGGCTACGATGGTAATGCGCGGCCATAACCTGCGGGAGTTCGTCACCAAGCCGGGCGAGGCTGAGGTTGCGGGACGCCGTCAGATGTCGGAGGCTTATATCGAGGGTGCGGCCATTGACAATTTCATGGGTCGCAACCGTGCGCTTCTTGCTCTCAATTATCATGGAGGGCGGCTGCGCGAGGCTCTCGGGCTTGCCGCCGACGCTGACTGCGCGGAGGTTCTGAAGGCTCGCTATGGCTCGGATGATATCAATGAGATCGTGAGCGGTGTGTATGCCGACGAGAGCCTTGACGGACGGCAGCGCAAGGCTATAGAGGATTATCTGACGGCGAGCAACCGCTTCGCGGGCATGCAGCAGACCATCAAGGGCAAGATCGAGAGCGATATCGCGGAGCAGGAGCAGTTTGTGGACGACAACAGCGACCGCACCGACAAGGACAATCCGGTGCTGCGGCCTGCGAAGCTGAAGAAGGACGACGAGCCGGTGTTCATATTGAGCGGCAATGTGGCTCTGACCTCTGACGGCACGATGGTGGATATCTCGGCGTCGGACAGGTTTATCATCGTGCGCCGGCTCGACGGGTCGGTTGATACTATTGACTCGGCTGATATCGTGAGTCTGGCCGTGCAGGAGAGTGCGGCGGAGGCCAAGGCCCGCATGGCGGAGAATACGCGGCGTAGTCTTGAGCGACAGTATGCGCGCGAGGTCAACGGTGATATCCCGACAGCCGAGGGTGATAAGGTGCCGGTGTTTGTTGTAGGCAGTGACGAGGCTGTAGATGTGACGGTTGTCTCCAAGGACTGGGAGAATGGTGAGCTTGTAGTGGAGTTTGAGGATGGCACTCAGACGACGGTGAGCGATGATTATGTGCAGCAGGTGGCTGCTGAGCTCCGGGCGCGGGAGTATGCGGCTGAGATGGCAGAGGCTTCGCCTGAGGCAAATTTGGAGGCAAGAGAGGCTAACTTGGAGGCTGATGAGGGGGAAGCTGACGCTTCCTTACAACAGCAGAGCGATGGCTTCGGGCTTGAGGATGAGGTGGTGTTTGGCGATGGTGTGCATGGGCGCATTGTCGATATCGACCGCAGCGATATGCGACAGCCGCAATATATGGTGGAATACACGGCGGCTGACGGGTCGGTGCGCGTGGCTGCCTTGACAGAGGCGGAGCTTTCGGCTGCTGCCCCGGCGGAGGCTGCGCCTGCCGCCCCGGAACGAAATAATGACGGCGCAGCTGAAGCTGCTGAGCAGGGGCTAAATGAGGCTTCTGCTCCGGAAGCTGACGATTCCTCACTACAGCAAACTGAGGCGGTGAGTGCGCTGTCGCAGATACCTGTTGTGGCTGACGCCCGCGGCAGGGAGCGGCGGCAGTGGACTGCCGTTGAGCCGGCGCTCGCTTGGGATGGCATTGTCGAGGAAGCCGGCGATGAGGAGACTGCGCAGGCTTTCGCCGACAACCGTGTGGAGCTTGCGCAGAAGGCTCTCGAAAAGGCTCAGAAGATGAAGACCAAGCCGAGTGAGGACCTCGGGGAGTTCAAGGAGAGTGAGCGGCTGCGCAAGGAGGCTGTGGCGGCTGCGCAGGCCGAGCTTGAGGCATGGCAGCGGATTGCCGGCGTGACTGGGGAGCGGCGTGCAGCCGAGGCGGAGGCTGACGATAGCCAAGGCGGAAGAGGAGACATACAATCTATTGATGAACGGTCAGAAGGTGAAGTCGACGAGCACGGAAAACCTTTTGTTATTGCCGGTGACGGTACAACCACCTTTGGCCATATCACTGCTGATAGCGGCCTTACTCCTGCTCCCATCAAATTAAGTGAGGGCTTCCAAGATGAAACTACAGGAAAAGGGTACGGTCTAATGCACATGGAAGCCAATCATGGTGAACAGATACGCCAAGCAGGATTTAGTTCTGTGCAAGAATTTGTATCATTTGTAGCCGAGAACTACGATATAGACAATATCCGTGTTGGAAAACGTAGAGAGGACGGCAGTGGAACTTTCCTTATACAAGTAACTGACAAGCATGAAAACACGCTCTTTATCGAGTTGTCGAAAGACGGGGCTTATTGGGGTGTGAATAGCGGCGGTGTGTTCCGCAAAGGTTATTCACATAAAAAAGAAACGGTCGCCAAGACCGAACCTCAGCAACCGAACAATGCCGTTTCAAGTGACTCTTCGCTTCCAACAGATGAGCAGAGCGGCACATCATCTATTGAACCCAACGGTGAGCCAACCGTTTCTAACCGCAAAGATACGAAATCTTTGACAGAGGAACAAATTTCGGGTGAAGAAAGCGTTGGCGGCCAAGGCGGTGCAGTGGTGCGTCAGCCGGGGCTATATGGCCAAGGACGTGATGGAGCGGGTAGACCCGCGGGAAGTGGTGCGCAAGGCGGTGCTGATGTACCGGCTGGCGATAGCCAAGGCTCGGGAGGAAGAGGAGAAAGCACAACCGCAAATGGAGCTGAAAGACTTCAGGACGCTGACCGACGAGCAGATAGCGGATATACTGCAGAACGACAGGGTGATTTACAGCAGGGAGAAGCCGAAAAATTAGATTATCAACTCTCTGAAGAAACTGACGATAACGGCTTATTCCTTGTTTTATCATCAGACGGCACTGTTAACTTCGGCTCAATTCGTGATGGCGAAGGTATACAGTCGCTTCCAATTCGTCTCAGCGAGGGCTTTAACAAAGTCCTCGCCAATGGAGAGAATAGGGGCTATGGATTAGAACACATTGAAGCCGGGCATGGCAATGATATACGCAATGCCGGTTTTAAAACGGTGACCGAATTTGTTGAATACGTTGCTCGGGGTTATGAGAGAATACTTATAGGAAATGTACGCAAGAACGGCACTCAGACATTCCTGATTGAATTACGCGATAAAAAAAGCAATGTCCTGTATATTGAATTAGCAAAGGACGGAAGCTATTGGACAGTAAACAGCGCCGGCATTTTCAGAGAGAATTATACAAAAAACAAGAAAACCGTTGAACCTCTACCCGCAATTGAGGCGTCTCCAGCCGCGGCAGACGAAATAGTTCAGGAACAAGGCGGCAGTCCTTTGAGCGGGAATTCTTCTTCAACGGAATCTTCTGACAGCAAAGTTAGCGCTTTCTTTCCGAATAATAAAATTTCAGAGGCGGAAAGCGGCCAAAAGGCCGATGAGTCGTCAGATAAACAAGCGAATGGGGCGGAAAGTTTGGAAAAGGAGTACTCTGATGAGGAGTTGGAGGCTATGGAGCTTGATGAGCTCGGACAGCTTATCAGTGACACGGAGGCTGCTCTTGATGAGGAGTTTGACAAGGAGATAGAGGCGCTGATTGAGGAAAAGGAGTCTCTTGAGGGGAAGTGGCACCGCACTCCGAAAGAGGGTCGGCGTATAAAAGCTATTGCTGAAAGGCTTGAGGAGCTTGAACGGGAAAGGCGAGAAGAAAAGCTTGCCGCCTCTGAGCGCTACCGGAATGTTTACCACAGGCGCTTGGCAGAGAAGCCTACGATAGATATCTTCGCCCCGGCGGAGGCTGCGCCTGCCGCCCCGGAACGAAATAATGCCGGCGCAGCTGAAGCTGCTGAGCAGGGGCAAAAAGCTGACGCTTCTTCACAACAGCAAACCGGGCTTGGGGCGGCTGTGGCTGCCGCCGAGGCTGCGACGGATACCAATCCGACCGAGGCGCAGAAAGAGAGCGGCGATTATCAGAAGGGGCATGTGCAGGTGGGTAGTTTCGATATCGCTATCGAGAATCCTGCCGGGAGTGTGCGCAGCGGCCACAATGAGGCTACGGGCGAGGATTGGCACAACACCATGCACAACAGCTATGGCGAGATCGAGGGCACGGAGGGGAAGGACGGCGACAAGCTCGATGTGTTCCTTTCTACCGACATAGACTCTTGGAATGGACGCAGGGTGTTTGTGATAGACCAATACAACCCCGACGGCACTTTCGATGAGCATAAGGTAATGCTCGGCTTCAATGACAAGGATGAGGCTGTAAGTGATTATCTTGCCAACTACGACCGTGGCTGGAATGAGCAGCGGCGTATCGTGGCCACGGAGGTGTTTGTGGAGGACTTCGAGAAGTGGGTTGAGAGCAGCCACCGCAAGACCAAGCCTTTCGCCGAGTATGTAATAGCGCAGAAAGGTAAGACGAGCGAGGAGGGAGCGGAGGCTGCCTTTGAGGCTAATAAGGCAAGAGAGGCAAACAAGGCAAGAGAAGTGCAGACAGAGGCTGTCGGCAATGGGTATACTGTAGAGGCCAAGCCGTACACCAACAAGCAGGGCCAGACACTCGATACCTACCTTGTGACCTTTGACCGCGAGCTGAGCAATGAAGAAAAGCGGGCAATGGCAGCAGCGGCGCGGGCAGATTTCAAAGGCTGGTATGACAAGAAGACCGGCGGCTTTATGCTGCGCAGCCGAGAGGACGCTGAGGCTTTCGGCCGCAGGTATGGCGCAGCTGAAGCTGCGGAGCAGGGGCAAAAGGCCGAGGGCGCAGCTGAAGCTGCTGCACAGGGACGGAATAGTGAGACGGAGGTTGCGAAGAGTAAGGCTTGGGGTGAGATGGACGCTGCCGAGCGGCTTGCTGTTGCGGCCAATGACCTGCTGACACAGCAGGAGATTGAGGCTGCAGATGTTGACCCCTACATAAAAGTAAACGCTCTTGCGTTTTTAAACGGACGCAATGGCGCTCTACAAAACATATCATATTTAAAAGTATACGAACATGTTAGGAATACCGATGGAAATAGCGGCGGAAGTGGCGTCGCAACAGACCGGGCACAGTTGGCTGGCGCCGATACTGCTGCGGTTGGACAGCGAGGAAAAGGAGATGGAGGCGGAGTATCTTCTGAGCAAGTGGATAGAGAAAGAGGCTCATCGGATAGCTCCACAGAGCTCATTGGCCGGTCGGATAGTGCGCGAGACGGCGGGTCTGCTGCTGGAGAGCGCGGCGGTGAGCAAGTATCTGGAGAGCCATCCGGAGTGGGAGATGTATATGCCGGTGATGGAGAGCGCACAGGAAGCCGCGATGACAGGCAGTCTCGAGGTAATGGCGGAGGCAGCCGACGAGGCGGCGGCGACAAGGGTGCTGGTGCTGATGGCACCACGAACCCAAATTTTAGGAGAAGATAAAACACTGAATATCAATGATATTCGGTGTTTTTCTCATTTTAGGGGTAGCGCAGAATGCGGAAAAATGATGAAATCGGCAGGTGTAGATTTGGTGGAGATAAATATTACACCGACTTGCTCCACCAGTTGTTATCATACCAAACTGATATTCCGCATTTTACATCATTTTGCCTTGATGGTGAATGTCGCTCATTTCGAGTGAACATTAACAAGAAGATTGACATGGAGGGTGAATTTTTCGAGAAAAAGTCGAGTGGCGAAAATGAGTCGCAGGTGTAAATCCAGTGTTACACCGAATAGAGCGAACAATTTACACCTATACGGCGTTTATAGATTATGATTCAGCACGTTACAAGATATACTTCTCGGGATTTACTTACACCAAGTCATCAAACACCAACACAAGGTAAAAACTATGAGAAGTAAAGACTCATTCCGTGTGGCATTCTTTCTTCGGCGCAACGTCCTGAAAAATGGCGAGTCGCCTGTCTTTATGCGCATCACGGTAAACGGCCAACGCGCCGAAAACAACATCCAAAAGAGTATTCTATCGAATCTCTGGAACCAAGCAAAGGAACGTGCCACAGGCACGAGCCGGACTGCCAATGACCTTAACAAGTTCATTGAGGAAGCGAGAATTAAGGTTCACGCCATCGTTACCGAACTCCAGCAGGAGAATGAACCGGTGACAGCGATTGTCGTGCAGCAGCGTTTCTATGGCATCAATCCAAAAAAGAAAAAGGAGAAAACAATCCTTGAAGTGATACAGGCTCACAATGACGAGGCTGAAACACTCATCGGCAAGGATTACACCAAGACTACCGTCTATCGTTATAAGTCGATGAAACGATACCTCGAAGAGATGATCAAGAAGAACTATGAGGTTGATGACCTCCCCCTCTCCGAGTTCACCGGCGAAGTAATCCGTGCCTACGAAGTATTCCTGAAGACCGAAAAAGACCTCTGCCAGAATACCCTCATACGCTATATGAAGGCGTTGAAAAAGATAACCAACCGTTGCATCGCCAACGACTGGATAAAGAAAGACCCCTTTGTCGGCATTAAGTTCAAAGAGGTTCCGACTGAACCGGACTTCCTCACCATAGAGGAACTCAACAGAATCTATGAATGTGAGCCGGGATGCAAGCGACTGGAGGTTGTCCGGGATATGTTCCTGATGTCAGCCTTTACCGGCCTGGCATTCTCGGATGTGTCACAGTTGACCGCCGAGCACATTGTCCGCGACAATGCGGGCAACCTGTGGATTCGCAAACATCGGCAGAAGACTCGCCAAATCAGCAATATTCCTTTGCTGGATATTCCGGCTGCAATCCTCAAAAAATATGAGGGGAATAAAAAGGCAGCCCAAAAAGGCGTTCTCCTTCCTGTCCCTGCCAATCAAGTGATGAACCGCTATCTCAAAGAGATTGCCACAATCTGCAAGATTGACAAGTATCTCACCACCCATGTGGCCCGTCATACATACGCCACTGTATGTCTGTCGCAGGGTGTAAGCCTGAAAAACGTGTCGAAAATGCTCGGTCACGCGAGTGTCAAGATGACTGAGCACTACGCCCGGGTGCTTGACACCTCAATTCTTCGTGAGATGAACGAGATACGAGACGCCATGAATTTCAGCAATCTGGGACAACAGGCAAAGGCTGAATAATCCCCCAAATAACAACTTGAACCCCGGCAATCAAAAGTTGTCGGGGTTCTTGTCATTTCAATGGGGGAATGTAGTTCTCTCTCATAAGGTCTTCAATTTCATTCTCGGCATATAATATTTTTCCGCCGACTGAATAAAATCCGATATAACCTTTTGCACGATAATTGGCAAGCGTACGCTTCTCAATGCAGAGTCTCTTGGCAAGCTCGGTATCAGTTATATATCTTACACCATTAAACATCGGACGCGACATATCCGCAAGGGTCTGTGTGTTTTCTTTTATGACATCTATCAGACCGAAAAGAGCCTTACGCTCCTCTTTAGTCTGCAATTCAGTCCTCATATTGAACCCTTTTATCTAATAGTCGCCCAATCTCTGATGCCGGATAATATACTTTGCCATCTATTGTGGTATAACCGATTTGTCCATCGGAGCGCAGTGTCTGCATAGACCGGGCATTACGTCGTAATATTGCTTGTGCGGTCTCATTATCAATCCATTCCTCTGCTACATGGCGGTGTAAGCGAGATATGGATGTTTCCAGAGCCTTGCGGCAATTTTGCAGAGCTTCAATCATCGCATTATAAAGAGAGCGTTCAATTGTAATATATTCCGAACTCAATTCTACTTTATAATAATGCGTGCTTCTCAGCAGGCAAGAGTTAAGAATGGCGGCGGCATATCAACCGCCGCCATTTTGGTGCTGACTATGAAAAGTCAGCGGGTTGTGAGGTCAGACCGCAGGACGGTATGCCTCCGCATCAGTACCCAGAACATGGGTCGGCTGATAATTGGCGTCCAGAGCCAGCACCGAGGAGAATCTCTGACCTTCTTCAATCTGAAGGCCCTTTACCTCGGAAGTGTAGAAGAACGTCAGCAACTGACGTGTAAGTTCAGGAGTGAGCCTGCGGCCGAGATATGTATCGGCAATGCGATAGTTGCATTCGGCACAGCAGATACTGTGATTGTTGTGGTATATGGCGTGGGCACCACATACAGGGCAGACAGTCCCTGCATAATCACTGTCAATGAGTTTGCCGTTGAGCATTTCGGCTGTGAAGGAATAGAGCCAATCGCCAAAATCAGCGATGCACTGCTTACCGGTGCCGATTCCGGCTGCAAGCGAATTGGCATCAAACTGGAATGCCACAAGGTTGGCTCCGGGATAGAGACGACCGATATTGTCCATAATATCCTCCGCGGTCTCGGAGAGGAATATCATACCCTCGCACTCCTTTACGAGCTGCTTGCCGATGAGAGACGAGATAACGCTGCCAAAATCATCGCCTTTCACTTTGAAGGGCATTTTTGTGTCGGTAAACTCCTTCACGAGAGTTGAGAGAACTGAGGTCAGATCGTATGTGATGACCGGAGAGGGTGCAATTTCCCTGATGACCACTTCTATGAACGGTTCTCCGCAAAGCGATGTCCCAAGAGGAGCGTTCTGCACCCGAGATGCAGAAAGGGTGTGCGCGAAGTCGATACCTCCGGTTGAATAGGAGATTTTGCCGGTGGTGATACATTCAGAGCGATTTGCCGCGGTTTTACGCTCGCGTATGAGCTGATAAAGTCGGTTTTCGGCGCGGCTCATACTTGCCACGGGATTGGCGATGGTTGTGATGGATGCCTTATGGGTGTAGGGGGAAGTGATTAGTCTCCTGTTGAACAGGCTTCGGGCTGTGGTCATTGTGCGACCCGGAAGGAGATGAAGTTTGCGGAAGGCTTCGATCTGGAGTGTGGTTGTGCTGAACAGCTGAGTAGGTTTGTCGTCGAGACTGACTTCCATCTCCACGGGTAGCATCGAAGGGAAATTGAGCGATTTCAGGGCGGTTTCCGCTTCTTCGATGGTGTTCCACGACTGCTCGCTCATCATGCCCATCCCGGTGCCGGGATTGAGGCAGAGTTTGAAAGTTGATGCGGAACGGAACGAATCGTCAATGTGCTCGTCAATAGCACGAAGGAAGTCGAGGACGATTACCTCATTTCTCGTGAGGTTGATGTCGGGGAAACCGATAAGGTGGAGTGCATTGTTGAAGTTGTAGTTGAAAGCTGACTCCATTGCCATGCTTACCAGACCCGTTTGTGCGAGTCGGTGAAGTTTACGGCCCGATTCACGAGAAGTGAACGATGAAACGACGTCAGAGCGGCGTAGGCTGTGGAGCCACATGCGGGAGGTCTTCTGCCCCACATTGAAGTGGCGGCACAGATTGTCGAAACGAGCCTGAGCATCGGCTCCGCTTTCGGAGGCGAATACCACTTCGCTTGCTGCGAGGATGGCTTTGCGCACTGTTCCCTCGAAACCTCGCTGGCACTTACGGCGGTTCTGTCGCAGATTGTAGGTCGAGGGGATGTAGGGCAATTTGCCCAAAGTGTTGATGTTGAGTTTACGGGGTGTCAGGAAATCCTGCGGTACTGCAATTACAGTTAGGTCGTCGCTGTTGAAGATACCGGATATTTTGCCGGGGGGCGCGTTGAACGCTTTGGCAATAGCCTTAGCTGCGCGGGGGTTCTCGGTGATAATTACCATTTAATAAAATTTGAATTTTAGTGAGTAATATGGCGGGGAGTCATAGGACTCCGAGGCTACCCGCCGTTAATTATGATATTTGGATAAAGTGGTTGGACATCAGAGTTTGGGCCCTTTGGGCTTTTTCTTTGGAGCCTCCTGAGGTTCCGACTTCTTCTGCTGGGTTTTCTGTTGTTGGTTTTTCGGCTCTGTCTGACCCATATCCAGCTTGTCGGTTACATTCTTGGTGGCTTCATTGGTTTTGCCCTGAAGGTTGATTGCCGCCTGTACCTTGCTTGCATCAGCGAATCCGACAACCTTGCCGTTTTCCATGACACCGAAACAGCTCTCAGGCATCTTCTTCTCCTTATTGAACTGGAGATAGACCATGTAGTCCTTCCCTTCGACATTGAGGACTCCGACCTCAACATTGTTTCCGGCAAGATATTCACTTTGCTTGTGTTCGTCCATCGGGATTCGGTACCACTGTTTGAGTCGCTTCGGGTTACCCTCTGCATCAGTGAAGTTATACACTTTTTTCTTCGCGGTGGACTCAGATTGCCCAGTTGCTTCATTCTGAGAGACGTTCTCTTTCTGTTTCAGAGAAGTCATGTTTATGAGTCCGAGGTCGCGGCGGTCGATGCTGTACCGCAGGTCGGCTTTGAAGTGGCGGCCGTCTTTTGTGATGATTTCTCTGTCTCGCAGAGTCCCGCCATTTTTAAGCTGCATCACTTCCTTGATGTCAAGCTCGATATTGCAGATTTTATTCTTGACATATACATCCTTATACGGGATGCTCAGGATTTCGTTGGTGAGCTTGTCAAGATGAACAATGCTCGGCTCCTTTTCGCCGGTTTTGGGATTGACAAGTTCTACTGTATGGGAGATTGCTCCGTCTTTGAGTAACTCGGCTTTATCTTCCTCGGTAAACGAGTAACCGTTGTAGGTCTTGTCAAGTTGAGGCTCAACCTTTTTGATGTGGGGTGAGAGTGTGATGCTCCCATCGGGATTATGCTTGAACGTAAGACGAGCTTCAAGCTCCTGTTTTTCACCGTCGATGGTCGTCGTAAGTTTTACCAGACCGGGAGATTTGTGATTATAGAGCATATCGGTCAGCTGCTTCTGCTCTTCAAGTTCGTGGCGGGTGATACCCCATTCTTTTTCGATGCGCTCCCAATCCACTTTGTTGGGATCGACCTTTGAATACTTTTTGTTTTCAACGGAAACGCCTGAGGATTCTTTGACTTCCTGCGCGTAAGTATCGGTCTTCACCGCGTAAGGGTCAAGCATCTGTTTGTTAGCCTCGGGATCTTCAAGCAGAGCCGCAAGTGCCCGACCTTCCTTGTCAAAGTCTCCGGCAGCAACTTTGAAAAGACCGAATATCGAAGGATTCTTAGCCTGTCGAATGAAGTTAGACATAAACGCCTCAAGCGGATTCTGCCCTTTGCTGAACTTAACGAGGTCGCTCAGCGATGCCGATTTCACATCGGCCATTTTTGGCGAGCCGTCAGGATTCTGACCGGTCACCGCACCGATTTGCCCTGTCTCGTTATTACGGGCAATCAGCACATTGGGTTCTTCTTGGTTGTTTTCCATAGAAAAAACTTGGATTAAAAATGTTAATTATTTCCCTCACGGGATTTTATTCTCTCTTTTCCGACAAGAACGAAATTCCTGTCGATAAAATCATCGAAACTTCTTTGGGTCACAAATTTCAGATTCCCAACTTTCGCTGTATATATTTCAAGTAAACCGGCCTCTGCATATCTGAGGAATGTTCGGGACTTGACACGGAAAGCCTCCGTAAGGGTTTCGAGCGGAATAATGGGTTCTCCTTTGAATGTGAGAGAAAGTTTCGGAGCTTCCTTTTGTATGGCGATGAGAGCGTCTGCGCCGGTAAGGAAGTCGGGGTCGGTATTCAACCGTCTGCCCCTACTCATTCAGGTGGTGGTTTTGGGTTACACATGATTCTTTATGATTATGTTGTCACCGGGAATGTCCGCGGTTTCGATAATCATAACTGCATGGTTTGGAATTTGGCTCAAAAAAAATTCAAAAAAGTTGTAATTGACTGATTTAAGGAATGATAGTTAGAATTTGGCACAATTTACCAATATTCATCGAATCAGCAAATCTTTCCGAATCGGCAAAATTTTCAGGTGTTACATTGGGGTAGAATGGTTCATTTGAATGTGATAAATCTGATTTGCCCATCCTCACGGACAGAAAAATAGCGTATAGGCTTTTTCGATTTTCTGCTGGCTCTGGACGGGCCAATAATCCATCGTTGTTGCCTATACGCTATGCTTGAAGCATAGCATAAGATGCAACGTGAGTTGGATTATCTCGTAAATTGTCCAGATTTACAGAAAAGCTCGCGTAATCTTATGTTATCCTAATATCGGAATGCGATCAACTCTTTAATCGCTGTATGTCTGATTTCAAGTACAAAATTAACAAATTTTTCTGAATCAGACACTCACTTTTTGTGCAATCTTGTTACCTTCAGCGTCAAGACTATATTTTTTTCGCTTATTGTTAAGAGTTCTATCGCACATGCCAAGCAGGACAGCCGCATCTTTAAGTGTAGGGGTTGACCTTATGGCGAATACAATCCTTGATTCTTCGTCAAGCCCGAACATTGACAAAGCCGTGCTTACTTTGAAATCCGTATAGCAATCATTTTGAAGATTGCTGATTGTGATACGTCCCGTAGTTGAGACGGCAGCACATTGAGTAACCGTATTTCTGAGCTCTCTTGCATTTAGCGGCCAGCTATATCCTTTCAGCATATCGAGTGCGCCGGGTGTCATTTGGCATACAGGCAGATTGTGAATCTCCGCAAATTGTTGGAGAAAAAATCGTGCAAGAGGCTCTACATCCTCCGGGTTCTCATGCAGTGATGGTATAAGGACGGTCGTTGTAGCCGCATTATGCATTAGTGCACAGTTAATCGTACCATCAGCAATTTTCTCCCTGATTGATACATCTGCCGTTGCTATGATTCTCACATCGTATCTTCCGGATTCAATCTCAGACATTATCAGAGACTGTCCCCGAGGGCAAAATGAATGGAGATTTTTAATTACGATAATTCCGGCATTTGCTTTCTCGAAGCAGGAACGGATATGATACGCGGGGCATGGAACTTCGCTGAGTGTCTCCGTCACAAAATCAGGATAGTTGATAATAACCAGCGGCTTGTCTGCTCTATTGCTCTTGCTGTGAATATATCGGGCGAAGCGTTCTTTTCCAAGGCCGGGTTCGCCGATAATCAAAACATTTGCATCCAACTTTGCGATACGGTTAAGACACTCCATTACATTTATAAATGCAGCACCTCTTCTGGGATATGGAGTTGAACGGTCGTATGAACAGCCTTTTCGAGGTAGATAACGATTGACCTTGAGTAATAACTCCTTGTCAAAGGTTTGCTGTTGCACATAATCAATGGCTTTGTGACCATTCATAGCTCTACAAACATCCACGGAGGATAGATTGACTCCAAAGACAATTACAGGATGATTGATTCGAGCTTCACGCAGTGCAATGATAAACTCTGGAGCTTCATTGCAATCCTTGTCGCCAATTCTGTAATTTGCGAGGATGAGAGAGCCGAATGGCAGCTTTTTAGCCTGTTCTATTCCGGCCTTCATTGATGTTGCCGAGACAGGATCATGACCTCCCTTACGGAGGATCGCACCTGCCTCTTGGTAGTCTCCCGGACCACCTACGATTAAAATTTTCGCCATAGGCATGTAAGTTTGGGGTGAATTTTATGATATAAAATGTCTCGTTAGACATATTAACAATTTATAAGTACGTTTAGATGATTGGTGGCGAACTTTTTATCTAAGTTAACAATCTGTCTAATTACAATCGAAGATGTGTGCCTCTATACATTGACGCAGGCTCCGCAACCATTGATTTTTTTGAGTCACTTGACTGTGACGGAGTGTCCATACTGTTGACCTCCTTGTTTTCCTCGCCGTCCTGTTCCTCTTTCTTCGGAGCGAGTTGAGCGGTAATCTTACGGTCAAGGGCGGCAAGGTCTGACTTGAGTTGCTTCAACTCACTTTCCTTGCCCCAGACTTTGGCAACGATGCCTTCAAGTATCGGGACATCGGCTTTCATCTTGGCGGTGCGCTCCTCATACTGGGCCACAATACCGGGAATCTTCTCCAGTGCGTTGACAAAGTTCATGCAGGCGGCGTGGGTGTCGCTCATGGCGATGAAGCCGTTGTTGAACTTGTATTTGTAGTTGCCTTCAACGACAAAGCGGTTCTGAATGGTCTCCTTGCCGTCAACAAGGTTACGCTCCGAGATGATGCTGATGGGGAATCCATATACCTCTCCGACACGCTTGTACTGTCCGTGAGTATCGGTTTTTTGAACAAGCCCTTGCAGGTAAACTCCCATATTCTGCTCATCCTTATACTTGCAGTCGTCAAGCGAAAGATTATTGACGGGGTTGCCGTTGTTATCTCTCTGAGCTACTGCACTGAACTTGGCATAATCCTCCTTCATGCGATTGATAACAGCCTCGTTGTTGGTTATATCGTGGCTGATGGTCTGGAGCCTGAATCTTGAATCTCCGATGCCCTTGTTGAAGGATTTACGTTCACTCTCCAACGCGGCTATGCGCTTTTCGAGTTTCGCTTTCTCCAACAGGTCGGTATTGCCCGACAGGATAGCCATATATTCCGAGAAGTTCATGCCGTTATTTTCGTCCATCGAACCCTCGTCAATAGTTCTGGCTCCCATAGCACCGGATTTCAACTGTGCGATAAAGGTAGCCTTGCAATGAAGAAGATTGAACTTGTAGGAATCCAGAGACTTTTCCACAGCATATATTATGACATCGACCTTGTTGTCGGCATACAGTTTGGCAATCTCGTTACCGGCTCGTATGGCACGACCTTCACGCTGTTCAAGATCGCTCGGTCGCCAAGGACATTCAAGTTCATGTACCGCAACCGCTCTGCGCTGGGCGTTTACGCCTGTGCCGAGCATTGTTGTCGAACCGAACAGGACACGTACATCACCGCTGTTCATAGCCTCGATAACGGCCTTTCGGCTACGTTCCGACTTACATTCCTGAATGAAGCGGATTTCATGTGCCGGAATACCATAGTCCTCAACCAATTTACGTTTGATTTCGGAATAGACATTCCATTCGCCCGGCTTATATGTCCCCAAATCGCTGAAAACAAACTGAGTGCCTTTCTGAGCATCATACTTGTGATAGTATTCCGCAATCATCTTGGCACAGTGGCTCGCCTTGTTATTGGGATCATCTCCATAAGAGGGGTCAACAAGCCTGAGGTCAAGAGCCATCTTGCGGGCATAGTCTGTGGCAATGAGCATCTTCGCCTTCTCTTCTGTATCAGACAGCGGAGCACGTCCGAGAATAGTGGCGTCGCCACTCTCTGCAAAGTGCATCAGTTTCTGTATAAATTCCTCCTGCTGCGCCGTAGGTGGAATATTATGAAGAATCTCATGTTTCTCCGGACGGTCAACACCAACATCTTCCGCTGTGCGATAGTCCGTAATCTCATTATAAAATGCCGCCAACTCGGGCACTTTGATAAAATAGCGGAAACGCTCTTTCTGAATCAGATTGTTGGTGACGGAGAACTCGAAGTCGGTGGTCTTCTTAGCGAAGATGGCCGCCCAAGCATCAAAACTGCGAATCTCCTGACGTTCAAGCTCGTTAGGGCGCAGATACTTGAACAGCAGATACAACTCCGTAAGCGAGTTGCTGATTGTCGTACCTGACAGGAATGTGGCTCCGAGGTCTTTGCCCGTCCGCTCCTGAATGGTGCGGATTGCATAGAGAAGATTGAGGGAGCGTTGACTGCCGTCGGCATTGCCCAGACCTGCCACACGTGAGTGACGGGTATTGAACATCAGATTCTTGTAGTTCTGGCTCTCATCCACGAATATATGGTCTATACCCATCTGTTTGAAGTCCACAACCGAATCCCGGTTCTGTTCCATCTTATATTGGATGGTTGCAATCTTGGCGGTCAGGTTCTCCTTCCGCTTGATAAGACCTTTCAGCATGGCGCGTGACACGTCATGCCCCTGCAGCCTGACAACTTCGAGGTTCTCCTCCACGCTGTCAAGCTCCGCCTGAAGAATCTCCTGCTGGATCTCCGGTGACTGCGGTATCTTTCCGAACTGGTCGTGCGACATTATTATGCAGTCATAGTCGTTGTTCTTCATTTTATTGAAGAAGGCAACACGGTTATCCGCTTTGAAACTCTTTTCATCGGCATAGAGAATCTTTGCGTTGGGATAGGCGCTCTGATATGTCATGGCTATATCGGCTACATTTGCCTTCATCCCGATAATCATCGGCTTGTGGGCAAGTCCGAGACGTTTCATCTCATGCGCCGCCATGCACATTATCAATGTCTTGCCGGTACCCACCTGATGGTCACAGATACCACCGCCGTTCTGCAATAGCATCCACACACAGTCTTTCTGCGACTGATACACGGAATGTATGCCGTAGCGGTCTCCGAGCATCTTCATATTGAGGTCGGGGAAAGTCTGGTGGCTGCCGTCATATTGCGGGCGCACAAAGCAATTGAACTTCCGGTTGTAGAGGTCTGCCAATTTCTCCTTGAACTCCGGCGATTGCACTTCGAGCCAGTCGGCAAAACCGTTTCGGATTTCGTCGATTTTGGTGTTCGCCAACTGTATTGCCTCGCTGTCCGGCACCTTGATGTCATGTCCGTTTTCATCTTTCCCGGCTGACTTCTTGATGTCGGGGACAGTATTATGCAGGGCGTGTTTCAACAGACTCATGCCGTCATAGGTGCGGTAATAGCCTCTGACACAGAACTCCTCCCATATCTTCATGTTCTTACGCTGAGCGTCACATGAATACTCGTCCATCGAGGACGAATAGGCAATCTTTATTTCAGTTCCATACAGATTGCTCATATAGGCGGAGTATATGCCGGTGGGTATCCACCTCTCACCGAAGTTAAAGTCCAACTCATCAAATGTGACTTTTCGTGGAGTTGCCTCTTCAAGTGCTTTTAGAGAATCTTGCGCCATAGCGATATATGGCTCGATACCGTCATAACCGGGGAAATTCTTGATGCGTTCTTCCTCTCGGTCAATCCATGTCTTGACATCCTCGGCTTTCTGCACCACATTTCCGGCGATAAATCTGTCCTTGATTTCATAATTCTCGACCAGAGGGTTATAATATATGTGTCCCTCCAAGTTCTGAATCAGATTCTCTTCCGACATATCCACCAGCTCGGTCATGTAGTCGAGATTCACCTTTCCGAATTTATTGAGCGAAGACGACAATGCTTCCATCGGTGTATCGACGCTTGTCAGTTCATCCACAGCGAATGAAACGGGATGATCGAAAATATCTGCCTTGACAAATCTTCCGTTCTCTCCTCGCTCCAGTGCCAACGCATCTCGTCCGTTGGCATCCATGAGGATGAATTTGACATTCTGTTTCTCATTGAGATTGCCATATTTCTCCACGAACTCATCATAATACTGATTGAGGTGTTCGCGCAGATGTTCCGACGGCTCATGTGTTTCTGCCTCGTAGTTGTAGAGCTGCTGATAAGTCTCCGACAGCGTTACATACAACATGGCGCGTTTCGCCTGTTCCGGTTTGAGGGACAGCGGATTGAACGTAGCACCGTTCTTGCGGACTTCCGAAAGGAAACCGACAAGACCGTCCTGAACGACCATGCTGCCGTTGTGGTGGAAGAACTGAATATCCTCCGAGAAAGGACGAGGAGACATATCGACCTCGACAGGCTCTGCCTTTACAGTAGAGCGTTGTCCGGGTATGAAATCTCCTTCGGTGCGATGGATTGTGGTGCCACCTTCTGTAATGGTTTCTCCGTTGGTAGCGGCTTTTCGAGCGGCTTCTTCCGCCTCACGCTCCAGACGCATTTCCTCCAACTGACGGTGGGCAATCGACATCATTGTCTCGTAAAATCCGTTGATGGGCGGATTGTCCTCCCAGTTCAGAGAACCGTAAAATTCCAGCTCTTTTTCAGTTAGCGGGCGGAATTTTTTAACCGGAATGTCCTTAACTTCAACACTTGGCTTCGGCTTGGGTGCATCCTCTGCCTGTTTGGGCTGAGGGCGAGGTTTGCCGATAGGCTCCAGCTCTCCGAAAAGATTATAGGCAAAGAGCCGAGGGTCTGGGTTATCATTATAATCCGGGCTACCGTCTGTTTCTATCTCCTTCACCGGTTCAGGCTTCGGAGGTTCGGCTGGAGCAGGGGCAGGTTCTGGCTCAGGCTTCGGTTCCGGCTTAGGCTCCACCGTTGGCGGCTGATTAGGTGTAACCGTCTCGACCACCTTTTGCTTGGGAGTCTTTTTCAGCTTGGGGTCTTCCAACTGTTCGCATATTGCCACACGTTTGCCGGCCCGCACAAGTTTGGGCAGATAGGTGTCGAGGGCATGATGTGGAAACCCTGCCAATTCGATAAAATTCTCCTTGCCGTTGGCTCTGCGTGTCAGTGTAATGCCTAAAATATCCGAGGCTATCACGGCATCTTTGCCGAAAATTTCATAGAAATCACCCACACGGAAAAGAAGCACAGCATCAGGATGTTTCTTTTTCATCTCCTGATACTGCTGCATCAGAGGCGTATTGGTAAGACTCGACTTCTTTTCAGTCCTTCGCGGTTCCACCTTCGCCTCCTGCTTCGGTGTCGGAGTTGGAGTAACAGGGTCAGGCGTAGGCGGTTTTACACCGTTGGAATTATACAATTCCAGATTAAGGCGCAGGTGCAACGACTCATCGAGTGCCTTGCGCAAGTCCTCGGCAATGCCATCGACACCGCCGTCGTGGTGGTACACGATTGCGGGTTTGCCGTACTGGTCAGTACCTACCTTTGCATTGGTGCAGATAACATTCTGCGGGAAAGCCTGAAAATACTTGTTGCCCGGGACTTTGGTGCCACGATCAACTACCGACTGAATGAAAAACTCCTCATCAACCGACAATGATTTCTTTCCGGTGTGCTTCTGGAGTATTATCAGGTCTGAACCTACATCAGTTCCGGCATTGTCGCTGAAAGTGTTGTTAGGCAAGCGCAGAGCTGCTACAAGGTCTACCTGTTTCACAAGTTCCATTCTTACAAAGGGACTGGCAGCGTTCATCACACCCTGCGATGTGATAAAGGCGATAAGACCGCCTTCCCTCACTTGGTCGAGACCTTTGAGAAAGAAATAATTGTGCAACGACTTGGAAGCCTGACGATAGCCAATCTCCTTACTTACGGCATACACCGGATCCGCCACCGCGAAATCACCGAATGGCACATTGGAGGCGGCGACATCAAAGTAACCGTTGAAGTTGCGCTCAATCTTCTCGAACCCCTCAATGCGAGTCAGAATAGACGGGTGCAGGGCAGACAGGATTTTACCCGTCAGCAAATCCTTTTCGTATGCAAGGACTTCAGCACCGGGGTATCTGTCATTACGCAGAAAAGAGTCGATGAACGCACCCTGCCCGGCAGACGGTTCAAGAAAACTCTTTATCTCAACACCGGAGTATTTCAGCGCATCGGAAATGGCATCCACAATGCGGTTGTCGGTATAGAACGCCGTCAGCACAGATGCTTTCAGCGAATCCATATAGTCCTTGAACTCCCTGTCATTGTGGCTGTAATCATGAATGAGCCGACGCAGTTCCACGGTCGGGGCGAACAGCTCAATGTCAGACTTGCTCCACTTGGCAGCATCCGCCAGCTCGTTGGCATCATTGAGAATACACTTCAACCCGCCGAACCCGACATACTTGCGCAGCACTGCAATTTCCTCGGCAGTCTGCGCCCCGCGCCCTTTAACACCGAGGCTAAACGCCATACGAATAGCCTCGATGTTGTCGCGCATGGTTTGCAGTCTATTGTACGCCATTATCGCTCATGAAATTAACAATGCGCCCCACAACTGCATTATAGTTAGTATCAAGTTCGAGTCGGTCAATGCCAATTACACTCGCGTCGAACTCTTCAAAGAGGTCAGGAATTTCAGTTAAAACCCGAATTGTCCAGTATTCCATGGCTTGCTCCGAATCAAGCTCAAAATTATCACTGTAATTCTCCATAAGGATTTCAGTAACGATGTCATATTGAGACAGCCCGACATTTTGAAAAAGCGTTTCTTCTGCTATCTCCAATGCTTCAGGGACAAGTTTGCCCGCCAGACGCTGCTCATAAAAAGCATTTTCGGCATCTAATACATTTTGTACTACCTGATGGGTCTCGGGGTCAAGTATGAACTTGTTGGTAACAAGAAATCCCAATAGTTTCCCCATGAAATAATCAAGGTCATATCTTGATGTAAAGTCGTGTATTTCTTTCATTGGTATTAAGATTTAGGTCATTTTAAGTAAGTGGCGAAGGTTCGGGTCTGCGGCAATGCGCATTTTCTCATCCTCAACAATCTGTTTTACGTCGGCTTTTACCTGTTCGTAGTTGCGCTGAATTTCGGTTCTCATTTTGAATCGTTCAGGAGTATTGTCCTCAAAGTCGGTGAGAATCGGAATCGGTTGATACTTGCTTTCCTCTGCTGCCACTTGTTTGCCGTCAATGTCAATCTCGGCATGGAAGATTTTTTGCTTGATGCGCTCGTCAATATTATCGCAGACCGCTCCCACGAACATACCCTGTGTTAGTGTCGAGATTTTACTCGGCGGAATAAGAGCATCCATCTGAGTGTTGAATGAATGACTGACATCCTGACGGTTGATGCTCATAGATTGTCGTTTTTGCAATACTTTTCCGAATCGGTCTGAGAGCGTTTTTGCAGTATTTCCTACAACCTGTCCGGAGAATATGTTACCGACTGTATTCATTACTACTGCTGCTTCCGGCTTGCCATAATCTCGTTCAAGCTGTGAAAAGTCCTGAAAGCCGAGGCAGACTGCAACCTTGTTGCTTCGCGCAGTTGCTATGAGATTGTCAAGCCCCTTAAAGTAAATGGTCGGTAACTCATCTATAATCACTCCTGATTTGAGTTTACCTTTTTTATTGATGATTTTTACGATTCTTGAATTGTATAGTCCCAGTGCCGCTCCATAGATATTTTGACGGTCGGGATTGTTCCCGACACAGAGGATTTTAGGATCATCGGGATTATTTATGTCAAGCGTAAAATCATTCCCGGTCATCACCCAATACAACTGAGGAGAAATCATCCTCGACAGTGGTATCTTTGCTGATGCAATCTGTCCTTGAAGCTGCTCTGCTGCGCCACCTTGCCATGCGTCGATGAATGGGGAAAGGTAATTTTCGAGTTCCGGGTAAGATGTCAGAATCGGAAAGATGTCCTCATATCTGCGGTTAAGTAATTCAATAGCATGGGGGAAAGTGCAATGAATACCGTTCTTGTAGATTTTAAGGAAATAAATGATAGCTGCGAATAGCACGATTGGAGATTCCACAAAGAAGTCACCCTGTTTCTGTACCCATGTCCGGTTAAGATTCATCATTATTGTGTAACTGCTCTCGTAAGCATCAGCGATGTCATTAAGGAATGCAGGGTGTAATGGATTACAGCGATGGCTACGCTCAGGATCATCAAAATTGATGGCATAGAATTTTGGCTTTTTACCTTTGTAGCCTTTGAGGAACAGCCGCAAGTGGTTGTATGCAATGGTTGAAAGGTCAGGCCACTTAAAATCATAGATATATTGCGAATAACCCTTCTCAATTTGCTGACGGATGAATGAATTGATAACAGCATAAGACTTTCCGGAGCCGGGAGTGCCGAGTACGATTGTCGCCCTAAAAGGATTTACTACGTTTATCCAGCCTCTATGCCATTTCTTCTTATAATAGAATTTTGTAGGCAGGTTGACCGAATATTCATTGGTCATCTTTTCTGTTTCTTGCTGGAACGATTCATTTTCGTCATTGAAACGGTCATCCATCATGTTGTTTTTCAACATTCGGCTTATCCATATTCCACCCATAAGCAGGCAAGAATATCCTATGATGGTGGTAAGGATGTAAGCGAATTTCAGAGTCGGAATCATCCACCAGTTCAACAGGAACATGACCGCTCCGGTGGTGATTGCAATAGCAATATGCTTAGGTGTTATCTTTTCATTCTTGACTCCTTTGATGCCGAAACATGAAATAGCAAGGAGCAAAAGAGCATATAGTTTAGAAACAAAAGTTGTATGAAACAACCCGCAGGTGCGGTTGAAGTTGCCGCATATTTTAGCGGCAGTGGCATTGAACCATCCACTGTCAACAGCTTCCACCCTCGGAAAACCAATAAATATTAGCCACTACGAGAACGATGCTGACAGCCCGCAGAAAGTCCATTATTTTAGCCAGAGACCGGAGGTCATCTTCCTGTTGGCTCATTATAGATTAGAATTTGGTGTTAAATGGTTTTCATAGTTTAGGTCCGCGACGCTTCTTCTTTTTGCGTCGTTGCATAGCCCTATAGAACGCCTCTTCCTCGGCATTGAATGCCGGTCCCATACTGAACAGACCGCCAAGATCTGGAATTGAGTCAGAACAATCATCATGGGAATGTCTCTCGACAGTCTTATTAGAATTGGGGGAATGATGATTGCCGGTATCGTGTTGAGTTTGGGTATCTGAGTGTGTGTCTCTTTCTTGATTGCTTGTCGGTGGTTCTACTGCTTGTTCAGTAACAATGTTATTCTTCCATTGCTCAATAGCATTTGCTGAATATTCCTTGCCGAGTCTTGATCCATTGGCTGCTGTTGTTGATTCATGGTCAACAAATGTAGCTCCATAGATACGCCCGGTGTCAGTATATCTAAGCACAAGGTCAATTCCACGTTCCTTTAAATTGGCAATAAAACCCGCCAAGTCTCTCGACTCAGCTTTCGCTTCATCAACCTTCCGTTTTAGCTGATGAAGGTTGATTTTTTCCTTGCTTCTCTCGAAGCGACCTTCGACAGCTGTCCTGCTTGCAAATTTTCCGAGCCTCGAAGCCTTGAAAGGATTAGCAATTGGTTCACCGTTGTCATTGAGTGCAAAATATACCAAACCATGATACTCACGCCCGTTTACCTTACCATCGGTTTCCTCGCATCGGATATTATATAATCCAAGAATAGCATTATATTCACCCAATGTCTGGAACTTCCAGCGCATACCAACAAGTTTAACGGTGTTGGCAACCTGACGTTTGATATCTCCCGAAGGGTCAAGTTTAGTAATCGGAGTATCAGGAGATACTTTTTCACGCTGCGCTTTATGAAGATTATATTTATCTTCCAGTTCGGTAGTTATTTTCTTGCTTCGGCGATATAGGAAGTCCTGATTGAGCCTTTTGCCTTCTTCGTTGACATTGACTGTTACAATATGAATATGGTGGCGGTCGATGTCTTCATGTTTATACATAACCCACGGTTGATTCCCGAATCCGAGTTTTTCCAGATATTCACGAGCCATGACTTCCAAATCTTGGTCCGATAGTCTATCATCGGGATGGGGATTAAGGGAGATATGGAGTACCGGTTTTTTAGTGCGCCCCATTTTTGGCATGAAAACCTTGAAGTTTTCCACCATTCCATTTACACTGACCTTACCGTCCGGTGGTAATATAATCTTGTTGGCAGCGAGGATACGACCTTTCGCTTCATTTATCTTTTCGCCGTTATAGCTTATTGCGCCATATAACGATGATCCTATTGATATTTTTGCGACCATTCAGTATCGAATCTTTCTGTAAGAATCTTGACTTCACGCATAATCGAAGCCATCTCAAGCGTGGCTTTCTCCAATTTGTAGAGCATCGCCAATGCTTTCTTCTCTGAAAATCCCGACTTCAACTCTTTCACAGTAAGGTCGTAATTTACTCCTACTGTTCGGAACTGGACGAAAAATTCTGAGAGTTTGGCGCAGTAAACAGCAAGCGAGCGGTCTGTGGTCAGCACCCGGAACGGGCGCGAGAATACCAGTTGTTTAATAAAAGTGGCTTTTACTTCCTGATTGGCTTTCTCCATCATCCCGATGAATGTATCCCATTCGAGGTCGTCGAAACGCACCTTGACACAGTGGCTGCACTTGTTGGCGACCGGTGGTCGCCCTCCTTTGTTGAAATTTTCTGCCATTGAATGTCTGATTCAACGGTTTCACTTCCACTCAGCCCTTGGCAACGCAGTTTGAATTATGGGGAATGCGACTTCGGAGCATTCCCAACCTTGCAAGGTCGTTTTGAGGTCAGTCCCTCAAAACCTTTACAGGGACTGTAAAGACACCTTGCTATGTACACGTGTACATCAGATTTTAATGAGAATAAATGAGATTAGGAAGTCAAAGCCCGCTTGACTGTCTATACCTCAACTTTCTCTTGTGCGGCCTCCTTATGGGGGCTGGTTGAGCGTGGAAGCTTGACATAAAGATAGCAAAAAATTCCGAGACTGCCAAATGCGGAATGTCCTTTGAAAAAATCTTCTAATCGGAAATGTTAAAGTTTTTGCCGGAAATAAGTGAGCGGACTTGCCAAACTACGCCAAACTGTGCCAAGTGATTGATGCACAAAATATTGAAAGTTTTTCATGTTTGTAAATCCGCTTCTTTTTTATTATCTTTGCAGAGCATTCGACTCAAATATCTGTCTTCATGTCACGATAAAAATTAGAATATATACACGGATGGACATCGTTAGACACGTAGTTGGTCAGATTGCAACAGAGAGCACTTTGAATATATTTAGAGATTGGTTTTTCTATAAAGGTACCTGCATATATCCTTCCATAGAGTTCAACCTTATTTTGGATTTATGTTTGTTTGGAACTTCATATCGAACGATGTATGCACTTATCAATGGATTTATCTATCTTATAATGTCTCAATATTGCTTTCGACCTAATTACCTACCTATATAGGTACCAATAGCCCTATGGCCGTCAGGCTATCGGCTGTGTCTGATGCGAGAGTATCAGGATAATCCCCTCATGGCAACGAGGGAGGTTTCACCGTGAGGTGATAGAAATGTTGTCGTCCTGTCTGCATACGTGCTGACGGAAGCATACCGCATAATCCGTATGCCTGTCGGATAAGTGAGCCCGCCATTTATTCTGGATATGCAAGGTCTTTATGCGATGTGATAATCTTTCAAACGTCATCGAATGAAAGAGACTAAATTTGTTGCCTTTTCCACCCAAAAGGGAGGAGCCGGCAAGACAACCCTGACTGTGGTGATGGCAAGTTACTTTTACTACATTAAGGGAATGAAGGTGCTGGTTGTGGACTGCGATTATCCACAGTACAGCATAGAGGAGATGCGACAACGCGACAAAGACCTTGTCGATTGCAATCCTGCTTTTGAAAAGGCGTTCCGTGAGAATATCGTGCGAACGAAACTTCAGCCGTGGCCGATGCTACTGGCAACTCCGGATGATGCCATGGAGAAAGTACGTGAAATTGTTGAAGGCGGTAATGACATTGATATTGTTTTTTTCGACCTGCCCGGCACAATCAATAATCGCGGCGTTGTCAATATTCTAAACTGCATGGATTCGGTAATTGTACCAATAGCTGCTGACCGGGTCATTCTCCAGAGTTCGTTGGCTTTCGCGATGAAAATCAACGAGTGGCTTACCACCGGCAAATCGCAGGTTAAAGAAATGTATCTGCTTTGGAATCTTGTAGATGCCAGAGAGAGGACCGAATTGTATGACCAATACGAAGCTCTATTTGCCGAGTATGGACTCATCACTATGAAAACACGTATCCCTGACACAAAAAAATTCAGACGCGAGGGGTCGAAAGTTTTACCCAGAGCTGTATTCCGTTCCACTGTCATGCCTCCCGACAAGACTCTGATCAAGGGAACCCGTCTGCCGGAACTGGCAGATGAAATTACGAAATTGCTCAAACTCTGAATCTATGGCAAAAGTGTATGATTCTGATGTTGATCCCGATGAGTTCATCAGAGATTTCAGGCAGGAGCCCTCCGGTATTGGTGGTCTGAAAAAAGCATCACCATCAAAGGATGATACATCTTCACCTCCTCAGTCTGAACCACAAAAAGAAAAAACAGTATCCAAGCGCACAAAACGTAATGTCGAAGAAGTGACCGATGACGAAGACGAGGCTTATCGTCAGAAGTTTCTTCTTGACCCTACCTTTATGTGGTCGCAGGAAAAGTTCCAGCCGGTGGAGATAGACCCGGAGTTTGTGCAGAAGATAAGACGCATCATATCCTATGAGAAAAAGAGGCTTTGCACAGTCAAGGCATACGTTAACAATGTTCTTGCCGCTCATTTCGAGAAATATGCCGCGAATATAGAGAAACGGCTATAATCCAAATATCTTATTAATGAAAAACAACAATCCGACTGTGACCATTCAGGTCATTTCAGGAGGCACGCTGCCTCCTTGTGGAAAATCCGAGAAGGAAGAGTACACTAAAAAGTTCCTGTCTCCAATGGAGATATGTTCTAACTCGAAGGTTTACATACCTTCCGGACTCCATGCAACACTCCAACGTCTGATAAAAACTGTGGACATTCCCGGAGTCTCCTTATCATCATACGTCACCTCAATTATTTCCGAACATATCCGAGAAAATGCCATAGCTATGAAGGGTGTCTATGACGACAATCTTCAAGAGCTTTTCGGATGACGACATTCTTTCTATGTGCATTGCTGTTGAGCAATGTGTTTATGGTGGGAGTGCTTCTGGCGAAACCTCTCCAGTCCCCGAAAAAAGTCAAGGAAGAAGAGAAACCGGAGGTATCTGATGATGCCATCGAAGAAGAGGACAATGACATCGTGAAAATTGTAAAGGTCGCAGTTAAAGAGACGGTGCCTGAGGTTCTGAAAGTCATGGGTCGTTTTTGCGATGCTGACCCTGCCGACATTGAGGAATCAGATGAAGCACCTAATGAGCACCCTGCGATTGTGCCGAATGACAAGCTGGATGACGTATTCACTCATTCCGCCGTTACAGCATCCGACCTTGACGAGGAGGAGCAGGAAGTGATTGCTCCAAAAGCAGAGGGACTTGATTTTGAGTCTATGCAAAAGACGGTAAATGTCCTCAAAGGAAAATCTGATTCTGAAGATGATCTGGAGGTAGCCAAGCGGACATTTCCCGATATGGCCGGTACAGAAATCATTGAGCGGATTGCTCTTGACCCAATTGTGCGCAAGCGCATACTGATGATAGAATGTCAGTTACCGGTGATGCTATTCGAGCCTGAAACAGAAGAAGCCGAAAACAAAAAATCTGCTAAGAAAATTGTGTTTCATGCAGATATTGAAACTACTGGATTTGATGGTATCGACTTCAATATTTATCGCTAACCAATCTAACCTTAATCTATTACTACAATGCTTAACTTTTTCAAGAATCTTTACAACAAAGCTGTTGCATGGTGCAACGCTCCTTCCCGCCGAGAAATAATCGGCAAAGCGACGTTAGCAGTCGTTACACTGTTTTTCGCGTCTCAAGCAGCTTTCGCCGCAGGCAACGGTCTTAGTGGTATCAACGAGGCTACTTCTATGGTAACCAGCTACTTTGACCCCGGCACTAAGCTCATCTACGCTATCGGCGCTGTCGTCGGTCTCATCGGCGGTGTCAAGGTCTATTCCAAGTGGTCGAGCGGTGATCCCGATACCACTAAGACTGCCGCCTCGTGGTTCGGGGCCTGCATCTTCCTCATCGTAGCCGCTACCATTCTCCGCTCATTCTTCCTCTAATGGCTGAATATTCTATCAATAAGGGTATTGGTAGAAGTGTAGAGTACAAAGGTCTGAAGGCGCAGTATCTGTTCATATTTGCCGGGGGCTTGCTCGCCCTGTTCGTGGTGTTCGTCATCATGTATATCGCCGGCTTGTCCCAATGGATCTGCATAGGATTTGGCGTTACTGTCGCCTCAGTCCTTGTCTGGCTCACCTTCCACCTCAATGCCAAGTACGGGCAGTACGGTCTTATGAAACTTGCCGCTGTGAAATATCATCCGCGCTACATCATCAACCGTCTCCGCCTTAACCGAATGATTAAAGGTAGAAAACGATGAGAAATATACTGAAAGCCACAACACTGGAATCAAAACTACCGCTGCTTGCCGTGGAACACGGTTGTATAATCAGCAAAGACGCTGACATCACGGTTGCCTTCGAGGTTAGTCTGCCGGAACTGTTCACCGTGACCTCTGCCGAATATGAAGCCATGCACGGTGCATGGTGCAAGGCAATCAAGGTGCTTCCGCACTATTCGGTGGTGCATAAACAGGACTGGTTCTGCTCGGAGAAGTATCAGCCGGAACTCCAGAAAGATGACCTCTCTTTCCTCGACCGTTCTTTTGAATGCCACTTCAACGAGCGTCCATACCTCGCCCACAAGTGCTTCCTGTTCCTTACCAAGACAACGAAAGAACGAGCGCGTCAGCAGAGCAACTTCTCCACTCTCTGCCGTGGGCGAATTACCCCGAAGGAACTCAATCACGAGATGGTTGTCAAGTTCATGGAGTCAGTGGAACAGTTCGAGCGAATCATCAATGACACCGGCTATATCAAACTGCGTCGCCTCTCTGATGATGAGCTGGTAGGCACTGAAAAAGAATCCGGATTGATCGAGAAGTATATGTCGCTGACAATGGATGATGTTACCTGCTTAGAGGACATAGACCTCGATGCACGTCAGATGCGGATTGGCGACAAGATGCTCTGTCTACATACACTATCCGACACTGATGATCTCCCCGCAAAGGTCAGTACCGATAACCGTTATGAGCGGTTATCGACTGACCGGAGTGACTGCCGCCTCTCGTTTGCAAGTCCCATCGGGTTGCTGTTACCCTGCAACCACATAGTCAATCAGTATGTGCTGATTGATGACCACGATGAGAACTTGGCAAAGTTTGAGAAGACTGCCCGCAATATGAATAGCCTTTCGAGGTATAGCCGAAGCAATGCCATTAACAAAGAGTGGATTGACCGCTATCTCAACGAGGCACATTCATACGGTTTGACCTCCGTCCGCTGCCATGTCAACATCATGGCATGGAGCGATGACACCGAGGAATTGCGGCGCATCAAGAATGATGTCGGCGGCCAGTTGGCGACAATGGGTTGTATGCCACGGCACAACACCATCGACTGCCCGACACTGTTCTGGGCGGCGATGCCCGGAAACGAAGCTGACTTCCCAGCCGAGGAAAGTTTCTACACTTTCATCGAGCCTGCGGTCTGCTTCTTCACTGCTGAGACAAACTACCGCAGTAGCCTGTCGCCCTTCGGTATCAAAATGGTTGACCGCCTTACAGGAAAGCCGATACACCTTGACATATCGGATGAACCGATGAAGCGCGGTATCACTACCAACCGCAACAAGTTCATTCTCGGTCCGTCAGGCTCCGGCAAGTCGTTCTTTACCAACCACCTTGTAAGGCAGTATTATGAGCAAGGCACCCATATTCTGTTGATTGATACCGGCAACTCCTATGAAGGTCTGTGTAACCTTATCCACAACCGCACCCACGGCGAGGATGGTGTCTATTACACCTACACCGAGGACAGCCCAATCTCTTTCAATCCGTTCTACACGGACGACGGAGTCTTCGATGTGGAGAAGAAGGATTCGATAAAGACCTTGCTGCTGACGCTCTGGAAGTCAGAGGACGACAGGGTGACCAAGACCGAGAGCGGTGAATTGGGTTCGGCGTTGTCGATGTTTCTTGACAAGATGAACAAGGATAAGGACATAGTTCCATGCTTCAACTCGTTCTATGAGTTTATGCGCGATGATTACCGTGCTGAAATGGCACAGCGTCCTATCCCCATATACAAGCAGGATTTCGACATTGACAACTTCCTGACTACACTGCGGCAGTATTACCACGGAGGTAGATTTGACTTCCTGCTGAACTCAAAAGAGAATATCGACTTGCTCGGTAAACGCTTCATTGTCTTTGAAATAGACAGCATCAAAGATAACAAAGAGTTGTTCCCGGTGGTGACAATCATCATCATGGAGGCTTTTATCAACAAGATGCGAAGGCTCAAAGGTATCCGAAAAGTCCTTATCTGTGAGGAGGCTTGGAAGGCTCTTTCTTCGGCTAACATGGCAGAGTATATGAAGTACCTCTATAAGACTGTGCGTAAATACTTTGGCGAGGCGGTAGTGGTAACGCAGGAGGTTGACGACATTATTTCGTCGCCGATTGTAAAGGAGACAATTATAAACAACTCCGACTGCAAAATCCTGCTCGACCAGCGCAAGTATATGAACCGATTCGACCAGATTCAGGAACTGCTCGGTCTGACCGACAAGGAGAAGTCGCAGATACTCAGTATCAATATGGCTAACAATCCAAATCGTCTATATAAAGAGGTGTGGATTGGTCTCGGCGGTACACAATCCGCTGTCTATGCCACAGAGGTCTCGACCGAGGAATATCTCTGCTATACCACTGAGGAAACGGAGAAGATTCAGGTACTCAACAAGGCGAGGCAATTAGGTGGAGACACCGAAGCTGCCATCAAGATGCTCGCCAACGAGAGAAAGGAGTGTGCGACATGAAAATTCCCAAAGCGTTTCATCCAATTCTCGGAGTTATGACCGGATTCATCCTGTTCCTCGCCGGCATTGCAATCCTGACGATAGTATTTGTCGGAGTGGCCAAAGCCGTCAATTATGCCGCGCCTTACTTTACCGAGGTTGTCCAAGGATTCCATTTGCTAATCCATAGAATACTGTCGCTATGAAAATTGCAATAACCATTATGAAGGTGCTTATGGCAATCACTTTCGGACTGATTGCCGGACTCGCAGTGCTGCTCATACTGCCACTGCTGTTCACCTTCGTCCTCATCAAAATTATAGGTGGCGCAGCCACTAAAATTAACTGAAATCTAACTTATGAAAAAAGAAATCAATCTCAAAGTGGATGCATTTGTCGCAGAGATGATGGCAAAACATCCAGAGCTAAAGGCCATGAAGGAGGAACTGTCTTTCTGGCAGAAAGACCCTCGCGCAAAACTGCTTGGAGAATGGGTCTGTGAAGATCTCCCTTCGGTAGAATTTAAGATTACGGTTGAAGATAACTACTTTCTTCTATCAATTTGTATCACAAAATGGGGAGAATGTGACTACTCCTACTATCCTCTCCATAAGGGAGAAACTGACCGGTTGTATTATTTCATCCGTAAAGGTAAAGTCGTAGAGATGATGATTCAAGGCGATATGGACTACGATGGGGAGGAGGATGGCCCTCAGATGTGTATTGACGGTTACTGCTTTACACAAGTCGAAGGCACATGTGCTTTCATTCATGAAAACCAAGCCATGACAGATGATGATACTGTCGGCATAGCCGCAATGGAATACAAAAACGAATCGAGAATCTAATGCCAATGAAACTGAAATTCCTATTCCCCCTCATAGCCCTGTGCCTTCTGTTAGGCACAGGCAGGGCTTCCGCCCAGTGGACGGTCATTGACCCGTCCAACATCGCACAGAGTATCGTAAACTCTTCAAAATCACTTGTTCAGGAATCAACGACCGCTACAAATATGGTCAACAACTGTGCGCCCGTATAGGCAATATAGATAAATGTAACTTTGGCAAGTTATTAGGTTCGCGTTCAAATAACCTATCATCATCCCCCTTACCTGACAACGAAAGACGGCAGGGAGTGTAGCATGGGCGGAGAAGCCATGAGTCAGTCTGCTATAAAGGCTGCGACTGAATGGTTAGATGAAAGGAATTGATATGAGGATAAAATCCAAACTGATTGAATGATAGTCCAAGCGGTACCAGACCAAACTGCGGTGTATTATAGCTGTACTCACCGTACCTCGACACTCTATTTTGGGAAGTTGTCAAAATGGAGCATGAACGAGCCGAGGCGCATCTGCAATATGCAGAAAAGGACGGAAGTCATATCCGACAATCAATTCAAGCCAAGTTGTCATATTGTAAACGGGGATTGCCTAAATCAGAGTGCCTGCAATGTAGGCTATAAGGTGCAGACCTTTGAAAATCTGACATGGCAACGGAGTCTCCGTAGTAGTCCGAGCAAGGGAAAGCCTTGTACATGGCAAAGGGAGACAGTTACTAATTTTTAATACAATTAAAGGAATTTGTGTGAGACAAATGAGAAATCCCGAAATCGTATTAAACAGTTTATCGATGCACGGTCAGCAAGACGATTATAAGTTCAAGCGGCTCTATCGGATTCTGTTAAATGAGAAAATGTATCATGTTGCATACGAGAAAATCGCAACAAAGCCCGGCAATATGACTGCCGACTGCAAAGGCGATACCGTTGACGGCATGAGCATTGAGAACATTGAAAAGCTGATAAACTCATTGAAAGATGAAAGTTATCAGCCACGACCCTCAAGACGTGTGTACATTCCCAAAAAGAATGGTAAAATGCGTCCTCTCGGCATTCCGTCTTTCTATGACAAACTTCTGCAAGAGGTTATACGGATGATTCTTGAAGCTATCTATGAGCCTCGTTTCTCCAAGCACTCTCATGGATTCAGACCCAAACGTAGCTGCCACACCGCATTAGCAGAAATAGAAAAGACATTTTGTGGAGTAAAATGGTTTGTTGAAGGAGATATAAAAGGCTTCTTCGACAACATCGACCACAATGTGCTGATTGAAACCCTTTCTGAACGTATTGAAGATTGCCGTTTTCTTCGGTTAATCCGCAAATTTCTGAATGCGGGTTATGTGGAGGATTGGAAATTCCACAATACATATAGTGGCACACCACAAGGTGGCATAATCAGTCCGATTCTTGCCAATATATACCTTGACAAACTCGACCGCCACATGGCAGAGTTTGAGAGCCAATTCAATAAGGGCAAAGGTCGTAAACGGAATCAAGAGAACCAGTCGCTGCAATACAAGCGTCGCTGGCTTAAACATCGTTTGTCTAAAGTTTCAGATGGCAATGAGCGCAAAGAAATAATCAAAGCACTCAAAGAAAATCAGAGACAAAATCTTCTGATTCCATCTGGGGACGAAATGGATGCAGATTACAAGCGTATCCATTATGTGAGATACGCAGACGATTTTCTGATTGGAATTATCGGTAGTAAGGCGGATGCAACCAAATTAAAGCAGGAAATTACTGAATTTCTTGGTAATAAAATGAAGTTGGAACTGTCTGCCGAGAAAACACTGATAACACATTCGGAAGAACGAGCCAAATTTCTTGGTTATGAAATCTGTATTCAGAAGTCAAATCAAACCGTAAGGCATAAAAATGGCAGTCTGTGTCGTGCGCATAACAAACGTGTCCGACTGCTAATCGGCAGAGACGTGATTAAGAAAAAGCTCCTTTCTCTCAATGCCATTGAGATTAAAATCCACAATGGCAAAGAGCAATGGAAAGCCAAATCACGTGTTGGATTGACAACATTGGATGACCTTGAAATTCTGAGGAAATTCAGTTCAGAAGTAAGAGGTCTATACAATTACTATGCCTTAGCACAAAATGCCTGTACCGTCAGCACTTTCGATTGGATGATGAAATGCAGTATGTATAAAACATTTGCCCATAAATATAGGACAAAGACATCTGCTATCAGACGTAAATATTTCAAAGACGGAGTATTTACAGTATCATTCAAAGCAAAGAACGGACAGATTCGGGAAGCCAAATTCTATAATGACGGCTTCAAACGAAAGAAAGCAGACAGTAACGGAATGATTGACAACAGCCCAAGTCACATGACCTACAAAACGACCACAAGTCTTATAGACCGTCTTGCGGCTCGTAGGTGTGAGTTATGTGGCGCAGAAGAAAATTGAACTGAACCCAAAAAGTTGGACAAAACAGAGTCTGAAAAATGTCCGACAAAGTAAAAAGAAAGTATGTCAAGCATGACCATGAAGAACGAGTCATGGCAATAAAGAAGGTGCTTGAAGAGGGATGGTCAATACGGGCGGCTGCCAGATTGATTAATGCCAATCACAGGCAGGTGAGTTTCTGGCTTTCCACATATGAAAAGTACGGTAATCTGCGTCCTGTGCGAAAACATGGTTCCTACTCGGCTGATTTTAAGCGAAAGGTAGTTTCTGATATCGTCCGAAATTCGTTAACTTTGCAGCAGGCGGCCCTGAAGTACGGGCTTCCATGCGCTTCAGCCGTTCGCACATGGAAGGAACGATACCATAAATATGGGGATGCCGCTTATATCGTGAAGCCGTCATCTGTACGTAAACCAGACATGTCCGAAAAGAAAAAAGACAGGAATAAGATTGGCAACGTCGCAGAACTCGCCTCTTTAAGAAAGGAAGTGGAGTATCTGCGGGCTGAGAATGCATACCTAAAAAAATTGCAGGCCTTAGTAAGGGAAAGGAATGCCCGACCAACAGGGAAAGGGTGACCGCCATCCGGCTACTAAGGCCAAAGTTCCGGCTTTCGTTTTTACTGAAGGCCGCAGGGATGGCCCGCAGCACGTTCTATTATGGTGCTGCCACATATGGAAAAGACGATAAATATGCGGCTGTGATAAAGCTCATATCGGAGATATACCATCTACACAAGGGACGGTATGGATACCGGCGTATCAGACTTGAACTCAAGCGCAAAGGATACAACTTGAACGGCAAGACGGTTCTCCGTCTCATGGGGGTATGCGGACTAAAGTCAAAGGTCAGGCCCAAAAAGTTCCGCTCATACAAAGGTGATGTCGGGCGTATCGCACCCAATATAATGAGAAGGGACTTCAGTGCGGAGGCTCCTAACCGCAAATGGGTGACAGATATTACCCAGTTCACGTTGTTGGGACAAAGATGCTACCTTTCGACAGTGATGGATCTTTTCAATCAGGAGATAGTCGCATATACAATATCATCATCATGCTCGCTTAAACTTGTCACAACCATGCTGAAGAAAGCTTTTTCCACAGTGAAAGACCTGGAAGGACTGATGTTACATTCGGATCAGGGATGGCATTACCAGCACGCAAATTATCGCAGGATGTTATCCGCGAGGGGTATTGTGCAGAGTATGTCGCGAAAGGGAAATTGCCTTGACAACGCAGTTATGGAGAATTTCTTCGGACATCTTAAGTCAGAATTGCTATATTTGCATGAATTTTGTTCTTGGGATGACTTCATTCGAAAATTGAAGAAATACATCGTGTATTATAACAATGATAGGATTAAAGTGAGATTCAACGGCTTGTCTCCCATAGAATATAAAAATAAATACTATAATGAACTGATATAAATCATGTCCAACTTTTTGGGTTCAGTTCAACCAACGGGAGGTCTGGAGATTTTTCAGTCAAAAGGCAAAAGAATATCCCGGGCCACACACGTTAGCCCTACCGAGCAAATTGAAATCTGTTTGTTGGTATTGCAATGAAACTGGAGATAAGACTCCGCACTGGGGAAAACGAATGACAGCATATTGATAATGGCGAATATGTTAATCTCTTTGTGAAATACATTTTGTTGCGCCTAAAGGAGAAGTCTGTGGCGTGTAGAGTAGCAGAACGTCACTGTCTTCGGGATAATGGTGCGGAATCAAGCGGTGGGTGGATTTGTGGCGGTGTATAATAATTTGCGGAGGGCATCAGGACACGGCATGGGACATAAGCGTGACCGGCGTCACCACCCGGATGGGTATGGTGGCATAGGTTTAGCGTTGGATCTTGCGGTGTCGCCCTCCGCTGCTGTCGGAATGGCGGTCAACGATGTCAGGGCTTGCCCCGACATTATTGACGGCAATGCCGACATAACAAATGCACCGACACAACTCGTCCCATCGCTTCCATCGTGTTCAATAAAATGCTTTTGTTCAATAGGAGTGAACAGCAACAAAAAAATGAACGCCCCGGAATCTCCAAGGCGTTATAACTCTATGATGAAGTTTTATACAAGAGTCAATCAAATAGGTCATCAGCAGTCAATGTGTTTTGTACATCTCCTGCATATTCGTTTGATGTGAGACCTGATGCGGTTATCATTGTCAGAAATATGGCGTTCTTTGTTTTAGTGACATCTTTCAGTCTTGCAACCTTGTTTTGCAGGTTTGCAGAATATTTTTTGTCGATTGTAAATGGATTCTTTGTGAATTTCATCTCGCAAAGATTGAACACTTTGTCAGCCCTCTCAATCAATAGATCAATTTCAACTCCGGGTAGGTCAGCATACGGAGGGGTGCGCCATGAGAATTCATTGCTCAAGATTCCACCAATGCCCAAAGCCTTTTTTATCTGGCGAATATGAAGCAGACATATTCTTTCAAATGACAACCCACACCAATTGGCGTATGCCGGACTGGTCTGAATCTTTGACCAATACCCTTCATCTGTAATTCTCTTTGATGAAAGGAATCTATAATAGAATAACGTATAATTATCTATGAGTTGATAGACGGCCCCTTTCACTCTATTCCCATAAGATGAGTATAAACGGATGAAACCACAGGCTTCAAGGTCTGTCATATATTTTGTCAAAGTACCGTTTCGCGGTAAGTGCGTGGTCTCTGATACTTCCTCGATAGTCATGCCCACTTTCTTTTTACCAAGTGCCGATATTATTTTAAGATATGGTTCAGGTCGTTTGAACAATGAGGCGTAAAGATCATCGAACTCACTCTTGAAAACTGCATTATCGGCGAAAAACATACGATCAATGTTTTGTGCCAGACTAAACCTGTGGTCAAGTTTGCTCCAATAATATGGGACACCGCCAAAGATCATATATGCTTCTATAATCTGTGGTCGCGTCATTTTCATATGGAGCGAAGCGGCATATCGTTCACACTCGCTAAGTGTAAACTGTTTCAACCTGATACTACGGGAAAGACGATTATGTAATCCTCCGTGATTATGTATAATATTCTTTATAATCCATGATGTTGCCGAACCGCATACAATTAACAGAATATCTTTCCTTGCCGAAGCCCATCCATTCCAGAAGTGTTCAAAGGCCGGGAGAAAATCAGACTTCGGCGTATCCATCCACGGCAGTTCATCCAGAAAAATCACTTTTCTTTTCTCTTTCTTGCTTTGTATGTATGTTGACAGACATTGAAATGCCTCAAGCCAGTTTTTGGGGATTTGGGAAGGGGTGTAACCCTGACTTACCAAGGAATTATAAAACGCTTTAAGCTGCCCTTTCGCAGGGAATTTTGACACACCGGCATGGAAGAAAGTAAAACGCCCCTTCAAAGTCTCTCTTACAAGATACGTTTTCCCAATTCTTCGCCGACCGTATATGGCTACAAACTCAGATTCGGAAGAGGAATACGCCTCTTCAAGCTGATATATTTCTTCTTCTCGTCCTATAAGCATACTTTGAAATTTAGGCACAAAGGTAGTGAATAATTCCGACATATCCTATCTAAATTGCAAATTATATTGAAGATTTAGACATCAAATGCAACGTGGGTCTGCTTGCAATTCGGGTTATATGGTATCTAAATCCTCTCAAAACGTCATTATTTAGATAGGAAATACGAAAATTTAAGCCGGAAAATTTGGGTACTTCTCAAAAAAATAGTAACTTTGCAATTAGAAAAAGAGTACATTCACACGTTTTAGGCAAGATGGCGAGACATTCGTAACGCCCGATTGTCCACTCTGCGCCAGCCCCTGACGCAAAATGCAGAAAAACGATGAAAATCGCAGGTGTGAGGGAGGCTCTTGAAGCCTCAAAATTCGCCCTTATTCAGATGATTATCAATCCTTTAATTGGAAGACCCCAATACTGGTGGAACGAGGGCAGCTCAGACCGGACGTGCTGCTGACAGCGCAGCTGATGGCTCTGTAGAGACAGAAATCGACAATGCCATCGACGAGCTCAAAGCCACTATGGCGGCGTGGAGCCGTGCCGGACGCCGTAGCATGAACATATCGCTTGTGGGCATGAACTCCGAACAGCTTGAGTTACTGCCCAAGGTTATAGCCGCCGGGGCAAAAGTGGGCTATCTGCTGATCAAGAAGGGAATCACATCGTTTGGCGAATGGGCTAAAAAAATGCGTCAGAGCATAGGCCCGGTACTTCGAGAGCAAGGTGAACTAAGCGACCGAGAGGTTGACGAATGGATTGAGGAGATGTGGAACAGCGACTATCCCGTAGACGGCACTACGCGTCGTGTGAGCGAGTGGGCTGCTCTTATGGGGCAGGCGAAGCTGCGTGAGAATGTGCGCATGAGTCTTGAACAGAAGCGTGCCGCACAGGCCGAGGCTGAGAGTGTGGGCGTGGAGCTGTGCGACGCTGAGAATATCGCTGCGACTCTGCCGTATCTGCTGCCTCAGCAACAGGTGGATGTGCTGCGGGCTGAGGTGCAGTTCTTTGACCCGGGCCATCAGGACGCCGAGCACGGTAACGGCAAGGGCTACATGTTTACCAACGGCACGGGCACGGGTAAGACTTATACCGGTCTTGGCATAGTGAAGCGCTTTGTCAAGCAAGGCAAGGGCAGGATATTGATTCTTACGCCGTCGCAGACGAAAGTGGAGGATTGGATAAATGACGGCAAGAACCTCGGGCTTGATATCCGCAGCCTTGACGACTGGGGCTCGGAGCACGGCATGCCGGCAACTCAGGAGAAGGGCGAGGGAGTCGTGATAACGACATACGCCAACTTCCGACAGAACAAGGCTCTGATGGAGGACTGCTTCGACCTGATAGTCTATGATGAGAGCCACCGCCTGCTTGAGAACAAGAAAGGCGAGGCTACCGCCGGCGTGAACATGCACTACAAGCTCAGCAACAAGGATGAGAACCATACATTCCAGCGTCTGCGCGACGTCAACCCTGTATACCGCGAGATGATTGCGACGCGAGAGGAATTTGCGGATGAGTATCAGCGGCTTGTTGACAATGCCAAGAAGGCTACCGGAGAGAGCAATATCTTCCATCTCGAGGTCAACGGCTATATACCGCCTGTAGGAACGAATGAATGGAGCCCGGCGACCGAGGCAAGGTTTCCGCATATCGCAGGGCTGAGACGCAAGGCGACGGAGCTTGAGCGCAGATTCACTGAAGAAGAGCGTCCGCGTCTTGAGGCGCAGGCCAAGGAGGATATGAATCGCACCAAGGTGGTGTTTCTGAGTGCGACTCCATTCAACACCCGCGAAAATCTCGACTATGCCGAGGGCTATATCTTTTCCTATCCCAAGGATGACGGAGGGGGATATGCTGTGCCCAAGGGCAGGAGCCGCTTTTTCCTCGACCACTTCGGCGCGGGCTACAAATGGCGCTATCACCGCCTTGAGCACAGCGCAGAGAATGCACAGGCACTCGCGCAGCAGGAGGTGGAGTTCAGCGACTGGCTGCAGAATGACCTTCGCACGATGAGCGGCCGCATGATAGACAGCGAGTTTGACTACTCGCGCGACTTCCCGACTGTGACGGGTGAGTATGCGGGACGCTTCAATGAGGCGACCGCCGAGCTGAGCCGCAACGAATTCACCCGACAGGCCTACGGAGAGACCATTGGCAACTATAATTATGGCAGTGCGCTGATGGAGAGTCTTAAGGTGGCGCAGGTGTTGCCTCGAATACGCGAACATCTGTCGCGTGGCCGTAAGGTGGTGGTGTTCCACCGTCGCGTAGAAAGCGGCGAGCCAATCACACAGCCTTTCGAAACGATATTCTCGCGTGCGGAGGCATTGCTGTCGAAAGAGAGTGACAAGGATAAGAAGCGAGAGGGGTTTGCGGAGATACGCAAGCTGCGCCGTCACTATCAGGACTTGCTTGAATGGGAGAAGACGCTTGACCTGCGCATGCCTCGCGAGCAGCTCGCCGACGCTTTCGGCGCGGAAAAGATAGGATTTTTCAGCGGCAAGGAGGGCAAGAAGGCCAAGAACAAGGCTGTCGAGGATTTCAACAATGACGACAGCGGCAAGGATATCTTTGTGGTGCAGGAGGCGAGCGGCAAGGAGGGCATATCTCTTCATGACCGCAGCGGACGCCACCAACGCGTGATAATCACACTTGCGCTTCCGCAGAGCCCCATCACTGCCCTGCAGATAGAAGGGCGCATATACCGCATAGGCAACAAGAGCAATGCCATATTCGAGTATCCTCTTCTCGGGCTTGACTCGGAGATGATACTGTTCGGACAGAAATTCAACACACAGGTAGGCACGACAGAGAATCTCGCACTCGGCGGCAAAGCACGCAATCTTCGCGAGAGCTTCGCCCGGGGCATAGAGGAGCGCAGCGGCGATGTGTCGCTTGAAAGCCAAGGCTTGGGCGGCAAGGAGATGGACAGCGGCAGCGGTCGGGAAGAGATGAGCGGCTATGAGCGCGCCGTACTCGACTACTACGGCAATCAGAAACTCAGCGGGCGCCGCGACTCGCGCGAAGGCAAGGACTATTATCCCACACCTGAGCCTTTGGGCTATAAGATGGTTGAATGGGGACAGGTGAGCGAGGGTGAGAGCGTGCTTGAGCCCTCGGCAGGTCATGGCGCGATAGCGCGGTATGTGCCGGGGGTGAACACACTGACTGCGATAGAGCCGTCGCGGTCGCTCTTCGGCCGACTTCAGGTGAAGGCCGGAGGCGTAGGCCGCAAGTTCGAGTGCTGTACCTTTGAAGAGTATAATGTGGTGAACAAGCATGATGTGGTGGTGATGAATCCACCGTTCGGAGCGGCAGGCCGTATGGCCGTAGATCATGTAGCCAAGGCGTTCACTCACTTGGAAGAGGGCGGCCGCATAGTGGCCATCATCCCACGCGGAAGCACTGACAAGAAATTCGAGCAATGGTACAATGGCGAGAAGAAGGCGGTGCTCACAGGAGAGATATTGCTACCCGATGTTACATTCGAGCGTGCCGGTACGGCTGTCAACTGCCGAGTGGTGATCATCGACAAGGTAAGCGACAAGTCACTTGCGCAGCAGGCGGCTTCAAACGCACGACACATAGACCTGAGCCACCGCGACTATAGCAAGATAGAGGATTTCTTTGAAGAACTCGAGGGTATCGACATGCCGGCGCGCACCATCGACATGGCTGCGAAAATGCGCAAGACGTCACTGCCGGTAGCCCGTTCGCTGCGGGAGATCAAGGGCGTCAAGGAAGTGCGGGTCGGCACGGACTATATGCTGGTATCGGGCCGCGGAGTTTATGAGCGTGTTGATTGGTCTGCGGAGGGCGGAGAGCTTGGCGGGCGTCTTCAGCAGAAATATAACAAGTTCAAGTCTAACGAGGAATGGGCTGAGAGCCGAGGCCATGAAGAGCAGGCAGAGGTCTACCGGGAACTCAAGAAACTGTGCGCACGCCTCAGCGGCAAGACCGAGGAAGAGATGGAGCGCGGTGTCAAGGACGACGGTGTGCGGTTCCGTATGGGGGATGAGGTCGAAAGTCAAGATAATAAAAAAAGCCCGTCGAAGAATCGGCTGGACTTAACCACTCCCCCGGCAGAAGCCGAAGTTACATCCTCCTCATCGAAAGGCGCAGCAAAGTTACAGAAAATAAGTGAGAATCTCAATACCTTGGCTGCAAAATACGCCGGAGTAACGAATCATCGCGGAGCAATTACTGATTTTGCCATGGCTATCGGTGCGGACTCACAAGGCTATGCGACGATTGAAACAGCCAATGGAGATGAAATCCATATCCGCATAAGCAATCATAATGCGAACGCAGGACATTTTGCAGACAAAGGGCACTATGATGGTAATGTGAGTGTGGTGATCAAGAGTCGGCATACGCCAAAAACCTTTGTAGCAAATGACGATGTAGAACTCACAGAGTATATCTACACAAAAGAAGATATCTCAAAAGATGGAAACTTGCTCTCACAAGTAGCCGAATCACTACGGCAGATGTTGGAGACCGGCGAATATGAGGATTTGAGTGGTAAGGCTATTGTCAACCATTCGCCGGATATGGAAAATGAAGCGGGCGGCAAGACCGGCAACCGCTACCGCATGGGGGATGAGGCTGCGAGCTTTGAGGAGCGCCAGGCTGCAGCTGTCGCCAACCGCGGCACTGTCATGCCGGGGCTCAATGAGGTGACGGTGAGAGTCGTCGATGTTCCGCGGCATGATTTCGCAGGAAAACAACCTATATCACAGGCTCGACGTTGGGCTAAAGATAATATTGTTGGAGAGCATGTGCTTACCGACAATAAAGGTGATAGAGTACCCTATGTTATAAGTGGGCGCGCGATAGACAAGTATCTTAGCTTTTCTGCGATAGGCAAGAGCGAGAATCTCGGTGTTCATCTTAGTGTGCTCAAACAGCTGCCGGAAGTTATTGGTGAAAGTATTGAGGCAGAAATTCATCCGGATTACAACAAAGGAGAAGATGGTGTAAGACGAGTTGAAAATGGATATCAGCGAGATAATCTTATTCATCGCTTTTATGGAGCTGTGACAATTGATGGTAAGGTTTATCGCGTAAAGACAACCTTGGTAGAACCTTCAGACAGCGGTTCACTAATAAAGCCACACAGCTTTGAAGTAACAAATATAGAGCTGCTCGAAGAATCGAACAGCTCTGAAATGGAGCCTACGGCCAGTCAGAATGAATCGCTGACACCCGTAGGAGTTGCAAAGTTACTGAAAGGAGTTGAGAAATCCTACGATGAGGGTGTAAAACTTTTGGAGGCGAGTGAAAAAACTTCGTCACGCTACCGCATGGGGGATGAGGGTGAGAGCTTTGAGGAGCGTCAGGCTGCAGCTGTCGCCAACCGCGGCACTGTCATGCCGGGGCTCAATGAGGCGACGGTACGGATTGTCGATGTGCCCCGCCATGGGTATGAGGGACACAACATTTTGAGCCAAGCTGTTGACGCAGCCTCAAAGAGATATGCCGGCAAGGTGCTGACGTATGATAATTACGGTATGAGGTTTGAGTATATCGTAAAACCTCGGTCCTTTAAGTATGCGGCCAACCATTCAGGTAAAAGCTCCAACATGGGTGCCCAGGCAGCCGTAATGGATAAACTCTTAGATGTTATCGGAGAGAGTATCGAAGTGATGGAACATGCGGATGTAAATAAGATTGACGGCAACCGTAGCGAAGATAACGGCTATACTCCCAATACTTTAATGCACCGCTTTGTGGGGGCTGTCAATATTGATGGAACAATCTATCGAGTTATAACAACCCTCAAAGAGTACTCAGATGACGAATTGTCACGCTTACATACATACGAGGTGACAAAAATCGAAGTGCTCGACGCCGAGACGCCAAGCACTTCGAATGCTACCACTAACAACAATATATCATCGTTAGGGATTGCAAAGATACTACAAGGAGCTGAGATACACAATAAATCGGGCGAAAAAATTCTTGAAGAGAGTAAAAAAGCCGGAGATATAAGCTATGCCGCCGCAGCTGACGCTGCTACACAGCAACAAAATGAGGGCGGCGCTGAAGCTTCGGAGCTTGAGCAAAAGGGCGCTGAGATTGCCGGGCGGTTGAATACTCCTGTGCGGTTTGTGGAGGACTTGTCGGATATTACGGACTCGTCGGCTGATGTGCGGCGGAAGAAGCGGTCGGCCAAGGGCTGGTATGATACAGCGACCGGTGAGGTTGTGATTGTGCTGCCCAACTGCGACAGTGTTGAGGATGTGGAGGCGACGATCTTCCATGAGGTTGTGGGTCACAAGGGGCTGCGCGAGCTTATCGGCGATGAGCGCTTCGGGGAGTTCCTGCGGCAGGTGTATGAACATGCGTCGGCTGCGACACGCGCCAAGATAAACGCCCTTATGTCGCGCAACGGCTGGAATGCTGAGCTTGCGACGGAGGAGTATCTGGCGCAGCTTTCCGAGCGTGGCTTTGCCGACATGGAGGCGCAGGAACGTGGCTTTTGGAGTAAGGTGCGCGAGAAGGTGCTTGATTTCCTGAGCCGTCTCTTCGAGGGCAGGAGGCTTCCCAAGAGCTTGCGGCTCGGAGACGAGGAACTGCGGTATATGCTGTGGCGCGCCTATCAGAAGCGCGTCGACGGCTCGCTTGTGGGCGAGGCTGCCAATGTGGTAATGCAGGAGCGGCTGGGGGTTGGACGCTTCAGAGAACAGGATCGAGAGCAAAGGTCTGTGGCAGACAGAATTGAGAATCTGTTTTATGAGGCTGTCAATGGAATACTGACAGGCAAACCTGTAGAAGTAGGGCGACTGACATCTGAGGGTAAATCATATTTGGAAAGATTGTCGGGCATGCAGTTGAAGGAAGAGGTTTCGTTTGTGCTTAATCCGTCGGATATGGTGCACATACATAACCGTCATTTCGGAACCAATGAGAAAGACGGCAGAAACATCCCTCTTACAAATGAAGATATCAGGGCTATAGCCTCAATCGTTTCCAACCCGGATAGAGTGATATATGCCAAAGAGAAGAAAGGCAATGAACGAAATCTGTTTTTCTTCCTGAAAGAAAATGATAGCGGAAGTTATAATCTGCTTGAGGTTTATGCAGACAGAAAAGGTAATCTGACATCAAAAAGCTTTTTCAAAAGCAAAGAGGGCGTATCCCAACGTGTAATATCGTTACAGAACGACCCTACACTCTACGTCCATGACGGATGGGGCAACCCTCTTGATGGTGCAAAGTTACCAAAATTCTTTGAGACGGCAAAAGAAAGCGATGAAAGTTCACGTCTGCGCTTCCGCAGCGGCAATTACGCCAATGCGCGCGAGGAATACGAGGCACGGGTGCGGACAATCACCGAGCGTGACAAACGTAGCGGTGAAGTTTTGCTCGACAGCGGGGGCAACAAGAAGAAAGCCAACCGTGCGGCGATGTGGCATGAGGCATATCTTGACTCGATGGCTTCGTTGAAAGCTCTTCAGGAGGCTGTGGAGAATGAGAGCGGTGAGGAGCTGAAGGATTTCGAGAACGCCTATTGGGCAGAGAACCGTATGAGCAGCTCCAACAGTGCGCAGACGGCGGCGTGGAAAAAGCGTTATTTCGAGCCTTTGATGAGAGAGGTGTCGCGGCTGACAGGAAAAGGGGACGAGGGCTATAGGAATCTCCTTGACTACATGATGGCGAAGCACGGCTTGGAGCGCAACGCCTATATGCGTACCCGAGCCGAGGCCAATGGCGAGCAGACGGAGCGTGATTTTGCGGGATTGACTTCTTTATTTGAACTCTCACCCCGTAAATGGGAGGAGGCTGAGCAGCGGGCGGAGGCTCTTGTCGCCACGTATGAATCGGCGCATAGTACCGCGGAGCTATGGAGACTTGTCAATGCAGCGACAAAAGCGACATTACAGACACGCTACGACTCAGGATTGATAAGCAAAGATGTGTATGACAAGATCCGGACACAATACCAATATTATCTTCCGATGAAAGGGTGGGCGGATACCGTGGCCGGAGATGTGTATGAGTACGCAGCCGGGACTTATCATCTGGGAACGGCACTGCACAGCGCCTTTGGACGCAGCAGTCAGGCAGACGACCCATTGGCTACAATTTCGGTAGACGCCGAACGCACAATCATGGAGGCAAACCGCAACAGGATGAAGATGGCTTTTCTGAACATGGCGATAAACCACAGGACAAGCCTGCTGACGGTGAGACGCCAGTGGTATAAGAAGCAGACCGACGGGACTTGGCTTGAGGACGATCCACCGATACCCGAGAATGCGACAGCAGACGAAGTGAATGCGATAGTAGAGCAACACAATGCAGATATGGAGGCATTGAAGGAGAAAGGCGAGGCATACCAAAGTAAAAAGGGTCTGCAGTTGGGCATGCGCGTCAACAAATATGAGCGTTCGCAGCATATCGTGACGGTAAGCCGAGCCGGAGAAATATATCAAGTGTTCATCAACGGCAATCCGCGTGCGGCGATGGCTATCAACGGACTGCTCAATCCTGACACCGGAGAAACAACGCGTCTTAAGCGATGTGGGCAGAGTGTGAAAAATTTTATGTCTAAGGCATTCACAACATATAACCCGGAATTCATATTCAGCAATCTTGCGCGGGATGTTATGTTTGCCGGAGCGGCGGTAGCGGTCAAGGAAGACAAGGCATACAACAGTCAGTATCGCAAGAATATCTCCGGGCTGCTTGTGAAAGGCCGAATCTTGAAGCTTGTGCATAAGTACAATGCCGGCACATTGGATATGGATAAAGACTTAGAACGTTACTTCTATGAGTTCATGACCAACGGAGGAGAGACAGGATTCACACAGGTCAACACTGTTGACAAGGTGAAGAAAGAGATGGAGCGGTTTATCAGGCAGGCACAGGGCGGAGCCTCGTCTGTGCCCGGCGAGGCATGGCGTGGGCTACTCGACGGAGTGGAGTTTATGAACCGCTGCGCCGAGGATGCAACGCGTTTCGCCGTGTATATGACCTCGCGTCAGGTAGGGCGCGGAGTGGCGCGGAGTGTATGGGACGCCAAGGAGATAACGGTGAACTTCAACAAGAAAGGCAGCGGAGCCTTGGGCGCACGTTATCTGAACTTCTCATACGTATTTTTCAATGCCGCCATGCAGTCGCTGGGCAACAGCGGCAGGCTTATCAAGAAACATCCCGGCAAATCGGCTATGGTGATGGTGGCGTTCATGAGCGCCGGCTTCCTGCTGCCTTTGGTATCGCAGGTGCTTTGCGGATTGGCGGGAGGTGATGATGACGATTACTTCAATATACCCGAGTGGGTACGCCGTAACAATCTTGTCATACCTATCGGAAAAGGCAGATATCTGACGATACCGATAGCGCATGAGCTGCGACCGTTCTACGGCATAGGTGAGCTCGCCTACTCGACTCTTATGGGACGTGAGGACGCCGGGGAGGCAATGTATAAGGCTGTCGAGGGTTTTACCGGTATACTGCCTGTGGATTGGACAGGCAACGGCGGTAATGTATTGATAAGTCTTACCCCGACAATCCTGCAACCGTTAGCGCAGGCGTACGCCAATGTTGACTATTTCGGCAAGCCGATATACAGACGCACGGCTTCCAATACCGAAGACCCTGAATGGACGAAGGCATACCGGTCGACGCACCCTTGGCTTGTTGACGCGAGCCGATGGCTGTATGAGGCTACGGCGACCGAGAACACTGCAGAGCGTCTTGAGGGCGTATGGTATGGCGATGTCAATCCTGCGATAGTGCAGCATTTGATTGAGTCATACACCGGCGGTATGGGTAAGGTAATCAACAAGATGAGCCGAACGATCTCCATGCTGTGGGATGAGGAGGCGAGGGAGCTGCGCAATATCCCTATCGCGAGCAAGTTTGCCCAGAGCGTAGATGAGCGGGCGATTGAGCGGAGGACCAACAACGAGTATTATGACCTCAGAGGCGAATACGAGAAACTGCAGCTTGATTTCCGCCACGTGAACGCACAGCCCTTGGACTCTGTGAGCGGCCATGCCAAGAAGCTTACTGATTGGCTTGACACTCCTGACGGGCGCAGGTATCTGATACTCCGGGATTATATGAAAGATGTCGACTATTGGCACGGAGTAGGCAAGAACGCGCCGACAGAGCTGATGAAAGAACGTGCCGACAGCATGGAGAATGCCACAAAGGCGGAGCTGATTGAGACTATGCGAAAGCCTGATGAGTATCCGGCAGAGACAATCGGGCGTAGAAAGCAGGAGCTTGACTATGACCGGGTACGGCAGGACAAGCGGGTGGAACGGCAGATGAAACGTGCTGAGGGACGAATGAGCAAGGGTAATGATAAGCCGAGCCGTTAGCTGACGTGCGTGGGCTTCGCCCGCGCCTTGGACGAAACCGGGCTTTTTTAATGGTTGGTGGGTTGCTTTTTAAAGTTGGTGGTTGGTGGGTTGGGGGCAGCGGATTACTTACTGCTATCCTCAAAAGCTAACTCGCTGCCCACAGCCTACAACCCACCAACCACACCCACCAACCACAACCTACCAACCATTACTCCAATAGATAACAGGTTGGAGGCGGAGGGATTTGTTATTTTTGCTGCAAAAAAGGAATGATATGAGGCTTAGAAGGATGAGCGATGTGTGGCGGCCAAGCGGCGACGGCGAGGCCGACAGCATAAAGCGTAGCAGGGCGCGCAATCATGGGTGTGAGCGCGGGCGTGCGCTTGAGGTGTTGCTCGAGGCACAGAATTATTATATGAACATGGACCGCTTCCGTCGCGACCGTGAGCGCAACAAGCGCTATAATTACGGCGACCAATGGAGCGATGTGATATGCGTCGACGGCGAGCGGATGACCGAGGAGGAGTATATCAAGCGTCAGGGGAATATACCGCTGAAGAATAATATGATACGTCGGTTGACGAGGAATGTGATCGGCGTCTACCGCAGTCAGGCGACAGAGCCGACGTGCTTCGCGCGCGACCGCGACGAGCAGCAGCTTGCCGAGACGATGAGCACCGCCCTTCAGTATAACATGGGGCTGAACCGCATGACCGAGCTCTATGCGAGGACGATGGAGGAGTTCCTGATATCGGGTCTGATAGTTCACCGGAAGTGGTACGGGCGGCGCAATGACAAGGAGGATTGCTGGACAGACTATGTGCAGCCTAACAATTTCTTTGTAGACAACAATATGCGCGATTTCCGTGCATGGGACTGCACGTGCATAGGCGAGATACATGATGTGAGCTTCGAGGCGGTGTGCCAGCAGTTTGCCAAGAGCCCGGGCGACTATCAATGGCTGAGCGGGATATACGCCGAGGCCAAGGACAGGCCTCGGTTGCTGCAGGCTTGGGGTGAGTTTGGCTATCCTCAGGATTATGACAATGATTTTCTGACGGCACGCGACCAGACGCGTTGCCGCGTGATAGAGGTATGGCGCAAGGAGAGCAAGCCTCGGTATTGGTGCCATGACTACAACACCGGCGATGTCTTCAAGATAGACGTTGAGGATTACGGCGAGCTCGTGGAGGCCGAGAACGCGCGGCGTCTTGAACAGGGGCGCAGCGTAGGCATGGCGCGCGAGGAGATACCTCTGATCAAGGCTGAGTGGATGATGGACGATTATTGGTATTACTATTATCTGTCGCCGCTTGGCGATATCTTGGCGGAGGGCGAGACTCCTTACGAGCACAAGAGCCATCCGTATGTTTTCAAGGCTTATCCGTTTATCGACGGTGAAGTGCATTCTTTCGTGAGCGATGTTATAGACCAGCAGCGGTACACCAACCGCCTTGTGACGCTCTATGACTGGATAATGCGTGCGAGCGCCAAGGGTGTGCTTCTGATACCCGAGGACTGCATACCGCGAGGCATGAGCCCGGAGGACTTCTCGCAGACGTGGGCGAAGTTCAACGGTGTGGTTATCTACCAACCCAACAAGACGGGACAGGTGCCGCAGCAGGTTGCGAGCAATTCGACGAACATTGGAATCAATGAGCTGTTGCAACTGCAACTGAAGTTTTTTGAGGATATCTCGGGTGTGAACGGCGCGCTGCAGGGCAAGCCGGGTTATTCGGGGATGAGCGCCGCGCTCTATAACCAGCAGACGCAGAACGCCACGACGAGTCTTCTTGACCTGCTGGAGGTGTTCAACAGCTTCATGACCGAGGCGGCATACAAGGATGTAAAGAATATACAGCAGTTCTATGAGCAGAAGCGTATGCTCTATATCGTGGGGCGTGCAGGGGCTAAGGTCGAGTATGACCCGCAAAAGATACGCAATGTCGAGTTTGACCTCAATATAGTGCCGAGCACAGCGACACCGGCCTACCGTGCGATGGCGAATGACTTCCTGATGGAGATATTCAAGAGCGGCCAGATATCGCTTGAGCAGCTGCTTCAGACGGGCGAATTTCCTTTTGCCGACCAGTTGCTTCAGTCATTGCAGAGCCAGCGGGAGCAGCTTGAGCAGGGCGAGGTGCCGGAGGGCGTGTCGCCGGAGCTGCTCGCACGGACGCAGCAGGGTGCGGATATGGAGGCTGTGAATAAGCTGTATGGGGCTATGAGAGCGTGATTTTCCTTTTTGCTGACGTGCGGGAGCTGCGCTCTCGCCGGGGACGAAAGGGGGGGCTTCTCAGATTGTGGCGGCGGAGATTGCTTTTGAGGTCATTGCCTTTCGGATTGAGCCCCGGGCGACAGCGCGGGGCATTTCCATTTCGTGGAAGCAGATGTGCAGGCCGATGGCGCGGGTCATGAGGAGGTCGTCGTGCTTGCCGTCGATGGCCCCGAAAGCACCGTTCTGCTTCCGCTCGTAGGTGAGTAGTTCGTTGAGGCAGCGCTCGTCGCGCTCTTGGTAGAGTGATTGGCGGATGACTTTTATGAGGGTCGAGATTATCATTGGCTTTGTGGCTATGTTGGTGTGGAAACCGTATCTGCGGGGAAGTCCTTGGCGTATTTCGTCGGGGGATTGGCGGCGTGCGTAGAGGTTGGGGTATATGTCGGCGAGCTGATATAGGATGTACTGCGACTGATCGCCGTCGACCTGCCGGGCGCGGTCGTGTGTCTCGAGGGTGTTTGACTCTATAACGAGGAGGGAATCGGAGTAGTATGCTGCAATCTGCGCGGCTTTCCACGCGAGGAGGTCGATGTCGATATGTCCGTACCATTGTGCTACGACAGCCGGCTTGCCGCCGTCGATCATGAATAGGCGGTCGAATACAACGATAACCGACCAGTCGGCCTTGGAGGAGCGTCCGCCGATGTCGACGACGGTGAGGTAGCGGTTTATGATATCCTCTCGGTCGGCGGGGTCGTATGGGTCGGGGTGTGACCATACCCACAGCTGTCCACGGGCGTCCTGCCTGAACTGCAGGTCCGTGAGGGCGTCGGGCCCTTCGTCGGCTTTTGCGTAGACATCGCCGACAAACCGAGGTGGGCAGCAGTCAGGGCGCAGTTTCTCGACGAGGTATTTGTCGAATACGGCTGCGCCGGAGTTTACAAAAGCCTCAATATCGTCGGACGGGCACTCTGCGGCCATCGAGCCGTGCTGCTGATGTTTGGTGCGCTCGATTACATACCAGTTGATGGCTTCGAGTGTAGCCCCTTTCTGCCACAGCCACCATAGATATCTGCCGGGCTCTACGCGGTCGGTGGCGGCATTGGCATTGTCGCGGTTTTGGTATAGAGTACGGGCGAAATGGAGACGCTCGTCGTCGGAGGCAAAGGGAGTGCGGTTCCAATCAATCTGAAACCAAGAAATGAAGAGAGCCTTGAATTGGGTGATACCATCGCGTGCTGCCTCATATTCTTTATGAAAGAAATTGCCGAGGCCGTTTGCTGTGGACTCGTAGACAATCATTGTGAAAGGCTTGTTGAGGACACCTGAGCAAGCAGAGCGGACGATGTCCTCGGGCTTCTTTCCTTCGGTAGCTTTCCACAGACCGACCTCAGAGAGATGTACGAGTGCGTAGTCGCCGCCACGGCAGGAGTCGGGTCGCTCGGCAGTGCCGATCTTGACCTTGCAGTTTCGCTGCGGGACTCGGAAAATAGAGCCGGATTTGCCGACGCCAACCATCTTTGGCTCGTTAGGGGCGTATGCCTCGCCGAGGCGGTAGAGCATATCGAGAGGATATGCTTTTATCATCCGGTCGAACATATCCTTGATTTCATCGGAGGCAGTGCCTTGGTGGGCGATGATGAGCGAGTTGAGGCCTTGCTTATGACAGAGCTGCAGCCAAGCCATATAAAGCTGCGAGGTGGTAGATCCGCCCCACTGACGCGCCTTGAGCAGGACAATGCGTATGGGCTTGCCGGCGAGTCGTGCCTCTTCGAGCGCCTCGACAAACAGGCGCTGGGGATAGGATAGTCGGAATAGTACTTCGGGGTCACCCTCGACGTTTTTATTTTTGATATATACGAAAGTTGCCGCCCAAAAAGGGAAATCGAAGCGGCAGCGGAGGCGAACGAACTGAGATATGACCTGCTCTCGCCCGCAGTTTGTGGGGTCCACGCCAAAGGCAGAGAGGATAAAGGCGTCTATGGACTTAGCCTGTATCAAAGACTTCACAAGAGGGACGGCCAACATCGGCCTCGGCAACCATTGGACGGGAATGGGGAAGTCTTCAATCTCGACACGTACGCGGTCGCCTATTGAGCCTTGGCCTGTAATGGGGTTGAACTTTGCAAAAATGATATTATTTCTTCGGTCGTTTTCGGCGATTATCTGCCTGATCGCAATATTGTTCATAGAAACCACTTTTAATTCTGTAGATAATTTCAGAGGCGGTGCGCGGTGCCATATAGAATTTTGGTGCGGGGGAATTGATGATGAGAGCTACTATTTCGGAGAGTCTGAGGTCGGGCATAGCCGGGGCGAGGCGCCTGTAGCGACTGAAAATCTCCATGAACATCTCACGCTTTGTAGGGCGCATTTTCGCGAGCGGGTTCTTACCCCGTGCCAGTTGAGAGACAACTACTGTTGCACGCTCCTCGGAAATCCAAAAGCGGGCAGACGGGAGCTCGACAATCATCTCACCGATAGATTTGTGCCCCAATACAGAAGAGAGGCTCATGACATAGCGGTATGCCCTGATGAGGTCGAGGTTGCGCAGGCGTGTGAATTCGAGAATGCAGCCGGGGTATTTCATTGATTTTTGGGTTTATGGGTTGTTGGCTGTGGGGTGTGGGTTACTTGGAATGGCGCGTGAGCTGCGCTCACGCCGGGAACGAAAGTGCCTTTTGCAAAGATGATTACTTATGGCTGTGCGTTCACCACCTGCCGCAACTTTGTGTAAAGATAATGATAGTTCTCCAAAAGATAACATGCCGGGTAGTGAAATAGGGTGTATCTTTGCTGCAAAAGAAACAACAGGTACAAACAATATAATAAAGAAATGGCTGATACCGAGAGAATTGAGCCTCAAACCAAGAGTAAGCGCGACCGAGTGAGCGAGCGTCTGAAGGGGAAATATCCCGACCGGGATTATGCGGATGATGAGGCATTGTTCGAGCAAATCGACCAAGACTATGACTCATTTGACGGCGAGCTGAGCGGCTATAGAGAGCGGGAGAAGTCGCTTGTTGACATGTTTAACCGCGACCCGAGGAGCGCGCAGTTCCTCACCGATATGGCCAATGGCCGAGACCCATGGAGCAATCTTATAAGGCGCGTCGGTGTAGACGGTATGACCGACATACTCAATGACCCTGAGAAGCATGAAGAATTTGAGGCGGCCAACAGGGAATATCTTGAGCGAGTGGCCAAGAGCAAGGAGCTCGACGAAGAGTATGATCGCAATCTTGCGGAGTCGCAGGCTACGGTGGCACAGCTTCAGGGCGACCGCGGCATTGACGATGATACGATGGACAAAGCGCTCGACCTGCTCGGACAGATAGCCAACGAGGTGCTTCTTGGCAAATTCACCCGGGAGAATATAGAGATGGCATTAAAGGCTGTCAACTATGAAATGGACATAGAAAGCGCGACACAGGACGGTGAGGTGCGCGGGCGCAATGCGCGTGTGGAGGCCAAGCTCCGCAAGCCGAGCCGCGGTGATGGCATGCCGACGCTCGGCGGCAGCAACAACAGCCCGCGCCGGCAGGCTGAGGAGGACGACGACATCTTTGCACAGGCTGCGCTTGCCAAATGAGAGGGGAGTCAGTACGGTTTGCAGAGCACAGCGGTGTGACACCTGTAAAGGGCAGCGCTGGACTGCCGGCACAATTGCCCGGAATGGCTACGACGGTGAGCAATACAGCGAATGCCAGCGGCGGCATAGCGGGCGGAAATCTAATAAAGACATCAGTAAAATAATAAAAACGGAAGAGGATTATGGCAGAAGTATCAACAGAGGGCAATGTTGCCGTAGGCGGCGCAGCCCCAACCGCGAGCCCGGGCCATGCAGGGCTTGAGACCCAGTTGCCGGGTGAGGCAACGACCGTGAGCACAGTTGCCGAGGCGACCGGCGGCGTTGCAGGCGGCAATCTTATAGAGTCGCACATAGACAGGGAACTGTTTAAATTCGAGAGTGACGACACCCCTCTAATGCAGTTAATGCTGTATGCGAAACGAGTGACGGTGAAGAACCCTGTAATAGAGCATTTCGCCATCGACGAGCCACGCGCGACAGTAGTGACCACAGCTGCGGTAGGCGACGGCAGCTCACAGCAGGCAATACTGCCTCTCGCTGTGGCAGACAAGCAGCTTCTCAACGCCTATACTACAGTGCTGTGCAAGGGCGTTGACGGCTATATGGCCGACGGCGTGACCAAGACACCGGGCAAGGACCTCATGCTCTTCATCAGTGGCCGTGACAGCGTGACAAGCAACCCTATAGCCCGCGCGGTGAACGGTCCGAAGACCGACCCCAACGACGAGCTTTGCCTTGTGCCCGAGATACCGGCAGGCACTACACTTGTGATACTCGCCAACGCGATGTATGAGACACAAATGCATGTGCAGCCCGACCTTGTGATACCGCAGCCAACGCGCTTGTATGCGCAGAAACGCGGCATGAACAATATCGTGAGTGACTATTTCGAGCATGTCGCCAAGCGCATACCTTTCGGCAAAGCGCTTATTGCTGAGGCTCAGATACGTAACTTCAAGGTCAAGGGCAACCGCACGCTGTGGGCGAGCCGCGCGAGCAAGTTCTCGGTAGAGACAGACCTCGGCGTTCAGACCATCTACACTACCGAGGGTGTGCGCTGGCAGATCAAGCGCCATCTCGATCACGGCGGCAAGTGGACATTCGAGCAGCTTATCGCGCTTGCGAAGATGACATTCACCGGCGAGGATGTGCCCAAGAACGTGGTTATTCTCGCAGGCAAGAACTTCATCGAGAACATACAGTGTATCGACTACTCGAAACACCCTGAGGTGCAGATTTCTGTGAAGACCAACCCTGTGGGCTGGAAAGTGACGGCAATCCACACCGTATTCGGCGAGTTCGAGATCAAGCATGACGCGACGCTCGACCGTCTTGGATGGAGCAACAGCGCTGCCGTGATAGCCTACGACCGCCTTGTGCACTATGTGTTCTCACAGGAGCACAAGAAGAACGAGGACATCGAGGGTCACGAGGCCAAACGCGAGGCGACCCTCGTGTGGGACGCTCTCGGCCTGAAGGGCTCGGCCCATATATGGATTGACGGCGAGGGTGAATGTGCGGAAGAGGGCGCTACCACATTTGTGATGTGGGACGACAGCGCGGCACCGGAGAGCCCTGTGAGCGGCAAAGTTTATGTGCTGCTGCAAGATTGCCCTGACATCGACGGCGCGGCTGTGAGCGGCTCGATGTGGCAGTATGACGGCAGCGGCTGGAAAGAATACAGCGGAGTAGTGACTGTGTAGGCAGGTGTGGATTGAGGGGGAGCGGCAAGCTCTGCTCCCCCTCTTTTTAAAACGAGGAGAGAGATGAAAAAGACAAAGAATACATACGGTGTATATAATATCATCGAATGGCATGCTATAATCAAGGCGGGCAAGGCTACGATAAAAGTGCCGTTTTCGGGTGGAGCGATGACGACGCAGGGGGTGACACCAGCGACGTTCACGACAACCAACCCTGTGGTGCAGCTTGCGATAGAGCGCAGCGCGGCATTTGCGAGCGGCAAAATCAAGCTTATCAAGACTTACCCTACCAATGAGGAGGTAGAGGTTGAGCGCAATCCGGAGGTTATTAAGGAGGCTCACAAGGCAAAAGAGGCTATTTTAGAGGCAAACAAGGAGGCTGATTTGGAGGCCGGGGCAGCTGAAGCTGCTGAGCCGAGCCAAAATGAAGCTGACGCTTCTTCACAACCCCAAAATGAGCCGGGAGCGGTTGTCAAGGTGAGCTGCGAGCGCGACGCTGCGGAATATCTGCGCGACCACTATGGCATAGCATTGAGCAAACTTCGCTACAAGAGTAACATTGCCGCAGCAGCCGAGCAGTATGGTGTGACTTTTGAGTATATCAGCGAAGAGAAAGCCGGGAGCGAATCATTATGATATTCAAGATACCGGATATATTGCGCGAGGTGCGGGTGAGCCTTGATGAGAACGGCGTGAGCGATGAGTTGCTCAGGACGGGAGATGTCGAGACTCTGTCGCTTGACGATATAATCCGTCAGAAGGTGCCGGAGGCGGTGCGGCTTGTGCATACGGCGGCGCCGACTTATCTCTTGGAGAGCGGCCATAACTTCGGGGACGCAGTGTATTGGGGAGATCTTGAGAGTGGCTGGGTGTTGTTGCCGGATGACTTCATGCGCTTGCTGATGTTCAGGATGAGCGACTGGGAGCGGACCGTATACACAGCGATATCAACCGAGGACGAGGAATATGAGAGGCAGCGTAGCCGCTTCAAAGGGATACGCGGCACGTCGCAGAAGCCGGTGTGCGCCATAGCGTTGCGCCCGGAGGGAAAGGTGCTTGAGTTCTACTCGTGCAAGAGCGAGGAGGCTGAGGTGGCCGTGGCTTCGTATCTGCCCTATCCCAAGGTGGATAGGTTTGACGGTATCGATATAAGCGAGCGTTGCTACAGGGCTGTGGTGTATATGGCGGCGGCGCTTACCTTACAGACATACGGCGAGGCGGAGAAGGCGTCGGCAATGACAGAGCTAAGTAAATCATTTTTACAATAATGAGCAGTATACCGACTAAAAAAATAGACGGAGATGTGGCTGTAGGTCGCAATGTGGTGACGGGCGGTAATGCGACCGTGCGCGGCAGTGCAACTGTAGGCCATGATCTGCGTGTAGAGGGTTGGCTTGAGGCGCGGAATATCAAGGGCGTCGCCAAGGGTCTGTTCGCTACGGAGGAGTCTTTGCAGACTGCTTATCCCAAGGGGGAGAAAGGTTGGTGGGCTATAGTCGGCTCGGGACTGCCGGGAGATATCTATATATGGGACGGCAGGAAGTGGACTGCGACCGGAGAGCAAGGAGGTAACCCGACGATAGAGTACTATCAGTATGGCAAGGATCTTGAGGATATCAAGGAGAGCCTTACTGAGCAGGAGGAATCTATCGGCAAGGCACAGAGTGCAGTAGAGGCTGCGCAGGGGGCGGCTGACGCCGCCACACCGCGGCAAATAGATATCGGCGAGCTTGACTCGATGGGGACTGAGGGCGGTATTGAGGCTCTTAAGGATTTTGTACGAGCCCTCACCTATAACGGCCCGGCGCATACGCGGTGGGCTGTGACAACGGGCTCAGGACGCAACTCCTATCTTGTAGGAACACTCGATGTCTTCTCGGATTTTTCACGGTGCGTGCTGACACAGGTGTTTGAGACACACCATACTTTTACAAGTGGCGTGCTCAATACCAATGAGCATACTGACGGCGCGATACGTCGGTACTTCCGATCATTCAATATTGACGCTAAATCGGATTTGGGCGTTGCCTCGGGGGAATGGACTCCTTGGCAGGAGTGCGAGCCGGAGTCGGTGGAGGAATTGCGGGCGCAGCTGAATAGTCTTAAGGCCGCACATGATACGCTGTCGCCTTTTGTATTCAAGAATCAAGAGGATATCGCCAAGCTCAAGCCTAAGGTAGAGGATTTGGAGGGTGGTTTTGACGGGCTCTTTGAGCCGATAGCGATTGGCGGTATAGTATCCGGCGATGAAATAATACTGAGTGAAACAAGCGGCGGTCTGTCAACGGAGGCAGGTTCGACGGTAGTGTACGATACGACAGGTCGTCTGTTGTTGCGTGTTGCCACGCGCTTACCGGAAGTCTACAATTATTATGGCGATTGGGCTGACGCTAAAGACTACGGCGAAGTAGATGTCAAAAGCAAGCGGATAGTACCATTTGAGAAGCGGCTCTATCGCGAAGCGAATACCGGTTGTATGTATTATTGGAGCGGAGCCGGCCTTGTGAATCTCGGCCTTGAGTTGGGGCTGACAGAGCACAGGGCTTATCCGGGTAATCTGGGCGCGAGGAACCGAGAGGATATCGAGGCTCTGACAAGTGCGGTCACTAAGCTGACGGAACTGTGCGGCCAACTGAAGAGTCATGCCGAGGAGCAGCAGAAAACAATAGAGGCACAGCAGGGAGAGATAGCGAAGCTGCAGGAGCAGGTGGCGAAGCTTATAGAGGGCGGTGGCAGCGGCGGTCTGCTGATAGGCTACTATGACGCGGCTGAGCAGGCTCTTTATCTGAAGGATGAGGTGAGCCGCTATATCGACCACTACGATGAGGAAGAGCAGGCTCTTTATCTCAAAGATGTAGACTCGTCGATGTATGAGTATGACGCGGCGACAGAGACTCTGAAAGTAAATGGGCAGATGATACCCTATTCACCGACCGAAGAAGAGAATATAAACCTATAAACCAATTAAATAACAATCAAAACATTTTAAGAAAATGGCAGATTTAAAAGTAACTCGTTTTGTCCTTGATGGCAAAACATTCGTAATCCCTGCAGCGGCTCAGGGTCAGAACGGTCTTATGTCGGGCACCGATTTCGTGAAGCTTTCGGGTATCGCGGCAGGCGCTCAGGTGAACGTCCTTGAGGGCGTTAAGGTTAACGGCACTGCCGTGGCCATCGCCTCGAAAATCGTGAATCTTCTCATCGCCGCCGGTTCGGCCAATGGCACAATCTCGGTGCAGGGTGTGGATGTGGCCGTGAAAGGTCTTGCGGCACTTGCCTACAAGGCCAACGTTAGCAAGACTGACCTCGACACCGCTCTTGCGGCTGAGATAAACGACCACACCTCGCAGCTGACTACCCTCGGGGGCAAGATCGACACTCTCAACGGCACCGGTGCGGGCTCGGTGAAGAAAGCCATCGACGACGCTTTCAATGATTTCTCAACCAAGGTGAGCGACGACGGCGTGGTGAACTCTTTCAAGGAGCTCATCGACTGGGCAGCGACCCACGGCTCTGACGCTGCCAAACTTGCCGCCTCTATCAGCAATCTTGAGGCTATTCTCGCAGGCTTCGGCGGCGAGGGTGAGAGTGCGACCGTCAAGGAGGCCATCGACGATGTTATGGGCCGTCTTGACCTGAGCAGCTACTACACCAAAACCGAGATCAATACCGAGCTTGCCAAGAAAGTAAACGTCAAGACCGGCTATGACCTGTCGAAGAATGACTTCACCGACGAGCTCAAGGCCAAGCTCGTCGGCATTGACGAGAGTGCAACAGCCAATACCTACAGCTACGACGAGGCAACAGAGACTCTGACCCTGACCGGCTTCTCAGCCGGCTAACTTTAGGGGTTGGCCGTGGGGCGGGGGGACGCACGCGAGCTGCGCTCGCGCCGGGAACGAAACCGGGCTTTGCGGCGCTTCCGCCCCTATTTTTTTAATCATTAAAAATATCGAAGATGGCTGATACAAATATTTTACAGTCAATCAATATCGGGGGCAAGCGTTTTTCGGTGCCGGCATGCTGGGAGGAGCTCGGGCTGACAAAGGCTTATATGCTCGCGCTGCTCAGCCGCGATGAGTATACACCGACCCTGAAATTCAAGCCGGATGAGACAACCACAATCTACACCGATCCTGACAGCGGTAATCCTGCCGGCTTTCATGAGGGGCAGTGTGTGGTTTATCCTGATGTGGAAGCGCCTGACGGCATAGGTATGTCTGTGGCCAAGCAAGTGACGGTAAACGAGCAGGGTGTGCCGACGAATATCGTATGGCTTCACCTTGGCGATATCGATAAACACAGCAAGTGGATTAATGACATTGCCGATAGAAGATTCACTGAATTGTCAGAAGGTGTCGGAAGTTTGCTTAGCGATGTTGGCGCCTTGAAAACAAAGAGCACTACGACAGACAATAATCTTTCGGCGCTTGAGGAGCAGCTTAATAGCCTTAAAGCCTCGCATAATACACTTGCGCCTTTTGTATTCAAGAATCAAGAGGATATCGCCAAGCTTACGCCCACGGTCGAAGCTTTGGAGAGCGGCGGGGTGTATGTCGCATATTGGCCGTCGTTGACCACAGAACAGTATTGTGCGGTTCCACTTGAAGAGTGGCTTGAAATCAAGAAAGAGAACGATGAAGCGGTGGCATTGGGTATTCTTGTAATGCCTGATATGGGCGAACCGTTTATCGTGTCGTTGACAGAGGGAAAGACGAAGTGGCATTCATCGGTAAGCTCTGTTTTATATGCCGACGGAGCGAGCACAGAGCTGACAAAACATTTCAATAACACAATAAATGTGAAAGAAAGGCATATTGCATTGTATGGGAACAGCTGTGTCTTAGCTACCTATTGCCTTGACCACCATTACACAATCAATGGTGCAGGTTATGGCCCCATACAATGGTATGCACCAGACCTTAAGATGATGATGGCTATGAGAAAATATTTCTCACAGATCAATAAATGTCTTTCGGCTATTGATGGAGCTGAATTGCTATGCAGCAACGGTGCCACCTATTGGACGGCCAATGAAGTGAGCGCCTCAAAGGCTGTGTCGATCAATATGTCTACATCACGGATAATCAGCGGCAGCAAAGTGGTTAGCGCTTGTATCCGCCCGGTGGGCTTTCTTGCGTTCTGATTGAGCACGCGGGTTACGCCCGTGTCGTGAACGAAAGTTATCGGATTCACAAAAATGGGTGTGGCCTGCGTGCGGCTTTAATTTGAGGAGGTTTGATATGAATGAGACTAACAATCTGTTTTCTGCGGCAATGGCGGCGCTTGGGATGGTGCTTGCTGATTTCTACGGCCATCTTGCGCCGTGGCTGCTGCTGGGTATGGTGCTTGTGTTTGTAGACCTGCGCTTCGGTGTGCTTGCGGCGCGTGTGAGGGGCGAGGAGATACGTCCGAGCCGTGCGTGGCGGCGTACGCTCAACAAGATGGTTGATTATCTTTGTTGGGTGACTCTTGCCGAGGTGTGCAGCCGTACGTTCGGCATAACACTCGGCACGCCGCTTGTGAGCATGGCGATGTTGTTTATCATCTACGGCATTGAGCTTAATTCGTGTGTGAACAATTATCTTGAGTACAAGGGTATAAAGAAGAAGTGGAATTTTTTCAGGCTTGTAGGCAAGGACAATCTGCTTGAGGATAAGGAGAAGACGTCATGAAGTATTTTACATTTACTGAGTTTGAGCGCAGCGAGACAGCTGTGCGGTACGCGATAGACAATACTTTACCGGAAAAGAACAAGGCCAATGTGGCGACGCTGGTTGACACGGTGCTCGACCCTTTGCGCGAGGCGTGGGGCAAGCCTATCACTGTGACGAGCGGCTACCGGTGCCCGGCCTTGAACGCCGCTGTCGGTGGGGTCTCGACATCTTTGCACCAGATAGGTCGGGCTGCGGACATCACCACGGGCAACAGCGTGGATAACCGCCGGCTCTACCAGTTGGCAATAGACCTCAAGCTGCCTTTCTTCGAGCTTATAGGCAAGAAGTATGATTTCAAGTGGCTGCATATAAGCTACAGCCCGATAAGCCCTCAGAGACAGCCGTCATGAAGCTCGTGCTGATTTTTGTGCTGCTGTTGCTGACGGGTTGCGGCAGGACAATGTTTGTGCCTGTGGAGAGTGTGCGGACGGAGTACCGCGACCGCGATGTGTGGCACTACCGCGGTGACACCATCAGGGAGCGGTGGTATGTGTATGTGAACGGCGACACTGTGCTTGACGTGCGCCGGAGCGAGCGGACAGTGCGCGAGACGGTACATGACACGGTGTATATCGAGCGGACCGACAGCGTAGACCGCCCCTATCCGGTGGAGCGCAGGCTCTCACGGTGGGAACAGGCGAAGATGGATTTGGGTGGCATAGCGATGGGGGCTGTATGTGTGGTGGTAATCTACATCATAGTATGGTTGGCAAAGAAGAAGAAAAAATTATAGGCTATGGAAATACATTTTGAGATAGACAAGGCGGATATCTATAAGGAGGTTGCGATGACTACATCGTATACCGGCGCTAAGATGGATGAGGACGCCAATGCCTACGAGCGTATATTCACCACCGACGAGGACCAGCAGCAGCTCGAGCGCTTTTGGCAGGAGGCGGAGTCGGAGATGTGCAATGAGCTTATAAGGCTCATCGCGCGTGAGGAGATGAACGGCGGGCGTCTTGAGGTGAGCCTGAATGTGTCGTCGGCGTTTGACAAGGCTCTTGAGCCGAGCATGGGCAAGAGTCTGAGGAGTTACTTTATCCAGTCGATATCTGCTAAGTGGTTTGTGTTCACCAACAAGAAGGAGGCGGGGGATTATGCAGCGGCAGCGACCATGCACCTCGATGATGTGAAACGCAAGGCGATGTATAAGCGGCAGCCTATGCGCCCGAGATATGACTGATGTGCGCGAGCTGCGCTCACGCCGTGGACGAAAGCAGCCTTTGGGGTGGTTGGTGGTTTGTCGGCTGTGGGCGGCGGATTACCAACTGCAATCTGCAAAAGCTATCTTGCTGCCCACAACCTACCAACCACCAACAATCAAATGGAGTTTAATTTAAAAAATATAAGACAATGGCAGAGAACAAACATTCGCTAAAGGTGAAGATTCAGACCAAGGAGCTGAAATTCGCCATCATGAACAAGACACATGTGACGGCCCGCAGCCTTGAGGCGCAGGGTAAGATGAACTATGAGGCGGCGGCACACATGCAGGCGAGCGAGGACTTGGAGAATTCATACGAGCTGATACGCGCCATCAGCAATGCGTTTGCCGAGACCAAGGTTGAGCTTGGGGAGTATCTCAACGAGGAGGTGAGTGAGACGAACAATCTCATCAGCTCGAAGATAGAGAACGGCGAGATGGTGGAGCTTGACTTCGAGCTTCCGAGCAATTATAACTCGGCTGCTGCGGACGCTCTTGGCGGCGGAATCCATGAGTTTATAGTCGGTCGCAGTATCTATGAATGGTACAGGCAGACGTGCCCCGAGTTGGCAGAGGCTTGCCGCATAGACGCCGACGCTTCGCTTGCTCGCGCCAAGAAAGCGCTCTATAAACGCAGCCGCCCGACACGCCCGACATACGACGAGCCAGCGCCTGAAGAGCCGACACCTGAAGAGCCTTAAGATATGGGGTGCAGTGGAATACCATGCTGCCGCGGTAAGAGCACGGGCAGCCGGGAGGTGAAGCTGAAGCTACAGCGCGACCAGCTTATCCATGACATCAACAATTATGCCTATATCGAGGGGCATGTGATGGGCGAGGATGATGAGTGCCGGCGCCATGTGACCATCGATATCGGGCAGGAGGGAAATATCGACCGCGTGAGCCGGATATTGGCGGTGGTGCATGCGGGTGTGCTTGAAATGCTTTATCCTTATACGAAGAAAGAGGTTGAGGAGGAAGTGATAGACAACCGTTTTTGGGAGCCTGAGGATTATATGATTGTGCTCCGTGTGCCTGAGACGATGTCGCAGACGACAATGCACCTGCTTTGCCGGTTGATTCATGAGTATATGGTGTATAGGGTGCTTGCCGATTGGCTGAGTATCACCAAAATGGAGGGTGCTGAGGTGTGGGCAGCCAAGGCTGAGGCTACGGCTGCAGAAATCAACCGGGTGAAGAATCTGAGACGCGGGGCTCTGACGCGGCCAATGCACCCGTTTTGAGCTTCTTGGCGCTGCCGATGTACGCGAGCTGCGCTCGCGCCTTGAACGAAATAGGAGGCTTTGATTTTTGAGGCTACAAGAGGCACGAAAGGCAAAGGAGGCAAGATAAATGCGATGACATAACTTTTATCTTGCCTCTTTTGCCTTTAGTCTTTCCTTGCCTTTTTATTTTATCGGGGCTTGTTGGTTTGGCGTGGGGTGAATTGGATTGTTGCGTTGGATATGCTTTCGCCGGGATCGAGGTGGCAGATGAGGGCTATGCGGAAGTATTTGTAGGGTGAGCCACGGAATCCGCGGAGGGTGTGGTCTTGACTTGACCATACCAAGTGCCAATTGAAGAGGTCGCGGGAGGCGTAGAGAATGCTTTGTACGTGGCCGCGACGGAAGTTGCCCCGTTGGATTACTGTGTCGACGGTTTTGAGGACGTCGGGGGCGTCGAGAGCGAGAGGTCGTGTGACGAGGATAGGGATGGCGTTGTCTTCTGTATCGGGAGTGCAGAAGTCTATGATGGTGCCGTCGTGTGCTACAGCGAGAGCGCCGGGGTATGAGTTGAGGGTAGACAGGATGGCCGCGCGCATTGTAGCCCAAGCGTAAGATTTGAGGGAGTAGACGTAGGCGTAGTTGTAGACGGGCCCGTCGGTGGGTGTGTAGACGATTATGCGCTGGTTTGGGTAATCGTATATCATGCGGCAGCTCTCGAGGAAAGTTGACAGTGCCTGCAATGGTATACATGCGTCGGCGTCGTGTCCGGCCTCGGCATGAATGTCTTCCATGGCCGGAAGCGTGAGGACGTTGAACGGATATTGTGAGTTGATGGGCTCGGAAATGCACTGCGTCTGCGAGCCGGAGAGCAGCATTATGCCTCGCTGAGTGGGGAATACTACAGATGAGTCGAGCTGTGTGATAGCCTGAGGATTGCAACAGACGTCACGTGTGATGGGTTGGCGGGCAGAGAAAGTGCCTGTTTCGGAGACTTGAAGAGCCCACACGCCCTCTTTTGTGAAAGCGTAGAGGGGAAACTGTCCGAACTGGCCTTGAGAGAGTGCCTTGGCGGCTGATGAAAGGCCGAGGATCTGTGAGTTGCCGATAGTGACGGCGCTTGAGGCGGGAATGAAGAAAGGATTGTTGACGGCTGAGGAGTAGAGTTTGTTTGACGCTTGCTCGGGGATGTAGGGGGAGAGTTCGCTGTCGTCGGGGATTACAAGACTGTCTGAAACATCGAGCCATGCGTCGAATTTATTTGTCACGGAGCCGGTGCGGCAGAAGTATGCGCCGTTGAGGAACTCGTGGGGTTTGAGCTGTAGGTCGAGGTATTGCTGCCATTCGCCGCCGGCGCTGTTGCTTGTGCGGACGATGAGGAGGCGGTAGGCGCCTGAACATTGGTGATAGAAGAATGGGATTTCTCCCTCGAAGTCGAAGATATTGGAAGCGCAGACGAAAGAGCCGGAATCGCGTCGGGCGAAGATGTAAGCTTTGGCTTTATAAAGAGTACCACCGCCGATATACTGAGCTGCAAGAGAGACGTCGGCACGAGGACGGATTAGTTTTGTCACATCGGCGATGTTGAGGCGGGCGTTGTAGACAAAGGCGTTGCGGGCGATGTATGAGTCGGATGTGCCGTAGTCGTCGGTCATGGGCTCGCGTGTGACGAGAGCGGGGAGGATGTCTTCGCCGATAGTGTCACTTTTCCAAGACTCAAAGGGATTGGTCGGATTATATTCTACAGGTATTGATTTGACGAGGTAGAAATTGGCATTAGCGGCGGCACGGCTCCAGAAGCTGTTGTCAGTATCAAGACGGGGCAAGATTATGGGATGGCCGTAGTCGGCTTGCAGTGGTTCGCGAGCATTGCCGGAGGCTACATTATTGTGTGTATAGCATGTGCGGTATCTGCCGCTGTTTGCAGGAGCTTCAATCTCGCTTACGCCAATGATGAAATCGTCGGCGTTGAAATCGTAGATGGGGGCTGAGACGAATATGTCGATAGAAGAGATTAGGTCTTTCCATTGCGCGAGGCGTTTAAAACTTTTGTAGGGCTGTCCGGGCATTTGCCAAGCGAGCTTTGCTGATACGTAGTGGATGTGGGAAATCTTGCCATTTAGGTTTGACATTGCTGCGGAGAAAGAGTCGCCGATAACGGGGCGGATGAGGACAGGCGCTGAGTGGTTGACGAGAGTGCCGTCGTAGAGGCGCAGTGCGTAGCGGACGAAGAATGGGAGGACGAAGCGGCCTTGTTGTGCGGCCTCGGCGATTGCCTTGTTGATTTGCCCGAGGACGGCGTTTGTGATTGTGGTCTTGCTTTCGTCGGAGAGGTCGGAGCGCCAGTCGGGGAGGCCGGTTGCGAGGGGGATGTCGAAAGATGGAATTTCTTCTTTGCCGTCGGTGAGGGAGAATTGGAGGGGGAACTCGGGGAATTCAGCGGGTAATGATTGATAGGACTGCGAGATATTGTCCCACTTGGCGAAGTATATGCCTGCCGAGGTGAGGATAACGAGGGTGTTGCCGATGGCTGTGATTTGAGTGAGGGTTGAGTCGGCGGATATAGTCAATATGGGTAAGGGCTCGGTGTCGTTTTGTTTGATTGCCGATAGGGTGTCGTCGTCGTTGTTGAAGAGGATATAGAAGACTTCGCCACCTGAGAGCTTGTGGATAAAGACGGGAGTGTGGCCAGCAGGTGGGGTGAAATGGACGGACGGAGGGTAAATGCGGCGTAGCGCGCCGTCTTCGGGTATGATGTTGACGGCGGCGGCGAGGTGTCCGTCGGGGGCTTCGTAGTCGGAGGGGACGGTAGAGAGGCCGGAATATGAGATGTCTTTGATCATAGCTTACTTTATTATGGGGTGACGTGTTATTATGGGGAGGTAGGTTGTCTCGCCGCAGGATAGAGGCTCACCGGTCATGAAAGCGGCTCTTTGAGCTTGGATATTGCATGCGGCGAAGAATTTGAGGCAAAGCTCGACGGAATTTGCCGAGAGGTTGCGCGAGTGCTTTTTTGTAGGGTAGCACCGTGCGATGTGACGACCTAAGCCAAAAGGATGTCGCATTGCGAACAAAAGAAACTCACCATCAGTGACGGAAATATTTATGGAGTCACCCGGAGAGATATCGAGCAGGCGCGCCACTCTTGCGGAAATAAATATGCGACCGTTGCGACAGAAAGTTATGTCGGGCCGTCGGGTGTGGTTGAGTAGGGTCTCCATGATTGTTTATCGATTAAATGTCAGTGGACAGCAAAGATAGTGATGTGGGTGAGGAAGAGAGGTATAAGTTTAGAAATTCATGCGGTCGGTGTGCGCGAGCTGCGCTCGCACCGTGGACGAAAGCCGCTTTGCTTTCTTTGCGGGCTGACGCTCTCTCGGCTTCAAATTTTATAGCCATATCACGTCTGATTCGTTGGGTTGGAAGTCCCGGCAAGCTTTCTTGTCGAATTCCACATCTTTGGGTTCGGAGTGATAACATGCGGTCAAGACGTTGAATGCTGTCATGATTGCCCGGAAATATATGCACCGCTCGCAGCGCATTGGATTCTTCGCTTTGTTGCGCTCGTAGCGCTCGGCAGCTTTCCGGGCAGCCAATTCGGCCTTGAGTTCATCTGTGGAGAAGTTTTTGAGTGGGCGGGGTTTCATTTCAGGTATCCTATTGATTAGTAATCAACATCGCAGTCGTGGCATAAGTCGCATATTTTTGACTTATCTCGCAAGCACATTTCCTGATTGTGTCCCTTATGTTCGCGGTTCAGAATCTCGCAGATGTGGTCTGCGATAATATTCGCTTTTTCGAGAGTTATGTCTTTATAGGCATCTCCCCATATACAAGCAATCACTTTACATCTTGAATCTTTTATAACGGCATTGTAGTATTCATCTGCATGGTCAACATGGAACGGAGGTTCAAAGCCTTTTTCTTTGCCGATAATATCGTTTATGTTCATGTCTTTCAAAATTTAATCGGGAGGTGGAGAGCTGCCTCCCGATAGGTTGGTTATTCTGGGATCTTGCCAGTAAGTATGTATTCGACTACATAGGATACTGAGCAATCCTCCCAATCAAATTCATCTGTTTCAGGGAGGCTGTCTAAGCCGCCTCCGTATGCTTCTTCCAATGGGTTGAAGCCAAATTCAAGATTGTTATCTTGAACCATTTTGATAACATCCTCGGCTGTAGTAACGAGGGTGATGTCATCGTCTTCTATCGGTCCGCAGACATAATTGTATTTACCTCCAACCTCGCCGAAATTAACATTGACTTTATACTTTTTGAGGCACTCTACATGTTCGGTGTCGGCTATGAATAAGCCGTAGAGTGCCGCATAAAAGAGGTCAATCTCCAATTTAAATAATCCTTTCATGATTCTTTTCGGGTTTTACAAAGCCGCCCAAGGCTATTTCTTGTTGTATTTTTCGATGATTGCTTTGATTTCTTCGAGGCACTTGTCGCGGTCGGCGGGGGTACGGAAATTCATTTTCACATAATTTCTTTCAAAATCAGGGGCGGTGAGAATAATTCTTAAGTTGCGAACTTGTTGCTCCTCCTTCCACTTCATCCATGCGGTATAAGGTTCGAGCGGGTATTGCTCGTAGAGTACGCGGGAGGGATAGGCGAGTATCACACCATTATCCCTCATCTTGCCGGTGGACGACAATAGATAAGTGTCTTTTGCGGTTTTGTTGGGCTTGAATTGTATAGATTGTTCGGAAACGCCATGAAATATTACGGTTCCCATTGTGGTGAGGAAAAATTCCTCACCCTCATGCCCTTTCAGCAACTCTGCGAGGTTCAGCTCTTTTGTTTCCATATCTTCAGTCATTTTTGTTTCGGGTTCGGTGTAGGGTTCGAGTATAGATTCTTTATAACAACCACCATTCTCAGAGTAGTAATGTGGCTCATTGTTATCATATATAATCCCATCAGCGATTACAAACGGATAACCATAAGGACGACAATAGACTCTTTGGCCTTTAATAAACTTTGGCTGAGGCTTCTCTTCTTCGCAATACCGCTCCTTGAACTCGACGAGGGTGATGATGGGATAGTCTTCAATACTGACTCGGTCAGTCATATCGCCATAGGACACTCTTTCGTCTTCTATGAAGTATCCTGTTGCATCCTCGTACCGATTCCAAATTGTTTGTTCCACAAGAGACTTTTCGCCAAATAACCACTTGTACCCACCTTCGTGCAAGATAGCAAGTAGCTCCTTGGCTTCGGCTTCGGTCGGGGTGCGTACTGCAATGTTCTGAGGAATTTCTTTCAATTTCATATTCTTTAGTTGCCAGAGTTGTTTTTATTGTTCTCAATCAGTTTGAGTGCTGCCTCGATTCCTGCTGAGAGCGCGGAGTTGTAATCCTTTGCGTATTCGGCACATGGGTCATTCCATTCCTCGTAGTCCATAAACTGATAGACCTTGTAAGCATATTCACCGTCGATGTCCTCTGAGAATGGTGATGGGTAAACGCTTACGCATAATCCACGTTCTCGAAGCCATTTCTGTGCTTGCCATAAAGATGGGCATGGAATACCTCTGTAAGCGTCCTCATAATTGTCATTCACATAATAAGCGACACATGTAAGAACTCGTTCTCCTACGCGAACTGTATCGAAAATGAATGGGTTATCTCCAAAGCAAAAGCACTCCGTAGCATACATGTAATTATATTGACCGTCATAACCACATCGGGCAATGGCTTGTGCAATCTCATACGATACAAAATCTTCGTCATTCATTTCTCGCTCCTTTCTTTGTTCCGAAAAGTTTCATCATCATTTCTTGTTTTGCTTTGTTGAGGCATTTGCGGCAGTATGGATGGCTCGGTATGTCGGGGTCTATACACGGCCAAAATGCCACGGCTTGTTTGCCGCACTCGCAGCATTTACATTCGGTTGCGTTCATTGGTTTATTTAAGTTCTACGGGTTCATCTTCCCATGTCAGCTCTCTGCCGATTAGCTTGCGGATTGAGCCTTTGGGGAGTTGGATATATGGAAATTCAGACCAAGTGCCTCTTTTGTCCCATCTATTTGGCTTTCGTTTGAATACGCTTTCAGTTCCGTCTTTGTCTTTGCATAGCCATGCCATATCATTCTCCTTTCTGATTAAAAAATTCTGAGCCGAAGATTGTAAGTATAGCCAAGTTGCGACCGAAGCAAAGCAATTTTATGTCGTTCGGCGTGCAATCAGGTAACTGTATTACATCTATAATTTCACGTCTGATTGTGTCTCTCTGCTCCTCCGTCAGTGTCGCGGGGTCGATTATCGGGGTAGTCATAGCTCGTCTCTTTTTAACATTCGTAAAACTTGTTTTGGCGTGGGCATATCCTTAGGGCTTAACCCCGCGCAGAGATATACACCCTTGCACTTCCACAATTTCCAATTCCTACTCCAAGCTTTTTCAAGTCTTGTTTTCTTTTTCATCATTTTACAAGTTCAAAATCGTAGACGAATACCCATGGGTTGGAGTTCCATGTCCCTTTGCGGGAGATACGGTCTATCAAGGCGGCATAGGCATATTGAGGCAGGATATGTGGCTCTGACGGTATGTTAGGTACATAGTAGGCCGTCATAAAGTGCGTGTCCTCAGAGCCAACCATGGCTTTGACTATTCCTTCCTTTATGCAATCTTCATGGGAAATGTCCTGCAACCGCTCAACCCGCACATTGGTTATGCGGATTTGGTGGGGCATAAGCTCTGCGCGGACGAACATCTTATTAGTCCATCCAGCTCCATTTGGAAATTGCCGAGGGTCGCACTTATCATTGTAAAAATCATTATAGCTTTGCGCCACGACTACGACTTCGCCAACCTTGTATCGGCTTGTCTTTATCAAGTCATGCCAATCACCATTAGAGTCCTCTATCATCGGCGGGTTATCAGTGAGGTCGCAAGCGCAGAGAATATTAGAGGGGATTATTCTCCTTGTCTGCGTCTTTCTGCCGGACAGCACGGCTTCGGTGAGACCGTGTAGGTCGTTGAACATAATCTTTTTCATCGTTCTAACTTTTTTATTGTTCGTGGATGTTGCCGACAACGTCCATTGTACGATTAAAACTGAATATATCTCCAATAGCAGTTGTCCCTTCAAATCTACCATCTCGAGTGTGTTCTGCAAAGCAAAATGCACCTTTTTCAAAGTTGTAGTAAACCTCAAATATGATAGTTTTTGATTGTGAGCATTTGATTAAGTCTCCCTCATACACTTCCTGGCCATTACGGTCGAGAAGTCCGGTGAACTGACCGACGGTGGCAGGGTCAACCCAAGGATTTGATTTGGCGTTTACTATTGCACATAAGCCATCCTTATATACTACGAGCGAGCCATAGACCCAATGTCCGTTGGCAGTTGTCTTGGCGCGAAACTTGATTTGACGTTTCATGACTTTTTGATTTTGTCTGTTAATTCTTTGGAGAAGCGGAAATATCCTAAAAAGGGTGATTGCTTGCAAATTCCTCTCAATCTACCACACATCCAACCAGATGACACTCACTACATTTCGGCGAGGAAATATGTGGCGGTATAATCTCATAGACCTTGTCGTCAATTATTATTCCGTTCATCGCGATAACTTTTTGGTTTTATGTGACTCTTCTGTTGTGCGTGAGCTGTGCTCACGCCGGGGACGAAATTTGCTTTTCCTGTGTCACTTTTCGTTGAGTTTGTCGAGGAGTTCTTGGGCTGTGAGGAGGGCAAAGTCTTTGTCGTCGGCGAATGGGAATGACTTGATGAGGCAGTAGCAGATGGTGTCGATCTTGGTGTAGCGGGAGTTGGGACTGTGGACGTAGACTTTTAGGTTGACGTTGTAGGCGTGGGAGAGCTCGTCTTCCTCGATTTCATAGAAGCGGTCGTACTTTGATGAGTCGGCGATGTAGTCGAGGCGGTGTCGGAGTTTTTTGTTGTCGTCCTTGAGGGTTGCCAGTCGCTTTGCCCTGAGGTTGCTGATGTAGAAGCAACGACCGATGAGGAATGCGAGGGCTGCGGTGAGGATGATTGAGGTTGTTGTTATGATTGTCATGTTTTTTTCTTTTTGGTGGTGGATGGTGTGCGTGAGCTGCGCTCACGCCGGGGACGAAAATTTCTTTGCTATTTTTTGTTTTTGATTTTTATTGTGATATCTATTGTGGCGTTGTCGATTTGGCTGATGTGGGTGAGGGTTTGGGTGATCTTTTGGAGTGTGCCGGGAGTTGTGGCTTCTTTTGTGTCGAGGTCTTTGATCCACCAGATGTTTTCTTGTTTATCCATATTGTTACCGGCGGCTTTTGCCTGACATGGGGATTACGTTGTAGGTTTTGAATCGGTCGACGGTTCGTCCGTAGGCGTCTTTTGCCCCGAAGACTGCTTTGAGGCGGTTGTTGTCGAGGTTTGTAGTGAGGTGGGCGAAGCGTCGGTCGGCGATGGCGGCGTTGCCCCACAGTTCGTTGCGAGCGTGGAGGAAGTCGTTGACTACGGTTGTGGTGTCGATACCGTAGAAAGGGCGGTTTTCCATGCCGATGTCGTTGAGGCACAGGTGGAGGGGCTTGATCTGGAAGCCGGTGCTGCCGTCTTCGTTGTAGGTGTAGAGGTCGATGTTGTTGTGGATGGAGAAGTGGTTTACCATCTGAGTGACGGATACGTTGTAGAAGAACCGTGGGTTGGCTGTGAGGCGGAGGTATTCGGAGAATATCTGCATTATCATAGTCTTGCCGACACCTACGCCGCCTTGGAGCATGATGTTTTTGTGGAGTTTGTAGCCACGGCCGGGGAACACTTCTTCGGCGAGGGGGCACTCGTTGAAGTAGTAGAGGAGGAAGCGGAGGATGTCGCGGTTGTTGTCGTCGATGTCGAAGCGGCGGCGCTGTGGGGCGAGGACAATCTCGTTGGCAATGGTGACGAAGAGTTTGCAGTGCGCCTCATAGACGGCGGGGATTGACAGGTCGGGGAATTGCTGCCGCTGCTGCTCGCATTGTTGCTGTATCTTTGTGACGGTGGGCGAGAGGCGGCGTAACTCGTCGGCGGCGTCGCGCCTGCGTTTCTGCATTGCGAGCAGGACGGCGCGGTCCCACTCGATGTCGCCGGTGGGCTTGCAGTCGAACTCGGCAAGCGAGCGGATGAGGCATTGTGGGTAGTCGGAGATTTTCATTGCTTAGGTGTCTTGGCCTCCGAAACCGCCGTTGAAGCCGTAGTCGGGAGGGATGTTGGTGGGTTGTGGATTGTGGCTGGTGGGTTGTGGTTGGCGGGCTGTTGTTTTGTCGAGCCAGTAGCGGAGGTGGCTTTTGGCGTCGTCGAGGTTGTCGTGGGGTTTTCCGTTGCGGTTCTTGCGGCAATGCTCGATGAAGCGGGCGAGCATGGCAGCGAATTGGTCGGGGGTGAGGCTGTAGTCCTTACATACTGAAGCAGCCCATTCGGTATCGGCTTTCATCTGCTCTATTTCCTGCTCGAATGTAAGCGGTTGCTCTTGGAGGGTTGCCTTTTGATTACGCGGTCGTCCGCCACGCTTGCCAAACTCAGCTCCTTTCTTGCCGTTTTCGGCACGTGCATTGTTGCTGTCGATAATGGGTTTCATCAGGGCGAACATTCCTTTTGCGACGGGCTTAAGATCTTCAGGCAAATTTCCATTGAGGCCATACTCCATTATGGCGTTGTAAATTTCGAGCTGAATATCCTTAGGCAGTCCGCAGATTGCCTCGTAGAAACTCCGGTAGAATAAAATTGATTCACGTTTCATATCCTTACTCATATTAAGGTTGATATCTTTGCGCCCCGGTTGTCACACATAGTACTTCCGACCCGCGCAATGATCATCAGGTTAAACTTCTTTTATGCGTATGCCGTGGATGAAGAGCATTAGCTTGCGCTTGATGATGTATTCTTTCGTGCGTACGCCTTTGGTATCCTCGACAACGGTCTGCCCGGTTGCGACATCGGTATAGACAAAGTCGGCGATATAGGAGCAAGAGCGCTCTCCCTGTTGGGCGGGGATGAGCTCGAAGCGCACTTGCTCGCGCAGTCCGGAGATAAGGCCTGCGCGCTGCATGAGCTGCAGTTCGCAAGCGCGGCGGTGCTCTTTGGTGGAGTCATATCCACCGGAGCGGCGTGCGCCGTACTTGTTGGGCTTTGACTTTGCAGCGAGCATGGCCTTGAGCTGAGCTTTAGTTATTGCCGGGGGCATAGGGATAGACGTCGATGTATTTTGTTTCGGCGATGGACTCTATCTCGAAGTCGGCGAGGGTGCCGCGCATGCCGTCGTTGAAGTTTTCGATTGCGTTGGGGAAGTCGATAGCCTCAACGATGATGTAGGAGGCTGTGCGTTTTTCGGCAGCAGTGCGCTCATCAATGGTGATGAAGTTGACTTTGACGCGGTAGTAGCGGTCGCCTTTGCCGTCGGTGAACACTTCTGCGACTTTTGTTTTCGCGGTTGATGTTATGTTGAGGTCGCCTGAGACAAAGGGGCGCAGCTCGTCGACGACGCGCGCTTCGGCCTCGCTGCAACTGAGTGCGTCGACGAGATATGGTTCGTTCACTTTCTTTGTCACGCCGTTTTCCATGAGGCGGTCGTAGCGTGCTTTTACTTCAATCCAGTTTGCCATGATTAAGTCTGTTTTTAAGTTCTTCGGATGGTGTGAATTTTACGCGGCGAGAGGCAGGGAGCAGCACCTGTCGGCCGGTGTTGATGTTGTTCCATGTGCGGGGCGGAACATCAACAACCTTGATAGAGGCGAATCCGCGGATGGCGATAGTGTCGCCTGCGGCGATGGCGTCGGACAGCGCCTTGATGGTGCCTTCTACGGCTTTGATTGCCGAGGAGCGCAGGAGCTTTGCGTCGTGGACGAGGGCTTCAATGAGGTCTTGTTTTGTCATAATCGGGATAATTTGGATTTGAGTTTGCGTGATAGTTGAATTATCATGTGAGCGCGGCAGCGTGCTTTACCAGCACCGAAGCGTGGCAGGAGCTGACAGAGGCGTAAGAGAGAGCTCCGGTGCCCATCGACAATCACCGACTGCCGAGCGAGAGCGTCGTAGAGCTTGGCAGCCTCGTCGAGGTATGCGATGGCTCTTTCGATGTCAGACTTCGCTATCTCCATTTTGCAGGAAGAGGTTAGAGAGTTGGTCGAAATACATTTGGTCGGTGGGGATATCATCGTCGGCGGCCATGATCTGATTTGCAATCGAGCGTTTGCTGTAGATGATGTTGTAAAGGACTGAGTCGATGGTATTCTTACCGATGAGGTAGTAGCATGTGACGTTGTCTTTCTGTCCGATACGGTGGGCGCGGTCTTCGCATTGGCAGCAGTCGGCGTAGGTCCAAGGGAATTCGATGAATGCGACGTTGGATGAGGCTGTGAGAGTGAGTCCTACGCCTGCGGCCTTGATTGAGCAGATGATTAGCTTGGCCTCGCCACGTTGGAAAGCGTCGACGGCGGCTTGCTTTGCGGCCATGGAGTCGCGTCCGGTGACCTGCACGGCGTCGGGAAAGGCTTGCCGGAGTCGGTCGACAATCTCGTGGAGGGAGCAGAATACGATGAGTGGCTTGTCGTTGGCAAGGAATGTCTTGATGAAGTCAATAGCCTGATATACCTTTCCTTTTGCCGAGAGTGAGCGCAGGGTCATGAACTTGACGAGAGCTTCCATACGCATTTTGCGTCGGATGTCGGCTTCGGTGCACTCGGCGTATTCTCGCAGGTATTCGGCGAGGTCGGCGGCTGCGAGGTCGTACTCGGTGCGGTCGGCGATATCGACGTAGAGGTCTACGCGGGTCTTGTCGGGGAGCTGTGTGAGCACCTTTGCTTTCTCGCGGCGAATGAGGCAGCGCGAGTAGAGCTCTTGGGAGAGGCGGTCGAGGTTGCGCGGAGTGTCGTCTTTGTCGCGGTTGCGGAAGTCTTTGCCGAGGTCTCCGCCGCCATAGTCGGCGAGGAATTTCGAGCGTCCGCCGAACTCCTGCAGCCTGCCCATGATGGAGAGCTGCGCGATGAGATCGGCAGGACGGTTGACGACAGGTGTGCCGGAGAGCAGCATGATGTAAGGTTTGCCGGTGGCTATGCCTTTGGTGAAGATAGTCTGCTGGGCGGAGGGATCCTTGACTCTGTGGCTTTCGTCTATCACTATGCTTTTGAAGATGTTGATTTCGGGGCGGAATACAACGTCTTTGAGGCGGAAAGAGGCACGGCTGCCGCGGATATCCCACACGAAGAATTTGCGCAGGCTCTCGTAGTTGACGATTGCGACTTGGAACATGCCCATCCGTAGGAGATATGGCCATGTGGTGAGGACTGAGTTATCGAGGACGAGGGCTTTTGCGTCGGTGAATTTCTCGAACTCGCGCTGCCAATTGATCTTGAGCGATGAGGGGCAGACGACAAGGCAGGGGTACGCACCGGCACAGTCGGCCACGCCGATACTCTGCAGGGTCTTGCCGAGGCCGGGCTCGTCACCGATGATGAAGCGGCGCTTCTCGAGGCCGAAGAGTATGCCCTCGCGCTGGTAGTCGTAGGGTTCTACTTTGAGATTATGTTGGAGGATTGTTGTCATAAGCTCAGGCACCAGTATTGGAAGGCGAGTTCCTCGTACTTTTCGCGTCCGCGATTGTAGATGGCGTCGCCACGGTTGATGAATAGTTTGAAGATGTTGCAGTTCTTTTTGCTGATGGCATATATGAAATCGCGGTCGGAGCGTGCGATGTCCATATACCATGCTCGGCTGCGGTCCCAATCGAATACTTCGACGGCTTCCTCGAACTCGCGTTGAGTGGCGGCGGAGCAGGTCTTGAGGTCGCCGCCGAAGTGTGCGATATCGAGCCACCAATCCCACTTGCAGCGCGTGGGGAGCGTGAACGAGAGACCGCCGTAGTCGAAGCGCTGACACTCGTTTACCATGAAGCGTTGGGTCGCGGCCTGAGCGAGGACGTTGCGCAGGAAAGGGTCGCGCCGCGCTTCGGTGCGCAGGGCGCGGTACATCTCGCGTGCGTGGCGGAACTCGTCGTCGGTATACTGCACGTCGTCGACGGTGAGTCGGTAGTAGTTGACGCGGTCGGGCTCGGTGATGATGGCGTCGACGAGAGAGCCGAAGCGGAATGCCTGCTCCCGGTCGCCGAATTGCAACCGGGGGTGTAGCAGCTCTTTCAACGCTGTAAGGTCGGAGTTGGAGACCTCACGTCTTTGGTAATATGTATCGAGTGGGGCGTTCATCGGTTATTTTGCCTTTACTTCGTCTTGATAGGTGATGTTGTCGTCGACAAGGAGGATGGGGTTGTCTTTGTCGTTTGCGGCTTTGTCGCAGAAAGTGAGCATGCGTTTGAATATCTTGCCGAGCTCTTCTACCGAGAGGTTCTGCCCCTCGTGGCTCCACCAAAAGCCGACGATCTGCAGGAAAGCCTCGGGGGCGAGGGGCACGAGGCGTTTGCGGACGGCGGTCTTGGGTTGGTATTCGGCGGTCTGCGCCTGCGCGACGCCGAAGAGGCTGTCCATCTCGACCTTGCGGGCGGCAAGTTCGGTCTGTGCTTTTTGTGCTGCCTCACGGTCGCGGCGCTCACGGTCGCGGCGGAAAGATTCGGTGAGCTCGCGTGTCTCCATCTCGGCCTTGATACGTGCGGCCTCGTCGGCGGAGGCAGAGGCGATACGGCGCAGCTCGGCGAGCTTTGAGGGCAGGCGGTCGAGGATGTCGTCGCGGTTTGTCTCGATCTCGAACTGATATTGCTCTTTGAACTGAGGTGCGAGTGCTGCGCACACTTCCTCGCGTATCTGCCGTGCGAGTTCGGCGGTGAGCTCTACCGGGAGTCTGACGCCTGACTGGACGGTGGCGAGCCACAGGACGGCGTCAATCTCGGGCGATACGGCGTTGATTGAGGCTGTGACGGTGTCGGCGTTTTCGAGGGTGACTGAGGCGTCGAGCTGCATGAGGGTGTTTATCTGCCGGGCGATGTAGGCGTTGAACTGCCGGCGGAAGTCTTCGTCGAGCTCTGCGCGGTAGCGTGTGGCAGCGATGTCGGCGGCGTGACGGCGGGCTTCTTCGAGCCGCTTAGCCTCGGCCTCGGCACGTTTTTGGGCTGCGAACCTGTCGCGGTGCTGCTGTAGCCGTCCGGGGATTGAGGCGGCCTTTGTGGGGTCGACGTCGGCCTCGAGGGTGGTGAAGACTGTGCGTATCTGGTCGAAGAGTTTGGTGAGGGGCGAGCGTCGGTCGTTCATCTTGGCGAGTGTGGCCTTGGCTTTTTTGATGTATGAGGCGAGCTCTTGGTCGAGTTCGTCGTTGATACCTTCGCGGCTGATACGGTCGAGGAGTTGTTGGCCGACGTAAATGCAGCGGTCGTGTGAGAGGGTGTTCTCTTCAAATGCAGTGGGGCCGAGTGCGGCGATCTGCCGCATGTTGTCGGGCTGCATGATGGTGAGCGATGTCGATTTTGAGTCGGGAGTCATGATTGAAGTGTCGGTTTTGGGTTGGCAGGGTTTTGATTTACAATGATGGGTATATCGCCCCAATGCCATGCAGAAACTACCGTTGAGGCAGTTGCGCATGTGGGGGCAGTGTGTGCATGGATGGGGCGGCATACTTTCAGAAAGCGTCTTCGGGGTCGGTGGCTACAGTGACGCCGGCGGAGGTGTCGGGTTCGGGGCAGAATGTGTCGGGCTTAGGCATTGCCGGGGTCTGTCCGGGGTCGGCGACGCCGTAGTAGTCTTCATCGGCATTGTCGGCGACGAGGGGTTGCTCGCTCTGCAGCTCGGTGTTGCGGCCTATGCGTACTTTGGGGTATGACTTGAAAGCGTGCTTGATACATTTGGCGCAGAGGAAGCCGGGGTCGATGGCACCGTCGTCGCCTGAAGAGTAGAGGGCATTCGCGCTGCCGTAGACTTCACCCCGGGCGTTGCGCCGTTGGTTGTTCTTGAGTGAATAGTCCTTGAGGCGCTGCCAGTCTTCCTCGAAGAGTACTCCGTAGTCGCGTGAGCCGTCGGCGCGTGTGATACCGAGGTAGCAAGCGATGACTTTGTGGCCTGTGTGGGGTAGGTGTGCGACGTATTCGACAGATTTGCGGCCGTTGCGGTCGGCGAAAGAGAATTCGTCGTTGTCGTAGACGAGTACGGGGTTGTCGGCATAGCGTATCTGTCCGGCGCGTGTGCGGAGGACGAGCTCTCCGTAGCCTGAGACTGTGAGGACGCAGCGGCCTTCCCATTGGGGTCGGTCTTTTGTGCCGGCGTTGACGTTGCGCCCCATGAGGTAGCAGAGAGCGCGGCTGCCGGGCTCGAGTGAGAGGCCTATGACGGCGAGGTCGATAAAGGCGGTGAAGATTGAGAAGCGTGTGGCTGTCTGGAGTTTGCCGTTTTCGGTGTCGCGCAGGAGGCGGTTGAAGAATACACTCTCGCGCTGATAGGCGGCCTCGCCTGTGCCGGCGCCCCAAAGGGTGTCGTAGATCTGTATGAAGCGGTCGCGGACGATGGGGTTGTCGACGATCTCGAGGGGCTCCATTTGGTTGATCTGGTCGACGGTGAGTTGGATGTTGCTCATGTTTTCTTTGTCTGAGGGTTGATGATGTGCGCGGGTTGTGCCCGTGCCGTGGACGAAAGTTTCTTTGAGGGCTTACTTTTCTTTTTCGGATTCGCCGAGGTGGCTGAGGGCGCAGGTGATGATCATGCCGGAGATTCCTTTGTGGTCGAGCAGTCGGTCGATGGCTTCGTGGACGCTGTCGCCGCGTCCGCATACGCCGGCCTGTCCGTAGTTGTTTTCTTTGCCTTGGGCGAATGTTATGCCCATGACGATGGAGCAGTTGTAGCGTGGCTTGTTGGCTGAGATAAGCTCTATTAGCTCGTTGGCTTTGGCGCAGACCTCGGTGTGGAATTTCTGATATTCGTCGGTCTGGGCGAGTTCTTTGAGTTGCTGGCGTGAGTAGCCGTCGGTGGCGATGGGGGTGGTGTCGGCATTGGCTTCGTCTTGTGCCATTGCCTCGGCTACGGCTTCGCCTACCTGCTGTGCGATGTCTTTCTTTTTGTCAATCTGTACTTCGATTTTCATGATTGAAGTGTTTTTTTGAGTTTAACATTTGCAGGGTGTGGCCGCTTGATTGAAAAAGGAGGCCGGCCGTTGTGTCCGGCCTCCACACCTCAATCATGGGCAAGCTTACACTTGCTGCGTCTATTGCTTAGGGGAGACGGCAGGGGTCGAACCTGCATGTAGGTTTTTGAGGCCTTGCTCTACCTGTTGAGCTACGTCTCCGGCGCGCTGCGGGGCGTCGTCGCGACGGCCTTGGCGCTCATCTTCGGATATTGTTGCCTATTGGAAATAGTCTTGTGTGGTTTTTTGAAGCAGTCTCAGCTGTGCTGTAGGGTATTGTATGATTCCGGGTCGTTTGAGGGGTTGGATTTTGCCTTGCCGGCGCCACCGGTCGACGTTGGCGCGGCCAAACATGCTGTAGGCTTTGCGCTGTGAGATATACTCGGGGTCGTGGCGTATCTGCGAGAGCGCTGCGGAGAGGCGTGCCACGAGGTCGGTGATGAATGTCTCATAGTCGATTGCTTTGTCGGAGAAGAGTATGTTCATGGCGGTGTCAGTTGTCGGTGAGGTTTCGGTCGCAGCTCTGGTCGTAGGCGCGGAGGTAGGTGTCGGTCTTGCTCCAACGGTTGTAGAGTTGTGCGGCGGTGTAGATCAGGGCGAGGCCGATTGTCTTGTCGAGGAGGATGTGGAGTGCGAGGGCGGTGTATGATTTGTCGGTTTCATAGTAGAAGATGAATATGAAGCCTGCGAGCATGAGACTGGCTATCGCTGCAAGACGCAGACGTGCTATTTGTTTGCGGCGTATTGTGGCGGGAGTGGTGTGCATGGGGGTGAGGTGTTAGTCGGAGATGTCGTGTGTGAGGTCGTAGTAGAGCCAGTAGTAGTCGTTGAGCTGACGGCGTGCCTCGTCGGTGTCGGCCTGTGCGATGAGGTCGTCGATCTCGCGGTAATGGCTGTGGTGGAGTTGCGAGGCGGTGTTGATGAGTTTGATGTCGTTGTCGGTCATGGCTGTGTTGTTTAGTAGGGTTTTACTCCGGCGGCGATGAATGCTGCCTCTTCTTCGGTGGAGCCGCACCATGTGTCGAGGTATTCGTTGGCGACGGCGTGGGTGTTGTCGTTGATGTTGTAGCCGCGGGTGGCGCAGAATGTAGTCCAGCTGACGTAGGCGCGGCGGTCGGCGAGGGTCTTGCCGGATGTGCAGGCGGTAAGGGCTGCTGCTGCGATGGCGAGGATGATGATTGTCGTTTTCATTGTGGGTGTGGTTTTTTGATTTGTTCCCACGGGCTAATTTGATTCAGCCGCTCGCGCTCTTCCGTGGGTTTTTATTAACTTTGTGGCTGCTAAACTTTAAAGTCAATAAATTATGTTTGTAAGAGTTCCTAAGAACAGTGAGGATTTGGTGTATGTGAATACTTCGGCTGTTACGTGTATCGGCAAAGGGTTTATCCGCTTGTCGTGCGGCAGCCGTGTGACCTTCAGTGAGAGTCTATCGGCGGAAGAGATTTCAGCTCTTCTGTCAGATAGTCGAGACCTCGGGGTATCTGACCGACAAGGGTAGCTATCACGGGGGCGAGCTTGTGGGCGAGCCAGTCGAGCCGGGCGACACGTTCGGTAATGCTTGTCGTGCAGTCTTGGGAGATAATCTCGAACGGTCCGTCGGACTGCCGGGGGCGCGGGTGTATCTGCATGTTCCAATGCGGAGCGTTGTGGCCGTCGAATTCTGTTATCTCGAGGATGAGTTTCATATTTTTCAGATAAATTGGGCTGTCGGGCCCTCGAACCATGTTTTGTATTTGTCGTTGTTGCAGTAGCCTGCGAGGGCTGTGAGCAGCTTCCATGCCTGCTCGTCGTCGTTTTCGTCGCCGTCGCATATCTGAAGGCCGCAGCAGTAACCGTTGCTGTTGTATTCCACGCGGGCGGGGGCGGCGAGGGCTTGGCTGAAGTGTTGGCGCCCCTCGGGGGTGATCATCAGTGGCGGGCATACGGCGATGGTGCTTATGCCGTCGACCGTGATGTCGCGGTCTTCGCCGAAGATGTTGACGGCGTGGAGGATTTCCTGTAGTGTTGTTTTCATGTCTTCCTGAATTTAGAAGTTACCGTTTTCGGCCATTGAGTATGAGCCGCCGGCGGTGATGATGATTGAGTCGAGGAATTGCACGTCGAGAATCTTGAGGGCTTCTTTGAGGCGTCTGGCGAGGCTGATGTCCTGAAGCGAGGGGCTGAGGGTGCCGGAGGGGTGGTTGTGGACGAATATCACGCTTGTGGCGAGTGAGTCGATGGCGTATTTGCATACTATCTTGATGTCGACTATTGTGCCGGCGACGCCGCCTTGCGATATCTTTGCCCAACCGATGGTGTTGTGGGCTTGGTTGAGCAGGATGATGAATGCGCTCTCGTAGATGTTGATGTCGTCGGCGTAGAATGCGCGGGCGTAGTCGGCGGCGTCTTTTGAGCCTGCTACTTTTACGGCGGGCTGCGAGTTGTCGCTCACGGCCTTGAGGATGAATTCTCGTGTTAACTTTTTCATGATTGAGTGTGGGGGTGAGGTGGGTGTTATGATTTTCGTGTAACTATGACAATCCTACGGTTGCGGTCTGTTTTTGTGGTGTAAATTCTACCCCACTGAAAGCCGTAAGCGCTTGCTGTTGCTCTTGTCGAATTAGCTACTTCTGCAGGAAACTCTAATGAGTCTCCTATCTCCATATTTCGCAGAGCGTCAACTAATCCAAGTGGATTTTTTTCTTCTGTCATTTTGATTTTTAATTTTTAATTGCTAATTTTGAGTGCAAAGTTATAATAACGAAATTAAAACGCGAAATATTTCGCGAAATATTTCGCGTTAAAAATTATTAAATATTTGTATATGACTGATATTGAAAAACTTAGAAATTTACTCAATTTAACTCAAGAAGCTTTTGCTGCAAAACTTGGCGTTTCTTCTCGCACAATTCAAAATTGGGAGGCAGGAAAAGTTGTGCCTAAATCGAAAATCATGATTCTCGGTCAGATGGCAGCAAAATTTCCTAATGTGTCATTTTCTATGTTTGAGGCTACAGACAGTCCGGGGACTGGTAATGGCAATGAAGATGGCATTTCACTCGTTCCGCTGATCCACATCGATAGTGTCGGCGGCATGCGTTCTCTTAATAAGCTTTCTTCGTCAGAGCAATATGTTGAGCGCATGGTGCCGTTTCCCGACGCCCGGCCTGACGATGTTGCGATACTTCAATCGGGTAACTCCATGGCTCCAACCATTCCTGCCGGTGCAATTCTGCAAATAAGGCGGGTTGATGGATGGCGGGAGTATTTCGGTTATGGCAACGATTTTGTGCTGTGGCTTGATGATGACAGGCGTATCACCAAGCAAGTGCTCAAATATGAACCTGACCCCAAGAATTATGTAACCTGCCATTCTTATAATCTTGAGGCCGCCGATGAAGAGCTGCCCAAGTCAATGATTAAAGAAGTATGGAAAGTTATCAACGTCTTGATCAACAAGGGGTGGTGACTTGGACTGCCATTTAATAACCGAGATGTAGATTTTTGCCGCGTTATGAAGTATTGGCAGGTAGTCGGTTTAGTTGCAAGGGCTTTTTTTGAAAGTCTCTTCGTACACCTGTCCTTTTTCCCAACTCTTTTTTTATATATTTTGGGGCGAATTATTGCCAAGGTGTTTGATCTCAATATCCTACATGTTTTATTGGTAGTATTTATACTTTTTCAGATACCTGTTTTCTTGTTTTTTCTTAAAGATAAAATTGATAACATTTTAGCTAAAGAGCGAGGTGAACTTTCTATCAAAAGAAGAGAATTTGAGGCTGAAAAGAAAAAGCAGGATAATCTGCACATTGATAGGATGGCAAAACTTGAAAGAGAATTTGAGGTTAAAAAGAAAGAGCTGGATAAATTGCACATAGACAGGATGGCTATTCTTGAAAGAGAGTCAAGAGCTGAAAAGAAAAAGCAGGATAAGATATATGCTAACAAGTTGATTGAGTTGGAAAGAGAAAGAATTGAATTAGAAAGCGAACGAATTGAGCTTGAAAATATACTGAAAACAACTCATCCTTTTTCTGATTCAGCTTCATTGATGGCCGATGTTCATAGCATTGTATTTGACAAGATAAAGAATTACATAACATACAAACCGCACCCGGCATGTAAATCTTCGAAAGACGCGGTAAAGGATAGTAAGCGGCTTGCAAAAGATGCTGAAAGGCGGTATCGTGAAATATTGTATAAGTACGAATACATTTTATCAATCTTCCCAATCATTGCTGAATATGCAGAGAATGAGGAAGACTTGTTGTCTATAGCTGAAGCCTCTTCGATTGAAGAAATTGAAGAGAACAGGGATAGAAGCCGGGATTATTTAAGTAACGAGGAATGGAACCGGTTGTCAACTTCAGAACGCAATCAACTGGCTCTCGACAGGTATATCAGCCGGCAAAAATCTAAATGGCAAATTGGCCGAGATTATGAAATGTGCTGTGCCCACTATCTGGAACAAAGGAATTTTGGAGTGTGCAGAAATGGTATCGAAAAAGGTTTTGAGGACATGGGTATAGATTTGATTGCAACACGACAAAGCGCACACGGATGTTTTGAAACTTATGTAATCCAATGTAAATGTTGGAAGTCTGATAGACCGATTAGAGAAAACGTTATATTTCAGTTGTATGGAAGTTATATTTTATACGAATTACAATATCGTCAATCAAAAAACAGTTTGTTTTTGAACTCGATAACACCGGTTATCATGGCTCCTGATTTTTCGCAATTATCTGATACTGCCAAATTGATTTGCAACAGATTAAGGATTAAAATCGTTCAACTTCCTTTTACTGAATTTCCAAGAATAAAATGCAATATCAATAATGGCTCAAAGATATATCATCTACCTTTTGACCAACAGTATGACCGGACAGAAATTAAACTGCAAGGAGAATTTTATGCCAGAACTGTGGCTGAGGCCGAGAATGCCGGATTCAGAAGGGCAAAACGTCATTTTGCAGAGTCAAAATGTTAAAGATAGATGGTGTGTCAGGCGCTACGAAGCCGCGACGCGGAGATAAAGAAACTCAAAAACGCCATCGGCGAACTGATAAAATGATTTTATACTGACAATATGATAAATCAAAAAGCCTTAGACAATCTCAACAAGGGCATTAATTCAGTGCCGTGTCCTCTCTGTGGCAAAAGTCATGGAGTGAATCTTTCGCAGAACTCAACCCACATTTTCGCAAAGTCTTCTGCCGACGGAATATTTCTGCCGACAGGCGATAAGCTGTTTGTTGAAGTCGAGGACGGCTCTTGCGACGGCTTTAAGCAACGCTTGCACCAGTATTTGATGGCGCATATAAGTTTGCTTATTGAAAGCCCTTTTGATAGAATATGACTGCGTTTCATAGTGCAAAATATATCAAGAATGAGATTTTCTATTCCTGTTGTCCTTCCGCATTCTTTTGTTCCCGAGGAAGAGATAACCGAAATAATAGGGGGTCGTAAGGTATTACTTGCTCGGAAAGTCCAAAACAATGCACAACAGCATTGACCGCCTCTGTTGCGTAGTCGGCAGCTTCAAAAGGCGTCTTGCCTTGTCGCAGGAATAAATTGAAATGACAACGCCATTTATGACGAAGCCACTTTATGCGGATAAATGAAATCAGTTTTTTCATGAGGCAAATAAAATTTAAAATTTGAATATGAGTGACAATTGTAAAAATCTACTTGACGAATATCTGAGTCATTGGCCGGAGAGTCATAATGACTACGATCAGAAACGATTTGTCCGCTATGCCTTGGAAGCACACCGACAAGGAGAGCCTTTTCCGTTAGATACTTTTGCAGAAGCAGGTGTCAGCGAGAGAGCAACGGAGTGGTGTTTAAATGCATTCCGCGTCGTTGGCTATACTCTTGAAGTTCTCGGCGAACAGTCTTGAGCCTTTGCAATTCAGCCCTGACGGTTATTGAGGCTTCTATTGCTTCAGATTCAGTGTCAAAAAGGTTGCCTGCAAGGTCGAGCTGTTCAATAGCAGTCTCCATGTCGGGATAGCATACGCTGTCTGTCAAGGCTTCGGGGCGCAAATCGCCGGGACGAAGAAAATATTTTTTATGTGGCTTTTCCATGCGGCAAAGATAGGCGCTTTGGCCGGGATGATAATTTTAAGTTTAGAAATTTGATCTGATAATGAGAAAATTTATAGAAGTAGTTGTGGCGATAGCGTCGGTGCTCGGCTTGGGGCTTTCCATTTTCCTTGCCTGCAGGCTGCTGCCCAATACCGGCGAGCTTACATTTGACTATCAGGCTATAATAGTGGCTCTGATGGCGGGATTGTTCACTCTCGTTGTCGGGTGGAACATCTACACCGGGCTTGAATACAAGAGCTATGGCACGAGGTATGAGGAGCTCGCCCAAAGGATAGAGGCTGAATCGGTGCGTCTGCAGAAAGAAGTCGAGCACAACATCGGTATAATCCGAGGCAATGAGGCTCATCTGCTTGCGGCGATGTTTGCGCCCAACGACAAAGTGATACAGAAACACTCCATGTTGATTCACCTCGTGGCAGCACTAAAACGAATTGACATACCTGAGAATGCAGATTTGGCGAACGGCTTTATCAGGGCGGTGATGACAGGTTTGCATAATACCCGAGAAATCAAACTATCGCCGGAGAAAGTGAATAAGCTTGTGCTCGAAGCCGGCAAGATTAAAAATCCGGAGTTGCTCAATGAATTCGACGCCCTTATCGAGGCGATACAGGATTGTGCCGAAAGAAAGACGGCAAAATAAGCCCTCTGGACTTTGATTTCGCGTCGAGATGATAACTTATACCAAAAACGCCGTGGATGAGCTGAAACGAGCTAAAAAGCTGCAAAAACGATGTGAGTTTGTATAGGGTGTAGAGCGCCATAGATAAAAATTTGTAGAGTAGGGTAGTCGATAGGTAAAAATCATGGATTACAAGACGCCTTACAAGTTCTCGTAAACTCCACATCATTCGCAATTTTTCCACGTCGAGATGACAATCAATTTTTTTTGCCCTTTTGCGGGTGTAAGTCTTTGGAAATCAGCTTGTTTATTGGAAATAGTCTTCGTTTGCGCTTCTGAAACAGGATAAAAAATTGGTCATTTTGGCTTATTTTTTGAAAACTATCACCACATACAACGGCAGCGAGTTCGCCGCACACCTCGACATCACGGCAGGGCTCCGTATGAAAGGTAAGCCCGATGTCAAGGTATATTTTGCCGACAGCTACTGTTCATGGCAAAAAGGCGCCGTTGAAAATGTCAACAAACTTATCAGACAATACATACCTAAAAACTCCAACTTCAATGACTTCTCAGATGAATATATCAGGAATGTTGGTAGGAAATTAAACCTCAGACCTCGAAAAAGACTCGGTTTTTCAACTCCAAAACCGAATTCTTCAAACAAATCGCTGATTTTACACTTGCCAGTTGAACCTACGGAGTTTGATTTCTGATTATACTTTTTGAAAATTCGCAAAGATGTATCGCATTTTGCGACACCGCGAGGATAATTTTGCATCAGTGATCGTCCTCCGGACGCTTGTATAAGCAAGAAATTAAAACCAATATACAATGAACATGATTAGTAACAACGAATTTCTTCAGAGCGTGCTTGAAAGCGCAGCTTGGAAGAAAATCTCCAAGAGTGAGACTCTTAGCATGGAGATTCTTGAAAAGTATCAGGACAAACTCGACTGGGATGAAATCAGTGAGAACGGCAACATCTTGTGGACAGTTGACGGGGTTAAGAAATTCAGCCGCCGAATCAACTGGGCTGACTTCTCTTATCGCTGTCCCGACACTTTTATCTGCGAGGCCACTCTCCGAGAGTTCCGCGATAAGTGGGATTGGAAGCGGATTTCTAACCGTGATGTGGTTTACAACGACTGGGATCTTCTCGACAAGTTTGCCGATGACATCGACTGGTCTTCCGTAATCACCAATTGGAATATCAAGAAACCGGAAGAGTTCCTGAACAAGTTCCATAGCCATATCCCCATGGCAAAACTTCAAGACTCCCGTCTCTGGGATGCTATGGTCGAGAAGCGCACTAAACAGCTCATGTCGAAAGTTATCGGAGCAAAATAAATAATCACACTTGTCTGCGCAGATAGATTGCGTAGCCCAGTAGTAATTTTGCAGCCGGATTTCAGCGTGAATTTTGTAATGTGCTGAAAATACGTTAACTTTGCACTCGTAAAACAGAGCCATACAATGATAGAACTATTGTCTGATATATCAACAACTCTGCGCCATCTCAGCTGCCGACGCATATTTAGCTTTAGCTATTGGTTTAGCTTCAGCTATCGCTACGTATGCTCACGATGGTCGCGACGATATTTTGATTATTGTATGAGTTGATTCCAAGATTTCAACATCAATAAGGATATATCGGGAGGCCGTCAGAAAGCTTCCCGATTTTTTGTGCCACGTCCGGCATATCCTTGTTGATTCGGCATGGCACGTCCTACAAATAAATTCGATATGGATAGTACAGACTTTTACCGCCATGCCAGCCAACAAAAATGCTCTTATAAGATACAAAACAATAGACCGGTGCCTGAGAAACAGGTACAGACGGTGGACTCTGGATGACCTCGTAGAGGCTTGTTCAGATGCGCTCTACGAAATGGAGGGCATACTCCGGGGTGTCTCCGTCAGAACCGTCCAAGCCGATATTCAGATGATGAGGTCGGACAAACTCGGTTTCAATGCGCCAATTGAAGTTTATGATGGGAAGTTCTACAGATACGCCGAAGATGACTACTCTATCTCAGAATCACCATTGTCAACCGACATGTGCGAGCTTCTCACTCTTGCCGTTGAGCGACTCAATAAATGCGACCTTGATGAGAGACATGAAATAGGCTCTCTGCTCATCGAAGTCAAGGAGAAACTCCAGCACATGCTCGCGCTGGGATAAAATTAGACTTCCAACCTGTCAGATTTTACTGACAGGTTGGAAGTCTTGATGTTGCAAGAGGTGAACTCGAACCGCCGACCTTTATATGATTCATAAGCTACCACAGCTCCATTCTGCATATATCTGGTACTTCCGGCAGGAGTCGAACCTGCGACCCTCACGTTCGTAGCGTGACGCTCTAATCC